>ERZ1673749.1-NODE-1-length-521243-cov-162.044143_pt1 | contig 521243 bp, 400 predicted proteins | sample MGYA00580204_ERZ1673749 | MGnify/ENA primary metagenome ERZ1673749 (study PRJEB41218, sample SAMN15661745) | gut metagenome | host: Homo sapiens | place: Canada: London | collected 2015-08-20/2019-03-30 | study: EMG produced TPA metagenomics assembly of...
AAAATGTTTATCTTTAATTATCAATCACTGTAAACCTTTTTCAGGACGGGACACGCCCGCATGGTTGTAATATTGCAGAGGGAAACGACCCACCCTCGGAAGCCGTAGCGGAGGTTTGGCATAGATTTTTCGAAAATTTTTCCGCCGCGGATTTTTCGCCTCACTTGAGGCGAGCGAGCTGTACCTTCGTATGCCGAAAAAATTTTCGGCATACGAAAGGTGCTCGCTCTGCGAGGCCGGGTGGCGTTCCCGAGTCACGCCACCTTACAACCTACGATATGACAAGTTCAAAAAAGAGGATCGGACGCCCGACAACGACAGATCCCAGAGTCCACAGGTATAATTTCAAACTCACCACGGAGGAGAATATCCGCTTTAAGCAGATGCTTTATAAGGCGGGATCGGAGCATAACCGGAGCCGTTTTATCGTCAAAAGAATCTTCGCCGAGGAGTTTGTCGTCATCAAACGCGACCCGTCGAAGACGCAGTTTATTGCCCGGCTGAACGAGTTTTATTTTCAATTTCAGAAACTGGCCAATAACTGTGCGCCCGTCAAGGCGATATAATAAATATAGCGATGGCAAGCTATTAGGTAAGTGTTCTTTGAAAATAACCTATCATCAACCGACTTATCTGAAAGGGAAACCGGACAGGGAGTGTAGCATGTCGGGGTAAACCATAAGTCAGTCAGTTATCGGACTGCGACTGAATGGGGTGATGAAAGACAGGTATGAGGATAAAATCCGGATTGATTGAATGACAGCCTGAGCGGTACTTAGCGAAACTGTGACGTTAAGGTAACTATACTCGTCATATCGTGATACTCTCATTGTGGTAGTTGTACAGAGAGAGCAAGAACTTATCACGACGCAACTGCAATAAGCAGTAAAAGGCGGACGTCATATCCGACAATCTGTCGCGCCATAGTTATTATATCGCAAACGGGGATTACCTAAACCGGAATGCCGTAAGGCTATTGGACGAAGGTCTATGAATATCCGGTATGGTAACGGAGCCGCCGTAGTAGTCCGAGCGAGGGAAAGCCTCGCACACGGCGAAGGGCGGCAGCTAATATTCATTAATACGATTAACGGAAAATGCGAGAGGCATTATGAGAAGTCCCGCAAGAGTATTAAACAGTCTGACAAAGCATAGTCAAACCACGGAATACAGGTTTGAGAGGCTTTATCGTATTCTTTTCAATGAGGAAATGTATTACCTGGCTTATCAACGAATATATGCCAAGCCGGGTAATATGACACAAGGTGCAGACGGGAAAACCATCGACCGTATGAGCCTTTCCCGCATTGAGAAACTGATAGCTTCGTTGAAAGACGAAAGCTACTCACCCCAGCCATCGAGAAGAATGTACATCCCGAAGAAAAACGGGAAGACACGACCTCTTGGCGTACCCTCTTTCGACGACAAACTGGTGCAGGAGGTAGTACGAATGGTACTGGAAGCTATTTACGAAGGTCACTTTGAAGATACTTCGCACGGCTTCCGTCCGCATCGTAGCTGCCACACCGCATTGAATGCTGTACAGAAGACTTTTACGGGTAAGAAGTGGTTCATCGAAGGAGATATAAAAGGTTTCTTCGACAATGTCAATCATAATATTCTGATCGACATCTTAAAGGAACGTATCTCCGACGAACGATTCATACGACTTATCAGAAAATTTCTGAAAGCGGGTTACTTGGAACAATGGCAATTTCATGGAACGTACAGCGGAATGCCGCAAGGTGGAATTATCAGTCCGATATTGGCCAATATCTATTTGGACAAACTGGATAAGTACATGAAAGAATATGCTTCCAAATTCGACAAGGGAGATAGGGGAAGACAGCAACGGGAATACGAAGTTCTCACTTACCAAAAGAGGCTGGTTATGCGTGAACTCAAAACAGCGACAAATAATGTAGAAAGAAAAGTGCTCGTCAAACGGCTCAAAGAGATAGACAAAACCCGATCCGCGATGCCGTGCTTCGACCCTATGGACGGAAACTTCAAGAGGCTTAAATATGTGAGGTATGCCGACGACTTCCTCATTGGAATTATCGGCAGTAAAGAAGATGCCGTAAAGATCAAGGACGATATAAAGCGTTTCCTTGCAGACAGACTGGCATTGGAACTATCGGATGAGAAAACGCTCGTCACTCATACTGAAAAGCCTGCAAAATTCCTTGGATATGAGGTGACTGTCCGCAAGTCGAACCTGCAAAAACGGAACAAACGGGGAAGCCTGTCCCGTGTGTATGGAAACAAGGTCAGATTAAAGGTAACGACCGAAGTAATAAAGAAAAAATTGCTGGAACTCGGCGTGCTGAAATTCAGCTATCATAACGGGCACGAGCAATGGATTCCCAAACACCGGTCGGAACTTATCAATAATGACGACCTTGAAATCCTTGACAGTTACAATGCCTAGATCAGAGGGTTTTACAACTATTACTCGATAGCTAACAACGCTTCTGAACTGAACACTTTTCACTACATCATGCAGTACAGTATGTACAAAACCTTTGCCGGGAAATACCGGACCACGGTAAGACGAATTTGCCGGAAATACAAACGCAACGGAGTCTTTACAGTCGGGTATACGGTAAAAAACGGCAAAGCAAAAGAACGTCGCTTATACAATGAAGGGTTCAAAAGAAAAAGACCTTCCTATGATCGGTTGATTGATAGATGCCCGAATCCAATGCCCGGCGTCAGCACCACAAGCCTTATAGACAGGCTGAAAGCTCGGAAATGCGAGTTGTGCGGTGCTACGGATAATCTGGTTATGCACCATGTGCGTAAACTCGGAGAACTGAAAGGCAAGGAGAATTGGGAAAAACTGATGATTGCCAGACGGCGTAAGGCTATGGCCGTTTGCGGAAGCTGTCATCAAAAGATACATCATGGAACGTTTTAGACTGACAATATTAGCGGAGAGCCGGATACGCTGGAAGATGTACGTCCGGTTCGGAGGCGAGTATTGGGAAACCTATCTTGGAAATAAGACAAGGCGCCGGGTACTTAGCCTGCATAATCAGGTCGTAAAGGTCGTCAATTCGCACTTTTCCAACGTCGCAATCCCGCATCAGATCGCCGCATTGGAACAGCGCATGAGGGAATTGAAAGCCTTTAGTATCAAGATACTGAACCTTGCCAAACAAGCTAAGGAATGGTTGCGAATATAAGATCGCGCCCCTCGCCCAGTGGAGCGTTGTATTATAACAAGGAGAAAGTGGATAAGGATGAAGCCGAAGTGCTCCTCTGGCAGAAGATGCTCGAACCGTTCGATAAACACGGGCGAATGGATATCGACGCTTGTATGGATAGTTTCCGGCCATACCTCGAAGCCAACCGCAGAACGACCAATACGGTATTCCATGTTTTACTGAATCCTTCGCCCGAAGACAAACTGACAGGCGAACAGTTACGGGAAACCGCCAAGGAGTATATGGAACGTATGGGATATGGAGATCAACCTTATATTGTTTTCAAGCATAATGACATTTCCAGAGAGCATCTCCATCTGGTATCGTTGCGTGTCGATGAGAACGGACATAAGCTGTCGCATGATTTCGAAACAGAATAACGGAGAGCAACGGCAAAGAATCGGGACTGTGGCTTTTCCGCGGTTCCGTTTTTTGCGCAGCGGGACATTATAAGATCTTCGACATCAACCTGCGGCAGCATTTCTATTCGCCGGAGGTGGTCCACGACTCGCTCTGCCGCAGCAATATTCTGAAAACAAACGACGAGGAGTTGACCGTCGTAAGCCGGATGTTCGGCATACAGGCGCAGTGCCGCGACCTGCTCGAAAAATACGGACTCCGTACCGTGATACTCACCTGCGGCGCCGTCGGAAGCCATGTATTCACTCCGGACGGCATGTCGTACGTCGCCACGCCGCACGTCGAAGTGGCCGACGGTGTCGGCGCGGGGGATTCGTTCACGGCGCAGATCAGAAAGGAATAGGCGGCGGTCAGTTGACCGCCGCTTGTTCTGATGAAACACCCGGAGACTTTCGTTTGCAATAACGTTCGCACTGCCCGGCGATGTCGTAGCCGAGCATCGCGCCGAGCATGAAATCCTCCTCGGCGGAGAGTTCGTTGAGCGGCTTGTGGATGAATGTCGCCACGGTCTCCAGACACATGCGGTTGCCGAAGTAAAGATTCACCTTGCTGTCGGTCACCGACTGAATCCGGTAAGCGATACCCAGCCTTTCCAGCCGCTCGGAGAGCAGAGAAGCGCAGGTGCGGCACATCGTGCAGAGCACCAGACTCCGTACACCTTTCTGGAACTCGTAAATCTGGTGCAGGAACAGCTTCATCGAATCGTAACGGCTGAACTCCTCGGCGCTCATCGTTACTCGTTTTTAATCTGTTCGCACCATGCGGCAACCCGCCGGTCGGTCTTGTCGGGCGCGCTTTCATCGACGGCAAGTCCCACGAACTTTCCGCCGCGGCAGACCAGCGAACCTGTTTCGTCATACCCTTCGGGCGCATAGGCTCCGACGAACGTGCAGCCGCTCTGCTGCAAGCCGTCGTAAATCAGCCCGACGGCATCGCAGAACGTATCGGGATAGGAACCGCTGTCGCCGCAGCCGAAAAGCGCCACCTTTTTACCGCTCAGATCCTGCGCCTTCAGCTGATCCAAAAAGCCGTACCAGTCGTCCTGCAATTCGCCTGCGCCCCACGTCGAAGAACCCAGCACGAGCAGGTCGTATTTCTGCACTTCGCCGGCCGGCGTATCGGCCACATTGTGTACATCGGCGTCCGCGACGCCCAATTGTTTGGCAATATCCGCAGCCACGGCCTCGGTCGTGCCCATCGTACTGCCGAAAAAGATACCAGTCATAATTTCGTCGTTTTTGGTTTACGGCAAAGAAACAGCATTCCCACCGGATCGTCAATACCGGATTTTAGGGGTTTTGGCGCGGCCGGATAGCATTATGATGGGATGCCGCACGAACGCAACTCATTATTATTGGTGATGATTGCAATGCAATTTACCAAGATATGGCGATTGCCGCATATGCCGGGGCGCTATACTTTTGTCCCGTGAAAACAGAACTATGCGGCTACTCCTGAAATATTTGCTATTTATCCTGCTGCCTGCGTACACGTACGGGCAGTCCGGCCGGCCCGACGCCGGGATCACGTTCGAAGTTACCGATTCCCTGCACAATCCGCTGGCGTATGCTACGGTGGCGCTGACTCCTATGTCGGGGGGGGGAAAGGCCTACGCGACGACGACCGATGAGGAGGGCCGGGCACGTTTCACCCTGCCCGCGAATACCTACAATGCGGATATCTCATATATCGGATATGTCTCCCAACGGATGGAGGTACGGCCCGTCAGCGGCAGCGACATGCTGCGGACCGTCCGGCTCCGGACAAGCGACACGCAGATCCGCGAGGTCGTAATCACGGCGACCCAAGTGCGGGGACCGGTCTCGGGCGTGCATATCGGCCGGGACGCGATGAACCACATCCAGCCGTCGAGTTTCGGGGACCTGCTCGAACTGCTGCCCGGCGGACGGGCCTCCGACCCCTCGTTTTCCTCCTCGAACCACATTCATCTGCGCGAGATCGGCACCTCGAACAGCGATTACCAGACTACATCGCTCGGCGTTTCGTTCGTCATGGACGGAATTCCGATGTCGAACGACGCGGGCATGACATACAATTCGGGAACGACCGTCGGCAATAATATTTCATTGAACAGAGGCGTCGACATGCGCACGATGCCGACCGATGAAATAGCTTCGGTAGAGATTCAGCAGGGCATTCCGTCGGTCGAATACGGCGATCTGACCAGCGGACTGATCAAGATCAAGCGCAAGGAGGGAGGCCGCAACCTCGAAGCCCGCTTCAAAGCGGATCTGGGCAGCCAGCTGCTCTATGTCGGCAAAGGATTCGAATGGGGCGCTCCGGCCGACCTGCTGACGATGAACGTCGGCGCGACATGGCTCAACTCCCACGACGACCCGCGCAATACGCGCCAGAACTACCAGCGTGCGACCGGATCGTGGCGCATGAAGAAACGCTGGGAAAGCACCTCGGCCTACCGTTACACGTTGGGCGGATCGCTCGACTACACCGGCTCTTTCGACCGCCAAAAAAGCGACCGGGATATCGACGAAGGCCCGGCGGGCATCCCCCTCGAACGCTACAAATCGAGTTACAACAACGTCGTCGCGGCGGTGAATTTCACCGCCGAATCCAAGGGTGCGAATTTTTTCCGCAGCTTCGATTTTTCCGCTTCCGTCTCTTCCGAATTCGACCTGATCGACCGCTGGCGTTACCGAGCGAACAGCGGCAACGTCCCTATACGCACGGCAGTCGAAGAGGGCGTCTTCGATATGGAAGTGCTGCCGGTCCGCTATGAAGCGACCCTGCAGGTGGACAACAAACCGTTCTACGCCAACGCCAAGGCGGTAGCCCTGCTGGGAGCCGACACCCCGCTGAGCCGCAACACGATCCGCATCGGAGCCGAATGGAACATGTCGAAAAATTACGGCGGCGGTCTGCTTTACGACGTGACGCGCCCATTTACCGACCTGATGAGTTCCCATCCGCGGCGTTACGACGCCCTGCCGGCGCTGCACCGGCTCTCGGCGTTTCTGGAGGACAATACGACGATTACGGCCGGCGAGTGGCGGATCGAGATAATGGCCGGACTGCGTACGACGGCCATGGCCAATCTCGGAAGCCGTTACACCCTGCAGGGCAAATTCCATTTCGATCCGCGTGCCAACCTCTCGGTGACGCTTCCGGCGTTCGACATGGCAGGCGACCCGATGCGCATCACATTCGCGGGCGGCGCGGGATGGCACACCAAAACGCCTACGCTCGACCAGCTCTTCCCCGAACCGGACTACTCCTATTACACGCGGCTCAACTATTTCCCGGCGGACGACGAATCGAAACGCCGTGTCAATGTGGAAGTCTTCAAGCACGACCCCACCAATTACGACCTGAAGGCGGCGCGGAACTTCAAATGGGAGGTGCGCGGCAATGCGGAGTGGAACGGATACGGACTGTCGGTAACCTATTTCCGGGAGAATATGACCTCGGGATTCCGCACCTCGACCGACGTACTCACCCGGACCTACCGCGAATACGACACCGGACCGCTCAAGGATATGGAGTTCACCGGACCGCCGCAGCTCGAATGGCTTCCCTACAAGGACAAAACGGTATTCCAGACCGTCGGCGTCAAGACCAACGGAAGCCGCACATTCAAGCAGGGCATCGAATTCTCGCTCTCCACGCGGCGCATCCGGGCGCTGGCCACGAAACTCATCGTCTCGGGCGCCTATTTCAAAACCCGCTATGAGAACAGCGAACCCCAGTACGTCCTGACGACCGTACAGCTCGCAGAAGGGACGCCCTATCCTTACATCGGGCTTTACGATCAGGACGACAACACGTTTCACGAAGTATGCAACACCAATTTCCTGCTCGACACCCAGATTCCCAAACTGGGGCTGATTTTCTCCACGTCGTTCCAATGCCAGTGGTTTTCCGGCATGAAGGCCGAATGGTGCAATCCTGCGCCGACCAGCTACCTCGACCTGCAGTTACAGGAACATCCGTTTACGGCCGAGTCGGCAGCCGACGGTATTTTGCAGCATATGATCCACGACAACGTATCGAAAGAAGCCTATCTCTACCGTCTCACGCCTTTCAGTATGAACGTCAATCTCAAAATCTCGAAACGGCTTTACCGCGACCGGCTCAACATTGCGATTTTCGTAAACCGGCTGTTCACATACAGTCCTTCGTACAGAAACGAGACCAACGCACTGGTACGCCGCTATTCCAGCCCCTATTTCGGCATGGAACTCAACTTCAAACTGTAATGCGATGATGATGAAATCTACCATACGGACTCTGTTTCTGCTCTCCGCACTGCTGTTTTCGGCCTGCGAAAAAGACGATTCGATTTTCACCGAACTGTCCATCCGGTTCGTGATGCCGGACAGCCGCCCCGTCGAAAAGCTGGAAATACGCACGGACATCTCCTACTTCGACAATATCAACTCCGGAGAGCGGGTGCCATTTCCCGCCGCCGAACAGAACAGCGCGACAATACGGCTCCGCAAAGGGGTTTACACGTTCATCGTCGAAGCCGACGCGACCTATTCGACCGGAGAAAAGAAGATTCTGCGCTGCACGGATTACAATCAGATTCCAGCAGCAATGACTTGGGTAGAGGACAGCGAATCGATCGTGTTGTTACTAAAATCGATCTGACGATGATGAAGGCCCTTTTCCTGTCGATACTGGCGCTGCTGCCCGCCGCCGCTTCCGCCCAGCGCGATACGCTCGGCGTATTGGAGCGTTCTTCCGTTTTCAGCGCGGAGGACGAACGGGCCGTAGCCGGATTTCATACGGAGTCGCCCGCGATGATGCTCTACCGCAGCGAACAGTCGCTTTCGCAGATCTCGCTCCGCATCGACCTGCGCCGTGAGCAGGAGGCGCTGCTGCAGCCGCTGGGCGACGGAGCCTTCGACGGGGGATTTTATGCCGAAAGCTACCGGCGGCTCAGCGAGCGGTCGGCAACGTGGGCAGACGCCCGGTACGTCCGCGGCAACCGCCGCAACGTCTGCTGGAACTCCACGGCCGACTACCTGCTGCTCTATCCCTGCATCACGGCGGATTCCGCCGGAGGAAACCTCTCGACCGAGGAATATGCTTTCGGCGGCGGCTATGTCCACCGGGTGGGACGCTTCGACCTTGCGATCCGGGGCGACTACCGCGCCGGACAGGAATACCGTCAGGTCGATCCGCGGCCCCACAACGTCGTGTCGGATTTCACGATCAAACTCGGCGTAGGCATGCAGTTCCCTCAGTACGTTTTGGGGCTGGACCTGCAGGGGCGGCTCTATAAACAGGATCAGGACATAGACTTTTTCTATCCGCCCGGCGCCAGCTCTTCCGAGCTGTATATGACCGGACTGGGCAGTTATTACACCCGCTATTCACTGAACAGCGAGAGTTTCAACATCGGCTATGACGGAAAGGGTTGTCTGCTGGCGGCACAGCTCATGCCGCGGCACGCGAAAGGCTGGTATGCCCGTGCCGCATTCGAAAGCCTTACGACGGAGCGGCTCAACAAATCCAACAACACGGTCCCCATAACCCGGCTCAAAACCCGTCAGGCGACCCTCTCCGCAGCCTACCGCAGCGGCCGCTGGAGCCTGCGCGCCGGAGGCGGCTATGAACTGCGCCGCAGTATCGAAATGATAGCCGACCGTACGGGACACAGCGTCATCGTCGATGAACAGGCGATGTATAAGAACCGTATCTGGCACGCCGACGCCGAAGCGACCGTCGAATGGCGGCGCGGCACGGTGAATTACATGCTCAGTCCCCGCGCGGAATGGCGGCAGTCCACGGCCACGTACGCCTATCCGGTACGGCGGATGCGGCTCGCGCAGTTCTGCGGAGCGGTACGCGGCAGCGCAGAATGGCTCCGTCCGCAGTGGCGCGTGAAAGCGACGGCAGGAATCGGCTGTTACGTCTCGCCCGACGAGGAGGTTTCGCTCAGCAACGTGCTGAACAACATTTCGGAATACCTGACTTACACGGCGGCGCGGCTGAGCGGCCGGGCCGTCGCCCCCGAGGTGTCCCTGCGGGCCGAACGCCGCCTGAGCCGGAATCTGGCCTGCTTCGCCGAGGCGGGGTGGACGCCCCGGTTTTACAGCGGAGGATTGTCCGAACACGTTCTGACGGCGACGTTCGGCATCCTGTTCTAAACGATCGAACCAATATTTGTCAAACCAATAATAAAAACCAATTATGAAAAAGCTTTTCTTAATTCTCACCACGGCCCTCTTCGCAGCGGGCTTCGCATCCTGCACCGACGATCCCGAAGAAACGGTCAATCCCGTCGTCGTATCCGAAATCTTGCGCGCGCTCGGCGGCAATGTGCTGGTAAACGTGCCCGAGGAAAATTTCGACGTGAATATTCCCGCCGATGCTGCGTCGTGGGTTCAGATCAATGAAGCCGAATCTTCGGGCAAAGCGCTGGTGCTGTCCGTCGATGAGAACGAAACGGGGACGGAACGTTCGACCGTCGTGAACGTGACGCGGAGCGGCAAGAGCACCGTTCTGGCGACCGTAACCATCAAACAGAGCGACATCACGCTGCAAGCCGGCGAATTCGTGATCGAGGAGATCTACTTCACAGGCACGGCGCTTCCCGAAACGGGAAAGCCTGACAGGTGGCTGGGCGACCAGTACATCAAGATCCGTAACAACTCCGACGAAGACCTCTATGCCGACGGCATGATGCTGATCCTTTCGAGCGGACTCAATTCGGGCATGAACAGCGAGATGATCGAAGGCAAGGACTTCCGCAAGGAGTGTTGTGCGGGCAATGCGTTCTACTGCATTCCCGGCAACGGACAGGATGTGCTGGTCAAAGCCGGCGAGTCGCTGATCGTCGTCAACAACGCCCAGAACCACACCATCGGCAACCCGAACTCGTGGGACGCCACGAAAGCCGATTTCGAGTGGTACGACGTTTCGTCGAACGAGAACTATCTGGATATCGACAACCCCGACGTGCCCAACCTCGACAAATGGTACGCTTCGACATTGACGGTCCAAGTGCTCCACAACCGCGGCTTCAACGCCGTGGCTATCGCCATGCCGCCCGTCGGCCTGACTGCAAAGCAGTTCCTCGCCGAATACCCGCTCGAAGACGCCCAGTATATCTTCCACTCCCCGAACGGCTCGGACTACACGATGCCGCTGCGCAACTGCTACCGCGTGCCTAACGAATGGGTGCTCGACGCCGTGAACACGGGCTGCCGCGACGAATACTACATCGCCCCGTGGGACGCTTCGCTCGACGCAGGTTACGCATGGTGCGGTACGGCCGACGGAGATGCCTACCGCTTCGGCAAGTCGGTGATCCGCAAGACCGGTTCCGACGGCAAACTCATCGACTCGAACAACTCGACCAACGACTTCGAGTCCAATACGAAGGCGTCGCTGATCAAGTAAGCCGGAAGAACGACCATTCTTTATGACCGATTCTGTCATCGAATGCCGCAACCTCACCCATTGTTACGGGGAGCGGCTGATATACAAAGACCTGAGTTTCGAGGTTCCGCGCGGGCGGATCCTCGGACTTTTGGGTAAAAACGGCACCGGAAAAACCACGACCATCAACATTCTGAGCGGCTATCTCCAACCGCGCGCCGGACAGTGTCTGATCTTCGGCGAGGATATCCGCACGATGCGGCCCGAAACCCGCGCCCGGATCGCCCTGCTGATCGAGGGACACGTGCAGTACGCCTTCATGACCATCGAGCAGATCGAACGGTTCTATGCGCGGTTTTATCCCCGCTGGAACCGCGACGCCTATTACGGACTGATGGAAATGCTGAAGGTGGCGCCCCGGCAGCGCATCTCGCGCATGTCGTGCGGACAGCGTTCGCAGGTGGCCTTAGGGCTGATTCTCGCCCAGAACGCCGATCTGCTCGTGCTTGACGACTTCTCGATGGGACTGGACCCCGGTTACCGCCGCCTGTTCGTAGAATACCTGCGCGACTATGCGCAGAGCGAGGAGAAGACCGTTTTCCTTACCTCGCACATCATTCAGGACATGGAAAAGCTCGTGGACGACTGTATCATCATGGATTACGGAAGCATTCTGGTACAGATGCCCGTCGGCGAACTGCTCGGCACGTTCCGGCGATACACCTTCACGCCGGGCGCCGACGTCACGATCCCCGCCGGCGACGGCCTCTACCACCCGAGCGTCGTGAACGGGCGCGCCGAACTCTATTCGTTCGACTCCCCTGCGACGGTACAGGGCGTGCTGGAGCGCGCGGGCATTGTCTGCAGCGACCTGCGCGGCGAAACGCTGAACCTCGAAGACGCTTTCATCGGACTGACCGGAAAATACTAAACCCGAATTATGATCAAAGCCATATTCTACAAAGAGTGGATCAAAATGCGCTGCTTCTATCCGCTGAGCGCATTGTTCCTCTTCGGAGCCACCGCCTATGCGCTGCTGCGCGTCCAACGGGTGATAACCTTCAAGGGTGCGGCGCACGTCTGGGAGGTGATGCTCGAAAAGGAAGTTGTCTTCATCGACATTCTCCAATACCTGCCGGCCCTGCTGGGCGTATTGCTCGCAGTGGTTCAGTTCGTCCCCGAAATGGCCCAGAAACGGCTGAAGCTGACGCTTCACCTGCCCTTTCCACAGTGGAAGATGATTCTGCTGATGTCAGGCATCGGGCTGGGAGCGCTGGCATTGCTGTTCATCGTGCAAACCGCCGTGCTGTGGGGGTACTTCCACGCCCTGCTGGCGCCCGAACTGGTCGCGCGGATTCTGCTGACGGCGCTGCCGTGGTATCTGGCCGGGCTGACGCTCTACCTGCTGACGGCATGGATCTGTCTCGAACCCACATGGAAACGGCGGCTGGCGAATCTGCTGATCGCCGTGGGCGTCTGCCGGATCTTCTTCCTCTCCGACACCCCGCAGGCCTACGACGGCATGCTGTCGTGGCTGGCGCTGCTGCTGGTATGTTCGCTGTTCTTCCCGCTGCTTTCGGTATACCGTTTCAAGCAGGGATGTCAGGATTAACCCGCAAAACGACAAATCTATGATAAAGAGTATCAAAACCGGAATAATCCTCCTTGCGGCGCTTCTGCTGGCATGGCTGCTGCCGTGGTGCTACGCGTTCGTGTTCGCATCGCCTTCGTGGTCGCCGTTCACGCTCTACAGCTGCGTGACGCACGGATTCGCATCGGTGGATTTCGACCGCGAAAACAACGTCGCCGGACGCGATCTGCAGGGCAACACCTACACCCAGCAGCAGTTCGACAGTATCCTGCCGACGTTCTATTACCGCCAACTCGCCGCCGAAGGGAGGTTTCCGTCCGAAATCGAGGGCGTGGCGGTCGAATCGCGCGACGTGGAGCGCACGAACTTCATGTTCCGCACGTCGCCCGGCGAAATCAACCGCCGCAGACCGACGGTCTATCAACTGCTGGAATCGATGCCCGACCGCATCGATTTAGAACCGGCGACGGACGTGTTCCGCATCACCGGCGAGGGAATCGAGTTCGTCGATATGGAGACCAACACCATCGACCAAAAGAAGAGCGCGGCATTCACCAAAGTCCTGCGGGACAAGGGATTTTCGTTCCCGGCCCGCGTCGTCTCCGGCAACCCCTCGACGCGCAAGCGGTACGACAACGGCTACCTGCTGGTGGACGACGCGCTGCGCGTCTACCACATGAAGCAGGTCCGCGGCCGCCCGTTCGTGCGCCGTACCGACGTTGCGGACTCGCTGCAAATCGGCCAGATTTTCGTCACGGAGTTCGCCGACCGCAAAAGTCTCGGTTTTCTGGTGGACAGCGAAAAGCGTTTCTATACGCTCGGTGCGGAGGATTACAAACTGCACGAGATTCCCGTCGGGAAATTCGGCCCCACACGGGAGAACATGATGATCATCGGCGACATGTTCTACTGGACGGTCACCATCCAAGGCGCCGAATCGAAACGCTATGTCGCCGTGAACGCCCGCGACTATTCACTGGCGGACGAATACCGCCCCGAAGAGAAACCGCAGGCATGGGCCGAGTACGCAAAATACCTGTTTCCCTTCGAACTGTCGTTCACCTCGCCGCTGGACGGCTACGTAAAGCCCCGGATTGCGGAGGTGTCGTTTCAGGCCCTCTGGCTGGGACTCGTGCTCGGCGCGTTCTATGCGCTCATCCGCCGCAGATCGCCCGGCGGACGGCTCTGGCAGACCGTCGGCGTCGTCTTGTTCGGACTCTTCCTCTTCGTCCCGCTGCTGGTATTCGGCACGGCAAAACGATGACAACAAACCCATACGCAAGAGAAGGGCGGACGTTTTCGACGTCCGCCCTTTTATCACACGCAGTTTCCCGGATCAGGTCAGGAAAATAAACAGCAGCGGAATCAGAATCCCCGCGATCAGCTCGACGCCTCCGCGGCCCCGCAATCCTTTCGGGCCGCGCATCATCACCAGCCCGGAAAGCACGATTACGATCAATCCCGCTAAAAAGACATCCGAAAAGACCGTCCACCAGCGCGACGGATTGTAATGCAGCCGGTTCAGACTGCTCAGCACGGGCCGCTTGCGGATCGACTCGTAGACGGCGTGTCCCGACGCCAGATCGACCGTCAGCGAACTGCCGCCCCGGATAAAGACTTTCAACCGGTCCGGTTCGGGAAAGTAATGTTTCAAGTAATTGCCCTCCTCGCCGACGCGCAGGAGCAGTTCCTCGGCCCGCGCACGGGTCCACTCCTGCTCGGCGCGCGGTATCTCCTGTGCGAAGACCAGCTCGGTCCGGCGCACCGAATAATCGGAATTGAAATCGCGTTTGTGGTTGAGCATGAAGCCCGAAACCGCATAAATCAGCAGTACGCCCGAAAAGAAAAAGGAGAGGTCGCGGTGAACGGGCCTGCTCCATTTCCTCACGGCGGACATAAACGACCGTGTCCCCATGACGTGCAAAACTTCTTATTTCAAAACTTCATAACTCCCGCCGTCCACATGGTAGAACGAAAGGTATTCCTTGCCTTCTTTGGCTTTGCGGTCGGCGATACGGGCACGGAAGTCGGCGATACGCTTTTCGGTGCTGCTGGCAACCGATTCGCCGCGGGCCTGATGTTCGGCGCTGCATCCGGCTTCGCCCTCGCCGTGCTGCCGGGCGATCTGGTCCTTGAGCCGCAGCTCCCACTCGGCAAGGTAAGCCTCGTCGATCCGGTCTTCGACCAGCGTGCCCGTCACCCGCACGACGTTGTTCACGCATTCGGGCTTGAAGCTGCCGATCTTCTCTCCGGCTTCAATGCGGATCACCTGCGTATCGTCGGTTCCCATTAGGAAAATCTTGCGGCCCCCGTGGCGGCAGATATGCGTGCAGACGCCCTCGACCGTCACCTTGCCGCCGGTCAACTTCTCAGCATCGGCGAGCAGGTTATCGACCTCCATGACGGAACTCTGCGTTTCTGAGGTTTGAGTCTCCGAAGCGTTCTTTTTATTCGGGTTCCCGCCGCACCCAGCAAGGAAAAATACGGCGGCTGCAAGCGCCGCACAATAAACGAAATGTCTCATAATCGGTTTGAATTTTTTCTTCGTTTTCCGCATTCGGCGCAACGGGCCGTCCCGCAGCGTCTCGGCAGATTTTAGTAATACAAAGAAACGACATTACGCCGGGAACGGCAATACCTAATTTTAGGGGTTTTCAGGAGCCGCAATACCTTTATAGATGGATAGCGGCCGCTCCGAGACCAGGGTTTCAACGCTCCGTGATCTTATAATCTTCGCCCAGCACCCGCTGCAATTCGGCCAGCTCCGGCTCCCGCCCAGTGAATTCGACCGTCGCGGCAGGAGGATCGAGAGTAACAACGGCACGGAGACCTTCGATGCCGTTCAGGGCCTTTTCGACATGCATCCGGCAGTGGTTGCACATCATTCCTTCGATACGATACTCTTTTTTCATGGCTGTTTGTTTTTTGGTTATAAATTCTGTATTTATTTTATGGACGGCTTTCGTGCCGAGCCGTTTTGTACTCAGCTGCAGGCTATTGGCCACAACGCTCACACTACTCAGGGCCATGGCGGCCCCGACGAGCATCGAATTGAGCAGAAACCTGGTCAGCGGATAGAGCACGCCAGCGGCGACAGGCACGCCGATCAGGTTGTAGATAAACGCCCAGAAAAGGTTCTGCCGAACGGTGCGCACGGTCGCGGCCGAAAGGCGGACCGCCGCGGCGATCTTCGTCAGGTCGGACGAAAGAATCGTGACCTTCTCCACGTCGATCGCAATGTCGCTCCCCTGCCCCATGGCAATGCCCAGATCGGCCTGCGCCAGCACCGCACTGTCGTTGATGCCATCCCCGACCATTGCGACACAGCGACCATGGCAGCGAATTCTTTTGTCATAAGAAAATTGCAAAAACTATCGGTACAAAAGTATGTTTTGTCGATTCATATGCTTCCCCTGACAGAAAAGGGGCAATTGAAAATCAGAATAAACCATCAGGCAATATATACTGAATGGGGCAGATTTCTTTGTGTTAACGGAAGAGTTTATTAAACAAGTGCAATACAATGAACAGAAGACATCGGGAAAATTAAAATTTTCTTCGTCTAAAAAAGTTCTTTAAACTAATTTCTTAAAATTGCACTCGCCGGTTGACCCTGCCTAATTTGCCCATCTCGAAAATTTTTCGTATCTTGCGATAGGTTATTTGAAATGCGGTATTTGAGCGCAAGAAGCTGAAAACAAACCGTTGCCTTCTCGTTACCTACTCTCCTATACAAAAATGTAACTACCATATAAATCAAGTCGTTACATTACTTTAATCCCGCACCCGCCGGATCCGGGCTTTTTATTTCCGGGACGCCGTTTCGGGAAAGATGTCACGAAAACTCTTTTTGCCAAGCTCCTACGAAACGTCCTTTCCCGGGAAAGTTCTTACCGCCGGGCCGTGATTCGGAGTCAGGGAATCGGAATAGTGCCGGCCTGCCGACGCCCTTGTGTGGGTCAGATCAATCCCTGGCTTTTTTCTTCCCCCATTTGGGGCGGATGTCGAGGAATATTTCGAAATTTATCCCCGGCATGGGGCGTCCCAGCACGGAAACATACTCTTCGTCGAAGAGGTTTTTGACGGCGGCCTTGACCGAAAGATCGGCCCAGCGCGCGGAAAACAGCTTTTCGAGTGTCACGTCGTTCATCAGGTAGTAGGGGACGTTGCCCGTGTAGGTGAAGGCGTTGCTCGTCATGGTGAACCGCTCGCTGTAATAGCACCACTTGTATAGCAGGCGCCAGCTTTTGTAGGCCAGACGCCCCGTCACCGCGGCCGAATATACGGGCACGTAGGGGAGTTGCCTGCCCAATGACCGGTCGCCCTTGCTGAACGCTTCGCCCCGGTTGACCGAGGGCGTCCACGAGAAGTTGCCGTCCAGCCCCAGCTGCCACTCCTTGGAGAGCATACGGTCGTACCCGGCTTTCAGTTCCACGCCGTAAGCGTGTACGTCCTTCATGTTGAGCGGCGTCCAGTAGTTGGTGTTGCCGCCCAGCGGCAGCCAGAGAATCCAGTCATCAATGTAGGAATCGAACCATGTCGCCTCGCCGTGCAGCGAATATACTCCTTCCTTCCCTATGGCAAACGATATCCCGCCGTCGTACGAGAACCCCGATTCCGGCACGAGGTCGGTGTTCCCGCCCGGCTGGAAGTAGAGGTCGTTGAGCGTGGGATAACGGTAGTTGCGCGATACGGAGGCTTTTGCCCGGATCGTCCCGCGTTTCGAGATCAGGTAGTCCGCATAGAACGCCGGGATGAGCGGCGTCCACTGCGCGCCGTACATCTCTTCGCGCAGCGTGACGGACAGCCCCAGCCGTTCGGTGGGCATCCATTTGGCCGTGATGCTGGTCGAAAGCTCCGTGCGCGCGTGGTTGTATCCGATGGTCTTTCGGTTCATGTCCTGCGAGATGATCCTGCGGTCGTTGTTCGTGACGAAATGCTGGTGCAGGTCGGCCTGTGCCGTGAAGAGCCATTTGTGGCCTATGTAGTACTCCCCTTCGCCCGAGACGAAGAGCGTGTGGTACCAGTTCCGGGAGTTGGTCATGTATTCCAGTTTCCCGTTGCCCACGTCGTTGGCGTAGTCGTAGGCGAACCAACTGTAAATGTATCCGGCCTTGGCCGCGACTTTCCAGTTCCGGCGCAGGTGATCCCACGACAGCACGCTGCGCAGCGTACGTTCGCGCTGTTCGTTGATGAATTTCTTCGGATCGCCGTAATCGGTCGTCATGCGCCCCAGCCCGCGCTTCGAGGCGATCAGCCAGGCGTTCAGGCCGAACCGGTCTCCGTTGCCCGTGTTGTAATAGGCCTCCTGCAACAGGTGGAAGTCGCGGAAAGCTCCGTCGTCGTGCTTTTCGCGGGGATAGTACGAACCGATGATGTTGTGCTCGTCGTCGTAGATGTTTTCCTTCTTGTCGTGGTTCCGGTAGGAATATTCGTTGGGGGACGACGAATATACCACGCGCGTGGAGGTCTGCCAGCGGTCGTTGCCGTAGGTGAGACGCAGGAATTCGTCCGTCGTCCAGAATGACCCGATGCCCTGGGTGTATTGCAGCCCGAAGCCCTGCGTACCGGCGGGTTTGGTCGCCAGCATGACCGCACCGCCCAGGCCGCCGCCCGTGACGTTGACCGACGAGGTGCCGTGCAGCAGTTGTGCGTCGTCGACGAAGTAGGAGGGAATCATCGAGAAATCGGTCATGCCCAGCATCGGCGAGTTGATGCGCATGCCGTTCCACACCACCTGCGTATGCGAAGGGCCCGTGCCGCGGAATGCGACCGTCGAAAGCGTCGCCCGTCCGTATTGCTTGATGAAGATCGACGAATTGAATGTCAGCACGTCGGCCATCGACAGGGCAATGTTCTCGTGCAGGACGAGCGTGTCGAGCTGCGTTTTCTGAACGCCTATTTCTTTCATGGGCTTCACGCCCGTCACCCCGACTGCGCGGATGGGCAACACCAGCGACGGATTCTCATTCCACCACCCTCCGTCCGACTGCGCCTTGTCCTGGGCGGCGGCGCTCCACCAGAGGGCGATGCTGAACAGCGGGATTAGGAGTCTCTTCATTGCTTCGCGTGTTTGTCGGGTTATCGTTTCCAGCAGAAGGCGCCCGGGGTAACGCCCGCGTAAAATTCGTCTACCGCGTCGCCGTCGGCCGTATAGCGGTAGACGATCCCCTGCTGCTGGTAGTCGATGGCGTCGGCCACGTAAACGTCGCCGTTGTCCGGGTCGACCGTCAGCCCGTAATATTTCGTCTCCCGGTATTCGAGGAACGGGCGCGCCGGGAGCTGCTCGGCAGCCACGGGCATGCGCCAGACATCCTTGTTGATCCAGTACAGCGTGTCGCGCGTGCCGTTGAGCTGCACTTCTGAGGGTGCATCCCCCTCTCTGAAACGGAACTGCTTTTCCAGGCGGAACGAGGCGGCGTCGATGCGGTACAGTGCCGGAACATCATATCCGTAGGGGCTGCCTTCGTAACCGCCGTCGGTGATCGTCCACAGCTTGTCGTTGGCATCCAGTACCAGCGATGTGGGTTGTACGCCGACAACCAGTTCGTCCACCACCCTGTCGGTTCGGGTGTCGATCTTCAGCAGCCGGTTCTGGTACGACCAGCAGTTCACGTAGACGTATTGACCGTACTGTACCATCTGCTCGGTCGATCCCGATCCGGGCGTCATGCCAGGACACTCGATGTAGCCCGTGATCTCGTACCGCCTGGGGTTGACGATGAAAATGCGGTTGTCCCAAAGCTGGGTCACATAGGCCTTTTCGTCGGAGACGAAGTGGATGTACCGCGGCGAGGTGAGGTTCGTGATGCGGCCCACCTCCTTGAATGTACGGAGGTCGATTGCGAAGACGACATGAGAATTGTTCACGACGATCCATCCCAGATCGTTGTGGATGGTCATCGACTGTGCCACGTCGCCCAGCTTCATGGCGTTGGCACGGTAGAAAACCTCGTTCTCGACCTTTTTCGTTGCCGGGTCGTAATAGGAGAGCGTGGCGTTACCGTACTGGAAATTTCCCTCGTTGGTGATGAACAACCCCGGCCCCGTCGCGGCGAACTCTTCCATGTCTGCGTAGTCCCACTTCATGCAGCCGCCCAGTGCCGGCAGGCACAGGATCACGGGCAGGATATGTCGTAAAATCCGTTTCATGCGTCGAAAATTAAAGAAACGACCGGCCCCTCCTCTTCCCTGGTGCGGGGCTACGGCCGGCTGCATCGGACGTCCGGTGCGGCCTTCGTATTTGTCAAACTGATTTTACATCCGGGAATATGCCTTGCCGGCAGGCTCTTCATGCCGATCACGATCCATTCCCCTGGATTGTAAAATCATTGCAACGGCAGGTCTTCTGACTCGTTCCCGTCGAGACGCCTTCCCGGCCGGACTGGGGCCAGTGGCAAAAGATTGTCAGGACTTGTTGTGCCATTTCGGGTGGCAGGAACTCACAGCAGAGGGAACTGTTGCCGATTTTCACGGCATTCCCTTTTAATCGGTCAGGGGGTTGCGGAACCCCTTTGCGAACCATTGCGCAACAAAAGTATAAAAAATTCGGGTTCGCAAGGCCTTATAACGAAAAAAGGTCGCCGTATGGCGACCTTTCCGAGCCGAAACCGGGACTTGAACCCGGGACCTCTTCATTACGAGTGAAACGCTCTACCAACTGAGCTATTTCGGCTTGCCGAGAACATTAAGCTCTCTTTGGGATTGCAAATATCTGAAAAAAATATTTTTCTCGCAACAATTTTCGGAAAATTCTCGCATTTCTTGCTATATTCGCGTCAAAACTAACCGAAAACAGACCGGGTTATGATTACTTTCCTGGGGTGCCTGGGGCTCCTCGTGGCAGCATATTTCACCTACGGACGCTATCTCGAACGCCTGTGCGGCGTGGATGCTGCGCGGCCTGTGCCTTCGGCCACGTCGTTCGACGGAGTGGATTATATCCCGATGCCGATGTGGAGGACTTTCCTCATACAGCTGCTCAATATCGCGGGGCTGGGGCCGATTTTCGGTGCCGTGCTGGGGGCGGCATACGGCCCCGTGGCATTCCTGTGGATTACCTTCGGCGGTATCTTCATGGGGGCGGCGCACGACTTCATCGCCGGGATCGTCTCGCTGCGCAGCAACGGTGCGAGTTTGCCCGAGACCGTCGGCACCTACCTCGGGCCGGGGATAAAACAACTTATGCGCATCTTTTCCGTGGGGCTGATGGTGCTCGTCGGCGCTGTCTTCCTGTCGCAGCCCGCTTCGCTGATCGCCAACCGCATCGAGGCCCCGGCGCTGTCGGGTATTGCCTTCGGCAGTTTCTCGTGGTTGCTGCTCATCATTCTGGGCGTTATCCTGATCTATTATATCGTGGCGACGTTGCTGCCCGTGGACAAGATCATCGGCCGTATCTATCCGGTTTTCGGCTGCGCACTGCTTTTCATGGCGCTGGGAATCCTCGCCGTATTGCTTTTCAGCGGCAAATATACGATCCCCGAGTTTACCTCCCTGGAAAATTGCATTGCCGACCCGGAGCGGTTCCCGATCCTGCCGATGCTCTTTACGACCATCGCCTGCGGCGCTATTTCGGGCTTCCATGCGACCCAGTCGCCGCTGATGGCACGCTGCCTGCGTTCCGAACGGCAGGCCCGCCCCGTGTTTTACGGCGCCATGATCTCCGAGAGCATCATCGCGCTGATATGGGCGGCCATCGCCATGGCCTTCTGGAACGGTGCCTCCGGGCTGAATGCCGCGATTGCGGAGTATGGCGGGCAGGCGGCCGTGATGGTCGATGTCATCGCCCGCACTACGCTGGGCGAAGTGCTGGCCGGACTGGTGATCTTCGGGGTTGTGGCCTGCGCCATCACCTCGGGCGATACGGCGTTCCGTTCGGCACGGCTGATCGTGGCCGATTTCATGGGGCTCGAACAGCGCAGCCTGCGCAAGCGAATCTATATCAGCATCCCGCTCTTCGCTGCGGGGCTGGTCATTATTTTCTGCCTGCCGTTCGAGGCCATGTGGAGCTATTTCGCATGGATGAACCAGACACTGGCGATGGTCACGCTGTGGATGATTACGGCCTACCTGAACAAACGGGGCCGCAACCGCTGGGTGGGGCTCCTGCCGGCGCTGGTCATGACCTACGTCTGCATGTCCTATGTCTTTATATCGCCGCTTATGTGCGGCATGCGCGACCGGGCAGCGGCCTACCTGCTGGGCGGCGCGCTGACACTCGCTATACTGATAACCATGATTTTTAAAATGCGCCGCGATGCAAAAAGCATATCTTAACCCCACGCCCGACCAGACTTTCGAAATCGTCGGCGACGGGCCGTATAATTTCACCAGGGTTTTGGCACACACCCGTGAGCTGGAGGCCGCGGGGAATGTCGAAGATGCCTGCAATGAACGTTACCAGGCATTCCAGCGGCTTGCGGGGTTGCTGCCCGAAGACGAAGAGATCAACCTCGAATGGAGCCACCGCAATTCGCAGTCTGCGCTCGAACTGATCCGTGCCTCGGCCATCGACCACTTTCTGATCAACGATTTCGAGATGTCTGCGGCGCTGCTGGAGATGCTCCTGGAGCTGGATCCCGAAGACCACCTCGAGGGGAGCGAACTCTTGGCGTTCGATTACCTGGCGATGGACGAGCAGGAACTGTTCGACGAAGTGATAAACGACGTTTCGGACAAATGTGCCAGCCGCGGGATATTGCTGCTCTGGTCGGCATTCCGTCGTGAAGGGACGCTTCCCGAAGGGGAGTTGCTGCATTTCAAGACGCGGTTTGCGCCTTTCTTCCGGGAATTTACGGCCGCCGAGCACCCTGCCGACGATGCTTACCTGCGGGATATCGAGGGCGAACGTCCCTCCGTGCAGGCGCAGGCGCGCGAACTTTGGTTGCAGACCGAGAACCTGTGGGTATTGTGGCCCGGGTTTATCGCTGCGCTGCAGGCTGCGCAGTAGGCCGCAGGTGTGTCCGCTATTCTTCGCAGGCTTCGGCAGGGCGGGCTTGTTGCCGGCTGCGATCCGCATAGGCCATGCGACGTTTGAAATGTCCTTCGGTGGCGCGTTTGTAGCCCTCGGTGTGCTTTTCTTGGTGTAGGCTGGCAGGTGCCCGGTTCCCCGTGCGAGCCCGTTGCGCTTATTTCTCTTTCTTGTCGCGTACCAGCTCTTTGAAGCAGTGTCGGCAGATGGCTTCGTAGGAGTCCGTTTCGCCCAGTACGACCAGCTTTTCGTCCTGTGTGAGGCGGTGCGAGTGATGGGCGAGGTTGCCGCAGCGGACGCAGATGGCGTGCACCTTGGTGACATATTCGGCCGTGGCCATCAGCGCTGGCATCGGCCCGAAGGGTTTGCCGGTGTAGTCCATGTCCAGCCCTGCGACGATGACCCGCACGCCGCTGTCGGCCAGTTCGCGGCAGACCTCGACGATGCTGTCGTCGAAGAATTGCGCTTCGTCGATGCCCACGACGTCGACCTCCGAGGTCATCAGCAGGATGTTGCGCGGCGAGTCGACCGGCGTGGAGCGGATGGCGTTGGCGTCGTGCGAAACGACCTCCTCCTCCGAGTAGCGCACGTCGATGCGGGGTTTGAATATCTCGACTTTCTGGTTTGCGTACCTGGCGCGTTTGAGGCGGCGTATCAGCTCCTCGGTCTTACCCGAGAACATCGAGCCGCAGATCACTTCGATCCAGCCCTTGCGGCTGGCATTTTCCAAAAACATAAGTTCCCAATCGTGTTTCTTAATCTTGTTTCAGTCTTGTTCCCCGCTGCGGCGCTGCCGTTTGCCCTTCCCTCTTATTCGCAGTCGTCGATGCGGGTAATCCGTGCGCCGAGGGCGTTCAGACGCCCGTCGATGTCTTTGTAGCCGCGGTCGATCTGGTCGATATTCTGGATCGTCGAAACCCCTTCGGCCGACATGGCAGCGATCAGCAGCGCCACACCCGCACGTATGTCGGGTGAGGTCATGCGCGTAGCGCGCAGGCGGATGCGGTGGTCGTGGCCGATGACCGTGGCGCGGTGCGGGTCGCAGAGGATGATCTGCGCCCCCATGTCGATCAGCTTGTCGACGAAGAACAAGCGGCTTTCGAACATCTTCTGGTGGATAAGCACGGCACCCTTGGCCTGCGTCGCCACCACGAGGAAGATCGACAGCAGGTCGGGGGTAAGCCCCGGCCACGGGGCGTCGGCGATCGTCATGATCGACCCGTCGAGGAAGGTGTCGATGCTGTAATGTTCCTGCTGCGGGATATAGATGTCGTCGTCACGCTGCTCGAAACGGATGCCCATGCGGGCGAACTGCGCCGGGATGATGCCCAGGTTCTCGAACGATACGTTGCGGATCGTCAGTTCCGACTGGTTCATGGCGGCCATGCCGATGAAGCTGCCCACCTCGATCATGTCGGGCAGCAGCGTGTGCTCCGTGCCGCCGAGCGACTCGACGCCCTCGATGGTCAGCAGGTTCGAGGCGATGCCCGAGATGCGTGCGCCCATGCGGTTGAGCATCTTGCACAGCTGTTGCAGGTAGGGCTCGCAGGCGGCGTTGTAGATCGTCGTGAAGCCCTTGGCCATCACGGCGGCCATCACGATGTTGGCCGTACCGGTCACCGATGCTTCGTCCAGCAGCATGTAGGTTCCTTTCAACTCGCGGCCTTCGACCATGAAAAATTCGTCGGCGATGTCGAAATCGAACTTCGCACCCAGCTTCTGGAACCCGAGGAAGTGGGTATCCAGCCTCCGCCGGCCGATTTTGTCGCCGCCGGGTTTGGGTATGTAACCCACGCCGAAGCGCGCCAGCATGGGGCCGATGAGCATCACCGAGCCGCGCAGGCGCGTGCAGCGTTGCCGGTAGTCCTCCGTGCGGAGGTAGTCGAAATCTATTTCGCGGGCGCAAAAACTGTATGTATCCTCCGCGAGTTGTTCGACCTCGACGCCCATGCGCCGCAGCAGTTCGATGAGCTGCATGACGTCGAGGATCTGGGGAATGTTGTGCACCGTGACCCGTTCGGGGGTCAGCAGCGTGGCGCAGAGTATCTGCAACGCTTCGTTCTTGGCGCCCTGGGGCGTGATGCTGCCGTGGAGCCGGTGGCCTCCTTCGACTTTGAAAATCGCCATAATCCGTGAAAATTAACGGCAGGAACCGTTTCCCGCCGTAAGCCGCCCCTTGTCGTGCGGACATGCCCCGTGCGGGCATGCTGCTTTGCCGGCGGCCACTCTCTCGTTGACAAAGATAAAAAGATTTCATGCTTTTTACCCGGCTTTTTGAAATATTTTCTTGAAAAATTTTTGCGGATAACTTTTTTGTTGTACTTTTGCAATCCGTAAAAATGTCTGAAACAACAAAAATTATATAGCTATGGCAATGAAGAGAACTTACCAGCCCTCGCGCCGGAAGAGAATCAACAAGCACGGTTTCCGCAGCCGTATGGCTACGGCGAACGGCCGCAAGGTGCTGGCTGCACGTCGCGCAAAAGGTCGCAAGAAGCTGACCGTATCGGACGAGTCGACGTTCAAGTACGCTTAATTCCTGCGGGAAAATGACTAAGAGGTCGGCTTTCGTGCCGGCCTTTTTTATTGGTTCAGATGATGCTGACGATACGATGGGCCTGTGAGGCCGATTGCGCCCTGATACGCCGCCTTGCCGACGAGGTGTTCCCTGCGACCTACCGTGGGATCATCACTCCGTCGCAGATGGAGTATATGATGGAGTGGATGTACGGGGCGGAGGTGCTTGCGCGCGAGATGTGCGGGGAGTTCGCCTGGTTCATCGCCTCGGCCGACGGCGAACCGTGCGGTTACCTTTCGGTGCAGCACGAGGCCGAAGACCTTTTCCATTTGCAGAAAATCTATGTCCTTCCCCGCTTCCAGGGAATCGGCGCCGGGGAATTCCTGTTCCGCCATGCCGTGGAATATATCCGTTCGGTGCATCCTGCGCCTTGCCGCATGGAGCTGAACGTCAACCGCAACAACCGGGCGCTGCACTTTTACGAGCGGATGGGGATGCGCAAACTGCGCGAAGGCGATTTCCCGATCGGTGACGGATATTATATGAACGACTATATCATGGGGTTGGATATAAAGTAGGGCCGGCGCGTCGCTGCTGCGGTTCGCAAGATAAAAACGGATGCCTTTGTGGGTGTCCGTTTTTTCGCTTGGAGGCCGGTCGCAGGTGATTTGGCGCGGCTCTTGGCCCCTCCCGGGCTGCCGGAGTCTTCGGTGGCGGGGCTGTTGCCCGATGCCGGCATCCGGCTCCCCTGATGCCGGGGCGCGCTATCTGGCTGCGTTGCCTCCGGAACGGCCTATTTCGCCGTGTCGGTCTTGAACAGGTCGATTTCTCCGCGTTCGACTTTGCCGTACATGTCTGCCAGGTTGGCGATGACGGGCGAGATGTATTCGAGCGTGTCGGTGACGGCCTGCTTGTCACCCTCGCCCTTGATGCGGTAAAGCATCGCCGCGTAGAGTGCCCGGAAACAGAGTTCCGTGTCGTTCATGCCGGGATTGCCCACGACGGCGCGCAGACGAGGCAACTCGGGCTCCAGTTTCGCGTAGGTCTGGCGGTAATGTTCGCCGACGGACAGCTTCATCAATTGCAGGTGCAGGTCGTGCAGGTCGCCGATCAGGTGGAGCGTATGCTCCAGGTGCCCTTTCTCGTCCTTGCCTTCCTGGTGCAGGAGGTTGGCGATGTCCATGTACCACAGCAGGTAGACGTGCTTCTGCTCCTCGGCGATGTCCTTGCGGGGGGCGATCAGTGTCGAGAAGATCGCCTCGGGACTGAATTGCAGCGCCCGCAGCAGGTCTTCCAACTGCCAGAGGTAAAGAATGTATTCGGCGATGTTCTCCCGCCGCTTGGCCTGTGCTATATCCATGTCGTATGCGTTTTTTTGTGTAACCTGTCGTGTGCTTTCGTGCAGGATGCGCTTATGTGTTTTCTCTGCAAAAAAGCAATCTCGAGTACCTTTGGGTGACAAAAGGTAGCTAAAACCATCTGCAAGCTGTTTTGGGGGGAGCGTTCGCGGTTTTTCCCGAACGGCTGCGCTTTCCGCCCGCCTGCTCCGGGCGCCCGTTGCCGCGTCTGCTTTTATCCCGCTGCAAACGGAATGCAGGGATTTATACGTAGTCGTTATTTAATCCACTTCTGCGGCCCCGTGCGGTGCTTGAGAAAGTATTGCTGTGATTTGAGCAGGTTGCGCGATTGCAGCACCATGTTCTTGGTTTCGGTGAGGATCGTCAGGTACAACATGCTGGCCTTGGTATTCGAGCGGGCTTCGTTGATGCGCGAGAGCTCCGATTTAATGGCTTCGGCGATCGACTCGAACAACTGGTCGCGCAGCGTGAGCACCATCTCGATTTCGGAGAAATCGCCGTCGCGCAGCATCTGGTTGATATGGCGGTAGATCGACTCCACGTCGTCGTTGATCGACATGAGGTCTTTGGCCTGCTCCTTCGAAAGCCCTTCGTGGTTGTTGTCGATGTGCTCGAACGCCGGACGCGTGATGTGCATCAGCGCCTTGGTCATTTCGTTGAGGTAGTCGACCACCTGTACGTAGTAGTGGGCCGTGTTGACATCGCTGCTCTGGAGTTTCTTGAGGGTGGGGAGCAGCGTGTATTTGCGCTCGCGCGACTGGTAGAAGAGGTCGTTCGACTCTTTGACCATGTCGCGCAGCACCTTGCGGTTCTCCTTGAATACGGCGATCAGCGTACGGTCATAGATCTTTGTCGCCGACTCCATCGTACGGCATACTTCGTCGCGCAGGTTGATGATGATGTCTTCCGTGCTCTGGGATTTCACCCCGGCTGCGGCTGGGGCGGCGGATGTCTTGCCTTTCTTGAGGAAATTGCTGTGGATGAGCATGTAGCCGCAGAGTACCGTGACGATAACGAAGGCCATCGTGCCGCCATAGATCAGGGTAAGTCCGACGACGAAGGCGATCAGGAATCCGCCCAGCGCCGTGATGAACCACCCGGCGATGACGGTCATGACGCCAGAGATGCGGTACACGGCGCTTTCGCGGCCCCATGCGCGGTCTGCGAGCGACGAACCCATGGCTACCATGAAGCAGACATAGGTGGTCGAAAGGGGGAGTTTGAGCGAGGTGGCTATGGCGATCAGCATGGCCGAGGTCGTGAGGTTGACCGTAGCGCGTATCATGTCGTAGGGGGCGCCGCTATGTTCGATGTCCTCGTATTCGAAACGGTGTGAGACGGCTGCCCGTACGCGTGCGGGGATGATCCGTTCGATGCCGGCGTTGATATTGAGCGCTGCGCGGACAATCGTACGGGACATGACCGACGAGCCGTACTGTTCGGGGCCTTCGTCTTCCTGCGCTGCGGAGAGCGACAACTCGGTTTCGGAGACGTGCATGGCCTTTTTCGAAGTCCAGAGCGTGAGGATCATCATCGCCCCTGCGGCAAGCAGAATCAGGAAATTGGCCGGGACGTTTTCCGAGAGTGCCCCCATCATCATCTGCGGGTCACCCGAATGCTTGGCGATCGAGAAGGCGTCGAATCCGGCGACGGGTACGCCGATGAAATTCACCAGGTCGTTGCCCGCGAAAGCCAGTGCCAGGGCGAACGTACCCGACAGGATCGTGATGCGCAGGATGTTGATCTTGAACCGTTGGATGAAGAACAGCAGCACGGAGCATGCCACCCAGCAGATGAAGAGCGACAGCAGCAGGTGCCGGTCGACCATTCCGACGAAGGCATTGTCCGCAAGCAGCGATTTGAGTCCTTTGAAGACTGCGAAATAGATGATCGCCGTAAGCGATGCGCCGCACCACAACGACCCGAAGCGGCGAAAGATCACCGTATAGCGAAACGAGAAGATTGTACGCGAAATATACATGACGATCGTACCGCAGGTGAAGGCGATGACTACCGACAGCAGAATCGCCGAGACGATACCCATGGCGCGCGAGGTGTTGATGAAATGCCCGAGCGAACCGACGCCCAGCGCGGGGTCGTTCGAGATCTTGTAGATCGACACGGCGATGGCCGAGCCCAGCAGGCAGAAGATCAGCGAGACGGTGGTCGAGGTGGGCAGTCCCCACGAGTTGTAGAGATCCAGCAGGATAATGTTGGCGAACATCACGCCCAGGTATAACATCATGACCTCGTGGAATGTGAACAGTCCGGGATTGAACATGCCGCTTCGGGCCACTTCCATCATGCCGCTCGAGGTGACTACGCCGACGATAATGCCGACAGAGGCGACGGTGAGGATGACCCGCATCGAAGCGGCCTTGGAGCCGATGGCAGAGTTGAGGAAATTGACTGCGTCGTTCGTGACGCCGACGAAAAGACCTGAAATGGCGAGGATTCCCAGAATAACTACGATTACGGTGTAGATTTCGCTCATGTTAGGGTTTAGTGCAAATTGTGAACAAATTTACGCCATTTTTTCCGATGAAACGGTTTTGGCACCGATTGTTAACATTAACTTAACATGAGGCGGCTCTGTTCGTTGCGGCCGCGCTGGATATGCCGGGATGCCGGGCGGATTGGGGCATACGCCATACCGCAGGGCGTGCGGAGCGCCGGTGGGCGGAGGCGGGGACTGCCGGTTCCCGGACGGCGAAAAAGGGCGGGCAATCGTGCCCGCCCCTGTCCGGAAGGGGGATTGCCCGCCCGCTGTATTTCTCCGCTGCCGGGGATTATTCGTCGTCGGTATCGGTGTAAGCCTTCAGCAGCTTGTCCTGCACGTCGGCCGGCACCTGCTCGTAGGACGAGAATTTCATGGTATAGGTGGCCGAGCCCGACGTCAGCGACGAGAGTGTCGTCGAGTAGCGGTATAGTTCAGCCAGCGGAACCATGGCGTTCAGACGGTCGAAGCCCTTGTCGGACTCCATTCCGGCGATCATCGCACGGCGGTTCTGCAAGTCGGACATCACGGCGCCCATGTAGTCGCTCGGGACGAGTATCTCGACATTGTAGATCGGCTCCATGATCTTGGGCCCCGCGTTGCGGAAAGCCTCCTTGAAGGCGTTGCGCGCCGCCAGTTTGAAGGAGATTTCGTTCGAATCCACCGGGTGCATCTTTCCGTCGTATACCACCACGCGGATGTCGCGGGCGTAGGAACCCGTCAGCGGGCCTTCGTCCATCTTCTCCATGATACCCTTCAGGATGGCGGGCATGAAGCGTGCGTCGATAGCGCCGCCCACGATCGCCGAGTAGAATTGCAATTTGCCGCCCCATGCCAGGTCGTATTCTTCCTTGGTCTTGGGGTTCACGATCATGTCGCCCTTGCCGGGAACCTTGTAGTTCTTGGGCTCGGGCATGCCGTCGTAGTAGGGTTCGATGATCATATGCACCTCGCCGAACTGCCCGGCACCGCCCGATTGTTTCTTGTGGCGGTAATCAGCCTGCGCAACCTTGGTGATGGTCTCGCGGTAGGGGATTTTCGGTGCGATATAGTCGTAGGAGAGCTTGTTCTCCTTCTCGATGCGTGTGCGCAGAATATTCAGGTGGTGTTCTCCCTGACCCTGGATGATGGTCTGTTTCAGTTCTTTGGAGTATTCGACCAGAATCGTCGGGTCTTCGAACTTGGCGTCGTTCAAGACTTTGCCCAGTTTCTCTTCGTCGCTCTGCTCCTTGGCCTTCACGGCGGCGCGGTAGCGCGGTTCGGGGAAGACGATGGGTTCGATGCTGACCGGTGCCGAAGGAGCCGAGAGCGTGTCGTTGGTGCGGGTGCCCTTGAGCTTCACCGTGCAGCCGATATCGCCGGCCGACAGCTCCGTGACCTTGATGCGGTTCTTGCCCGCCACGGCGAACAACTGCGAAATCTTCTCCTTGTTGCCCGTGCGGGTATTTACCAGCTCGGTGCCCTCGGCGATCCTGCCGCGAATGACGCGGAAATAGGTGATCTCGCCGATATGCTGTTCGACCTGGCTCTTGAATACGAACGCCACGGCGGGTGCCGTCTCGTCGGCGGCGATCTCCTCGCCCTTGGTCGAGAGGAACCACGGAGCCTTCAGCGGGCCGGGTGCCACGTTGATGATGAATTCCATCAGGCGCTTGGTGCCGATGTCGCGCTTGCCGCTGGTGCAGAAGATCGGCATCACCTCGCGTTTCGAAACGCCGATTTTCAGACCCGCACGAATGTCGTCCTGCGTGAGTGTACCTTTGTCGAAGTAGAGCTCCATGAGCGCCTCGTCGTGTTCGGCGGCCATTTCGACCAGCTCCTTGTTCAGTTCCTGCGCCTTGTCCATCTCGTCGGCGGGAATCTCCAGCTCCTCGCGGTGGCCGTCGTTGTCCTTGAAACGGTACATCTTCATCAGCAGTACGTCGATGAAGGCGTTGAACTCAGGCCCCTGGTTGACGGGGTACTGTACGATGACGGGCTTCACGCGCGATGCGGCCCTGATCGACTCGATCGTGGCTTCGAAATTGGCTTTCTCGGCATCGAGCTGGTTCACCACGCCGATGACGGGCTTTTTCAGCAGGCGTGCATAGCGGGCCTGGATCTCGCTGCCGACTTCCCAGCCGTTCTGTGCGTTGAACAGGAATACGCCCACGTCGCCTACCTTGAATGCCGAGAAGAGGCTTCCGCAGAAGTCGTCCGAGCCCGGGCAGTCGATGATGTTCAGCTTGCGATCCATGAATTCGGTGAAGAGGATCGTGGAATAGATCGAGCGTTTGTATTCGTGCTCGATATCCGTATTGTCCGAGAGCGTGTTGTTCGCCTCGATACTACCCCTGCGGTCGATGACCTTACCCTCAAAGGCCATCGCTTCGGCAAGGGTAGTTTTTCCCGTGCCGGGCGCGCCGATGAGTACGATGTTTTTAATTTCTTTTGCTGAATAGTTTTTCATATTCCCGTATGGTTTTAAGGTTTTGCGGTGGTGCGGGGCATCGTCGGGAGTACTTCGCGGAGCCGGGTTCCCGGAACGGAAAGTCGTGCTGCGGAGCATTTTCCGATTAGCCGACTATAAATATACAAAAAAATCGGGATAACCAAACGGCGACACGAAAAAATCGCCCTCAGGAGGCGATTTTACGGTCGAAAAGCGGGAGGTCGATCCATGTGAGCTTTTTCCACACCCATTCGACGGGGCCGTGCGTATGGCGCCGTAGCCAGAGGCGGCAGAAGAGATACTGTACCAGGATGATCCCCACGCCCGCCAGCGTGCCGTAGATCACGTCCACGTGGCGGTAAAGCCCCAGCCCCCAGTTGTAGAAGAGCGCCGTGCCGAGCAGCGATTGCAGCAGGTAGTTGGTCAGGCTCATGCGCCCGAAGAAGGTCATGCCGTGCAGCGCCCGGCGGAACCCCGGCCAGCCGTACCACAGCAGGACGACCGTCGAAACGATCGCCGTGGCCGTCATCAGGTTGCGCATCGCCTCGAACGGTACGAGCCACGTGCCCGCGATGCCCACGGCCAGCAGCCCGCCCCAGATGCGTCTGTGCTGCCCTTCGTCGTAGAAGAGCCGGTAGCGGCCGGCCAGCATGCCCAATACGAACATCAGCAGCGTCTGCGTGCCGCGTCCGTGTTCCAGTCCCCAGCCGAACGAACTGAGCGGGCCGTAGAGCAGGCTCACGCGGGCGCTCTCGGCGAAGGTGCCCGTGGCGAGGGTGGGATAGAGGGTCTCCATGCCTTCGATGCCGCGGATCGAGAGCGTATGTCCGCTGAAATACTGCCAGAGTTCGAGCGGCTGGATGAAAAGCAGGGCCGCGATGACCCACACCCATCGGTTGGGGAGCTTGCCGATGGGAATCATCAGCAGCCCGAAAAGGGCGTAGTAGGTCAGTACGTCGCCGTTGTAGATCGCCGCGTTGACCAGCCCGATGCCGAACAGCAGCACCATGCGCCATGCGAAGCGCAGCGAAAAGTCGTTGCCCCGCTGTGCCTGGTTGTCGCTCTGGATGAAGAAGCTCAGCCCGAACAGCAATGCGAAGATGGCGTACATCTTGCCCGAAAGCAGGAATCCCAGCATATCGGCTACGGGCTGTTCCCAGCTGCCGAATCCGGCGCGGGGCAGGTCGAGGGCGCTCCAGTAGAGGTTGAAATGCTCGCGGGCGTGAAACAGGATGATCCCTGCCACGGCGATGCCGCGCAGTGCGTCGGCCACTTCGATACGGGTGTTGGGTCGGTTTGTCGTGCGGTACATGGGATATTGCGGGGTTTGGGGTTGCTTCGTAATAGTTCGTTGTCGCCGTAGGCTGTATGTTCCGGGTTGCCGGGGCGTTTCCTAATATATGTCGTTGCCGGGTATTTCCATTCAGGTCAGCCGGAAGAGCGGCAGGCACAATTCCCGGATACCGCATCCGCGCCATCGGTCGATGACGAGATATTGTCCGTTCGGATTTACTCCCGGGATCCATTGCGAGCCGTCGAAACCCATCAGGCCTTTGTCTGTCGTATCCATCTGCCTGCAGCCGGCCTTTTGCAACCGGGCCATGTACTCCAGCCATGCCTGCCTGCCGAGGGCTTTGCTCTCGTCCGCCGCGATTTTCCCGGGCTCGTAACCGCCCGCCCCGCCGGCTGTTTTCCTGCGGAGGGTGGTTTTGTTGCCGTTCTTTTCCATCCCTACGACGACGGGATTGTCGAATGTCCGCAGCCCGAGGAAGCGTACCCGACTCCCGTTGGCGGCCTGCCACAGGGGCGCCTCGCCCGTTGCACGAATTGCGGCGATCAGGAGCGGAAACAATAATAAAACGGACTTCATGACGGAACGTGTTGGAGGTGGCCGGCGGTTGCTCAGGGGATCACCCCCGTCAGTGCCTCGATGGCACGGCGGCCTTCGTCGCCCAGCGAGAGCGAATATCCGTTCACGAAGAGCGCGATATGTGCGTCGATCACCTTGTCATCCAGCTCCTGTGCGTGCTGTTTTATATAGGTGCGCGAAGCTTCGGGATGTGTGAAGGCGTATTCGATGCTTGTGCGCAGCAGGCGTTCGGCCTCGTGCCGCACCTCGTCCGGCAGGCTGCGCCGGGCTGCGATCCCGCCCAGCGGCAGCGGCAGCGCCGTCCGGTGTTCCCACAACTGCCCTAGGTCGGCGACCAGTTCCAGTTCCCGTTCACGGTAGACGAAGCGGCCCTCATGGATAAGTACTCCGGCGTCGAAATCGCCCCGCTCGACGGCAGCCGCGATTCGGGAGAAGAGCAGCGGTGTACGCTCTTCGATTTCGGGGAAGAGTTTGCCCATCAGGGCATTGGCCGTAGTGTGCAGCCCCGGGACGGCCACGCGGCGTATCGGCCGCGTATCGCCTGCGCGGCGTACCAGCAACGGCCCGTTGCCGCGTCCGAGTGCCGCACCGCTGTCGAGCAGCGCGTAATGTTCCGCGATGGCGGGCAGCACGGCGCAACTTATCTTGCTGATGTCGGCACGTCCCAGCCCGGCACCGCGGTTCAGCTCCTCGATGTCGTGGTATTCGACCTCGAAGCGCAGGCTGCCCGTGTCGATGCGGCCGTTAACGAGCGCGTCGAACATGAAAGTGTCGTTCGGGCACGGCGAGATATGCAGCTTCAGCCTCACCGTTTCTGCGCCTCGGTGATGTTGCGGGCGTTTTTCTCGTTGTCGCTGCGGTTGCGTTTACCCCCGAAACGGCCCAGCAGCCATCCGGCGGCAAAAGTCAGCACGAGGACGATGATGTCGATAAATACGTTGGCCAGCCACCGCTGGATGGCGGGGGCGAATTGCCAGACCAGGATGAAGACGACCAGTATCAGGATCAGTCCCGCCCAGAGCATCCAATTTTTATTCATTGCTTTCGAATATTTGGTTTAACTTTTCCGTCAGGTTCCCGACGGCCTCCTCCACGGCCCACTGGCCGAAGGGTTCGCCGACGTAGTTCGACACGGCACGTATCTGGCAGCACGCGACGCCCAGCGCGTCGCATACGGCGAAAAAGGCTGCGCCTTCCATGTTCTCCACTTCCGGCAGGTACCCGCCCGGTGTGTCCTCCGGGTTTCCTTCCGGCGTCTGGTGATGGGTGCCTTCCGCTGCGTGTCCCGCCCTGTCGTCTGCCGTAAATCCGGGGTGCGGCTCCGCGAATCCGGCGTCCCCTGCCGCGTGCCCGGTGCCTTCCGCCGCGCTTTTCGGCCCGTCCTTTGCCGCGGCTCCGTCGCCCGAACGGCTGACAGTGACCCCGGCTGCAAGGGGCAGCCCCAGGTCGGGGCCCGAGGTCTCGTATTCGCGGGCGTAACGCTCGGGGATGCCCGCTATGCGTTCGGTGACCACTTCGACCACCTCGCCGCGCCGCAATGTCCGGTCACAGGCACCGGTAATGCCGGCCAGCACCACCAACTGCGGCTTTTTGGCTTTCACGGCGCGCAGCGTCGCCGCCGCGATTTCGGCCATGCCCACCCCGCCGACGAATACCGGGTCGCGAGGCTCGGTGAGGATGAACGCCTTGGCCTCCTCGATGGTCGGGAAAATGAAAATCCGTTTCACCTTACCGGCCTACGACTGCTTCGAGCTCCTCGACCGTGACGGGTATCTTCTTGTCGCCCAGCATACGGCTCCCGCTTTCCGTCACAAGGATGTCGTCCTCGATGCGGATGCCGCCGAAGTCGCGGTAGCCCTCCAGGGCGTCGTAATCGACGATCCCCTTGTAAAGGCCCTCGGCCCGGCATTTGTCGATCAGCGCCGGGATGAAGTAGAGCCCCGGTTCGTCGGTCATCACCGTCCCCGGTTCGAGGCGCCACGCCGCACGGTAAATGCAAGTCGCGGACTTGGCGGCGCGTTGGGCGATCGAGGAGAAGTCGAAGCTCCGCTCGCCCATCGCCTCGCAGTCGTGCACGTCCATGCCCAGCCCGTGCCCCAGCCCGTGGGGCATGAACATCGTCATGGCACCCGCGGCCACGGCGTCGGCTGCCGATCCCTTGATCAGCCCTATTCCGGCAAGCCCTTCGGCCAGCGTCGTGTAGGCGGCGTTGTGTATCTCGGAGTACATCATGTGCGGTTTGACGATGTCGGCCACATGGTCGTGTGCCGCCAGCACGATGTTGTAGACATCCTTCTGTTTCTGCGTGAATTTCCCGCTTACGGGGTAGGTGCGGGTGTGGTCGGAGCAGTAGTTGTCGACCGTTTCGCCGCCCGCGTCGCACAGCAGCAGACGCCCTTCCTCCAATACGCCGTCGGCGTTGAGGTTATGCAGCGTTTCGCCGTGTTGCGAGACGATCGACGGGAACGACACGCCCGAACCGTAGGATTTGGCGACGCCTTCGATGGCACCTGCGATTTCGCGCTCGACGACGCCCGGGCGGCACATCTTCATGGCCAGCGTGTGCATCTTGTAGCCGATTTGGAATGCGCGCTCCATCTCCTCGACCTCCTCGGCGCTCTTTTTCTCGCGCATTTCGGCCACGGCGAACATCAGGTCTACCGACTTGTAGTCGTGCAGCAGTGTGGGTTTGATACCCAGCAGCGACGACAGCCAAAGCTTAGTCTCTCCGCGGTAGGGAGGCAGGAAATGGATTTTGCGCCCCAGCGAAATGGCTTTGCGGAGCCGTTTCTCGAGTTCGGAGAGGGGGTGTGTCGCCGCGATGCCGACCTTTGCGCCCAGCTCGCGCAACGTGGGCTGCGGGCCTGTCCAGATGATGTCCTCGACCGTGAAATCGTCGCCGTAGAGTGCCTCTTCGCCCGTGTCGGCGTCGATCAGGCCCGCCAGCGAGGGGATGTTCAGCCCGAAATAGTAAAGGAACGACGAATCCTGCCGGAAATAGTAGGCGTTGTTCGGGTAGTTGTTGGGTGACAGGGGGTTGCCCGGGAACAGGACGATGCCCGACCCGATTTTGGTGCGCAGCATGTTGCGGCGCGCGGCGTAGGTTTTTGCTGAGAACATATGCGTAGTGTTTTAGATTTCCGATAATCCGTATTTCGTTTCCGGGAACGGTTTCCCGCGCCTTTTGCAGGGTTACATATCCCACCTTTTACAAAAATAGTAAAAATATGGCAAGCCCGTTCCCCGACGGGTTTATTTTTTGCGGAGGGCGATGGCCCGGAGCGTACGGCTTTTGCGTAGCGGGACGTCTGCCGTCGTTCGGGGCGGGCGGTGTATCCGCCGGCAAGCGGCAGAAAGGCTGGTTTTACGACCGTGCGGCAGAGGGACGGGACTGGTTTGCGGCGGTGCCGGGGGCGGAAGGCTTTCGCCGCTCCGCCGCAGCCCGGCGGCTTTGCCCGGGGCGGTTGCCCCGCCGCCCTGCTGTCCGGGCGGAGTCGGGCCGTTCCGCTGCGCCCCGCTTCCTTCGTCAGAATTCGATGACGGCACCCGTTTCGCCCACCGTGACGGTGACTTCGCGCCCCATGTAGAGCGCCACATTGGGGTCTTCGTGCCCCGTGGGCAGGCCGAAGACGACCGGGATTCCCAGCGGCCGCACGTATTGCGCAACGATGTCGTAGGGGTCGGTGATGCCGAAATGTTTTTGTCCGGTCATGTCGGAAAAATGCCCGACGAGGATGGCTTTGCATTTGGCGAGCTTTCCGCTCCGGGCGAGTTGCTGCATCATGCGGTCGAGGCGGTACATGTGTTCGCCGACCTCCTCGATGAAGAGCACCGTGGGGGCGTCGAAGTCGGGTTCCTCGGGTGTGCCGAGCGACGAGCAGACGATCGCAAGGTTGCCGCCCGTGAGGCGTCCGCGGGCCGTGCCCGGGCAGTTGAGCGGGTGTGGGCCGGTGTCGATACGCTGCCGCAGTCCCAGCAGAGCACTGCGCAGCGCTTCGTCGGAGACGATCGCGTCGGCGGTCTCCTCGCTCCCGAAGCGGAACTTGCCCGGCATGGTGGCATGGAGGCTCTCAACGCCCAGCCGTCCCAGTGCCAGGTGGAGCATTGTCACATCGCTGAACCCGACGACCCATTTAGGATGCTCGCGCAGGCGGCTGAGGTCGATGAGCGGCAGCAGCCGTACCGAGCCGTAACCGCCCTGGAAGCTGACGACGGCTTTTACGCCGGGGTCGTCGATCATCGCCTGCAGGTCGGCGGCGCGCTGGGCATCGGTACCTGCGAAATAGGGTTGCTCGCGGTCGGCGGTATGCGGCCCGAACTTAACCTTCAGTCCCCACGATTCGAAGCGTTCGCGCACTTTTGCCGTGTCGGCCTTCTCCGACAGTTTCCGCGCCGGGGTGACGATGCCCACCGTGTCGCCGGGCCGCAGGTAGGGCGGGCGGATGAATTGCGTCCGGGCGGATGGTTGTGCGGTGTCGGGGTGCAGTGTAGGGGGTGTCTCCGCGCCGGTTGCGTGCGGGGTGCAGATCGATGCATTGTCGGTTTGCAGAGCGGCCGTTGCACGTTGTACCGTATCGGAGGGTGAAGGCGGGGTTTGTCGTGCGGGCGCCATCCCGATGCAGGAGAACAGGACGGCGAGGAGCAAGGGGTATTTCATGCCGGGATTAGTGTTGTTGTATGCTGTTGTTTGTGTGGTTGTCTTGTGTGTTTGCCGTGCGTGCCGTGCCGGGTTGCACGGGCGGTGGCGGATACCTGCCGGAGCGTCCGCCGTTCTGCCTGCCGGGGGTTATTTCTTCTGCCGGGCCAACCCTTCGGGCAGCGGTAGCCGGATGCGGGTAAGGCTGACGACGGCTCCTGTGAGTGCGAACCCGCCGGCGAGCAGGAGTGCCGTGTGGGTGCTGTCGTCGGGGACGATGTGGAACAGCAGCGCCATCAGGGCCGCGCCCGTGGTCTGGCCTATGAGACGCGCCGTGGCGAGCATGCCGCTGGCGCTTCCGCTCCTCTCGGGCGGAGCCGAGGCGATCAGGATGCTGTTGTTGGGCGACTGGAAAAGCCCGAAGCCGGCACCGCAGAGCACCAGCCGCCATACGATGTCGCCCGGTACGGGGTGTTCGGGCAGGAATGCCAGCAGGAACAGTCCCGCGGCCATGGCCGTCAGCCCCGTCCCGCCGAGCAGTCCGGCGTGGATGCGCTCGATGAGCATTCCGGCCACGGGAGCCACGACCATGATCACGGCCGGCCATGCGGTCATCAGCAGCCCTGTCGCCACTTCGTCGTAGCCGAATTCGTGTTGCAGGTAGAACGGCAGCGCTACCATGGCCAGCATTTGCCCTAGGAACGAGCAGATCGACGTGACGACCGAAACCGAAAAGATCGGGATGCGCAGCAGGTCGAACGGCAGGATCGGATAGGGCTCGCGCAGCTGGCTGCGGATGAAGAAGAACCCGACGATGAGCAGCGCTGCGATGCCCAGGGTGAGCAGTCGCGGGTCAAGCCCGTGCGAAAACCCTTCGACCGAAGCCATCAGCAAGCCGAAGGTCAGGGCGTTCATTACGGCGTCGCGCCAGTCGAAACGGCGTGCGCTCACCCGCACGGGATTGTCCGGCAGGAAGCGGCGGCTCAGCCACAGCGCCACCAGCCCGATGGGGATGTTCACGGCGAAGAGCCACGGCCACTCGGCGACGGAGAGGATGCCCGCAGCCAGCGTAGGCCCGGCGACCGACGACACGGCGACGACCGTGGCGTTGATGCCCATGCCGCGTCCCAGTTGCGCCTTGGGGTAGATGATGCGGATAAGCGTGGTGTTGACCGATGTGACGGCCGCGGCGCCGAACCCCTGCATCACGCGCGCCAGCACCAGCGTCGGGAGTGATGTCGAAAGGGCGCAGCCCACCGAGGCCACGGTGAAGAGCATCAGGCCGCCGATATAGACTTTGCGGTAGCCCACCACGTCGCCCAATGCCGAAAACGACAGCAGCGAGATCATGATGGCCAGCTGGTAGGCGTTGACGATCCAGATCGAGTCGGCCGACGAGATCCCCAGTTCCAGCCCGATGGTGGGCAGGGCGACGTTGGCGATGGCGCTGTCGATCACCGACAGCGAGACGCCGAACGCTACGGCCAGGATGGCCCACAGGCGGCGGGGCATCGGAAGCCCGTCGTCAGGTCGTGCGATATGGGGTGCGGCGTTCATTGCAGGGACAAAGATAATGTAATCGCGGCTCAATTCAAATTCGGGGCGGCCCGAAGGCTGGTTGTAGCTGGATCGGCCGGGTTGCGGGAAAGGGCTCGCCGCCGGTTTCGGGGATGCTTCTGACTGCCCGCAGCGTGTCTGTCGTCGGATGCTGCCGTCGGACCCCCCTCTCAGCGCTTTGCGTTTTGGCGGCGCCCGCGCCTCCGGCTGCTGCCGTAGGTGAGGCTGTCCGTGCCCCCCCCCTTTCCTGTGCTGTAAAAAACGGAAGCCCGGGATTATCCGGGCCTCCGTCACACAACTATGAATTTGAACTTTTTATTTTAAAAATTGGCTGTGTTCGTTTTAGGGATTGGGTGTCGCATACGGTTTACCTTCGGCTGTCTTCGGGGACGATTTCGCCCTCGGGTTCGATGCCCTTGAGGTATTTGCCGAGGAATTTCTCCATCGTGCGGTAGAAATCGAAGCGGTTTTCCTCGTTGTGGAAGCCGTGTCCCTCGTTGTCCTTGACCATGTAGTCGACATGCACGCCGCGTTTGCGCAGGGCGTTGACCATCTGGTTGCTCTCGTTAATGTTCACACGGGGGTCGTTGGCGCCCTGTACCACCAGCAGCGGGGTTTTGATCCGTTCGGCGTTGAGTGCCGGGGAGTTTTCGCGCAGCATTTGGGCGTCCTTTTCGGGATTGCCGACCATCTCGTACATCATGTCGAGCATCGGTTTCCAGTAGGGAGGGATGGTTTGCAGGAACGAGAAGAGGTTCGATACGCCCACGTAGTCCACGGCGCAGGCATAGAGGTCGGGATCCTTGACGATACCCTGCAACGTGGCGTAACCGCCGTAGCTGCCGCCGTAGATGGCGATCTTCGCGGGATCGGCGATGCCTTTTTCGATCAGCCAGTTCACGCCGTCCGTAATGTCGTCCTGCATGGTCTGGCCCCACTTGCCGTAGGCGATTTCTGTGAATTTGCGTCCGAAGCCGGTCGAACCGCGGAAGTTCATCTGCAGTACGGCGTAACCGCGGTTGGCGAGGAACTGCACCTCGGGGTTGAATCCCCACGAGTCGCGGGCCCACGGGCCGCCATGCGGATTGACCACTACGGGCAGGTTCTTGGCGTTGTGAAGCGTTTTGCCGACGGGCAGCGTGAGGTAGCCCTCGATTTCGAGGCCGTCGCGCGAGGTATAGGTAACCGGTGTCATCTCGGCCATCTGCTGCTCCTCGATCCAAGGTGCGAGGTCGGCCAGTTTGGTCATCGTGTCGGCTTTCACGTCGTAGAGGTAGTAGGCGCCCATCGTGCGGTCGCCGCCCGCATAGACGATATATTTGTCTTCGGCCTTGTTCCAGCCGCTGATGCCGACTTCGTAACCGCGCAGGTGTTTCTCCATGCGGCCGAACATCTCGCCCGTCGCCTTGTCGAAGAAATGGCGCCTCACGCCTTTGTGGCCTTCGTACGAAACACCCTGCAATTTTTTCTGTGCATCGCTGTACCAGATGCCGCGCAGGTCGTATTTGTCGTTGGTGTAGAGTTGTTCCAGCTCCTCGCAGGTCGCCGGATCCATCAGCACGAGTGCCGATTTGTCGCGCCCGAGGTTGGTGATGGCGTAGACCAGCTTGTTGTCCGGGGTGAAAGTGGCGAACGAAACGCCTTCCTTGAAGTTGGTCGTCAGTACGGGACGGAAAGGCTCGGCTTCGGTTTCGCGGTAGCGGATCTGCGTGTTCACGCCGTCGACGATGGCATAGGCTACGCGCAGCTTGCCGTCATGGTCGGTCTGCCAGCCCTGGATGTCGCCGGGATTCTCGCACAGCATCGTCATCTCGCCCGTGTTGAGGTTCAGGCGGTAGGGGTCGAAGATCATCGGGTTGCGCTGGTTGGTGCCGATGATCATCAGCGAGTCGATCTCCTCGAGCGGGTCGATGATCTGTGTCCGCACGCCCGGGATGGCCGTATAGGCCTTCGGGTTGCTGCCGTCGATGTCAACGCCGTAGAGTTGGAAATTTTCGTCGCCGCCGGTGTCTTTCAGGTAGAGGATGCGGTTGTTGTTGGCCCAGAAATACCCGGCCAGGTCGCGCTCTGTCTCCGAGGTGATGCGCACGGCGTCCTTGCCGTCGACAGGTTGTACGAAGATGTTGCGGCGGCTTTCGTAAGGCGCCATGTAGGAGAAATATTTTCCGTCGGGCGATATTTGGTACCCGGTTTTTTCCGTATTGCGGAAGAAGGTTTCCAAAGGCAGCTCGGGGGCTGTCTTGGGTGTACAGGCGGCCAGTATGGCTGCCGTGGCGGCGAACATGAGGAGTTTTTTCATGGGGTTTATTCGTTTGGATTTTCGTTCTGCTTTTTCGTGCGCAAGGCGTCCCGCCAGATGCCGCAGACCGAGAGGGTCAACAGGATCAGGATCGGGATGTCGCCGGTGTGCGACGCCCCGGGAAACATCAGGTGCGTGGCTACTTTGATTGCAAAGGCTGCCACGGTGATGAAAATGGCCAGGATGCGGATGACTTTTTCGATTTCCATAGTGGGTGTCTTTTTGTTTTTGACACTGCAAACTTACGAAAGAAATTTTGAAAAACAAATAAAATTTATTGTTTTTCGATAAAAATTTTATGATAAGCAGCTTTTCATCTGTCTGATCGCAGGGAAACCGTAACAAAAAAACGCCCGGAGGCGTTTCTTGTAATGAATATTGTCCTGACAGCCGGGTCTATTCCGCGTCGACGAATTTGTAGAGCTGGTCGCCGCGGTGGATCGGGGTGTCGGTGTGCACGGCGCAGAGGGTGCCCTGTGCCACGGATTGCGCCGGGGTGCCGTCGGTGTCGTGCAGCTCGGCGAGCGTCTGTTCGGCGATGCCGGTAGTGGCACCCATGAAGAAAATATCCTCGCCCACGGACAGCGGTGCGGCTTCGACCAGTACCTCGGCCACCGATATTCTTTTGTAGAAGTTCGTTACCTTGCCTACATAGACCTTGCGCCGCGTGGCGGCCGAGCCGTAATGTTGGCTGTGTTCGGCCACGGGGCGCCCGGCGTAGTAGCCTTCCCAGAATCCGCGGTTGAAGACCGTGGCGAGCCGCTCCTTCAGCCCGGCGGCCAGGGCGGGGGTGTAGGTGCCGGCTTCGATCGCGCGCAGCGCTTCGTCGTAGCATTCCACCACGCGCTTGACGTATTCCGCGCCGCGTGCACGCCCTTCGATCTTCAGCACCCGCACACCCGAGCCGATGAACCGGTCGAGGAAATCGACCGTGCAGAGGTCTTTGGGCGAGAGGACGTAGCGCCCGTCGATGTCCAGCGCCGCACCGGTCTCGGTGTCCGTGACGGTGTATTTGCGGCGGCACAGCTGGCGGCAGGCGCCGCGGTTGGCCGAGCAGTTGGTTTCGTAGAGCGAGAGGTAGCATTTACCCGAAATCGACATGCATAATGCGCCGTGGGCGAACATTTCGATTTCGACCAGCTCGCCGCGCGGGCCCCGGATGTCGTTCTCGACGATCTGGCGGTGTATTTGCGCCACCTGTTCGAGCGTCAGTTCGCGTGCCAGCACCACCGTGTCGGCCCACTGCGAGAAGAACTTCACGGTTTCGGAATTCGAAATGTTGCTCTGGGTCGAAATATGCACTTCGACCCCGATGCGCCGGGCATAGAGTATCGCCGCGAAATCGGTGGCGATGATGGCGTCGATGCCTTCGGCCTTGGCGCGGTCGATTACCTCGTGGACGGTTTGCATCTCGTCCTCGTAGACGATGGTGTTGACCGTGAGGTAGGCCTTGACCCCTGCGGCGTGTGCCGTGGCGACGATCTTCGCCAGGTCGTCGAGCGTGAAATTCGCAGCCGACGCCGAGCGCATGTTGAGCTTCCCGACGCCGAAATATACCGAGTCCGCCCCGGCCTGTATGGCTGCGGCCAGTGCTTCGTAAGACCCTACGGGGGCCATGATTTCTATCTCGGAGCGTTGCATAGTGTCGTTTGCGGGGGATGTCCCTGCGTCGTTTGCCGCAGGGGTGTTGGCGGAATCAGTTTTTGCGTCCCATCAGGCTCAGGGCGTATTCGCGCATCCGTTCCGTGCGGGATTTTTCGACCGAAAGGGTGTCGAGGATGCCCAGCGCTCTTTCGAAGCGCAGCGAAATCTGCTGTTCGGTGAGGCGTGGTATGTCGAGACGGTCGTAGACGGCTTTTATCGTGGCGATTTTCTCGGCGTCGGGCATCTGTGAGCGGTGCGTCGAGCGGAGCACTTCGCGCGTAGGTTCGTCGGCGCGGCTTATGGCCGTGATCATCAGGTAGGTCTGTTTGCCTTCGAGGATGTCGCCGCCGATGGCCTTGCCCAGCCTTTCGTCGCCGTAGCTGTCCAGCAGGTCGTCCTGCAACTGGAATGCCAGTCCCAGTTCGATGGCGAAGCGGCGCAGCTTGCGGCAGTCCTCTTCGGAAGCGCCGCCCAGCAGGGCGCCGATCGTGGTGGCCCCGGCTAGCAAAACCGAGGTCTTCAGCTCGATCATGTGCATGTATTCCACGACCGAAACCTTCGGCTTGCGTTCGAAATCCATGTCGTACTGCTGCCCTTCGCACACTTCGAGCGCCATGGTGTTGAACGTCGAGAGTATCTGCGGCAGCAGTTGCGCCGGCACTTCGCCCAGCAACCGGTAGGCGCAGATCAGCATGGCGTCGCCCGAGAGGATCGCCACGTTCTGCCCCCACTTGGCGTAGACTGAGGGTTTGCCGCGCCGCACGGCTGCATTGTCCATGATGTCGTCGTGCAGCAGCGTGAAATTATGGAACACCTCGACGGCCGCGGCGGCCGGCAGGGCATGTTGTATCTTGTCGGTGAAGATGCCGTTGGAGAGCATCAGCAGCATGGGGCGCAGGCGCTTGCCGCCGCCCGCGAGCGAATAGCCGATCGGGGCGTAAAGTAGCTCGGGTTCGGCCGGGAACTCGGTTTGGGCCAAGTAATTTTCGATGGCGGAGAGCAGTTGCTCGTTCGTTTGCATAGTCTGACAATACTTTTGGATCGGAATCTGTCCCAAAAGTAGGAAAAAAGTTTGGAGTAGCCGAATTTTGGATTAACTTTGACCTGATAAATTCTAACCTTTAACCAGAACACGATATGAAAAAACTCGCTATCGGCGTGGACATCGGCGGTATCAATACTGCGTTCGGCCTCGTCGACGAAAACGGCGACCTGTATGCCGAATCGGTCATTTCGACCAAGAAATACCCCAGTGTAGACGATTATCCGGCCTATGTCGAAGACCTCTGCCAGGCGATGCACGCACTGGCCGACAGCCTTTCGTTCGAGTACGAACTGACGGGTATCGGTATCGGTGCCCCCAATGCCAATTATCATAAAGGTACGGTCGAAAACCCTGCGAACCTCTGGAAATTCCGCGAGGGAGACCCCAATCCCGATGAAAGCCGCCGCGTTTTCCCGCTGGCGGACGACATCCGGAACTGCTTCGGGGGTGTGAAGGTGCTCGTGACGAACGACGCCAATGCCGCGACGATCGGCGAGATGATCTATGGCAATGCCAAGGGCATGCGCGATTTCATCATGATTACGCTCGGTACGGGCCTCGGCTCGGGTTTCGTCGCCAACGGCGAGATGATTTACGGCCATGATGGCTTTGCCGGAGAGTTCGGCCATGTCATCGTCGAGCGCGACGGCCGCGAGTGCGGTTGCGGGCGGAAGGGCTGCCTGGAGACCTATGTTTCGGCTACGGGTATCAAGCGTACGGCATTCGAACTGATGGCCAAAATGTCGGCTCCCAGCAAGCTGCGCGACATCGCTTTCGGCGATTTCGACGCTTCGATGATCTCCGCCGCTGCCGAGCAGGGCGATCCCATCGCACTCGAAGCCTTCCGTTTTACGGGCGAGATGCTCGGTCGTGCGTTGGCCGACGTGGTGACCGTCACGTCGCCCGAGGCGATTTTCCTCTTCGGCGGCCTGTCGAAGGCGGGCAAGCTGATCTTCGAGCCTACGCAGTGGTACATGGAGGAGAATATGCTCTTTGCATTCAAGAACAAGGTGAAGCTGCTTCCGAGCGGTATCCAGGGTAAGAATGCCGCGATTCTCGGCGCTTCGGCCCTGATCTGGCAGGAGGAGCATAAATAATCCGGCGGAAGGCCGGGCGACGGGCGTCGCTTCGGTTTGCCTGGCAGAGGATGAGCCGGGATTGTCTTGTCTTGCCGATGCCGTTTTCGGATTTGTCCGGATGAAAAGAATGCCGGCGGAGTTTGTGCTCCGCCGGCATTGCCGTTACATACCGGCTGCCCGGTCTTCCCGTGAAGGGCTATTTGTTGTAGGCGGTCAGCATCCAGACCATCTTCTCCTGCTCCTTCAGGTAGTCGCTCATCAACGCCACGGTAGCCTCGTCACCGGCCTCCGAAGCCAGTGCGAGCAACTTGCGCTCCTCGCCGATAAGGTAGCTGTAAGTGGTGAGGATATGCCCGATGGCCTCATCGCCGCGTGTTACGCCGGAAATCTCCTTGACCTTGGCGACCCTGAGGTATTCGCTGAACCTGTTTTCGGGCTTGCCGCCCAACATCAGGATGCGTTCCGCGATCTGATCGGCCTTTTCGGCAGTATCGTCGTACAGGTCTTCGAACTTGCCGTGCAGGACGAAGAACCCGTGCCCTTCGATATCCCAGTGGAAACCCCGCAGATTGGTGTAAAATACTTGAAAGTCGGCCAGCAGCGAATGCAGCGCCGATACTACGCCCTGTACTTTCTGCTCGTCCAGGTGCAAATAATCCAGTGTTTTCATAATCGTTTTTATTTTAATAGTTTGCATATCATATGATTCCCTTGATCCGGTCTTCCGAGGCCGACAGGGCCGCCTTGGCCCCTTCGCCCATTGCGATCACGATCTGTTTGTAACGTATGTCCGTCACATCGCCCGCTGCATATACGCCGGGTACCGACGTGCGGCACTCCTTGTCGGTGAGGATTTCTCCCGCGCGGTTGGTGTCGAGGATGCCGGCGAACAGCTTGCTGTTGGCCGAGAGGCCGATCTGGACGAATACGCCGTCGAGCGGCAGCCGTTTTTCCGCTCCCGTCGAGCGGTCTTTCGTGCGCAGGGCCGTCATGCGGCTGCCGTCGCCTTCGACCTCGAGCGTCTGCACGTTCGTATGTACCTCTACATTGGGGAGCGTGCGCAGCTTCTCCTGCAATACCTGGTCGGCCTTGAGGGTCTCCATGAATTCGAGAACCGTCACCGAAGCGCAGGTGCCCGCCAGGTCGATTGCGGCCTCGACCCCCGAATTGCCGCCGCCGATCACGGCCACGTGTCTGCCTGCGTAGAACGGCCCGTCGCAGTGGGGGCAGAAGGCTACGCCGCGGCCGATATACTCCGCTTCGCCCGGCACCCCGAGCCTGCGCCACGAAGCTCCCGTGGCGACGACCAGTGCCGGGGCGCGGAAAACCTCCCCGCCTTTGGCATGCAGCTCCCGGATGCCGCCGTCCATGTCGAAACGCTCGATGCGGCGGTTGTCGCAGATGTCGATCCCGTAGGCCTCCATGTGTCTGCGCAGGTCGCCCGCGAGCTCTGCTCCGGTCGTGCGCGGCACCGAGATCAGGTTTTCGATGCCTACCGTTTCATTGACCTGTCCGCCGACCTTTTCTGCCACGACCGCCACGCGGAGCCCCTTGCGGGCTGCATAGATCGCGGCCGAAGCCCCGGCGGGGCCGCCCCCGGCGACCAGCAGGTCGTATTCGCGCACGTGGGGCGTTATGCCTGTGTCCGAAGTGCCGAAGCGCTCCTCGAGTTTGTCCAGCAGTTCGGCCAGCGAGCCGCGGCCGACGTAGATCAGCTCTTCGCCGTGGAAGACCGCCGGCACGGCCTGGATATTCAGCCGTGCAACCTCCTCGGGGAACAGGGCTCCGTCCACGGCCGTATGGGTGATCCGGGGATTGGAGAGCGCCAGCAGGTTGAGCGCCTGTACCACATCGGGGCAGTTGGTGCAGGTGAGCGACATGTAGGTCGTCAGCGCGATCTGCCCGCCGAGCGCCCCGATCCGTCGGCGCGTCGCTTCGTCGGGCAGGTTTTTGCCCTTGCCGTCGGCGTTCAGCACGGCCAGTATCAGCGAGCTGAATTCATGGCCGTTGGGCACTGCCCGGAAGTGGATGCCGGTGTCCTTGTCGTTGCGCAGAAGCCGGAACTCCAGTCCCTGTCCGTCGGTGATCCGACAGCCGATCTTCGCGGAACAGGCGGCCGTCTCTTCGAGCAGCTCGAGCAGCTCTCCGCGCGACGCATGGCCGGGGTCGGCCGTGACGTCGAACACGTAGGAGGCTTCCAGCCCCTCGAACAAGCGGAGCAACTGCTCCCTGAGTGCATGATCCAGCATGGCCCTTAGATTTTACCTACCAGGTCGATACTCGGTTTGAGCGTCTCGGCGCCCTGCTGCCATTTGGCGGGGCATACTTCGCCCGGGTGCGCCTCGACGAACTGTGCCGCGGCGACTTTACGCAGCAACTCATCGGCATTGCGGCCGATGCTGTTGTCCTGGATTTCCACCAGCTTGACCTTCCCCTCGGGGTTGACGACGAACGTGCCGCGGTAGGCTACGCCTTCTTCCTCGATCATGACGCCGAAGCCGCGCGAAAGTACACCCGTAGGGTCTGCGAGCATCGGGTAGTTGATCTTGCGGATGCTTTCCGAAGTGTCGTGCCAGGCTTTGTGTACGAAGTGGGTGTCGGTGCTTACCGAGTAGATCTCCACGCCCATGGCCTTGAACCGGTCGTACTTGTCGACCATGTCCACCAGCTCGGTGGGGCACACGAACGTGAAGTCGGCCGGGTAGAAAAAGAAGATCGCCCATTTGCCTTTGAGGTCTTCGTTCGTGACCGTTACGAATTTGCCGTTGTGGTAGGCCTGAACCTTGAATTCGGGTACCGTTGAATTGATGATTGATGTCATAGCTATACTTGTTTTATTTATGTGAATATTTTTTGCTGCTTTAGTTTTCTTTCTCTTTGCTGATACAAAAATAGGGGAAATCTTGATATAAATCAAATTGATAATATTTATATTGTTATAGTTTTATACTATAGTTGTGCTGTGTCGTTGCCGGGGGCCGGAACCGCCTGCAAAACGAAAGCCCCGGAGCGTTAACTCCGGGGCTTGGGCTCTCCTCCCGCCTTGGGTGCGGGGTGTTCCTGTTTTATCGCATTGCGATTTGCGAGGTTCCGATCAGGCGGCCGTCGCAGAACAGTTGTACGGTGTAGGCACCAGCGGCAAAGCCTGTGCTGTTATAGTAGATACCCACTTCGAGATCCTGGTTCTGGTAGTCCACTTCGCGCATGGCTGAATAACTCAGGCGTTCACCCTCGAAATCGAAAGTCGGCATGGCCTCGGTCGTCAGTACATAGCCGTCGGGCGAGGTGATACGGACGTAGACGGTCTTTGCGCCCGGTGTCGCCAGCTCGTTGGCCGTCAGTACGAAATCCACGCGAAGGCGCGCGGCATTCTTGATCCTCGACACGGGTTTGCTGTTGGCGTTGAGCGCCGAGAGACGGATGTCGCGGGCGCGGATCACGGCGCCGACACGTACCTTGTTGTCCAGCTCGGCAGCCTTCTCCTCGGCCATTTCGGCGCGCAGCTTCGCCGACGAGATCTCCTTGCGGTAGGTTACGTTCTCGTTGATGAGTTTTTTGTTGAGCGTATTGAGCGAGTCGATCTGGCGGATGTAGCTCTTCATGACCGTACGCAGCGTACCCACCTCTTTTTCGTACTGTTTGATCTTGGCCAGGTTCCATGAACGCTCCTTTTTCAGGCGCGTCATCAGCGAGTCTGCGCGGTCGCGTTCCACGTTGAGGTTGGCAGAGATGCTGTCGTTGGTCACCTGCAGGTTGTCGTAGTCGGTCATCAGGCGTCCCAGGTCGTTCTGGATCGAGTCGCGGTCGGCCTGCAGCAGCTGGTTGTCGACCATCTGCTGGCGGTGTATGCTGAAATAAAGTACCGAAAGCGCCACCAGGATCACCGAGAGGATGATGATGACGATGCGGTAGCCGCGGATGGATTTTTCCGGGACGGGCTGCGAGGTCATGTAATCGTCGTCCTCGAATTCCGAGGGGTCGTACCCTTGCTTATTTTCTTCCATAAAAACAGTTTTTCAGTGTCGAATTTACCTGATTGTTCGCCGGGTCAGGGTTATCCTGAGGCAAAGATAACAAAATTTTTATTTTATGAGGCTCGTCATCGGGTATTTAAGCCCCTTGTAGCCCGAAATATAGGCATTGATGCTGCCTACGCGGACGGGCGACTCGATGTAAAGCGGGATTTTGTTCTCGTCGTCCGAGATCCATAGCGTGAAGACCGTGCCGTCGGTGAAGGAGAACCCTTCGGAGGTGCCCAGCTGGCATTCGAACTTCAGGGTCTTGAAGCGTCCCATGTTGCGAATCTTCTTCGTTTCGCGGCTTATGTACCTGTAATTCAGGTGCCGGATCGTGTCCTGCAATACCATCTGGAGGGTTGCGGGCTCACCGGGTTTGAAATCCTCGGCATTGGCCGAGCGCATGGTGAAGAAAAGCGCGATGGCATCCATGCTCCCCGGGGTCAGGGGCATGGTTTTCTCCTCGAAAGGCCGTTGGCGCCGCCGCCACCGGGTATGCACCTGGCTGTTGTCCCAGTCGTAGGTGTAATAGCTCTGGAACGTGTAGTCGCCCTCCTTGATGTCACTTTCGAAACGTACCGGGCGCAGCGTCTCGGGGCTGATCCATACCGTGTAGATGTCTTCGAGGTTGAAGAACCAGCGGTAGGTGGGCAGCGTGCGGCCGATGCCCTCGACCTTGTAGAACTTCCGGTCGTCGAGCTGCACCTCGGAGGTCTTGACCTCCACGGCGCCGACTTCGGTATTGGGGAACATCTTGGCCTTGTAGCTGACGCGGTAGAAAAGCTGCTCGCCCGGGTGGTAGAGCTGGGCTGCGGCAGGCAGCGCGGCGGTGAATAACAATATCGTGAATAACAATCGTTTCATGGGAAAAGGGTTTTTAATGGGTAAACGGTCTGCGGGTATGAAATATTACGAAATCATGGAAAAATCAATCTCTTCGCGTCCCGAATAGCGCCGTCTTAACTCCCTGAGGCCGCGGTGCTCAGGCAGGGAGAGGCCGCGGTCGCCGGAGAGGATACCGGCCGCTGCCTCGCGCGAGACGGTGAGTATCTGGACGTCGAGCGTGGGGTTGGCGATCTTCAGATCAAACGCCATGCCGCTCTGGAGCGTGCCGTTGATGTCGCCCGCACCCCGCAGTTTGAGGTCGAGCTCTGCCAGGCGGAATCCGTCGTTGGTTTCGCACATGGCGTCGAGGCGTGCCCGGGACTCCTTCGAGAGCTTTTCGCCCGACATCAGGATGCAGTAGGATTGTTCGCCGCCCCGACCTACGCGCCCGCGCAACTGGTGCAGCTGCGAGAGCCCGAACCGCTCGGCCGATTCGATGACCATGACCGTGGCGTTCGGCACGTCGACGCCCACTTCGATGACCGACGTGGCGACCATGATATCGGCCTCGCCCGACTTGAACTGGCGCATCGACTCCTCCTTGTCGGCGGGTTTCATCTTGCCGTGGCAAATCGTGGTGACATACTCCGGCAGCGGGAAATCGCGCGATATGGCTTCGTAGCCGTCGGTGAGGTCTTTGTAATCCATGGCCTCGGACTCCTTGATGAGCGGATATACGACATAGACCTGCCGTCCCTTGGCGATCTCCTGCTTCATGAAGCCGAACAGGCGCAGCCGCGCCGCATCGGTGTAATGTACGGTCTTGATCGGCCGTCGTCCCGGCGGAAGCTCGTCGATCACCGAGACGTCGAGGTCGCCGTAGAGGGTCATGGCCAGCGTGCGGGGGATCGGCGTGGCGGTCATCACGAGGATGTGCGGCGGCTGCTCGTTCTTCGTCCAGAGCCGGGCGCGTTGCTCCACGCCGAAGCGGTGCTGCTCGTCGATCACCACGAACCCCAGGTTGGCGAACTGCACGCGGTCTTCGATCAGGGCGTGCGTGCCGATCAGGATGTGCACCTCGCCCGAGGCGATCCCTTCGAGCGCCAGCCGGCGCTCCCTGGCCTTCGAGGCGCCGGTGAGGATGGCGACCTTCACCCCCATGCCGTCGAGCATACGCGTGATGGTGGCGAAATGCTGGCGGGCGAGGATCTCGGTGGGCGCCATCATGCAGGCTTGGTAGCCGTTGTCCACGGCCAGCAGCATCGACATCAGCGCCACGAGGGTCTTGCCGCTGCCGACGTCGCCCTGCAACAGGCGGTTCATCTGGTAGCCCGTGACGGTGTCCTGCCGGATCTCCCTGATGACCCGTTTCTGCGCCCCGGTGAGCGGGAACGGTAGCTTTTCGTTGTAGAAGGTGTTGAAGACGTCCCCGACCTTCATGAACAGGAAGCCGTTGTTTTTGGCCAGACGTTCCGTACGGCGCGACTGGACGTTGAGCTGGATGCCCAGCAGTTCGTCGAATTTCAGCCTGTACTGTGCCTGCCGCAGCAGTTCGGGCGACTGCGGAAAATGGATGTTGTAGTAGGCGTCACGCAGCGGTATCAGCCCGTAGCGGGTTCGCACCTCGTCGGGCATGTAGTCGGGGATATGGTCTTTGGCCAGCGCCCATGTGTTGCAGATGATCTGGTACATGCCCTTGGCGCCGAGTACGTTCGAAAGTTTCTCGGTCGAGGGATAGATGCCCTGCATGCCGCTTTCGGCCTTGCGCGAGAGCGCCTGCTCCATGGTTTCCAGCTCGGGGTGCGCCATCGACAATTCGCCGCGGTAGAACGATGGCCGTCCGAAAATGAGGTATTCGCGTCCCACTTCGACCCGTTTTTCGATCCATTTGATACCTTGGAACCAGACCAGTTCGGCCGACCCCGTGGGGTCGGAGACATAGGCCGTGAAGCGGCGTTTGCGGCCCGTGCCGGCATAGGCTACGCCCGTCACGCGGGCACGGAACTGGAGCAGGGTGGGCGCATCGTCGGTGATCTCGGCGATGCGGTAGACTTTCGTGCGGTCGATATAGCGGAACGGGTAGTGACGCAGCATGTCGCCCAGCGTACGGATGCCCAGCTCCTTGTCCAGAAGCCGGGCGCGGGCTTCGCCGACGCCGCCTACGAATTTTATGTCGTTGTCCAGGTAGTCCACACGACAAATATACGAAAAAACAGGAAATCCGTATCGCGCACAGGGCGTTATTCCTTTTGCCGGGTGTTGCCGCGGGCTATTCCGGGCTATTCCTGCGCGTCCTCCTCCAGCGTGACGTCGACACCGGTGTGGGCGAAACTGCCCCCGCACCATCCCTCGGCTTCCGAGACGCGGTCGGCTTCGGTGAATTCGACCGGAACGGATTGTGCTGCGAACTCCCCGCCGTTGGACGGGCCGTCGGTGTCGGTAAACAGGATGTCCGCCGTCGTTTCAATGGAGAATAATTGTCCGGGAAGTTCGTAGCAACCGTCGTCCCCGGTCTGTGCCTTATAGGAGCTGTTTTGTTGACGCACCTCGATCCCGGGTATCGGGGTGCCGGTTTTGTCGGTTACCTTGCCGCCGACCCAGATATTTACGTGCGGCGTTCCGTACATGGCGGTCGGTGGTTCTCCGTTTTTCTGTTTTTCGCAGGCCGTAGAGAACCCGAGCAGTGTCAGCAACAGGAAAGACAGGCGTTTTTTGATGCGTTTTTTCATGGCGGGAGCGGGATTGTGGTTGCTATCCGAAATATAGGGAATAAATCGGAATTCGCAAAATCGCGGATTATCTTTATCTTTGCATCACAATCGCAGAAGAGATGAATCTTTCGGAATACAGTCGCCGCCCGAGTTGCGAGGTGCGCATCGGGCGGGTCGTGATCGGCGGCGGGCACCCGGTCGCCGTGCAGTCGATGACCAACACCGACACCAACGATACCGAAGCCAGCGTGGCGCAGATCGAACGGATCGACCGCGCCGGGGGAAAGATCGTGCGCCTTACGGCACAGGGGCGGCGCGAGGGCGAGAACCTTGCCCGCATCGTCCGCCGTCTGCGCGACGAGGGCTTCGATACGGCCGTCGTGGCCGACATCCACTTCCTGCCCGAGGTGGCCGCCATTGCCGCGCAATATGTCGACAAGGTGCGCATCAACCCGGGCAATTACCGCACGGATCGCGGGGAGCTGGAGGAGTTGATCGCCCGCTGCCGCGAGCGGGGCGTCGCCCTGCGCATCGGCGTCAACCACGGGTCGCTCGCCAAACGTGTCTTCGACCAGTGGGGAGATACGCCGCAGGGCATGGTCGTCTCGGCCATGGAGTTCCTGCGTGTCTGCAAGGCGCACGGATTCGACCAGGTCGTCGTGTCGATGAAGTCGAGCAACACGCGCGTCATGGTCGCCGCTTACCGGCTGCTGGTCGCGGCGATGGATGCCGAGGATATGCACTATCCGATCCACTTGGGCGTCACCGAGGCCGGCAGCGGCATCGAGGGGCGTATCAAGAGCGCCGTAGGTATCGGGGCGCTGCTCTGCGACGGCATCGGCGACACGATCCGCGTATCGCTGACCGAGGCCCCGGAGCACGAAATTCCCGTGGCGGAACTGCTGGTAAGGCACTTCGCGGAGCGCCCCGGGATATTTCCCGTGCTGCATCCCGAGCGTTACTCCCCGACCGAGTACCGCCGCCGTACGAATATACAGGTGCCGGTCGTGCACAGCGAGCCGCTCGACGGCTTCCGCGTAATCGAGGCCGTGTCGGGCAATCCCACGGCCGAGCTGCGCGCCGCGATCCTGAACCTCGATACCCCCGAACCGGTCGTCGTGAAACGCCGTTACGAGGAGACCTCGCTGGAGACATTGGCCGTGAAGGCTGCCGCCGACCTGGGGGTGCTGCTGCTCGACGGGCTGGCCGACGGCATCTGGATCGACGCGCCGGGATTTGCCGAAGAGCAGGTGCGCGAAATCGAGCTGATGATCCTGCAGGCGGCGCGCGTGCGGTTCTCGCACACCGAGTACATCGCCTGCCCGAGTTGCGGTCGCACGCTTTACGACATCGAAAAGACCCTCGCCGACATCAAATCGCGCACGTCGCACCTTTCGAACCTCAAGATCGGCGTCATGGGATGCATCGTCAACGGCCCTGGCGAGATGGCCGATGCCGACTACGGGTACGTGGGTGCCGTACCCGGCCGCATCACGCTCTACAAGGGGCGCACGGTCGTGGCACGCAACATCCCGCAGGAAGAGGCGCTCGACCGCCTCGTGGAACTGATCAAGGCCGACGGCGAGTGGGTGGAGCCATGACGATCCTGCCGCTCGCATACCTGCCCTCGGTCGAGTACTTCGCGCACTTGTTGTGCGGCGGGTGCGTCGTCGACCTGGGCGAGCATTTCGTGAAGCGCTCGGAGCGCAACCGCGCCCGTATCCTCGCTACGGATGGGGTGATGGAGCTGACCGTCCACGTGTGTCATGCCAACCGTCCCCGCCAGCCCGTACGCGACGTGCGGATCGACTATTCGAAACGCTGGCAGCACCAGCACTGGGGGGCGTTGGTCGCCTCCTACAAAGGGTCGCCCTATTTCGATTTTTACGCTGAATATTTCGAACCTTTCTACCGCCGGGAATACGGATTCCTGGCCGATTACAATGCCGAACTGCTCGGTCGGCTCTGCTCCCTGCTGCGCGTTCCCATGCCGGAGTTCTCCCAGGCGTATGTCGCTGCCGCCGCGGGCGACACCGACCTGCGTCCCAAACGGCGCAATGAGGGCCCGGCGTTCATTGCCGAGCCCTATGTGCAGGTCTTCTCCGATCGTATGCCTTTCCAGCCTAATTTGTCGGTTGCGGATTTACTGTTCGCCGAGGGCCCTGAAGCCGTTTCGGTTTTAAGACGTTGCCGACTCTGAGCGTCACGCTGTCGCGCAACGGCCCGGCGATGGCCTTGATTTCGACCGTGCCCCGCAGCGACACCGAATCCGTGCGGTACTGGCACGTGGCGTATTCCGTCACGGCCAGCGTGTCGGCCCCTGCGAGCAGCGTGGGGGCACCGGCCGACGAATAGATATGGAATGCCTGCCGTTCGCCGTCGCGCAGCGTCCGCCGCTTGTCTGTGATGTGCAGTGTCGGTTCCTCCTTGTTCCACAGAGCCTTATAGAGGTAGAACGCATCCTTGCGCTCGCGGCGGTCGATGGTCACGAGACCGGCGCCGTTCACCCCGTAAGGCCGGCGTACCGAACCGTAGTCGAACATGTTGTTGATCCATGTCCCCCAGAAAAGCGAGTCGTTCTGGAGGTTTTTGGCATACTGCTCGTGGAAGTGAGTCTGACGCTCCTCGGGCATCCAGTTCGCGCGGGGTGCCGCCTGTGCCGTATAGCTTTTGTGTCCGATGAAGCCGCTGCCCCCGTAACAGATTCCCGAGCGGAGGTGTGACCACCCTTTCTGCAACTGGTCGCGCCATACGGTCACGTCGTCCGTCGTGCCTTTGCGCCAGCCTACGTCCTGTCGCCAGACGATCAGGTCGGTGATGAAGTTGATATTGCCGTCCTGGTCGCTGCAGGCCACCGTGGGACGCGAAGGGTCGAGGGCGTGTGCCGCCGCGTTGAGCTTGCCCAGGTAAGGCGTTACGTCGTTGCCGCGCGTCCAAAGCCGCGAAAAGATACCCCACATCACCACCGAGGGGTGGTTGTAGTTTTGGGCAATGATCTCCTGCAACTGTTGCAGGCCGTTCTGTTCGAACTGCGGGGTGGCGTAGTAGGCCACGTCGCCCAGGAACGAGGAGCGGTGGAACGGCGCATCGACCCATACCAGCATGCCCAGCTCGTCACAACGGTCGTAGAGGTATTGCGCATGGGGCATCACGGCCGAACGCAGGGCGTTCGCCCCGAGGGTGCGGATATGGCCGAGGTCAGCCTCATAGTCGGGCGCGATGAGTGCGCCGCCCGAGATGGCGTTGTCGTGGTAGAGCGTTACGCCGTGTATCGGGATGCGGCTGCCGTTGACCGCAAAGCCGCCCGCCGGGGTGGCTACGATGCTGCGGAAGCCCGTGCGCACGGCGACGCTGTCGGTGACGGTCGCGTCGCCGATGCTTACCGATACCCGGTAGAGGGCCGGGTTGGCGGGACTCCACAACTGCGGGGCGTCGACCGAGAAGGGAATCGTGACGGGTTTCCCGTCGATGCGCGTTTTCTGTCGTTTGGAAAATACGCGGCTGCCGTCGGGCGCTGTGATGTCGAGCGTCAGGACGCAACTGTTCTCCCCGCCGGTAACCAGATGGATCTCCGCTTCGCCTTCGACCCGCTCGTCGCCGACCGAGTTCTGATGTACCAGTATTCCGTCCGAGCCTAAGTAGAGGGGTGATACGGCTGTTTTTTCCGTAAGGATCAGCTCCGCTTCACGGTAAATGCCTCCGTAGAGATTCATGTCCGTCGAGGTGGGAAGCACGTCGTCGCAGTAATTGTTGCTGACGACGACCAGCAGCGCATTGTCGGAACCGAACCGTATCTTGTCGGTGATTTCGAGCGCAAAAGCCGTACCTCCGCCCTTGTGCCCGCCGACATAGTAGCCGTTGACGAAGACGTCGGCCACGCTTTGCACGCCGTAGAATTTCACGAATAACCGTTTGGTCGCCCATTCGGCCGGGATATACATGTCGTTCTGGTAGTTGGCCGTTGTTTCGAGGAAATATCCGGTGCCTCCCGTATCTGTATCCCAGGTGTGGGGCAGCGTAACATGTCGGGCGTTGTCGCTGCTGTTCTCCGACTTGAAGAAGAAACGCCATCCCTCGTTCAGGGGGAATACCTCGCGGGCCTGTGTAGAGGCGCAGATGGCGAGGAGCAGGAGTGTCGCTATGTATCGTTTCATTGTCTCGGATGGTTTTGGTGTCCTGATGCAAAGATAATACAACGCCGGCTCAAAATCAAATTTTCCGCTGCGGGCGCCGCTTCCGTGCTGTCGGTATCCGGAGTCGGCTGTCCGGCGTTATTCGGGGCGGAATGTATGTCGGGATATACGTACGGCGTGTTTGTCGGTTGAGTGGTGTGCATTCGTATTGGGCCGTTGCGTGATTGTAGAAACACTGCCGGGTCGGGCGCGAGCGGATATTAGGACAGGGTCGGTCATTGCGGGCCGCCTGCCGCGCGTGATGCCCGCGAGAGGAAGATCGGAAGAGTTCCGCGGAACTTCCGGGCACAAAAAAAGCGGCAGACCGCGCCTCTTCGGTCTGCCGCAGGCAGGAGTTTTACTTGAAAAGTGGGAGTTGTTGTTACCAAAAAACTTTGGGGATGTGCGACTCCTGCCTTGGGGTATGTTTCCGGGTTCCCGGCGCTGCTGTGAGGCAGCGCCGGATTCCGCGGGAAAGATGTCTTAGTCAAGAACAACCGGTTTGACCTTGACCTGAATGAGGGTCTTGGCGACGCCGTACTTGTGCTGAACCGATACGGGAATCAGTACCGATACCTCTTTGCCGAGGTCGTTACCAAGCAGGCTGTGGAAATCGAGTTTCGTAGCATCCTGGGCATTCGTCTCAAAGCAGTTCTGACCCGAAGGCATCTTGAAGAACGAGTTGGCGCTATAAAGCTTTCTCTTGGCAACCTCGGTTGCGTAGTTGTCGGCAGTGATACCCTCGATGCTGACAGCCGAAATATTGCCCTGCGCGTCGACAGCCTGATTGACAACTGCTTCGGCAAAGTTCCATTGAGCGGTCTTGACATCGTAGTACTTGTAGCGTTCGGGAGCATATTCATCCTCACCTTGCGCTGCTACCGGGGCTTTTGCAGCTACGAGGTAGTTCTGGAAGTCTCGGATCGAAATAGCCTCTGCGCAATCGATAGTCTGTCCTTCAGCTGCATAGGGAAGCTCTACGACACCCAGGTCGTTCACGAACTTGAGCGGGGCAACGTAGGAAAGTTCGAACGTTTCGACCAGATAGATGTTCTTCGGGTTGATTGAGCCCCAAATCTTCGCGTTCGCACGCTGGCCGAGCAGTGCATAGCCGGCTGTATTTTCACCCACGAATACGGATATCTCGGATGCGACCGACTTGCCGTTGTCTATACCGAACCATGCATTCTGCGTCTGAGAGCCGTTGAACTGGATTCTCGAAGCATTACCGCTGAGGGTCTTCGATTGCAGCACATAGCCGTAATCGTCGTTGTTGTGCTCTACCTGGGGTTCGGCGGTTGCAGGGTTAAAGTTAACCTTGAAGTCCGTAACTGGCTGCGTTTTGGAGAACTGAATATCCCATACGGCGCAGTTGTTCATATTGGCGAGCGGCTTCTTGTCGGTAAATGCGCTTGTCAGGTCGAACTCATAGTTAACCAACTTATCGACAGTTCCGTTGCGGTATTCCGGGTTGGCCGTGTTAATGTGGATCGGCGTGACCTTGACACTCTTGTTCGCGTTGCCTGCGTAGTCGGAGTGCCACCATGCGGTATTCTTCGTAACCGTAGCCTTCAGCTCGACGGTGAAGTTTACACCGAAGGTGATCGTCAGACCGCCGTCTACGTTGCCGTCCTTGCGTACCAGATTGATCGTAACGAACATATCCTTACCGTCCTTGTACTTGCTGAGCAGCTTCCCGTCCAGGTCGATAATCTTACCGATCTGGTCGGCCGTCAGGTGCCATTCGAACGCGGGTGTCGACTCTGCGGCATTGGCATCGAGTCCATACCACATTTCGTAATTGCCGTTCTTGTAATCGTCGGAGGTCTTGTCCGTAACGACCTTGCCTAAACCGGTATTATTGTTGCGCTCCGTCCATTTGTCGGTCGTGCTGATACCTGCGACTTTATAAGTATTCACGAAATCGGCCTGCGACATGCCGCTCTCGCCCATCTTCTCGAGGATATGCTTGTTCATATCATCCCAAAGGAACTTATAGGTATAGCTGCAACCCAGTTTCGTATAGATCTTGTCGATCGGGAAGCTGAAGGTCTTTTGTGTCCATTTGAGCTGGAGCCATTTTACGTCTACGATCTCATTGCGTTTTGCATCCCACAATTCGACGCGTACAACGGGGGTTTTACCGATGGCTGCCTGGTTATTCTCGGTTCCTTCCGGGGTAACGGGGGTTGCAACCGAGCCGTTCAGTTTGATGTACTTCTGGTTGTCGGCTTCGTTTTCGCCGCGTTTGAACGGGACTGTCGGCACTGCGAAACGGAATTCCAAACCCGCAACAGCAAGAGCTGCCTTATTGATTTCACGGGCCTTAGCTCCCTCTGCATTGGTTGCACAACCGGTAACCAGGGTCAACAGGTCGATCGTTTCGTCGTAATCGCAAGTCGCAGCCGGCTTCGATGCCACCAAGTCTGTTGCCTTCTTATACGTCTCGTAGAAATGATAATGTTTGCTGTCCGTATCGCTGTACTTGGCAATTCCTTCCCCGTCATCGCGCAGGGCTGCGATCTTAACATCATAGATATATTCGCTCAGTTTCGTATAGTCGGAATAAATGAACGTATCGTCGGCATCGTCTTCCAGCCATTTCTCCGCGATAGGCACCTTCAATGCTGCCGTATAGATATTATTTTCGGGAGCAGGCTTTACAAGACCATAACCGGCAACACGACGTGTGTTGACTGTCAGTTCGTTGCTCTTGATGTTCCATGCACTGCCGGCCTCGGTCGACCATGTGTTGGAAACGACGGACAGGAGCGTGCTGCCGACGGCGGAACGCGAAACAGCCTGTTCGAACACGAACGAAGGAGTCTCGATATCGCTGTTGGTAACGACCGAAGGCGAAACGTGGTAGCGAACGGGTGTAGCTTTTTCGGAAATATACCAATACTTTTCGGTAGCAGGAGTAACAGCGGCCGTTTCCGTAGAGGTATTGACCTTCATTTTCTTGTAGCGTAACGAGTTGACTTCGATCGTCTCAATGCCGTTTTCATACAGATCGGGAATCAGCGTTACACTGGTCAGACGTCCCGATACCCATTTTTGCAACTCTGCCGTCAAATCTGTTTTCGCATCGGCAATGGCATCGGCAATAGCATTGGTTATAACACCGTTTTCTGCCAAGGCGTCGGTCAGGCACTGGTGCATTTTACCATCGTATTGCGAAATGGCAGCCGTGATAGCCTGGTAGATCTTACCTTCCTTACCAGCCTCGGACGAAAGCGCTGCATCGAGTGCCGATGTGAAACGCGTGTCGAAAGCTGCCTGGAAAGCTGCTCCGTTTGCATTTACAGCAGCAGCTACAGCATCGTCGATGGCCTTCTTGATGGCTGCATCGGTGTTGTAGACTTTCAAGTTCTTTGCAAGAGCTACGGCATCTGCAACACTGGCGATTGTCGCATAGGTTTTGGCAGCATCTGCTGTCTTGAGGAAAGCCCCGTCGCAATATTTCTTCAGATTATCAATATTGGTTTGCAAGCTTTCATGGGCTTTAACTGCTTTTTCGAGTTCTTTTTCAAGCTGCTCGATATCACCTGTGGCGGAAGAAATGGCCTTTTCCTGTTCGTTGATTTTTTGCTGAAGATCCTTGTCGGCCTGCTCCAGCGTACTGATTGTAACCTTTAGGGAGTTGAGTTGTTCCTCAAGCGAGGCAAGCTTGCCCGTCTCGAGGCCTTCGATTTTGTTGTTGATTTCCTTGATGTCGTCGTCGTAGTCTTTACAACCGACACCGGCTAACAATGTTCCCGTGAGGAACAGTGCAAGAAATTTTCTGAATAAGTTTTTTTTCATAGTAATGAAGAATTGAAATGGAATTGTTTTTTTAGTGTTGACGCATTTAGTTTTATCAATAGAGTGACGCTTGCTATTTCTCATTCGCGGAGCTTGCCTTTTTGTAGTGTTTCATAGACTTTTCAGACCATCAAACACGTTATTTGTATTAAGTGACGCATTCTTTATAATTAGTTGACGCATTAAATTTTCCAGTTATGACACCATAGTTGTTGGTATCATATATGATACGCATGGTGCAAATATATATATAAAAATTTGCACAACAAAATTTTTATCCAAATTTTTGAAATGGGAGTTGTTTACGAGGAGGAGATATCCTATATCTCTTCCAGGATCAGAGAGTTGAGGAAGGAGCGACGTCTGACGGTACAGGAACTTGCATACCGTTGCGACATGGAAAGATCCAATTTGAGCCGTATCGAAGCGGGACGTACGAACCTTACGGTCAAAACGATGTGTATCATTTGTAATGCGCTGAGTGTGAGCCTGCGCGATGTAATTCGCTAAAAGGGATATACCTATATTTATATATCCCGGCCTTATCGTCCGAAGGGTTCTTTTTTTGGGCATTTTCGGTAATTTATCGTATATTTACGACCGAAACAAAATAAGGTACAGCTATTTGTGAACACTATCGATTTGATCGTCTGCCTCATGCTGGTGTTAGCCGTCTGGAACGGTTGGCGCCAAGGATTTGTCATGCAGGTATGTTCGTTGGCCGGAATCATCGCAGGCATCTGGGTTGCTTCACGTTACGGTGCCGAAGTCGGCGCATGGCTGAAACTTGACGAGACGATTTCAGCTGCCGGAGGATTCGTCGTGGTGCTTCTGGCGGTCGTCCTGCTGGTAGCCATCGCAGGACGGCTGGTACGCAAGTTGTGCCACTTTGCGGGGTTCGGGATAGCCGATATCGTACTGGGCATCGCCGTATCCGTTTTGAAATACATGCTGCTGCTGAGCGTCCTGTTTTCGGCGTTCGACACGCTGAACGAGGACTACACCCTGATCGGGGCCCGTACGATCGAGAAATCAAAAAGTTACAAACCCGTCATGCGCCTCTCCGAGCGTATTTTCCCGTTCCTGGAATGGGTCGGCGAACAGGTGCCGCGGCAGGCGCGGGAGCAGGACGAAGAATAGCCGATGGGAAAACGGTTCACAGGCGTGGTGATACGCGCCACAGGGAGTTGGTACGAGGTGCTGCACGACGGGGAAGCCGTCCGCTGCCGCATCCGCGGGCGCCTGCGTCTGAAAGGCATCCGGTCGACCAACCCGGTGGTGGTGGGCGACCAGGTCACCTGCGAGTCCGACGACGGGGGCGACTACGTCATCTGCGACATCTGTCCCCGCCGCAACTATGTGATCCGTCGGGCTTCGAACCTTTCGAAGGAGTCCCATATCATCGCCGCAAACATCGACCAGGCATTGCTGCTGGCGACATTGCGGGCCCCGGAAACAGCCACGGAGTTCGTAGACCGCTTCCTGGTGACCTGCGAGGCCTACAAGGTGCCCGTAACGATCGCACTTTCGAAAGCCGACCTGCAGGATCCGTCAGCCATGGCGGAATTCCGCGCCGTATACGAAGGTGCCGGATACCGCGTGCTGGAGGTTTCGGCCACGGAAGGTGTCGGCGTCGAAGCGGTCTGCGAACTGCTCGAAGGCCGCGTGACGCTGTTGTCGGGGAACTCGGGCGTTGGAAAATCGACGCTCATACATGCCATCGACCCGTCGCTCGACATCCGTACGGGGGAGATCTCCGACAGCCACCATAAAGGGCGTCATACCACGACCTTCTCGACGATGTACCCGCTGGCCGGGGGCGGGGCGGTGATCGACACGCCCGGCATCAAGGGGTTCGGGCTGATCGACATCGACGATGCCGAGCTGTGGCACTATTTTCCGGAGATGATGCGCGTCGCCCCTGAGTGCCGCTTCTACAACTGCACCCACACTCACGAGCCGGGGTGCGCCGTGGTCGAAGCGGTCAGGGAGGGGAAAATCGCCTATGCCCGCTACGAGAGTTACCTGAAAATCCTCGATGAAGATGAAAAATACCGCAAATAGGGACACCGCCTGGTATGGCGCGCGTACGGCCAGCCTTGCGGAGTTCATGACACCCGAACGCAATGAGGTACTTCGCCGCACGGTCGCCATGCGTACGCGCTACATGACCGTACTGGCGGAAAACATGTTCCACGGACAGAATGCAGCGGCGCTGATCCGCCATTGCGAAGCCTTCGGCATACAGGAGATGCACACCGTCGAGACACTCTGCAGATTCGACCCCAATCCCGATATCGCCCGCGGCACCGACCAATGGGTCGACGTGCGGCGCCATAGCTCAACCGCTGGGGCGCTCGCCGCACTGCGCCGGGACGGGTACCGCATCGTGGCGACGACACCCCACCGCGAGGATGTGACGCCCGAGACTTTCGACGTCACGCGCGGGCCGTTCGCACTGGTCTTCGGCACCGAGCACGCCGGAATATCGGACGAGGTCATTGCCGGGGCCGACGAATTCCTGCGCATCCCGATGTGCGGCATGGTCGAAAGCCTGAATGTTTCGGCATCGGCCGCAATCCTGATCTACATGCTCTCGGAACGGGTACGGCTCACGGTCGGCGACTGGCGCATGGACGAGGCGCGGCAGGCCGAAGTGCTCTACCGCTGGATGATGTCCAGCGTGAAGGACGCCAAGGGAATTCTCGCCCGCAAATTCGGAAACCTACCATGAATACCATCCTCAGAAAACAATTCCTGGCCCATGTCGGCCAGACCTCGCCGTCCCCGATGCTGGTCGAGGTGGCGCGCGCCGAAGGGTCGTTCTTCTATACGCCCGAAGGAAAACGCTATTACGACCTGGTCGCCGGAGTATCGGTGAGCAACGTCGGGCACTGCAATCCTGCCGTCGTGAAGGCCGTACAGGAACAGGCCGCGCGTTACATGCACGTCATGGTCTACGGCGAGCTGGTCGAAACGCCGCAGGTGGAGTATGCCGCAAAGGTGGCGTCGCTGCTTTCGGGCGGGTTGTCGAGTCTCTATTTCGTCAATTCGGGCGCCGAAGCGGTCGAAGGGGCGCTCAAGCTGGCCAAACGCTATACCGGACGCACGGAGCTGGTCTCCATGCGGCGTGCCTACCACGGGTCGACCCACGGGTCGATGAGCATGATGGGGGCTCCCGAAGGCGAGGAGTGGAAAGGAGCTTTCCGGCCCCTGCTGCCCGACGTGCAGGCAATCGAATTCAACGATTTCGGGGAGTTAGAGCGCATCACGCGCCGCACGGCATGCGTCCTTGCAGAACCCGTGCAGGGCGAAGCGGGCGTCCGCCCGCCTGTCCCGGGCTATCTGGAGGCGCTGCGGCGCCGTTGCGACGAAGTCGGGGCGCTGCTCGTATTCGATGAGATACAGACCGGCATGGGGCGCACGGGAGCGCTGTTCGCCATGCTCAAATACGGTGTTACGCCCGACATCGTGTGCCTGGCCAAGGCATTCGGGGGCGGCATGCCGCTGGGAGCGTTCGCCTCGAGGCCGGAGATTATGCAGACCCTGCAGGAAAACCCCGTGCTGGGGCATATCACCACCTTCGGCGGACATCCGGTATGCTGCGCAGCCGGGCTCGCGGCATTGAATTACCTGCTCGACAACAAGGTCGTCGAAGGGGTCGAGGCGAAGGGCACACTCTACGCACAACTGCTCGGCAACCATCCCGCCGTGCGTGAAATCCGCCGCAGCGGACTGTTGCTGGCGGTCGAATTGGGCGAACCGCAGAAACTCTACCGCATCATGGAACTGTTCAAGCAGGCGGGGATCCTGAGCGACTGGTTTCTGTTCTGTGACACGGCGTTCCGCATCTCGCCGCCGCTGACGATCTCGGAGGAGGAGATCCGCGGAAGCGCGGCACTGATCCTCAAATGCCTCGACGAATTGGGATAGGCCGGGCGGCCAAACGAAAAAGAGGGTCGGAAACCCTCTTTTTTCGTATTACGCCGGAATCTCCCGGCCGCGATTACCCGCAATTAAACATATGCGGCAACTATTTTCCGACGACGGCGCATGCCGGCCGTAATTTTCCGCATCGCCGTGCCTGCTCCGGCTGCGGAGTCAATGGTTTCCTATTCTTCGGCCAATGACTTGAGCAGGGCGATCTCCTCCGGCCAGCGCTGCTCGTCGGGGGTTTCAAGGATCAGCGGAATGCCGTCGAAACGCGCGTCCTGCATGATATAGCGGAAACATTCCATGCCGATCATCCCCTCGCCCAGCGGCGTGTGGCGGTCGACATGGCTGCCCAGGATTTTCATGGCGTCGTTCAGGTGCATGCCTTTCAGGTATTCGAACCCGACCACGCGTTCCAGCTCCGCAAAGGTTTTGTCGCAGGCCTCCGCCGTCCGCAGGTCGTATCCGGCGGCAAAGGCATGGCAGGTGTCGATGCAGACCCCCACGCGCGATTTGTCTTCGACCCGCTCGATCAGGTAGGCCAGGTGTTCGAAGGCAAACCCGAGGTTCGAACCCTGTCCGGCCGTGTTTTCGATCACGGCCGTCACGCCGCGGGTCTTGTCCAGCGCGATATTGATCGACTCGGCGATCAGGTCGAGCGACCGTTCGGGCGAAATCTTTTGCAGGTGGCTGCCGGGGTGGAAGTTCAGCCGGTCGAGCCCCAGCGCTTCGCAGCGCTGCATCTCGTCGAGGAAGGCTGCGCGCGACTTCTCCAGAGCCTCCCGTTCGGGATGCCCGAGGTTAATCAGGTACGAGTCGTGGGGCAGGATCTGCGCGGGTGTATACCCGTATTGGTCGCAGGCCGTGCGGAAGGCGTCGATCTGCGCTGCGGTGAGCGGCGCGGCCACCCACTGGCGCTGGTTCTTCGTGAAAAGGGCGAAGCCCGTGGCCCCGATCCCGTGTGCATTGGCGGGCGCGTTTTCCACACCTCCCGCAGCACTTACGTGTGCTCCGATATATTTCATATGATTGTCTCTGTATTAACTTAAGACAAAGTTAAGGATTTTGTAAATAATTTCATAAATTTGCATATTGAATTTGCAATTATAATCGCTTCACTATGAAATATTTTTACCTGCTTTTCGGGCTCATTCCCGCCCTTTTGGCCGGCAACCCCGCGTTCGCACAAATATCCATCGACGAAGTCGATGCCAAAGAGGACAAAGTGACCTTCCAGGACAAACTGAAATCCACCTCCGTCGATGTGGACTATTTCAGCCTGGCCCGTTACAAGGCCGAGCGCGCCGCAATCCGCAAGGAGCGCAACTACCTCGAATTCAGCGGAGGCATACAGGGTTCACTCACGTCGTACAACGACCCGTGGATCTCGGTCTCGGGCGGTGACAACTCCATTGCCCTGACGGCGGTTTTCGGGCTGCGCCACCTCTTCACGAAGAACCTCTTCACGCTCGAAACCAAGTTCAATGCCAAGCTCGGCTACAACCGCATGAAGGTCGAAACGACCCAGAAAGATGACGAAGGCAACGAATACACCGACAGCGAGGGTATCTGGTTCAAAAACCAGGACGAATTCGTGATTTCCGTCGCCCCGTCGTTCAAGATGTCCGACAACTGGTCGTACGGTTCGATCCTGAATTTCCGCAGCCAGTTCGTCAACGGGTACAAATCGCGTACGGAACAAAAGGAGGAGCACCTCAAGAGCAAATTCATGACCCCGGGCTACCTCGACATCTCGCTCGGTATCACCTATAAAAGCCCCAAGGCCAAATTCCCGATCGTGGTCAACATCTCGCCGATCGCCCTGAATGCCACCTTTGCGGAGAACGAACTGATCCGCAAAACGAACGGATTCAACTACGGTATCGAAGACCCCGACAAGACGTCCAAATACGAAGGCGGTTCGTCGATCCAGATCGACTTCGACCGCACGTTCGGCAAGACCGGTTTCCTGCGCTACCGCACGACGCTCTACTCCTTCTACGGCTGGATCACGGACATCGGTCAGAAGAACAAGATCAGCGACTATTCCGAATACCGGATTGCATATGACGACTGGGTAGAGAAGGGCAGCGACATCAAGACCAAGCCCCGCCTGCCGATCCACCCGATCGTACGCTGGGAAAATACGATCGACATCAAGGCAACAAAATACCTCTCCACGTCGTTAAGTTTCCAGCTTTACTACAACCGGGCGCAGAACCTCGACGTGCAGACCCGCACGCTGCTGAGCGTCGGCCTGACGTATACGTTCAAGAACAAGGAAAAACCGCAAAAATAGTCCGGCCGCCGGCCGGCGTATGACACGCAAATGTATAAGAACTCGAAATACACCGTCCTCTTCCCGCTGCTGCTGGCAGCGGGTGTTGTGTTGGGGCTGCTGCTGGGGCAGTACATGGGCCGCAACAGCACCACTTCGGAGATCAAGGGCATGCTCCGCCAGATGGCACTGCCCACCAACAAGTTAACCTATACGCTTTCGCTGATCGAGAATCAATATGTCGATTCGGTGGCGATGGATTCGCTTGCCGAGCACGTCATCCCGCTGCTGGTCAAGGAGCTCGATCCCCACTCGGTCTATATTCCGGCATCGGAGATGCAGGAGATCAACGAACCGCTCGAAGGCGAATTCGACGGCATCGGCGTGGTCTTCAACATGGCGACCGACACGGTGATCGTGCTGAACGTCATCCCGCAGGGCCCAAGCGACAAGGCCGGGATCAAGGCCGGCGACCGTATCATCGAGATCAACGACACGCTCGTCGCGGGGCAGAAAATCCCGCAGCGCGATGTGGTGAAGAAATTGCGCGGCCCGCGCGGCACGACCGTGCACCTCGGGCTGGGACGCCAGGGTATCTCCGACCTGGTGGGCGTCGACGTCGTGCGCGACAAGATTCCGATCAAGAGTGTCGAATCGGCGTTCCGCATTGCCGACGGCATCGGTTACATCAAGCTGGGACAGTTCGCCCGGACGACCTTCGATGAGATGCAGGCATCGCTGGATACGTTGCGTGCGCAGGGCGTTACCAAACTTATCTTCGACCTGAGGGGCAACTCGGGCGGCTACCTCGACCAGGCCATCATGGTCGCCAACGAATTCCTGCACAAAGACCAGCTGATCGTCTACACGGAAGACCGCCAGCACAAACAACTGCGCGAATACGCCGACGGCACGGGCGCCGCACAGGACATGGATGTTGTGGTGCTGATCGACGAGGGCAGCGCGTCGTCGAGCGAGATCCTCGCCGGGGCATTGCAGGATAACGACCGTGGTACGATTGTTGGACGCCGTTCGTTCGGCAAGGGACTCGTCCAGCGTCAGATCCCGTACAGCGACGGATCGGCATTGCGGCTTACTACGGCGCGTTACTACACGCCTACGGGCCGTTCGATCCAGAAACCCTATACGATCGGCGACGACGAAAGTTACGAAGAGGACATCTGGAACCGGTATAAGAACAACGAGTTCTTCTCGGCCGACAGCATCCACTTCGCGGATTCGCTCAAACGGGTGACTCCGGGCGGGAAGGTGGTCTACGGCGGCGGGGGTATCATGCCCGACGTCTTCGTGCCGGCCGATACGACCGACGTAACGAAATATTTTGTCGAGGTGGCGGGGCGCAACATCCTCTACCGCTACACGATCGAATATGCCGACCGTCACCGCGAAGCCCTGAACAAGGTCAGGACGATCCCCGAACTCCAGGCGTTGCTGGACAGCGACAAGGGCCTCGTGGAGGATTTCATCCGCTATGCGGCACGCAAGGGCGTCGCTCCCGATTACCGGGACATCGCCCGCTCGCGCAAGCTGATCGAAGCCCAGCTGAGGGCTTATATCGGCCGCAACACGGCGCTGGAGGACAACGGCTTCTACGCCAACATCTATCCCGTCGACAACGTGGTGGTGCGTGCCATCGGGATATTAAACGATACACAGAAAAATGATTAAAAAACTCATCGGTATTATCGTGGCCGTGGCGGTGATCGTCATCGTCGTCATTGCGGCTATCCGGCGCGACAATTTCCAGTCGATGTTATTGCGCGACGAGATCGAAAACCAAACCTTCCCGGGGCCAGTCGACACCGACCAGCCGGCGGTACCCGTAGCGGGTGAAATCGAAGTGACGGATTCGGTAACCGTCGAGGTGGTCGATTCGATTCGGTAATACCTGTCCGGAAAGCATACGGGAAATACCTCCCGAGGGAGGGCCTTCGTAAATAACCGATTCCTGACACCGGATAATATCTGCTGGAAAATATTTATTTTCCCGGGGAAAACGGATCGAAATCACTTCGGATCGGGATTCACATAACAGGCAGCAGCCCTTGCAGGGGCTGCTGCCTGCCGTATACCTGAAATCCTTCAAAGAGTCCGGACTGCCGCACCCCGTATCTTTCCCGGCACGCACATGCAGTATCGGGCGGTTTCCCGCATTTATATAGGTAGTCCGTCCCTTTCGGCCGCGACTGCGAGGTCTGCACATATCCCGGCCGCGGGCAGCCAAAGTACATCCTCCGTTTGCATGAATAATCCGGGCTGCACCGACGGCCGGGGATATTGTTCCTCGGGATGGGGTGGTTCTGGCCATCGGGAATGCCTCGCAGATGTCGCAAGCCGTGTGTGGAGGAATTTGAACAACCTCATCCCGTACAGTCGAAAGCGTATAGCATGATTTTCCCCGCCGTATCGCTCACTCATTCGTCAAAAAAATACAGCAGCCCTGCGGGACTGCTGTATACGGCCTGGGTTCTTCCGAAGATCAGAAATATTTGATCTCCCTGCCCTCGATCGCCGAAAGGATATTGTTTGCGGCGGACGATGCACCGATGCGGAACAGGTCGGTCGTAAGCCACTCCTTACCGAGAATCTCCTCAACGATGGTATAGTAAAGTGCGCCGTCTTCGGCCGTGCGGACTCCCCCGGCAGCCTTGAATCCGACCTTGCGTCCGGTCTTCTCATAGTAATCGCGGATGGCCTGGCACATGACGACCGCCGCCTCGGGAGTCGCTGCGACGTCGATCTTGCCCGTCGAGGTCTTTACGAAATCGGCACCTGCGAACATCGACAACAACGATGCCTTGCGGATCAGGTCGGGGGTTTTCAACGCCCCGGACTCGATGATGACTTTCAGTACGATGTCGCCGTCCATCTCGGAACGGATCACCTCGACCTCGTTCGCCGCCTCGTCGTATTCGCCCGTAAGCATGCGCCCCACGTTGAGCACGATGTCGATTTCATCGGCGCCGTTCTCCACGGCCATCGCCACTTCGAGGGCCTTCACTTCGAGGAAGGTCTGGGCTGCAGGGAACCCGCCGCCCACACTCGTAATGCGCATCGGAGTGCCATCGACGGCCAGTCCCACGGTCTCGACGAATGCCGGATAGATACAGATCGAAGCGACATTGGGGATATGGGGATATTTCTGGTAGAACTCGGCAGCCTTGCGGGCAAACTCCGTGACCGAAGTCACCGAGTCATTGCACGACAGGGTCGTGAGGTCGATAGCCGAGTAGCACATTTTGTACACGTCGGTATTGTGGTTGCGTTTCGCGGCTTCGCGGATCCGGGTGACCTCCTGGTCTACCTGGGCTGCGCTCCACGCGGGAGCATATTCGTTCAGATGGTTGGCGTATTCCATAATAATCGCTGTTTTTACAAAATTAGGAAAAAATATTCATACGCGCGGTTCCCGTCCGTAAATTTTTCCCGTCATACCGGCTATCCTGCAAAAAAAGAGCCTGAACCACCGGGTTCAGGCTCTTTTTATCGGTTGACGGCGATTATTTGTTCAGCGCCTTCAGGTTGATGTCGTTGGCAGCCTTCTGAGCCAGTTTCGGGTTCTTCGAAACGGCGCTCTTCAGCTGGGCCTCTGCGGTCTTCAGGTCACCCTCCTTAACAGCGATAACTGCACGCAGGTAGTCGGCGTCGGCCGAGTTGTCCTTGGAGATAGCCTGCTTGGCGGCAGAAAGGTTGTTGCTCATCACCTGGGCCACGGCCTCGTTGTAACCGTCGAGGTTCTGGGCAGCAGCCTTGTAGTCGCCTTCGGCAGCAGCGATAGCGGCCTTGGCCTGTGCATCGGCAGCCTTGGCATACTTCTTAGCCTCGGCGGTGTTGCCGTTGGCCAGGTTGCCCAGGATGAGGTTCTTGGTGATTTCGCTCGACGAATCCATCTTGGCAGCCTTCTCGAACGATTTGAGCGCAGCAGCCTTGTCGCCTGCCTTGGCCTGTGCGATACCCAGGTTGTTGTAAACGCGGGCGTCGTTGTATTTCTTTGAAGCGGCGGTCAGGATGGCAACCTGCTCCTCGGTACCGTTGGCCAGCGTCTCGGCAGCATAGAGGTACTCCTCCACGGTCAGCTCCTGGCCGTTGCGGAACGCAGCCATGATCTCGGCGTCGGTCTTGCCCTGGATGTCGGTGCTGTTCACGATCTGCGAGCGACGCAGTTCGGGAAGAACCTCCTCTTTGAGTTCGTTGAATACCGAAGACATGTTCTTGATTTCGCTCTCACGCTCTGCGGGCGAGTTGTAGAGGCTCAGCACCTGGAGAATGAGGTTCTTGTCCTTGATGTTCGACTTCTCGACCAGTTCCTTGAAACCGTCCCAGTCCTCACCGTAAGCGGCAGCGTCGATGTCCAGGCCCGAATCCTTCAGCAGCTTGGCAACGACTTTCTTACCGGACTCGCTGCGCGACTTCGACAGTTTGTCGTTGAATTTCACGGGGCCATCGGGCGAAGCATAACCCTTCACGGCGATGTTCTGCGTAGCACGGTCGTTCTGCAGTTTGGCATCTACGTCAGCCTTGAACGCGTCGAGGTTGGCTTTCTTCTCGTTCTTCTTGGTTACGACCGAAGAGTTGATCGCATAGAGCAGATCGGTCTTGTCGACGACGGTGGTCACCTTCTTGTAGTTGTTGGCCATCGGAGCCATCAGGTCGGAGTATTTCAGATCCTTCTGGAGCGTGTTCAGGCCGTAAGCTACGGTCAGGCCGAATTCCTTGGCCAGAGCGGCCTTGGCAGCCTCGTCGTTACCGGCCAGCACGGCAGCCTGCTCCTTGGTCGGGATGGCGCCGGTGTTCAGGTTCACGAGCGTGAATTCCTTGCACTTGCCGCCCGGGCACTTGATCTCGGCGCGGAGCTGCAGGGCGCACTTGTCCATACGGGGATCGTAGGGGAACTCTACGTGCTGCGTGAAATTGCCTCCGTTCTTCTTGTCGATGACCGTGTAGTTCTCGTCGACTTTCGAACCCTGGAGATATTTGGCGGCACCGGCAACCTCGCCACCGTCGAATACGATCACGGGAGTTACTTTGATAACGGCTTTCGCGTTGAAATACTTAACCGGGAACGTAACATTGATGTCAGCGGCAACGATACCGTTGTTCAGCGTCAGAATCTCGGGGGTAACCGTCAGGTTGATGTCATCCCGGTTCTTGGCCATCTTCTTGAAGCAATTACAGCTCGAGAATACCAGTGCGGCAGCTACGAGCACAACGCTCAATTTCATTAGATTTTTCATAATCGGTTAATTTAATGTGTTTATTTAAATGTTTGCCTTTTTATCTGTCTTTCGGCCCTGTTCGTACGGAATTCGCGGTATTGCATCTTCCAACTCCCCAGCCAGAACAACGCAAATATAGAAAACTCTTGGTAATTGTGCAATATTTCAGGCGGAATTTCAGTACTTTCCCGCCCGAAAATATCACATTAGCAGTCGTTTTACTCTTCTTTGCGTTCAGGACGTCCGTGGCGTTCGTGGCGTTCGCCGCGCTCGGGACGCTCGCCACGCGGACGACGCTCCCGCTCCACATAACCCTCGGGCTTGGGCAGCAGCACCTTGCGCGACAATTTGAGCTTGTTGGTCTTCGGATCCATACCGATCAGCTTCACGTCGATCTCATCGCCCTCTTTCAGGCCGGTCTCCTCCATGGTCTCGAAGCGCTTGTAGTCGATTTCCGAGATGTGGAGCAGGGCGTCCTTGCCGGGCATGATCTCGACGAACGCACCGAAGGTGACGATCGAACGGATCTTGCCGTGGTACGTCTCGCCGATCTCCGGGATCGCAACGATGGCCTTGATGCGGTTCAGCGCGCCGTCGAGTGCGGTCTTGTCCTGGCCGAAGATGTCCACGATACCCTTATTGTCGACCTCGGTGATCGTGATGGTCGTACCCGTGGTCTTCTGGATGTCCTGGATGACCTTGCCGCCGGGGCCGATCACGGCACCAATCATATCCTGCGGGATAGTGATCTGTACGATGCGCGGTACGAAAGGCTTGTAGTCCTCGCGCGGTTCGGCGATGCACTCGGTGATCTTGTCGAGGATGTGCAGGCGTCCCTTGCGGGCCTGCTCCAGCGCTGCGGCCAGCACCTCGTACGAGAGGCCGTCGACCTTGATATCCATCTGCGTGGCGGTGATACCGTCCTTGGTACCCGTCACCTTGAAGTCCATGTCGCCCAGGTGGTCTTCGTCGCCCAGGATGTCCGACAGCACGGCCCACTTGCCGCTCTGCGAATCGGAAATCAGCCCCATGGCGATACCCGAGACGGGCTTTTTGAGTTTCACACCGGCGTCCATCAGGGCCAGCGTGCCGGCGCAGACGGTAGCCATCGACGACGAACCGTTCGACTCGAGGATGTCCGATACGATACGCACGGCGTAGGGGTTCTCCTCACCCAGCGGAACCATCGGTTTCAGGGCACGCCATGCCAGGTGGCCGTGGCCGATCTCGCGGCGGCTCAGGCCGCGTGCGGCCTTGGCCTCGCCCGTCGAGAAGGGCGGGAAGTTATAGTGCAGCACGAACTGCTCGGTACCCTGTACCAGCACTTCGTCCTTGACTTTTTCGTCGAGTTTCGTACCGAGCGTAACGCTGGTCAGCGACTGCGTTTCACCGCGCGTGAAGATCGCCGAGCCGTGGGCTGCGGGCAGGTAGCCCACCTCGCACCAGATCGGACGGATCTCATCGGTCTTGCGGCCGTCGAGGCGCTTGCCCTCGTCGAGGATCATGTTGCGCATGGCCTTTTTCTGCACGTCGTCGTGGAAATATTTGTGGATCAGCGGGGCTTTCTCCGCCAGTTCCTCCTCGCTGTAACGCGCTGCGAACTCGGCCTCGAGGGCGTTGAACTTTTCCTCGCGCTCGTGCTTCATCGTGCCGCTCGTGGCGATGGCGTAAGCCTTGTCGTAAAGCTCGCTGATAATCGTCTGGCGCAGCTGTTCGTCGTTGACCTCATGGCAGTAGGTGCGTTTCACGTCCTTGCCCAGTTCTTTCGCGAGTTCGATCTGTACGGCGCAGTGCTTCTTGATCTCCTCGTGTGCGAACTTGATGGCCCCAAGCATCACCTCCTCGGAAACCTCCTTCATCTCGCCTTCGACCATCAGGATGTTGTCGATCGTACCGCCGACCATGATGTCGAGGTCGACCTTGCCCATCTCCGAATAGTTGGGGTTGATGACGTAGTTGCCGTCGATGCGAGCCACGCGAACCTCCGAAATGGGGCCGCCGAAGGGGATGTCCGAAACGGCGAGGGCGGCCGAAGCCGCCAGGCCCGCCAGGGCGTCGGGCTGGATATCCTTATCCGCCGAGATGAGGTTCACCGTTACGTAAACCTCGGCGTGGTAATCTGCGGGGAACAGGGGGCGGAGGGCTCGGTCGATCAGGCGCGCGACGAGCACTTCGCTGTCGTTGGCCTTGCCTTCGCGCTTCATGAAGCCTCCGGGGTAGCGTCCGCAGGCGGCGTACTTCTCTTTGTACTCCACCTGGAGGGGCATGAAATCGGTGTCGGGTTTTGCGTCCTTGGCGGCCACCACGGTACCCAGGAGCATCGTATCTCCCATCTTGACTACCACGGAGCCGTCGGCCTGCTTGGCCAGTTTGCCCGTTTCGATCTCGATCTGGCGTCCGTCGGCCAGCGTGATGATCTTGCGGACTGCGTTGTACAGCTTCTTTTCTTCCATAAAAATCTAAACCTATAATGTTTTTCGAATCGTTGTCCTTTACGAAAATGAAGGCAACCCCTCGTTGGGAATTGCCCTCATTTCTCCCTCGCGGATTATCGGCGGAGGTTGAGCGTCTTGACGATGGCGCGGTAGCGCTCGATGTCGACCTCTTTCAGATACTCCAGCAACGCGCGGCGCTTACCGACCAGGCGCAGCAGTGCGCGCTGGGTTCCGAAGTCGTGTTTGTTGCTCTTGAGGTGTTCTGTAAGGTGGCTGATACGGTACGAAAACAACGCGATCTGGCTCTCGGGCGAACCCGTGTCGGTGTTAGACTTGCCGTACTGGCCGAAAAGCTCCTGCTTTTTCTCTGCTGTTAAATAAGCCATTTTTGAAAGTTTATTTAAATTCCACTCTACGACGCATCCCCCTTACCGTGGATAACGCCAGAGCGTCCGGCAAAGTTACGAAATAATTGACAATTAAGCATGGCAAATGAAAAATTATTTACCTTTTTTACACGGATTTATCGCCTTAAACTCCGGAAAATACTATTTTTGCGGCAAAACAAGTCTACGTTATGGTAAAGACGCTTATTTTCGCACTCCTCGCGACGATGTGCGCAACCTTCCTGTGGGGCTGCGGCGGCAAGGTTTCCTATACGACCGTCGACGGGACGATGCTCGGCACGACGCTGCACGTGGTGGCCGACGTGCAGGGCACTTCGCCGCAGGAGCTCTACGCCGCCGTCATGGCGCTCGACCGGGAGGCCAAGGCCTCGATGTCGATCTTCGACCCGGCGTCGCTGCTGAGCCGCCTGAACCGCAACCAGACCGACAGCGTCGACCGCCATATCGCCTTCAACCTCCGCCTGGCCGACAGCATCAGCTCGCTGAGCGACGGCCGTTACGACGTGACCGTCAAACCGCTCGTCGAGGCGTGGGGCTTCGCCGGGAAAGAGGCGCAGGAGAACCCGAACGTCGATTCGATCCTTGCGTTCGTGGGCCGTCAAAAGGTGCGCATCGAAAACGGCCGCCTGATAAAGGACGATCCCCGTGTGCAGCTGGATTTCAATTCGATCGCCAAAGGATATACCGTCGACCTGCTCGCGCAGCTCGTCGAATCGTTCGGCGCCAGGAACTACATCGTCGACATCGGCGGCGAAGTCCGCTGCAAGGGCGTCAACCGGCAGGGGAATCCGTGGCGCATCGGCATCGAGACCCCGTTCGACGGCAACATGTCGAACGGCGAATACCTCCAGCGGCGTATCGGGATGACCGAAGGCGGCCTGGCCACCTCGGGCAATTACCGCCGTTTCTACCTCGATGCCAAAGGCAACAAGATCGCCCACACGATCGACCCCCGCACGGGGCGCAGCGCCGTTTCGCGCCTGCTGTCGGTGACGGTCGCGGCTCCGACCTGCGCCGAGGCCGACGCTCTGGGAACCATGTTCCTGGCGATGGGGGCCGACGATGCGCTGGCCGCGGCGAAGTCCATGCCCCGGATGAAGGTCTATTTCATCCTCGCCGACGGCGCGGATGGCTATGAAGAGTATGTTTCGCCCGCCATGAAGGCGGCAATCATGCAATAACCGATTTATGAAAAGCGCAGTTTTCCTCTACAACACCCAATCCGGCAAGTGCAAGATCGGCCACTGTACCGATAGCATCTGCACCGTATTCCGGGCTTACGGCTACGAGATTACCCCGCAGCCGATCGACTTCGAAGCCAATCCCTTCGACGGCAACGAGCAGATCGATCTGATGGTCGTGGCCGGCGGCGACGGCACGGTCAACTATGTGGTCAACTCCATGAAAAGCAAGGGGCTGGATATCCCCTTGGGGGTAATCCCCGCAGGTACGGCCAACGATTTCGCCGGGGCGCTCGGCATGTCGCACAAACCGCTCGAAGCAGCAAGGCAGATTGCCTCGGGCGCCATCGACCGGGTGGATTGCGGCTGTGTGAACGGCCTCTACTTCGTCAATATTTTCAGCTTCGGCATCTTTACCACCACCTCGCAGCGTACGCCCGACGAACGCAAGCACAAAATCGGCAAGCTGGCCTATATCATCGAAGGGGTCAAGGAGTTCCGGGCGATGCACGCCGTGCCGCTCCAGGTCGTGGCCGACGGCGAGGCGTTCGATTTCAATTCGCTCATGGTGCTGGTTTTCAACGGCGAAACCGCCGGGGGATTCCGCCTTGCGCGCCGGTCGTCGATCAAGGACGGCCTGTTCGACTGCCTGATGCTCGAAAAGAAGAATTTCCTGCGTTCGACGCTGGCCATGGGACGCTACCTGTTGGGCGGAAACCCCAAGATAGTCCGCCACTTGCGGGCCCGGGCTCTGGATATCGTCTCGACACTCAACGAACCTACGGACGTCGACGGCCAGAAGGGTGCCGAATTTCCGCTGCATATCGAGTGTATCGCCGGCGGCCTGCGTGTGATGTGCCCCCGCGAGGAGGGGAAATAAAGGCGGGACAAAATCCGGCCGCGGACATTGCGTTTCCTTTGTTTTTTGCACGAGATATTGCATTTGCGTATGAAAAATGTTACATTTGTCCGAAATACCACGACGATATGGCGGATACTATCAAAACGGCAAAGGCGATAAGGGAGAGCGGAAGGGAGAACTTGCGTAAGGTTTCGATCTCCCGTATCAAAAAGGAGATGAACGATGTGTTCTATCTCTCCGACGACCTGGTAATCACAACGCTTTCTGCACAGAACAATACGACGGCCGAGTACCCGGCTTCGATCGACGGTTTTTCGGCCATCATCATGATGACAGGCGAGGCGACCGTGTCGATCGACATGCAGAATTACAGTGTCAAACCCAATACGATCGTCTTTTTCAATCCCGACAGCATCATCCGCACGGTGAAATGTTCGGCGAACGCCGCAGCCTATTTCCTCGCCTTCTCCAAGTCGTTCGTCAACGAAATCCAGATAGACCTTTCTACCTCGCTGCCGGTCTACATGCGCTTCGGGAAAGCCCCCGTGCTGGAAGTCGCGCCGCAGGACGTGGATGAGATACGCCAGTTGTTCCAACTGATCAAAACCATGCTGCGCAGCGACAAGGAGCGTTACCGCCACGAGATCATCCGCACGCTCTTTACCACGGCGTTCTACATCATCACCGAGATTAACCAGCGCGAGCAGCCCGGCGGAATCAAACAGGGGCGCTGCGAAGTACTTTTCGACGAATTCATGTCCCTGTTACAACAGTACAACAAGCGGGAACGCAACGTGAGTTTCTATGCCAAACAGTTGAATATCACGCCTAAATACCTTTCATCGGTCGTCAAGGAAGTCAGCGGGAAAACTGCTGCGCGCTGGATCGACGAGTCGGTGATCCTCGAGGCCAAAGCGTTGCTGAAATACTCGGGAATGAGTATCCAGGAAATCGCTTACCACCTCAATTTCTCGACCCAGTCGTTCTTCGGCAAATACTTCAAGCAGCATACCGGCACAAGCCCCTCGCGCTACAAGCGCAAAGGCTGATCGGCATGCGCGGCCACAGGATGAATCCCTCTCCCGAAGAGGGATTTTTCTTGTGCCTTTTCCCGACGGGGAATAAGGCCGGATTTATTATTGCATATCAATCGCATAGGACATATGTTGCCGGGGCAACGGGGCTTTTTCCGCCCCTTAATTTGTAAACCATAGCGTAAACCGGAAAAAAGATGAAAATTGCAAAAGCTACCATTACCGCGCTCCTTTACACCTCCAAGACCCTTGCCAACGGCGAACACCCCGTCATGATCCGGGTCTGTTACAACGGCAAACGTAAATACAAGAGTACGGGGCTCTCCTGCCCCGCAAAACTCTGGAATACGGCGAAACAGGAAGTACGCGGACGCCATCCCCTTTCGATGAATATGAACGCCCTTATCGAATCGGAACTGATGTGCCTGAAAAACAAGGTGCTGGATTACGAACGGCAGGGCATGGCCTATTCGGTGCAGAGCCTGCTCGAGGCTTCGGGGCGGAAACCGCCGTCGCGCAAAACGCTGGACGACCTGTTCGAAGAACGCATCGCCTATTTCAGGGACTCCATGCAGAAACACAATACGGCGGCCGGCTACCAGACGCTGCGGCATATTATCGGACGGTATTCCCAGAACCGGACGGTCGAGCTGTTCGACGTGGACAAGGCCTGGCTGCAGGATTTCGAACAGCACCTCCATACGCGCTACGCCGACACGAGCATAAAACGCTTCTTCAGCGCATTCAAGGCGCTGATGAATTACGCCTGCCAAAGCGGCCAACTGGCCGTAAGTCCGTTCCACGGGTTCCGCCTTAGCCGGAGGCTCGATGTCAGGACGGCCAAGCGGGCGCTGGAAACCGGGGAACTGGAGGCGATCGTACGTTACTACCTCGACACCTATTATTATAAGACGAACCGAAAGCCCGATGTAAAAACGATGCAGCGACGCTACTGGCGCAGCCGTGTGTATGGGGCGGACGGCACCGTCAGGCAGGCCGCGATCGATGCCGAACAGTTTTCGCTCGCGCTGTTTATCTGCTCCTATATCTTCCAGGGGCTTGCCCTGGTCGACCTCGCCCGGCTGAAGTGGAAGGATATGGTCTGCATCGAAATTCCTGACAAGGAGAAATACGACCGGGATCGTACGACATACGGCCTGCGATATGCCGAGGTGCACAAGGCCACAGCCACGTTCTACGAAATCAACCTCGTCCGTGCCAAGACGCAACACCCGACACGGGTGCTGGTCGAACGGTCGGTGGCATGGCCCTACATGGTGCCGTTCTTAGGGCCGGGAAAGGCGCGGGGCAACGATTTCGTCTTTCCGATTTACTTCGACGAAGACCCTGTGCATCAGTTCGAGCGGATCACCTATGCGAACAACGTGATAAACCAAAGCCTGCAACGGGTTGCCAAACGCATCGGCCTCACGCGGAAAGTCACCTTCTATGCGGCACGCCATACCTATGCGTCCAGGCTCTACTATGCCGACGTTCCCCTGCCCCTGATCGCTCAGAACATGGGACGCAACCCCGCGGAGATCGAGACCTACCTCAAGGAGTTCGACACCGACAAGATTATCAGCGCCAACAAACGCATCTGGCAAATCCCCCGGACAGAACCGCTCGAAATGAATACCGGCGGATTGTAAACCGTCCTGTCAACCGGCTATTTCTTACTGTCATTAACAGACTGATAAACAAGGTCAAAATAATTATCCGCACTGTTCCTCACGGGAACATTGTTAGCCGGTGTCGGTTGTAAAGACTACGACGACGACATCGACAAACTTAACGACCGCCTCGACGAGTTGACCACTGGTAAAATTGCGACTCTGGAGTCGCAGCTCGGTTCGTTGCAGACAGCCGTCGACAACCTGAAGAGTGCCGATGATGCTCTCGGAAAACGGATCGACGAGCTCAAGAGCGACGCTGACGCCAATGCCAAGGATATCGAAGCTTTGGAGAAGGCGCAGGATCAGCTCCAGAAGGACATCGACGCCATCGAAAAAGACCTTGCGGACAATTATGTAACTAAGAGCTATCTGAACACGACGCTCTCTTCGTATGCAACTACCAAATATGTGGGTGACGCCGTAGCGGCTGTTACGAACAATCTTGGTAAATTCACGACGGAGAAGGCTATTCAGGATGCCATCAACGCAGCAAAGGACGCAGCTATCGCGGCTGCCGGCGACGCTTGCAAGGATGCATTCCAGACGTCGTTCAATGCTGCCGTCGCTTCGGCCAACCTCGTCAATGAGACCAAGTTGACCCAGGCGATCAACGACTACGACACCAAGATCAAGCAATACCTCGAGGATGCCATTACGAAAGAGGACGGTTTCATCAACAAGGCCATTGCCGAGGCTGTCAGCGATGCTGTCGCAGACCTGCAGGCTATGATCTCCGGTCGTCTGACCAGCGTGCTGCTGATCCCCGACCTGTATGTCAACGGCATCGAAACCATCGAGCTGAAATCGCTTTCTTACGAGGCATGGAAAGTAACCTCGAGCGCATCGGCCGAGACCGTGACACAAGGTTCGACGACCTCGACGACTGCTGCTTCGGCTACTTCGGTACGCTACAACGTAAGCCCCTCGGTCGTTACGAAAGAGGATATCAAGGATCCCAGTTTCGTGTTCGAGAAGGCTGAAGTTCGCACGCGCGCTGCTGTCAGCGAGCAACTGCTGAACGTCGCTTCGTGGGATATCGCAGGCGGTGTGCTGACCGTAGACGTGAAGAAGACAGCAGGTACCGCTCTTACGCTGGATGCAAAACACATCTACACGGCTGCCCTGAAAGTGCCCCTCGCAGACAAATACCTCGGCGAAGGCGAAGTAGGCACTGCCGTATATTCGGACTATGTTGCGCTGACCGAAACGGCTATCGAGCCGAAAATCGCCGCCCTGATCGACCTGAACTCGGCCAAGAGCGAGGACGGTGAATTCGAGTGCGATGAAGCAGCGGATCACTATCACTTCTCGGCTGATTATGAGGCTGCACAGGCTGCCGATCCTTCGTTCACCGAAGCATACAACAAGCCGATCGACCTGCTGTCGATGGTTACCGGTTGCTATATCGACGATGATGAAGCCAAAGAGATCACCAAGGAAGCGCTCAAGGCTGCCGGCCTCGAGTTCCGCTTCGTACTGCCGACCAAGCCTTACAAGGTAGGTGACAACGATACCGACCAGCAGAAATTCGCCAGCGTAGCCAATACGGACGGCGCGTGGACGCTGACCTCGAAACTGCCCGACGGCACGACTAACAACCAGGCTGCTATCGACAAGACGCCGATCGTACGTGTCGAGCTGGTTGACGTGAACAACAAGAACGCCGTCGTTGACGTTCGTTACTTCAAGGTACAGTGGCTGAAGGAGAAGATCGCTCCGGTTGACCTGAAGGTTCTCAAGACGTTCGACTACACGTTGACTTGCGATGCCTTCAAGGGTTCGTTCACTTGGGAAGAGATGGTTACCAAGGTACTCGGCAAACTCGGTGAGAACGGTCTGTCGCAGGCTGAGTTCATCGCAACCTATGCTGCTCCCGAAATCGCCGCTACCGATCATACCGTAGGTACCGTGGCCCAGGCCGCTGCTGACGGTGTCGAGCTGCTTTACAACTTCGACGCTACTGCTGCCGAGTCCGCTGCCGCCTTCACCTGGACGCTGACGCCCGAGCAGATCGGCAACGTGATCGCCGACCTGATTGCTGGCAAGGAAGTGAAGAAGGTTGTCAATGTGACGATCCCTGCACAGAACGTATACCAGGGCAAACTGACCTTCTCGTTCGTTGTGAACATCAAGAAGCCGACCCTGCCTTCGATCTACGGTTACGACTCTTCGTTCTGGCACTCCGATTACACGCTGGCTTATGTTTACCCGATCCAGTACAATACGCCCGGTGCATATGCGACCTGCGCATACCGCTATGAACTCGACCGTCTGTTCGCCGACAGCAAGCCCGTCACGAACCTGCTGCCCTGCGGCAAATGGGATATCCAGTTCGCCAAGAAGCAGCCTGCTACGGGTTACGCTCCCGCACTGACGGGTGCCGAACCTGCCGGTGAAACCGACGTGACGGGTTATACGCTGAAGAAGGGTGTTATGGATGCCGTCAAGCTCAACTACAACGGTATGGGTGACAACTGGTATGCTCCCGCAACCACGAACCCGGGTGCCGTCAATACCGCCGCCGCTGCCGACATCACCGTACAGGTGCTCAATAACGAAGCCGGTATCGGGATCCTGAAGCAGCAGGCAACGCTCAAGGTATGGGCTGCGATCAACCCCTATAACCACATCGAGCTGACGGATTTCAACGTATATTTCGTCGAGCCTCTGAAGATCAACACCGAGCTGACCGACGCCTACTTCGTAGACCAGATCATCAGCGGTTCCGAGGTTGACTGCTCGAAGGCCTTCACCATGACCGACTTCAAGGACTACATCGTGGCTGAGGTGACGACCGGTACGGACGAGAAGGAGAAATATGCTTCCGACCTCTATGCTTACTATGCAGTGAATGCCCCCGCTTGGGATCTGGCCAATGCCAAGACCAACCTGAAGAAAGATGCCAGCGGCAACTACGTAGTGGATGGGACGATCACGGCACAGACTGCCACGATCAAGGCTGAAGACCGTTTCGGTGTGAACTGCATCACCAAGGATGGCTCGAAGCTTGTCTTCAAGAACATCAACGGAGTGAAGGTCGAGAAAACTGTGAAGCTCTTCATCCCGGTTACCGTTAGCCACAAGTGGGGCACGATGACCGCCAACGTGACGATCGAGCTGCACCCCGAAGAGCCTGCTAACTAATTCTGATCCTTTCCGCGGAATCCGGCGCTGCCTCGCAGCAGCGCCGGGAACCCGGGAAATACTCCCTAAGGCAGGGGTCGCACATCCCAAATTTTTTTGGTAACAACAACTCCCACTTTCAAGTAAAACTCCTGCCTGTGGCAGACCGAAGAGGCGCGGTCTGCCGCTTTTTTTATGCCCGGAAGTTTCCCTGCGTTCTCTCGATCCGCATTGTGGGTTCGTTATCCTGGAGCCCGGTTTTTTCGGGGGGAGGTTTTTGTACGGCTCCCGTTTCTTGTGTGGTTCGCGGTTCTCGCGCGGATTGCGGCTTTCGGGCGATCGCTAGGCTGCAGGCACGGAATGCCCGGGCATCTTATGGAATATCCGTCGTTGCATCGGGCAGCGGCGGATATTCCTGCCTTTTACGGGCGGTTGTTTGGCCCATCTGGAGACTGATGGACGAAAAACAGCCGGGATCCTCGGATCCCGGCTGTTTCGCTATTCGGTTGGTGTGTCGTAAATTTTTCTTTTGCCCGTTATTTTGCCTTTGCGGCCTTTGCCGCCACAGCCTTGTCCAGTTCGATGATGAAATCCGAGAGGACGTTCATGTAGTTGATGAAAGCGTCGTAGGCCGAATCGTAGGGGTTGAAATAGGAGTGTACGTCACCGTCCGAGAGCCATTTGGTAGCCATGTAGTAGAAATGGTCGGAGGTCTGCATGAAACTCCACACATAGTCGAAGTCGGGGCTTTTCAGTGCCGCGATCTTCTCCTTCTGGGCGTAAAGCTTCGAGAACGCTTCGTTCTGCAACTCGTTGCCGAGCCATGCCGTCACGTCGCGCTCCTCGTCGGCCCACGACATCACGTGCGGACAGTGGAGTACTGCTACGGGCTGGTGTTTCTTGGCGGCTTCGGTGACGGTCGCGAACTCCAGACCGTTTTTCTTGGCGAGGATTGCCTTCGGCAGCGCGCGCATGAACTCGAAGATTCCCGTGTCGGCGGTCTGGTGTTCGCCGAAAGTTTCATAGTCCATGAAGAGGTTGATGACCTCGCCCGGAGTCTCGTCCGAAGCGAGCCATTTTACATATTTGTCCGCCGTCAGCGGCCATTCGTTCCAACTGCGGTTCGAGAAGCGGAAGGCGATGTCGTCCGAGAGTTTGTAGTTGCGCAGCAGCAGGCGCAGTTTCTGGTTGACGGCGTTGGCGTATACATAGTTGGGCGATTTCCAGCCCAGCACGTGCTTGGCACCTTCGGCCAGCATCGTACGGAAGCCCATTTCGGCCACTGCGGCGCCGATGTCGTCGGAGTAGATCAGCTCTGTGTTTCGGAAGGCGGTCGGTTTCACCCCGAATTCCTTTTTTATAAGTGCCGTGTGGAGTTTTACCTGTTCGGTGAAATCCTCCTTCGAAGCCAGCGAGGCCAGCGAGTGGGAGTAAGTCTCGGCGAGGAACTCTACGCAACCCGTGGCGGCCAGTTCCTTGAACGATTCGAGGACTTCGGGCGCATAGGTGCGGAACTGTTCGATGGCGATGCCCGTGATCGAGAACGAGCAGCGGAACTTACCCTTGTTTTCCCGGATGAGCTTCAGCAACAGGGCGTTCATCGGCAGGTAGCATTGCCGGGCGACTTTCTGCATGATGGAGCGGTTCAGCAGGTCGTCCAGATAGTTGTGATCCTTGCCCATGTTGAAGAAGCGGTACTTCTTCAGTCGCCAGGGCTGGTGTACCTGAAAATATAAGCAGACGGTTTTCATAGGGTAGCTATTTTATTGTTTTTTATTCTCTTCGATCACCGCTTCGTATACGGTTTTGATTTTGGCTGCGGCATCGTTCCATTTCAGGTTCGTGACCTCTTCCAGGCCTTTCGAGGCGAACATCCCCGCAAGCGCCGGGTACTGGATCAGCCCGTAGATGGCATCGGCCAGGGCATCGACATCCCAGTAGTCGACCTTCACGGCATAGTCGAGTACTTCGGCCACGCCGCTCTGCTTGGAGATGATCACCGGGACGTTCGAACGCATTGCCTCGAGGGGCGATATGCCGAACGGCTCCGAAACCGACGGCATGACGTAGACATCCGACAACTGGAACATCTTGTGTACGTCCTCGCCGCGCAGGAATCCGGTGAAGTGGAACCTGTCGGCAATGCCCAGCCGCGCCACGCGGCGGATGACGTGGTTCATCATGTCGCCCGAGCCGGCCATTACGAAACGTACGTTGGGGACTTTCTTCAGCACCTTGGCCGCGGCCTCGACGAAATAGTCGGGGCCTTTCTGGTAGGTGATACGCCCCAGGAACGTGACGATCTTGTCGTCCACGCCCCGTTCGGGCATTTTGCACTGGCCTGCGGCGAACCGCACGGCATTGTGTACCGTCACGACCTTGTCGGCCGGGACGCCGTAGCGGTTGATGACGATGTTGCGCGTGAGGTTCGAAACGGCGATCACCCGGTCTGCGGCATGCATGCCTGCACGTTCGATGGCGTAGACCTGCGTGTTGACGTTCTCGCCGCTGCGGTCGTATTCCGTGGCGTGCATATGCACGACCAGCGGCTTGCCCGATACGCGCTTGGCGGCGATACCGGCGTAGTAGGTGAGCCAGTCGTGGGCGTGGATCACGTCGAACTGCCCTTCGAGGTCTTTGGCCACCTGCGCCGCGACTACGGCATAGCGGGCGACCTCCTCCATAAGGTTGGCGCCGTACTTGCCCGAGAAGGTATAGCGTTGTTTCCAGGCATCGGTCGTCGACCAGACTTTCTGTCCGGATTTGACGTAGCGCTCCTGGTACTGTTCGTACTCTTCGGGGGAGATGTAAGGTACCATGTTCGAGTCGATGTGGATGAACGACATCTTCTCGAGAATATCGTCCGCGCCGCTTCCCGTAGATCCGTAAAGCGCCTCCACGTCACTGGCATTCAGGACGTGCGTGAATCGCTGATCCTCGTCGCCGTAGGCATGGGGTACTACGAATGTTACGTCGACATCGTTGCGTGCCAGCCCGCGGGTCATCCCGTAACATGCCGTTCCCAAACCACCCGCGATGTGGGGCGGGAACTCCCAACCGAACATTAAAACTCTCATAACTATATCCTTGTTTTGCAATTTTTACCTTTCCTCTCACAGGAACGTCCCGGCTCACGGCCACAAGCCGCGGTTGCAAGTCCGGACGCCCCGGAATCCCGCCTTGGCAGGATTTTCCTCCCGTCACAGCCTGTTATTTCCCAGTCTTTATCTTTTTTGTCGCGGCCTTTGTTGCGGCCGGCTTTTTTTCCGTCGGTTTCTTCTCCGCACTCTTTTTCGCTGCGGGTTTCTTTTCTGCGGCCTCTTTTGCGATGGCCGTCTTTGCCGCAGTTTTCTTTGGTGTATTGTCCGTTGCGGTTTTCTTTACCGCAGCTTTTTTGGCAGTACTTTTCGCCACGGGCTTCACCGCCTTCGCGGCTTTCCCAGCGGTGTTGCTTTCCCGGGCCTCCTCCTTCGTGCGCTCGCGGATCATGCTGTGGATATTGAGCACGGCCCCGACGCTCCACGCCTGCGAGATAGCGCCGCGCGATGCGTAGGGCGGGTCGGCATCGTAAAGCTCGCAAATAGACCCGATACCGTAGCTCTGGATGTCTTCGTCGAAATTGGCGAGTATCTCCCGGGCCTGCGGCAGGAATGCATCCCCGTCGATATCGAAACATGCCTTGACGTAGAATTGCAGCAGCCACGGCCATGCCGAACCGTTCTTGCCCGCGAAATCGCGCTCTGCGGGCGAACCTCCTTCCTGCGAACCTTTGTAGAGCAGGTTGCGGGGCGAGAGTGTCCGCAGCCCCTTGGGGATGAGCAGGTGCTGGCGTACGGTGCGGATCACCTCCAGTTGCAGCTCTTCGTCGAGCATCTTGTAATCCAGCCCGCAGGCGACGATCATGTTGGGGCGCGTCGATTTGTCGGGCCCGTCCGTCCCTACGAAATCGGCCAGATAGCCTTCCGGCAGGCGGAACAGTTCGACGAACGACGCCTGCGTGCGTGCCGGGAGTGACTCCCAGGCCTTGACGAAGGCTTTGTCGCCGTGTTTGCCGGCCAGCTCGAGCGTGTAGCATACGGCGTTGTACCACAATGCGTTCACCTCTACCTGATAACCGTTGCGCGGAGTGACGGGGCGGCCGTCGATCAGGGCGTTCATCCATGTCATCGGGACGTCGTCCGCAGCGGCCCACACCAGCCCGTTGTCATGCAGCGCGACGCGACCGCCGACTCCCCGGCGGTAGCTTTCCAGAATATCTTTCATGGCCGGGCCGTAGGCTTTCCATATCTGCTTGCCGCCCACCTCCCGTTCGAGTTGCTGGAGCGTCCAGAAGAACCACAGCGGGGCATCTGCTGCGACGGCCGCCGAGGCGTTGCCCGTGAACATGCCGTCGCGCATTTCGCGCACCAGCGTGTCGAGGGCGTCGATACAGTCCTCCTTATGCCCCTGTTCGAGCGTGATGCCCGGGAGCGAAACGAAGGTTTGGCGCCCCGAAACCCCGTGCCACGGGTAGCCCGACACCACTTCGGTGCGGTCGCCGGGACGCCGGATGACGAATTGCCGCGCCGAGTGCTCCAGGCAGCTGATGAAGTCGATCTTGTGCGTGCGCCGGGCGATGGATGCGGCGAATACCTCTTCGATGGTCTTGACCGATCCCATTTCGTCGAGCGAGGCCGAGAAGATGATGCTTTCGCCCTTCTTGAGTTCCGTTTCGAAATAGCCCGTCGTGAGCAGGTCTTCGTAACCGTCATAACCGCGGGCCAGATCCTGCTGGTATTCGAATCCGTAGTACCAGTCGGGCGCGGGCACGAATTCCGCACCGGGCTTGCTGGTCTGCAGGTAGAGCCACGGGAACGACCCGTAGAGGCGGCATTTCACACCGTTGACTGCCGGGTAGGAGTGCCCGTCGGCCTCCATGTTGGCATGCGTCAGCGCGTGTTTGTCGCGAAAGGCGAGGAAAGGCCGCAGCCGCAGGTGCGTTTCCGAATTCGCTTCGACGAGCGTGTAGCGGATCATCAGCTGCGTGCGCTTGTGTATCCACAGCATCTCCTTCCGCAGGATCACGCCGCCCACGCGGTAGGTGATCGTGGGGGTCGGCGTATATTTGAAGTCGGTGATATACTTGTGTCCGCGCGGCTCGTATACCCCCTTGAAGCGGTGCAGGGCCAGGTTGAATGTCTGGTCGTGCTGGACGATGGTTTCGTCGAGCGACGAGAGCAGGACATACGTCCTGTCGCTGTCGTCTATGGGCGCTACCATCAGGCCGTGGTAGCGGCGGGTGTTGCAGCAGACGATAGTCGTGCTCATATATCCGCCGATACGGTCTGTGGAGAGCATCTCGCGCTGGAGCGAATACTCCAGGTTGCCCAATTCGCTTTTGTCGAAAGTAAGTGCTGACATGTCCTTCTAAAAATACGGTTCGTTCTATAAAGATAGCTGAATTTTTGCGAAAAGGCAATCGCATTTCCGAAAATTCATATCTTTTTTACATTATTAGGGCCAAATTGGCTAAGCCCATTTTACCAATGCAAAATCCATGCGATGGGGCAGGTGCGGGTTCACCGGGAAAATACGCAGCGCCACGTCGAACGTGCCGGCTTCGTCGGGCGTATAATCCAGTGCGTAGGTAACGCGGCTGCCTTCGGTCTTGGTGTGCTTGAGCCCGATCGTGTGCATCACGTTGGCATTCTGCCCGCCAACGATCTGCTGTGCAATGACCATCTCCACGCCGATGTCCTCGGGACGCAGGCTGGCGATGTCCACGGTTACTTCGAAATGGTACTTTTCGCCTACGAAGATCGCCTTGTTGTCGATTTTTACGCGCTGTACGTCGATCACGCGGATCTGATCCCATACCGACGAGACCTTGCGTTTCCAGGCCGCGATCTCGCGGGCCAGCTTGTAGCCGCCCTCGACGATCCGGTGCTTGCGTGCCGCGAGCTTGTTGTAGAACCGTTCCTCGTAGTCGTTTAGCATGCGGTTGGTCGTGAAATTCGATGCGATGTCGGCAACGCATTTCTTGACCGACTCCACCCATGCGTGGGGTACGCCGTCCCTGTCGCGGTCGTAATATTTCGGGACGATCTGCTCCTCGATGGTGTTGTAGATCATTTCGGCGTCGAGCTCGTCCTGATAGTGCTGGTCGGCGAAGGTGCGCTCCATGGGCAGCATCCACCCGGCGCCCTCCTTGTAGCCTTCGACCCACCATCCGTCGAGCACCGAGAATTGCAGCACGCCGTTCATGACGCACTTCTCGCCCGACGTCCCCGAAGCTTCGAGCGGACGGGTCGGGGTGTTGAGCCATACGTCGACGCCCTGCACCATGCGGCGTGCCAGCTCCATGTCGTAATTCTGCAGGAAGAGGATCTTGCCCACGAACTGCGGCATGGCGGCCACTTCGACGATGCGTTTGATGAGGTCTTGCCCCGGCTTGTCGTTGGGGTGGGCCTTGCCGGCGAAGATGAACTGCACGGGGCGCTCCTTGTTGTTCACGATGGCCGAGAGCCGGTCGAGGTTCGTGAAGAGCAGGTAGGCGCGCTTATAGGTTGCGAAGCGGCGTGCGAAACCGATGGACAGCACGTCGGGCTTGATGCCCTCGATGACCTGCAACATCTGGCGCGGCGAGTCGAGCCGCACCTGGCTGGGGTCGCTGTAACGCTTGCGGATATGCTTGATGAGCTTGTTCTTGAGGTGCATGCGCCCGGCCCACAGCTCCCCGTCGGGGATGTTGTGGACTTTCTGCCATGCCGGGATGTCGTAGGCGTGCCCCTCGAAGCCGTCGGCGAAATAGCGGGCGTAGAGGCGGCGCAGGTTCGTCGCGATCCATGTCGGGAAGTGTACGCCGTTCGTGACATAGCCGATGTGGAGTTCGTTCTTGAAATAACCCGGCCACATGTTGCCCAGGATCTCCTTCGACACTTCGCCGTGGAGCCACGATACGCCGTTGACCTCCTGTGAGAGGTTGCAGGCCAGCACCGACATCGAGAACTTCTCGTTGGGGTCGTTGGGGTTGGTCTTGCCCAGGTTGATGTACTGCTCCCAGGTGATGCCCAGCACGTCGGGGTAGTGCGACATGTACTGGCGGATCATCGACTCGGGGAAGGCGTCGTGCCCGGCGGGCACGGGGGTGTGCGTCGTGAAGAGCGACGAGGAACGGATCACCTCCAGCGCCTCCGAGAAGGAGAGCTTCTTGTGGTTCACCAGGTCGCGGATGCGCTCGATGCCGATGAACGCGGCATGTCCCTCGTTGCAGTGGAACACGTCGTGCTTGATGCCCAGTGCGCGCAGTGCGCGGATACCGCCGATCCCGAGCAGGATTTCCTGCTTGAGGCGGTTCTCCCAGTCGCCGCCGTAGAGGTAGTGGGTGATCTGGCGGTCTTCCTCGAGGTTGGCCTCGAAATCCGTGTCGAGCAGGTAGAGATCCGTGCGGCCGACCTGGCATTTCCAGACGCGCGCCGAAAGCGTACGCCCCGGGAAGGCGATGGTGACCGTCAGCCAGTTGCCGGCTTCGTCGCGCACGGGCGAGATCGGGAGTTTATAGAAATTCTGTGCCTCGTAGGTCGCCTCCTGCGCCCCCTGTGCCGAAAGGCGCTGCGTGAAGTAGCCGTACCGGTAAAGCAGGCCCACGGCTGCCATCGGGACGTTCTTGTCCGAGGCCTCCTTGAGGTAGTCTCCCGCGAGTATGCCCAGGCCGCCCGAGTAGATCTTGAGCGACGAGTGCAGGCCGTATTCCATCGAAAAATACGAAATCGTGGGGGTCTTCGGGGCGGGTTTTTCGTTCATATAGTCGCGGAACTGCGCATATACGGCGTCGAGCTGCCCGAGAAAGGCCTCGTCGCGTTCGAGCCCCTTTATGCGTTCCACGCTCAGTTTGTCGAGGAAAGCGATCGGGTTGCGCTCGCATTCGGCCCAGAGTGCCGGGTCGATGCCTTCGAACAGGTCGCGGGGCCCGGGGTTCCAGCACCACCAGAGGTTGCGCGAAAGTTCTTCCAGGGCATGCAGGCGCTTGGGCAGGGTTTTGTCGACCATCATGCGGTTCCAGTTGGGCTTCTCGGCGAAGAGCTGCTGGCGTACGAAATTGATCTGTTCGTTGCGGGCGTTGCTCTCGTCGAGCACGGCGCGGTTGGTACGGATCACCGAACTTTCGACAGCCTCGGAGTAGGCCTGTTCGTAGGCGGCGAAAAGGTGCTCCCAGAGCGCAGTTTCCGATATCTCGTAGGCCGAAACGCGCATCTCGGAGACATGTTTCTCGTCCAGCGCGCTGAAGCGCAGCAGCGAGTCGGCGATCTTCTCCTCGACCTCCTTGTCGTTGTAGTCGTCGCGTCGGATGACCTCCACGCCCAGGTGCTCGCGTTGCTTGTCGACCCACAGCCCGAACCCTGCGAGGGTCGTGGTGATGGTCGGCACCGAGAATGCCACCGATTCGAGCGGCGTATAGCCCCACGGTTCGTAGTAGGAGGGGAATACCGTGATGTCCATACCGACGAGCAGTTCGTAGTAATCCTTGTTGAAGATGCCGTCGGCCTTGTTCAGGTAGGTCGGCACGAAGATCACCTTCACCTTCGAATCGTCGGTCGTGAGGATGCTGCCGTTCAGGGCGTTCACGATCGGGTCGCTGTTCTGGTATTCGAGGTAATGGGTCGAATACTTGTATTGTCCGCCGTCGATCGGGCTGGCCGGGTCGGCCAGGTGTGCCTGCAAGTCCGCACGCGGGCCGCGGTTGGCGGCCGGAACGGTGACATAGGCCAGGACTTCGCGTTTGAGACGGTCGGAGGCGGCCAGCTTTTTGAGCGACTCGATGAATACGTCGAGCCCCTTGTTGCGGAATTCGTAGCGGCCGCTGGTGCCGACGATCAGCGGTTCCTTCCGGAACTTGTGCCCGAGGCAGGCTTCGGCTACCGAGATCATCGCCGTGCGGGCTTCGGCACGTTTGGCGTCGTACTCCTCGCCCGTCCATACGAAGTCGTTTTCGAACCCGTTGGGGGTGATGCCGTCCGGTTCACGCCCCAGCAGGTATTTGCATTCGTTGGCCGTGATGTCGCTGACCGTGAGGAAGGCGTCGTGGTATGTGGCGGCCATCTTCTCGATCGAGTGTTTGGCCACGACGTTGAACTGCCGGGCCAGTTCGTCGGCATTGAACTTGGCCAGGTCGTTGTAGAGCGGCAGGCCGTTGCCGGCGATGCAGCGCCCCATGACCGTGGCGTGCGTCGTGAAGAGCGTGGCCACATAGGGGGCGTGTTTGCGCAGGTGGAGTCCGCCTGCGGCGGTCATCCACTCGTGGAAATGCGCGGCGATCTTGTCCGTCGCGTTGCAGAAATTGTCGACATACGAGGCGATGACCATGCCCGCGGCATAGCCGAAGAGCACGGGCTCGATGTAGTCCCACTGTCCCGAGAGCGAATCCACGTGGTACGTCTCCCAGAGTTTCTTGAGTATTTCGTCTTTGCGGGGGATCAGCGAAGTAAAGTCCACCAGGATCACCGTCGGCTCGCCCTTGATCTTCCAGTGTCCCACGCGGATCCGGAGGCCGTCGCTGTATACGCTCTGGCGCCATGCCTTCAGCATGTCGGGGTCTTCCTCGAATTCGGGGTTCGCCCCCTCGTGCTGGAGGTCGGGCCCGATGAGGATATAGCGGTCGGCGAATTTACGGGTTACGGTCTGTGCTTTGGTCGAGATGACGGTATGGATGCCGCCGACCTTATTGCAGACCTCCCAGCTCACCTCGAAAAGGTAGTCGGGAGTCAGTTTTGCATTACTCATATTTGTCGTGCTTGTTTGTAATTTACTCGATGAATCGGTTGAAAACCGCTGCAAAGGTAATACTTATATTTATATAAAACAACCTTGTTCGATTAATTAGTAAAAATATTTAATAATAACTTAACATTTCTGTTTCACATCGTTGCATGTCGTGTTATGTTTCGAAAAGTGCCCCGATCACGGCATCCGAAATCAGGAATTTTTCCGGCGGGAGGGCCATCCGCCCCCGGGCTATGCGGAGCGTACCCGAACGGAGGAACGGTGCTGCCTCTTCCTGCATCCGCGCCAGCCGTTTTGCTCCGAAACGTGCCGCGGCCTCTTCCAGATCGATCCCCTCGACCGTCCGGAGCGCCGTCATGACATATTCGTTGAACCGGTCGCGTCGGGTCAGCACTTCCTTCCCGGCGGGAGCGCCTGCTATGTATTTTTCCACTGAACTGGCGTTCCAGTGCCTTTCTTCGCCGTCGAACGAGTGGGCTGCGGGCCCGATGCCGAGGTATTTCGTCCCATGCCAGTAGGAGGCGTTGTGACGGGCTCGAAATCCCGGCAGGGCATAGTTCGAAACCTCGTAATGCTCGAATCCGGCGGCCGTAAGCGTATCGTGCACCGTGAGGAACTCCTCCTCGCTGACCTCTTCGTCCACGGCGCGGAACTCGCCCCGTGCCGCACGGCGGCCGAAGGCCGTATCGGGTTCGATGGTCAAATGGTATGCCGAAATGTGCTGTACGCCGAGCGACAGCATTCCGTCGAGCGATCTTTTCAGCGAATCCCCGCCGAAGCCGGGAATGCCGAAGATCAGGTCGGCGGTGATGTTCCCGAACCCGGCGCGTTGTGCCGCCCGCACCGCACCGATGGCCTGTGCCGCCGTATGGCGGCGGTTCATCAGCTTCAGGCACCCGTCGTCGAACGACTGGATGCCGATCGACAGCCGGTCTATGCCCGCTTCGCGCAGCCCGTCGAGGTAATTTTCCGTCAGGTCGTCGGGGTTGGCCTCGAGGGTGGTTTCCGTGGTGCCGGAGCAGTCGAACAGCAGCGCGGCATGATCCAGCAGTCCTTTCAGCGCGGCGGGTGCGTAGAGCGAAGGCGTGCCGCCGCCGAAATAGCGGGTCGTGACCGCTTCGCCGCGCAGGTAATCCTGCCGTTCGTCCAGTTCGCGGTGCATGGCGGCCGTTACGCCGTCCATCTGCTCCAGCCGGGCGCTCTTGTAGAAGTCGCAGTAGGCGCAGATGCGTTTGCAGAACGGTATGTGGAAATAAAGCCCGGCCATGGTCTATCCGAGTTTCCGGGGAGCAGGAGCTTCCGCCGAATTGCCGGCGAGTGCCTTTATCGCCTTTACGGTTTTCCGTCCGTATCTGTTGAACGTAAATATTCCCCCCGCCATGTTATACCACGGGTCGTAGACCAGGGCCCACCGGATTTCGTCGCTTCTCCACCCCAAGATCAGCAGGTCGCAGTCCAGAAAGGGGATGCCCTTTCGGTTTACGGCCTGCAAATAACGCTGATTGTCGTATTCGATCCTCCATCCCCCGTCGGCCAGCAGTTTCCGTATCTGCTCTTTCAGTCCGTCGTGTTGCCCGGAGAGCGGGATACTCTTGAATTTCAGTTTCCGGCATTGGATCGTATAGAGGGCAAAGCCGGCGCCGAATAGCAGAAGCGCGGCGAGCCAGTACCGATCCCAGAATCCGTGAATGAGGTCGGAGACGAAATAACAGCAGAAGAATGTCCCGGAAATAACCAACACGATGGAGAAACTATGGTAGTTTATCCATTCGATCGAAAACGGTTTCAGGCAGATCCTGTCGTGGCGTATTTTTATCGGGCGCATTATTCGGAACGAGTAACGATGTTTTTATAGGGCTGACTTATCAAAGATAGAAAAAATTCCGGTATATCGTCCCCTTTCGTTCCGGTTTTTTCGGAGTTCGTGCGTCGGGTTCATTCCGGCTGCCGGGCGGATTGTCGGAAAATACTTCCAGTTCCCTGATTGCGATGCGGTTGCCCCGCAGACGCCGCTCCCGTCATTGCTTATGTCCGGCGGTGTTTCGTCGGGCGGGCATGCCGTGCGCCGTCGATGAGTGTTTCGACCGAAGCGGGGCCTATGCGTCCGCCTCGAATTCCATCCTGCGAAGCGCCGCTGCGGATTCCGGCCGTATGTTTGTGGTAGGGTATCGAGCCGGCTTTCCGTGCGACTGTCCGGGATGCGGTACCTGCTTATAAATGAATCATATACGCTTATCGGAAAAAATAATGGATTTTTTTTGCTTTTTTCACTGTTAGTTTTTTCACAAGTGTAAAAGTTTTTCTACCTTTGTGCGGTTAAAGTCCGGTCTTGCGGATTTTCGACGTTAGGTTAATCAAGGATTTGATGTTTTATTAAAATAACAATTATTATGGACAAAATGGATTTGAAAAAGTATGGGATCACGGGTGTGACCGAGATCGTGTACAATCCGTCGTACGACGAACTTTTCCGCGAGGAGACCAAGAAGGGGCTCCGCGGTTTCGAAAAAGGCCAGCTGACCGAGACCGGTGCCGTGAACGTGATGACCGGCGTTTATACCGGCCGTTCGCCCAAGGACAAGTTCTTCGTAATGGACGAGACCACCAAGGATACGATCTGGTGGACTTCCGATGAATATAAGAACGACAACAAGCCTGTTACGAAGGCTGCCTGGAAGGAGCTGAAGAAACTCGCTACCCAGGAGTTGTCGGGCAAGAAACTCTATGTCGTGGACACTTTCTGCGGCGCCAACGAGAATTCGCGCCTCAAGATCCGTTTCATCATGGAGGTCGCATGGCAGGCCCATTTCGTAAAGAACATGTTCATCCGTCCGACCGACGCCGAACTGGAGAAATACGGCGAGCCCGATTTCGTGGTGCTCAACGCTTCGAAGGCCAAGGTCAAGAACTATAAGAAACTCGGCCTGAACTCCGAGACGGCCGTCGTTTTCAACCTCACCGAGAAAATGCAGGTTATCCTCAACACCTGGTACGGCGGCGAGATGAAGAAGGGTATGTTCTCCTACATGAACTACCTGCTTCCGCTCAAGGGCATGGCTTCGATGCACTGCTCGGCCAACACCAATGCCAAGGGCGAGACCGCTATCTTCTTCGGCCTGTCGGGCACCGGCAAGACCACGCTTTCGACCGACCCGAAGCGTCAGCTGATCGGCGACGACGAGCACGGCTGGGACGACGACGGCGTATTCAACTTCGAGGGTGGCTGCTACGCCAAGGTCATCAACCTCTCGCAGGAGAACGAGCCCGACATCTGGAACGCCATCCGCCGCAACGCGCTGCTGGAGAACGTGACGGTAGACAAGAAGGGCAAGATCGACTATGCCGACAAGTCGGTAACCGAGAACACCCGCGTTTCGTACCCGATCTTCCACATCGAGAATATCGTGAAACCCGTATCGAAAGCCCCGGCTGCCAAGAAGGTGATCTTCCTTTCGGCCGACGCATTCGGCGTGCTGCCCCCGGTTTCGATCCTCAATGCCGAGCAGACCAAATACTATTTCCTGTCGGGCTTCACCGCCAAGCTGGCGGGTACCGAGCGCGGTATCACCGAGCCGACCCCGACTTTCTCGGCATGCTTCGGCGCGGCATTCCTTTCGCTGCACCCCACCAAGTACGGTGAGGAACTGGTGAAGAAGATGAAGAAGGCCGGTGCCAAGGCATACCTGGTGAACACGGGCTGGAACGGTACCGGCAAACGTATCTCGATCAAGGATACGCGCGGTATTATCGACGCCATCCTCGACGGTTCGATCGACAAGGCTCCGACCAAGACGCTGCCTATCTTCGACTTCACGATCCCGACGGAGCTGCCGGGCGTAGATACCAAGATCCTCGACCCGCGCGATACCTACAAGAACGCCAAGGATTGGGACGTCAAGGCCGAAGACCTCGCCAACCGCTTCGTGAAGAATTTCGTGAAGTTCACGGGTAACGAAGAGGGTAAGAAGCTCGTAGCCGCCGGCCCGAAAGTGAAATAATCTCTGAATAAAGTTTTGAATGGTAGAACCCCGCGCCGGAAGGTGCGGGGTTCTTTATTTTGCGGCATTGCGTATGCTGCGATGGGAGGGGCTTCCGTATCCTCGGAAGGGCTCGGATCCTGTTTCCCGCGGGGCGGGTTGCTGCCTGCCGCGATTCCGGGTTGTCGCCTGACCGGGGCGGGGTTGTGGCGGGTGTGCCTCGGAAGGGCCCGCTGCAATTTACCCCGGGTTTAGGTTCCCGGGCCGGCCGCTGTTTCCGGTTGCCCGCATTCCGGGAGTACTGCTCCCTTTGGTTCCGGAGTTGCGGACTTTCCGTGCATGGCTGCCTGCCGCAGTCTGCAACTGCTGTTTAGCGCACGTCCGCTGTCCGCTGTTTGTTGCGGGGCGTGAAGATGCGATACCCGATCGAGACGCCGATCTTGTTGGGATACCACTCCGAAGAGCCGTTGAACGGGTCGGGGTGTTCGGGTTGTACGGGGCGGTGGGGGTACATGTCGACCTGGCCGTCGAAACTGTACCCGTTGTAATGGCTGTCCATCCATGCCCAACCCAGGAAAGCGTCGAGCAGCCAGCGTTTCCCGAACTGGTATTCATAACCCACGCAGAGGCCGATCATCATGCCGTATCCTTTGCAGTAACGGTCTTCGAATTTCAGTTTCCACCCTTCGATGTAAGGTTTCGACATGTCGAAGGCCATCATGCCGATGTTTGCCCCCAGGTACCAGCCCCGGTTATGCTCCTTGAAATAGCGGCGGTATTCGCCCATGAAGATGGCGAAGAGCATGTGCTTTTCGTTGATCGACTTCCATGGCGAGATGACGATGTCGGTCTGCAAGGTCGATTTGGGCGAGATGGCGAACTCCACGGCGGGATTCACCACGCCCACCAGAGCATAGGGGACATTGAGCTTGACATATCCCTGCGGGGATGCCTGCTGCGAGCAGAACAGTGCGAACAGGCATGCCGGGATGCAGAGCCCGAAGCGGATGTTTTTCATAGGCGGATCGTTACAACGGACAAAGATATGAAAAAATCCGGCCAACATACTGTGCTGGCCGGATTTTAACTATGTGCTGGACGGATTTATACCGTCATGATCTCCTTCTCCTTTTTCTGGAGCGCCTCGTCGAGGGTCTTGGTGAATTTCTCCAGCAATTTCTGGGCCTGTGCTTCGCCGTCCTTCGACTCATCCTCGGGCATACCTTCTTTTTGGGCTTTCTTGAATGCCTCGACCGCGTCGCGGCGGGCATTGCGCAGGCTGATGCGGGCGGTTTCTGCCTCGTTGCGGATTTGTTTCACCAACTCCTTGCGGCGCTCCTCGGTCAGGGGCGGGATCGACAGGCGGATCTGCTCGCCGTTGTTCGAAGGCGTCAGCCCGATGTTCGAGTCGATGATGGCCTTTTCGATCGCACGCAGCATGTTCTTGTCCCACGGCTGGATCAGGATCGTCTTGGCGTCGGGTACGGTGACGCTGGCGGCGCCCGATACGGGCACCTGCGAGCCGAAATAATCGACCATTACGCCGTTCAGGGCATTGGGCGACGCTTTTCCCGCGCGCACGTTCAAAAGTTCCTCTTCGAGGTGGTCGATGGCCTTCTGCATACGGCCGGAGGCATCGTTGAGAATCGTCTTGGTATCCATATTATTCGAGTGTTTTTTCGATGGTTTTGATCATTTCGTCGAACTCTTCGGCGTCGTAGCCCACGGTTGCCAGCATGACTTTACCATCGGCGCCGATCAGGAAATTCCGCGGGATGTAATTCGAGGCATAACGGTCGTAAATGGCCTGCGAGGGGTCGAGGCCCATCGGGAACGTATAGCCCATCTTTTCGCGGAACGCCGCCACGTCTTCCCGCTTTTCGCCGCGCGATATGGGCAGGAATACGAAGTTGCGGCCGGCGAAACGGTCGATGATGTCCTTCTGCACGCGGGTCAGTTCCTGCCGGCAGGGCGGGCACCAGGTGGCCCAAAAGTTCAGTAACACGACTTTGCCTTTGAGTTCTGCGAGGGAGGTTTTTGTGCCGTCGAACATCTCCACGGTGAAGTCGGGGGCTTTGTCGCCCGCCTTGACCAGCGTGGTCGATTCGGTATCCGCCGCGGCTTTGCCGCCACGGCTGCCGCACGAGGGCAGTAACAGGATTGCGGCGATGATCACTGCGATCAGCGCCAGCATGATCCATAACTGCTTGTTGCTCTTTTTTGTTGCCATAGCCTTATTTTTTTACAAGTGTCCCGATCCTCTCCCCGGCAAGCACCTTGCCGAGGTTGCCCGGCGTGTCCATGTCGAAGACAATGATCTGCAGTCCGTTCTCGCGGCAGAGCGTGAATGCCGTGAGATCCATGACTTTCAGCCGGCGGTCGAGCACCTCTTCGAAGCTTATTTCGTCGAATTTGACGGCCGCAGGGTCTTTTTCGGGGTCGGCCGTGTATACGCCGTCCACGCGGGTGCCCTTCAGCATCACGTCCGCCTCGATTTCGATGCCGCGCAGCGCCGAAGCCGAGTCGGTCGTGAAATAGGGGTTCGACGTGCCTCCGCCGATGATGACCACATACCCCGCCTCGAGGTATTCGATGGCACGCGCCTTGGAGTAGTATTCGCCGATGGGCTCCATGCGGATCGAGGTCAGGACTTTGGCCTTCACGCCGTTGTCCTCCAGGGCCGATTGCAGGGCCAGCGAGTTAATGATCGTGGCGAGCATGCCCATCTGGTCGCCTTTCACGCGGTCGAAGCCTTTCTTTGCGCCCGTGAGGCCGCGGAAAATGTTGCCTCCGCCGATGACGATGCCGATCTGGACGCCTGTGGCCGCAGCCGCCCTGATTTGTTCGGCGTAGGACTGGAGTACTTCGGGGGAGAGCCCGTATTTCTGCGAACCTTGCAGCGATTCGCCGCTCAGTTTCAGTAGTATTCGCTTGTATTTCATTGTACGATGGGGTTTACCGTAACGCGAAGATAAAAATTTTTATTGAAAAAAACGCAAGAATGACTATCTTTACAGAAAATAGGCGGTATGGCGGCTATGCCGGGAAAAAACGGCGCCATGTCCGGTCTGAGCTGTTTTACGGAACACAGGCTTCGCCTTGGCAATGTCCGAATAAATTTGGCATTGTGCTCGGCTTGTGCTATCTTTAACCTCGTTTCAGATAGGCTGCGGTTCGGACAAACTCAAACAAGTTTGGTTTGTCGCGCTCCTTGCGCTATCTTTGTGCTGCCATGACGTTGGATGAATACAAATTACTCCGAAAAATAAATTCTCCCCGCGACCTCAAGCAACTCTCGGCGGAGGAACTGCGTACCTACTGCGACGAGCTGCGCAGCTATATCATCGACGAGTGCTCGGTAAATCCCGGGCACCTGGCGTCGAGCCTCGGCTGCGTGGAACTCGCCGCCGCACTCCACTACGTTTTCGATACGCCCGCGGACAAGATCGTCTGGGACGTAGGGCACCAGACCTATGCCCACAAGATTATCACCGGGCGCCGCGAGGCGTTCAAGACCAAACGCCTGCTGGGCGGCATCAGCGGTTTCCCGCGCATGTCCGAGAGCCCCTACGACGCTTTCGGGGGCGGGCATGCCTCGGTGTCGATTTCGGCGGCGTTCGGCATGGCCAAGGCTGCCGAGATGCGGGGCGAGAGGCATCAGGTCGTGGCTGTCATCGGCGACGGTTCGATGACCGGCGGCCTCGCGTTCGAAGGGCTCAACAACGCCGGGGCCAGCAAACGCACCAATATCCTGGTGATTCTCAATGACAACAACATGGCCATCGACCAGGCCACCGGCGCATTGAAGAACTACCTGCTCAAAATCTCCACATCGGTGCATTACAACCGTTTCAAGCAGCAGTTGTGGGGCATCCTTTCGCATACGCCGCGCCTGCTGCGCCTCTGCCAGAAGGCGGGCAACGCCGTGAAACAGGGGGTGCTGAACAAGAGCAACCTCTTCGAGAGCTTCAATTTCCGCTATTTCGGCCCCGTCGACGGCCACAACCTCAAGGAGTTGGTGCGCACGCTTCAGGCATTGCGCGACATCGAAGGGCCCAAGTTGCTGCATGTCATGACCGTGAAGGGCAAGGGCTACCTGCCTGCCGAGCACGACCAGTCCACGTGGCATGCCCCCGGACGTTTCAATCCCGATACGGGCGAGCGGATCGCCTCGCCGGGCGCTGCGGCGCGTTACCAGGATGTCTTCGGCGAGACGCTCGTCGAACTGGCCGGGCTCGACCCGCGGGTCGTGGGCGTCACGCCTGCCATGCCGTCGGGTTGTTCGATGAACATGCTCATGCACGCCATGCCGTCGCGTTGCTTCGACGTGGGTATCGCCGAGGGCCATGCCGTGACCTTCTCGGCCGGGATGGCCGCTGCGGGCATGGTGCCTTTCTGCAACATCTATTCGTCTTTCATGCAGCGGGCTTACGACAATGTGATCCACGACGTCGCGATCCAGGATCTGCCCGTGGTGATGTGCCTCGACCGGGGCGGCATCGTGGGCGAGGACGGCGTGACCCACCACGGGGTCTTCGACATGGCTGCATTCGGTGCCGTGCCGGGACTTACGATCGCTGCGCCGATGGATGAACTGGAACTCCGCAACATGATGTATACCGGTCTGCAATACGGCCATCCCTTCATGATCCGCTACCCGCGCGGCAACGGTGCGGGACGTCTGTGGCGGGGCGTTCCCTTCGAGGCGCTGCCCGTCGGCCGGGGACGGAGGCTCCGCGAAGGTACGGACGTGGCGCTGGTGACGGTCGGGACGGTCGGCAACGCTGCCGCCCGTGCCGCGGAACGCGCCGCGGCGAAGGGCGTGAGCGTGGCGCATTACGACCTGCGCTTCGCCAAACCGCTCGACGAGGCCCTGCTGGCCGGGGTCGGTGCCGAGTTCCGCCATGTGGTCACGGTCGAGGACGGTTCCCTGCGCGGGGGCGTCGGCGAGGCCGTCACGGCATTTTTCAATGCCCGCGGCTGCGAGGTGGCCGTACACTCGCTGGGCATCGGCGACGAGTGGGTCGAGCACGGAACCCCGGCTCAGCTCTACGCCCTCTGCGGTTACGACGAGGAGGGTATCCTGCGGGCGCTGCTCGCCGCGGGGAAATAAAACCGTCCAGCCCTGTTTGCCGTGCTGCGGCATAAAATCTGTCACATGCTCCCTGAAAACCGTTCGGGAAGTGAAAATCGCGATCGTATTATTGGCCTCCGCGCTGCTTGTCATCGGCGTGGCATACGGCCGTGCCGCCGACCGTACCGACCGCACTCCGGTGCCGTCGTTCGATCAGGCGTGCTACATGGGCTCTTGGCAGGAGGTCGCCCGCTACGACCATCCGTTCGAACGGGGGCTGGCCGAACGACGCGGTTACCGGACGGACAGGCTCCTGTTCGTCGACCAGGGGCAATGAAACTGAGCCGGAGGGTTCTTCTTCGGTTTCCTGCGGCCGTGTTACATCGTGAACGTCCAGTCGTCGCCCCGGCTGAGCGCGGCGTCGAACCGGAACCCTTCCCATTCGAATTCTTTGAGCATTTCCGGATCCGCAATCCGGTTTCTGATGAGGTGGCGCGTCATCTCTCCGCGGCACATTTTCGTGTAGACCACGATGGTTTTCAGACGGTCGCCTTCACGGATGCGGAATTCGGGCGTGATGATACGCGCTTCGCGGCGGATGCGTTTCCAGTCGAACAGGCGCTTCATCTCGCTGCTGGCGAGGTTGACCAGGATGCCGTCGTCGGCATGGATTTTTTCGAGGAAGGCCTCCGTCAGCCGTCCCTGCCAGTACCCGAACATCGTTTGGTCGTCGTGCCCCGGCAATACGGCGTCCCCTTCCAGCCGGTAGCGGCGGATTGCGTCCAGCGGCCGGAGCAGCCCGTAGAGGAACGACGTGATGTTGAGGTGCTGCTGTGCGTATTCGAAATCCCCGGGGGTGAATCGCTCCGGGGCGATATGCCTGAATACGACGCCCGTGTAGGCCAGCAGCGCGGGGAGGGCCTCTTCGCCGTGGAACTGCCGGTAACGCCGGCGGTTGGTCGCGGCGATCTGCCGGTTGGTGCGCAGCATGCGTTCCAGCTCTTCGGTGGTGAGCGTCGCCAGCTGCAGGGCCAGCTCCGCGGCCTCGCGGGCGTAACGCGGCAGGGTCGTTCGGGGGATTTCGGCCGGATTGTTTTCGGCCATCGTTTTGGCGCAGGAAAGGAGTATTTGCATGGCTGTGGATCAAAATTGGATGTCCTGCCCCTCTGCCGGCTCCGCAAAGCGGGTGAACGGGACGAACGGCGTCACCGTGAACTCGGCCGTGAGCAGGTATGGACGGTATGGGCAGGTCTTGTACACCTGTTTGCAGATACGGTAACGCGCATACCGGGCCGGGTAGACACGGGGTGCGAGCCGGGCTGTGAACCCGTAGGTGTATTCGGCGGCCGGTGCCGGATGCGGTACTTCGGTGCGGGACAGGTTGTTTGGCCCGATGCCGGTCAGCAGTGAGTTCCACGCATTGACGACGGGCAGCGTTTCCCACCGTCCGTGCTGGAAGCGGCAGACGGTGTAGTCGCTCCCGAAATATACCGTCGAATCGCCTTTGTGGCGGATCGTGAGCCGGATATGTTCGGTGCCGGCGGGATAAAATGCGTATTTGGCCTCCATCGTGAGCCCATCCGGCGGGGCAGCCCCTTCGGGTGCGGGCGGATAGGGTGTCGTGTCGGGGTCGAACCCGTGGAGCCGGATCAGGGGGCTGTCGTGCACGCGGCGGCGGAAGCGGGCTTTCATCGCCGTGTCGGCACGGATCATGTGTACGTCTATGACCCCGTCCGGTTCGTTGACCGCCGATGCGTAGATGGCGTTTGCGACCGGATCGGTAGCCTTGTTGTCTGCCGCCCACTGCCAGATGCTGTCCTGTAAAGCGGACAGTCCGCCCGTTGCGGGGCGCTTCTGTGCGGCGGCCGTACAGCCGGCCGCAAGCGACAGGAGCAGCAGGAGGTGTTTCATGGTGCGGTGCGGTTTATGCTACGGAACAGGGGATGCCGAGCGCCTCGACGCGGGTGGCGATGGCCTGCAACTCCTCGCGCGGCACCTTTTCGAGCGTCCGGCACGGGGTGTCGCGGTCAAGCGAGTAGACCATGACCTGCCGCGGGCGGATTTCGCCGATCAGGCGCAGCCATGCCGCGACCTCCTCTTCGGTGGTGTTGTCGACCCGCTGCCGGTCGAACTCCCCGCGCAGGAACATCGTCTGCACGGTCAGGTGCCCGTCGAAGCCTTTCATCTGATCGACGACCCTGCGTACGGAATAGACCGGGCTCTGGGGATTGTTTATCAGGCGTGCCGTGGCGTCGAAGGCCGAATCGAGCTTGAGGATGTTGTTGTCCACGCTGCGAAGGGCCCGGCGCACGCCATCGCGGTGGAGCTGCGTGGCGTTCGAGAGCACGGAAACCCTGGCCGAGGGGCACAGCTCGTCGCGCAGGGCGATCGTGTCGCCGATCACGGCTTCGAATTCGGGGTGCATCGTCGGCTCGCCGTTGCCGGCGAAGGTGATGACGTCGGGCGGGGTGCCGTCGGCCACCATGCGCCGCAGCGTCGTTGCGAGCTGCGTGCGGACGTCTTCGCGGGTGTTGAAGCGCCGCGCGCCGGGATGCTCGGCATTCCAGCCGCATTCGCAGTAGATGCAGTCGAACGAGCAGAGTTTCGACTCGGTGGGCAGGAGGTTGACCCCCAGCGAGAGTCCCAGCCGCCGCGAATGTACCGGGCCGAAGATGATGTCATGGAATAATGAAGTCATACCACAAAGATAGTATATGCCGGGGGCAAAAGCAAGTTTACTTGCATTTTGCCGCGCCGCGCCTGCCTGAGGCAAAGCCGAAGATAGCTAAAACGGAAATATTTTTCTACCTTTACAAAAACCATTCCTTATGAAATTCAGGTTCGGACTGTTGCCGCGCGTCGTGCTGGCCATCGGCCTCGGGGGCGGCTGCGGCTTTTTCTTCCCTGTGTGGGCGACGCGTATCGCCCTTACGTTCAATGATATTTTCGGCCAGTTCCTTTCGTTCGTCATCCCGTTGCTCATCCTCGGGCTGGTGGCGCCGGGCATCGCCGACCTGGGACGCAACGCCGGGCGCCTGCTGGCCCTCACGGCGGCGCTGGCCTATGCCTTCACCCTTTTCTCGGGCTTCGGCACCTACCTCACGGGGCAGGCGCTGTTCCCCGCATTGCTCGAAGGCGCCGCAGCCGTGCTGCCCGACGCGGCCGCAACGGCCCCCGCACCCTATTTCACGGTCGGGATGCCACCCCTGTTCGGTGTCATGTCGGCGCTGGTACTGGCCTTCGTACTCGGGCTTGGGATGGCCTATACGCACAGCGTGAAACTCAAAGGGGTGATGGACGATTTCAAGTCGATCATCGACCGCGTGATCGCGGGCGTCATCATCCCGCTGCTGCCCTTCTATATCTTCGGAATCTTCCTTTCGATGACCCAGTCCGGGCAGGTGGCCGGGGTGCTGGGCGTCTTCGTGAAGCTGATCGTGGTGATCTTCTTCATGACCGTCGTGCTGCTGCTCGCACAGTTCTCCGTTGCCGGGCTCGTTGCCCGCAAAAACCCGCTGCGGATGCTCCGTACGATGCTTACGGCCTATGTCACGGCGCTCGGCACGCAATCGTCGGCCGCCACCATCCCCGTGACGCTGGCGCAGACCCTCCGGCTGGGCGTGCGTCCCGAATTGGCGTCGTTCGTCATACCGCTCTGTGCCACGATCCACCTCTCGGGGTCGATGATGAAGATCGTGGCCTGTGCATTGGCCGTTTCGATGCTGGGCGGGCTGGATATCCCGGCGGGGACTTTTGCGGGGTTCATTCTGCTGCTGGGCGTGACGATGATCGCCGCACCGGGGGTGCCGGGCGGCGCGATCATGGCGGCGCTGGGATTGCTCGAGTCGATGCTCGGGTTCGACGAGACGCTCGCGGGGCTGATGATCGCCACCTACATCGCCATGGACAGCTTCGGCACGGCGACCAACGTGACGGGCGACGGTGCCGTCGCGGTGATCGTCGATGCGATAGACCGCCGATCGAAAAAATGAAAAACCGAACAAAGTTCTTCCCCGGGCCGCCGAAAGCGGCCTTTTTCCATATTAAATATCCGGAAATAAGTATAAATGCGTACCCTTGCCGAATAAAAAACGGCTAATTTTGATGGCTAAAAGGTTTTTTTGTACTTTTGCGCGTCCGAAACGGAAACTTAAACATTAAATTACAATATTTTATGGTTGATATTTTTGCACGCCTGGAGAAAAATGCAGGTGGCCCCATCGGTCAGTACATGTCGTACGCCCACGGTTATTACGCGTTCCCTAAACTGGAAGGCGATATCGGCCCCCACATGACTTTCCGGGGCAAGAAGATGCTCAACTGGAGTCTGAACAATTACCTCGGGCTGGCCAACCACCCCGAAGTCCGCAAGGCCGACGCCGAGGGTGCCGCGCAGTTCGGCATGGCGGCCCCGATGGGCGCCCGCATGATGAGCGGCCAGACCGTCTACCACGAGCGTCTCGAGCGCGAACTGGCCGAGTTCGTCGGCAAGGAGGACGCCTTCCTGCTGAACTTCGGTTATCAGGGCATGATTTCGATCATCGACTGCCTGCTGACGCCGCGCGACGTGGTGGTCTACGATGCCGAAGCGCATGCCTGCATCATCGACGGCCTGCGCCTGCACAAGGGCAAGCGTTTCGTATACGGCCACAACGACATGGAGTCGCTGCGCCTGCAATTGCAGCATGCCACCGACCTGGCCGAAGAGCAGAACGGCGGCGTACTCGTAATCACCGAGGGTGTCTTCGGCATGAAGGGCGACCTGGGTAAGCTCGACGAGATCGTGGCCCTGAAAAAGGATTTCCAGTTCCGTCTGCTGGTCGACGATGCCCACGGCTTCGGTACGATGGGTGAGGGCGGCCGCGGTACGGCGTCGCATTTCGGCGTAGTGGACGGCGTAGACGTGCTGTTCAACACCTTTGCCAAGTCGATGGCCGGTATCGGTGCATTCGTCTGCGGCCCCCGCTGGCTGATCAACCTGCTGCGTTACAACATGCGTTCGCAGCTTTACGCCAAGTCGCTCCCGATGCCGATGGTTATCGGTGCCCTGAAACGCCTGGAGCTGATCCGCAACCACCCCGAATACCAGCAGAAACTCTGGGAGATCGTACGCGTGTTGCAAAGCAGCCTCAAAGAGAACGGCTTCGAGATCGGCGTGACCAATTCGCCCGTGACGCCCGTTTTCCTGAAGGGCGGCATCCCCGAGGCTACGAATCTGGTCGTCGACCTGCGTGAGAACCACGGCATCTTCTGTTCGATGGTCGTTTACCCCGTAATCCCGAAAGGCGAGATCATCTTGCGCATCATCCCGACCGCAGTCCATACCCTCGAGGACGTGAATGTCACCATCGAGGCGTTCAAGGCCGTACGCAGCAAGCTCCAGGATGGTATTTACGCCAAACTGCCCATCCCGGTACGTGCCGACGAAGGATTCCTGGTTCGTTAATTCCCCGCTTCCCGGCAGGACGGATCATTCCGCCGCCCGGATATAAGGGTTTCCCATACGGTGTCCCCGGCTTTTCCGAAGGCCGGGGACATCGTTTTGCGACAAAATTTGCCGGAAAATTTTGCAGAATAGATTTTTCAGTTTATATTTGCAATCCCGAAACGCGAGTTTCGGATGCCAAGAGGAGGGGTGAAAGCCTTTTCGCAGGACGAAAACATATTGCGGAAATAGCTCAGTTGGTAGAGCACAACCTTGCCAAGGTTGGGGTCGCGAGTTCGAGTCTCGTTTTCCGCTCTGACGGTTCAGACAACGCCCGACAGCGTTAAGCCAAAAATCAAGAAAACCCTTTGAAACGATGTTTCAGAGGGTTTTTTCATGCCTTCTTTCAAGACATCGCAGGACATCGAAAAGCCATTTCCGGACAGGTTAGTGTCCCAAAAGTGTCCCACTCGCGTGGTGCAACCTGAAAGTGGGACACTTTGGAGTGAAGAGGCGGGACACTACGCCTGTTACTCGCTGACGGATAAATCGTTACCAAAACTAAACTGTTTGTCTCCGGTTTACCTAATCTTAATTAAAAGACAGGTAAACAGTTATGAAAAGTACTTTCAGAATCCTATTCCTTGCGAGGTGGGAATTGAAGAAAAAAGACGGCAGAGTGCCGCTCTGCGCCCGAATCACAATCGACGGCGAAAAAGTTAAATTCAGCCTTAAATCCGAGGTATCCTCAGCGATCTGGGATCCCAAGTCCGGCCGGGCCAAAGGACAGACAAAAGAAGCCCTCCAACTCAACCGCTATCTCGACAGTATCAAAGGGCAGATGATAACGCATTATCACAGCCTATCGGAAGCCAACGAGATCGTGACTGCCTCGATGCTGCGTGATGCGTTTCTCGGCACGAATATCAAAAACAATACGCTGCTGACGGTATTCGAAGCGTTCAATGACCGGCAGGAGAAACTTATCGGCATCGACATTGCCCAATCCACCTTTAATAAGTATGATCTAACATACCGCCGGCTGAAGGAGTTCCTTAAAACTAAAATGCGAAAGAACGACATCTTACTATGTCAGGTAGATCGAAACTTCGTAATGGACTTCGAGGCATGGCTGAAAATCGAATATAAACTCGATACGAACTCCTCTGAAAAATTGATGCGGATATTCAAACGCATTACGACCATGTGTTTCAAGAACGGGCAGATGCCTAAAGACCCGTTCTGCGAACACAAACTCAAAAAGGTAAAGAAAGACCGCGGCTACCTCACGAAGTCCGAACTGGAAAAGTTTATCGATTTCAAACCCGACAGTAAACGGCTCGAAAAGGTCCGCGATATATTTCTGTTCTGTTGCTTCACCGGCTTTGATTATTCCACGACTGCTGCCCTGACGGAAAAGAATATCGTTACGGATGACGAAGGTTCTCTGTGGATTGAAACTCACCGTATCAAGACCGGAACACCTTCAAAAGTAAAACTTCTTGAAATCCCACTGAGCATTATTAAGAAGTATGCACTCAAACGTGATGGTAACTTTCTACTGCCTGTAATGAGCAATGCGAAATACAATCTGTACCTCAAGGAGATCGCCTCAATCTGTGGAATCGAGAAACGCGTCACCTCACATCTGGCTCGGCACACATTCGCTACTACCGTTACTTATGCCAACGGAGTTTCCATTGAATCCATCAGCAAGATGCTCGGCCATACGAAGCTCAGTACGACACAAATCTATGCTCGTATCGTCGATAAGACGGTGAGTAATGAGATGGATAAATTGGCAACAAAACTTGAAAGCACTCGATTTAGTGTGGGGTCCCTTTACTGATAAATCGATTACGATACATTACCCTCTGACTATTAGATCAGAGGGCAATGTGCTGAAAAACAATTATATAAATATTCTTATTTTCGTTTTTTCTTTGCTGCAAACTTTAATCTCATTATATTTACGACATAATAATCAAACGAATTATGGATAAGATTATATTGGTTACCCAGGAAGAGCTGAAAGCATTGATATATGAAGTTTTGGAGAACTATTATAAAGATAAAAAACTTGAGAAAGAACAAGAATACTCGAATTCGTTGACAATAGATGCTGCTGTTGATTTTCTTACTCACATTGGCTTTCCAACATCTAAGACTCAGCTATATAGATTAACATCCAATAAGAAAATCCCGCATGGCAAGTATGGGAACAGATTAGTTTTTCGAAAGAATGAACTTTTGATATGGGCCGAAAAGAATACAACCAGATATGACCAATAGATAGAGAAAAAAATATTGTGAAAATCAACAAATAAGAGGCTATTTTTTATATAGTCTCTTATTGTAATTATTCAGATTATTGTCCCTTATCCACCTTCAAAGAAGGGCAAGTTACTTCGTAAAAAAGAGATTTCAAGGCAGCAATAGAAAATTCTTGCTTTTCTGACAGCCGCTCCGTAATTTGCACAATCATCTCGAATCGTTCTTTGATATGCTGTTGGATTCCCAGAAATGCTTTGGCTTTACTGGATTTTATTTTCTCCCACTCTAATGGAGTAGCCTCTATTCCTGTATTAAATTCTTTTAGGATCCGTTTGTAGATCACCCTTATGCGGATGGGATATGCACCGTTATTGCGCAAATACCTTTTATCCAATACCACCTTGACACTAATGCCATCTTGTTTCCATGAATACATTTCTTCTACTTTTAAGTTTATGTGTGAGAGATTTTCCCTCTTTAAAAAAGTATAGAGATCAAAGTGGACAAGTGTTTAAATTGTGTGTGATTTTTTCGTAATTTCTATGAAAATATTTTGGCACCTGACATAAAATTGACATACAACTTTTGTCAAACTATGTATAGGCGAAGACAAATAAAATCAACTCAAATTGTGAATTCGAGAAAGGATAGTTTGGAGTGAATTAATACAAACAAATTACATACAAGTAGGCTCAATAAAAACGGCCGGACTCATAATCAGAAGGTTGGTGGATCAAGAAAAAAGAGGCTTAAATAGGGCCTATTTTCTAATAAATTCCAAATTTTAAAATTACAGGTAACTAGATTGCCATCCGATATCCAGATATACTACATTTTTGGTAGTAGTCAAGTGCTACGCATTCATGTCGGTTGAGTAATTATATATTCAATTCTATTGAATAATTACTAATTTCATTATATTTGTAAATCAAATAGCTATGACTATGCAAAAAAGGGGTATCATAACATTTAATCGGATTACATTTCAGCAAGAAATAGATGTTAAGTATCTGTCTGAAATATTTCAAAAGAGACCATACAGAGATAATGATGGTTTAGGATTTACTAAGGTCGAGATTATCGATAATGTTTTAGAAGCGACATTGCTTAAGCGAACCCCTACTTCAATAGTCGATTATGATCCTGCATCAGGAGAGTTTATAGAGAGAGACATCTTTATCTTTGAAGACATCTCTTTCTGCATCGATTTTACGAACAACCTGATTTACACTTTCTTTTCCTCGGGTAAGTTAAATAAAATAAAAGTTGCATTAAGAGAGTTCCTGCAAAATAATATCGCTTATACCAATTTAGAGCTCAGTCCTATAATGTTGGTTGACGATTTGTCTGATAGCGATTTTGAGTGCTCCATTAAGGAAATTGCTATCAGGAAATTTGTATATGAACAGGGTGCTTATGGTCGATATGTAGCAAAGATTATGGATTCCCAAGTTGGAGAAAAGCTACTGGAAGATTATTCTGATGAAATTCAGAAAATAACCATCGATGTTACATCGAATCAGTTTGAAGACTTCTCCTTGACAATCTCGACAAATAATACCTTGGCGGTAAAAAGCGATGAAGATGATTTTTATGGGATTATCGACACTATTAAAAAAATCATAAAATAGTCATGGCAGAAGATCAAGGTGTAAACGGCACAATTTGGAATAAAGAAGCCAATTATATTCTATCATGGTTTGGGTGGGAGACTATTGGGGATATAGATATGGATGTCCTCGGCGATGATGAGCAGAAGTATGGAGTAGATACTTTTCTTAAATTTGAGTCTCCTGTAAAGCACTTACCCCCATGTGTTATCTTAGAAGCTAAAAGTTATCAAACCAGCAATGTATCTAAGTCTATTGTGCAAGATTGGATTGATCGGTTAGATAAGAAATTATCAAAACTTAAATACTCTGAAAAAGCCCAAGAAAAATATCCTGCCCTTACAGAATGCGCGACATTAGACCTTGGAATAATTGCTATTTGGTTTCATGACTTAGACAACTATAAATCATTCCGACCAAAATTTGTCGAGATCCTAAAAAGTATCAAGACATCCAACAGACCTAAGCAAAGCGAAGGATATCATCGTATACTACTTCTTGATAATGCCCAGATTTTAAAACTATGTTCATTGCAGAATGCAATCGCTAAGCATAACCAAGAGGCAAGGAGCCTATTACAATTCTATTATCCATCATTCTTAATGAATGATAAACCAATTGTTAGAAGTAAAGTCCTTACTCCAGAATATATTTTTTCAAAAGTCATTTTAGCTGAATCTAAAGGCCAGGATGGCAAGGGCGAAAATGTGGTTTTCTATTTTGGTGACTTACAATCATCTTCTTTTGCCTATCCATTAAAAAATCTCTTAAGTAAGTGTGGTTTCATGGATAAAGAAAAGAAAATCATTTTATATCTATATAATACAGATAATGAGTTTAGAAAGATAAAGCCAGATATTGAAAAGGTTTTTAATGAAGTTGAGTTCACGATTAAGTTCATGGACAATTTGAGTGACCTGCCAGGAGAAGTTAAAACTATCGGCCATGAATAAGAACCTATACCCATCACCATATGAGCTCCAAGAAGTTTTAAGTAGCTATACAAAAAGAGCATTCGTTGATTTATTCGCCCGGGAGCGGGGTGTATTCTTTCTAAATGCTAAACATGAGGAAATTGCGCGGGATTTATCATATTTCTTATATGAAGAAAGTGAGATAGAAACATTGAGAGCTTTTGCATATCAAGCTGTCGCAAAACATACCTTAAGTGGATTCACGGTTAAGTCCAGTGACCAATTTTTCAGTTTAGAGCGATTATATGATAATATCCGCGAAAAAGGAGAGTTGGCCTCAAAAGGTTATTCTTTGGGTGCTTTATGTAAAGAAGATCGGCAAGGTCAAAAGCCTACTTATAAAGGACGTATAGAATATAAGAAGAAAAAGCCTGGAAGAATAGAATTTTTAGAAGAAGAAACCGGATATGCTGAATTTTCTTTTTTCGAAACAGCAACAGGAGAATGGCAAGTTGAAGTAGATGGCTCAAAGTCTGCTGATGGCAAAGAAGTACAACGTCTATTCTTAGGATCAATCGGTAAGACGGAAAGTATTAGCAATATATATATTGACGCTCTTAAACAGAAAGACACAATTGCATTTTTTGATGAATTGGCAACGTCTGGACTTGGGGCCGATTGGAGATTCCTTGATATAAAATACCTTGCGTTCAAACGAGGGAATATTGTTGAGGACGAAGATGATGAAGATCAAGAGGCGGGCATGGAAGAACTAACAGGAATTCGACAAGCTATTTTGGAAGGTCGCGATTTGAGGAATGATCCTTTTGTTGCTCAGTATGAGCAAGGAGGATGTATTTTTACCGCAATGACCTATGAGATCGAGAATAAGACATCTTCTGAGATAATTCAATTGCGAGCAGAATTTAAAGGTCACCCAAAAATTTTTGAGGTATCAATTACAGATTATGCTCTGAGGAAAGGATTAGAGGCAAAGAAGGAAGCTGCCACTATATCTTCCAATAGGCGTAAAGAATTAACATCTCTTTTTTGGAATAACGCAAAGACGGTTTTTGAATCCTTGATATAAGGCTTAACCTTTTTAAGGAACCCTAGCCTATTCTAATACAAAATCGGATAAGCAATTTGGTTATGGAGGTTATAACAATCGAATCGAGGGCATTTAAGTTGCTTGTCGAAAAACTGGATGCGTTAACGGAGTATGTTTACTCGATGGAGCGTCCTGTCGAGAACGAAGATGAAAATTGGGTAGGGAGTCAGGAAATCTGCCAGTTTCTGAAGATCAGCGAACGAACATTACAACGACTGCGAGCAAACGGTAAGATTACTTACTCTTGCATGAGTGGGAAATATTATTACCAGATTGGTCAGATTAAGAAGTTGCTCCGGGCACATATCCTAAAGAGTAACGACGAATGTTTACAGGATTTGATAGCACATCACACATTAGTAAACCGAAGAAAAGCAGTTTCCAGAAGGGTAAAATCCTATCAGGAACTGGTTTGCAAAAATGTCCCCGCCGGCGTCCCAGTTTGGGAAAACAACCCGGCAAATCAAAGGGAAGTCCTTGACGAGCAACATATAAGGAAGGCGAAGGTCAGACTACCGTTTTCCGCTCCAGGCGTCTAAAGTAATAAAACGACGAATCAAGTCAAACCCTCTGAAACATTCATTTCAGAGGGTTTTTTCATTCTTTTTGGCAAACACCAAAAGGAGCCCCCTTTGCCATCCCTGAAATCCGTTACTGTATCCAGCGGCAATTTGAACCCTCGAGGGGGTACACTTGACAATTTAAGGGGGTACAGTTCGAACTATTTTAAACTGTTTATCTGCGGTTTACCTAATCTTAATCAAAGACAGGTAAACTTATGAGAAGTACATTCAGGATTCTTTTCTTCGCACGATGGGAAAAGAAAAAAGAGAACCGGAAAGTTCCTCTTTTGGCGCGGATCACCCTCGATGGTGAGAAAGTAAAATTCAGTCTCAAAACTGACATTTCACCGGACATTTGGGAACCCAAGGCAGGAAAGGCTGTCGGTCATTCCAAAGAGGCCATTCAGTTAAACATGTATCTCGACAGTATCAAAGGTCGGTTGATCTCGCATTACCACAGGCTTGTCGAGGCTAATGAGGTTGTAACCGCCGCGATGATAAAAGACGCCTTCCTCGGATATGACATCAGAACCAATACTTTATTGGGGATATTCGAAGAGTTCAACGACCGGCAGGAGAAACTAATCGGAATAGATATCGCCCAGTCAACCTTTAATAAATACGACCTTACTTACCGGAGATTACAGGAATTCTTAAAGGTCAAGAAACGGAAGAACGACATTTTACTTAGTCAGGTGGACAGAAATTTCGTGATGGATTTTGAGACCTACCTGAAGACTGAATAGAAACTCGATACGAACTCGTCAGAAAAACTGATGCGCATCTTCAAGCGTATTACGACAATGTGTTTTAAGGATGGGAAAATGTCCCGGGATCCGTTCTGTAACTACAAACTTAAAAAGGTTAAAAAAGACAGGGGCTATCTGACTAAAGCAGAATTGGAACGCATTATCGATTTCGAACCGGACAACAAACGACTCGAAAAGGTTCGTGATATTTTCGTATTCTGCTGCTTCACCGGTTTCGATTACTCCACGACCGCTACATTAACCGATAAGAATATAGCACAAGACGACGAAGGCGATATATGGATCGAAACGCACCGGGTGAAAACCGGAACGCCGTCGAAAATCAAACTACTCGACATTCCGTTGTCGATCCTCAGAAAGTATGAACTAAAGCGAGACGGAAATTACTTGTTGCCGGTAATGAGCAACGCCAAGTACAATCTCTACCTGAAAGAGATCGCCGAACTGTGCGGAATTCAGAAGAACGTGACCTCGCACCTCGCGAGGCACACTTTTGCCACGACGGTTACTTACGCTAACGGAGTGTCCATCGAATCGATCAGCAAAATGCTCGGCCATACCAAGATCAGTACGACCCAGATCTATGCCAGGATTGTCGACAAAATCATCAGCGACGAGATGGATAAACTTGCTCGAACGCTAAACAACACGAAATTTAGTATGGGTTCTCAAACTAAATAATCTACGGATTACTATTCTTAAGATGTAATGTAACGTGTACTTCTATAGGTTAATTGCAGACGGCAGAGAAAGACAACAGCTCTGCCGTCTGATTTTTTTCTATCTTTTTCAAACTTTTGTCACGCACCCTCTCTATTATTAATATGAAACGGTTCGAATTACCGTACTACATTACTAACATCTAAATCCATTTATTATGGCTAAGACTAAAGCAACACAGCAAATTGTTTCTCCCGAGGTTATTAATATGATCCGGGATATAGACCGGAGTTTATTCGACAAAAGAGAGGAATTACATCTCGACCTTTTCCATATGAGTTATTACACAGGAGGCATGTCACTAACAAATCTAGCATCTCTCGAATGGTTTGATATCGACGATGGCGATATATTGGAGTGTACTCGGTTCCTTTATCCTTTATGCGATGGAATAGAGTTTGATCACAGACATATGGGTATTCTGAACAAATACGCATTGACTGATACTGATGACGATGGGTTCATCTTTCCTGTGGACGATGCAATAAAAACATCAGTTAAAGGATGGAAGAATCGTATTAACGCCATAGCCAGCGAAATCAACAAGACTCTACAAAAAGCAGTAAGTATACTCGGGTTGGATGTAAAGGTAACATTCCGGTCTGCCCGTTACAGCTACCTCCTGCTCTGTGCGCAGGAAGGAATTTCATTTCCGGAGGCCCTTAAATTTGCCGGAGGTTATGCAATAAGGGCATATGACTATTATGAGAACCGAATTCAGCCATATTTTACGGTATTAAAGCAAGTTTCGAATGCACTTCACTATAGTTCTGCAGAAACAAACAGAAAATTAGTGAATTAAAATAGGTGATTTTGGCAGTTTGAGTGATTAGACATATTTTAGTCGAATAAGCAAACTTCAGTTTTTATATGTCATTTGGGAACAAAGCAATTTAATTTGATATATCAGATTAGAAGCGGTGAGCAGATTCTGTTACACCGCTTTTTTTGTGAACATATGTCATTGGAACCTGAAGTAAACTTATGGTAAAATAATGTCAAACTAAAAATCAATGCTATGTTTACAATTAATGTTAAAGGATATCGGAATCCCCGTGACCTGGAGATGGTCAAACTCAAACTAATCTTCTTTAAAACCGGCTATGCCCGGGTTCCAAAAATTATCCCGATATCCGGGCGGTATGATGATTGGAACCCTAAACGACAGTTGTTTGACGGAAATACAAAGGATATATATGAGCGCAATCAGCTTATCTTGAAAGAAAAATTTAAATACCGGAAAATTGCAGAGAAATGGGAGTCGGATGGCAAAGACTGGATTCCCAAGGAGCTATCTCATTATTATGAACAAGACAGCAAAAAATCAATTCATTATATTACGGTTTCGGATATGCTTGATAACATAGTTCAGCAGTTTTGCTGCCAAGAGAGATATAAAAATGGACATGTGTTAACAAGCTATTCCACTGCTAACAAATATAAGTGCCTTAAAAATATTCTTTGTGAATTTACCCAGAAAGTTTATCGAAAGAAATTCAGTAAATACCATTTTAGGGATATAAACGAAGTATTTCTTACGGACTTTGTGCAATATCTTAAGAAAAGGGCTTCGTTGAATGGTAATGCAGGCGGAATATCTGAAAAACTCAAAACCCTGCATGCCACTTTTACCTTTGCCAGGCGACAAGGTGTGTTAAACGTGAGAATGTCGGCTTTCGATCCTGTCAGAAAGAAACTCAAACGGCAGCCTGTTATTCCCAAAACCATTTCCCATAAGACTGTTAACACGATAGAGCAAATGGATACGTCATGGTTATCATAGAAACAAATGATAGACAGGGATCTTTTTCTGTTCAGCTTATATGCGGGCGGCATGTCCCCCGTCGATATTTGTTTCCTGAGACACCGTTGCATAAAAGAAGATGTGATTGTCTATGAGCGCATCAAATGCGACAAGATAGCCCGGCCTGTACTATTAGACAAAGCTAAAGTGATTATTGAAAAATACCGGAACCCCAAGTCAGAATATATATTTCCTGTATTTACCCGTAAACACAATACTACAAAAAAGATGCAGGGAAGAGTGCGTAGGTTATCTCATAATGTTAATAATACTCTAGCCTGTATTTGTGAGAATCTTGGGATTAAAGAGAGTGTTAAATGGAATATGGCAAGGTCATATTTCATATCAAAAATGGTTGATGAAGGATATCAGCCGTTGCAAATAGCAGAATAGACCGGTAACAGTCCGCAAACGATCCACAGGTTCTACTATTCCCATACAAATAAAGAAAAACTACGGCAGAATATGAATAAGGTTTTTTAGTGCAGCAGCCAGTGGTATTTTAAATGACGCTATTAATTCACCATTTAACACATTGATATTATAACCCAAACCAACTCTGCTCCGAGTATCGTTGTACATGGAGCTATGAGTGTATAGTTCTAATTTTTCCTCTCCGGTTACACAAAACACTACATCCAGCCATCTTCGCAAACTATTACCCGGATCTTATCTTCGATCCCTAACCTGGAGCAAACTTTCTTGAGTGTTTCGTTAACCGACGCTGTGACGTATCGCATCCGATTATATCGGCCTGTTATGGATTGCACTTTTTTTGAATACAGGAAAAACATAATCTCTGAGTTTTAGTTATACCCATAACAAAGCAACTCAGAATATAGCCGGAAGGGTTTTGAGCGAAAACAAAAGATATTCACTTTTTTGCGAACATCATATAATAATCACAATTTTTGTATTGTTATGACAACAACAGCCAATAAAATTGATCCTTACTATCCGATTCATCCGGGGGAGATAATCAAAGACGAATTAGAGTTCCGAGGTATTTCGCAGCGTAAGCTGGCTGACAGGATCGGCGTTTCTCATACTCAACTCAATGAAATACTGAATTGCAAACGTCCAGTAAGTAGCGAAATCGCTCTATTGCTCGAAGCTGCGTTAGGCCTTGAGCCGGAGGCGTTGGTTGATATGCAGACCCGCTATAATTTGCAGACTGCTCGGAGGGATCCAACGCTCACACAGCGATTGGAAGACATCCGGAATATATGCGCTTCGCAGGTATAACCGACATACAAATAGTGACAAATAGAGTTTCGCGGCAGATTTTTTACTAAAGAGCATCAGAAACAAAAGCCGTGTCCGGTTGTTAATCCATCAGACACAGCTTGACTGTTTTTAGTCTGCTTTATTTCTTCCCGTTTGGGCTTGTGCGATCTGCATGAACCGTATTATAAGATGAATATTATGACCTGCAAAACAACCATGTCAAGAGTGCGAATATAACCATTGCGATCACGTTGCCCATCACAGGGTCCTTCCAAATTTTTTTAATGTTTTCCCTAAAGGCTATATATATTCGACCTTTGTTCTTGACCCTTTTTTCTCTCATTTTTTGATTTATTTTAATTCAATTATAAAACTGGAGTTCATTTTCAGTCAGCGTTTTAATAATAAAAAGATAAGTCCCGTAAGAACTTCCTTTTTAATATATATAGCAGCCACCACCATAAAGCACTTATTTAGCGAAAGTTATATGCTGTTTGGTAGTACGGGTTGCAGCATCTAAAATGGCAGCGTATTTTGACACTTTCTTTCTCCTTAAGTGAACTGATTCTTACCCAATTGATATAGCCCTACTGCTTTCGCATATCATACTTTCTTTTTACACACATAAACATTATTTACTTCGGATATCCCGCAAAATAAAATCCCCATCATTATGATGAGGATTGAAAGATAGGTTATATGTGACAATCTAGCGAAAATAAGTCCACTTTGCAACCAAGAAACAGAAGTTTGAAATGCAAAAAGTTATCTTAAGTAGCCAAGAGGTCTGCCAGTTTATGATGATTAGCGAGCGGACGCTGCAACGACTGATCAAGCAACATCGGTAATGTTCACCCTCAAAAAATAAAAATCGACGGTGTGGGTGAAAATATTTGTTAATTTTGTCCCTGCCAATGAAAACACTATACATCGAACAATCAGTCTGTATGCATCTCATTATTAAGGTGTGTATGACTTGATATACCCAATTCTGAACTTATCGAAACGGGGATGTCATCGGATATCCCCGTTTTTTGTATTTACATAATTCAAAACAAACTTATCTATGGACAACAATTTACCCCATAGCAGCCATTACGCAACAATCTCATTTGATCTGGAAGATCCCGAAGCGGAAAAGAAATTGAAAAGAATGCTTAATGTTGACGATTACATCTCTGTACTCTTTAATTTTAAAACCGATGTCCTTCGAAAGTATTTTAAATACGAAGAAGGTAATAAAGTCCGGTTTAAACCTCGGGGAGCGACCGAATATAAAGAGATTGAGCTTGATTACGACACGATGGAATATATCGAGGATATCTTCTATTCACTAATGGCAGAGTACGAAATCAATCTCGACAAACTTACCTATTAGCGGTTTGAACATATTTATATAGCATAATATTTCATATCTTTACGTTCAAAATATTTCGTTTTAACGCACGCCACCATGAACAGAATAAAGGAAGTGCTTGAAGAAAAAGGGATTAAACAAACATGGCTAGCCGAACGGTTGGGCAAAAGTTTCAGTATCGTAAATGCGTACGTATGTAACCGACGCCAACCCAGCCTGGAATTGCTATTCGAAATAGCTAGGTTACTACAAGTAGATGTGAAGGATTTAATTGCTAGTGAGGTTAAATAATGAAATTTCGCATTGTGACATTCCGAACGATGAATAAATAATCCATATGAATAAACAACAACTTGCATCAAAGATTTGGGCATCTGCAAATAAGATGCGCTCTAAAATAGAGGCGAATGATTATAAAGACTACATTCTTGGTTTTATTTTCTATAAATTTTTGTCCGACAAAGAGGAGGCTTATTTAAAAAGTAACGATTGGACAGAAGAGGCATTGAAGAAGCTGACGGAAGAAGATGCGGATGCGATCGAGTTTTGCCAAAAGAACTTGGGTTACTTTATTTCATACGAAAATCTATTCTCTACTTGGTTAGGCAAGGGCAAAGACTTTGGTGTTGCTAACGTGCGTGATGCGATCTCGGCATTTAACCGTCTGATTAGTGAAAACTACAAACAAATTTTTGAAAATATCTTCGATACTCTCCAGACCGGCCTTAGTAAATTAGGGGATAGTGCAGGCTCCCAAACCAAGGCCATTAATGATTTGATTCAGTTAATTAAAGATATACCTACCAATGGTAATCAAGACTATGATGTTTTAGGCTTTATCTATGAATATTTGATTGGCAACTTTGCCGCCAATGCCGGAAAGAAAGCCGGGGAATTCTATACGCCGCACGAAGTGGCGATTTTGATGTCAGAGATAGTAGCTAACCATCTTAAAGACAAAGAAAAAATTGAGATATATGACCCTACGAGTGGTTCTGGGTCGTTACTTATCAATATCGGCCGGTCAGTTGCAAAACATATTAGCAATAAAGATAATATCAAATATTACGCACAGGAGCTTAAGGAGAATACATACAATTTGACCCGTATGAATCTGGTGATGCGTAACATTTTGCCGGATAATATCCTAACACGAAATGCCGACACGCTCGAAGAAGACTGGCCATATTTCGACGACACAGACCCTGAGAGAACTTATAATCTAGTTTATGTAGACGCTGTGGTTTCTAATCCGCCTTATTCTCAGAACTGGGATTCTGAAAATAAAGAATTTGACCCGCGATATGAACGCTTTGGGTTAGCGCCAAAAGGTAAGGCTGATTACGCATTTTTGTTACATGACCTGTACCACGTCAAGCCGAATGGAATAATGGCCATCATTTTACCTCATGGGGTGCTGTTTCGTGGTGGAGAGGAGGAAAAAATCCGCAGAAACTTGATTGAGGAAAACCATATTGATGCGATTATTGGGCTTCCTGCAAATATATTCTTTGGCACGGGCATCCCAACTATCATTATGATCCTGCGCCAAAAGCGAGAGAATACAGATGTATTGATTGTAGATGCATCAAAGGGTTTCGTGAAGGAGGGCAAGAACAATAGGCTGCGTGCTCGCGATATTAAAAAAATAACCGATGCGGTGATTAATCGTACGGACGAGCCGAAGTTTTCTCGCAAAGTAGAACGTGATGAGATACGAAAGAATGAATACAATCTAAACATTCCTCGTTATGTAGACTCTTCGGACGATGCGGAGTCGTGGGATATCTATGCTTCGATGTTCGGAGGTATTCCGAATTCGGAAATTGATGGATTGTCTAAATTTTGGGACGCATTCCCATCGTTGAGAAATCAAATATTTAAGAGCGATGATACGCCTTATTCGTCCTTGGCCGTAGAAGATATAAAACAGACAATCACCGACAATGTCGATGTGAAAAGTTTTATCAGCCAATTCAATGGTGCGTTCTCTGATTTTTCGTCATACCTATATCGTGAGTTGATCGAAAATATGTTGACGGTCAAGGTAGCACAAGAAGAAAACCAGATTAGTGAGGATATTTTCCGTTGCTTGACTAATATACCTTTGATTGACAAATACCAAGCTTACCAAGTGTTAGATGACCAATGGTCTAAAACAGCAACCGATTTGGAAGTTATCCAGACCGAAGGTTTTGAGGCTACTCGCAAAGTAGATCCCAATATGGTGATTAAGAAAAAAGACGGTAAGGATGTCGAGGTGCAAGATGGATGGATTGGGCGCGTGATTCCGTTTGAGTTGGTACAGCAAACTTTATTGAAAAAAAGAACTGGATGAACTCAAGCAAAAGGAGGCAGAACTGGAGGCCGTTGTTGCTCAATACCCCGAAATCATAGACGAGATGAGTGAGGAGGAGAAAGAGGGTGACTATCTGAACGATGATAATACCGCTTTTGTTCCTGCCAAGGTAAAAGCTTACTGTAAAGATGCTAATATCTTCGGGTATGATAATGAGCTTACTACGAAGATAAAGCGTGTACATACGCTTATCGAAAAAGAGAAGAAACTGAGAAAAGAGGTTAAGGAAAAGACCTGGGCATTGCATATGCTGACCAAGGAGACTATCGAAGGACTTTCAGACGAAAATGTACTTATGCTCCTCGACCTTAAATGGATTCAGCCGTTGTGTAGCTCATTGGCAGTGCTTCCTGTAGGAGTTATCAACGACTTGGTTGGGCGCACGAAGGTTCTTGCGGAGAAATATGCAGTTACTTATGTCGAGTTAGAGTCCCAAATTCGGGAATCGGAAAAGGCTCTCTCTGCACTTATTGACGATTTAGAGGGCAATGAGTTCGATATGCTTGGTCTTCGTGAATTTCAAAAATTATTAGGAGCGGATGACAATGGAAAATAAGAAAAGCGCTCCTGCTATCCGATTTAAACGGTTTACTGGCAACTGGAGATCGAAGAGGTTTGATAAAACTTTTTCGATGCTTTGCAATAACACATTATCTCGTGCAGCTTTGAGCTACGAGAAAGGCTCCACAAAGAACGTACACTATGGTGATGTTCTTATTAAATTCGGAGAATACACAGATGTTACTCGTGAGGATATCCCATATATCTCAGATGATAAAATAGCAGATAAATATATAACTTCACGACTACAAGATGGTGATATTGTATTTGCGGACACAGCGGAAGATGCTACGGCAGGTAAATGTACAGAGTTGTTTAACGTACAACAACAGCCTATTATATCAGGACTTCATACTATACCGTGTCGTCCTTTATTCCCGTTCTCAACGAGCTATCTTGGCTATTTCTTGAACTCATCTGCATATCACAATCAATTATTACCACTGATGCAGGGGACAAAAGTGGTAGGGATTTCAAAAACAGCAATAAAAGATACATGTGTTTCTTTTCCAGAGGATGCAGACGAGCAGAGGGCAATAGGCAATTATTTTCAGGATATTGATAAGCTTATAAATACAAGTCAGACGAAACTTGACAAGCTAAAAAATATCAAGAAGGCATGTCTTGAAAAGATGTTTTCACGCAAGGGATCAAATACTCCAGAACTTCGATTTAAGGGTTTCAAGAAAACGTGGAAAGAGAAGAAGCTGGAAGATATTGTTGATGTTAGAAGTGGAAGAGATTACAAACACTTAGTTGACGGTAATATACCTGTATATGGAACAGGTGGCTATATGTTAAGCGTTAATGCCGCCCTGTCATATGACGAGAATGCTGTAGGGATTGGAAGAAAAGGAACCATAGATAAACCATATATTCTATATGCCCCGTTTTGGACTGTAGATACATTATTTTATGCTGTACCAAGAAAAAACAATGACTTAAACTTTATATATAATTTGTTTCAGCAAGTTGATTGGCGAAAGAAGGATGAATCAACAGGAGTCCCTAGTTTATCCAAAGTAGCTATTAATTCTATTGTCATTAACACAGCAGGTTATACTGAACAACAAATAATAGGTGTTTTTTTCGAAAACCTAGATGACATAATTGTCAAGATAGACAAGCAAATCAATAAACTCAAAAACATCAAAAAGGCATGCCTTGATAAGATGTTTGTAACCGGGGAGGATTAACTTATGACATCATTTGACAACGAATTGAAATTTGAGGCGGCTCTCATTGAGCTGCTACACACAAGATACGGTTGGGAAAAAGAGGTGCTCGTAAATCCGACTGAAGAGCAGCTAATCGCTAATTGGGCGAAGATACTTTTTGAAAATAACAGAAGTGTCGACCGTCTGGGGGAATACCCATTGACAAATGGCGAAATGCAGCAGATTATAGAACAAATAAACACGTTGCGTACTCCCTTGCGCTTAAATGGCTTTATCAACGGCAAAACAGTATCTATAAAACGAGATAACCCCAACGATACCCAGCATTTGGGCAAGGAGGTGAGCCTGAAGATATACGATCGCCATGAGATTGCCGCAGGGCAAAGCCGCTACCAAATAGCAAAGCAACCCAAGTTCCCTACTTCATCGCCACTAAAGAGCGATCGCCGTGGAGACCTGATGCTGCTTATCAACGGCATGCCGCTTTTTCACATTGAACTCAAAAAGAGCGGTATTCCCATCAGTCAAGCCTGTAACCAAATCGAGAAATATGCTAATGCGGGTATTTTCTCGCAAGGTTTGTTCTCGCTAGTGCAGATATTTGTGGCGATGAATCCTGAAGAGACGCTATACTTTGCCAATCCAGGCGCGGACGGCAAATTCAATCCCGATTATTTTTTCCACTGGTGTGACTTTAACAACGAACCCATAAACGAATGGAACAAAATAGCCGACTGTCTTCTCTCTATCCCTATGGCTCACCAGTTGATAGGTTTCTATACGGTTGCCGACGACACCGATGGAGTACTGAAAGTAATGCGTAGCTATCAATACTATGCGGCGAGCGCCATATCGGATAAAGTAGCAAGTACACGATGGGCTGATAAAAACATCTACGGTGGTTATGTGTGGCATACCACTGGATCGGGTAAAACAATGACCAGTTTTAAGTCTGCCCAACTTATTGCCAACTCTAAGGATGCCGATAAAGTAATCTTTCTGATGGATCGTATTGAGCTGGGGACACAATCACTCATTGAGTACAGAGGTTTTGCCGACGATAGCGATTCAGTGCAAGAGACCGAGAATACCGAAGTGCTGATAACTAAACTTAAAAGCAATGCAGCTAGCGACACGCTGATTGTTACCTCTATTCAAAAGATGAGCAACATCCAGGAGGATGGCTCACGCAACGACCACGACATAGCCCTGATCAACAAAAAACGAATTGTCTTCATTATTGACGAAGCACACCGCTCTACGTTTGGCGATATGCTGATAACCATTAAAAAGACATTCCCTGCAGCCATATTCTTCGGTTTCACGGGAACGCCTATTCAGAAAGAGAACGAGAAAAAGAAAAATACAACCGCCACAATTTTCGGCAACGAATTACATAAATACAGCGTCGCCGATGGCATCAGGGATAAAAACGTATTGGGATTTGACCCCTACAAGGTTCTTACATACAAAGATAAAGACCTGCATCGAGTAGTAGCATTGGAGAAAGCCAAAGCCACTACTGAGGCAGAAGCTATTGCCGATCCTAAAAAGAGTAAGGTCTATTATAAATTTATGAATGACGTGCCGATGGCCGGCTCAACTGACAGTGCAGGCAACTACACGAAAGGCATCGAAGATTATATCCCTACCTCGCAATACGAAACCGAAGAGTACCGAAGTGCGGTAGTAAATGACATCTTTGAGAACTGGACTACAATTAGTCGCGGAGGAAAGTTTCACGCCATATTTGCCACAAGCAGTATTCCTGAAGCCATCGAATACTACAAACTGATTAAGAGCTTGAAACCTGATTTCAAGGTAGCGGCTCTATTTGACCAAAGCATTGATAATAATGGAAGCGGCACGATCAAAGAAGATGCAATAGTCGAGATGCTTACGGATTATAACAAAAGATACGGTAAAACATTTACCATACCTACTTTCAGAAAGTATAAAAAGGATGTCGCGCTTCGTCTTGCACACAAGGATCCATATAAACACATTGAGAATACTCCCGAAAAGCAGTTAGATCTACTTGTTGTTGTGGATCAGATGCTGACAGGTTTCGACTCTAAATGGGTTAACACCCTATATCTGGATAAGTTAATGCAGAATGAAGGTATAATACAAGCTTTTTCAAGAACGAACCGTCTGTTTGGTCCCGAAAAACCGTTTGGCACGATCCGTTACTACCGCAAGCCTCACACGATGGCACGAAACATAGAAAGTGCTTTCAAATTATACTCAGGCGATAAACCGCCTTTTTGCCGATAAACTCGAAAAGAATATCCGAACGATGAACTCCATCTACCAAGATATTGTTGAACTTTTTGAGGCGGCGGGAGTCGAGAATTTCGAGAAACTTCCTGATACAGATGCAGAAAAGGCTCAATTTGCAAAACTGTTCAAACAGTTCAATGACTTCCTCGAGGCTGCAAAAATACAAGGCTTCGATTGGAATAAGAAAGTTTACACTTTTAAACATGAGGATGGCACAAAAAGAACGGTGCGTCCTACACTGGATAAAAATACATATCTAATACTTGCACTTCGTTATAAAGAATTGTTTAATAGTCCCGGTGGAGGAGTAAGAGTTGGGGATGTGCCCTATGACATCGATACCCACCTGACAGAGATCAATACGGGAGCTATAGATGTGAACTATATGAACTCTCGCTTTGACAAGTGGCTCAAGTCACTTCACTCTGACGAAGCAACGGAAGATGTCAAGAAAAAACTCCTCGCCGACCTACACAAAACTTTTGCGACACTAACACAAGAAGAACAAAAATATGCCAATATATTCCTCCACGATGTGGAGCGTGGCGATGTAACAGTACTAGATAGTAAGAAAACACTGCGAGATTACATTGCAGAGTATCAGGAGAATGCAAAAAATGACCGGATTCGGAAATTTGCAACAGCAGTCGGTGTCGATGAAGCGATGCTCAGGACATTCCTGAATCTCCACGTAACCGAAGATAATATCAACGAATTTGGTCGATTTGATGAACTTAAAACATCTGTTGATCGAAATATAGCAAAGGTTTACTTCGAAAGAATCGAAAATACAACGATTCCACCACATAAAATTCAAATGAAGATAGATAATATTCTTCGGCGATTTATTTTTATGGGCGGTTTTGATATTGAATAAGGTATATTTACCATTGTTATAATGACATATGCCAAGCATAATCGGGTATTATTGGGCACGTAAATACTAGAATCTTAAAAAATCAGATAATGAAAATCGATAACAACAGGGGAATTGTCTACGTTCTAACTAATTCAGCAATGCCTGGCTTGGTTAAAATCGGCATGACAACACGTGATAGCATTGATGCCATGATGAAGGAGCTTTACAGCACCGGCGTGCCTGTTCCTTTTGATTGTTCATACGCATGTGAGGTCAAGGTTTCCGATTGTGCCAAAATTGAAAAGGCCCTGCATACTGCTTTGGGATCGAATAGGATTAATGCGAATCGAGAGTTTTTTAGTATTAAACCGGAGCAAGCGACAGCCATACTTGAGCTCTTTGATCGGAAAGACATTACGAGCGAGGTTAGTGCTGAAATCGAAAATGATTTAACTATCGACGACAAGGTTGCAAGTGAAAAGATTAAATACACTCGTCGTCCTCCGATGAATTACAGAGAAATGGGGATAGAATTAAATTCGCTTTTAACGTTCGTTAAAGATCCGACTATCCAAGTAATTGTAGTTGGGGATCGGAAAGTGTCGCTAGATGGAGAAGAGTCATCATTAACGGCTGTAACAAAAAAGCTCTTAGGAATCTCTTATGAACTTCAACCCACTTCTTATTGGGAGTATGAAGGGAAAAATCTTCGCGACATCTATGATGAGACATATACGATAGAAGATTAAAAAAATGGTCTACTATTTCGCTTTTATTTCCGTAATGCACCATAATTGCATCATTACAGAAATAAAATGATGATAAAATGGGAATTCTGCAAAAGCAAGAAATTAAATTAACGGCTGTGATTCGGCAGATAAGTGCCTTTTATGGTTCGGTGCGGAATTCGCCCGCAAGGATACTATAAAATTCAAAAGGAAGGGCCTGACTGAAAACCCAACCGTAGTCTGGGAAAAACGGCAGAAGATCAAAAATAGCTAAGAAGCAAGCCGGTCAGTCAACCCATGACCTTGACATAAATCGGGATTTTAAAGCAACTGGAACTACCTTACTTGCATTAATTCCAGAATGTTTAACAACTGAAATCTAATTCCGGAAATGTATTCCACTTTAGAGGCATGGAAATGAGCATAAAACCACGTAGACAATGGATGGTTATCGACTTTGAGGTGTTCGTATATTTCATCCATAACTTTGCCCTCATAATCAAGATCGGCTGAAAGGGTATTGTCTTGTTCGAGCCAACCCTCAATGCCGGATTTGGTTGTTGGAAAACAAAAGGACGGGGCAGTATGTGTTATTACGGTATTTATTTTAAGTCCGTCGGTTTTAATTTCAGACAACTTCTCCGGAGCATATACTGGAATTTCGTCCTTCCAATAGTAAGTAACCGTTCTATTTTTCAGTTTTGCCAGCCCCATTTGGGTTTCCCGGTACTCCCGGTCTATCGAAACAGCGCCGCCGATACATAGTATATTGTTTCCGGAAAACTGTATGACGCAATAATCCGGAATAGTCTTCATACGAGGGTAGTCGATTAGTCGATTTTCGAAATAATCAGGATTGTCGTGATTGCCACGCATCAGAATCAGCATGCAGTTCAATTTAACCAGAGTCAGCTCCAGCTTTTTGTAAAGTTGCTCGTAATAAGCCGGTTTCTCGAAACCTATGCCGCAGTCGCCGGCAACCAACACAACAGCATCCTCTATTTGCTTGCGCTTTAGTTCGTATAGCAAGGTTTTGAACTCGCCGTGGATATCCCCACAAACGAGAAATTTTTTATAGGTATCGAAACTATTATAAATAATCATATACAGATAGTTGTAAAATAAATGGTGTTAGGAGTAAATTCACTTTCCTCCGAGCAATCCGGTATATCCTTCAAACTTTTATTTGCGATAGTTTAGAAGATAAACCTCTCGTTAACCGGTCTCTATCAGTTATTCATTCTTGTATCTGAAACTCTCGAAACTGACATCCTCATCTAGTTGTTCCCAATGAATTCCTATCGACGAAAGTCTAAACGCGGTGCGTTGAACCTCTGTGGCACCTGCCAATCGTGGATACCATTTGAGAGACTGGCTCAACTTTTCTCCATTATAGGTTTCGATGAAAATACGATCATCGGCAAACCATACTTCTTTAACGCTCATAGTTGGCATACGACATCTCCTTTATACTACAAATATAAGTAAGAACCTAGAAACAAGTTGCTGATTCATTATCGGGACGTTTTTTTCTTAAAAAGTCCGGTTCGTTTAACCGAATCTAAATGACAATCTCTATTCTTAATTATAGACAACTAACACCAACGAACCAATGTTGATGCAAGTGTTTTTAACCAATAAATTTCTGAACGATGGAAGTAATAACTATTGAATCTGGAGCTTTTAAACAGCTAGTAGAGAAACTTGATGCTATTTCGGAACATTTACAATTGATAGAGCATCCGGGGGAAAGAGACGACGAGAGCTGGGTGGTCAGCAACGAAATCTGCCGCTTTTTGAAAATCAGTGACCGGACATTACAACGATTAAGAACTAACGGCAAGATCACTTATTCCTGTCTGGGCGGGAAATATTACTACCAAATCGGTCAAATCAAGAGATTGCTAACAGATCACCTGATAAAGAGTACCGATGACCGTAGGCAGGACTTGATCGATCATCATCGGCAAAACTCCACTAAAAAGAAATGATCAAAGAAAGTTGAACGGGTAAAATAGAAATCTAAACAACAGAAATAAAAATCACTATATTTGTAAAGTAAACCGAAGACAACAGTTCCGAAAGGGATTTTAGGTTCGGGGAATGAGCTTCTGAAATTGATCCCCATCGGCGTACTCCTCGATAAAAAGAGGCCGATGGAATCAGAGGGAATTACTTGAATAAAAGGACATAAGGAAAAAGAAGGTTAGACTTTCGTTTTCCGCTCCAAACAGACAATTAAATCCTTGCGACAAGCGAATCAGCGAGTTGTGAGGATTTTTCTTTTATGCCCGTCGGCGGGTCTTTTGCGCCCGCCCGGGGAGTTACCTTTTCGGGATGAACAGCCCGGACATGTTCGCCTGTTCGAGGGTGAGGAGCCCGACCTTTTTAGGAATGCCGCCGGCGTATCCCGTCAGGCTGCCGTCGCTGCCCACGACCCTATGGCAGGGGATGATAATGCTGATCGGATTGTGCCCTACGGCACCGCCTATGGCCTGCGCCGACATGGTTTGCTTTCCCTGTTGCCGTGCGATTTCTTCCGCAATATCCTTGTAGGTAATTGTTTCCCCATACGGTATTTGCAGTAATATTTTCCATACGGCCTGCCGGAAGGGCGACCCTTCGGGGCGCAGCGGGGGTGTAAATCCCGGGTTTTTCCCGCTAAAGTAGCAGTCCAGCCACCGCTGTGTCTGGTCGAATACGGGGAGCTGCTTCTCTTCGTGTGCTGCCGGCAGTGTGGCGGCAAAGTATTTTTGCCCGTCGAACCAGAGTCCGGTCAGGCTGTTGCCGTCGGCGGAGACCGTTATCCCGCCGAGGGGCGACTGGTATTTACAAATGTACTGCATGGTGTTATCGGTTAAAGTAAAGGTTGGAATCTTCCGGGGCTTCTTCTCTCGAAGCTATCGTGCAACAGCCCGGGGGCGTAGTACGATTACATTTGGCATGGTTTCATCGGTTATGGGTTTGTCGTTCTGCCTTCGATATTCGGCAGGAAACCCGTGATTATCCCCAACAGGGGCAGCAGGGTGCTGATCCGAAAGATGAATTCGATGCTGGTCTTGTCGGCCAGCCAGCCGAAGAAGGCCGAGCCGAGGCCGCCGAGGCCGAACATCAGCCCGAAAAAGATCCCGGCGACCATCCCGACCTTGCCGGGCATCAGGTCGGTGGCGTAGACCAGGATGGCGGAGAATGCCGAGGAGATGACGAGTCCGATGATGACGGCGAGCGCGATCGTGCAGGTCAGGTTCGCATAGGGCAGCAGCAGGGTGAAGGGCGCAGCCCCGAGGATGGAGCCCCAGATCACGTATTTACGCCCGAAACGGTCGCCCAGCGGCCCGCCGGCGACCGTGCCGACAGCCGATGCCCCGAGGAATGCGAAGAGGCAGTACTGCGACCCCTGCACCGAGATCCCGAATTTATCCATCAGGAAGAATGTGAAGTAGTTGGTCATGCTGGCGATGTAAAAGTATTTCGAGAATACCAGCACGCCCAGGATGCCCAGGGCGAGGCGGATTTTGCGTTTTCCCAAGTGGTGTGCCGGGGCCGCTGCGGCTGCTGCGGGGTGGTTTGCGGTGACGGTGAGGCGAAGTTTATACCAGTTCCCGATTCTCGTGAGGATGAGGATGGCGAGGATCGCGGCCAAAGCGAACCAGCCGATCGAGGCCTGCCCGAAGGGAATGACGACCAGCGCGGCCAGCAGCGGCCCCATGGCGCCCCCGGCGTTGCCGCCGACCTGGAATATCGACTGTGCCAGTCCTTTCCGGCCTCCCGAAGCGAGTTGCGCCACCCGGGAGGATTCGGGGTGGAAGACCGAAGAGCCGCAGCCGATCAGCCCTACCGCCAGCAGGATGGGTACGAAGCCCGGGGCGACGGAGAGGGTGAACAGCCCGAGCAGCGTGAAGCACATCCCCGCGGCGAGCGAGTAGGGGCGCGGATGGCGGTCTGCATAGAGTCCGATGAAGGGTTGCAGCAGCGACGAGGTCATCTGGAAAACCAGCGTGATGATTCCGATCTGGGCGAACGTGAAGCCGAATTTCTCCTTCAGGAGCGGGTAGACGGCCGGGATCACCGACTGCATCATGTCGTTCAGCAGGTGGGTGATGCTGATCATGAACAGTATCGGGTAGACTGTTCCGGTCTCCGTGAAGCGCCGCAGGCGTGTGTCCGTGGGTTTTGTAAGCGTCTCCATTGCTGCGGGCTATGGTTCTTCGAGTATCCGCGTGATCGCCTCCCGGGCATTCCGCACGTCCCCGGCAAGGATGTATCCGAGTAACTGCCTGTGCGTGGGCTGGGAGGCGAGCAGGCACTCCGTGTCCCTGTATATATTGCTGAACCTTTTTTTCAGGTGGACGGCCGTCGAGCGGTACAGTTCGCACAGGATTTCGTTGTGCGTGGCCTCGGCCAGGGCGATGTGGAAGTTGACGTCGGCTTCGATACAGGCCTGCAATGCCCCGGCAGCCGCGGTCGCTCCCCGCTCTGTGAGGTGTTTTTCGAGGACTGCGGCGTCGTGTGCCGTTCGCCGTTCGGCGGCTTTTTCGGCGATCGCGGCTTCCAGTATTTTCCGCACTTCGTCCAGATCGTGCAGGTCGGCGCGTCCGAGGCGCCGCTCCATCGGTTCGTCCGGGGGCGTGAGGCGTTCGACAAATGTTCCGGCACCTTGCCGTACCTTCAGGAACCCCATGTTGGACAGGATCCTGACTGCTTCGCGCACGGTCGAGCGGCCAACCCCGAAAATCTGCATCAACTCCGGTTCGGGCGGCAGTTTTTCGCCCACCTCGAATTTTCCGGACATGAATTGTCCCTGCAACCGGCCGGCCAGCTCTTCGGCTAGCGATTTCTTGCTGAGTTGCATGTTCGATCCGGTTTTCATCATATCATCTGATGTTTTGCGCGAAGGTAGGCATTAATTCCGAACCGGCAAAGTTTTCCGGGATCTTTTGCGTGCGGAAAAAGGCCCGGCAATTTTTGCACCGGCCGATAGCTGAGAAAAGCGGGTGCAAGTGGCGATTTTTCATGTGCGGCAATTTTTGCATGTTATTGGTGAAGAACGGGGTGTTTTCAGAACGGACAAATATCTAATTTTGTAATAATGAATATAGATGAAGACGATACGAGACTTTTCAGGCCGCTTGAGCCGGGGAAGTTCGGTATCTATACAGAGCTTGACGAATTGCCGGTATCCGGTTGTCCGGTATACCTTATGAAGGGGGTCGGAGGCATCTGCCTGTCGGGTACGGCTACGGTACAGGTTTTCGGCCACCGTTTCCGGATCGTGCGCGGGATGGTGCTTGCCCTGTTTCCCTGGCAGTTAATTTCCATCAAGGAGGTAAGCGACGATTTCGGGATCAGGTTTTTCCGCATATCGCACGATATGTTTACCGACACCCTCAGCTCCCTGTGGAGACCCAGGCCCGGTTTCTTTTTTTACATGCGCACGCATGTCGCCTCGGAGCCGCGCGAAGAGTATGTCGGGCGGTTCCTGAATTTCTGCGACTTGCTGGCCTATCGCGCCGAAAATGCCCCCGCCATCTGCTGCCGCGAGTCGGTGATGCAGCTTTTGCGGGTGTTCTATTGGGACATCTACGCCATCTATCTCAATGATCCGCAGGCCGAGAAGACAGCCTATACCCACAAGGAGGAACTGGCGTTCCGTTTCATGCAGACGATCGTCGAGGAACATTCTCCCAACAGGGACGTGGCGTATTTCGCCGAGAGGCTCGGGATCACTCCGAAGTATCTGACCAACCTGATGAACGAGATCAGCGGGCAGTCGGCACGGGACTGGATCGTCTACTTCACGATTTTCGAGATCAAGGCGCTGCTCCGGGAATCAGCGATGGACTTGAAGACGATCGTGGCGCGTGTCAATTTTCCCGACCAGTCTACCCTGAGCCGCTTTTTCCGCAGGTACACGGGCATGTCCCCGTCCCGGTATCGGAAGAATATTCATTTCTGAGCTTTAAGCCGGGCGGAAGCCCGGCTTCTTTTTTTGTTGGATAAGAGGGCTGAAATGTTTTGTGTCTTAGTCGTATTTGTTGCGATTTTGGTGTGTATTTCACCAATAACATGCGATTGTCGCCCGAATTTGGGCGAAATAAGGTTTCTTTTTACATTTGCCAAGACAGAAATGCGGGCTTCTGCGGAACTATACTTTCGCAGGGCGGAACGGTAGGTGCGGATGGCTGTCGGAAAAGGATGTGATAAACCAATTTTTTCTCATATGAAAAATTTACGATACCTGTGCCTGCTGTGTGCCCTCGCAGTATGCACCATGTTACCGACCGGCTGTATCGAACGGCCGGATGAAGTTCCCGGCCCGGATGACACGGCCCAGGGCGGAAATAAATACGATTACGCCACGACGCGGGATATTCCTCTTAATCTGGACTATGCCCGCAGGGGCAGCAAGGCGCTGTTTGAAATTTATGCCCAGAACCCTGTGAATGCCGTGGACGGTGCGTTTACCCTGAAACCCGGCGTAAAAGCCTTGCTCAGGGCCTATACCGATAACGACGGTAAATATTCGGGAGTGGTCAACCTCCCGACTGCCGTAGGCAAGGTGTACGTGTATAGCGAATCCTACGGTTTCCCCGCCTGTATCGAGGCCGACGTGACTGCCGGCGGTATTTCGTGCAACGTGCGGCAGTTCTACGAAAAGGCGGCCGGGAAGGTCTCCGGCGCCGCGGTTGCCGACCGGGTTGCGGCGACCCGTGCCGATGCGGCCAATCCTTATAACGTGCAGCAGCTCGGCGACTGGACTTGGGAAGGCAAACCGCTCTACATCCTCGGTACAGTGTATGGTCAGAAACCCTACCTGAATATCGCACCCGATTACGCACAGACACCTGCGGGGCTGATGAACCGCATTCAGAACGTACTGATGCCGGGCGTCGACAATTCGAAATACGCCATGCCGACCGGGGTGGTCAACCTCAATGTGACGAAGGATGCCCATCTGACGCTGGTGTTCGCCGCAGAACTGGCAGCATGGCGCAATGCCATCGGTTATTATTATTATGATACGCAGAACCCTCCCCGGACGCAAACCGAGTTCGATGCGCTGCCCAAGTACGTGGCCTTCCCCAACTGCTCTTCCTTTACGACCAATTTCGACGACCCGGATGATTTGGGGTCGGGCGGCGGCGATTGGACGGCACCCCTGTTTTTCGGCGAACAGCTGCGGCTGACCTGTTTCAGGGGAGGCAAGGCTACTGACATTTTTCCAGCCGGTACGACCGTGGGCTGGTTCATGCTGCCCGATGCGTATGAAATTTCGGCTTATGACTATACCGGAAAACTCGATATCACCGGTTCTAAACACCCGGCGCGCTATTCGAACAATGAGTTCAATGCGGGGAACGGCCGCTATATGGTCAGCCTTTACGACAAAGTGAGCGGCAAGACCGTGCTCGGCTTCGAGGATGGCGGCGACAACGACTATAAGGACGTGCTTTTCTATGTGGACTCCGATCCTGCCGATGCCATTTACGACCCCGACCGCCCGACGACCGACCCCGGTGACGAGAAGTATCCCGACGTGGCGGGCGACCCTGTGGTCGGCACGCTGGCTTTCGAGGATCTGTGGCCGAGCCAGGGCGATTACGACATGAACGACGTGGTGGTCGGGTACAGCACGACCTTCACGGTCGACAAAGACAACCGGATCGTGGCGATCCGGGATGTCGTCACTCCGTTGCACAGCGGCGGTAAACTCCGGAGCGCCTTCGGTTACCAGCTCGACATTCCCGTAACCGCCGTCAAAGGCGTGAAGATCGAAAACGGGTCTTCGACGGCCGGACTCGAAAAGAACCAGGATAAAGCCGTGGTGATACTCTTCGACGACATCGAGCAGGCCGTGGCCCGGGGGCCCGTTAGCGTCGAGATCGAACTGGACGGGAGCCTGTCGATGGACAAGGTGACCCGCAAGTCGCTCTACAACCCGTTCATCTGCGAGAGCGACAAAGGGTTTGTTCCCGGGGCCGTCCGCAAGGAAATACACTTGACCAACTATCCGCCCACGTCGCTGGCCGACCCCTATCCTTTCGGCCGCAACGATGACAAGAGCTCGCTGGACAAGGCGGGGAATCCCATCGGGCCCTATTATTATGCGACTTCCGAGTTGTATCCTTTTGCCATCGACCTGCCCGTTACCGATTACCGGATCCCGGACGAGATGGTGAAGATCGACGTCTTCTATCCCGATTTCGCCGGTTGGGTGAAGAGCCGTGGCGAAAAACACAAGGAGTGGTATAAGAACTCCGTGAAATAGACCCGGTATTGCCGGTTCGCACGGCGCCCCTGCATCGCGGGGGCTCCGTGTTGTATGGGGCTGCCGGAACGATATGTGGAATTATTGTGTTACCTTTGCCGAAAAGAATGAACGAACCGAATGGCAAAGATTCTTATTATCGACGACGAGGAACAGTTGCGCAAGCTGCTGGCCCGCATCATCGCTCTGGAAGGTTACGAGGTGGCCGAGGCCGCCGATTGTGCCGGGGGGCTCAGGATGCTCCGCCGCTATGAACCCGATGTCGTGCTGTGCGACGTCAAGCTGCCCGACGGCAACGGTGTCGAGATGGTTGGACGGATCAAGCAGGCCATGCCTTCGGCCGAGGTCATCCTGCTGACGGCCTACGGCAATATCCCCGACGGCGTGCAGGCCATCAAGAACGGGGCATTCGATTACATAACCAAGGGCGACGACAACAACAAGATACTGCCGCTGCTGAGCCGTGCCACCGAGAAAGCGCAGATGCAGCGCCGGCTGGCTCGTCTCGAGGACAAACTCTCCGAAGAGCATTCGTTCGACCGCATCATCGGTTCGTCGGAATCCCTCCGCAGTGCGGTCGCGCTGGCACGCAAGGTCGCCGTCACGGATACCTCGGTGCTGCTCACGGGTGAAACCGGAACCGGCAAGGAGGTTTTTGCGCAGGCCATCCACCACGCCAGCCCGCGCGCGAAGGGGGCGTTCGTCGCCGTCAACTGTTCGGCTTTCTCCAAGGAACTGCTCGAAAGCGAATTGTTCGGCCACCGTGCCGGCAGCTTCACGGGTGCCACCAAGGATAAGAAAGGGTTGTTCGAGGAGGCCGACAAGGGGACGCTTTTTCTCGACGAGATCGGCGAGATGCCCGTCGAGCTGCAGGCCAAGCTGCTGCGCGTGCTCGAATGCGGCGAGTTCATCAAAATCGGCGAGACCCGCCCGACCAAGGTCGACCTGCGGATCATCGCCGCCACGAACCGCGACCTCGAAAAGGAGATCGTTTCCGGGAATTTCCGCGAAGACCTCTTCTTCCGACTTTCTGTTTTCCGCATCCACCTGCCGTCGCTGCGCGAACGGCCGGGCGATATCGCCGAATATGCCCGGTTCTTTGCGGCGCAGTTCGCCGACAGGATGGGGCGCCGGATCGACACGATCGACAAGGGATATATCGCCGCACTGGAACGCCATGCCTGGCACGGCAACGTCCGCGAACTGCGCAACGTCGTGGAGCGCAGTCTGATCATGGCCGAAGGCAACGCCCTCACCGTCGGCTGCCTCTCCCCCGAATTCCATGCCGCGTCGTGCGACGGCTCCGTGCCCGACTCGATGGCGCTCGACGCCCTCGAACGGCACCACATCCTTAGGGTACTCGAATACACGAAAGGCAACAAGGCCGAGGCCGCCCGCCTGCTGGGCATCGGCATCGCCACGCTTTACCGCAAGCTGGAAAGTTACGGCATGAAGCCCTGACGCCGGCGCCAGGCATATCATTCTGAGACGGCCGCCTTATCATTTTGATAGGGCGGCCGTTCTTTTTGGCAGGTATGCCAAAGTCGCATCTGTTTGACAATTAGTCGCATAGTGCCGAAATTCCTGTTTTGGCACTCCCTTCGTATTCCTTTGGACACAAACCGAAAGAAGAAATCGACATGGTAATCGTGATCCTGATCCTGATATTCTGCGGCGCAATGCTGCTGCTGTGCCGGATGCTTTGCGGTTTTACAAAATTGTTGTCTAACTCAAAAAAAGAACGAAGATGAATGGAACTGTGTTGTTCCTGTTGCTGTGCGCCCTCGGGTCGCTGTGTTATTGGTTTTATTCGAAATGTGTGGATTGGTTTGAAAAAATCTGATGAAAAATGTTTACAGGACTGCTTATTCTGAGCATCGTCGGATTCGTCTATCTGATGTACGTGCTCGTAAAACCCGAAAGATTCTGATTGTCTGACCCCGAAAAAACGCAAATAAATGAATACCGAAATTTTAGGCGTTATCCTGCAATGGGTGGCTCTGGTGGTGCTTTGCTATCCGCTGGGACGCTACATTGCCAAAGTATACCGAGGTGAGCGCACGTGGCTCGACTTCATGGCTCCCGTCGAACGGTTCGTCTACCGCGTGTGCGGTATCGACCCCGCGCAGGAGATGGACTGGAAACAGTTTCTCAAGGCGCTGCTGATGGTCAACCTCTTCTGGTTCTTCTGGGGCATGCTGCTGCTGGTTTTCCAGGGCTGGCTGCCGCTCAACCCCGACGGCAACCCCGGGCAGTCGCCCGATCTGGCGTTCAACACCTGTATCTCGTTCATGGTCAACTGCAACCTGCAACATTACAGCGGCGAGACGGGGTTGAGCTATTTCACCCAGCTGTTCGTCATCATGCTCTTCCAGTTCGTCACCGCAGCCTGCGGCATGGCGGCCATGGCAGGTGTCATGAAGGCGCTGGCTGCCAAGACCACGAAGACCATCGGCAACTTCTGGGTGTTCCTTACCAAGAGCGTAACCCGTATTCTAATGCCGTTGTCGCTCGTCGTGGGTATCCTGCTCGTCATCAACGGAACCCCGATGTCGTTCGACGGCAAACAGACCATCACTACGCTCGAAGGCCAGGAGCAGGTCATCTCGCAGGGCCCTACAGCGGCCATTGTGCCTATCAAACAACTGGGCACCAACGGCGGCGGCTATTTCGGCACTAACTCGGCTCACCCGCTCGAAAACCCCAATGCCTTTACCAACATCCTCGAGTGCTGGTCGATCCTGATCCTTCCGATGGCGATGGCCTTCGCGTTCGGCTTCTATACGCGCCGCCGTAGGCTCGCCGCATGGATTTTCGCCGTGATGCTCTTCGCCTATACCGCGGGCGTCGTCTTTTCGGTATGGCAGGAGACGGGCGGCAGCCGGCAGATCGACCGGATGGGTATCGCGCAGGAGCTCGGTTCGATGGAGGGCAAGGAGATCCGCATCGGTTCGGCGGCTTCGGCCATGTGGGGCATGACGACGACCGTCACCTCGAACGGGTCGGTCGACTCGATGCACGATTCGCAGACCCCGCTGAGCGGTATGCTGCAAATGCTCAACATGCAGATCAACTGCTGGTTCGGCGGTGTCGGCGTGGGATGGATGAACTACTTCGCATTTCTTATTATCGCGGTCTTCATCAGCGGCCTGATGGTGGGCCGTACCCCCGAGTTCCTTGGCAAGAAGGTCGAGGCGCGAGAGATGAAGATCGCCACGCTGGTCGTGCTGATGCACCCCTTCCTGATCCTCGTCGGCACGGGAATTTCAGCCGCCGTAGCCGCTGCCGACCCGGAGATCGGCTGGCTCAACAACCCCTCGTTCCACGGCCTGAGCGAAATGCTCTACGAGTACACCTCCTCGGCCGCCAACAACGGTTCGGGTTTCGAGGGGCTGGCCGACAATACGCCGTTCTGGAATATTTCGACCGGCATTGCGCTGATCATGGGGCGTTATTTCCCGATCGTGGGGCAGGTCGCCATCGCCGGGCTGCTCGCTTCGAAGAAATATATCCCCGAAAGTGCCGGTACGCTCAAGACCGATACGGGAACCTTCTCGCTGATGACTTTCGCCGTCATCATCATCGTCGCTGCGCTCTCGTTCTTCCCTGCGCTGGCACTGGGCCCGATCGCCGATTACCTGACTTTCTAAAATGTTACGACTATGAAACGAAACAGAAATAATTCCTTGTTCGACCGTACCCTGCTGCGCCAGAGCCTGCGCGCCTCGTTCCAGAAGCTCGACCCGCGCAAGATGGTCAAGAACCCCATCATGTTCACCGTCGAAGCCGTCACCTTCGTCATGTTGCTGCTGATCGTGTGGATTGCCGTGACGGGCAATACCTCGCAGGGGTCGCTGCTCTATAACGTCGTGGTCTTCCTGGTGCTTTTCGCCACGGTGCTCTTCGCCAACTTCGCCGAGGCCATTGCCGAGGCGCGCGGCAAGGCGCAGGCCGACTCGCTGCGCAAGACCCGTGAGGAAACCCCTGCCAAGCGGATCGACCCCGACGGACAGTCGCATATCGTGAGCAGTTCCGACCTCAGGCAGGGTGACCTCTTCGAATGCGTCGCCGGTGACACGGTCGCCGCCGACGGCGAGATCGTCGAGGGGCTCGCTTCGATCGACGAGAGCGCCATCACGGGCGAGTCCGCCCCTGTGATCCGCGAGGCGGGCGGTGACAAAAGTTCCGTCACGGGTGGTACCAAAGTGCTTTCCGACCGCATCCTGGTGAAGGTTACGGCGCGTCCGGGCGAAAGTTTCCTCGACAAGATGATCGCCCTCGTGGAAGGCTCCTCGCGCCAGAAGACGCCCAACGAAATCGCCCTGACCATCCTGCTGGCAGGCTTTACGATCGTGTTCGTCATCGTCTGCGCGACGCTCAAGCCCTTTGCCGATTACGTCGGCGCCAACATCACCGTCGCGGCGTTCATCTCGCTGTTCGTCTGCCTGATCCCGACCACCATCGGCGGCCTGCTTTCGGCCATCGGCATCGCCGGTATGGATCGTGCGCTCCGCGCCAACGTCATCACCAAGTCGGGCAAGGCCGTCGAGACTGCCGGCGACATCGACACACTGCTGCTCGACAAGACCGGTACGATCACCATCGGTAACCGCAAGGCCACGGGCTTCTATCCGGTCGACGGGTTCGGTGCCCGGGAGTTTGTCCGGCTGTGCGTCCTCTCGTCGGTGTCCGATCCGACGCCCGAAGGCAAGTCCATCGTCGAACTGGGTGCCGAGCAGGGCATCAAGACCGATCCCCTGCAACTGGTCGGCGTGCACATGGTGAAGTTCACCGCCGAGACCAAGTGCTCGGGTGTGGACATGCCCGACGGCCGCCGTATCCGCAAGGGCGCTTCGGAAGCGATCCTGCGCATGTGTGCCGAGGCGGGGCACGAATGCCCCGCAGGTATCGAAGCCACCGTGCGCCGTATCTCCGAGAACGGCGGAACGCCGCTCATCGTCTGCGAGGACGAGCGGATCAGGGGGGTGGTCGAATTGCAGGACATCATCAAGACGGGTATCCGCGAGCGTTTCGAGCGTCTGCGCAAGATGGGCGTGAAAACCGTGATGGTGACGGGCGACAACCCGCTGACGGCAAAATACATTGCCGAACAGGCAGGCGTCGACGACTTCATCGCCGAAGCCCGCCCCGAGGATAAACTCGAATACATCCGCCGCGAGCAGCGAGCCGGTAAACTGGTCGCCATGATGGGCGACGGCACGAACGATGCCCCGGCGCTGGCGCAGGCCGACGTGGGCGTGGCGATGAACAGCGGTACGCAGGCCGCCAAGGAGGCCGGCAACATGGTCGACCTGGACAATGACCCCACGAAACTGATCGAGATCGTCGAGATCGGCAAGCAGCTCCTGATGACGCGCGGCACGCTGACCACCTTCTCGATCGCCAACGACGTGGCCAAGTATTTCGCCATCGTCCCGGCGCTGTTCATCGCCTCCATCCCTTCGTTGCAGGCTCTGAACATCATGCACCTCGATTCGCCCGAAAGCGCTATCCTGTCGGCCGTGATTTTCAACGCGGTCATCATCCCGTTGCTGATCCCGCTGGCGCTGCGCGGCGTGACGTACAAGCCGATCGGGGCTTCGGCCCTGCTGCGCCGCAACCTCTTCATCTACGGGCTCGGAGGTGTCATCGTGCCGTTCGTGGGCATCAAACTGATAGATATGTTGGTAAGTGTATTCTTTTAACGTGTTGCAATTATGAAAAACCTTTGGATTTCAGTGAAGATAACGCTGGCAATGTGCCTGTTGCTCGGCGTGGGATATGTACTCGTGCTGCGCGGGGTTTCGGCCCTTGCGGGCCCCAACGGCGGGCAGGCCGAAACACTTACGCTCGATGGCCGGGTCGTCGGCGCCGCGAACGTAGGCCAGCAGTTCACCGGCGGGCGCTATTTCTGGGGGCGTCCCTCGTCCGTGGATTACAACGGCGGCGGCTCGGGCGGCAGCAACAAGGCTACGACCAATCCCGAATACCTGGCCGATGTGGAGCAGCGCGTGCAGGATTTCCTCGCGGCGCATCCTTACCTCTCCCGCGGAGAGGTGCCTTCGGAAATGGTGACAGCCAGCGGTTCGGGCCTCGATCCCGACATCTCGCCCCGCGGGGCGCAGGTGCAGGTGCGCCGCGTCGCCGCGGCCCGCGGGCTCGACGAGGCCGTCGTGCAGCGGCTGGTCGACTCGCTGACGCAAAAACCGTGGCTGGGGCTTTTCGGCACGGCGAAGGTCAACGTCCTGCGCCTGAATATCGCGCTGGAAACCCTGCAACCGAACGTCACGGCCTCGGCCGGTGTCCGGCAGGCCGGCGGGTGCGGGGAGGATGTATCCCCGGAAAACTAATGGAAACTACATGAAACGGATATGGAAAAGAAAACTGAAAAGGATAAATATATGAAACGCTGGATCGTAATTCTGCTAACCGCCATGGCGGTAATGCTCACCGTCGACCTCTGTGCGCAGGATAGGCAGCGCGGTGTGGAAATTTCGGGTGGCACCGACCTCGTGAGCGGCTATGTATGGCGCGGTGTCTGGGAAGCGGGCGTGAGCCTTCAGCCCACGCTGGCACTGGCTGCCGGGAATTTTTCGGTGACCGCCTGGGGTTCGGTCGATTTTGCGACGACCTCCTACAAGGAGATGGACTTGACGATGGCTTATGCCCTCGGCCCCGTGACTTTCTCGCTGGCCGACCTTTACTGGGAAGGCGGCGCCGGTGACCGGGGCACAATCAGTCGTAACTATTTCCGTTTCGGTGCCGACTCCCCGCACCGTGTCGAGGCTGGGATAGCCTGGTGCATCTCGCCCAGGGTGCCCCTGACCCTGGCATGGAACACGGTACTGTTCGGCGCCGCGGATGTCGATGCCGCCGGCGACCGTGCCTATGCCACCTACATCGAGGCATCCTATCCTTTCGCCGTAAAGGGCATAGATATGAAGGCCGGCGTAGGCGTCGTACCGTGGAACGCCGTCGGCACCTATGGCATCGACCGCGATTTCTATGTGCAAAACGTCTTCGTCAATGCAGCGAAGGGCTGGACGGTAGCGGGGTCGTTGCAACTGGGACTTTTCACTTCGCTGAGCTGGAACCCGGCGGCCCAGGACGTTAATTTCGTGGGCGGAATATCGTTCCGCATGTGATTATGGACAAGGAAGGCAGTGTTCAGCGGTTCCTGGATCTGATCCGCCGCTCGCACCGGGGCAAGTTCAAAATCTACATCGGCATGAGTGCCGGGGTGGGTAAGAGTTACCGCATGTTGCAGGAAGCGCATCAGTTGCTCGACGCAGGCGTGGACGTCTGCATCGGATTTATCGAAACGCACGGCCGTGCCGAAACGGAAGCCCTCGTCGCAGGGCTTCCCCTCGTGCCGCGCCGCAGGCTCTTCTACAAAGGCAAGGAACTCGAGGAGATGGACACGCAGGCCATCCTGAACCTGCATCCCGAGATCGTGGTCGTGGACGAACTGGCGCACACCAATATCGAAGGCAGCGGCAATCCCAAGCGCTGGCAGGACGTGATGCAACTGCTCGATGCGGGGATCAGCGTCATCACGGCGGTCAACATCCAGCATATCGAGGGGCTGAACGAGTCCGTGCAGGAGATTACGGGCGTCGAGGTGCACGAGCGCGTGCCGGACAGCGTGCTGGCCATGGCCGACGAAGTGGTGAACATCGACCTCACGGCCGACGAACTGATCGACCGCCTGAAGGCAGGCAAAATCTATAAACCCGACAAGGTCGCTGCGGCACTCAACAATTTCTTCACGCAGGAGAACATCCTCCAACTGCGCGAACTGGCGCTCAAGGAGGTGGCGCTGCGCGTGGAGAAGAAGGTCGAGAACGAGGTCGCCGCAGGCGACAAGTGCCGCCACGACAGGTTGCTGGCCGTCATCGACTCCTCGGAAAAGCGGTCGCGCCGCGTGATCCGCAAGACGGCGCGCATGGCCACGCACATCAACACCTCGTTCGTCGTGCTCTACGTGCAGGGCGACCGCGAGGCCGCCGACCGGATCCCGCTGGCCAACCAGCGTTACCTGATCAACAACCTGAACCTCGCCACGGAGCTCGGCGGCGAAATCCGCCGGGTGCATTCCAACCGTCCGGTCGAGGCGATCCTCGAAACCTGCCGGGAACAAAAAATCAGTATCGTCTGCGTCGGGCGGCCCGAATTTTCATTATTTTCGCTGCTGAAGAACGCGATCGTGCTGCGTAGCCTGATCGGCCGCCTGTCGCGTATGAACATCGACCTTTTTATTATGTCATGACTATGAAAATACAAGGGAGGCTTACCCTGGGCATTGGCGTGCTGTTCGCCATGATCCTGTTGCTCGGCATCCAGTCGGTCAGCTATGTCCGCCAGCTTTCGCGCGCTACGGGCACCATCCTGGCCGACAACTATAATTCGCTGCAATACGCCGGGGACATGCTCCGTTCGCTGAACGACATCGGCCAGGATTCCGTCTCGCGGCACGCCCTGCGCCAGAGCCTGGCGCTCCAGCAGCAGAACATCACCGAAGTCAGCGAAAAGGAGCTTACGGCGGCCTTGCAGCAGCATGTCGCCAGCCTGAGCGACCCCGTCACCGAGGCCGAGATACAGACCGTGCGTGCCGACCTATACCGCATTATGGAGGTGAACATGGCGGCCATCCGGGCCAAGAGCTCGCAGGTCGAGGAGCGTGCCGACTATGTCATGTGGTGGCTGATCGTCGTGGCCGCCCTGTGCGCCCTGGTAGCGGGCGCCGTGCTGGTGTGGTTCCCGCGGATGGTGCTGCGTCCGATCGACGAGCTGAAGAAGGGGATCAAGGAGATCGCCAGCCATAATTACGGCAAGCGGCTCGACTTCACGGGCAACCGCGAGTTCGAATCCGTCGCCGAGTCGTTCAACAACATGGCGGCCAAGCTCGACGAGTACCGCCGCAGTTCGCTCGACGACCTGATGACGGCCAAGACGCGGATCGAGGCGATCGTCAATTCGCTCCACGAACCGATCATCGGTCTCGATCCCCGGAAGACCATCCTCTTCATGAACCGCGAGGCGCTGTCGGTGCTCAACCTGCCCGAAACCGTCATCGGGCGCGATGCCGCCGAGGTGGCGCTCGCCAACGACCTGCTCCGGCGCCTGCTGCGCGAGCTTTACGGCGAGAAGAAAAACGCCGGGCAGGAACCGCTGAAGATCTATGCCGACAACAAGGAGAGCTATTTCCAGATGGAAGATACGCCGCTCTACATCATGCCGGTCGGCAGCCGGGAGCAACAGTTCGTCGGCAACCTGATCGTCCTGAACAACATCACCAAGTACAAGGAGCTGGACTCGGCCAAGACCAATTTCATCTCGACGGTTTCGCACGAGATGAAAACTCCCATCTCGTCGATCCTGATGAGCCTGCAACTGCTCGGCGACAACCGTCTCGGGCCGCTCAACGAAGAACAGAAACAACTCGTGGGCAGCATCCGCGAGAGCAGCGACCGCCTGTTGAATATCACGGGCGAATTGCTCAACATGACGCAGGTCGAGTCCGGGAAACTCAGGCTCATGCCCAAGGTCGTGAAGCCTGTCGAGCTGATCGACTATGCGGTCAAGGCGACACAGGTGCTGGCCGAGCGTTTCCGCTGCTTCGTCGAGGTGGAGTATCCCGAGAAGATTTCGAAACTGTTCGTCGACAACGAAAAGATCGCATGGGTCATCACCAACCTCCTCTCCAACGCCATCCACCATTCCCCCGAGAATTCGCGCATCATCGTCGGGGCCGTGCAGCATGAAAAGGCGGTCGAGATTTTCGTGCAGGATTTCGGACGGGGCATCGACCCGCGTTACCATAAGAGCATTTTCGAGCGTTATTTCCGCGTGCCGGGTACCAAAGTGCAGGGCAGCGGGTTGGGGCTGGCCATCTCCAAGGAGTTTGTCGAGGCGCACGGCGGTACGATCTCGGTCGAAAGCGGGATCGGCAAGGGAAGCCGCTTTTCGATCCTGTTGCCGGCATAGCGCCCTGCCGGGGAGGCCCCTCACAGCGCGCCGAAGCCGCAGGCATCGTGCCTGCGGCTTCCCCGTTTTCGTTTGCCCGGACGGAATTGTCCGGTGTGGCGACGGCAGGCGGCAGCGGGAAAGAAATAAAATTCGCATTTTCCCCGGCTTTCTCCGTATTTATTTATTTTGCCTGTTGCAGACGGCCAATTACCGTAGAAAAAAGCTTGTTTAAAGTAAAAATTATTATCTTTGCGGGAGTACAGCACCAAACCAAATAATCATTGCGAATTATGGTCGATTCTTTTTTGGGACAAGCCGAAGAAGGCAATAAAACCGCTCTGCTGAAACTGCAGTTGATCGGACACTACATCATGGGAGGGGATTTCAGTATCACGGATCTGAGCCATGAAATGAACCTGTCGGTGCCGACGGTCACCAAACTGGTCAGCGAACTGATCGAAGAGGGCTTCGTGCACGATTTCGGGAAACAGGGCACTGCCGGAGGGCGCCGGCCCAACATCTACGGATTGAACCCTTATGCAGGTTATTTCGTCGGTGTCGACATCAAGAAGGACATCATCACCCTGGCGATCATCAATTTCAAGGGGCAGGTCGTCGACATGCGCGATTGCGTGCCGTTCGTCATGGAAAATTCGGTGCAGGCGCTCGACCGGTTGTGCGACGTGGTCAACGGGTTCATTGCCAAGAGCAAGATCGACCGTGCCAAGATTTTTTCGGTCGGCTTCAACCTCTCGGGGCGGGTCAATTCCAAGACCGGGTACAGTTACAGCTATTTCTTTGTCGAGGAGGAGCCGCTCACGATGCTGCTGGAGAAACGCCTGGGCTGCAAGGTCTATGTCGAGAACGATACCCGGGCGATGACCTACGGGGAGTACATGTGTGGCGTGGGTAACAACGAGGATACGATGATATTCGTCAATGCCAGCTGGGGTTTGGGCGTCGGGCTGGTCATTGACCGCAAACTGTTCTATGGCCGGTCGGGATTCTCGGGCGAGTTCGGCCATTTCCCGCTGCTCGACAACGAGGTGATATGCCGGTGCGGCAAGCGCGGCTGCCTCGAAACCGGCGCTTCGGGCTCGGCCGTACACCGTATATTCATGGAGAAGCTGGCGCAGAAACGTGTTTCGATGCTTTCCGACAAGTACAATCGCGGCGAGCAGATCCTGCTGGAGGATATTCTCGAAGCGCTGGGGCAGGAAGACGTGCTTGCCATCGAAGTCATGGAAACCGTCGGGCATACGCTCGGCAAGGCCATGGCCGGGCTCATCAACCTCTTCAATCCCGACCTCATCGTGCTGGGTGGGACGCTGGCCGTGGCCAAGGATTATATTATGTTGCCGCTCAAGAGCGCCATCAACAAATATTCACTGCAACTCGTGAATAAGGATACTACCATAAAACTCAGTAAGTTGGGTGAAAAAGCCGGGGCCGTGGGCGCCTGTATGCTGAGCCGTAGCAAGATGCTGGGGCTGATGTAGTCCGGAACCAAAAAAATTAGCTATAAAGAGAAGTCCGTAGCCTTACGGACTTTTTTTTATACCCGTTATTGCCCGATATTACCTGTCACAAATGTTTTTTTTGGTCGATTAGAATAAAAAAGACTATAATATTGTCTCATTGTAAATTTATTTATTATATTTGCATAGAAAAACGATAAAATTTACTTTATTTTATGCAAACTATAAAATCCCGTCTGATATGAAAACTTCGAGTCGAAGGAATTTTCTTAAGAAAGTAGCTGTGACGGCGGCTTCGGCTGTCGCCGTCCCCGGACTGGTCAAGGCAGCTTCGGAGTTGGGTGCAGAAGGGATGGACGATGCTCTGGCCGCATCCGCTCCGGGGCACGGCGGGCTGATCGTCCCAAAGGGGGAAGGGTTGCGCATCACGGGTACGTTCCTCGACGAAATTTCGCACGACATCCCGCACCAGAACTGGGGCGAGAAGGAGTGGGACGCCGATTTTCGCCATATGAAGTCGATCGGCATCGACACGGTGATCGGGATTCGCTCGGGCTACCGCAAGTTCATCACCTACCCTTCGCCCTACCTGCTCAAAAAAGGGTGTTACATGCCGTCGGTCGACCTACTCGACCTGTTCCTGCGCCTGGCCGGCAAGTACGGCATGAAGTTCTACTTCGGGCTTTACGACTCGGGCGAATACTGGGACACGGGCGACATGTCGCATGAGGTCGAACATAACAAATATGTAATCGACGAGGTGTGGAACATGTACGGCCGCAAATACGAGAGTTTCGGCGGCTGGTACCTGAGTGGCGAGATCAGCCGTGCCACCAAGGGTGCCATCGGGACGTTCCATGCCCTGGGCAAACAGTGCAAGGAGGTTTCGGGCGGGCTGCCCACCTTCATCTCGCCGTGGATCGACGGCAAGAAGGCCGTGATGGCCAGCGGGAGCAAACTGACCAAGGAGCAGGCTGTTTCCGTCGAGCAGCACGAACGCGAATGGGACGAGATATTCGACGGGATTCACGATGTGGTGGATGCCTGTGCGTTTCAGGACGGGCATATCGACTACGACGAGCTGGATGCGTTCTTTGCGGTCAACAAACGCTTGGCCGACAAGTACGGCATGCAATGCTGGACCAACGCCGAGTCGTTCGACCGCGACATGCCCATCAAATTCCTGCCCATCAAGTTTGACAAGCTGCGCATGAAGCTCGAAGCCGCCATGCGTGCGGGCTACGATAAGGCCATCACGTTCGAATTTTCGCATTTCATGAGCCCCCAGTCGGCATACCTGCAGGCGGGACATCTCTTCGACCGTTACAAGGAATACTTTAACATCCGTTAGCCGATGAAATCACAGACGAATACTTATGTGGCATTCCTGTCACTGGTAGCCGCCATAGGCGGGATTTTGTTCGGGTATGACACGGCGGTCATTTCGGGTACGATATCCGGTGTGGCTTCGCAGTTCTCGCTGGACGCCATGCAGCAGGGATGGTTCGTCGGGTGTGCGCTCGTCGGTTCGATCGGCGGCGTGGCCGTGGCCGGTGTGCTGAGCGACCGTTTCGGGCGCAAGCTGACGATGTTGCTGTCGGCCGTGCTGTTCACCGTTTCGGCCGTCGGCTGTGCCGTCAGTGCCGACTTCATCCAGCTGGTCGTTTACCGCATCGTGGGCGGTGTGGGCATCGGCGTGGTGTCGATCGTTTCACCGATGTATATTTCCGAGGTCGCCGTGGCGCGCTGGCGCGGGACACTCGTGTCGCTTTACCAGCTGGCCATCACGGTCGGGTTCCTGGCGGCCTACCTCGTGAACTTCCAGATACTCAAATCGGCCGAAACGGCCGTCTACGCCTCCCCGTGGATGCAGAAGATATGGGTTACGGAGTTGTGGCGCGGCATGTTCGGTGCCGAAACGCTGCCTGCGTTGCTCTTCTTCACCGTTATATTCTTCATTCCCGAAAGCCCCCGCTGGCTAGTGCTGCGCGGCCGCGACGTGCGTGCGCATGCCGTGTTGCAGCGTATCTACCGTTCGTCGGAAGCCGCCGACGAGGAGATCGTTGCCGTACACGGCACGGCCTCCGCTTCGTCGAAGTCCGAATGGCGCGTGCTGTTCGAACCGGGTATCCGCAAGGCGGTCGTCATAGGCGTTTTCATCGCCATCCTGGGGCAGTTCATGGGCGTGAACGCCGTGCTGTACTACGGCCCGACGATCTTCGAAAATGCAGGGCTGTCGAGCGGCGATTCGCTCTTCTCGCAGGTGCTCGTGGGTGTGGTCAACATGCTGACCTCGGTGCTGGCGCTTGCTATCATCGACCGCGTGGGACGCAAACAACTGGTCTACTGGGGTGTGTCGGGCATGATCGTTTCGCTGCTCTGCATCGGGTTCTATTTTATGTGCGGCGCGGCGCTGGGATTGCCCAGCGTATTCCTGCTGGTGTTCTTCCTGGCCTATATTTTCTGCTGCGCCGTTTCTATCTGTGCCGTGGTGTGGGTGCTGCTCTCGGAGATGTACCCCACCCGAGTGCGCGGGCTGGCGATGTCGATCGCCGGGCTTGCGCTGTGGGTGGGCACCTACCTCATCGGGCAGCTGACGCCCTGGATGCTCGAAAACCTTACGCCCGCCGGCACGTTCTTCCTCTTCGCGGCGATGTGCGTCCCCTATATGTTGATTATCTGGCGTGCCGTTCCCGAAACCACGGGGCGCTCGCTTGAAGAAATAGAGAAATACTGGCAAAAAAATGAATAACACGAATAATGAATCCGGTGCTGTGCGCATTCAGGCCGGAGACCTCCGTCGTCTGGATCACCTCCGGGACATCAATTTAACAACCGACATTATGGATTTTCAGAAACTGGCCGGCGAGTATAAGTCGGAGCTGCTGGACAGCGTCCTGCCGTTTTGGCTCGAACACTCCCAGGATAAACAATACGGGGGGTATTTCACCTGCCTCGAACGCGACGGCAGCGTCTACGACACCGACAAGTTCATCTGGCTGCAAGGCCGCGAGGTGTGGCTTTTCTCGATGCTCTATAACAAGGTGGAAAAACGCCCCGAGTGGCTCGAGTGTGCTTTGCAGGGTGCGGAGTTCCTGAAGAAATACGGCCATGATGGCAATTACAACTGGTATTTCTCGCTTACGCGCGACGGCCGGCCGCTGGTCGACCCCTACAACATTTTCTCGTATACGTTCGCCACGATGGCCTTCGCGCAGCTGGCCATCGCCTCGGACGACGCCGGGTATGCCGCCATCGCCAAAAAGACTTTCGACCGGGTGCTCGAGAAGCGTTCGAACCCCAAGGGCAAGTGGTGCAAGGCACATCCGGGGACGCGTCCGATCAAGGATTTCGCGCTGCCGATGATCCTGTGCAACCTGTCGCTCGAAATCGAGCAGCTCATCGACAAGCAACTCATCGACCAAACGATCGAAACATGCCTGCACGAGGTGATGGAGGTCTTTTACCAGAAAGACCTCGGGCTTATCGTCGAGAATGTCTCGGCGGAAGACAATTCGCTGGTCGACTCCTTCGAGGGACGCTCGGTCAACCCGGGGCATTCGCTTGAGGCGATGTGGTTCATCATGGACTTGGGCAAGCGGCTCGGTCGTCCCGAACTGATCGACAAAGCCGTGAAGATTGCGCTTTCGACCATTGAATACGGCTGGGACAAACAGTACGGCGGCATATTCTATTTCATGGATCGCCTCGGGCGTCCGCAGCAGCAGCTCGAATGGGATCAGAAACTGTGGTGGGTGCATATCGAATCCGCGATTACGATGATCAAGGGCTACCAGCTGACGGGCAACAAGGAGTGCCTCGCGTGGTTCCAGAAACTGCACGATTACATGTGGACGCACTTCAAAGATCCGAAATATCCCGAATGGTTCGGTTACCTCAACCGCCGCGGGGAGGTACTCCTCCCGCTCAAGGGCGGCAAGTGGAAGGGGTGTTTCCATGTTCCGCGCGGACTTTACCAGATATGGCAGATCCTCGAACAATGCAAATAGGCGGCTCGTTCCCGATGCCTGATAAACGATTTGCCGGCCTCAAACGGTGCCGTGATATTTAAAAGAAACGAAACAAGCATGACACGTATAGGATTCTTACTTTCGGCGGTGTTGTCCCTCGCAATCGGGCACGTACGTCCCGCACAAGCCAAAACGATACGCCGCACGGTCGACGTGCTGGTTATCGGCGGCACGACTTCGGGCACTTCGGCGGCCATCGCCGCGGCGCGTCAGGGGGCGGCCACGCTGATCGTCGAACCCACGCCCATGCTCGGGGGGATGTTCTCGGCGCAGGGCGTCCCGGCTGCCGACGGTAACCACCACCTGCCCTCGGGGCTGTGGAACGAATTTCGCGAGGCTTTGCGCGCCCATTACGGCGGGGCCGAAGCGCTTGCCACGGGCTGGGTGAGCAACACGCTCTTCGAGCCCCATGTGGCGGACAGCATCTTCAGGGCGATGGCTGCGGCCGAGCCGCGGCTCGAAGTCCTGCACGGGTATGTGCTCGATAAGGTATACAAGCGCGGCAACTGCGTGACGGGCGCCCGTTTCTCGCGTAGCGGGGGCGACAGGCTCGAGGTCTCGGCTCGTATTACGGTCGATGCCACCGACCTGGGCGATGCGCTGCCCATGAGCGGTACGCCCTACCGCATCGGCATGGACGCCCGTGCCGATACGGGCGAGGCGCTGGCGCCTGCCGAGGCGAACGACATCGTGCAAGACCTGACTTTCGTCGCCATCCTCAAGGATTACGGCAAGGGTTCCGACAAGACCATCCCCCGCCCCGAAGGGTACGATCCTGCGGAGTTCGCTGCGGCCTGCCAGACCGCTGCGGGGCAGCCGATCCCGGCGGAGGCGATGCTCAACTACGGCCGCCTGCCCAATGGCAAATACATGCTCAACTGGCCGGTCAACGGCAACGACGTCTACATGAATATCGTCGAGGTGCCCTATGCCCGGCGTGACGCCGCGCTGCGCCCCGCCCGCGAGAAGACCCTGCGGTTCATCTACTATATCCAGCACGAACTGGGTTTCAGCCACCTGGGGATCGCCGATGACGAGTTCGGCACCGCAGACGGATTGGCATACCTGCCTTACCACCGCGAGGGGCGGCGCCTGGACGGGGTGATCCGCCTGACGCTCGATGACGTGGCGGATCGTTACGGCCGCCCGTCGGCACTTTACCGTACCGGCATTTCGGTCGGCGACTATCCCGTCGACCACCACCATGATTGCCGTCCTCAGATCGGGAAGATACCCTTCCCGCCCGTGCCGTCGTTTTCGGTGCCGATGGGGGTGATGATCCCTGCCGGGACGGACAACCTGGTGGTTTCGGACAAGGCTATATCGGTTTCGAACCTTATCAACGGTTCGACGCGCCTGCAGCCGGTAGTCCTGCTCACGGGACAGGCCGCAGGGACGTTGGCGGCCATCGCCGCCCGGGAAGGGTGCACGCCCCGCGAAGTTCCGGTGCGCAGGTTGCAGGCCGCCCTGCTGGCGCAGGATGCGTATATCGCGCCGTTGTACGACGTGAAACCCGACGACCCCGACTTCGCGATGTTGCAGCGCATCGCAGCGACGGGCATCCTGCGAATGACGGGCGAGCCGTTCCAGTGGGCGAACCGCACGTGGTTCTATCCCGAGCGCGGGATCTCCGTCGGTGAGTTCAGCCGCGGCCTGCACGACTATGCGCCGCAGGTCGAAGTGTCCGACGACCCCGCGCCGCTTACGGCGTCGTCGGCTGCCGCCATGCTCCGCAAGGCCGGTGCTGCCGTCGCTGCCGACGGTACGGAGCCCCTGACGCGGCGCGAAGCGGCGCGGATGACGGACGAAGCGCTGCATCCGTTCGACCGCGACGTCGATTTCGAAGGAAACCTGATAAAATAACGAACCATGAAGAAACTCATCCTCCTGCTGCTGGCCGCTGCCGTCGCGACGACCGCAGCCGCACAGGCGCAGCGCGATACGCTGACCTTCAACAACGACTATTATTTCTCCAAACGCAATGTCGAGGAGCTGGTGCCGGTCACCGGGCAAAACATCGTGATGCTGGGCAACAGCCTGACCGAACGCGGTTTCTGGGCGGAGTATTTCCAGGGGAAACGCGTGCTCAACCGCGGCATCGGCGGCGACTGCATATCGGGCATGATCAACCGCGTGCAGCCGATCGTCGACGGACGACCGAAGGCCATCTTCATCATGGGCGGCGCCAACGACCTGCTTTTCTCGAAGATTTCGAACGAGAAACTCCTGCAGCAATACGAACGCCTGCTTGACATCATCGCCCGGGGGACACCCCGCACGAGGGTCTATATCCAGAGCCTGCTGCCGCTCAACGAGGCGCATAACGAAGCCTTCATGAAGGGCAAGAATGCCCGTTTCGCCGAGTTCAACGCACTGCTGCGTGCCATGGCCGAACGCCGCGGGCTGACCTTCATCGACATCTGGAGCGCTATGCAGCGCAACGGGGAACTGCCCGAAGAGTACACGTTCGACGGCATCCACCTCAAGGCGGCGGGTTATGCCGTGTGGATCGAGAAGATCAGGCCCTACGTCAAATAAGCTGCCCGGATGAAACGTCTGTTTTTCGCGCTGGCATTGTGCGCGGCGTCGGGGGCCTGCATGGTCGGCGGCGACATGCGCTTCTATGAAGCCCGTTCGGACAAGATCCGCTTTACCGGCCGCGCCGCCGAAAACGGCGACGGCAGCCTGTCGTTCGACTGGAGCGGCTGTCATTTCACGTTCCGTTTCGACGGCAGTCGCTGTGCGATGCGTGCTGCGGATACCGGGCGTAACTACTACAACGTATTCGTCGACGGGCGCCTGTACGGCAAGGCGACCGTCGAGGGAGCCTCGTCGTGCGTGCCCCTCGCCGAAGGGCTTGCGCGGGGGCCGCATACCGTGACGGTGCAGAAACGCACCGAAGCCGAGCAGGGGCGCACGACGCTCTACGGCATCGAGGCCGACGGTGCCCTGCTCGACCTGCCGCCCGCCCCGTCGCGGCTGATCGAGTTCATCGGCGACTCGCACACGTGCGGCTACGGTACCGAGGGGAAAACCGTCTCGGAGCCTTTCACCCCCGAGACCGAGAACTGCGACCTGGCATGGGGCTGCATCGTGGCGCGCTGTTTCGATGCCGATTACGTGCTCACGGCCCATTCGGGGCAGGGGATCGTCCGTAACTGGGCCGATGAAAAGGAAACCTCCGACCTGACTATGCGCCAGCGCATCCTGCGGACATTCGACATGACCGACTCGCCGCGGTGGGATTTCCGGGGCTACAAGCCCGACATCGTGGTGATAAAACTGGGCACGAACGATTGCAGCACGGGCATTACACCCTCCGAGGCCGCCTTCGGCAAGGCTTTCCGCGAGCTTTACGGCGCCCTGCGCGAACACTACGACTCCGTGCCGATCCTTTACGTCATCCCCGACGGTGCGGAGGCGTTCTATCCCTATATGCAGTCCGTTATGGCCGGTCTGGAGGATAGCGACCTGCATTGCATCATGCATTTTACCGGCATCACCAACCTGGGCGACGACCTGGGAGCCGGGTACCACCCCAACCACCGCGGACACCGGAAGTTCGCCGCTGCGGTCATCCCCTACATCGCGACGATCATGGGGTGGGAGATGCCGGTAGAGGTCATTCAATAACTATTGGAACGATGAAAAAACTATTTTTTACCGCCCTTGCCCTTGCGGGTTTCCTCTGCGCTGCTGCGCAAACCCAGGACTGGGCGAACTTCGGCCGTTTCGAACAGGCCAACGACGAGGTGCGCAATCCGAAGGTCGTCCTCATGGGCAACTCGATCACCGAACTGTGGATCAAGACGCATCCCGATTTTTTTACGGCACACGGTTATGTGAGCCGCGGCATCAGCGGGCAGACCACCTCGCAGATGCTCGTACGCTTCCGGGCCGACGTGCTGGACTTGCACCCGCAGGTGGTTGTCATCTGCGGCGGGACGAACGACATAGCGCAAAATACCGGTTACATATCGTTGCCGCATATCCTGGGCAACCTCGTGTCGATGGTCGAGCTGGCACGTGCCAACGGCATCGCCCCCGTGCTGTGCTCGTTGTTGCCCGCGCGTGAATTCGGCTGGCGCAAGGAGCTTGAACCCGCGCCCCGGATCATCGAGCTGAACGCCATGATCCGCGAGTATGCCCGCAGGGAGAATATCCCCTTTGTGGATTACCACGCGGCGATGTCCGAACCGGACGGAGGCATGGTAGCGGCCTATACCTACGACGAAGTCCATCCCACGGCCGCGGGGTACGACGTGATGGAGAAGATTCTGCCGCCCGTCGTCGACGCGGTGCTGAAGAATCCGAAAAAGTATCGGCGGCGTTAATAGCCGGCAGGGGCAGAATTATAAGAGGGCCGGGGAATGCTTATTTCCCCGGCCCTCTTATTCTTGCAGGCAGATCGCAGCGGCCTTCCGTTATTTTGCCCCCGTGACCTTATTCCCGGAGCAGCAATACACAGCTGCCCGGTGCGCCGGCCTTTATCTTCAGTTTATTCCGCCCGGCGGCCGAAATACGGATGCCGCTGTTCTGTTCGGCCGTTCCGAAATGCCGCAGGTCGAGGTATCCGGGCAGTGCCAGCGTCCTCTTGCAAGCCCGCTTGCAGTCGATGAACACGGCCGTATGTCCCCCGACGCTGCCTTCGTAGCACAACAGGTCGGCATCGTCGGCGATAGGCGTCTCGAACCAGGTGTAGACACCCCGCCAGCAGGTCTTGTCGCCGTTCTCCATCCGTTTGTTTCCGATGAGCTTGTGGTAGCTCTTGCCGTAGGGCGCATAGATGAAGATGTCGTCCTGCCCGTCCAGCAGCGCGTGGTCTCCCAGCCCGTCGGGCAGCAGCCAGGTCGATTGGTACCCCTGTCTGTTCTTTTCGACGTAGCGCCGGAAAAGGGGGTGCTCCTGTTTGGTGAACGTCGATGCCTTCGCCACTTCCGTCCAGTCCGTGTAGGCCCCGCCCGGGGTGAGTACGTGCGTCTCGCCTTCGAACATCGACTGCATCCCGTAATAGATGGCGATGGTTACGGGCGCGGCGTTGCAGAACCGGTGCGAGGCCGTGACCTCGATGTTGTTGCGGCGGACAGTGTATGTCACCGATTCCCGGCACAGGGTGTCGCGCAGTTCTTCTCCGCCCGCGGCGTTCCGGTAGGGGCGTGTCGGGTCGAGGATTACGTTTTCGGCCTCGACCGTCACCCGATTTGCCCATAGCGTCGTGTCGCCCTCGATGCGGTTGCCGTCGGCTAGCAGGGTGTAACCCTCGCTGCGTGCCGTGCGCGCCGTGCGTTCCCTGTATTTGTGGTTGCCCCCGCACCACCCGCATCCGGGGATGGCGAAAGGCCCGATGTTGTCGCTGTACGTCGAGTTGAGCAGGACGGCGGGTTCGGCCTCGGGCTGCGTGGTGGGAAGCGCCGTCCTGTTGCGCGTGATGCCTACGCGGTAGAACGTGTAGAGCTCGTTGAACATGCACCGCCTGAACCAATAGGTGATATCCGTCCGTTCGTCCAGCTTGGCCGAAATATAGAGGTCGCCGCCCTGGCGTTTGACATACATCGCTTCGGAATAGGGGCGGTCGCATCCTTTTTCCTTGCCGCGCTTGGAGGCATCCTTGCCGGTACAGAGCGCCGTTGTGGGCGCCATGCTGCCCAGCAACAGCAGGCAGGTCATGATTTTCAAATGTTTCATCGTTGCGTTTTTGTAGGGAAGCGATGCATCCGGGCGCGTCCCGGGTGCATCGCCTGTATACCGGGGTATCCGATGCCCGGCCCGCTTACTTGCGGGTGAGCTTCAGGAAGAGGTCGGGACGGTCTGTGGTGATGAAGTCGACCCGGTTTTCGATGGCCCATATCATGTCGGCCGGGTTGTTTACCGTCCAGACGTTCGAGGCCATCTTCAACGCCTTGATGTCGTTGAGCCACGTCGGGTTGTTCAGGTATACGCCGTAGTTGAAATCGCAGCCCGTCAGCCCCATCGCCTTCAGGTCTTTGGGCAACGTGCCGCCTCCCAGGTACATCAGTTGCGTTTTGGCGGGAGCCAGCCGTGCCAGCTCTTTCATTACGTGGAGCGAGAACGAGATGTAGGTCACGCGTTTCGAGAGCCCGTACCGGCCGACCATCTTCACCACGGCCTCGGCCGCTGCGGTTTCCGCCTCGGGGGTGGCGTGGGGCTTGAGTTCCAGAACGAGGTGTACCTTCGTATCCTTAGCGGCCTCGAGGTATTGCGCCAGCGTGGGCATCGGCTCCCCGTTTTCGAGCTTGAGCGTCGTCAGCACGGTCGAAGGGGTGCTCTGTACCTCGTATCCGTCGTGCCAGCTGTCGTGGTTGAGCACCGGAACGCCGTCCGAGGCCATCCATACGTCAAATTCCACGCCGTACACGCCCAGCTGGTCGGCCTTGAGGAGCGAGGCGATCGAATTCTGTGCCGAGCCGTCGGTGTGCCAGAAGCCCCGGTGTGCGACCACGCGGGTCTTGTTCTTCATCGGGATGCCGTATTTCAGGTAGCGGCGTGCCTGGATGATCCGGGCCAGGCGATCCATCAGGGCCTTGTCTTTCGGGTTGTCCGACTCGTCGAGGGTCAGTACGCCGCGGTTTCCGCAGTAGTAGGCGACGGCCGAAGAGTTGAAGACGTCGTTCTTTTCGAAGTGGTTGATATAGGCCGCCATCCGGTCGTGCGACGAGTTGGGGATCGCCGCCGTGGCCTTCTCGTCGAATTCGAACTCCATGGCCATCCCGTGGCGGCGGGCCGTGGCACAGGCCTCGTCGAGGCGGCTGTCGGGGATCGAGTGGTTGAAGAAGTGGTTGGGCTGCTGGTAGGCCACGTCGAAGCCCAGGCGTTTCCACTCCTCATGGCCTTTGGCCTGCCAGTAGGGAATCCAGTAGAAAAGCTTGCCTTCGGAGTGGATGTATTCGCTCAGCGGAATGGTGAGCTCCGCGCAGTGGTGGGTGTCCTCAGCGACCCAGTAGAAGCCCGAGAGTTCCAGGTGCTTGAATTTGGCGGCCTTGAAACGTTCGACCAGCTCCCCGATGTACCATTTGGTCGCGGCGATCTGATCCTCCTCTTTCGAGAAATCCATCTCCCGGCCGTCAATCTCGCCCCAGTCCTTCTGGCCGCGGATCGCTTCGGGAAGCCCCAGTACGATTTGATGCCTGAAGGCGGGCTTTCCGAGCTCTTTTATCTCCTGTCCGATGCACCGGTCGAGTGCCGAAAGCGACTTGCCCTGCTCGAAAATCCGATCCAGCAGCCACTCCCATTCTGTCCTGCGGGCGTTGAGTTTCTCGTAGCCCACGGTGTAGTTGCGTCCCGAGCCGTCCTTGAACTCGAGGAACAGGAAGCCGTCGAAGAGCCAGTCTTTCGAGCCGTCGGCAAACCGGTGTACGACATAGGGCCGGAATTCATCGACCGTCCAGTCCAGCCGGTGGCTGCCGCCCTGGTAGATCAGAGCCAAATCCTGAATTCCGGTCGTCCGGTAGCCCTGCTCGGCGGCGGGTTTGCCGGACGCGGCGGGCTGTTGCCGCAGCGGGTTGCTGATCACGAACCGGCAGAATTCATGGAACAGTTCTTTGTCCTTTGCGGCCGTCGATGCCCACAGATCGTAAAAACGGTTGGTGCCGTGGTAATAGCTCAGCGGCTTGCTTCCGTATACGCCGTGTTTTTTCGCTCCTTCCATATACTCGCGGAACCTTTTTTTGTAGACGTCGGAGTTCTGCTCCCCCTCGAGGATGTTCTCGTCGAATTCGAATTCCATCGCCAGGTCGTGCGCCTTGATGTCGGAGAAATAGCGTGACAGCGGCCTTGCGCCCTTGTCGTCCCAATAGTGGTTGGGCTGCATGTAGGCGTAGTCGATGCCCATCTCCTTCCATTTGGTGTAGCCTGCGGCACGGTTGTAGGGTATCCAGCAGAAACTCTGGTTGATCGAATGCAGGTATTCCGCAACCTGGGGGATGACCTCTTCCGACTTTTTCAGTTCGTGGCAGTAGCCGTCGCCCGGCGTCACGATCTCCTCGGAGATGGGGTAGAACCCCGCCAGTTCGACGTACTGGTAATTCCCCTCGTCGAAGCGCCTGCGCACCTGGTCGATATACCATTTGCAGGCCGCAACGCGGTCGGCACCCTTGGCGAAATCCATCCGCCGCCCGTCGAGCGAACCCCAGTAGGTCGTCGACTCGCTCGTGTCGTCGTACTTCTGGTAGATGATCGGGTCGGGCATTACCATGACGACCTTGCGCTTGGCCGGGGGCGTGCCCAGCCGCTGTGAAGCCTCCTTTACGGCCGCTTCGAGGGCGTTCACGCCGTTGTCGCCGTCGAACCAGTAGTCGATCAGCTCCTTCCACTGCTGTTTGCCGGCCGAAATGCCCTGGCCCCGCAGCACGCCTACCATGTAGGCGTATTTACCCCCGTCGGGGCGGCTGCTGTCCTGGAATTCGAGGAAGAGGAACCCGTCGAAGAGCCAGTGCTCCCTGCCCTCTTCGTCCACATAGGTCACGAACGGGGTGAAACGCTCCTTGTCCCAGCGGTACGGGGTGCGGTGGTGGCTGCCACCGTAGCACAACACCAGGTCGGTATAGGACGGTATCGCGTCGCGTTCCTGTTCCCAGGCGTACATTTTCGGTTCGGAATCGCGGGTTGCCGGGGCCGCGTCGCCCGTGGGGCCGTTCGCCGCTGTGGCGGGCGTATGGTTTGCGGCCAATGCCGCTAAGAGGGTGCAAAATGCGAAGGTCTTGAGTTTTTTCATCTGTTTACGGGTCGTTAATCGTTATTTGCGCATCGGGTTGTCGAGTACGAAACGGCAGAATTCGTGGTAGAACTCCCTGTCTTTGGCTGCCGTCGATTTCGACAGGTCGTATAAGGCGTTGGTGCCGTGGTAGTAGCTCAGCGGCTTTGTGCCGTAGACATTGTTCAGCCTGGCTCCGGACATGTATTCGCGGAAACGCTTCTTGTAGGTGTCGCAGTCGGGATTGCCCTCGAGGAGCGCCTCGTCGAACTCGAATTCCATGCCCAGGCCGTTGGCCTTGACGTCGGAGAAGAACTGCGACAGCGATTTTTGTCCCTCCCAGAAGTAGTTGGGCTGCATATAGGCGTAGTCTACGCCCAGCTGCTGCCATTTCTTATACCCTGCGGCGCGGTTGTACGGGATCCAGTTCAGGGATTGGTTGATCGCATGCAGGTATTCCGCGAGCGGAGGGATGATCTCGTCTGATTTCTTCAGTTCGTGGTTCCAGCCGTCGCCCGGCGTGACGAGTTCCTCGGAGATGATGTAGAACCCCGCCAGGTCGATATACTGGTAGTTGCCCAGGTCGAAACGCCTGCGTACCTCGTCGACATACCACTTGTAGGCCGCGATGCGGTCTTCGGCCGTCGAAAAGTCCATTTTGCGGCCGTTCAGCTCGCCCCAGTAAACCGTGGAGCCGGGGTCGCCCTTGCCGTTGCCCTTGCCGTCGTAAACCTTGTAGATGATCGGGTCGGGAAGTACCATGATGACCTTGCGTTTGGACGGGGGTGCGCCCAGGCGTGCCGAAGCGTCCTTCACGGCTCCTTCGAGGGCATCCATGCCGCTGCCGCCGGCGAACCAATAGTCGATCAGCTCTTTCCATTGCGTCTTTCCGGCCGAGAACCCGTAGTCCTTCATCAGCCCAACCATGTAGGCGTAATAACCGCCGTCGGGACGGCTGCTGTCCTGGAATTCGATGAACAGGAAGCTGTCGAACAGCCAATGTTCCTTGCCCTGTTCGTCCACGTAGCTCACGCTCGGGGCGAAACGCTCCTTGTCCCAGCGGTACGGGGTGCGGTGGTGGCTGCCGCCATAGCACAGCACCATGTCCGTATAGGAGAGTATCCCGTTGCGGCTTTGTTCCCACGGGTACATCTGCGGGCCGGGGGCGTCGGTGGTGAACCGGACATACTGCATCTGGCTGTATTCGCCCGAGTCGTTGCAGGCCACGGCGAAGACCGTGTAGGTCGTCTGCGCCGCCAGGCCGTCGATCTCGACCGTCGTCCCGGTGTATTGCGTGCCGTTCTGGGCGACGCTCTGCGCCGTTTCGGACGTAATGACCCCTGTGGCCTTGTATATGATTTTGACGGACGTGGCGTTCGTGCGCTTCATGTTCAGCGTCACCGAGTTGGCGCCCGACGATGCGATCGTCATGCTCAGGGCCGGTTTCGGGCCCCCGGAGGGTTCGTCGTCCCCGTCCCCGCAGCCGATGAACGACAGGCAGCAGAGAAGCGTGAAAATGATTCGGTAATTCGTCATGGGATGTCGGTTTTTTTATTTGTTTCCCTTTCCGGAGTGTTGCGTCCGTACCGGGTTGTTCACGACGAAACGGCAGAATTCGTGGAAGAACTCCCTGTCCGTTTCGTCCGTGGAGACCGAGAGGTCGTAGAGGGCATTGCTCCCCTGGTAATAGGCCAGCGGGCGGGTGCCGTAGATGCCGTGTTTCTTTGCATATTCCATGTATTTGCGCATCCGTGCCCGGTATATGTCGCTGTGCGGATCCGCGCTGAGGATCGAAGCCTCGAATTCGAACTCGATGCTCGTCCCGGCACGGTTGATCTTCATGCAGGCGGAATCCAGGTTGTTTTCCGGCTTCCAGTAGTGGTTGGGCTGCATGTAGACCTGGTCGAAGCCGAATTTGCGCCAGTCGTCATGGCCGCGGGCGTCGTAGAACGGAATCCAGCTGAACGTGTAGTTGAGCCGGTGGAGGTAGTCGGCGATCTCGGGGAGCAGGATGTCCGAACGGGTCAGGTGGTAGCTGTACTCCGTGTCGTGCGGCTGGGCGGCGATCTCGCGGATCCAGTAGAACCCGGCCAGGTCGATGTATTTGTAATCGCCCTGGGCGAACCGTGCCCGCACCTGGTCGATGTACCACCTGCAGGCCGCTACGCGGTCTTCGTTGCTGTTGAAATCCAACCGGCGCCCGCCGAGTTCTCCCCAGTAGGTGGTCGTGGTGGTCGTGTCGATGTAGTGGCGGTGGATGATCGGATCGGGGATCATTATGATCACGCGGCGTTTGCAGGGCGCTTTGCCCAACCGGGCGGTGGCCTCCTTGACGGCCTGTTCCAGGGCGTCGGCACAGTTGCCCTTTGTGAAATAGTAGTCGATCAGCTCCTGCCACTGCTCCTTGCCGGCCGATACGCCCGCATCGCGCAGCACGCCCGTCATATACGAGTAGGCGCCGCTGTCGGGGCGGTCGACATCCTGCGATTCCAGGAAGATGAAGCCGTCGAATAGCCATTGTTCCTTCCCGTCGGGGTCGACGTAGGTGACATAGGGGGCGAAGCGCCCCTTGTCCCACAGGAAGGGATTGCGGTGATGGCTGGCACCGTAGCATAATACGGCATCGGTCGTGGTCGCCGGACTCTTGTGTTTCCTCTCCCACGGGTACAGCTTGTCCTTCGGGCCTGCGGTGCCGGTCGGGAGCGTGAAAACCAAGGCTGTTACCACTGCAATTGCTACTGTAAAAAGTCTGCGAGTCATGTCTTGTCGTTTTTATCCGACCCCGGAGCAGTCTCTTCCGTCCGGGGTCAATATATCCGTTTATGGGTTATTTCCTGTCCGTTGTCGGTCGTTGTGCCCGTAACGGATTGTTTATGATGAACTGGCAAAGTTCGTCGAACAACTCCCGGTCGGCCTCGTCGTCCGAAGCGTGGAGGTCGTAGAACCCGTTGGTGCCATGGTAATATGCGAACGGCCGTTTGCCGTAGATGTTGCGTCGTTTGGCGTAGTCGATGTAATCGCGCAGCCGCGCACGGAATGTTCCGCTGCCTTCGCGTGCGTCGAGCAGCGTGGGTTCGAACTCTATTTCCATGCCGATGCCCAGGCTGTCGATCTGTCTGCAAACCTCATCCATGTCGTTCTGCGGCTTCCAGTAATAGTTGGGTTGCAGGTAGACCTGGTCGAACCCGAACTGCTGCCATACGTCGTATCCGCGCGAGCCGTAGTAGGGTATCCAGCTGAACGTATAATCCAGCTTGTGGAGGTAATCGGCGATATGCGGGAGCATGATGTCCGAGCGGGTCAGATGGTAGCTGTACTGTGTGTCCACCGGCCGGGTGACGATCTCGCGCAGCCAGTAGAATCCCGCCAGCTCGACATGTTCGTAGTTGCCCTGGGCGAACCGCTCCCGTACCCGGTCGATATACCATTTGCAGGCGGCTATGCGGTCTTCGTTCCTGCTGAAATCCAGCTGCTGGCCATCCAGCGCACCCCAATAGGTCGTACTCGACGTCGTGTCGATATAGTGCCGGTGAATCACCGGGTCGGGGAGTACCATGATGACCTTGCGCTTCTGCGGGGCTTTGCCCAACCGCGCGGCGGCCTCCTTCACGGCCTCTTCGAGGGCCTCGACCCCGTTGCCGTCCGTGAAATAATAGTCGATCAGCTCCTGCCATTGCGCTTTGCCGGCCGATTCGCCCGTGTCACGCAGATGCCCCGTCTCGAATGCGTAGAGTTCTGCGTCGGGACGGTTCGTGTCCTGGAATTCCAGGAAGATGAACCCGTCGAAGAGCCACTGCTCTGTGCCCTCTTTATCGACATAGGTGACATAGGGTGCCAGCCGCTCCTTATCCCACAGGAAAGGGGTGCGGTGGTGGCTGCCGCCGTAACATAACACGGCATCCGTGGGGGGCAGGTCTCTGCGGTGCTGCCCCTGCGGGTACATAGTCCGGGAACAACCGCCCGCGAGAAGCAGGCATCCTGCGGCCGCAGCGAACGGAACGATATTTTTCAGGAATTTGAGCATCGTAGTCGGTAAGTCGTAATTCGTAAAATTAAAATTAATCCCGTTGTGAAAGAGAATGAACTCACAACGGGATTAATCGTTTGTTAATCAGCGTGTAGTCATTATTCGAGTCCGAAGCACCATACGTCTCCCAGTTTACCCCGGTTTTCGAGGGCGACCGATTCGCATTTGACGATCACGAATTTCAGGTAGCGGCCTGTGGTAACTTTTTGAACCGGATAATCATAGGCTTTTACTGCCCCGACCGTTCCAGGGGGGGTATAGATACCGTCCCATTCGCGCATGCCGCTGGCGACGAGTGTCCATTGGGTGTTTTCTCCATCGTACTCATCGGCCAGGTAAATTTCGTAATCCAAGTACGCACCTTGGCTGTCTGTCGTATCCTCGATTCTGAACTTGGTGATAGCCTGGCGTTTGCCCATATCGCCGACAATGGTGATCGGATAGACGTTGGGGGTTATCCACCAGGGAATCCAGGAGTCGCCTCCGGTTGAAGCTCCGTTGAACAGATTGCTGGTCACATAGTTGTCAATCCAGGCTCCGCTTCCTCTGTTCGGATCTTTCGCATAACAGATGTCTTCGCCTTCGAGAATGGGCCAAGGAGCTGTTTTGGTACCTCTGAACTCAGCCGGGGCGAGCGGGAGGTAGAGTGTTTCCCCGAATTTTACGCCGTCGGTCGTCGAGGTGATGCGTACCGGTATCAGGTAATCGTTGTTTTGACCTGCGAAAAGACCGGTCATTTTGTCTATGCCGATTTTACAGGAAAATGCTGCCGAAACTTTATCGACGGCAATTTTTGCGATCTTTTCCGTTGTGACGGTTCCTTGCGGGATCACCTTGTAGGCGGTGCCGTTGGCCGCGTTGTATGCGTCTACCAGGTTCTGGTCACAGTCGACGTCGTAGTTTATCGTCACTTCGCTGCCGGGAACCGGCATGTTGAGCGTGATCTCCCCGTCGAAGACATATTCGGAGCCTGCCAGTGCGTTGGACGTAAGCGTCATCGAAGCTGTCGCGCTTTCGAGCCGGAGGAAAATTCGGTTCCGGCCTTCTGCCACGGGCACTCCGTTTCCGGAAAGTTCGAAGGGAATCACATAGGTGATGTCCGGATCGAGGGCATTGACCGTTTCGGAATCCCATTTGAGACCGACGAATTTACGTATATCCTTCTCCCCGAAATGAAGCGACGGGGTGAATTCGTAGCAATTCGACGGTAATAGCGTATAATCGGTTCCGTTAGCCGTATTATAGTCTCTGAGGGCGGTTTCCGAAACCTCTATATGGGCGGTTGCCTCAGAGAGGCCCTTGCCGTTTTTCACGACAGGTAGTTCGTACTCTTCAGTATATACCGATACCGTCATTATATTTTGCAGGTCATCCGCAGTGCCGAGGAACGAAATACTATCGTCTACCATGAAGTTGTTGCGATTGTCCTCGCAGCCGGCCAGGGCGGCCGAAGCAAACAGTCCTGCAATCAACAGTTTCCACATATTTATTTTCATAGGTTCGAGCATTTATTAATGTCCGTAATTCTGGGTCATATTGGTCATTTCGGCCATCTGTGCCGCATTGATCGGGTGGAGATAGTCCTTGTCGCGGAATACGGCCGGGGCGCCGACGTAGTCGGTGTGTACGCGTTCGTAGGACTCTTCGTACGTGGTGGCGCTTACGTGCAGCGTCCAGTTCTCGCTCGGGTATTCTTCCTTGGCGATCATCCAGCGACAGGCGTCGTAGTGGCGCATCGCTTCCAGTCCGAACTCTACCATGCGTTCTTTCTGGATGCACCAGCGGAGCAGCTCCTTGTTCCCTTTGATTTCGGGGTAAGCGACCTCGATCTTTTTCAGTCCGACACGTGCGCGCACCTTGTTCAGGTATTCGAGCGCTGCGGTCTCGTCGCGCTGGGGCTTTTCGTTGCAGGCCTCGGCGTAGTTGAGATAGATTTCCGCCAGGCGGAAGGCCGGATAAACCGTTTGCATCGAAGTGTAATCCTTGGCTTCGCGCAGCGACTTGTTGGTTTCGAGCAAACGGCGCCATACATAGCCTACGCGGGTGATACCGCCGCCTTCACCAGCATTCCACTTATTGGTGCAAGCATCGTTGTTGTAGCAGGTGAACTTGATATTCTCCGTCTTGTTGGGCCACCAGAAACCGTTGGGTACGAGGCAGGCGTAATAACGGGGATCGCGGTTGATACAACTGTTGTGGGCCTTGATGCCGTCGCCCCAGTCGATACCGGGCTGTTTGTACCCTTCGGTGAAGCCGGTGGCCTGATAACCCGATTGCGGGTCGACGATGGGTTTCGACATGTCGTTCTCACCCTGGTAGCCTGTCACGGGATAGCGTCCGGTCGTGTACATGGGATAGCTGTCTACCAATTTCAGCGAAGGTTGGATACCGCCGTATCCCTGGTAAACGACACCCGATGCGCCGCCGCTTGTCATGCCGGGCATGGCGCCTGCCAGCAGACCTCCGGTGCCGCCAAGCCACGAATAACCGCCCGAGCGGCTCCACCAGCCCCAGATGGTCTCCTTGTTCCAGGGCTTCAGCCTTACGCCCTGATAAGAGGACATGTAACGCGTGAACTCATCGGTCTGTTCCGTATCCTTGTAGAGATCGTACAAACCGGTCTCTGCCAACTCGATCACATCCCAGGCTGCCTGTGCGGCTGCCTCCCATTTGGTCTCGTCCTTGCTCTGCGGGAAGAGGAATTCCCCGCGAATGTTCTGCATCTGGCCTTTGTAAAGGTCGCACCCGTTGTATAACGGCGATGCTGCGTAAAGCAGTATGCGCGATTTCAGCGCCAAGGCTGCACCGCGCGTAACACGGCCGGCCCACTGTTTGCCGTCGATACCGATGTCGTCGGTACGTACCGGCAGGTCGTTTTTGATCGCGTCGAGCTCCCCGACCATGAAGTCGATGTTCTCCTGTACGGTGTGGCGGTCTACGCTCTTGGCGTCGATCGTCTCGTCGGCGATCTGGTCGCCCCAGATGAATACCGGGCCGTATTGGCGGAACAGCAGGAAGTAGTAGTAGGCGCGCAGGAAGCGGGCCTCGGCCTTCATATAGGCAACTGTCGTCGGGGTGTCTTCCTTGTCGAGGTCGATATATTTCAGGAAGATGGAGCACTGGTTGATGCCGATGTAGTAATCCGGCCAGTAATTGAAGTTGGTCGTGGCGCTACTGTAATTACCGGTTCTGAACTGGGTGTAGTAGACCCACTGGTACCACGAGAAGAGCGCTTCGTCGGAGCGTCCTACCGTCCAGCCGTGCATGCCTACGACCTCTTCTTCCTGGGGAATGTAGGAGTAAAGGTGGCTCAGGTATTTCTGGACTTCGGTTTTTTGCCGGAAAATATCCTCGATCTTGGCCTGGTCGTCCAGTTCCACGTCGAAGAACGACTCGCAGGAGGACAGCGTAAAGGCCAGTAAGAGGGCGGTTGCGAATATTCGTATTTTTTTCATAGCTTATCCTTTTTTAGAAGTTGACGTTTGCACCGATTGCAAAGGTACGTATAAGGGGGTATACATTACCGTAATTCGCATTTACCTCAGGATCCCAGAGCTTGAAATCGCTGAATGTAATCAGGTTCTTTCCCTGGATATAGAACCTGATCTTGGACAGGCCCCATTTCTTGGTCATGCTTTCGGGTAGTGTATAGCCGATCTCCGCGTCTTTCAGACGCAGGAAACTCATGTCGCGCTGCCAGTAGGTCGAAAGTTGCTGGTTGTTGTCCACCTTGTTGAGCGACAGACGGGGGTAGGGTGCGTTGGGATTCTGGTTGTCGAGCGTCCAGCGGTTCTTGGCCACATCCTCGAAAATCTGTCCCATGCGGAGGATCGTCGACGAAGCGCCGAAGAGGTTCTGGCCCTGGATGATGCGGGTCACGTGGCCCACGCCCGAGAAGAATACCGATACGTCGATGCCTTTCCATTTGAGGCTGGCGCCGAAACCGTAGTTGATCTCCGGTACGAGCGTATAGCCGATGGCCACCTTGTCGAAGGTGTTGACCACGCCGTCGCCGTTGACGTCGCGGTACTTGATGTCACCCGGGCGTACGGTACCGAAATCCTGCTTGGGCCAGTTGGCGATATCCTCTTCCGACTCGAACAGTCCTTCGGCAATCAGGCCGAACTGCTGGTTGTTGGCAAAGCCGGCGAGGTTCTGGTATTTCCAGATCTGGTCGGGTTTGTCGTCGTAGAGTTTCTTGTTGCGGTTGTAGGTGAAGTTACCGCGTGCCGATATGCTGAAATCCTTGTTGAAGCTGTGGTCGAATTCGAGCGACATGTCGAAACCCTGGTTCTTCATGCGGCCGAGGTTGACCCACTGCGCCGTTTTCGTGCCGACCACCGACGGGGTGGATTCGCGCTGGATGAAGATGCCTTCGCGTTTCTCATAGAAGTAGTCCGCCTGGATCTTGATCTTGTTGAACAGCCCCAGCTCGATACCGACGTCGGCCTTCGTCGCCTCTTCCCAGGCAACGTCCGGGTTGCCGTACTCGCCGGTCGAATAGCCGGGCAGGTTGGTCTGTCCCAGGTCGCCGAAAGTGAACCCGCCGGCATTGGTGTTCATGGTCGTATTGTAGGCGAAACGGCGGCTGCCGCCGATCTCGTCGTTACCGATCTTACCGTACGAGGCGCGGATTTTCAGGATGTTGACCTTATCGCGCAGCGGCTCCCAGAATTTTTCGTTGCTGATCATGTATCCTACGGCGTACGAGGGGAAGAAGCCGTAGCGCTTGCCGGGGGCGAAGTTCTCTGAACCGTTGTAACCGAAGTTGAACTCGGCGAAATACTTGTCGCGGAAGGCGTAGGTGAAACGCCCGGCGATACCCATGTTCTTTGTCGGGTAGGCGTCGATGTAATTGACGGGCCTGTTCTTGGATTTGCTGCGTACCGAGTAGAGGAACATGCCGCTTACGCGGTGGTCTTCCGCGAAGAGGCGCTCATAGATAAGCGAGCCCTCGAAATTGATGGCCGTCGTACCCGACGAGTCCGATGTCGCGAGGCGCATGTAGTTGCTGCCGTTGGGGTTGGCAGCGGTCAGCATCAGTTCGCCGTTTTCGTCGCGCCCGGTGGCATAGTAGGTCACGGGGGACATTGCACGCTCCAGGAGGGTTGCGTTCTGTGCATCCCATGCGAATTTTACATTGGCTTTCAGGCCGGGGGTGATGATGTCCGAGAAATCCTGCGTCAGCGACAGCAGGGACTGCGCCACCATGGTGTTGTAACGCCGGTAGCCGGTGTTGTTCAGCATGTTGTAGGGGTTGACCGAGCCCGACTCCTGCGGGATTGCCAGCATGCCGTTCGAAAATACGGTCGGCGTAGCCACGGGGGTAACGTACATCGTGTAGGCGTACAGGTCGTTCGTGGTCGTGCAGGGAGCGTTTTTGGTCGTATACTGCGTGGAGAGCGAAAGGCCCAGCTGCGTCGACTTGGTAATGTCGATGTCGATGTTCGAGCGGAAGCTGTACTTGTTGAAGTTCATCTGGGCATTGTAACGGTCGTTGTCAGCGACATTGAACATACCGCCTTCCGTGTAGTAGGATGCCGAAACGTAGTAACGGATTTTCGGGGAGCCGCCCGTGACGCTCGCGTGTACGCGGCCGGTCATGGCCAAGTCCTTGAAGATGGTGTTGACCCAGTCGACGTTCGGATAGAGGTCGGGGTCGCGGCCGCTCAGGTACATCTGGCGGGCATAGTCCGAAATCGGCATCTCGGTGCTGCCGCTGTCGCGGTAGAGTTCGTTGTAGTAGTCGATCCACTGCGAAGCGTTCGCCAGCTCGGGCAGCTGGACAGGCTGCGTAATGCCGAATTCGGCCTTGACGCGGATCTGGGGCGCCGTCATTTCGGTGCCTCGTTTGGTGGTGATCAGGATGATGCCGTTCGCACCGCGCACACCGTAGAGGGCGGTCGCCGTTGCGTCCTTCAGGATGGAGAACGTGGCGATGTCGTCCGCGTCGACAAAGTCCATGTCGCGCTCGATACCGTCGACGAGCACCAGCGGGGTGGTTTTGGCACCGAACGTACTCTGTCCGCGGATCCAGAACTCGGCGCTCGATCCGGGTTCGCCCGTACGCTGCATCACGACGATACCCGCCAGTTTGCCGGCGAGGTTCGAGGAGAGCGAGCCGCTTGCCACTTCCAGTTCGCCGGCGTCGATGGTGTTGATGGCGCCGATGATACTCTCCTTGCGCTGTTTACCGTATGCGACTACGGTTACCGCCTCCAGTTCGGAAACCTTGCGCACCAGCTCGGTCACGATGTTGGTCTTCGTTCCGACGGGAATGCTCTGGGTTTCATAACCCAGGTACGAAATCTCGATTACATCGGTCGGCTTTACGTCGATCGAGAAGGTACCGTCATTACCCGTGATGACACCGCGGGTACTGCCCTTGACGATCACGGTGGCTCCCGGTACACCCGCCTTGGTCTCGTCCAGGACGCGTCCGGTCATCTTGACGTTCCCCCCCCTTGCGGGGCGGTAACAGACGATTCCAGGCTGCTTGCGGAATACGCAAATTCGGGATTTGCGCTCAATTCCGTAACCGATATAAGCCCCAGTATCAACACGAATGACCGGAGCATTATTTTACAAAAGAGCTTTTGTATAGTCATTGTCATATTTCCTCATTTATAATTACTTAATGTAGATTTGTACGGTTCGGGCGTCGGTCGGGCGCCCCGGGCCCGTACGTGTTGGATTGATCCTTGCTTGGCTAGAAGCACTTTGGATTAGTGTTTTTCAGGAAGTCAATAGTTCGGGTCTCGTCTGTTTTACCATAGGCACGTTTTAGTTTTTAGGTATGGTGAATAATTAGTCGGTTGTATAATTCGTCTGCCGATATGGCCGTCAATGCCGAAAGAACTTGATATACGACAACATACGGCCTGTGTGGTACTTTTTTTTCTGTGAAATTCAGTTAAAAGTATTCATTATCCGGCAATAAATATAACAATAAAATTATTATCATTACTATTTTTGATAAGTTTTTTTACTTTAAAGGGGTGCGGTACGATTTGCATGTCCTTGGATTTGTGTGTATAATATATTGATTTTCAATATATTGTTGGTGTTTTTAGGGCTGTGAAATATTTGTGAAAAAGTAATGTCCTTTTTATCAGCTACTTGGCTTTGGGCTAACGGATTAAGATGGTCTTGGCTGTTAAAATTGTGTAATACAATATCTTATATTTTTATGTTTCATCTCTTCTCGAATCATTCCTGCCGGGAAATAGTTGCCTCCCCTGATTTTTGCCGCTTCAATGATTCGAAAAGTTTTTTACTGTTTTTGGGTTTGTAAGTAAAATATTTTTGCTTATTTTTGCCCTGTAAACTTTCGGGCTTACCGGCTAACAGGGTATACCTATGTATATTATATTTGCCGTTTATGCCCGCATCCGGCTACGCCGGCCGCACCGCATGGAACTGCGCTGAGTTGAAAATTCAATAAAATACCCGGAATAAATGATGATTAGAAATTGTTGTATGCTGGTGGCGGGCCTCCTGCTACACACGCAAATATTCGCACAGGATAAAACGGCCGCAAGCCGTACCGGCGAAGACTACACCCTGTCGAACGGTGCGGTCGAGGCCGTTTTCAGCGGGAGCGGAAGCTTCGACATCGAGAAACTGGTGCTCAACGGGAAACAGGTCGTCGGAGCAGGCAAGAACGAAACGCCGTGGATCCTGATATACAAAGGCCCCCAGGGGGAAAACCCGGAGTTGAAACCCGAGCACGCCGTTTACCGCGGGGTACAGGTGCGCGATGACGCCCTGGCCAAAACTTTGGTGTTCACGTGGGAGCTGACGCTGGACTATTCGCCGGTGAAATATCCCGTGCGGATGTACGTGACACTTCCCGACGGCGGCGAGCTGCTGCAATGGAACATAGAGGCCGACCTGCCCGCCGGGTGGCTGGTCACGGATCTGAAATTCCCCAATGTCGTGATCGAACGCCCCGAAGACGGCAGGATCATCACCACCGAAGGCTGGGGCGTCGAGAAGCCGCTCGACATCGCCACGTTCGAAGCCCGTTACCCGTCGCATGCCTCCGCCATGCAGTTCCTCGTGGTACACAATGCCGAGGGTGCGTTCTATTACGGGACGGAAGACCGCCGCGGCTGCGGAAAGACCTATTCGGCGCAGTGTACGCCGACGACGGTTACGTTCAGCGATGCCATCCCCGCCTCGGCCGGATGGATCGCGGACGGGACGTTCCGCCTGCCGTGGGTCTCGGTCACGGGTTTCACGCCGAAGGGTTGGGAAGATGCCGTTGTCAGGTGGTACCGTCCGTTTACCTTCACGACCGAGTGGGGTCGTAAGCCGCTCGCCTCGCGCAATATCCCGCAGTGGTGTTACGATGCCGACGCGTGGGTGCGTGCCAAGCATGTGACCGACCAGACGTACGATGCTGTCCGGCGTGCCGCCCGGTATTTCGGGCAAGGGCTGGGGGTGCACTGGTATTTTTGGCATCATTACCCCTACGATACCCACTATCCCGATTACCTGCCCGCACAGGAGCGTTTCGCAGGGATGGTGCGTGACGCCCAGCTTCTGGGGGCGCGTGTGACGCCCTATATCAACGGCCGGCTCTGGGATCCGGCGGCCGACAGCTATAAGCGCGACCGCGGTTACGACGCGTCGTGTCGTAAACCCGACGGGTCGCTCTATACCGAGATTTACCCCACGTCGAAAGTCCTCAATACGGTAACCTGCCCTTCGACGGATATCTGGCACCGGAAGATCATCGAGCTGGTGGACAGCCTGCAACACGCGGTCGGGGTGAACGGAATCTATATCGACCAGATCGCTGCCGCCGCGCCCGAACCCTGTTGGAACGAGGCGCACGGCCACCCGGTCGGGGGCGGCGATTTCTGGTACGACGGCTACCGCAGGCTTATCGGCGAGATCCGCGCACACCACCTGCTCGAGGACAGGATCCTGACCAGCGAGGAGAATGCCGAGTGCTATATCGACCTGTTCGACATGTTGCTGGTCGTCAATACGCCCCATGAGGAGGACAACTGCATCATCCGGCCGGTGTTCCCGATGGTCTATTCCGACCGTGCCGTCACCAGCGCCTTCACCTATACGCCGAGCGAGGCGGATAAGATGTCGCTGGGCGACTTCCGTTACGAACTGGCGAAGGCATTGTTGTGGGGTTCGCAGATCGGGTGGGTCGACCCCGTCCCGCTGATGTCGGAACAGGCCGTCAGCGAGGCGCGTTTCATGAAGACGCTCACGGATTTCCGCCGCAGCCTGCACGATGTCGTGTACGGCGGCCTCTTCATCCGCGAGCTCACCCCGGCGGGCGACAACCCCATCGTGAAGATTCCGGGGTTCGGCGATGACGCGTCGGTGCTGGCTGCCGAGTGGCGGAAGCCGGACGGCCGCAAGGTCTATATCGTTGTCAATATGGATGAAAAAAAACATAAGGTTTCGTTACCCGGCGTGGACAAGCCCTTCGATGTGGCGGGTGCGTCCTGCAAGCGTATCGATTTGTAACGGGTAACGATGTCCGGGCAGGGCCCGGACAGGTTGGGTAGGAGAGGGTGCCCGGCGTGCATTACGCCGGGCACCCTTGTTTTGCGAGGGGGACTTGCCCGCCGGAATCCGCGTGATCGGCCGCAACCGCATCGTCTTCGCAAGGAGTATATCCCTGTCTGCGGGAATTACAGGCAGCCGTTCTGCGATTTCCTCTCCGCCCGTTCTCCGATGCCCCAAGGCGAGAAATAATGAACCGCGGGTTTATTCCATGTAAGTCATGACGTTGCCGCTGATCTGCTGCAACGATATTTCGCAAACCTTCGTATTGTATTTCGCCGTGAGGATGCGCTCTTCGGCATCGAGCAGGCTCTTCTGCGCTTCGCGCATCTCGATGCCCGGCAGGTCGCCCAGCAGGTAACGCTCCATGGCGATCTCGTAGTTCTCCTTGGCGGCGATCAGGTTCTCTTTTTCCAATTGGATCACCTCGAGGTTATTGCGGTAGGCCTGCCAGAAGTTCGACAGGTTGGCACGCAGCGACTGCTCGAGCCTTTCGCGCGTGAGCTGCGCATTTTCCACGTCGATGCGAGCGTTGCGCTGCTCCCGGCGGCGGTTGCCGTCGAAGATCGTAATGCCGAGTTTCACCCCGGCGTTCAGTCCCAGCGTCCCGCGCGACTGGGTCGTCCCGTTCCCGAAACGGTTGTAGGTGTAGCCGTATCCCGTCGTCAGGTTCAGATAGGGGTAGTTGCGCGCCTGCACGGTTTTCAGGTCGAGTTCGGCCAGCACATTGTCATGCCCTGCCAGCAGCAGAGAGGCATTCGTGTCGAGCGTCTGTGCCAGCAGCTCCTCCCATTTGAGCTCGCCGTTGACCTCGATCACCGAGTCGCGGATACAGAGCATTTCGTTGACGTCCTTGTTGGCCAGCAGTTCGTTGATGCGGATGCGCGAAGCCGAAACCAGCTCCTGCTGGGACATATATTTCGAACTGTCGGCATTGAAGTCCACGCGTGCCTGCAACAGGTCGAGGCGCGAGAAATTGCCGACGCTGACCCGCGCTTCGGTGATGCGCAGCCGCTCGCGCGAAAGCGCCACGGCATAGCGGAAATTCTGCAGGCGCAGCGTTTGCTGGACGTAATTGTAGTATTCGGCCGTCAGGCTGGCTACGAAGTCCTCGATCGTGATGCGGGTGCGGACAGTGCCCATCTCCTGCATCTCTTTGAGCTTTTTGTAGTTGGTACGGATGCGGAATCCGTCGAAAATCGTCCAGTTGAGGTTGATCCCGGCGTTGAACGTCTGGTCGTAGATGCCGTTGTCCGACCATGCGTCCCCTTCGCGCGGTGTGGTGCGCTCGTTGTCCAGCGCCCCCGAATAACCCGCCTCGAAGTCGATCGTCGGCACCATGCCGGCATTTGCCGCCGTGGCATTGTTGTCGCTGATGCGCTCCCCATTGCGCACGATGCGTATGTCGTAGTTGTTTTCCAACCCTATTTCCAGGCACTTGCGGAGGGTCAGCTCCTCCTGTGCCGCCGCCGTTGCGAAAATCCCCGCGGCCAGGGCCGATAAAATCACTCGTTTCATTGGGCTTCCTTATTTCTATTTCTTACTCCGGTCTGTCGATACGTAGCTGTATATTGCCGGGACGATGTAGAGCGTCAGCAGGGTGGATACCACCATACCGCCCACTACGGCGATACCCATGGCGATACGTCCGTTGGCACCTTCGCCCGTGGCGACGGTCAGCGGCAGCAGGCCGAGTATGGTCGAGGCGCTCGTCATCAGGATCGGGCGCAGGCGTTGCAGCGAGGCTTCCTCGATGGCGTGCAGTTTGTCGATCCCGGCTTCCTGCTTCTGGTTGGCGAACTCCACGATCAGGATGCCATTCTTGGCCACCAGGCCGATGAGCATGATGATGCCGATCTGGCTGAAGATGTTCATCGTCTGCCCGTTGGCGGCCATGAACACCAGTGCCCCCGCAATGGCCAGCGGCACGGTGAGCATGATGACCAGCGGGTCTTTGAAGCTCTCGAACTGTGCCGCGAGGATCAGGTAGATCAGCAGGATGGCCAGCAGGAAGGCGAACATCAGGCTCGACGAACTTTCACGGAACTCCTTCGAGTCGCCGGCCAGCGCCGTGCGGAAATCGTCGCCGAGCGTTTCGGCGGCGATGCGATCCATCTCGTCGAGCCCCTGCCCGATGGTCTTGCCCTTCGCCAGCCCGGCCGATACGGTCGCCGAGAGGAACCGGTTGTAGTGGTACAATTGCGGCGGGGCGACGTTCTCTTCCAGTGCGATCAGGTTGTCCAGCTGGATCATCTCGCCCTTGTCGCTGCGTACGTAGATCGACTGCAGGTCGGCGGGCTTGTTGCGTTGCTGGCGGTTGATTTCGGCCAGTATCTCGTATTGCTTGCCGTTCATGTAGAAGTAGCCCATACGCTGGCCGCTCAAGCCATACTGGAGCGTCTGGGCGATGTCGCGCGTCGAGACGCCCAGCAGGTTCGATTTGTCGCGGTTGATGATGATGCGCGCCTCGGGCTTGCTGAATTTCAGGTCGACGTCGGCCATCTGGAACACGGGGCTTTCGTAGACCTTGCGCATGAATTCGGGCAGCACCTCCTGCAACCGTTCGATGCCGGTGGCCTGCAGGACGTACTGCACGGGCATGTTGCCGCGGCGGCCGCCGAAGGTGCTCTGCTGCTGCACGAAGGCGCGGGCCTTGGTCTTGGTACGCACGGCCGCCGAAAGCTCCTCGGCGATCTCCATCTGCGAACGTTTGCGCTCCGCGATGTCCGTCAGAGCGATGCGAACGTTACCCGAACCGCTCGATACGCGTGCCGTGACCGATTTTGCCTCCGGCACGAGCGAATCGACCAGGCGGTTGATGTCCTCGGTGTAGTCGCGCAGGTATTCGTAGGTGGCGCCTTCCGACCCGCGGGTGTTGATCGAAATCTGCGAGCGGTCTTCGAGCGGCGCCATTTCCGCCGGGATGGCCCGCCACAGCCAGCCGATCAGTCCGACCATCAGGGCGATGAGCGGCAATGCCACCCAGCGCCGCCGCAGGAACCCGGCCAGCGTGCGCTGGTAAAAGTTGTTCATTCCCACGAAGAAGGGCTCGGTCTTGCTGTAAAACCAGCTCTTGCGCTCCTGCCGCACCAGCAGTTTGGTCGCCAGCATCGGGGTGATGGTCAGCGCAGCGAAGGTCGAGATGACCACCGCGCCCGAGATCACCATGCTGAATTCGCGGAACAGGCGGCCGGTCATGCCCTCCATGAAGACGATCGGGAAGAACACGGCGATCAGCGTGACCGACGTCGAGATGACGGCGAAGAAGATCTCCTTGGCGCCTTCGATGCCGGCCTCCTTGGGCGTCATGCCGCGTTCGATGCGGATGTAGATGTTCTCGGTCATCACGATGGCGTCGTCGACCACCAGCCCGACCGAGAGCACCACGGCCAGCATCGACAGCACGTTGATCGAGAACCCGGCGACGTACATCAGGAAGAACGTGCCGATGAGCGAGACCGGGATCACGATGCACGGGATGAGCGTCACGCGCCAGTTGCGCAGGAAGAGGAAGATGATGATGATGACAAGGACGAAGGCCTCGTAGACGGTCTGTCTCACCTCGTCGATCGAGGCGCGGATGAAGCGCGTGTTGTCGAACCCGTAGGAGGTCACCACGTCGTCCGGCAGGTCTTTCTTCATCGTCTCCATGCGCTGGTAAACCGCATCGGCGATGTCGATGTGGTTGGCTCCCGGCTGGGGGATCACCACGACGCCCACCATCGGGATACCGTTCATTTTCATGTAGCTGCGCGTATCCTGGGGGCCCAGTTCGGCGCGTCCCACGTCGCTCAGGCGGATGATGCGGTTGGAGGCTTCGCGTACGACCAGGTCGTTGAACTCCTGCGTGGTGTGCATCAGCCCCATCGTGCGGATCGTCAGCTCGGTGGTGTTGCCTTCGATGCTGCCCGAGGGAAGCTCTACGTTTTCGCGGTCGAGGGCGTTCTTGATGTCCACGGGCGTAATGCCGTATCCGGCCATCTTGGCCGGGTCGAGCCACAGGCGCATCGAGTAGCGTTTCTCACCCCATATCTGCACGCCGCTGACGTTGTTGATCGTCTGCAGCTGCTCCTTGACCGTCAGGTCGGCGATCTCGCTCAGTTCCAGCAGCGAACGTTTGTCGCTCTGGATGGTTACCATCAGGATCGGCGTGGCGTCGGCATCGGCTTTGGTGACCGTCGGAGGGTCGCAGTCGCGGGGCAGGTAGCGCTGGGCGCGCGACACCTTGTCGCGCACGTCGTTGGCCGCGGTTTCCAGGTCTACCGAGAGTTCGAATTCGACCGTGATGCGGCTCTGTCCCTGGCTGCTGACGCTCGACATCGAGCGGATGCCCGGGATGCCGTTTATGTTCTGTTCGAGCGGCTCGGTGATCTGGTTCTCGATCACATCGGCATTGGCTCCCGGATAGGAGCACGTCACCGAGATGATGGGATTGTCGACACTCGGGTATTCGCGTACGCCGAGGTAGCTGTACCCGATGAACCCGAATAGCAGGATGATGATCGTCAGCACCGATGCCATTACCGGCCGCCGGATGCTCAGTTCGGAAATATTCATGCGGCGGCGGTTTTATTCGACGGTGTCGAGTTTTACGGGGAGACCTTCACGCAGCTGGAGCGTGCCGGAGACGATCAGCGTGTCGCCCGGGGACAGCCCCTCGACGACCTGTATCCGCGATTCTGTCCTCAGCCCGGTTTTTATGGCTACGGCGTGGGCCTTGCCGCCCTTATAGAGGAATACCTTGTCCACGCCCATTTCGGGGACGACGGCCTGCGTCGGGATGGCAATGGCGTCGGGGATGTCGTGCATGCGGATCTTTACGCTTACGAAGCGTCCGGGTAGCAGCCTGCCCCGCGTGTTGGGGTAGTGCGCACGTACCGAGAAGTAGTGGGTATTGGGGTCGATCTTCGATTCGGTGGCGTATACCTCGGCGTGAAACGTCTCGTTGTACCCCTCGACCGTGAACGTGAGGCGCGTCCCGGGTTTTATCTGGCTGGCGTAGCGCTCCGGGACGGAGAGGTCGATCTTCAGCGGCTTGATTTTGGTCAGCTTGGCCACCACGACGCTCGGCGAGGCATAGGCGCCTTCGCTGACGTTGCGCAGGCCGATCACGCCGTCGAACGGGGCGTGCAGCTCCGTGAGCGCGATGTTCGAACGCACGATGTCGATGTCGGCGTTGAGCATCGCCAGTTCGGTGCGGGCCTGTTCGTAGGCTTCCTGGCTGACGGCGTCCTTTTCGAGCAGGGCGCTCTGGCGGTATACACGGTCTTCGGCCAGTTTGAGCTGCGCTTCGTAGCGCGACAGTTGGGCCAGCAGCGGTTTGTCGTTGACTTTGGCCAGCAGTTCCCCCTTGCGGACGGTCGAGCCTTCCTGGAAGTTGATCGAGACGATCTTGCCCGAGGTTTCGAACGAGAGGTCTACCTCCTCGTCGGGGAGCAGGCTGCCCACCGAGGTGATGCCGTCCGTGAGGGTTTGCGGCCGCACGACGAGCCCGTTGACGTTCAGGACACTATTTTTCCGGGGTATGCTGATTTCCGCCGGGTCGGCGGCGGACGAACTGCCGCGGTAGTGGTTGTAAACGAACAGCCCTGCACAGAATACTACGAGGATGACGGACGTGATGATCCATTTCTTTTTTTTCATACCGGAGAGGTTGTCTTTAATGAGGGATGTGCAAAGATACGAAAAAACCCGCTATGCTTCCGCTGCCGGAAGGTATAATTGCACCCGTTTGTCGTAAAAACGGGGCCGGTTGCGGGTTCGTGTATGCCCGTTTCCGGCGAAACGGCAAAAAACGCCGGCGAAACGACCGGCACCCGCCGCATTCCCCTACCGTTGGGAGCAATACCTACATGTTATTATTCTGTCCCGAAAATTACCTAAAACAGGGAATTGTCCGGGCTTGGCGGGCACCTTAACTTTGCCACCGCAAACAAAATAAACGGAGAGCCTATGCGTCTTGGAATTTTACTGTTTACCCCTATTTTCTTACTGGCGGGTGTTACCCTGCATGCGCAGGAAGCCGTGAACGCCCCCGAACCTGCGGCCGCGGCCGATTCGGCTGCCAATGCCGAGCTGAAGGCACAGCTGAAAGCCGAACTCCTGTCGGAGATCCGGGCCGAGCTCTCTTCCGAAGTGAAGACCGCCGTCAGCAAAGAGGCCGACAAACCCTCACGGCTGACCGTGGGCGGGTACGGCGAGGCCGTCATGACGCGCAATTTCTTCAGCGACAACTACCTGCGTTATATCAGCCCTGACAAGTACAAGAATGACAAAAGCCACGGCCGCTTCGACCTCCCGCATGTGGTCATCTACCTGGGCTACGATTTCGGGCGCGGCTGGTCGATGGGCACCGAGATCGAATTCGAGCACGGCGGCACGGAGAGCGCCTTCGAAACCGAATTCGAGGAGGGCGGCGAGTATGAGTCGGAGATCGAACGCGGCGGCGAGGTCGCCCTCGAACAGTTCTGGCTCCAGAAAAGCTTCAGCCCGGCCTTCAACCTGCGCCTGGGGCATATGATCGTGCCTGTCGGCGGAACCAACCAGCACCACATGCCCACCGAGTTCTTCGGGGTCTACCGTCCCGAGGGCGAGAATACGATCCTGCCCTGCACATGGCACGAAACGGGCATCAGCCTCTGGGGACGTGCCGGTGACTGGCGTTACGAGGTGATGTTCCTGCCGGGACTGGATTCCGACCGGTTCGGCGACAACGGTTGGGTCAGCGGCGGTGCCGGAAGCCCCTACGAATTCAAGATCGCCAATGCCTATGCCGGGGCGTTCCGCATCGACAACTACTCCGTCCCGGGCTTGCGCCTGAGCCTGAGCGGTTATGCTGGCAACAGTTTCAGCAATACCCTGAGTGCCAACCGTACCGGTGCGGACAGATACAAGGACGTGAAGGGTACGGTGATGATCGGCGCCTTCGATTTCCTCTACGATGCCCATAACTGGATCGTTCGCGGTAACTTCGACTACGGGCACCTGACCAATTCGGACAAGATTTCCCAGTTCAACCGCGATATGCCCAACGCATCGCCCTCGCCCAAGCAATATGTGGGTTCGGACGCCATCGCCACGGGGGTGGAAGCCGGTTACGACATCTTCTCGCAGATACGCAAGCTCAAGGAGAGGGGACACCGCTTCTACGTCTTCGGCCGTTATGAGTTCTACGATTCGATGTTCGATACCGCCAAGTCGGTGATCCGCCAGGACTGGTGCGGCCGCCAGCGGGTAGCCGTCGGGTTCAATTATTATCCGATCAAGAACATTGTCATCAAGGCCGAGTACGGCATCGGCCTGCTCCGGTCGTACGACTACACCGACTCCGCCACCGGGGAGACCCGCACGGGGCGTTTCAAAAACGAGCCCTCCCTTTCGCTGGGGATCGCCTATTCCGGCTTTTTCAGACGTTAACCAAATCATAATGAGAATATGAAAAATCTGTTCAAAAATTCCGTTTATGCAGCCGCGGCACTCGTCCTGGCGCTCGGGGCCGCATCGTGCAGCGACAGCGACGGCGATTACACGTTTGCCGACGAGCGTGAAGAGGCGCTCAAGAATGCTGCCGTAGATTTCGTCGACAATAACGTGATTCCGACCTATAAGGCCCTGGCCGACGGGAGCATCGCCTTGCAGGAGGATTGCGAGGCCATGCTGGAGGCTTTCGACGCGGGAACCCTTACGACCCCGCTGGTGCAGGCCGCCTGCAACGACTGGATCACCACGCGCAAGCACTGGGAGCTCAGCGAGGCCTACCTTTACGGCGCTGCGGCCGATTACGACATCGACCCGCATATCGACTCCTGGCCGCTGGACGGCACGGCGCTTCAGAACCTGCTGAACAACAACAGTATGATGGCCGAGATCGAGAGGAATCCCGATTATGTCAGCGCCAATCTGGGTTACGGCCTGCTCGGGTTCCATGCGTTGGAATACATGCTTTTCGAGAATGCGGGCCCCCGCGCCCTCGGCAAATACACCCGTCCCCAGCTGGTATACCTGGTCGGTGTGGCCAACGATCTGTGCAACATGTGCGTACGCCTCGAAGCTTCGTGGGCGGGGCTGGACAATGTCACCGAAGAGAAGCAGACGATCCTGGGCGATGCCGAACTGGAGCCGACTTTCGACTACGGCGCTTCGATGCGCAATTCGGGGAAGGGCGGCAGCAAGTACCGCAACTATAAGGATGCCGCCGAGGAGATCATCCAGGGCTGCATCGACATCGCCACGGAGGTCGGCTCGCAGAAGATCGGCCGTCCGGCCAACGGAACCAGCTCCGAGGATATCAATTACATCGAGTCGCCTTACAGCCAGAATTCGAAGACCGATTTCATCGACAACATCATCAGCATCCGGAACACCTATCAGGGCATGACCTCCGGCGACGCTTCGGTGAGCGACTGGATCGAGGTGGTCGACCCCGTCCTCGATACGGAGGTTCGCAATGCGATTTCCACGGCGATCGAAAAGATCGAGGCCTGCCCGGCCCCGTTCGTCGACAACCGTACGGCACAGGCATGGAAGGATGCCGCCACCTATTGCAATAACGACCTTGTGAACGCGCTTACGAAGGCGCTGACGGCACTGTCGGTCGAAAAATAACCATTTTCAGCAATGAAAAAGCACTTGATTTACAGCCTGTGCATGTCGGCAGCCCTGATGGCTGCCGCGTGCGCTGATGACAAGGGGACGGATCCCGCCCCCGATCCGAATCCCGACCCCGTTCCCGAGGAGTATTACGCCGGCGGCAAGCTCGGCACGGCTTTCAACACTACGTCGGTGGCCTACGAGCAGCCTACGCCGGTCGTCGATGACGACGCCGCGATGACGCAGCGTTTCCTGAACGGCGAGGCGCTGTTCGAAAAACCCTTCACGGCCAACTCGTCGGGTGTGCGCTACGGCCTCGGGCCGCTCTATATCCGCACCTCGTGCCTGCACTGCCACCCGGGCTACGGCCACGGCAAGCGTATCGAAGGCGCGTTCAACACCAACCAGATCGGCAACGGCTATCTGCTGGTCATCACCGACGAGGACGACAATTACCTGACATCGCTCACCGGTATGCCGCAAACGCGGGCCGTGGCGCCGTTCAAAGCCCCGATCGACGAATCGAAGATCATGATCGGCTGGCAGGAGTATACCGACGAGTGGGGCAATAAGTTTCCCGACGGCGAGTCTTACAGCCTGATCTATCCCGAAGTGACGATCCCCGAGGACGCCTATTACGTGCCGCTGATCGGCGCCAAGGGCGAGGTGCCCTATGCCAAGGTGCGCGTGCGCCTCGAATCGACCATCGGCATCTACGGTACGGGCTTGCTGGATGCCATTTCGGACAGCGACCTGAAAGCCGAGTACGTTCGCCAGGAGCAGAACGGCGTGCCGCTCAATCCCGCGATCTTCAGGAACGGCGAGTGGGTCAAGACCTATGGGACGACCACCCATCCGCTGCGCTATACCTATGCCCTGAGTCGCGGCCCGTTGCAGGATGCGGCGGGTGCCAATGCCATCTGGAACATCACCAACGTGACCCGCTCTGACCGCCGTTACCACTACATGACCGCTGCTTATGCCGAAGTAGCGTCGAAGGACGCCGATGTGCAGCGGGATTTCTACACGCTTTTCCCGGCGTGGAACAAGACGGGCGACGTTGCGCAGGATATTTACAACTATCTGATGAACAAGGAACTGCCTGTCGAGATGAGCGATGAGGACTATGTCGACTTCATGGTCTGGCACCGCGGTCTGGCCGTACCGGCGGCGCGTAACCTCGACGATGCGGACGTTAAACGCGGCAAGACGCTCTTCACCGAGATCGGCTGTGCCACCTGCCACCGTCCGACCTGGACGACGGGCGACGATGTCTTTACCGACCCCAACGGTTTCTTTGCCGACGGCGACAGCCGCCTGCCGCGTTATCCTAACCAGAAGATCTGGCCCTACTCCGACATGGTGCAGCACCGGCTCTTCATGGTGAACGACATCCGCACGGGCTGGTGCCGTACGACGCCGCTCTGGGGCCGCGGCCTGAGCGAGAAGTGCACGGGCGCCAGCGACCGCCTGCACGATTGCCGTGCGCGGACGGTCATCGAGGCTATCATGTGGCATGGCGCGGCGCAGAGCGACGCCCGCTGGTCGGTCGAGAAGTTCCGCACGCTGAGCAAGGACGACCGCGACGCGGTGGTCGAATTCATCGAATCCATCTAACCCTTCCCGGATATGTGCGAAGCGCCGGTGCCCCGTGCATCGGCCTTTGCCGTGTCCGGACGATGCATTCACACACGAACGAACGGATGAAACTGTTGAAACTGTTGAAACGCCTTGCCTTCGGGCTGCTCGGAGCCGTGATGGCGGTGCTCGTTACGGCCACGGTACTTGAAAAGATATACGGTACGGATTTCTCCGCTGCGCATATCTACGGCGCGGGCTGGTTCGCCGCGCTTTGGGGTGCCCTCACCCTCGCGGCGCTGGCCTGCCTGTTCCGCCGGAAATTGTGGCGCAGGCCCGCCGTCCTGTTGCTGCACCTCTCTTTCGCGGTCATCCTCGCGGGGGCTTCCGTGACATGGCTCTTCGGCCAGCAGGGGACGTTGCACCTGCGCACGGGCGATCCCGGGGCGACCGCATTCGCCGGCCGTGACGGTTCGGAGCAAATACTGCCCTTCCGGGCCCGGCTGGACGATTTCCGCATCGAGTATTATGCCGGCACCCGTGCGCCGATGGATTTCGTCAGCCTTCTCACCCTGACGGCCGACGACGGGTCGCTGCACGGTGAAGTCGGCATGAACCGCATCCTGGTTTTCCGGAATTATCGGTTCTACCAGTCCGCCTATGACGAGGACGGACGGGGTACGACCCTTTCCGTTTCGTATGATCCGTGGGGCATCGGCATCACCTATGCCGGGTACGGGCTGCTGCTCGTTTCCATGCTGGCGTTCCTGTGCGACAGGCGCGGGGGTTTCAGGCGGTTGCTGCGCAGCCCTGCGCTCCGCAAGGCGGCGCTGTGTCTTGTCCTCTGTACGGCGGCCGTACAGGGTGCCCGGGCGGCTGACACCTTGCCGCAGACGCTTCCGCGCGAGGTCGCCGCGGAATTGGGCGACCTGTATGTCTACTACAACGACCGTATCTGTCCGTTGCAGACCCTGGCTAAGGATTTTACGGTGAAACTCTGCGGGAAGAGCCGCTACCGGGGACTTACGCCCGAGCAGGTGCTTTCCGGCTGGCTGTTCTATTACGACGACTGGAAACGCGAACCGATGATCCGCATCAGGAGTGCCGGGGCACGCCGCCTGCTGGAGGTCGGCGGGCGTTATGCGCGGCTGTCGGATTTCCGCAACCGGGTCAACGAATACCGGCTCGAAGGGGCTGCCGGGCGTCCGGCGGGCGAGGCCGATGAGAAATTCAACATCATCGGGATGGTCTGCACGGGCAGTATGCTGCGGATTTTTCCCTATACCGACCCTTCGGACAGCCTGCTGCGCTGGGCGTCGCAGGTCGACGGCCTGCCGCGGGAGCTGCCTCACGGGCAGGCGCTCTTTATCGGCCGGGCGATGAACTACGTCAGCGAACTGGTCGTAAAACGGGATTGGGCGGGGGTCGCAGGGGTGTTGCGCAAGATCCGCAGCTACCAGCAGAAGGAGGGCGGGGCGCATATGCCTTCCGGGCTGCGTTTCCGTGCCGAAAAACTTTATAACCGGCTCGATTGGTCGCTGCCGCTCGCCGCGGCATTCATCCTGACCGGGATCGGAGGATTCCTCGATGCCTGCCGCCGGATGGTGCGCGGGCGGGCTTTCGGGGCGAAAACCCGGGGCTGGCTCCTTGCGGGCGTTGCCGCCGGAGGACTGTATCTTACGCTGATGCTGGCGCTGCGGGGCTATGTCAGCGGCCACTGGCCTGTTTCGAACGGCTATGAAACGATGCGCTTCATGGCATGGTGTACGCTGCTGCTCACGCTGCTCTTCGCCCGCCGCTTCCTGTTCCTGCTGCCTTTCGGTTACCTGATCGCCGGGCTGTCGCTGATAGTTTCGATGATGGGGGAGTCGAACCCTCAGATCACGCAGCTGATGCCGGTTCTCGACTCGCCGCTGCTCTGCATCCATGTGATGCTGGTCATGGTGGCCTATGCGTTGCTGGCGTTCGTTATGTTCGGCGGCGTGGCAGGGGTCGTCCTGCACCGCCGCGCCCGCGGGGCGGCCGCGCAGCTGCAGGCCGTCAGCCGGCTGATGCTCTATCCGGCCGTCTTCTGCCTCGCCGCCGGTATCTTCGTCGGCGCCGTCTGGGCCAATGTGTCGTGGGGACGCTATTGGGGCTGGGATCCCAAGGAGGTGTGGGCGCTCGTTACGCTGCTGGTTTATGCGCTGCCCCTGCATGCCGGATCCCTGCCGTGGTTCCGCCGGCCGTTGTTCTTCCATTGGTTCTGCATCGCGGCGTTCCTCTCGGTGCTGGTCACCTATTTCGGGGTCAATTTCCTGTTGGGCGGCATGCACAGCTATGCCGGATAGGGGAGCGGCGATCCGGGGCGGGATGCCCATTCCGTGCGTCCCGGTCGTCCCTATCGTATGGCGGGGCCGTCATTGCGCAGCCGAGCGGTAAACCGTTCCGGCAGCCGGGGCATGGCGCCGTGCTGCGAGCAGACGTGGGCCGCGACATCCACGGCCAGCCTGTGTGCTTCCCCGATGCCGAGCCCCGAGAGCAGGGCGGCCAGGAACGATGCCGTGAACGAGTCCCCTGCACCGACCGTGTCGGCTACTTCGACGCGCGGCGTGGGGATATATGACCGGGTGTCGGGGGCGAATACCGAACTCCCGGCGGCGCCGCAGGTGAGGATCACGATCCGCAACCCGTACCTGTCGAGCAGCGTGCGGCACTGCTCCCCGGGCTGCATCCCCTCCAAGCCGAACATGCTGCCGACCACGGCCAGTTCTTCGTCGTTTATCTTCAAGATGTTGCACTTCCGCAGCGACTCTTCGACCACCTGCTGCGTGTAGAAGTGCTGCCGCAGGTTGATGTCGAAGACCTTGTATTGTCCCTCGCCGTCGGGCATCGTTTCCAGGAAACGCCCGATCGTGCGGTGCGATACGGGGCTGCGCTGTGCCAGCGACCCGAAGCAGGCTGCACGGGTGTGCCGGGCGAGCTCCTCGATCTGCGGGGTGAACGGTATGTTGTCCCAGGCTACGCCCTGCCGGATCTCGTAGCTGGGGATGCCCGCCCCGTCGAGCGTGACTTCGACCGTCCCGGTCGGGAACGGCACCGTTTCCAGCATATGTCCCACCCCTTTTTCGCGGAGCTGGTTGCGGAGTTCGCGTCCCGCCTCGTCGTCGCCGACGGCGCTGACCGCGCAGCTGCGCAGCCCGAACTGCGACATGTGGTAGGCGAAGTTCGCGGGAGCGCCGCCGATCTTCCGCCCTTCGGGCAGTATGTCCCAGAGTGCTTCGCCGATCCCGACGACCCACTCTGTCTTTCGGTTTGCTTCGGTATTCATTGTCGTTTGCGTTTGCTGCGAAGTTAACGGTTTTGCTCGATATTTTTCCGCTTGCGCGGTGTTTTTCAACATGGCGTGAGGCATTTGGCCGTAATTTTCGCGGCATTCGGTTTGTCCTGCCGGGACGGTTTCCGACGACAGGGCGGACGAATTATGCCCGGAAAGTTTGTATTGAACGGCTTTTGTCTTATTTTTGTCTGACACAAAACCCGAAACCATGATGCTGCGAACCCTTCCCGCCCGATCCGGCTTCCTGTGGGTGCTTCTGGCGTGCATTTCCCTCGCAGGATGTACGCGGCACCCAAAATACTCGCTTCAGACCGAAGCGGCGCTGGAACGGCTGGATGCGGAACTTTCCCGCAAGGATCGTTACCAGCAGTGGCGGCAGGCGCAGAACGACAGCCTGCGCCGGGAGGTGGCGCGTGCCCGCAACGCCGGCGACCGGGCGTGGCGCCTGTTCGCCGTGTCGCAGAATTACGTGACCTACCAGCTGGATTCGGCGGCTTATTACGTCGACCGCCTTTACCGGCTGGCCGCCTCTGCCGGGTCGGAGGATATCCGCCGCATCGCCCTGCTTGCCGACATCGACGTCTGGCTGGGCCGCGGGCAGCTGGGGCTTGCCGAAGAACTTTTCCGCAGGATAGATACGGCCGGCATGTCCTCTGCGGAGTATGCCGCATGGCATTCGCGCTACTCCTCGATCGCCGCCCGGCGTGCGGCCGAAGCCGAGGACGGAGCCGTGCGGTCGGCATGGCGCGATACGGTGGTGCGAGTCAGGCACATATCCGTGCCCGGGCAGTCGGAGTGGACGCAGGCGCGGATCGCCGCTGCCGCTCTGCGCGACAGCGGCCGCTTCGCTGAGGCCGTACAGTTGCTCGAGCCCTATACGGCCCGGAATCCCGACTACCAGGAGCTGGCGCTTCTCTATTACGGCCTCGCAGGCATCGCGCGGGCGTGGGGCGACGACGACCTGCGGCTTTATTACCTGGCCGAATCGTCCGTCGCCGACCTGCGTGCCGGCACCCGTTCCTATGCCTCGCTGTACGACCTTGCGCTGCTGCTGTTCGACCGCAAGGATTACGACCGTGCGGCAGCCTATATGGGCAGCGCGTCCGATGACGCCATGCACTGCCGGTCGATGGTGCGCATACCGGTCTCCTCTTCCGCGGCCGTCAAGATCAGCGAGGCCATCTCCTCGAACATCGCCCAAAGGCAGGCCATGATGACCACGACGATCTGGTTGGCCGGTGTCTTCCTGGTCGTCCTCATCGGTATCCTCTGGTACGTGCTGTGGCAGCACCGCCGCCTGCGCGGCAACCACCGGCAGCTGATTGACATGAGCGCCCAGTTACAGGCGAAGAACGACGAGATGCAGGCCAAGAACGACCATATCCGCGAGATCAACGGCGCGCTGGTCGACTCCAACCGGATCAAAGACCGTTACGTCTGCCACTATATCGACCTTTCCGTCCATTACATCAAGCAGATTGACACTTTCCGCCGCGAGGTCTGCCGCGTCGCCCGCAACAAGGGCGTCGACGAACTGGTGCGCTGGCTGAACACCTCGCAGGCCGTCAGCGGCGAATATGCGAAGTTCTACCAGTCGTTCGATTCCTCGTTCCTCGACATCTTCCCGCAATTCATCGAACAGGTCAATGCCCTCCTGCAGCCCGAGTCGCATTTTGCGCCCCGCGCCGACGCATCGCTGACCACCGAGCTGCGGATTCTGGCGGCCATCCGGCTCGGGATTACCGACAGCGGACACATCGCTTCGCTGCTCAACTGTGCCTCGGCGACGGTCTATACCTACCGCACCAAACTCCGCAATGCGGCGCTGGATCGGGACAATTTCGAGCAGCAGGTGTCGCGGATCGGTCTCTGATCTTTCGGATAGTCTATATAATCCGGGGTGTGGATTCGGTTTTTAAAACCCTGATATGTAATGCTATATAGATTGTCAAACCTCTATATAGTTCTATACGTGCGCTGGAATAATCATAAATAATAGGTATTTTTGTCCTAACCCCGGCCACGGAACCATTTAACCAATCATAAATTATGCTGACTAAAACTTATTTTCGCAGAAAGCTCGCGCAAGCGTGCGGGCTGGGACTCGTGCTCTGCGCTGCCGCTGCATGTGCGCCACAACAGAATGTGCTGACCAAAGAGGAGATTGCCGACGGCTGGCAGCTGTTGTTCGACGGCAAGACGCTCGACCAGTGGAAGGACTACAACGGCGAAGAGCTGACCATGCCGTGGCATGTCGTCGACGGCTGCATCCAGGCCAAGGGTGACGGCAGCGACCTGGCAGGCTACATCGTTACGAAGAAACAGTACGAAAACTTCATCCTCGACTGGGACTGGAAACTCTCCCACGGAGGGAACAGCGGTATGATCTACCACGTGGTCGAAGACCCCTATTTCAAGGTACCCTACGTAACCGGCCCCGAATACCAGCTGATCGACAACGAGGGCTGGGAAGAAGTCAATGCCCCCAACAAACTCGAAGAGTGGCAGAAACTGGGCGTGGACTACGCCATGCACCTGCCCGATCCCGATTCGCTGTTCGTCAACCCGCAGGGCGAGTGGAACTCGTCGCGCATCGTCTTCGACAACGGCCATGTCGAGCACTGGCTCAACGGCCACAAGATCCTCGAATTCGAAGCCTGGACGGACGACTGGTTCGCCCGCAAGCACAGCGGCAAATGGGAGACCGCACCCGAATACGGCCTTGCGCGCCGCGGTGTGATCTGCCTGCAGGATCACGGTTCGCCCGCTTCGTTCCGCAACCTGAAGATCAAGGAGCTGCCCCGCAAGGCCGGCCGCGAGGTCGAGCTGTTCAACGGCAAAGACCTGACGGGCTGGGAGGCCTACGGCACGGAGAAGTGGTATGTCGACAAGGACGGCAACATGGTTTGCGAGAGCGGCCCCGACAAGGAGTACGGCTACCTCGCCACGCGCGAATATTATAACGATTTCGACCTGACGCTCGAATTCAAGCAGCTGGCCAACGGTAACTCGGGCGTCTTTTTCCGCTCGTTCGTCGAGCCTCCCGTGAAAGTCCACGGCTGGCAGTGCGAAGTGGCCCCCAAGGGCTTCGATACGGCCGGTATCTACGAGTCCTACGGCCGCGGCTGGCTGGTTCAGATCCCCGACGAGAAGGAGGACATCCTGCGGGAGGGCGAGTGGAATACGCTGCGCCTGAAAGTCCAGGGCGACCGCGTGCAGACGTGGCTCAACGGCGAAGAGATGGTCGACATCACCGATGCCAGGATCGGCGCCGCACAGGGGCGCATCGCCCTGCAGATCCACGACGGCGGCGGGATCAAGGTGCTCTGGCGCAATTTCCGTCTGACAACCTTATAATTACCACTAACCTGAACACGATATGAGTACCCGCAGGAATTTTCTGAAAACACTGAGCGGCATGGCACTGCTGACGGTCGTCCCGCGCCATGTGCTCGGCGGCCCGAAACACGTGGCGCCGAGCGACCAGCTCACCAAAGGCATCATCGGCGTCGGCGGCATCGGCAAGAGCAGCTACCATTTCACCAGCACCAAGGAGTGCCGTCTGGTGGCGGTCTGCGACGTCGACAGCAAGCATCTCCAAAGCGCGCTCGACCTGGGCAAAAAGCGTTTCAACGAGACGTTGCAGTCCTATCGCGATTTCCGCCGCCTGATCGCCGACCCCAATGTCGACATCGTCCATATCGCCACGCCCCCGCACTGGCACGGCATCATGGCCGTTGAGGCCGCCAAGGCCGGCAAGGACATCTGGTGCGAGAAACCGATGACCCGTACCATCGGCGAGGGCAAGCGCGTCGTGGAGGCCGTCAAGCGCAACAACCGCATCTTCCGCCTCAATACGTGGTTCCGTTTCACGGATACCTTCTATGGCCTGGGCACCACCGTCGAGCCGCTCAAGAAGCTGATCGACAGCGGCCTGCTGGGATGGCCGCTCAAGGTGACCATCTCGGGCACCACCGGCTTCACCTGGAAATTCTTCTGGGTGGGCAAGGAGAACCTCGTCCCGCAGAGGGTTCCGTCGAATCTCGACTACGACATGTGGCTCGGCCCGGCCCCCTACAAGCCTTACAACGAACACCGTGTGCACCAGACTTTCCGCGGTTACTGGGACTACGACGGCGGCGGCCTGACGGACATGGGGCAACACTACATGGATCCCGTGCAGTACCTGCTGGGCAAGGACGAAACTTCGCCCGTGAAGGTCGAGGTCGACGCCCCCGAGCAGCACCCCGACGCCGTGGGTATCTGGCGTAAGATCGTCTATACCTACGATGACGGCTGCCAGATCGTCCTCGAAGGCGAAGGCTTCGAAAGCGGCGGCGACACGCCTTATATCGAAGGCCCGCTGGGCAAGGTCTATAAAGGGTTCCGCTGCACGATCCCCGACATCATGGAGAAACTGGCCGAGATGCCCGACCCTGCGCCGCAGAACACCGACTTTTTGGAATGCGTCCGCACGCGGAGCAGGTTTGCGCTCGACGAACAGATCGGTCACCGCAGCTCGACGCTCGTGAATCTGGGTGCCTGCGCCCTGCGTTTGAACCGAACGTTGCATTTCGACCCCGACAAACAACTCTTCATCGGCGACGATGCCGCCAACCGACTGATCGACCAGCCGATGCGCGGCCCGTGGCATATTTAAGCACCAGTTACCATGAAAAAGATAATCATACGACTTTTTATGCTGGGAGCATTGGCCGCCCTGCTGCCCGCAGGAGCCGCCGCCCAGCAATCGGATGCCCGCCAGCGCACGACGGAAACCATCGTCGCCGACGGACTCGCACAGCTTCCCGCAGCCGATGCCAAGGTTTTCAACCAGGTGATGGGCGAACTGGCCGCCACCGGAAGCAAGGGTGTCGAGATGATCGCCGCCATGCTCGTCCCTGCCGACAAGGGCAAGAACGCCACGTTCGAATACGCCCTTAACGGCGTGGTGGCCTATGTGACCGACCCGGCGCACGAAGCGCTGCGTGACGATGTCCGCAAGGGCCTGCTGGCAGCTATCGACCGTTGCGGCGACGACGCCAACCGGGCTTTCCTTTTCTCGCAGCTGCAATTCTGTTCGACGGCCGCCGATGCCGCCGCCATGGCCCGTTATCTGGACGACCCCTACCTGGCCGGCTATGCCCTCCGGGCGCTGGTCTCGACCCCGGGTACGGAAGCACTGCTGCTCGCCGAGGCCGGCAAGGACGACCTTACCGCTGCCCGCAAACAAGCGCTCGCCTATGCTTTCGCTGAAAAGCGGCTTGCCGCTGCCGAACCGTTTCTCCTGACATGGCTCGAAGGTGCCGATGCGCAGACCGCGGAGCAGATCTATAACGCACTGGCCGCCTGCGGTTCGCAGGCCTCGCTCAAGCCGCTGGCCGCTGCCGCAGCCAAGACCGGCTACGCATGGGATGACGCCGGCGCTGCGGACGCTTACCTGCGCCTGCTCGCAAGGCTCGCCGCCGCAGGCGACGCCCGGGCCGTAAAGGCCGCCAAGGGATTGCTCAAATGCGACCTCCAGTACATCCGCGGCGGTGCGCTCGCGATCCTGGCCGATGCCCTCGGTGTGCAGAAGGCGATGCCCTATGTGCTCAAAGCCCTCGAGGAGGGCCCTGCGGAGTACCGCTTCGCCGCCCTGCAATCGCTCGGCAAAGGCGACGACAAACTTTTCGCACAGGTTGCAGCCGGCATGCCGCGCTACGATGCCGCCGCGCAGGCCGCCGTTATCGGATGGCTCGGGGAGTGCGGCGCCGTGTCGCAGGCCGATGTGATTACGGCCGCCGTAGCGTCGCCCGACGGCTGCGTGGCCGAGGCCGCAATTGCCGCCTCGGGCCGTATCGGCGGCGAAAAGGCGCTACGGGCGTTGGCCGGGGCGCTCGAAGGCCCCCATGCCGGTGCCGCGATGAAAGCCCTCCTTGCATTCAACGGACAGATCAACCCCGAAGTGGGGCGGCTGCTTGCGCAGGATGATGCCGCGGCACTCGTTCCTGCGCTCAAGCTGGCCGCTGCGCGCCGCATGTCCGCGGCCGCAGACCGGGTGTTCGCACTGCTCGGCTCCTCCGACGCGGAGGTTCGTGCCGCCGCTTACGGGGCGCTTCCCTTCGTCGCCCAGCCGCAGCACATGGATCGGCTCTCCGCATTGCTCGACGCTTCCGATGAGGCCCACACGGCCGCGATCCAGTCGGCGCTGATCCGCACCTCGGGGCAACTCCCCGCCGACAGGCGGTATGGCGCCGTCGCAGGTTATATGAAGGCCTCGGAAACCCCTGCGCGTTACTATCCCGTGCTGGCGCAGAGCGGCACGCAGGAGGCTGTCGCCAGCCTGCTCGACGGGTTCCGCTCCGGGAACCGCGACGCGGCTTTCGCCGCCCTGCTGACGGTCGAAAATCCTGCCATGACCGATATCCTTTACGGGATCGCTGCCGAAAATCCGATGCTCACCGACCGCGCCCTGATGCGCTATGCCGACCTGGCTTCGCAGGCCGCCGTGACCCCGATCCGCCGCTACCAGCTTTACAGACAGGCTCTCGCACTCAGGCCTTCGGCCGCCGTGCAGGCCAAATTGCTCGGCTACCTTTCGGGCGTATACGCCCTCCCGGCACTGATGCTGGCCGCCGAATACCTCGACGATGCGCAGACCGCCGCCCCGGCCGCCGCGGCCGTGAAGACCATCGTTGCCAAGTGCAACCCGATGCCCGGCGGCGAAGCTGTCCGCAAGGCTTTGGAGCGGGCGCACGAGGTCTATAAAGAACTCGCCAAATCCGACGCCGACGCCGGGTATGCCGTGGATGAGATCACGGGTCTGCTCGGTAAGATCCCGGCGGACGGATTCGCCGTGCTGCCCACCGACGGGCTCGCGGGATGGACGGCCGTGGCCGTGAATCCTGCCGAGGCGAAGAGGCTGCCCGCCCGTCAGGTGGCGAAGCTCCGCAAAGCCGCCGGCGAGGCGGTGGCTGCCAATTGGGGCGCTGCGAACGGCCTGCTCGAATTTGCCGCCAAGGCTCCCGCGACGATCGGGACTGAAAAGGAATACGAGAATTTCGAACTCTGGATCGAATGGCGTTCCGAGGGCGAGGCCGGCATGGCCGTGCGCTCGATGCCGCTGATCCGCCTGGGCGGTGCCGCCGGGACGGGGCTCGCGGACGGCAAGGCCGCCCGAACCGTTGCCGACAACGCTCCGGGGACGTGGAATACGCTCTATGTTAAGATCGTGGACGATCGCATCACGCTGGTGGAGAATGGCGTGAAAGTTGCCGAAAATGCCGTGATGACGAACCTCTGCGCGCCCGGCGAGCCGGTTTATGCACAAGGCCGTATCGAACTGGCCGGACAGGGTGCTCCCGTCGCCTTCCGAAACCTCTGGATCAACGAATTGCCGTCGACACCCGTTTTCTCCCTCCCGGCCGACGAGGCCGCCGCGGGCTACGAGGTGCTCTTCGACGGGCGTTCGCTCCACAAGTGGACGGGCAATACGACCAATTATGTGCCGCTGGACGGTACGATCGACGTGACGGCCACCTACGGCGGTTCGGGGAACCTCTACACCGTCGGGGAATACGGCGATTTCATCCTGCGCTTCGAGTTCCGGTTCCTCACCGAGGGCGTCAACAACGGCATCGGTATTCGTACGCCGATGGGCGTCGATGCCGCGTTCCACGGGATGGAGATACAGATTCTCGACCACGATGCGCCGATCTACAAGGACATCAGCGATTACCAGCAGCACGGTTCGGTTTACGGTGTCATCCCGGCCGAGCGCGTGAAGTTCGGCGAGCTGGGTGAGTGGAATACCGAGGAGATACGTGCCGTGGGCGACCGCATTACGGTCACGGTCAACGGCCGGGTGATCCTCGACGGCAATATCCGCGAAGCCTGCCAGGGGCACAATGTTTCCGAGGACGGTTCGAAGGTCAATCCCTATACGGCCGACCACCGCAACCACCCGGGGCTTTTCAACAAGTCGGGCCATATCGGCCTGCTGGGCCATGGTGCCGGCATCCAGTTCCGCAACCTGCGTGTGTTGGATCTGGGCGCAGGCCGCAAATAACAACCGCCGGGGTCGCCCGTCCGGATCTCTTTCCGGACGGGCGACCCCCGGGGGACGGCGCGGGAACTCTCCGCACCCGATCCCGAAACTTGTAACCTGTCGGGCGTGCCGCGCCGCAGCGGGTACGCCGCGGGCGGAAATTGAGCCCCGGCCGTGCGAATTGCCGCGCCGCCCGATATAACCTTTTGGAGGATTCCGATGAAAAACGAACCGACCGTTTCCCGCCCCGTGCGGATTGTGGTGATAGGAGCCGGGAACCGGGCCAATAAGTACCTCGAATATGCCCGCCGGTATCCCGACCGGCTGCAGCCCGTCGCCGTCGTCGATGTGAACGACCTGCGCCGCCATGCCTTCGCCCGGGATTTCGGACTGCCTGCCTGCAGGAGCTATGCGCATTACGACGACTTCTTCGCCGATGGTGTCGAAGCCGACATGGTGCTGATCTCGACCCCCGAGAACGTCCATTTCGACCCGGCGGTCAAGGCCATCGACGCGGGATACCACATCCTGCTCGAAAAGCCGATCGCCCAGCACCTCGAAGAGTGCCGCGAAATCGCCCGCCGCGCCCGCGAACGGGGCGTGATGGTCGGCGTGTGCCATGTGTTGCGCTACCATCCCTATTTTGCCAAAATCCGTGAGATCGTCGCCTCGGGCGAGCTGGGGCAGGTCGTCTCGGTCAACCATACCGCTGCCGTGGGCCTCGACCGTGCCACGCACAGCTACGTGCGCGGGATTTTCCGCCGCGAGCGGGAGTCGAATCCGATCCTGCTGGCCAAATGCTGCCACGACATCGACTTCCTGCTGTGGCTGACCGGCGCGCATTGCCGCAGCCTGTCGTCCTTCGGCTCGCTGCGCTGGTTCCGTGCGGAGAATGCCCCCGCGGGTGCGGGCCGCCGTTGCCTCGACTGCGCGATAGAGTCCGCCTGTCCTTTTTCGGCACGCGATCTCTATTATGTCCGCCGCGACTGGGTGGCGAACTTCGATGTCCCCGAAGGCAAGACCCTCGATGAGACCATCCTCGAGGAGCTTCGCACCGGGATGTACGGCCGTTGCGTCTACCACTGCGACAACGACGTGGTCGACCACCAGCTGCTTGCGATGGAGATGGAGGGCGAGGTGACCGTGAGCCTTTCGATGGAGATGTTCACGGCCGACGATTTCCGCAAGACGCACGTCCGCCTGACGGGGGGCGAGATCGACGGCGACGAGAGGACGCTGTGCGTGCGCAGGTTCCGCGGCGGCGACGAGCGAACTTACGATTTCTCGGATATCGTCGGACAGCCGTTCCATGCCGGTGCCGACCTGCATCTGATCGGGGATTTCATCCGGGCGCTCCGCGATCCGGGCTATCCGTTCCTGACGACCATCGAGGATTCGATCGAAAGCCACCGTATCTGCTACGACGCCGAGCGCAGCAGGCGCACCGGGACGACGATCCGCGTGGACGGGACGAAATAACGTACTACGGAAAAAGGCCGGATCATCCGGCCTTTTTTCATTTTTAGCACCGTCTTTGCTACCTTTGCCGGAAACGGCCTCCCATGGAAATCCTCTATCGATGGATCGACGGCATCAACGACGTGCTGTGGTCATACCTGCTGGTCGCACTCCTGCTGGGGTGCGCCGTCTGGTTCACGTTGCGCACGCGCGGCGTGCAGTTCCGTATGCTGGGCGAGATGGTGCGCGTGCTGGGCGAGTCGGCCGGAAGCGGCCCCCGGGGCGAGAAGCATGTCTCGTCGTTCCAGGCATTCGCCGTGTCGCTGGCCAGCCGCGTCGGCACGGGGAATCTGGCGGGTGTCGCCACGGCGATCGCCGTCGGCGGGCCGGGCGCCGTGTTCTGGATGTGGGTCATCGCCCTGCTGGGCGCGTCGAGCGCCTTCGTCGAATCGACCCTCGCCCAACTCTACAAACGCAAGGGGTGGGACTCCTATATCGGCGGCCCGGCCTACTACATGGAACGCGGACTGGGCAAACGCTGGATGGGCGTCCTCTTCGCCGTGCTGATCTCCGTGACATTCGGTTTCGCCTTCAACTCGGTGCAGAGCAACACGATCTGCGCGGCCTGGGAGGGTGCTTTCGGCTTCGACCACTATTGGGTCGGCGCCGGCCTGACGCTGCTCACGCTGCTGGTCATCTTCGGAGGCATCCACCGTATCGCCCGGGTGAGCGGGGTGGTCGTCCCGGTCATGGCACTGGGGTATATCGTCCTTGCGCTGGGCGTCGTGCTCTTCAATTTCCGGCGGTTGCCCGAGGTCGTGGAGCTGATCATCGCCAATGCCTTCGGTTGAGAGCAGGCGATGGGCGGCGGTGCCGGCGCAGCGCTCATGCAGGGCATCAGGCGCGGCCTGTTCAGCAACGAGGCAGGCATGGGCTCGGCGCCGAACGTAGCCGCAACGGCCCATGTGTCGCATCCGGTCAAGCAGGGGCTGATCCAAACCCTCGGGGTCTTTACCGATACGCTCGTGATCTGCACCTGTACGGCCTTCATCATCCTTTTCGGCGGAGTCCCCGATGCCTCGCTGTCGGGCATACGGCTTACGCAGGCGGCGCTGGTCGGCGAAATCGGCCCTGCGGGCAGTGTCTTCGTCGCCGTGGCGATCTTCCTCTTCGCCTTCAGCAGCATTATCGGGAATTACTACTACGGCGAGGCCAATGTCCGGTTCATCACCCGCCGCCCCTGGGTACTAACCCTTTACCGGGTGCTGGTCGGTGCGATGGTGCTGTTCGGGGCGCTCGCCACGCTTGACCTGGCCTGGAGCCTGGCCGACATCACGATGGCCTTCATGACCCTCATCAACCTCGTGGCGATCGTCCTTCTCGGGCGCCAGGCGTTCCTGTTGCTGGCCGACTACGTGGGCCAGCGGCGCCGCGGCATCAAAAACCCGGTCTATACCCGCGACCGTATTCCCTCGCTTGAAGACAAGGCGGAGTGCTGGTAGCACCCCGCCCCGTATACCTTGCTGCGGAAACGATCTATTGCACGAACCGCCGTGTCACGCGGAATCGCTGCATGGCCGCCACCACGAGGTAACTGGCGGCGAAGGCGAGGCATGCGATCAGCAGGATGCGCAGGAGCGTCGGCAGTACCGGAATCCGGGCGACGAGGTCATAGCCGGCCTGCACGAGGATGAAGTGGCAGAGGTAAATGCCGAACGTCGCGCCTGCCAGCCGCGAGAGCCATGCGCGGGGCTTGAAGTCCAGCTTGCGCACGATCACGAAGACCGGGTAGGTCATCATGAAGACGTTGATGCCCGCGAAATACCATACGATCTCAAGGTACGCGTAGTTGCCCGGGAAGTGGTTTTGCAGGGCGACGTATCCGAAGGCCGTGATCAGGTAGCCCGCAATGAACATCGGGATGCAGACGGCCAGTGTCCGGCGCCAGTCCCATGCGGGCGGGAATTTCACCAGGTAGTATGCCAGCACTAGGTAACCCGCGAAGCCCGAGACGTAGTAGAACGTCCCGAATTCGTTCCAGTCGCAGACGCCGTAGAGCCCCATGTTTCCGAAATTCCCCGTGTAGCCCAGCATCGGCGCGAACATCTTGGCGTAGGGCAGCAGCAGGGTCACGCCCCATACGCCGAGCAACGTTTTGAGTTCGCTGCGCGAGGCCCTTTCGAGCCATGCGCTGATCACGGGCATGATCAAATACAGCCCTGCGAGCATGTAGAGGTACCACAACGGCGTAGTGTCGAACGTGAAATTGAATACGAATGTCCAGAGTTTGTGCAGCGTGGCGCCCCAGGTGAAATTTTCGGGGTCGATCGCCGGGCTCTGGCTTGCGGTGACGTAATTGAGGTAGACGTAATAAAGCAGCGGCAGCACGACCGACCAGAAAACGAGTGCTGCGAGGATACGTCCGATGCGCTTGCGGTAGAAGCCGGCGAGGCCGGTTTTCACCGGGAGCAGCAACACGCCCGTCATCATGACGAACAGCGGCACGCAGCAGCGCACGAAACTGCCCGAAAAGGCTCCTGTGAGGAATGCGGCGCGGTCGTTGTCGAACTGGCCGACGAAGGGGTCGCAGCAGTGCGAAAAGACCACCAGGAAGCAGGCGGTCACGCGCAACAGGTCTACCCAGCCGATGCGTTCGCGGGCCGGGGCGTTCGGGTTGGGAAGTCGGTTCTCCATCTGTTTGTCGGGGTTAATCGGATTTTTGCGAAGATACGAAAAAAAGCGCGCCGCCACGATTTTTTTTCGCAGCGGTGCGCCGTTTTTTGTGCCGGGACGCACGGTTCGCCGCGCCCGGCGCCGCCTGCCGGTCAGTTCACGACGACCGTCGGGAAATATTCGCGGAAAAGCGCCGCGGCACGTTCCGACTGTTCCGGGGTGTTCTCCTGTACGCCTGCGAGCCTGTACTCTTTGCCCATTGCTTCGTATTTGTGAACGCCGAGCGTGTGATAGGGCAGTATCTCTACCCGCTCTACCTGTTTGTAGCCGCCCAGCCGTTCGCCCAGCGCGCGGATGTCGGCCTCGGCGTCGCTGTAACCCGGCACTAGTACGTAGCGCAGCCAGAACGGCTTGCCGTGTTCTTCGAGCCATGCCGCCGTGCGGAGCGTCTGGGCATTGTCGCGCCCCGTGAGCGTGCGGTGGCGCTCCGGATCGGCCTGCTTGATGTCGAGCAGCACCAGGTCGACCAGCCCCAGCAGCTCCTCGACCGCCGGGTTCCAGACGCCGCCGTTCGAGTCGAGGCAGACGTGGATGCCCGCCCCGTGCAGCTGCCGTACGAGCGGCACCAGCGCCGCGGCCTGGAACGTCGGCTCGCCGCCCGAGAAGGTCACCCCGCCGCGCCGTCCGAAGAACGGTTTCTGGTCTGTGGCCATGCGCAGGATCTCTTCCGCAGGCGTGGGCTTTCCCCCGCAGGCGTCGATCGTATCGGGGTTGGCACAGTAGAGGCAGCGGAAATTGCAGCCTTGCAGGAAAACGACGAGCCGGAGTCCCGGCCCGTCGAAAGTTCCCATCGATTCGTAGGAATGTATTCGAAGCATAATCTGAATATTGTCGCCCTGCTCGCGGTTGGTCGGCATAATCTGCGGCCTGCAGGCCGCAATTTATAAATCCGACCCCACTCCGCACCCCTCCCTTGGGAGGGGCTTGTGTCCGCCTGCGGCGGAAATCCGGCGTGGTGTGGCGCGGCAGTGTCGGCTGAAAATTTACATCCTCTCGTGGAAGCTGCGGCTGATGACCTCCAACTGGTGTTCGCGGCTCAGCTTGGTGAAGTTCACGGCATAGCCCGATACGCGGATCGTCAGCTGCGGATAGTTCTCGGGATGCTCCATGGCGTCTTCGAGCATCGCGCGGTTCAGCACGTTGACGTTCAGGTGGTGTGCGCCCTTCGTAAAGTAACCGTCGAGCATCGTCACCAGGTTCTCGATCCGCTCCTCTTCGGTCGGGCCCAGCGATTTGGGGACGATCGAGAAGGTATTCGAGATGCCGTCCTGCGAGTCGCGGTAACGGAGCTTGGCCACCGAGGCGAGCGAGGCGATGGCACCGCTCTTGTCGCGTCCGTGCATCGGGTTGGCACCCGGTGCGAAGGCCACGCCCTTGGCACGTCCGTCGGGCGTCGCGCCGGTTTTCTTGCCGTACATCACGTTCGAGGTGATGGTCAGCAGCGAAAGCGTCGGGCGGGCGTTCTTGTAGACGGGCAGTTTCTTGAGCTCCTCGCTGAAGAAGTACACGAGGTCTACGCCCAGGTGGTCTACGCGGTCGTCGTTGTTGCCGAAGCAGGGGAATTCGCCCTGAATGTCGAAGCCTTCGCTGAGCCCCTCGGCGTTGCGGCGGGTGGTCACCTTGGCATATTTGATGGCCGAGAGCGAGTCGAGGGCGATCGAAAGCCCCGCTACGCCGTAGGCGAGGTTGATGCGCGGGTCGGTGTCGACGAAGGCCATCTGCGCCTTCTCGTAGTAGTACTTGTCGTGCATGTAATGGATGATGTTCATCGCCTCGTTGTAGACGCGGGCGATTTCGGTCAGCACCATTTTGTAGTTGCGCATCACCTCCTCGAAGCGCAGCGGGCCCTCCGAAAGGGCGGGGATGCCCTTGACCATCAGCGTGCCGGTATTCTCGCAGCGGCCGCCGTTGATGGCCAGCAGCAGCGCCTTGGCCAAGTTGCAGCGCGCGCCGAAGAACTGGATCTGGCGGCCGATGTCCTGGTACGATACGCAGCAGGCGATGCCGTAGTCGTCCGAATGGCGCACTTCGCGCATCAGCTCGTCGTTCTCGTACTGGATCGAGCTGGTGTCGGCCGAAACCTTGGCGCAGAAATCCTTGAATCCCTGCGGCAGGTCGGGGCTCCACAGGATCGTGAGGTTGGGCTCGGGCGACGGGCCGAGGTTGTAGAGCGTCTGCAGGAAACGGAACGAGGTCTTGGTCACCTTCGTGCGGCCGTCGTTGAAGCGTCCGCCGATGGCTTCGGTCACCCACGTGGGGTCGCCGGCGAAGATGTCGTTGTAGGATTGCATCCTCAGGTGGCGTACCATGCGCAGCTTGATGACGAACTGGTCGATGAGCTCCTGTGCGAACACCTCGTCGATGTTGCCGTGCGCCAGGTCGTATTCGATGAAGATGTCGAGGAACGACGACACGTTGCCCAGCGACATCGCGGCGCCGTCCTGTTCCTTCACGGCTGCGAGGTAAGCCATGTAAACCCACTGCACGGCCTCCTGTGCCGAATGCGCCGGGCGGCTCAGGTCGAGCCCGTAGTATTCGCCCATCGTGCGGATCTCCTTCAGCGCCTTGATCTGCTCGGCGACCTCTTCGCGCAGGCGGATGCGGGCGTCGGTCATCGGGCCGGTCAGGTTGCGTAAATCCTGCTGCTTGGCTTCGATCAGGCGGTCGGTGCCGTAGAGCGCCAGGCGGCGGTAGTCGCCGATGATGCGGCCGCGGGCGTAGTTGTCGGGCAGGCCCGTCAGGAAGCCCAGCGAACGGAACGAGCGAATCTCCTCGGTGTAGACGTCGAACACGCCGTCGTTATGCGTCTTGCGGTAATGGGTGAAAATATCCCTGACCTTCTCGTCCACGTCCACGCCGTTCTCCTTGCAGGCGCGCGATACGACGTTGATGCCGCCGAAGGGCTTGATGGCCCGCTTGAGCAGCTCGTCGGTCTGCAAGCCCACGATCAGCTCCTGTTCCCTGTCGATATAACCCGCCTTGTGCGAGGTGATGGTCGAGACGGTGGCGTTGTCCAGCGAGCGGACGCCGTTGTTGGCGCGCTCCTCTTCGAGTGCCTTGAGGCAGAGGTTCCAGATGTGCTTGGTACGTTCGGTCGGGCCCTGCAGGAAAGACGCGTCGCCCAGGTAGGGGGTGATGTTCGTCTGCACGAAACTCGTGACGTTGATTTCCTTGCTCCAAAGCCCGTCGATAAAGGTTTTGTTCAATTCCATAGAATGTTATTCAAAATGAGATTAAAATTGTCGTATTTGGGAGCCACAAAGGTATGTTATTTTTATCACAATACCGAAATCTTCGGAGTATTTTCTTAAAAAAACTTAAAAAATACCTAACAATAGGGAGCTTCCGCCCGCGGGTTTGCACGGGGCGGGATTATTGCGTAGTTTTGCGGGAGTAAAAATATCCCCGTTATGGAAGAGCTGACACTTACCACCCCGGCGCTGCTGTTCTCCGCCGTTTCGCTGATCCTGCTGGCCTATACCAACCGGTTTCTTTCTTATGCCCAATTGGTTCGCACGCTCAAGGAACAACACCTGCAACACCCCTCGAAAGTCACCCGTGCGCAGATCGACAACCTGCGCCGCCGCCTGCACCTCACGCGTACGATGCAGATCCTGGGCGTCACGAGCCTGTTCCTGTGCGTGGTGACGATGTTCCTTCTCTACATCGGCCTGATCCTCCTTTCCGCCTATGTCTTCGGTGCGGCGCTGTTGCTGCTGATCGGGTCGCTCGGCGTGTCGATTTGGGAAATCCAGATTTCGGTGCGTGCGCTGGAGATCCACCTGCACGACATGGAGAAGTAATTCGCCGGTCTTGTCCGGTCGCGCGCCGGCCTCCCTTTCCACAGGGAGATGCCGGGCTATGACTGCGGCGGTTCCGCTTCCCATGCCATAACGCTGAAAAAACGAAGATGCCGCGACATCCCGTCACTGCATCTCCCACTAACCTACTTATGTAACCTAAAACCAACTTGGAAACCTTCTTCCGGTTCCCGCGTTGCAAAGATACGGGGCCGTCGTTACGGGGGAATGACGGCCCCGTTACGTTCCGGCGACAAATGCCGCCCTGTCCGGGAAAATCCTCCGGCGGGGCCGATTGCCGGCCGCTTTTTGCGGGTGCCGCTTTTGCCGGGCGGCCTGTCGTATTCCGGCTGCGTTTGCCGGGGAGTTCAAAAAACCCTCCTTCGAAAAGGAGGGTTCGGGTGGTGTCCGTATAGGAGCCCCGTGCTATTTTTTGTGCTCCAAAAAATAATGCTGCGACTTGAGCAGGTTGCGGGCCTGCAGGATCATCGTTTTGGTTTCGTTGAGGATCGTCAGGTAGAGGACGCTGGCGCGTGTGCTCACCGTCTCGTCGCCGTTGATGCGGCGCAGCTGGCTCTTGATGGCCTCGACGATCGTGTCGAAGAGTTTGTCGCGCATCTCCAGCACCATGTCCAGGTCGGAGAAATCCTTGGTGCGCAGCATGTCGTTGATCTTGTCGAAGATCGCTTCCACCTGGTCGTTCACGCGCATCAGGTCTACGATCTGCTCCTTCGTGAGCCCCTCGTGGTTGTTGTTGATGTGTTCGTATGCCGGGCGTGTTATGTGGATCAGCGCCTTGGTCACCTCCGAGAGGTAATCCACCACCTGTACGTAGAAATGTCCCGTGTCGATGTCGCACTGTTGCAGGCGCCGCAGCGTAGGCATGATGCCGTACTTGCGGTCGCGCGCCTCTTCGAAGAGCTTGTCCGACGACTGTACCATCTCCTTGAGCACCTTGCGGTTCTCCTTGAATACCGCCACCAGCGTACGGTTGTAGATGCGCGTCACGTGCTCCATCGTCGTGCAGACCTCGCCGATGCAGACGCAGAGCACCTCGTCCGGGGTCTCGGCCCTGACGACGGGCGATTCCTTGGTTTCGGCGGCCTTGATCTGCTCGACGTTGCGGTGGCTGCGAACCAGCAGCCATGCGCAGAGTGCGACGAGCACCGTCACTGCGATCCAGCCGCCCCACAGCAGGAGCAGTGTCACGCCGAAGGCGATCAGGAATCCGCCGAGCGCCGTGATGAACCAGCCCGAGATGACGGCCATCACGCCCGTAATGCGGTATACGGCGCTCTCGCGTCCCCAGGTGCGGTCGGCCAGCGACGAACCCATGGCCACCATGAATACCACATAGGTCGTCGACAGCGGCAGCTGGTACGAAGTGCCGATGGCGATCAGGATCGATGCGGCCGTGAGGTTCACGACGGCGCGGATCATGTCGTACGGTGCCGACGAACGCTCCTCTGCGGGCAGCGGCTCGAACCTCCGGTCGATGGCCTTCTGCATGCGGACGGGGATCAGCCCCGTCCACATCGTGTTGAGCACCAGCGTGGCGCGTACCAGGCTGCGCGAAATGAACGTCGAGCCGAAGCGCTCTTCACCCTCGTGCTGCGAGGCGAGCGACAGCTCGGTCTCGGTGACATGCTGCGATTTCTTCGAGAAGAACAGTGTCAGCACCATCACCAGCCCCGATGCCAGCAGCAGCAGGAAATTGGCGCGTGCCGGTTCGGCCAGTTCGCCCATCATGATCGACTCGCTGCCGGCCTCGCGGGCGATCTGCCATGCGTCGTAGCTGGCCAGCGGCACACCGATGAAGTTCACCAGGTCGTTCCCCGCGAATGCCAGCGCCAGCGCGAAAGTGCCCGAAAGGATCGTGATGCGCATGATGTTGAGCCGCATGCGCTGGAGGAGCCACAGCACCACCGACGATGCGGCCCAGAATGCCAGCAGCGTTACCAGCACGTGCTCCCCGACGTAGTCCGCCACCGACGTGGGGATCAGCCCCGAGCTTTTCAGTCCCTTGAACAGGGCGAAATAGAGGATGCCCGCCAGCGAGATGCCGCACCATACGGCTCCCCAGCGGCGGAACACCGGTGCGAAGCGGAACGAGAAGATCAGCCGCGAGACGTACATGAACAGCGACCCGGCGGCGAATGCCAGCGCCACGGAGAGCAGGATGGCCGCGATGATGGCCATGGCCTTGCCCGTGTTGATGTATTGCGAAAGGTCGGCTATGGAAGCCCCGGCGTCGCCCCAAATATGGAACAGCGCCGCCGCGACCCCGGCGCCCAGCAACCCGAAGACCATCGACACGGTGGTCGACGTCGGCAGCCCGAGCGTGTTGTAGAGGTCTAACAGCAGGATGTTGCCGAGCATCATGCCCAGGAAGAGCATCATGATCTCCTGGAAGGAGAATTGCCCGGGGTAGAATACGCCGCTTCGGGCGACCTCCATCATGCCGCTCGACGTGAGCGTCCCGACGAGGATGCCTGCGGCCGCGATCCAAAGTATGACGCGCCGCGGGGCGACTTTCGACCCCAGGGCCGAGTTGAGGAAATTGACCGCGTCGTTGGCCACGCCCACGACGATGCCCATCACGGCCAGCAGGCCCATGATGATTACGATACAAGTGAATAGGGGACTCATGGTTTGTTTTGTTTCTGGATTTTTCCGCCGTAAAGGTCTGAAACAAATATTACAAAAACGTTACAGTCCGGTTGCGCCCTTATGAATGTTTGCGCAGGGTGAAAACGAATTCCAGCCCGCCGCGTTCGCCGTTGCGTACGGTGATCGTCCCGCCGTGGATCACGACGGCGTTTTTGACGATCGAAAGCCCGAGTCCCGTGCCGCCCAGCTTGCGCGAGCGCCCCTTGTCGATACGGTAGAACCGCTCGAAGAGGTGCGGGAGGTGTTCTTCGTCGACGCCGATGCCGTTGTCGGCGAAAAGTATCGTGCAGGCCTCTGCCGTGTCCGAAAGCAGGCGGATGAAGATGTCGCGCCCGCCCGAGTAGGCCGCGGCGTTGTCCGCCAGGTTGCGGAAGACGGAACTCAGCAGCGAGGGGTTGCCCTCGACCTCGACCGGGCCTTGGAAATCGCAGTTCACGCGCAGCCGCTGCCCTTCGGGGCGCAGCTCCATGTCGGCCCTGACCTCGTCGATCAGGTCGTTCAGCACCACGGGTTCCTTGCCGATGAGCTCCCGGCCCTCGTCCATGCGCGTGATGGTCGAGACGTCGGAGAGCAGGTGCCGCAGCCGTTCGACCTGCGCACAGCTCTTTTCGAGGAACGCCGTGCGTTTCTCCGCCGTCAGGCAGGGGTTGGCCAGCAGCGTTTCCAGATAACCCTGTATCGCGGCCACGGGGGTCTTCAGCTCGTGGTTGATGTTGTTGGTGAGCTGTTTCTTGATACGGATCTTCTCCTGCTCCTCGTGCAGCGCCAGGGCATGTTCCCGGTCGCGGTCGGCCGTCGTGCGTTGCAGGCGGGCGTAGAGGCGGATGATGTGGTTCGAGATGTCGCCCAGCTCGTCGTGGGGGAAGGTCTCCCGCTCGTCGATCCGCTCGCCCCGCTCGGCGCGCTCGGCAAATTCGTTCAGGCGTGTGATGTTGTGCCCCAGGCGGCGGGTCGTGAAGTAAGCCGCAATGCTCATCAGCAGCGTGACGCCCAGCATGAACCACAGGAATTCCCAGTCGGCCGCGAGTACTTCGCGCAGCGAAACGGAGTAGGGAACGGCCGAGCGGACGATGATCCCGTCGCCCTTCATGGCCGAATAGAAATAGTATCGGTCGGTGCTTTCCGAGTGGCGGTGGATGGTGTAACCGGTGTCATGGGCGAGCGCCTCGGTGACTTCGGGGCGCCCGAGGTGGTTGGCTGCGGGCAGCGAGTCGGCCGAGTTGTCGAACAGGACGCCCCCGTCGTCGTCGATGACCGTTACGCGCAGGTCGCCATAAGGAAGGGGATGATCGGCGAGGAATGCCCCGGGTGCGGTGCCCTCGCCGAGCGCGTCGAGCAGCCGCAGGTTGAAGAGTTGCAGCCGGGCATCGAGCCGCTCGGCCTTGAAACGCTTTTCGCGGCTGTACTGGAAGGTGACGAAGCAGGCCACCAGCGCCCACGAAAAGGCGAGCAGCAGCAGGAACAGCCGCCTGTGGTAGGAAAACCTACTCCTCAAAACCGTAGCCATAGCCCAGGCGTGTTACGATGTGTTCCCCATAAGGGCCGATCTTGCGGCGCAGGCGCGTGATGTTCACGTCGATGGTGCGGTCGAGCACGATTACCTCGTCGCTCCACACCTGCCGCAGGATCTCTTCGCGCGAGAAGATCTTGCCGCGCGAGGAGAGCAGCAGCGCCAGGATTTCAAACTCTTTTTTGGTCAGCGCCAGCGGCTCCCCGTCGATCGTGCAGACCTTGCGCGTGAGATCCATCCGCAGCCCTTCGAACGCCACGGCCTTCTCTTCTGCGGCCGGCTGTGCCGTGCGGCGCAGCACGCTGCGTACGCGTGCGAGCACCTCGCGGATGGAAAAGGGCTTGGCGATGTAGTCGTCGGCCCCGATGTTGAGTCCTGCCACCGTGTCGTCCTCGGTGTCCCTGGCCGTGCAGAAAATGATCGGCACACCGGCAGTCTCGGGGCGCGACTTGAGCTGCCGCGCCATCTTGAATCCGCTCGTTTCGCCCATCATGACGTCGAGCAGGATCAGCGAATAACGTTCGGGGTGCATGTCGAGTGCCTGTTCGGCGCTGTAAGCCACGTCAACCTCATAGCCCTCGACCTCGAGGTTGAACTGCAGAATCTCACACAGCGATTCTTCGTCGTCGACTACCAGGATTTTGTACTTTGTCATAACTGTTACGGATTGGAATCCGGCTCAAAAGTACGTAACAAACCGCTTTTTGCACCTCCCGTGCCGCATATTTAACCGAAATGTAACAGACTCTCACTCACCCAGCACGGCCATCTGCTGCCGGATCGACTCCTCGTGGATGGCCTGCAGGACGGAACGCATGAATTCCCGGTCCATACCCATCCGGACGGCCTGATCCGCCCGCCGGGTCAGCAGTTCCCCGTAGCGCTGCGCCTGCAACACGGGCATGTTGTGCTCTTTCTTGTACTGCCCGATATCGCGCGAGACGCGCATACGCCGCGAGAGCAGTTCGAGCAGTTCGTCGTCCAGCTTGTCGATTTGCGACCGCAGTTCGGTCAGGCTTTCGGTCGTGGCGTTGGTTTCACGGATCACGAGGTTGCGGCAGATGTAGGCCAGTCCCTGCGGCGTCACCTGCTGTGCCTTGTCGCTCCATGCGCAGTCGGGCGAGCAGTGTGCCTCGACGATCAGTCCGTCGAGCCCCAGATCCATGGCCTGCTGCGAGAGGGGGGCGATCAGCTCGCGGCGCCCGCCGATATGGCTCGGGTCGCAGAATATCTGCAGCCCCGGGAGGCGGCGGTGCAGCTCGATGGGGATCGACCACATCGGGTGGTTGCGGTAGAGGCTTTTGTCGATCGACGTGAACCCGCGGTGGATGACACCCAGGCGGCGGATGCCGGCGTTGTAGATGCGTTCCACGCCGCCGATCCACAATTCGAGGTCGGGACTCACGGGGTTTTTCACCAGCACCGGGATATCGTGCCCGCGCAGCGCGTCGGCGATCTCCTGCATGGCGAACGGGTTAGCTGTCGTGCGGGCCCCGATCCAGATCATGTCGATGTCGCCTTCTAACGCCGCCAGGACGTGCTTGCGCGTAGCGACCTCCGTGGCTGTGTACATCCCCGTTTCGCGTTTTACGCGTTGCAGCCAGGCTATGCCGTCGACGCCTACGCCCTCGAACCCGCCCGGTTTGGTGCGTGGTTTCCACAGTCCGGCGCGGAATAGCTTGAAGCCTTCCGCGGCCAGTTCGCGGGCTGTTTCGATTACCTGCTCTTCGGTTTCGGCGCTGCACGGCCCCGCGATGACCAGCGGCCGGCGGGGGTCGAGCCCCGGGAAATTGATGGGTTGTAAGTCGTTCATGGTTTTATGTTTTTCGTTTTTATCGTTTGTGCCTTGTCAGATTGCCGGGTTGGGACATTCGGCGTATTCGCCCAGGATGCGGAAGTCGCTTGTCAACGGCCTCGCCGCTTCGATGGCTTGCCGGTAACGCACCGGGTCGTCGAAGGTGACATCCACGTAGAAGCGGTATTCCCACTCGCGGCCGATGATCGGCAGCGACTGTATTTTCGAGAGGTTGATTTCGTAAAAGGAGAGTAGGGAGAGCACCTTGGAGAGGCTTCCCTGGGTGTGGGGCAGCGAGAAGACCAGCGATGCCTTGTTCGTGCGGGCCGGGTCGGTGAACCCTGCGGCGCGGCTGCGGTCGGCCAGCAGGAGGAAGCGCGTGAAGTTGTGTTTGTTGGTCTCGATGCCCCGTTCCAGGATTTCGAGCCCGTAGAGCTCCGCCGCCCCGGCGCCGCAGATGGCGGCCGTGCCGCGGAGTCGTTGCTCGGCGATTTCGCGGGCGCTGCCCGCCGTGTCGTCGCGTTCGACGACTTTCATCGCCGGATGGGCTTTCAGGTAGTCGCCGCACTGCATCAGGGCGATCGGGTGCGAGTGTACCTCGCCGATGTCGCAGGGCGCCTCCCCCGGCAGTGCCGCCAGTACGTGCGAGATGCGGAGTTTGTATTCTCCGATGACGGCCAGCGAACTGCGCCGCAGCAGCTCGTGGTTGGGAAGCAGGCTGCCGGCGATGGTGTTCTCGATGGCCGCGATGCCCAGCAGCGTCGGGTCGGCGGCCATGCGGGCGAATTGCTGGTCGAAGCTGTCGCAGGGCAGGATTTCGACCTGCTCGCCGGGGAAACTGCACCGGGCTGCGGTCTCGTGGAAACATCCGGGTTGTCCCTGTATGGTGATGCGTTTCATAATCGAATTTTAGGCATTAAAAAATCCCGCTCTTTGCAGAACGGGATCCTTCGTGTTTTCACTCTATCGTATCATACAGCTAATTGCATATAACCCCGCTCTTCCTCCTGCTATAAAAGAAAAAGTAAAAAAAGTAATATGCAAAACCGTAAAGTCTCATCTCTTGTGGGGATTAACAGCGACAAATGTAGTAAAATATTTGCGGAATCCAAATTCTCAGCCCTGTTTTTTGCCTGCTGCGGCCGATTTCCGTTCCCGGAACCGCTTTTTGAACTGCTGCCGGCGGCCGAAGAGCAGGCGGAAGAAAGTCCCCCGCAGCAGCGTGTCGTTGATGTCCCACCCGCGTATGTCGGCATAGCGATCCAATATGTACAGGAACGGGACGGCCGGGCAGCTCAGCCGCCGCAGGTTGATCATGCATTCGTCGGGGCGCAGCGGCCGTGCGTGGAATCTCATGCGGTTGATGTCGATCAGCTGGAAGCGGTAGTTGCCTGCCGTGCCGTCGTATTCCCAGAGGATGTTGGTCTGGTTGAAATCCTCGTGGCAGATTCCTTGCTCATGGAGGCGGACGGTGAAGCGGGCGAAGGCTTCGAGCACGGGCAGCGTGTCCGGCGCCGGGAAGCGTCGCATGGTCTGCGGGAGCGGGGTGAGCTCCGACCGGCGGGAGACGAAATAGGTGTCGGCGATCAGGCCGTCCTTGCGGTATTCGCTCCATGCCACCGGTTCCGGGGTGTCGAAACCCATCCCGCGCAGGCGCAGGGCGTGCTCGTAGGCGCGGCGGGCCTTGTTCTTGCGGAAGAACGAATACATGACCCTGTTGAACAGATGGGGGCGTTTGTAGCGTTTGACGACCAGGCTTTCGCCCCCGATGTCGAAAGCCCGTATCTGGTTGCGCCCTTCGTGGAGCACTTCGCCCGAGACGGGAAAAACCTCCGGGAGCCGCTCGATGAATGGCTGCACATGCCGTATTGCGGGGTTGATCGTTATTTTCATATGTGAGTCCGTTTACAACACAAAGTTACGGCAAACACGGTTTCCGCATAGTTCTGTTTGGGAATAATATTGGTGAAATAGATGGAAAAGGGCCTGCCGATTGTCGGTTTTGTCGTTTGTAAACGACTTTCAATACGCTAATCTTAGCCGCTGTGTTGTTAGCGGAACAGCCCATTTCGTGGAGCTTTTGCTCCGGATTATGCAGGCGCGAAAGTGTCAGTTCGTCGAATTTGAGTAGGGGGCAGGACTTTCTGCAATGATACCAGCGTGAAACGGTATTTGGTGGCTGTGTTTATCTTGCCCTGTTCTTGTTGCCGGGTTATTGCTTGTGCAAAATATTCGGCTGTCGTACCGTCGTTTTTCCGCCCGTTTCTTTCGAGAAGATTATCGAGCGTGATGTCTGCTTCCAAAATCTCAAGTCGTTTCAGGCGTTTGTGGTATTCTGCAAGCAGGCTGTCGATGCGGTATTGGATTTCCTGCGGCTCCTCGTTCTGAATGATGATACGGCGGTTTTGGGCATCCCAAGCCGTAGGAACGATTGCTGTTCCGGTGCTGACACAGCGAATTTTCGAGCCTCGGGTAAATCGCAGATGGATGGGAGTAGTTCCGTTTTTGTTTGCCTTATCCTTGCGACAAACAACGTTAACGGTGATATTCATAGCTTTACGTTATTTGCAGCGCGCGTTTCTATTTCGCCGTTTACCCGTCGGATTCGGGTAAAAATGCGGGTGAAAAACCGCTCCGAATCATGCCTTTTTTGCCATATATGCACGAAAAAAGCGGCTGCCTTGTTTTGGCAACCGCTTGATTTCGAGAGCTGTTGACGAGGATTGAACTCGTGACCTCTTCCTTACCAAGGAAGTGCTCTACCACTGAGCTACAACAGCAACATTTCCCGTTCGAGTGGTGCAAAAGTACATAAGAAAAATGAAAAGACCAAAAAATTGTGAATAATTCATAATTATTTTCTATCTTTACTTTTGAATTATAACCCATGCACATGAAACGTATACTAATAGTAGGTGCCGGAGGCCAGATTGGTTCCGAGCTGACAGTCTATCTGCGCAAAATTTACGGTGACCACAATGTCGTGGCTACCGACATGCGCGAATGCAAGGCCCTCGGCGAGGCCGGCCCTTTCGAAGTGCTCAATGCGCTCGATGCGACGGCGATGGCGTCGGTCGTGGCGCGTTACCACATCGATACGATCTTCAACCTGGTCGCTTTGCTCTCGGCTGTGGGCGAACGTAATCCGCAGATGGCCTGGAACGTCAATATGGGGGCGCTCAACAATTCGCTCGAGGTGGCGCGCCAGCACCATTGCGCCCTCTTCACGCCCAGTTCGATCGGCGCCTTCGGGCCCTCGTCCCCCAAGGACAAGACCCCACAGGACACGATCATGCAGCCCACGACCATCTACGGCATCTGTAAGGTCACGGGCGAGATGCTGGGGAATTACTACCACCATAAGTACGGTGTGGATACCCGTTCGGTGCGTTTTCCGGGCATTATCTCGAACGTCACGCTGCCGGGCGGCGGTACGACGGACTATGCCGTGGAGATTTATTACGAGGCTGTAAAGTCGGGTAAATTCACCTGCCCCGTACCGTCGGACGTCTATATGGACATGATCTACATGCCCGATGCGCTGCGGGCCTGCGTCGAACTGATGGAGGCCGACCCCGCGAAGCTCGTGCACCGCAACAGTTTCAACATCGCGTCGATGAGCTTCACGCCGGAGATTATCTGCGCCGAAATCCAAAAGCGGATGCCCGGCTTCACGATGGACTACGACGTCGACCCCGTGAAGAAGGAGATCGCCGAGAGCTGGCCCAACTCGCTCGACGATACCTGCGCCCGCGAGGAGTGGGGGTGGAAACCCGAATGGGATCTCTCGCGCATGACGGACGATATGCTGGAGCATATCCGTGCCAAAGTCGCCGCGAAGTGAATCCGGGGGACGATGGCGTTGCCATATCCCGTGTCGTCGAAACCGCGGCCAGTTGGGACGGGGCGCCGCTGCCCTCCTATCCGCGGGGTGCGCCGCGGGTGACGATACTCCGGGCAACGGTGCCGCCGCATACTGCGCTGGCGATGCATACGCACGCCCTGGTCAATGCGGGGGTGATCCTGCGGGGCGAGCTGACCGTCATTGCCGAAACCGGTGCCCAACGGATGTTCCGGGCCGGAGAGGGCATCGTGGAGCTGGTCGGTACGCGCCATTACGGCGAGAACCGGGGCGACGGGGAGCTGGAGCTGGTGATGTTTTATGCCGGAACACAGGGCATGTCGCTTTCCGAGCGTGCAGACCTATAACCAGAAGTTATGACGACGAGACGAATTGCGCGAATCATTACCGGTTTTATCCTGTTGCTGGTAGCTGCGGTTATCGGCGGGAGTTTCTATATGCTCGCGTTCTCGCTGCGTCCCGACGCCAGGATGCGGGAAAAGAATGCCACGGCCTATGAATATATGTATGCCGAATACCCATTCCTGCGCCCGTGGGTGGACAGTTTGCAGACGGCCGGGGCGTTGCGCGACACCGTGATCGCCGATCCGCAGGGTGTCCGGCTGCACGCCCTCTACGCGGCGGCTCCCGTGCCGACCGACCGCACGGCGGTCATCGTCCACGGTTATACGGACTGCGCCGTGCGGATGCTGATGATCGGCTACCTCTATAACCATGACCTGGGGTATAACATCCTGCTGCCGGATCTGTATTACCACGGACAGAGCGAAGGGCGGGCAATCCGCATGGGGTGGCTCGACCGCTTCGATCTGCTGCGCTGGATGGAGATTGCCGACGGGATTTTCGGCGGCGATACGCGGATGGTCGTGCATGGCATCTCGATGGGGGCTGCTACGACGATGATGGCCTCGGGCGAGCCCCAACGGCCCTACGTCAGGTGTTTTGTCGAGGATTGCGGCTATACGGGCGTCTGGGACGAGTTCTCCAAGGAACTGAAGTCGTCGTTCGGGCTGCCGGCATTCCCGTTGCTGTATACGGCCAGCTGGCTGTGCGACCTGAAATACGGGTGGAATTTCCGCGAGGCCTCGTCGCTGGCACAGGTCGCAAAATGCCGCCTGCCGATGCTTTTCATCCACGGCGATGCCGACGATTATGTCCCCACCTGGATGGTTCGCCCGCTTTTCGAGGCGAAGCCGGGCGACAAGGAGCTGTGGCTCGTGCCGGGTGCCGGACATGCCGCTTCCTACCGCGACAACCGGGAGGAATACACGCGCCGCGTCGGGGAGTTCGTCGGAAAATATATCGGGCCCGCTTGAAAAGGGCCCGGGGCGGCTTCCGGGCGCTTCTGCCGGTTCGGAGTATGCCCCTCTTGATATATGAAACATACTATGGAAAACGATAATCAACAGCAAGTCAAGTCCTTCTACCGGATTCTGAAGGAGGGCATCGCTAAACTTCCGGCCGGTGTGCGCGGAGTCGAAATGATGTAACGGCTTGATTTGTCAGGTTATTGCATTTTTTTGTAGAATGAATTGCATTGCTAATAATTTGTCACTAAAGCCCCTCCTTTCGCCATCAGCCGTCCTATCCAAAGCCCATTTTTTCATTGTATCTGCCTTAATGAGACGTGGTCAAGGATAGTAATGAAAAAGTATGTTTTTCGGAATAAATGCCCTGTGATTTCATTTTCCGGAATTTTTTTCCTTTCTTTGTTTGCCAAACGATCCGTACCTTCGGGAAATCCCTCGGAGGTGGTTGTTATTTGTACTGGCGGAACGTTCCGCCGTCCGGCATACGAAGCTACAGAGGAATTTACTACGGCTATGCTACAGTTTGATGCCCTTTTCATGGAGTATAAACGTCGGTTTACGCTCTTTGCCGACAGCTACATTCACGATATGCAGTTGGCCGAGGACATTGTGACCGATGCTTTCATGGCCTATTGGGAGGCATTCCGGCAGTCTCCTCCTGCCGAAATAAACGCTCCCGCCTATATTCTCACCATCGTTAAAAACAAGTGTATCAATGAACTCGAACACCGCAAGGTGCACGAGAAGTTCGTCGCATCGTCTCAGACAGACGCTCAGTGGGAATTAAGAATGCAACTGGCATCATTGCGGGCCTGTGATCCCGAGGAAATCTTCACGGCTGAAATGGAAGAACTGGTGCGACGTTCGTTGCGTAAACTTCCGCCCAAAGCACAGAAAGTTTTTACAATGAGCCGTCTCGAAGGACGTTCTCATCGTGAAATCGCAGTCGAACTCGGATTGAGTGTCAAAAGCGTCGAGTATTATATGAACATCGCTTTGCGTACGTTGCGCGCCGACCTTGCAGGTTATGTCGCTGCGCTAATCTTCTACCTCGGTCGGTAAGATCTCTTGCGATTCGAAGTTCCCGGATACAAAATTTTTCAAAAAAACGCATTTTCGTTTAGGGTTCGCCCCGGGTTTCTTGTTATTCTTATGTAACGGGTACTCAAAGTCCGTTGCGCAAAGAACCTGAAACTATGGACAAGAGTCTGCTATACAAGTATTTCAAAGGAGACGCATCGCCCTCGGAGCGTAAAGCCATTCGCACGTGGGTCGAAGCGTCCGCCGACCACTACGACGAATATATCCGCGAACGTAAACTCTTCGACGCCTCGCTGCTGCTCTCGCCGCATGAGGTGCGCCGCCCGCTCAAAGTGCGCCTAATGCGCCTTGGGCGAATGACCGCTGCTGCCGCTGCAGTTTTTGTACTGGGCATTTTGTTCCAGTATTTCAATACCCGTTCTGAAGAGGGGCTTATGCAGCGCATCGTGGTTCCGATGGGTCAGCGTGTGAATCTGCAATTGGCCGACGGAACCGATGTCTGGCTCAATTCAGGCAGCGAATTCACCTATTCCACGACTTTTTCGAAGAGCGACCGCCGGGTAACGCTCGACGGCGAGGGCTATTTCAAAGTAACGAAAGATGCCAGACATCCTTTCCGTGTTGAAACGGCCTGTGCCGCAGTCGAGGTGCTCGGCACAGAGTTCGATTTGGCGGTTTCACGCTCGACGGGTGATTTCCGCACCTCGCTGGTCGAAGGTTCGGTACGTATCGAGGCGGGCGATGCGTGGACGGTGCTCAAACCCAACGAGTCAGCGACGCTGCATAACGGGACGTTCGTGATCTCGGAGATTGCCGACAACGACGAATTCCTTTGGCGTGACGGTATCCTGAGTTTCGCCGAAACACCCTTTATAGAGCTTATGAAACGCTTCGAGCAATTCTACGGCGTAAAAATCCGGGTAGACAACCGACGCATGGCGGGTTACTCGGCCATGGGTAAGTTCCGCCAGGCCGACGGTGTGGAGCATGCCCTGCGCGTGCTGGCTTCAGACGCCGGATTCGACTATGTTTTCGATGACAAAAATCAGCTGATAATTATCAAATAACCGAAATCTAACCTTAAAAAAGAACTTCAAACCTGGAAAAATCAGTACACGACAAACAAACCTCCCGGAACCGGATCGTTTGGCAGATTCGGCAGCCCGGAAAACTGCTTAATCATCTTATAAACTCCAAATTTATGAATCCATATTTACATTCGGAAGCCACAACTCCCGCTTCCCGGCGCGTGCGTCCGGCAAGGATGGCAGCAGGAATCGCGGCGTTCGTGATGCTTCTTTTTGCCGGACCGCTCCACGCGCAGGATGCCGTGGTAACGATCTCGAAAAGCGGTACGGTAAAACAGATCCTCCATGAAATCGAGTCGCAGACCGACTATCTTTTCGTGGTTAACGCACAGGTGGACGTGAAGCGTCCGGTGCATATCGATGCTCAAAAGAAAACGATCCGTGAGATACTCGACCAACTCTTTGCGGGACGAGGCGTGGGTTATGAACTCAAAGGCAAGAACATCATGCTCTCTCCGATCAAGGAGAAACCTGCTGCCGAACCGGATCGAAAAATGATTTCGGGCCGCGTGACGGACGTTTCGGGCACCGGTGTGGCCGGCGCCACGGTGATCGTCAAGGGAACCCCGAACGGAACGACGACCGTCGGCGACGGCTCGTTCTCGCTCGACCTGAAAAATGCCGGTGCGGACGCTGTGCTGCAAATCTCATTTATCGGTATGAAACCTGTCGAAGTCGCCGTAGCAGGCGCTTCGCAATTGAATATCCGTCTGGAGGAAGATACCCAACTGGTTGATGCGGTGGTTGTAACCGCCCTCGGTGTGAAACGCGAGGAGAAAGCGCTGGGATATGCCGTACAGAAAGTTTCCGGCGACGAGTTGGGAACGGTGAAGACTACCTTTGTCGGAACGGCTCTCACGGGCAAGGTCGCCGGTCTTCAGGTGCGTAACAGCACGGAGTTCGGATCGGCTCCGACGCTGCGTATCCGCGGAGAATCGCCGCTGTTGGTGGTCGACGGCGTCCCTTACGAGTATGTAGCCCTTTCGGAACTGGTGGCCGATGACATCGAGTCGATCGACGTGCTGAAAGGTGCTTCGGCCTCGGCGCTCTACGGTGCCAAGGGCGGTTCCGGCGCTGTCATGGTGACGACCAAGAAAGCAAAGAAGGAGGGATTCGATGTCAGCGTCAACAGCAGTCTGATGGCCGATGTGGGATTTCTGGCATTTCCCGACGTGCAGACCCAGTACAGCTCCGGCGCGGGTGGCAAATATCTCCTGAATGATGCTGTGTGGGGCGACAAACTCGACATCGGTCGCACGGCGACGCTCTACAACCCCTATACCTATGAAAACGAACCGGATCAGCCGCTCGTATCGCGGGGGCGGAACAATTTCGAAAACTTCCTGCAGACGAGTTTCGTGGCCAACAATACGGTCAGTATCGCCTACAAGGGTAAGCTGGGCAGTTTCCGTACCTCCGTCAACCACATCTACAACCGCGGCCAGTATCCCAATACGAAACTTAACAAGACCAATTACAGTCTCAACGGCGATCTGAAATACAAGCGATTTTCGCTCTCGGCGGGTCTGACCTACAACTATGCTACCTATCCGAACAATTATGGTACGGGCTACGGTAAGGGCAGTTACATTTACAACCTTGTGATCTTCCAAGGTACGGAGTACGATATCCGCGACTTCCGCAACTACTGGGTCAAGCCCGACGAGCAGCAGAACTGGGTGGTCAACGGCTCGTGGTACGACAATCCCTATTTTCTGGCTAATGAGAACACGCACGGCGACAAGCAGCATTTGGTGAGCGGTTACCTGACGCTGGGGTACGATCTCACATCGTGGCTCAAGTTGACGGCCCGTACAGGCGTAGATGCCAAGAACGGCCGTCAAGAGTGGCGTGAGGCATGGAGCTCAGCGGCCGCTCCCCGTTCGGGCGAGAGCCACAAGAAAGGCTATTATGAGATTCAGAAGCGCACGGGATTCAGTATCAATCAGGACGTGATGTTCACTGCTGATAAGACCTGGGGCGGCTTCGGGCTGAATGCCATGGTCGGCATGAATGCTTTTTACCGCAGCTGGGACACGTTGAGCGGCTATACGCAGGGCGGACTTTCGATTCCCGGCTATTATTCGCTCAAAGCATCGGTCAATCCGGCCCTGGCCTCGAGCACGATGTCGCGCCGAAGATCGATGTCGCTCTACGGCAAGGCGACTCTTTCGTGGAAGAGCATGGCCTATGTCGACGTGACGGCCCGCAACGACTGGTCCTCGACGCTTCCGGCCGAGTCGCGTTCCTACTTCTACCCGTCAGTCGCCGGCAGCTTCATCCTTACGGAGGTGCTCCCGAAGATGCGGGGTGTCGATCTGCTGAAGGTACGTGGTTCGTGGACCCGAACCAAGATGGATCTCGGCGTGTATGACATAGACCGCAGCTATACGATCTCGGCCGACCGCTGGGGCGGCATGTCCGGGGCGGACTATCCCGACAAGATCCGCGGCTCGGTCAATCCCGAGACCAAAGACGCCTATGAAATCGGCGTTGCAGGTATTTTCTTCGGCAATCGCCTGCGTGCCGACGTAACCTATTACCAGACTTTGAGCTATGATTTCGTGAAGGACGGCACGGTCAGCAACGCTTCGGGTTTCACGCACAAGAAGATCAATACGAAGGAGGAGCTGCTGCGCCGCGGCGCGGAAGTGATGCTTTCTGCGACGCCCGTCAAAACGAAGGACTGGCGGTGGGACACGGGCGTCAACTGGTCGCTCGACCGCTATTATTATCACAAGCTCGATCCCGAATATTCGAACGCTTCGCCGTGGGTGTACGAAGGAGCGCGTTGGGACTGGATCGCCATTCAGGATTGGGAGCGCGATCCCGACGGCAATATCGTCCACGGCAGCAACGGACTTCCGGTGCTGAGCCAGTACAAGTCCAAGCGCGGTGTCTATACCCCCGACTGGATATGGGGCTGGACCAACACCGTCAAGTGGAAGAACTTTACGCTTTCATTCTCGTTCGACGGCCGTGTAGGCGGCATCGGTTTCTCGACGACCGACCAAGCGCTGTGGAACGGCGGTTCACACCCCAAATCAGCCAACCAGTTCCGTTACGACGAGGTTGTGAACGGTCGCAAGACCTTCGTGGGCCGCGGTGTGAAAGTCATTTCGGGCAGCGTGGACTACGACGCTTACGGACGTATCCTGCGCGACGACCGGGTTTTTGCGCCGAACGACCGGGTGGTCTCTTACGAGGCTTACGTCAAGGAGTACAACCCGACAGCCTATCGTCCTCGCTGGCAGAACTATTTCGATCAGTCATTTATCAAGTTGAGAGATGTTTCGCTGACTTGGAACATTCCGCAGCCGTGGTGTGCGAAACTGGGCCTGAAATCCGCGTCGCTTTCGTTTATCGGCCAGAATCTACTGATGTGGACCAAGGGATTCAAGTACAGCGATCCCGACTCCATCGACCTTTCGACCGGAGAAGAGAACCTCTCGTCACCGTCGCTCCGCCTGATCGGTTATAATCTCAAACTCAACTTCTAACCGGAAATACCATGAAATTTCTCAAACATACGGTCTGGAGTCTCATCGTGGCGTCGATGATGACCGCCTGCATGGGTTTCGACGAAATCAACGTCGATCCCGATAAGACCAACCGTCCCACGCCGGGGATGCTCGCCACGCAGATTCTCTTCAGCATGATGGACTCACGCAGCAACTCCTCCGAGGGTTTTGCCAATCACTGCATGCTCTCCAAACATATTGCCTGTGGCGAGAAGATCCGCGACTATGCCTACAACCGTATCGGCCGGACAGGATTCGGCGCCTATACATCGCTCATTGAAGCGGAAAAAATGGTTGAATGCGCTGCCGAGGTCGAGAAGCCGGCTTACCGTGCTCTGGCGCATTTCGTCCGGGCCTACAACCTTTTCTATCTTACAATGCGCGTAGGTGACATTCCCTATTCGGAAGCTCTGGGCGGAGAGAAAGGCAACTTTACACCCCGTTACGATACGCAGAAAGATGTGATCGCGGGAGTGCTTGACGAGTTGGACGAGGCTTATGAACTGTTCTCGCAGGCGTCGGCTTTCGCAGGTGACTTCGTCTTCGGCGGCAAGCCCGACAAGTGGATGCGCGTGGTCAACTCGTTCGAATTGAAGGTGCTGATGTATTGTGCGGCGAAGGATGCGGAGATCGACGCTGCCGCCCGGTTTGCCACGGTCTTCGGGCGCGGCAAACTGCTCGCGTCGAACGCGGACAATTTCCAGTTGGTCTACTCTTCGCGTCCCGATCAGATGTATCCTTTCAACCAGTATCCCAAGTTCAGTATGTACATGCTGGTTTCCTCGACGCTTGTGGAGATGCTCAAAGAGCATGAAGACCGTCGGTTGTTCTATTATGCCGAACCGGCCCAGACGCTGCTTTCGGCCGGAGAGGATACATACGAGGCCTATGAAGGCGTGGATCCGGTAGCCGAGAGTTCTGAGATCGTGAACGCCTATATGCGCGGCAGCTGCTCGAAACTCAATAATCGGTATCTGGAAACCGAGGTCGGAGAGCCGTTCATACGCATCGGCTATGCGGAACTGCAGTTCATTCTTGCCGAAGCAGCCCTGCGCAAATGGATTACGGGTGAAGGTGCCGAGGGCTATTACAAGTCGGGCATCCGCGCTGCGATGGAATTCACGGCAGCCAACACGCCGGTCAAGTATCAGCACGGCGTGAAGATCGACGATGCCTATATCGCCTCCTATCTGGAGGGGCCGCAGGTGAAGTTCGGCGCTTCGGCAACTGAGAATCTGAACCGGATTTACAAACAGAAGTACATACTCTATTTTCTCCAGCATGAGTGGGATGCATTCTTCGAATGCCGTCGGACGGGAGTCCCCGAATTGCCGGTCAACCCTTCGACCAATATGAACACCGACCCGTCGAAGATGCTCGTGCGCTGGATGTATCCTCAGACCGAATACGACCGCAACAACGCTAATGTCATGGAGGCAATCGCACGTCAGTATGACGGGCTGGATAATGAGAATTGTGTCATGTGGCTTCTTAAATAATTGGTACGATGAAACGGATTGAATATTTGATTTGGTCGGCCCTGTGCCTGATCCTTGTTTCCTGCGAGGCCCCGGTGGTCGATGATTTCGGCGTGCGTCTGCCCGAGGAGCCGCTGGCCGTGAACGGATGCGTCGTCGATACGGATGGCGCACCGATGGAAGGGGTCGTCGTTTCGGACGGTTATACCGTAACGCAAACCGACGCGGAAGGACGTTATGAGATTACGGCGCCCCGCTGTGCCGCATTTGTCTGGGTTTCTGCTCCCGAAGGCTATATGGCCCCGTTGAAAGAGTCGGGGATTCCCGATTTTTCCGGGCGCTCGGTTCGTTCGAAACGACGCAGACGTGCGATTTCACGCTTGAGAAACTGGATGGTTCGAAACCGTGGGTGATGCTGGCCGTCGGCGACCCGCAGGTCAAGAATAACGAACAGGTCGGCTATTTCCGGGAAGAAGGTATTGCCGATATGCGGAAGCTGATGGCTGCGGATGCTTCGAAACGCTATTTCGCCCTGATATTGGGTGATTTGGTTTACGACCAGATGGGCATGTACGACGCTTATGTGAAATCGCTTTCGGAACTGGGCATCCCGCTTTTCCATATCATCGGCAACCATGATCACGACAAAAATGCCGTAGATGCTGTAGATGAACCCGAATTGCAGGATCCTGCGGCCGATGACGATTACGAAAGTTTCATCGGTCCGACCTACTATTCGTTCGATCTGGCAGGCATGCACTTCCTGATGCTCGACAATGTGTACATGTCGAAAAAGGGCGGTACGTTCGAAAAGAAACTCACCGGCAACCAGATCGAATGGATCAAAAAAGACCTCGCATTAGTCCCCAAAAGCAAGAAATTGGTGGTTTGCCTGCACATCGCCACCCGTCAGCGCATGAACAAGGGGTTGGGTGAAATGACGGAACTGTACGATTTGCTGGCGGGTTATCAGGTGGAGATCTTTTCGGCCCATGCCCATGCCAATTTCAGCGACCAAATCCGTCCGGACATCTACGAGCGTACACTCGGAGGCCTGTGCGGAACGTTCTGGAGTCAAAATCGTGCCAATCACGACGGAACGCCCTGCGGTTACGGCGTGGCCCTCGTCGATCCGACGCAGGCAAAGCATTTTTCGGATTACTACTATAAGAGCTTGGGACGGGAACGCGACTATCAGATGAAGATCTATTCGATGAACGAATCCCGGGTGGCGAGCAACCTGCAAGTCAACATCTGGGACTGGGACCCCGGAACATGGACGGTGAAATGGTATGAGAACGGGGTGGACAAGGGTGCGCTCGCTCCGAGTCTGTCCAACATCGAGGATCCCGACGTCTACAACTATTATCTCGGTGATGCCGCGTTCGCCAAGGTTTCCGACCACATGTTCCTCTGCAAGCCGCAACCGCATGCCAAGGTGCGTATCGAGGCGACCAACAACCTTTTCGGCAAAACCTATACGGCAGAAATCGCCGATGCCGGAACGCCCGGCCAAGTAGTCGTTCCGACGGCCATGTTCGAACAGTTCGAAGGCAAATGGCTGTATTCTGAGGATTTCAACACGCTTCCGGCTCCGGCCACAGCCACCGCGGCATTCCCGTGGACCGACGGCTCGACAATCAAGGGTTGGCGAATGGATTGTGTCCTCAAGAGCGGCAGTTCGATGGTCTATCAATCGCAGGACGGCTCGGCTGCGGCGGGAGCATTCAAGAATTTCGGTCAGATCGGGAGCTCCGATCGCGCATTGGGTGCACTGACTTCGGGATCGATCCGCGAGGTGCTGTGGGGTGTCCTTCTCAAAAACAACACCGGGAAGACGATTAAAAAGATTCGCATATCCTATTACGGCGAGGTATGGCGTTCAGGCAGCAACATAGCCTTCGATAAATCGAAAGATTCGACTGACCTGCATCAACTGCGCTTCAGCTATGTAAAGAATCCCGAAATTTTTGCCGACCCCTTCTCTTTCACCGAAGAGGCGATGCCTCCGACGGTCGATCTGTCTCAAGGCCCCAACCGTATCGGCTATCTCTCTTATCCGCGCACGGCGAATGCCGACACGACTCCCGTGCGTTCTGACGGGAAAGGCATCGGTGCGCTCGACGGACATGCCGATGCCAACCGGACGCTGATCGAAGGTGATCTGGAAGTCGATCTCGCTCCCAATGAGCTGATCCTGTTACGCTGGTGGTATCGTTATAATGCGGCGGACTGGAATCCCGGACTGGCCATCGACGATCTGAAAGTCGAAGTACAGGAATAGCGTCGCGAAAACAGAGTCTCAACGAAAAAGGAGTGCCGCTTGCGCCGGTCGGAAGCGGCGCTTCTTTTTCCATAATTCAGTAATTCAGCTTTTTTCGAACGAATGAAAAGAAGATTGTTTGGACGGCCGCTGCTGGCGGTGGCCGTTCTGGGGAGTGCATGCTGTTCCGACAGTTCTGAGCCGCTCTACAAAGATGTTTCGCAACCTGTCGAACGGCGTATCGACGACTTGATGGGCCGCATGACCCTGCGTGAAAAGATCGGGCAGATGTGCCAATTCGTGGGACTGGAACACCTGCGCATGGCTGAGCAGAACGCCACGCCCGAGGAGATTCGCGACGGGCACGCCCAAGGATATTACCCAGGCTACCACTCGACCGACATTCTGCGGATGGCCGAGGCGGGCGAGGCCAGCTCGTTTTTCCATGTCGTAACCCCCGAAGAGGCCAATTACCTGCAAGGCTTGGCGCAAAAAAGCCGCTTGCAGATTCCGCTTCTGATCGGTATCGACGCCATCCACGGCAACGGTCTTTATAGCGGTGCGACGATTTATCCGACCTCGATCGGACAGGCCGCGACGTTCGATCCCGCACTGGTGGAACGCCTCTGCCGTGAAACGGCGCTCGAAATGCGGGCCATGGGCGCCCAGTGGACCTTCAACCCCAATGTCGAGGTAGCGCGTGACGCCCGCTGGGGACGCTGCGGGGAGTCGTTCGGCGAAGACCCGCTGCTGGTCGGCAGAATGGGCGCCGCATCTGTCCGCGGTTATCAAGGGGCTGATTTCACCGGAACGGATCGCGTCATCGCCTGCGCCAAGCATTTTGTAGGCGGCTCGCAGCCTGTCAACGGTATCAACGGCGCACCGTTCGACGCCTCGGAACGCACGCTGCGGGAAGTTTTCCTGCCGCCGTTCCGGGCGTGCATCGAAGCGGGCGTACACAGTGTGATGGCTGCACATAACGAGGTCAACGGTCATCCGGCTCACGGTAGCAAATGGCTGCTGACCGACCTGCTGCGCGGAGAGATGGGCTTCAAGGGCTTTATCGTTAGCGACTGGAAGGACGTCGAACGGCTGGTGGACAAACATGCGCAGGTCGCCACCGAGGAGGAGGCTTTTATCCGCAGCGTCGCCTGCGGGATGGACATGCGCATGCACGGTCCGGTCTTTATCGACGTGATCCAGCGGGCCGTGGAGCAGGGCGTGATCTCCGAAAAAAGGATCGACGAAGCCTGCCGCGGAATTCTGGAAGCAAAGTTCCGGCTCGGCCTTTTCGAAAATCCGTTTGTCGATGCCGCGCAAACTGCCGAGCTTTGCAATACCTCCGAGCACCGCGCCACGGCGCTCGAAGCGGCCCGCAAGTCGATCGTCCTGCTGAAAAACGACGGGCTTCTGCCGCTCGATTTTTCGAAATACCGACGGATTCTCGTGGCGGGGCCGAATGCCGACAGTCATGCCGTTCTGGGTGACTGGGCGTTGCCGCAGCCGGCTGAAAACATCGTTACCGTACTCGCTGGTTTGAAGCAGATCGCTCCCGACTGTGCGTTCCGTGAAGTCTGCTTCGGCAATAACCCCAAAACAATGCAGGCGGCGGATGTCGACCGTGCCGTTGCGGCGGCGCGTACGTCGGATCTCGCCGTATTGGTCGTGGGTGAAAACGGCCTGCGTTATGACCGCAGCGCCAAGACCTGCGGCGAGAACGTCGACCGCTGGGATCTGGGCCTTTACGGGCTCCAGCAGGAGCTGGTCGAACGTGTGGCGGCCACGGGAACGCCGACTGTTGTGGTGCTCATAAACGGGCGTCCGTTAGCTTTGCCGTGGATCAAGGCACACATTCCGGCCGTCGTCGAAGCATGGGAACCGGGCTGCATGGGCGGTCAGGCTGTCGCCGAGATGCTTGCGGGCAAAGTAAACCCTTCGGGGAAACTCCCGATGTCGTTCCCCAAACATGTGGGACAACAGATGGTCAACTACAACCGCAAGTTGTCGAGTCTCTGGGCCGGATACGTCGAGGGTGACAACCAGCCGCTTTGGGAATTCGGCTACGGGCTGAGCTATACGACGTTCGCTTACGACGCGCTGACGATCGACAAAACCTCGGTGTGTGTCGACGATGTGTTGAAAGTGTCGGTCGACGTAGCCAACACGGGCGACCGTGCAGGAGAAGAGGTTGTACAGCTCTATATCCACGACCTGTATAGTGTTGTGACCCGGCCGATCAAAGAACTGCGGGATTTCCGCCGCGTTGCACTGGCTCCGGGCGAACGCAAGCGTGTGGAGTTCACACTGCCCGTCGAGCGTCTCGGTGCATTGGACGAGAACATGCGCTTCACCGTCGAAGCGGGCGACTACGAAATCATGGCCGGCTCGTCGTCGGCTGACCGAAACCTGTTGAAAACTACTATAACCGTTAAAAAATGAATCTATACCGTAATTTGCTCGCGGGACTCACGGCTTTGCTCCTGCTCGGGGCATGTACCGATCCGGACGTGCGCGCGGCCCGGGAACTGGCTTCCCGGGTACTGGGTGAGCGGGCCGGACAGGTTCGCTTCGAGAAAATCGACACGCCGTCCGAAACGGACTTTTACGAGGTCGAAGGAGCCGAGGGGGCTGTCGTTATCCGCGGCAACGATGCTGGCGCGATGGCTGTCGGCCTGAATCAATACCTGAAAAACGTCTGCCACGCCTCTGTGTCATGGTTTGCCCATGATACGGTCTCGCTGCCCGAACACCTTCCGGCCGTTGCTGGGAAACTGGCGGCCGAGGCACGATGCGACCGGCGTTTTTTTCTGAACTATTGCACATTCGGTTACACGATGCCGTGGTGGGGTTGGCCGGAGTGGGAACGCCTGATCGACTGGATGGCGCTCAACGGAGTGAATATGCCTCTGGCCATTACGGGACAGGAAGCCGTGTGGCAGCGAGTGTGGCGACGGATGGGCCTGACCGACGAACAAATCAGCGCCTACTTTACCGGCCCCGCACATCTTCCGTGGCATCGTATGTCGAATGTCGACGGCTGGGGTGGCCCGCTGCCGCAGGGATGGATCGACGGGCAGGAAACATTGCAGAAACGTATCCTTGAACGCGAACGGTCGTTGGGTATGACGCCCGTGCTCCCTGCTTTTGCCGGGCATGTTCCCGCTGCGCTGAAGGTCCGGTATCCCGAAGCGGATATTATGACCATGAGTTCGTGGGGCGGGTTCGAGGACAAATACCGCTGTTCATTCCTCAGCCCGACGGATCCGCTGTTCGCCGAAATTCAGCGTGAATTTCTCGCCGAGCAGACCCGTTTGTACGGCACCGACCACATTTATGGGGCCGATCCGCTCAACGAGGTGCAGCTGCCGCGCTGGGATGCCGAATACCTCGCTTCGGTGGCCGGGCATATTTACAGTTCGCTCGCCTCGGTCGATTCCGAAGCTGTGTGGCTGCAGATGACCTGGCATTTCTACTACGACAAAGAGTGGACCGACGCTTTGCGTGAAGCGTTCATGCGTGCCGTGCCCGGCGACCGCCTCGTATCGCTGGACTATTACTGCGAAAATACCGAGGTCTGGCGTATGACCGACTGTTATTACGGCAAGCCCTATATCTGGTGCTATTTGGGAAACTTCGGCGGCAATACGATGCTCAAAGGCAACCTTCGCGAAACGGGACGCCGTATCGAGCAGGCTTTTGCCGCAGGAGGTGACAACCTCTGCGGAGTGGGTTCGACGCTCGAAGCGTTGGATGTCAATCCGCTGATGTATGAATACCTCTTCGATAAGGCTTGGCGGCATACCGGTGACGATGCGACGTGGATCGACGCCTATGCTGACAGTCACGCCGGATGCGAGGATGCCGATTTTCGGGGCGCATGGCGCTGGATGCTCGACTCTGTCTATGTCGACTGTGCGCGGCTGGGGCAGGGGACGGTAACCAACTCGCGGCCGTCGCTGCGGGGTGTGATCCGCTGGACACAGCCCGGAAACTCCTACGACAACGCCGGGTTGTGCCGTGCCTGGGGACGGATGCTTCGTGCCGAAGGACACGGTGCGATGTACGACTTCGATCTGGTGAACGTGGGCCGTCAGGTTCTCGGCAACCATTTTGCAGTCCTGCGCGATGCCTTCACGGCTGCATATGAACGGCGTGATGTGCTGGCTATGCGTACCCGGAAAGCGGAGATGATGGCTCTGCTGGACGATCTGGACAAACTGCTGGCTTGCCATCCGACATTCTCGCTTTCCCGATGGATCGAGGCGGCGCGCGCCGTCGGCATGTCCGGAGCCGAGAGCGACTATTACGAACGAAATGCCCGCAATATCCTCACCACCTGGGGCGACCGCGATCAGAGCCTTAACGATTATGCCAACCGCACATGGGCCGGATTGGTTGCTACCTACTACAAACCCCGCTGGGAGTTGTTCTGCGATGCCGTCCTTGAAGCCGTGGAATCGGACGAGCCGTTCGACGAAGCCGCTTTCACCGAGCGGTGCAAGGATTTCGAATGGGCATGGGTCAATTCCACGGATAAAAACGGCCTGAACGCGGAACATTCCGCAGTGAAACCCGTTGCTGGAATGCTCTATGCGAAGTATAAATCCCAAATCGAATAAACCATGCGCAAGTTGTTCCTATTGTTCGCGCTCATTGCGGCGGCAGGCGCTTCGGCGCAGAAACGATCTTTTGTGCGGGTGCTCACCTACAATGTTTGTGAGGGGTTGAAAATGGATACGACGGCTTTGAAGGAACGATTTGTCGCTTGGATGCGCGAACTCGATCCCGACATGGCTGCCTTGCAGGAGATGAATGGATTCACGCAAGCGCGTTTGGAGAAACTTGCAGCAGACTACGGTCATTCTTATGCCGTATTGCTCAAGGATACAGGGTATCCCGTGGCCCTTACATCGAAATACCCGATCGTAGCGAAACGGGTGACGGATAATATGCACCACGGATTCCTGATTGCCAGCACGGGCGGTTACAACATCGTCGTGGCGCACCTCTCGCCTTTCAATTGGTGTAAACGGCAACAGGAGGTGGCGACGATTCTGGCCTGGATCGAAGCCTTTGGAGAATGCCGGCGCTGGATTGTACTGGGCGACCTGAACTCCTATTCGCCGCTCGACCGCGAAGGATATGCCGACGGTCGCCTGCAAGCGCTAAATCGCCGGGGTGACGATCCCCGCGTGGGCGGTAAACGGCAGAACCTTGTGGATGGAGAATTGGACTTCACGACCCAGCAGGCGTTGCTTGACGCGGGTTTCTGCGACGCCTTCAAATTGTTTCATTCTGAATACGTCGCCTCTTATCCCAGTCCGGCGCGTGCCGCGGGCAATCCTGACCCCGTAACATGCCGTCTCGATTACGTCTATCTGAGTCGCGATCTCCGGGCACATGCCCTCGATGGGCGGATTCTGCGCGAAGGCGACGCCGCAATGCTTTCCGACCATTTACCGTTATACATAGACCTGAAACGATGAAAAAAATCCTGTTGACAATTTTGCTGTCCGCTGCTGCCATGGTTGCAGCGGCTCAAATCCGTAACGAACATGTTTACAAATTCCCCGAGCGGGATGCCTTCTACACCCGCAATGAACTCCGTTTGCCCGACATTGCGGGGTATGAAACTCTCACGGGGGATTTTCACATCCACACAGTGTTCTCCGACGGCAAAGTGTGGCCCGACGTGCGGGTCAACGAAGCATGGCGCGACGGGCTCGATGTCATTGCCGTCACCGACCACCTCGAATACCGCCCGCACGGCAAGAAGATCGAAGGCGATCTGAACGAGCCTTATCGTATTGCCGCCAAGCGCGGCGAACAACTGGGAATCCTTGTGATCCCGGGCTGTGAGATTACCCGCCAAAAGCCGGTGGGACATATCAATGCACTTTTCATCGAGGATGCCAATCCAATGCTGTGCGACGAGCCGCAGCAGGCGATGGACGAGGCTCGGCGGCAGAACGCTGTGGTGATGCTCAATCATCCCGGTTGGCCCGATGATCATTTTAAATTGAGCGACATCCAACGCCGGTGGTTCGATGAGAAACGATTCCATGCCATTGAGATTTACAACTGGCTTGAGGCCTATCCTAATGCGGCAGACCTTATCAGCGAACGCGGAGTGGCCTATATGTCCAATTCCGACATCCACCAGCCGATCGCCGACCGCTACGGTGTGGGGCGGGGCCTGCGGCCGATGACAATTCTTTTCTGCCGCGAACATACTCTCGCTGGGGTGCGCGAAGCAATCGAAGCGAGCCGGACGCTGGCCTATTTTAATGGTATATTGGTCGGACGCGCCGATTTGCTCACGCAGTTCGTCAAGGCGTGCCTTACATGGCATCCGGTTTGTCCGGCCGAAGGGCGTTATGAAATCACCAATACGTCGGAACTGCCGTTTGAACTTTTGGTCGGCGAGGCCTGTTACGACATTGCGCCCAATTCCACCATCCGTTTCACGATGAAAACCCCGCAGCCGATGATGCTGAAAAACTGCTTCACCGGGCGCGATCGAAGGCTCGAAATAGTTTGGTAGCAATATTCTTATCCTGCTTGATGATACCGCAGGTTTAATCTGTGCAAAGACAACCGTAAAAAGGACTTCCGGGTATATCATTACTCGGAAGTCTCTTTTTGTTAGATACTGCCCGAATACCTTGTTGAGGTCTTTCACCAACCAAATTTCTCTATGCTGAATGCTTCAAGTATCTTCAGCCAATTGGTTATGACTATGGCCTAACGGTGAAATAGGAACGTTCAGCCGGGCAACGAACTCCATCAAGTCCGTCGGCGTGAATCTCCCCGGCACACGCCCGCTCCGGGATATACCTCGGCGTGCGGCATCGAAAGCGAAGGAGCCTCGCTGCCTTATGGCGGCGAGGCTCCCCGGAGTATGCGCACATCGCACCGCCGATCGCAGCACGTGGCGGCGTATCTGGCAGGGACGGCCTGCGATCAAGGTGCTGAGATGAGTGTGTTGCGCGTTATTTTAGAGGAGGCAGACTTACTTACACATCATGGATGCGCGCACCTGCACTATCGGGAACTTCGGGTATCCGGTTCCCGGCGATAGTGATCCTTGCGCGGATCGCACAGGCGCCTCCGACGCCGGTTTTTGACCCCCATGACGATCAAGACAATCAGCAAGGCCGCCATCGCCACCCAGAGCAGCAATACAAGAAAATTCACCTCCGGTGCGGCCATTTCGAACACATCTTCCATTGTCCGTATATTGATTTTAGCAATTATAAATATTGAGTAATTAAATAAGTAGTCAAAAGCCGTTCATTATCCTTTCCGTCCGTCGCCCTTGTCTTTTTATGCCGGGCGAGCTGTTCCGGGAAGAGGGGCGGCACATAAAGCCTCCCAGATTGTCGCATACCAGCTCCAAATGCTGCGCTATGGTTTGCAGGTTCTCGTCCGTCGTTCCGTACAGGGGTACTGCCTCGGCATATTTCTCCATGCTGTGCCGCAATACGGCACGTCCGCCGGCAGGTTCGGATATCTTTTGCTGGTCATGGTCTTCATTTTTCTCCGGATGTTGTGCCGGAGCTACCCGGCCTCGGGAGCCCGGCAATAGAGCCAAGGGCTCTCAAAGAGCCCTTGGCGATACATTCGGAATATACTCCGTATAGGTCATTTCTGAATGCGAACCAGGCGCAACGGAAAGCCGGAACCAATAACTTTGTATCCCAAGAACGCATTGTGAAGGTAGAAGTGCATACCGTAAGCTTGTGAGCCGCCACTCACTTCCAAGAGCGTGGAGGCCCAGCAAGAGCCATTAACTCCCCGATAAGAGATATTGTCAATTTCAGTATCGGGCGTTACTTTCGAATCATAATGACCCGAAGCTGGGAATTTGAACTCGATAAAACCGTCGATCCAAAAAGCCTCGTCGGCAACGTCGTCGATCGTAGTCTGCGTATCATCCTTTTTCAACGCCTTGATCTTGATCGAGAAATAGCGTTCCAGCGGATTACCGCCGATCTGGCACGTTTCCCAGCGATAGGCGGCGTACTGGCTTGTCCCTTGAAAACGCAGACCATAGACAGGAGCGATGTTGTAATTGCCCTTTTCCTCTACATCCGGCTCGGCCTTGTAATAATGCACCATCTCGCTCTGTGCACCTTTCTTCATCCAGCTTTTGCCTGAAACGATATAATCCCCGTCGGTCTCCCCGGCATTCGTCGTCTTATCGGGCAGATTGTCCACACCGTTTTTTAGGTAGACTGTCTCAGTCCAACCGGTCGTAGACACTTTGTCGGACATTACGTATGTATCAGCATTGGCATTCGAAGGATCGTTGGTAGAAAGATTGTCGTTCCACCACGGATGATAAAATCCCCAATGCCTGTTACCCAAGTCATCTCGCATTGCTACGTCCGTCCATCTAGGTATCAGCAGATTCAGCTCGCCTGCAGTCGGCAGACGGTACTTGTTCCCCTCACTGTCGGTCAGCACCGCATCGGCAACCGTCACTCCGGCGTCCTTCAACTGTGTATAGGTGAAATAGGAGTCGGTCGGGCACTCTGCAAATGCAACGGCCAGCTTGTCGAAGAAAGCCACCTTTTTCTGCGCCTTGTTGAGCGAACTGACATTGAACGGGGTGAACATATTGACCTTCAGCGCGGCATTGCGGCGCTGTTGGTCTATTGCAGCGAATTCTTCGGCCGAAGCCTTCACCAGACGCAGGGTGCCGGCAGCAACTTTAGGATAAGAAGTCATCAGGATTTCGTTTACATTATGGCCTGCACTATGTGCTTTCGATTCGTCTGCTTCGGTCGATGTCCAGAAAAAAGAATTGCTTCCTTGGCTTCCAATATCCTCATGACCAGGCTGTTTATATCCCGTAGCGGCGATATGATAGACAAGCTGGTTCTCGGCATCGGTATCGCCGTCAGCGGGATTGCCCCAGTACGTTTCGTCGGCCACTTCGCCGATGGTCAGCAGCGAGTTTGCCTGCAAAGCCTTGATACGGATCTCCAGCTCGCCGTTCGCAGCGTCACCGCTGTTTTTGTTCTCATAGCGGTAGGCCGCGCACTGCGCCGTACCTTTGAAACGGATGGCATAGACGATCGGATAGGCCGGACTGCCACTCCCACCGACTACGGCAGCATTTTTGAACCACGACTTGCCCTCGCCGCCGTTCGTCTCCTTGCTGCCGAACAGCTTTTCGGGCAGGGTCTCGGTGATCTCCGAAGTCCCGTCCATCGCTTCGTCGAAACGGACATGGTTCGTTTCGTCGGGGAAAAGCAGATACATTTCGTCCTTGGTCGGCACGCGGTAATAGGTTCCGTCGGTCTCGTTGTAGTAGACGGCCGTCGCCCACTTCTCATTCCAGGCGACATAGGCCGAGGTGTTGTTCGGGTCGGCAGTCGTGAAGGCGACCGTTCCCTGCGCCTCGTCTATCGTCTTTACGTTGGCTCCGGCGAAATGGTTGATGGCCAGTTTGGCGTTCATCTCAGCCTGGAACGTGATGTCATCGACGTTGAACGACTTCTCGTTCGTCCAGTCCACCACTTCGATGCCGAATTCGGGTTCGACCTTCCGGCCCACCGTGATACGGTAGAGGTAGTTGCGTTTGAGAGCCAGCGGCGCCAGCCCCTCGGGGTCGTTCCGGTCGAGGAACTCGACCGTATGGGTGTAGGGCTGGTCGAGGTAGGTGTACTCGATGTCGAGCGTCGGCACGGTCGCCTCGCCGCGGCGGCTCAGGTTCTCGTAGCCGTAGATCTTCGATTTGTATTCGGCCGGCACGTCGAAGCTGCCCACGAGGTTCAGATCCGGGTACTCCTTGTCCTCGACCGCTCCGGGTTCCGCAAGCATGGCGTTGGGCGTGAAAAGCCGGCTTTTCACGGCGCGGTTGCGGAACGTCACCTTCGTGATGGTCAGTCCTTCGGCCTTGTTCAGCAGGTCGATGCGCATCGAAAGACGGCGCAGCGACACCTCGCCGCAGTCGGCCACCTCGCCGCTGTACGAAATGATCTTCAGCACTTCGGGGGTGGTCATGACGAAGGCGTTGTCGGCGTCGGGGGCCTGCTCCACGAGCAGTTCCTCCAGATCGGTCACGGGCGATCCGGCACCGAGGGCCTTGACGGCGCCCTCCAGCGTCGGATCGGCATTGGCCACCAGATAGAGGTCGAAGCGGCCGTCCTTGGCGATGTCGAACGAGCAGCCGTCGTCCGTAACCGTCACGTCGAAGGCCCGGTAGAAGCCCATCCCGCCCGAAGGCTGTTTTTCATAGGCCGCGGCGAGGAGCGAGGTTACTTTCTTCTCGGCATCGGTAGCGGCCGAAGCGTCGGGTTTCGCCGCTCCGCTGTCGCCTGCGGCGCGGGTTCTGCCGTTCTGTTGCTGCGGCGTGATGCCGGCCAGCGTGAAAACCACGCGGTTGCCGTCGCCCGGAGCGCCGCCCTCGGGCATATCCTCGCGCGTACAGCCGCTCAGCAGTACTCCGGCCATCAGCGCAAGGGTCGATATGATTCGTGTTTTCATTGCGTTATTTCGTTTTTTCTGTTTGCTGTTATACAGATACGGCTACTCCGCAACCTTTACGAGGCGCAGCGGGAACCTGTGGCCGGGAACGTAGCGGCCCACGAGCGTATCATCGAGGTTGAAGGCCAGGGAGCGGGCGTTCGAGCCTCCCGTCCACAGCGACGAGGACCAGCAAAAGCCATTGACTCCGCGGCCCGTGATATTCTCAGGGAGGGGATTACCTGCATTTTCCGGCGAATAATAGCCCGAAGCGGGGAACTTGAACTCGATGAATCCGTCGCGCCAGAAGGAGGCGTTGTCCGCCACATCGTCCACCGTCAGTTCGGAATCCGCCGGCAGCGCCTTGATCTTGATCGAGAGATAGCGCTCCAACGGATTGCCGTTGATTTGACACGTTTCCCAACGGTAGGCCGCGTACTGGCTCGTACCCTTGAACCGAACCGCATAAACAGGATGGATGTTGTAATTGCCTTTCTGCGGATCATCCGGCTCCGCCGTGTAATAGTGCACCGTTTCGCTCAGCGCTCCGAGCTTCAACTGCGACTGGCCTTTGAGCGTATATTCGCTGTCGGTATCGTCGGAATGCGTTTGGTCGGGCAGATTGTCCACGCCGTTTTTCAGGTAGATCGTCTCGGTAAACTCATTCGTAACCATCACATAGGTCGTGTTGGTCGAAGCATTGTCATTCCACCACGGATGATACCGACCTTTTTTCCCGTCGATATCAGGCTGATCGGCCTCTTCGGTATACATGGGCATCAGCAGATTCAGCTCGCCCTCGGTCGGCAGGCGGTATTTCTTGCCGTCGGGACCGGTGAAGACCGCATCGGCGGCCGTCGCTCCGGCATCCTTCAACTCCGTGTAGGTGAAATAGGAGTCGGTCGGGCATTCGTCCGCCGAAACGGCCAGCTTGTCGTAGAACGCGTTGACCGTTTTCGAATTCAAATCCACGCTCTTGACGTTGAATTCGGTGAACATATTGACCTTGAGCGCAGCGTTGAGCGCCGCCTGGTCGTGCTTGTCGAACGGGATGTCCTCGATCTGGAAAGCCCCGGCGGTGTTCCAGTCTTCGACGGTAATGTCGAAAGACACGTCGAGCTGCTTGGTCAGCACGATGCGGTAGAGGTAGTTGCGTTTGAGCGCCAGCGGAGTTTTTCCGGCGGGGTCGGTCGAATCGAAGAATTTTACCGTATGGGTGAATTTCAGTCCGTCCATCGTGTATTTGACCTCCAGCGCGGGCAGATGCTCTCCGTCGGGCGTGACATCCACGTTTTCATAGGAGTAGATCGAAGCCTTGTATTCGGTTGGCTTGGTGAAATCGCCTGCGAGGTCAATTCCCTCGTAGGATTTCTCTTCGTAGAGATCCTGCGGGGTGGAGAACGTCATGTCGTTCGAAGCGCCCAGACGGCTCTGCTTCGTGCGGTTGACGAACTTCACGGAATTGACCGTGACGCCCGTAGCGGCATTGACGAGGTCGATACGCACGGCCAGACGGCGCATCGTCACGACGCCGCCGTTCGTTACCACCCCGTGTTTGGAGACGATGCGCCGGGCTTCCGTCGAAAACATCACGAACGGATGCCATGCCTCTTCGCCGTCTTTCCTGCCGACCTGCTGCGTTACGAGCAGCGTCGCGAGGTCGTCCTCCGTAACGCGGGAATCGGAGTTTCGGTCGGTCAGGGCCAGCAGCGCCGCGGCAAGCGTTTCGTCGGCATTGGCCACGAACCAAATATCGTAGGTTCCGTTCTTTTCCACGTCGAACGAAGCGGTCTGCGAATCCGCATCGTAGGCGGCGTCGAACGTTTTGTAATAGTTGCCGTCGTCGGTGAAGGCTACGGCCAGCAGACCGTCGATTTTCTTTTCTTCGTCGGTAGCGGCCAGCGGCGCGGAGGCGTCGTTGTCGCCTGCGGCGCGGGTCGCTCCGCCCAGCGTGAAGACCACGCGGTTGCCGTCCGACGGCTGCGGGCCGCCGTCCGGAGCGTCCTTGCTGCATCCGGCCAGCAGCGCCGCGGCAGCGAGGAGTGCGGTTATGAAGCTTGTTTTCATTGCGTTATTTCGTTTTTCTGTTTTCTGTTATTCGGGCAGCTACGGGACTACTCCGATACCTTTACGAGGCGGAGCGGGAACCTGCTGCCGGGAACGCTGTGGCCCACGTGTGCATCATTGAGGTAGAAGCCCAGGAAGCGAGCGCCCGAGTCCGAGTCTCCCGTCCACAGCGACGAGACCCAGCAATAGCCATAGACTCCGCGGTGCGTGATATTCTCAGGGGTAGGATTACCTGCATTCTCCGGCGAATAGTACCCCGAAGCAGGGAACTGGAACTCGATAAAGCCATCCTGCCAGAACGTCTCGTCGGCCACGTCGTCGATGGTCGTCGCATTGTCCTGCGGATGCAGGGCCTTGATCCTGATCGAGAGGTAACGCTCCAACGGGTCGGAAGCGATCTTGCACGTTTCCCAGCGGTAAGCGGCGTACTGGTTCGTACCCTTGAACCGCAGACCGTAAACGGGACGAATATTGTAAACATTCGTTACCAGGTCAGCAGGATAGGCAATTTGTTCCGTCTGTGTACCGACCTTCAGCTGCGACTCGCCTTTGAGCGTATATTCGGGATCGGCCGGATGGGTTTCGTCCGGCAAATTGTCCGTGCCGTTCTTCAGGTAGATTGTCTCGGTAAAGGGCGTTTCTACGGTCACATAAGGGAAGGTGTTAGTCGAGGAGTTATCATTCCAATACGGATAATACATACCGTCCTTTTCCTTATTGACAGTAGCCCGGTCGGCCTCTTCCGTCCACATGGGCAGCAGCAGGTTCAGCTCGCCCTCGGTCGGCAGACGGTATTCGTTACCCTCGCCGTCGGTCAGCACCGCATCGGCGGCCGTCAGCCCGGCGTCCTTCAACTCCGTATAGGTGAAATAGGAGTCGGTCGGGCAGTCGTCCGCCGAAACGGTCAGTTTATCGAAGAACGAATTGATCTTTTTCGTCCCCAGATCCACACTCTTGGCGTTGAACGGGGTGAACATATTGACCTTGAGCGCAGCGTTGAGCTTTTGCTGCGACTTGGGATCGAGCGGATCGCCGGGGCCGATCTCTTCGGGCATCTCGACCGTGTTCCAGTCCTCGACTTTGAACGTGAACTGCACTTCGTTGGTCGTCACAGGCTTCCCGTTGCCCAGCACCACGGTGTAAAGGTGGTTGCGCTCGATATCGACGGGCGTCTGTGCGCCGCCGGCTTCGGTGCGGATGAAGGGCACTTCGACCGTACCTTTGCTGTCGTTCACGCGGTAGGTGATCCGCACCGCAGCGTAGTCTCCGGCCGTGTTGGGGCGTTCATAGGCGTAGAACGTCTTTCGGAAGGTCTTCGGAGCGAACACCTCGCCCGGTTTGAGTGCGGGATGCTCTTCGGTAAGATCCACCGTCGCGTTGCTGCCCAGCACGATCCGGTCGGCGACCGGAGCCGAGAGCGGGGCTTGCGCGAAAAGGTAGCCTCGGGTGGCGGCACCGACGAGTACGGCGCTTTCGAGCGTCATGTTCGGCGTGTTGTTCTGCACATCCACACGGGCAACGATACGCGTGAGCTTGACCTCGCACTTCACGCCCGGCACGATGGTAATCACCTCGTTCTGCCCGTCTGCGGTCGCCGTGCCCGACATGGCGATGCCCGCATCGGCTTCGGCGAGCTTGTCGGCCGTATCGCCGTCGGCGAGCTCGACGGTGGCCGCGGTCTCGTGCAGATCGGCTTCGGCCGAACCCGCTGCCGTCGCAGCCACGGCGGCATCGTCATTTACGACGAAGACGAATTTGCGCTTGGCGTTCATATCGGAAATCGGCGCTTCGAGCGAGAAGGTGTAGGTGCCGTTGCCGTTGTCGTAGAGCGTGATGTCGCTCGTCATGTCGTGCTTGCGCAGGAATTTGGGCGCGGAGGTATCGGTCGCGTCGTAAACCAGCAGTGTCAGCTGACGGACGGCGTATTCCGCTGCGTCGTGCGTGGCCCGCGTGGCGCTGCGGGGGTAAATCACCCCTTCGCTGCCGGGCGTGGCGAGGGTAAAGGTGATGGGAATACGGCTGTCGTCCGTATCGCCCGGACCGGTCGTCTCCTTGCTGCATCCGGCCAGCAGCGAGGCGGCAGCGAAGAGTGCGGTTATGAATCTTGTTTTCATGGCGTTATTTCGTTTTTTCTGTTTGCTGTTATTCGGGCGGAGACAGGGCTACTCCGATACTTTTACAAAGCGAAGAGAGAACCTATTACCAACAGCGTAGTGGAACACGTACGCATTATGGAGGTGGAAACCCAAGCCGCGGATGTCCGAACCTCCCGTCCATAGCGACGAGGACCAGTAATAGCCATAGACTCCGTGGCTCGTGATATTTTCAGAGGTAGGATTACCTGCATTCGCCTGCGAATAGTAGCCTGAAGCGGGGAACTTAAATTCAATAAAACCGTCCTTCCAAAACGCCTCCTGTGCCACTTGGTCGATCGTAGTCTGCGTATCGTCCTTTTCCAACGCCTTGATCTTGATCGAAAGATAACGCTCCAACGGATTGTCTGCGATCTGGCATGTTTCCCAGCGGTAGGCCGCGTACTGGCTCGTACCTTTGAACCGCAGGCCGTAAACGGGCCGGATGTTGTAATTGCCTTTCTGCGGATCATCCGGCTCCTCCGTGTAATAGTGCACCGTTTCGCTCAGCGCTCCGACTTTCATCTGCGACTGGCCTTTGAGCGTATATTCGCTGTCGGTATCGTCGGGATGCGTTTGATCGGGCAGATTGCCCTCGCCGTTTTTCAGGTAGATCGTTTCGGTAAAAGGAGTTTCAACAGTCACGTATGGGTATGTATTGACCGAGGGATTGTCGTTCCAATACGGATTATACATACCATCCTTTTCTTTATTGACAGTAGCCCGGTCGGCTTCTTCCGTCCACATGGGCAATAAGAGATTCAGCTCGCCCTTGGTAGGCAGGCGGTATTCGTTGCCGCTGTCGTCGGTCAGCACCGCATCGGCGGCCGTCAGCCCGGCATCCTGTAATTCCGTGTAGGTAAAGTACACGTCCTTCGGGTTGGCGGGCACCGCGACGTCCAGCTTGTCGTAGAACGCATTGATCTTTTTCGCTCCCAGATCCACGCTCTTGGCGTTGAACGGGGTGAACATATTGACCTTTAACGCCTTATTGCGTTTCATCTGCTCGTCCTCGTCGGGATCCACCGCTTCGTCCATATCCACGACGTTCCAATCCTCGATCCTGAGCGAGAACTTCACTTCGTTGGTCGTCACGGGATCGCCGTTTCCGAGCACGACGGTATAGAGCGTATTGCGCTCGACATCCACGAACTCCCTGGTGTCGGAAGTCTTGCGGAACGGTACTACGACCTCGCCCTTGCTGCTGTTGACGGTGTAGGTAATCTTGATTTCGGCGCCGTTGCCGTCTTCGTTATGCCGCTCGTAGAGGTAGAACACCTTTTTGAGATCCTTCTGTTCGTCGTAAGTCGTACCGAGAGCGACCTCGGCGTTCATCGCCTCGGTAATGTAGCTTTCGCTGGCAGCGGCGACCGGATCGTGCGGAAAGAGGTAGCCCCGGGGCGCGGCATTCAACAGCTCGATGGAGCTGATGACCAGATTCGGCGTGTTGTTCTGCACATCCACGCGGGCCACGATACGCCGGAGGGACACCTCGCACTTCACGCCGGGCGTGATGGTCACGACGTCGCTCGAATTGCTTCGTGCGATGCCCGACATGGCGATGCCCGTGCCTTTGGCAGCGAGCTTGTCGGCCGAATGCCCCTCTTCGAGGGTGATGCCTGCCAGTTTGTTTTCCAGCTCGTCCTGCGACTCTCCGGGAGACGGTTCGTCAAAGGCGTCATTGGCCACGAAGACGAAACGCTGGCGGGCTTTCAGGTCGCTCACCGGGGCCTTCAATGTGAAATTGTAGGTTCCGGCGCCGTTCGAGACGATGCTGATGGCCTGATCGCCCGACGCATCCGTGGCATAGCGGCGCAGGAAAGTCCCCCTGCCGGCGTCATCGACCGAATAGACATAAAGCGTAAGGCGGTGGATCGTCCACTCGGCCTCGTCGTGCGTGGCGCGCGTAGTGCCGTAGGGGACGGCTTCCCCCGCCGGGGTGTTCATCGTGAAGCTCACGGGAATGGTGCTTCCGTCGTCTCCACATCCGCAGGCCGCGGGCTCCGAGGAACACGACACGGCCGTCCAGGCCGTTATCATTCCGATAAAAGCCTGCAAACAGATTCGTTTCATTACTCTTAACATAAAAATCATTAAAAAATTATCGTATCAATCATTATCGTATTCATCCGCCCCGGTCAGTTGAATGTTCCTCCGTCCTGCCAGTCTTCGACATCGGCGTCGATCCACGGGCGCACCTCCACGCTGCCGTCGGCAAAAAGCGTGAGCTGGATGCGGTATTCCTGTACGGCCGCAGCGTCGGGATTCCAGCCCCACGTCCGGAAAGCCCGTCGCAGGTCGATAGGCTCCGTAACGGCCTTGTCGCCGAACCAAAGCCGGAAGACAGGAATATGCTCCGCGGTATAGCGCATCGTGACGAACTCCCCGCGCAACTCCTGCGCCTTGAGGGGCGTGCGCTCCACATGGGTCGCCAACTTTCCGTTGCCTGCGGGAATGAGTTTGTCGCCCACCGTATGACAGCGGTCGGGGCAGAGCGAATAGCCCACGGGAACCTGCCCGATTTCCATACGGTACGCTCCGACATCTTCCGGCATATTGTGCCACATGACCTTGACATGCAGGTGGCAGTGGATATTGTTCATGTAGGTCGTAAACGTCTGCTGTCGCGATCCGTCCACATGCATGCGGCACACGCCCCAATACAATTCGTCGGCATCGAGGTATTCGCCCGAGGGCGTGAGGCCCGCCAGTTCCATTTCGAGTGTCGCGAGCGTCCGGTCGCCGGCTTCGAACGCCAGCGGACTTTCGGCGTTGCCCAGCGTCAGCAGCGTGTAGTCGCCGTCGGGAAGCGAAAAACGCAACATCCGGATCGGCTCTCCGGAGGGAATCTCCCGCACGAAACGGCCCCCGGCATCGAAGACGAAGTGACGCAGCGAGCGGATATAGGTCGCGAGCTCTTCGACGCCGTAGGGGACGTATCTGATCTCCATGCGAATATTCCCGCAGCAGATATCCCGGTCGTCCTCCAGAGAGCAGGCACACAACAGCAGGCAGAGCCCCGCAACGGAACCTGCCAGCATCGCCGCCCTGCGGTGTATGATATGTCGTGCCGTCCATCTCATCGTTTTTCAGCCTGCCGTGCGTCGCTGTGATCTGTCGCCTCCGCATCGCCCGGCTGTTCCCGTGTCTGCGTCTGTTCCTGTCGTTATGCTGCGTCCGGCCCCGTTCTCATCCCGGGCCCGCATCCCTTTATTCGCTTACGTTATCTATTCCTGCTTCGGCCTCATCCCCGAATTCCTCTTTCCACTTGCGGAGCTGTTCGAGGTTGTAGGCGGCCCGCTGAGGATCGGTCGCCCGGGCCTTTTCGAAGTAGGCTTCGGCCTCCCCGATCTTCCCGCACAGCCAATGGTACACACCGAGGTTATTGGCCGCCAGCGGATTCTCCCTGACGCGGCCCAGACACACCCACGCCAGTTCCAGATCCCCCCGCACGAGGGCTGCCGACGAGGCGTTGATGTTGGCAATGTCGTCATCCGGGAAATAGCGCACGGCGATGTCGTACTCACGGCCATAAGCATCGCGCTGTCTTACGATCGTGCGGTCGTCGTTTTCGGCCTGCGCCACCTCGTACATCTCCTGCAGGCTCAAATCCTGCGGACGACGGCCGATCAGCTCCCCGGCTTCCTCCGGATCGAAGGCCCGCACGCGGTAGTCGATCCGCATCTCCATACGCCGCAGCGGCGGGAAAATATGTTCCAGCATATATCGGTAAGGATCGCCGCCGCGGAGATCCATCAGGAGCTTTTCACGCCCGTCGAAAATGTCGTAAGTGTCGATGATGTCCAACACTTCGTCTTTAGCCTTCATGTCGCTCCGTCCGACCGCTTCGCGCAGACCCTCCCAGTCCTCGCCCTTGCCCTCGGCCGTGACTTTTTCGGTCGGAAGACCGTAGCGCCCGTGCAGATAGTCGCGCATACCGCCGGCACGCTGCTCGGAGAGCACCATGTTATGCTTGTAGGTATCCTCCGGCGAAGCATAACCCGTAATCGAGGCGGAAAGGATGCGGTAGGTCGCCGTATCGGTGGCCACGGGCGACAGGATTTTGTCGATACGCGACAACTCCTGCCGGTTGTTCTCGAAGTCGGGATAGACCCTCCAATCGTTCACCGGGTAGGTAATACGGACGGTGGCCGTGGCCGTGCGCTCCTTGACCGCCTCCGGCTTGGGCCGGACGAAGGTCACGTTCGTCTCGAACAGCGGCACGCTCACGGCGGCTACCGGAAATGGCAGCATGCCCGCAACGGTCGTATAGACCGTATCGGGCACCGTGACGGCACGCTCCGGAACGGCGATTGCTTCCGAAGCCAGCAGGTGCTCTTCGCAGCAGGTATGCAGGAGCTGTTGCAGTTGTACGCGCCCCGCAAAAGTTTGCGGGACGAGCATACTCTCCCGGTAGTCGACTTCGCTATGCCCCTTGCGGTCGAGAACGCGAACAGTCCCGTCCGTTTTCGTATCCGACAAGGCCTCCCGTCGTTTGTAGTATTTCGCTTCCGAAGAGGTAAAATATCCGACTTCCGGATAGCGGATGGTATCGCCGCCCGAAATATATATGGGAATGAGATGCAGCGATTCCGAACCTTTGAGCCGCCCGGCCACCTCGCCCGAAAAACGCACTTCGAGGCTGTCGCCCCGCCACCGGGCGCAGGGCTCAGCCAAATAGTGCACCGACGGATAAGGGCGGTCTTTCTGTTCGGCTGCTGCGGAGTCCTGTCTCTGCGCTCCGGCACGTTGCATCGTAGCGAACAGGCTGAAAAACAACAGCCCGATTATGATCGTCAAATGTTTCATGGCTACCGGATGTAATAGATGAATGATACCGCGGCTTTCGTAGGCCCGAACCAATGCTGGCGGTAATTGCCCTGTTTGTCGCCGCAGGCTCCGCAATCGTATTTGTAGTAACGCAGGTAGATATAGCCCGCGCCGATGGATGCTTCCAGCCCCCATCGTTTGCCGAGAGCCCACTGATAGCCGTAGCTCAGGCCTGCGCCCGCAGCCCAGCCGTCGTAACGGGCGTCTTCGAGGAATTTCGGGAACTTCATACCTCCGGCGTTGTACTGGCCGTAAAGGGCGTGAAAACCTATGTAGTGGCGCTCGAAAACCCGGCAGAACCAGTATTTGGCTTCGGGCATGACGAGCCAGTGGTGCAGCTTAGGGTTGACAGCGACGCCGTTGGCATCGGTGTGGTTCGGGAAATTGAAGGCGTTGTAGCCTACGGTGGCGGACAGCGTATATCGCGGGGCAAGCCGCCATTCCAGCCCGACGTTGGGTGTAGTAGTCGCCCAATACAGCAGGTTGGTTTTGATACCCGCATGCTGTGCATGAGCGGTACGAAACACTCCCGTACCTATGAAGCACAGGCAGAAAACAATGTACAGGATATGCGGTTTTCTCTTCATTTACAGGCTTGACCGGGTCTTGGGAACAGCCCGATTATGCCTTACACTCCGCAACGTAACGAAAGGCAGATTGCCTGCCTGTACTGCAATTCGCTATGCAAAGCGAAATAATCGAGGAATTATCGAATGGAGTAAGCTGATTTACAGCATATATAATCATCGGATTTGTTTTATCGGAGCGAACCGGTTTTTCACAGATAGCTGATACGGAGGCAAGATGTTGGCTGTAAACCCGATTGCAGTGCAACAATATGCTGGAAACAGTAAAGCATTCGTTCTCTGTCCGTGCAGGATTCGGCAAAAAGAAGCCCCGGAACCGTTTGTAATATGTTCTAGGGCGGATAGATCTTCGGCAAATGTGCGTTTTGACATTTCAGGCAGAACATGATACGATAAAACAGCAATAGCGTGAAAAATGGCTTTACAATCATAAAAGACATCCTACATAGAGCGTATAAAAGATTATTTCTGATGATATTTCTTGCACAAGATGCAGATAATCCATATTTTTGCATCGGAAAATGAGGGACGCAAACCGACCGAGGAATAGAAATAGAATAATCCTGCTTACACGCCCGTATAAGGCGTGTTTTTGTTTTATCCGAAGTTTTGCAAATGTACCGATTTTCCTTGAAAAAAGTTGTACCTTATTTGTACCTCATCGCAGTATCTACGCTATTTTCCATATATTTGGGACAACTAAGGCACTTATTGCTACTTAAATGCACTTAACGCTACCTATTTCGACTTAAATGGGCTCCAACATTTACCTGCAAAAAATCTGCGAACAATGCGGCAAGGAATTCACCGCCCGAACGACTGTCACGCGGTTTTGCTCCCATACGTGCAGCAGTCGGGCATACAAGGATCGCACCCGAAAAGACAAGGTAGAAAAAATTAAGACCGACACTATCCGGATCAAAACCAAGGAGATCAGGGAAATTCAGGCGCGGGATGTACTGACCGTATCGGAAGTGGCGGCATTAGTCGGCTGTTCGCGGCGCACAGCATACAGATTGGCCGCAACAGGAACGATCAAGAGTGCCAACTTGGGCCAGCGGCTCACGCGCATCAGACGCTCAGAGGTGGATTCGTTCCTGTCGCTCCCGGCAAAACCCGCCCCGCAAGAGAAAGAGTACGAAATTTCAGAATGCTACACCGTCGGCGAAGCCCTGCGAACATTCGGTATATCGGACAAGACTCTCCGTGACATCCTAAAGCGGAACGGCATCCCGAAGTTTCAGCGGGGCAAGTTCGTTTACATTCCTAAAAAGTTACTGAATGAAATTTTTAACTAAATTCGCATATGGCTGTCAAAGTTAAACTTCTGCAAAAGAAGATTTCGGGAGGGCGCAAAACCCTCTACCTCGATTTCTACCCCGCAATCATCAGTCTCAAAACCGGGAAGGAGACGCGCAGGGAGTTCCTCGGCCTGTATATCCACGAGAAGCCGAAAAACGCCATCGAGAAGCAATACAACGCCGAACAGCTGAAACTCGCCGAGGCGATTCGTCAACAGAAAGAGAACACTCACAACAAGCCGGAGATATACAACGAATACGAAAAGGAGCGGCTCCGGAAAAAGGAGCTGGGCGACCGCGATTTCGTCGAATATTTCCGCAGGACGGCAGGCAAACGTTCCGGCTCCAACCACAACAACTGGATGTCCGCACTAACCTATCTGGAACAATTCACAGGCGGCAGGGTGAAATTCGCCGACCTCAGCGAGCAGTATCTGGAAGAGTTCAAAGAATATCTGCTGACCACCCAGAGCGTCAAGAGCAAACGGAAAAAGGAGCCGCTGTCGCAAAACTCCGCCCTCTCCTATTTCAACAAGGTCAAGGCCACTTTGAAGCAGGCATACAAGGAGGGAATTTTACAAACCGATCTGAATGCGCGTGTGGATTCCATAAAAGCGGCCGAAACGCGCAGGGAATACCTCACCTCGGAAGAATTGAATAAATTGGCTAAAACGCCTTGCAAGGATGATCTGCTGAAACGTGCCGCCCTCTTCTCCGGATTGACCGGACTGCGTTTCTCGGACATTGAAAAACTGACTTGGGGCGAGATCGGGCAGGACGAGTCGAAAGGCTACACCATTAATTTTCAGCAGAAAAAGACCAAAGGCATCGAAACGATGCCTATATCCGAACAGGCGTTCAGCCTCCTCGGAGAGCAGCAGAAGCCGGAAAGCCGGATATTCGGAGGACTGCGTTCGGCATCCTACCACAGCAAAGACCTGCGGGACTGGCTGAAAGCGGCAGGAATAACGAAGCACATCACGTTCCATTGCTTCCGGCACACGTTCGCAACGTTGCAGCTATTCTATGGCACAGACATATATACTGTATCGAAACTACTCGGACACAGAGAGTTGAAAACAACACAGATATATACCAAGGTCGTTGATGATGCTAAACGCAGAGCCGTCAATAAAATAACCATAGAATTAGAATAGTTATAGATATTTCAGAAATGGATGCATTTCATCCAACATACAGAGAAACTATCATTGCTTACTAAGACGATACCCATGCTTGAAAAGAAATATTATCTCAATTTTTGTCCTTACAGAGAAATCGAAAGATACCTATTCGGATATGTTGATTTCTGCAATGTTATGTAAATAATAGGAGACAATAATAGTAGAGTTATGAAGGCAGATATAGAACGAGAAAAAATGTGCTTTATCTTGGAATTGAGAAAGATCACAGCAAGTAATATGGAATCAATCTACAACGAAAAGCTACATCGGTTTTGTTATTATAAAAGTTCAAAAGCGACGGTTGACGGAAAAGAAATTCCACAAGGATTCGATCGGTTCCTTGCGACCATCACACCCGAAAACAAAGGAAAAACAGCCACTCTCAACTTAAAAACATACAACGAGTTCGACATATCGGAAACGGATTTTATCGAAGATGAAATTTTAAGAGTGGAACGGCTGCTCAACCTATATCAGACAGAAATAGAGTACCCTCAACGAAAAGCGGGTGCAATGTATCTGGAATTTCTGCGAAATCAGCTCGAAGCAATCGGTAAAAATGAAGGCAAGAAAAGCCACGACAATTTACAGGAACTAATCAACAGCGAAACCATCTACCAATCCATAATGGATTTGCTTGCCGATAAGAAAAAAGTGGACGGACAAACCCACAAATGGAGCGACGAGAGCAAAGGAAATAAAAAGGTGCTCATCGTAATTCTGAAACAATTAGAGTTAAAAGGATATTTCAACATCAAACGTAAACTAACTGCGGCCGAAATCCAAGCAATTTGCAGAAATACTTTCGGCCATGAAGTTAGTATCGATTTAATTAAGAAAACTGCTCATGACGACTATAACATCGGTTTTGAAATACCCCGTCCAACAGATTTGACACAGAATTAACTACACAAAGTGCACTCGTGTATTTTGTGTAGTTAATATATTGTATATCAATATTTTATATCTATATTTTCGCAGCTGTAATTAAATTTTACAGCTATGAAAAATATAGGTTTTTCTTTCGACGATCTGCCTATGGCAGTGAGTCAGCTTACCGACAAGGTAAATTCGATCTATTCCATGTTGGCCCGGCATTCCATGCCGCAGGAATCACCCCAAACCGAGGATAAGCTCTTGTCCGTTCGTGAGGCCTCCACGCTACTGCGGTTGACCGTCCCCACCATTTACAGCAAAGTGTCGAGGGGCGAACTGCCGTGCATGAAGCAGGGCAACCGGCTCTATTTCTCGCTGGCCGAGATCACTGCACACCTCAGATCGGGCAAAAAACGATCCGCCGCAGAGCTGACCGCCCAAGCCGAGGAATTCTGCAACCGCAAGGAAGGAGGGCGTTATGGAAAATAACCGCACTGACCGACAGCCCCGCACCGTTGATTTTTCATTATTCGACCAAATCGAGACTGCCGTCCCCGCATACGATCTGGACAAAGCCATTCAAAAGAGGGATTACCGAATCGACCTGACACAGCATTACGCCGATGCAGAGTATCTGCTAACTGTCGATGGAATCGGGATGCTCGCCAAAGGCGACATCCAAGCCGTGAAAGGCAAGGCGAAACAAGGCAAAACATTTTTCATCACGGCATTGGTCGCGGCCGTACTGAACGGAAAGTTCGGGGCGTTAAAGGTCTCCGGCGAGGACTATCGCGTTCTGATCGTGGACACGGAGCAGAACATGAAAAACGTGGCAAGGAACGCCCGGAAAATACACCGCTTGTGCGGGTGGCCGGAAAATGAAAATCATCCCCGATTCAGCGCGGTCGCTCTGCGCGGGTACAACACCGACGAACGGCGGGAGATACTGGAGGGCGAAATCGCATTGCTCAAGCCCGATCTAGTGATACTGGACGGAATCAAAGACCTGTGTCGCAACATTATGGACAACCCCGAAAGTACTGACGTTTTGGATTTGCTGTCGCGGCTCAGCCAAGACAATAACACGGCAATCTGCTGTATCCTGCACGAAAACAAGAGTTCGGCAGACAGCAATATGCGGGGACATCTTGGGACGGAACTCATCAACAAATGCACCGAAGAGTACCAAGTGACCAAAAAGGACAATGTGATCACCATAGAGCAGACGGTGAGCCGGGATGCGCCACTTTACGACAAATTGGAATTTACGATCGAAGAGGACGGAATGCCATCGGAAATTGCTATTGCAATGAAAACACACAAAAATTCGATCCAAAAAACAATCGCCAAGACCGATTACTGGCGGCAGTTTTTCATTAACCAAAGCAGTTACACCAGAAAAGAGCTGCACCGTGTCATTATGGAGAGCGGAGAGAAAAACCGCACCAATGCCTATGCGAAAATCAGAGCCGGACTCAACGAGGGCAAATTGACCATCGACGAAAAACAAATCATCACGCTCACACAAAAAGAGGATTCGATTTGAGTGTGGGCATTGTGTTGTGTATGCGCCTATATAGGCGCTTATACACAAATCACAATTTTATGCAGGAGAAACCGCCCCTTCTGGCTGTATTTCCACCTATAACCATAAAAACAGCAGACAATTATGAAAAACAGATTGGATGTAAAAGTTAGTTTATTTCAGAACTGCAAAGCCAGCGGAATGCCCGTTAGCGAAATTTCCCTGTGCGACTTCTTATCCGGCTCCACGTTTCGCGGGAAATACAAAACAACCGTAGACAGGTATCGGGCCGCTGGTGACGAGGACAAAAACCGTTTAAAAACGAGTCTCCCTGCCGTTACGGTAAGCGGAACATTCAGCAAGCGGAACAGTGCGGGGTTGATCGCCCACAGCGGTCTGATCTGCATTGACATCGACGAAAAAGACAATCCGGATGTCGCGGAGTTCGACCGTCTGAACGAACTGATCCGCATCATTCCCTATGTGGTCTACTGCGGACACTCCATAGGTGGAAAAGGCTATTTCGTCATTATCCCTATAGCCTCTCCGGAGAAGCATAAGGAGCATTTCGAGGCTCTCCGACAGGATTTCGCCCGATGCGGCATAACGATAGACAAGAGCGGCAAAGATGTAACTCGCCTGCGGATTTATTCCTACGACAATACAGCTTACATCAATCCTTCCGCCGCCACTTACGAACGAACAGCAACCGTCCGCACCATACACGTGGCAACCGACTATAATAAGCCTCGCATTTCTACACCGAAAGAAAAAATCCCGAACGCCCGGAAAATCGCATCGCGGATTGCAGACCTCATCAGAAATGGAACAGACCCCACAGCGGTTTATGAAAACTGGTTCGAAATCGCCTGCGCCCTAATCAGCGAGTTCGGAGAGAGTGGGAGGACGCTATACCATATGGTCAGCCAAAATTACCCGGACTACGATCCGGATAAGGCCGACCGGCAGTTCGATGCGGCCCTGAAAAAGGACGGCTACTCGTATCACATCGGAACATTTTTCCATCTCACAAATGGGAAATGACTGTATTCCAAATAAATACGGGATTGCATATAACCACCCTTATTTCAATTTGGGACCATTCCATATGGATTTATTATGGCATTAAAGATTAGGTGCGGCAGATTGAATGAAAACACCCTTTACGCGCACAATCTGCCCCCCCCCAAATGATAACCGAGGTTTAATAACCTCGGTTTTTCATTGCCTACTCTTCGCCGCATTTCAGGCGTGTGCTCTCCGCGCGTAAATTCACGACAGGATCGAAGATGATCCACACACTTTCCACATCCCGGAATATTTCCTATCTTTGAGGTCGAAAACATATTGAATAGCGTTTTGCTATTGTTACTGAGCTGAGAAAACGACCAAATTTCATAGCACTCTGAGAACAATAGGTAGAATGCTCACGTTTAGGCGTGGGCTATACTTATTTGGAGTGCGGGTGCTTGGTCGTACCTCTCAGCCGATAAGCTATGACCCGCGCCATTTTTGTAGGCGGGGTCAGGAAAATAGACTGACCTATGGAGTACAACAAAAACGGGCAGATTCTACGCGAGTTCTATGCCCGGCACGACCTGACCGATTGTTTTGAACGCGACAACGCCTACCTCGAATCGGCATTCGACGAGATCAATCGAATCTGGTTCGACAACCTCTGCAAAATAGACGAGGTTAACTACCTGATGATTGCCGAAGCTCCGCTGTGGGGCAAGTCCAAAAGCTACATTTACAATCCTGCTACACCATTCACCCAGTTCTTTCAAAAGAGCGATCTAGAATATGTTCTAAACACGAAAATCCGCGACAAGGCGGAGTTTATCGACCGTTGCAACCAAATCGGTCTGCTAATTATTGACATCTCCCCATTCGCCCTCAACACCGAGGATACGATCATCAACTACCGCGGGAAATCCAAACAGAATCCTTATGGTATCACCAAACGCGAATACCGTCTACTGATTCAGGAAACCCTGCCGACATTCTTCGACTGCAAAATAGAGAAAATCGCTCCGAAGGCATCGTGCGACATCAGAGTATTTTTCCGCTATGCACGGGTGGAAAACACATTTCGGGATATTATCGCAGACTCCTTGATCAAGTACAATCTGCTTGCATCGGCAAACGACCTTCCGGAAATCTCAAATCCAGCCGGAGGGATAGATCGAAATAAAATTAAGACGATAATTAATTTGGCTGTCATCTATATATTTACTTACTTTGTAGAAATGTGAATATTAAAACGACAATAACTGAGAAATTTGAAGAAATAATCGTTATTTTGACGAGGTTGACAACAGATATACGGATCAATTGAAGAAAGACAATATTCCTATTTTATAAACGGAAACCCGGAAGGCATACAATCCGTTTACAAGTATCAAAATAAATAAAAATAATCTTGTACAGAATAAAATTACTATGGTCTATAAATATATCAAAAATAAGGGGCGAGGTGGATTTGGCGTTGTAGATATTTATGAGGACGAACAGGGAAATCAAATAGCAAAAAAACTTTTGATATCGACCCTAGGATGAAAGGCATCGAAGAACAAGCACGTAAACGCTTTGTAAAAGAAGCCAAATATCAACAACAGATTGAACATCCTAATATCGTTAAAATAATAGATGTCGATACAGATAAAGAACCTCCATTTTATACAATGCCAGTAGCAGATGCTTCTCTCGAAGAAGATATAGCCAATGGAATAGTAAATAGCAGTAATTTTCTGAAATGTTTTTACGATATTATGGCTGGTTTAGAAGAGATCCATTCATACAGCATATATCATAGAGACCTAAAGCCCGGAAATGTATTAAGATTTGGAAAAGAATATGCGATCGGAGACTTTGGACTAATGTCTATAGATCAAACCGGAGTAACATCCCTAACAACTCCGGGTATGCATAAAACATCAGATTCGTACACAGCACCAGAAATCACACAAGATTTGCGAAAGGCAAGTATCCAATCAGATATTTACTCTTTGGGATGCATTTTGCATGACTTCGTGGGTCAAACGTGCCGAATACCATGTAATGAAATATCCGAATCATCAGAATATGGAGATGTATTATTGGGAGCAACAAGAATGGATCCATCAAGACGCTTTTCAAGTGTTGCAAGTTTCAGAGAAGCCCTTAATTCCATTATACAAAACACAGAAAGAGTAAAAACTCAATATGCGGAAAAAGTTTTAGAAACCTTAAAAAAAGATATTGATACGTATAATGAGGATGATATTTCAATACTATCCGATTTCTTAAGTTCCAATGTCGTACAAGAAGAAAAAAACGTAATCCTTGGTGAGCTAACTATAAATCACCTCAATAAAATAATTAAAATACCTCGGCATTTTGATTTCATTGCGAAAGTCTATTGTAAATATGTCAGAGACCATGCCTTTGAATGGAGTTTTTGCGATACATTAGCAAATAGAATAGTCATTATCATTGAAAATGGGAATATAGACATCAAGTCTGACGGTATCTTTGCATTGCTATATATGGGTACATCCCACAATAGATGGTATGTCGAGCGGATAGTATTAAATTATTTACGGAAAAGTAATATTGAAGATAGGCTATTGAAGCGAATGATTATGGAGATGCGAATAGATGGAAAGAAATTCTGTCGAGCTATTGATCATTTACATTTATCTTTAGGGGTAAGTCGAGAATTCTTAAATCCAGAAATAAAAAAGATTATAAACGTAATTTGTTAATGAAATATTTCACATACACCAATATCGGTCCAAGGGACATCAATGAGGATTCTTTCTTTGCAACGATTAAGGACGGAACCCTATATGCTTGCATTGCAGATGGTGTGGGTGGAATGGACTATGGAGATATTGTTAGTAAATTTGCAACTAAGCTATTCAGTGAAGAACTGATTCGCTTTAGAAATAATCAATTACAGGTTTCAAACGACATCAATGAAAGATTAACAAAATATATAAACGATGAATTAACTGGTGCTAATGCTGCAACGACATTTACAGCAGGAGTCATTTACAATTATGAACTGTACGGTTCTCATGTAGGAGATAGCAGAATATGCATCTTACGAGGAAACGGTATAAAACAATTGACTGAAGAACATAATGAAGCGGGACGGCTCATTCGAGAAGGAAAACTAACAAGCGAGGATAAAAAATTTTATCCAAGAAAAAATATAATAGAACATATTATGGGGAATATGAATTTGTATGCCCCACAAAAAGTATATTTCCAATTGAATCCTTCTGATAGATTAATTTTTTCAACCGATGGGTTTCATGATACAATATCGAAAAGAGAACTTAGAGATATATCTACAGTAAACTCCTCTTTTGAACAATTCAACAAGCAATTGGTCATCGAAATTGAGAACAGAGTTTTAAAAGACAATACAACATTTATTACAGTTGAAATCTGAATAATTCATCCTTTTGTACCCTATTTGTACCTTAAAATACATAATATATTAGTTACAAACTAATTATATTTTCTGCATCGTAATTTCGAAATAGTCCGATTTTGTCTGTTTGTTGACGGCAAGTATATGAAATCAGACGTAATTCGCTTTGCATAGCGAATTAAGGCTTATATCGGTCGGGCAATTTATTTTTCCCATTACAGTTTCGTAACCCTTTCGTTCACTTCGTCCACGGTCTGTCTGTCGAGACTTGCCAGATAAATGCGCGTGGTGCGTTCCGAAGTGTGGCCCAGTCCTTCGCTGATATGCGGTGTGGGAACGCCCATACTCCGAGCCTCGGTGGCCCATGTATGGCGCGCCACATTGAAGGTCAGATTCCGGCAGCCCAACCGCCGGGAAATCTCTTTGAGCAAAATGAGGTAATAATGGAGAGCCATACAGTAGAAATTATACAGTGACGCAGGCGGCACGTCGCCGTTCATATCTTCCTGTTTGTTTGCCGAAGAGAGCATTCCGCGCTGCATGCAGGGCAGCACCCACGGGGAGCCCGGATCGTCGTAACGGAAGATGATCTCCCGGAGCTGCGGCGTAAGGGCTACGCTGAACACCTGATGCGTTTTTTGGCGTTCGTAGTGCAGCGCTTCGTTCCAAACCTTCGTTTTTCGCAGGTAACACATATCCACGAAGGACATCCCCCGGGCATAAAAACTGAACAGAAACATATCGCGGGCTTCGTTCAGTTCGCTCTCCCCGAAATCCCTGCCGGCAAGGGTTCGCAGCAGGCTTCGGGGTACGGCCAGTTTCGGGGTTCGGGCCGGTTTGAACGATACCTCCCGGAAGGGGTTACGGTGTGTCGGAGCATAGCCGCACCGCCGGGCTCGATTATAAAGGGCGTGCAGGGTGCGCAGATAGAACGAAACGGTATTGCGACGGTTGCCGCGCCGTTTGAGGTATTCTCCGAAGGCAAAGACCGTGTGTTCGTCGAGTTGAGAAAAACGATAACGGGACTGTGCCGCGAATTTACTCCATGCACTCGCAAGAGAACGGTATGAGCGGGCTGTGCCAAAGCGCCCTGCCTCTTCGAGATCGGATGCCAGCTGTTTCGCGAAAGCTTCCACGTAGCGGTTGTCGTTGCCCGACCTGTATGCTCCCGTGATGTCCGATGCCGTATAGGGTTTTCCGGAGGCTGCCAGACGCGCGCAGACAGCACGTAGCTCTTCCGTGCAAAGTGCAACGCATTCGTTCGCCTCGCGGATCAGCGTGCGGCGGGATTTAGTGCGGTTCACTGCCACGGCGCGCCCCCTTTGCGCGTCGAACTCCTCGGGACGCAACCGGTACGGAGTGGTCAGGATACTGCGGCGACGGCGGTGGATCACCTGAATAATAAGTGCATGACAGCCCTCGCTGTCGGCGCGGTAATTGAGCCGGGCTGTGATCGATGTCGTTTTCATTCGGTTATACTTAAATCGGTTTATAGGAAGACCGGACACAGGCTGCGAAAACCCGAAAACATCGCCTCAGGAAACAATCCCTACATATCCTCCGAAGGCATGACCGGAGGTCCGTCACGGAGAATGAACCGCTCCCTGTATCTGCATTTTCTTGTTTTCACGCCCGTGTCGCAAATAGCACATAAAGGCTTCAAGATACGCTGATTTGGTTGAATCCTTCGACGAACCTCTAAGTATATTTACTATTGCGATCTCTATGCCATAAGCAAACTTATCGGAATGGAACGAAGAGAAGCCCCAGCATTATGGGACGACATTCGATACAGTCAAACCGCCGGATAAATGATTTTATCTTATAATTGAAAATTACAGCGTTCGGCGTTTTTGTCGTCTCTTTCGTTGCCGAATCCGCTGCTGTTTTATGTTATGCACTTTTTTCGGCGCCGGATGCAATGTGTCGAAGACATTGGTCGTGAACTCCCTGCCCTGCAGTGAACCGTTGGCGACGATTCCGGCACAACTTCGCCCGTCGACGGTTCCCGTGTGCTCCTCGGCCGAGACGTTGAACTGCTCCAGCAGCGTGCGCAACTCACCGTGGGAGGAGCATTTGTAATTTCGCAGGCATGATTGCACGACGGACGAAATTTGTTGTTTGACGTTCCCCGCCTTATAGTTCACCTTTCGAAGTCCGGGGGTGTCCGTTAATTCCTGACCTTTGACGCTCGGATGCAAATTGTATTTCCGTTTCAACTCCTGCAATACGGACATGGAACGGTCATAATCATGCGGGTTGCGGATCTTCCGACCGTTCTCACCGCCCCGCAGCGATACGATATGGAGATACTCGCGGGCGATGTCCCGGAGTCCTTCGTCGGTCTGTTTGTCCGCCGGCGAAGGATTCAGTGAAGCATGGAAAACCGTGTTCGTAGTCCTGCGGTTGGCTTCGAGGTTGAACCGGAAACTATCCATGCAGGCAGCAATATCAAGGCACCGCGTTTATCGTATAGTTCCAGCATCTTCTGCTGGAAGAGTACTTCTGCCTCGTCTTTATCTACTTTCTCCTTGTTGTAGTACAAGGCTCCGCCGGGCGAGGAGCCCGACCTTATATTCGCAACCATTCTTTAGCTTGTTTTCAAGGTTCAGAATCTCGTGACTTTGGGCTTTCAACTCGCGTGTGCGTTGTTCCAATGCGGCGATCTGATGCGGAATCGCAACGTTGGATAAGTGCGTATTGATAGCCTTTACAATCTTGTTGTTTCTCCGTTTTTGAATTTGGAAATAAAAGTCGTTCAGCCGGGCGACGAATTGCACTTTCGACGGGTCGCGTTTGACGACTACGAACTCCTCGGCGAAGATGCGTTTTACGATAAACCGGCTGCGATTATGCTCCAGTCCTGCCTTACAAAGCAACTCATTGAAACGGATATTTTTCTCTTCATTGAGCCGGAAAGAGTACTTGTAACTCGCAGTTTTCGGTTTCGGAGCATTTCGGAGGGGGGGCTTTCCGGATGGTATCCATATATGGCTTAAAAAAGGGTTGAGTCTCGGGAACGACTCCGGCCTCGCAGAGCGAGCACCTTTGTCGGACAAATGCTAATTTGTCGGACGACGGTATAGCTCGCTACCCTCTGGCGAGGGTAAGAATCCGCGGCGAAATTTTTTTTTGTGAAAACTTTGAAAAACCTCCGCTACAGCTCCCGAAGACGGGTCTTTTCCATGTGCAATATTACAACCGTGCGGGCGCCAAAATAAGCCCTCGGTGCGGACTGAAGCGGTCGTGAGCGGACATCGAAACCGAAGCGTTTTATCCTGTTGTATATTACGGCAGGAATAAAAGAAAGCGTTTGTGAGCCATGAAATCGAATCATCCTAAAAGGATATCGTGTCGGCGCGATGGCGATTGTTCCGGGGCGAAATTCGTTGTTAAAATTGTTTTTTCCCTCTTTCGGAATAAAGGATATTCATAAACTCTGAATTTCTGAAAGAGTGCATTTCTGAATGCAGCAAAAGTGCAAAATTTGACAGAATGGCTATCCCCAAACGCAAGTTGTTAAATCTTTTAACTGTATTATGAACATCACCCCTATAAACATTGCCGTCTGCAATCAGAAAGGCAGCGTCGGAAAATCGACTTTCACGGTACACTCGCCAGTTACCTGCATTACACTTTGCAGCATGACATGCTTGTCGTAGACTGCGACTATCAGAGTTCAGATATGCGTGCTGTGGAGCAGCCCGCCCGTTGGGTAGCGTCCGAGCCGCAGAAAGCCGCCTTTTCCGACGGTAGTGTCCAGCAAAACGCCGGGGATGGAAATATGCAAGGCTCGCCCCTAGGGCGATTCGCATGGCCTTGCGTATTTCCATCTCCGGCGATAAATTACCGGCCTGTGGAAATAAATTCCGAGGATATTAGATATGCGCTATTCCGGGATCGCGCCGGCTTACTGCGCGCCCCTGAAGATGCTGTCGAGTTTCTCGCTCAACGCCGCCATATCCCGGCCGATCTTGTCATTGGTAATTTGGGCGTAGATTTAGGTCGTGGTGATATGTTTATGTTCCAGCATTTGCTTACGGTTTCCAGAGGTACTTCCTGCGCAAGCGTGACTGTCATGGCGAAGGTATGCCGCGCCATGTGCATTGTCGGGTTGAACGGTAATCCGGCGTGTCTGGCCACTTGACGCAGCGACATATTCATCGTCCGATAGTAGGATTTGATTGGAAAGACTTTATTACCTTCCAGATGTAGGTCTTTATAACGGTCGTTGATCATTTCAGCGACGGGAAGAAGTTTTACCCGAAATTGCGTACCCGTTTTCCGATCCTTGTCGATGATCCAACGATCCCTGTTGTCGTCCGTATGGATATCTGTGTGGGGCAGCTTTGCTACGTCCGAATGGCTCAGGCCCGTAAAAGCGCAGAAGACGAAGACATCCCGGTTGATACCTGTTTTGTAGTTGGGTAATTCTGCGTCCATGACGGCCTGCAATTCCGAAGCGGACAAATAACGCCGTTCGGCGTATTTGGGCCTGACATGGAACCCGGCGAAAGGATCGGCGGGAATCTACCCGTTCTTATACGCCGTATAGGTCATCAGACGCAGTTTCTTGCCCCCGGCACAGATCGTTCCGGAAGCAAGGCCTTTTACCGTGGAGAGGTAAACGACGATTTTTTCGATGAAATCACGTTTCTGCTCTTTGAACGAAATGTTCTTGACATGGTATTCGTATTCGTGCAAAGCGGCAAGACGCCTGCGCCGCAGGCAGTAATCCTCATAGGTAGAATAGGTGCGGTCTTTGCCCACACGTTTGAGGAAGCCTACGAGGTATTCGTCGAAAGTCTGTAATAGTAGCCGGCAATCATCAAAAGGCATTGCGAACCTTTTCGGCAGTGACATACGAGTCCCGGTCGCAAAGACGTTGGTACTGCTTGCTGATATTGGTCTTGATATTTTCCAGCTTCTCGTTGATGCGCTGCGATTCGAGACTTTTGCCGGAGGCTTTGTTGGCTTTGGTATCCCAGGGGGAAGAACGAATGGTGAGTTTGCAACTGAACTGCGACATCGTGCCGTTGATGGTTACGGCCCATGACGGGAACCTGATCGGATTTTCGGACTGCCTTTTTACATAGAAAAGGACTTTGAAAGTACTGCGTTGCATAATAACTTAACTTTTTGGATGGGTTAAACGTAATGTTAAGTTATTTGCCAGGCGGCGATTCGGCACAAGATGCTGAAAACGAGCGACTTAATGCGAAATAAAGCATTTCGGGCAGGTAACGGATAAGTAACGAAACGCACCGTTAAACCGGCCCGAAATTGCATTTTTATTGCTCGGAGCACATGTAGAATAAAATGTTAAATGTCTGAAATCATGATGCTTACTCTTTTATACACATTCCGTTACCTAAAAATCCCGGGCCGCAACGGCCCGGGATTTTTAGGTAACGGAATTTCGGATTAAGCCTGTCCGGCCGAACCCAGGACGCTTTCGCATTTGTGCATGTAGAGCTTCTTCAGCTCGTCGCGGGCCGGGCCCAGGTATTTGCGGGGGTCGAACTCTGCGGGCTGGTCTACGAAGATCTTGCGGATGGCTGCGGTCATGGCCAGACGGCCGTCCGAGTCGATGTTGATCTTGCAGACTGCGCTCTTGGCGGCGCGGCGAAGCTGCTCCTCAGGAATACCTACGGCATCCTTGAGCGCACCGCCGTGCGTGTTGATGATCTTCACGTACTCCTGCGGTACGGACGACGATCCGTGCAGCACGATGGGGAAGCCGGGAAGCTTCTTCTCGATCTCGGCCAAGATGTCGAAACGCAGTTCGGGCGGAACGAGGATGCCCTCGGCGTTGCGGGTGCACTGCTCGGGCTTGAACTTGTTGGCGCCGTGCGACGTGCCGATTGAGATGGCCAGCGAGTCTACGCCGGTCTTTGAAACGAAGTCGATCACGTCAGCGGGGTCGGTATAGGTGTGGTGCTCGGCCGAAACCTCGTCCTCCACGCCGGCCAGCACGCCCAGCTCACCCTCGACCGTTACGTCGAACTGGTGTGCGTAGTCTACGACCTGCTTGGTGAGGGCTACGTTTTCGTCGTAGGGCAGGTGCGAACCGTCGATCATCACCGACGAAAAGCCCATGTCGATGCAGCTCTTACACAGTTCGAACGAGTTGCCGTGGTCGAGGTGCAGGCAGATGGGAATGTTTTTGCCCAGCTCCTTGGCATACTCGACGGCGCCCTGTGCCATGTAGCGCAGCAGCGTCTGGTTGGCGTATTTGCGTGCGCCCGACGAAACCTGGAGGATGACCGGCGACGAAGCCTCCACGCAAGCCGAGATGATGGCCTGCATCTGCTCCATGTTGTTGAAGTTGAATGCCGGGATGGCATAACCGCCCTTGATGGCTTTTGCGAACATCTCACGGGTGTTCACAAGTCCCAATTCTTTGTACGATACCATAATAATTTAATTTATGCAGTGAATTGTTTGTCTCGAAAAACCGCACAAATTTAATAAAAATTCTAATTAATTGCGTCCGATCCGGCTATTTTATTCTCTTTTTGTGAAAATAATAACAGTCGGCGGGAAATTGTTGTGCAATCCGGATAGTTTTTTGTATTTTTGCATGGCCTTAAGCCCCGGTGTGCGGGCAGGGTATGCCCGGTGCGGCCTGCATGCGGTTGATTGCGGGCGGCAGGGTGGCGCAGGATGCCTTCCGGCTGCAGGGGCTGCCTGCGGAAAAGCGCCGCGCGGCATGCCGGGCACGGGACAAACGGACATTAACAAACACAAAACATATCACGATTATGGCTGATTTCATTTATCAGGAGCCGTTCCCCGTCGGGGAAGACAAAACCCAGTACCGTCTGTTGACGAAGGATTACGTGAAAGTCGTCGAATGCGACGGCCGCAAGATCCTCAAGGTCGACCCCGCTGGCCTCGAACTCTTGTCCAAAGCCGCTTACAGCGACGTGTCGTTCTACCTGCGTGCCGCCCACCTGCAGAAGTTGCGCAACATCCTCGACGATCCCGAGGCCACCGACAACGACAAGTTCGTGGCTTACACCATGCTGCTCAACCAGGTCGTTGCGGCCGAGGGCGAACTCCCCACGTGCCAGGACACCGGCACGGCCATCTGCATCGGCCACAAGGGCGAGGACGTCTATACGGGCGCCGACGATGCGAAATACATTGCCAAAGGCGTGTACGAGACCTACAAAGACCGCAACCTGCGCTATTCGCAGGTCGTGCCTTTCACGATGACCGAGGAGAAGAATTCCGGTACGAACCTCCCGGCGCAGATCGACATTTACGGCGGCCACCCCGGCATGGAGTATGAATTCCTCTTCATTACCAAGGGCGGCGGTTCGGCCAACAAGACCTTCCTCTACCAGCAGACCAAGGCGCTGCTGAACGAGAAATCGCTGACCGATTTCATCAAGACCCATATCTTCGACCTCGGTACGTCGGCCTGCCCGCCCTACCACCTGGCCATTTGCATCGGCGGTACGTCGGCCGAGATGTGCCTCTCGACCGTGAAGAAGGCTTCGGCCGGCTATCTCGACGAGCTGCCCACCTCGGGTAACGAGGGCGGCCGCTGCTTCCGCGACCTGGAGTGGGAGGAGAAGGTGCTCAAGATCTGCCAGCAGAGCGGTGTCGGCGCCCAGTTCGGCGGCAAATACCTCGTGCACGACGTGCGCGTGATTCGCGCCCCGCGCCATGCGGCTTCGTGCCCCGTGGCCATCGGCGTGAGCTGCTCGGCAGACCGTAATATCAAGGCCAAGATCACCCCGGAGGGCATCTTCCTCGAGCAGCTGGAGAAGAATCCCGCGCGTTTCCTGCCCAAGGAGGCGCCAGGCATGTCGCCCGCCGTGGACATCGACCTCGACGAAGGCATGGACAAGGTGCGTGAAATCCTTTCGAAATACCCGATCAAGACGCGCTTGAACCTGAAAGGCACGCTCATCGTGGCCCGCGACATCGCCCATGCGCGCATCAAGCAGATGATCGACGAGGGCAAGCCGATGCCCGAATATTTCAAGAAACACCCGGTATACTATGCCGGGCCTGCCAAGACCCCGGACGGCATGGCCTCGGGATCGTTCGGCCCCACGACGGCCGGGCGTATGGATCCCTACGTCGACCTGTTCCAGTCGCTGGGCGGTTCGCTGGTGATGGTGGCCAAGGGCAACCGCACGCAGCAGGTGACCGACGCCTGCAAGAAGTACGGCGGTTTCTACCTTGGTTCGATCGGCGGCCCGGCGGCGATCCTGGCCAAGAATTCCATCAAATCGGTCGAGGTCGTGGACTTCCCCGAGCTGGGTATGGAGGCCGTCCGCAAGATCTACGTCGAGGATTTCCCGGCGTTCATCATCGTCGATGACAAAGGCAACGATTTTTTTGCCGATTTCAAGCATTAAAAACCGGCCCGCGGATATACTAACGGGCAAAAGTTTACGTTGTAAAATCTGAAAGAAGGTTTTATTGTAAAGCTCAATGAGAGATTTCATTGCGAAAATATCCCTGACGGCACTCTTCGTGCTGGCGATCTTCTCGGCATCGGCTGCCGAGAAGGTCACTTTTGAGGCTAATTCTCCGCTGACGGTCGCTGTCGGCGAGCCGTTCCGCGTGGAGTTCGCACTGAACGCGCAGCCCGAGCCGGGCTCGTTCAAAGCTCCTTCGTTCGAAGGGTTCGACGTGATCGCCGGCCCGGCCGAAGCGCAGGGACAGTCGATCCAGATCGTGAACAATTCGATGACGCGGGTTATCAACTACACGATCACCTACGTGCTCGTGCCGCAGGGCGCTGGGAACGTTACCGTCGGTGCGGCCGAGGTGACGGTCGAGGGGACTACCTACCGTACCAAGCCGCTGGCGATCGAGGTGGTGGATGAGGGCAAGGCGCCGGGAGGCGGCGGTTCCGCCGCCGGCGGGCAGCCGCAGCGCCGCGAGGAAGCCTCCTCTGAGAGTGCGGCGCAGAGCCGGGTCGCCAAGGACGACATCCTGTTGCGGGCCATCGTGTCGCGGACTTCGGTTTTCAAAGGCGAGCCGCTGCGCGTGACCTTCAAACTCTACGAGCGGGTTCCTATAGTGGGGTATAACGATGTGAAATTCCCTTCGTTCAACGGCTTCTGGGCGCAGGAACTCAATACGGAGAACGCCCGCCGCGAACGCGAAACCTTCAACGGAAAAGTCTACGAGACGCTCGTGGCCAAGGAGTACCTGCTCTATCCGCAGCAGGCCGGTACGCTCGTCATCGAGCCTGCCGAGATCACCGCCGTGGCGCAGGTCGTCATCCAGAGCCGGCGCAGCCTCGACCCCTTCTTCGGGAGCGGGCACGATTTCGTGAACGTACCCCGCAAGGTGCAGAGCCCGCGGATAAACGTCACGGTCAAACCGCTGCCGGCGGGCGCTCCTGCCAGCTTCAGCGGCGCCGTAGGCAGTTTTGCGATGGATGCGGTGCTGCCGCCCGACCGGCTGGCAGCCAATTCTGCGGCGACCTATACGGTGAAGATCTCGGGTACGGGCAACCTCACGTTCGTGCAGGCACCCAAGCTGACGCTGCCCGCCTCGTTTGAGCAGTATAACGTCAAGACGACCGAGTCGATCAACGCCTCGGCGGCCGGGATTTCCGGCTACCGCCAGTTCGAATACCCCTTTATCGCACGCGCCGAAGGCACGTACGACGTCGAGCCCGTTGAATTCAGCTATTTCGACCCGGCGCGCATGCAGTACATGACGCTGCGCTCGCGTCCGCTCGAACTGGAGATCACGCCCGATGCCAAGGGCGGCGGGGGCGACGCCTATGTCGTGCAGGGACGCGGCATGTCCAAGGAGGAGGTCAAGATGCTCGGGCAGGACATCCGTTTCATCAAGCTGGGCAATGCCCAGTTGCGCCCGGTGCGCGAGCCGTTCCTTTTCGGGGCTGCCTACTGGGGGCTGCTGGTGGGAATTCTGGCGCTCTTCACGGCGGTCTACGTGGCGCTGCGCAAGCAGATCCGCGAATCGCAGAACGCCGCCCTGGTGCGGGGCAAGCGTGCCAACAAGGTCGCCGTGCAGCGTTTCAGGGTCGCCAAGCGTTATATGGAGGAGCAGAACCGCCATGCGTTCTACGAGGAGATGCTCCGGGCACTGTGGGGGTACATGGGCGACAAGTTCAACATCCCGGTGGCCAACCTCACCAAGGAGAACGTCCGCGAGGAGCTGCACAAGCGCGGCGTGTCGGCCGAGGAGTCGCAGCGCTTCACGTCCATCATCACCAAGTGCGACGAGGCGCAGTATTCGCCTGCTGCATCGGCACAGATGAGCGAGGTGTACGCCGAGGGCGTGGACATCATTTCCCGGATCGAAGCGGTGATAAAAAGATAAGAACGCCATGAAACGAATGATCTTGTGTTTTCTGTTGTCGCTGGCCCTGGCCGCGGTATCCTTTGCGCAGGAGCCTGCCGACAGCTTGCAACGGGTTTCCCGGGAAGCCCCTGCCGAGGCGCAGGCCTCCGGGGAGCAGACTGCGGAGCAGTTGTGGAACAAAGCCAATACGGCCTATATCAACGGCGATTTCCATGCGGCCGCCGATACCTACGAAGAGTTGCTTTCGCGCGGGGTGAGCTCCATGAAACTCTATTATAACCTGGGCAATGCCTATTTCAAGGATGACCGTATCGGCAAGGCCATCCTCTATTACAACCGGGCGTTGCGCCTTGCGCCGGGCAACGACGACATCCGTTACAACCTCAGCGTCGCCGAGGCCCGCACCAAAGACAACATCGAAGATATCCCCGAGTTCTTCTTCGTCACGTGGATGCGCGACATCCGCCACATGATGGGATGCACGGCGTGGAGCCTGCTTTCGCTCGCATTGCTGGCCTGTATGCTGGGGCTGTTTTTGGTCTACCTGCTGGCACAGCGCATTTCGCTGCGCAAGGCGGGTTTCTACGGCACGGTCGTCGCGGCGCTGCTGTTCATGCTGACCACGTGGTTCGCCGTGGGGGAACGCCGTGAGATGCTCGACGACACCTCGGCCGTGGTGATGACCGCCTCCACGGCGGTGAAGAGTTCGCCCGACAAGTCGTCGACCGACCTCTTCGTGCTGCACGAGGGTACGGTCGTGACGATCACCGACCGCCTCGACGGGTGGTGCGAGGTCGTAATCGCCGACGGCAAGAAGGGTTGGGTCGAAGGACGCAAAATCGAAATCATCTGAATGTCGAGGCTTTTACAGGACGTTGTCGGCGAGCTGTCGAAACTCCCGGGCATAGGGCGCCGTACGGCACTGCGCCTGGCCATCCACATCCTTCGGATGGAGCGCGAATCGGTCGCCGAAATGACGGAAAGCATCGACCGTTTCCGCAACGAGGTCAAATATTGCACGCAGTGCAACAACCTCTCCGACGAGGATGTCTGCCCGATCTGCGCCGACGACGAGCGCGACCATACGACGATCTGCGTCGTCGAACAGGTGGCCGACGTGCTGTCGGTCGAGAACACGCGGCAGTACAAGGGGTTGTACCATGTGCTGGGCGGCGTTATTTCGCCCATGCAGGGTATTTCGCCCTCCGACCTGAAGATCGACCTGCTGACCGAACGCATCGCCCGCGGCGGCGTGAAGGAGGTGATCCTCGCCATCTCCACCTCGGTCGAGGGCGAAACCACGCTCTTCTACCTGATGAACCGCCTCCGGCAGTTCCCGGAATTGAAAGTCACCTCCATTGCCCGCGGCATCGGCTTCGGCGACGAACTGGAATATGTCGACGAGCTGACCATCACGCACGCCCTGCTGAACCGCCGCGAGGTCGAATGACCTGCGGCCGGGGCGCATTCCGGGGCATCCCCGGTTGCGGCACGACATATGCCGGAATACGGCCGGAACTGTCGCCCGTTTTTTTGCAAGCAAGACCCGGGTACAGGATTGTACCAATGTAAAATATTTCTGTTATGGAATTTCTGACAAACGACAAGCTCACGATCGTGGGCGCGGCCGGCATGATCGGCTCGAACATGGCCCAGACGGCGCTGATGATGCGCCTTACGCCCAACATCTGCCTTTACGATCCCTATGCTCCGGCGCTCGAGGGCGTGGCCGAGGAGCTTTACCACTGTGCGTTCGAAGGGGTGAACATCACCTGGACGAGCGATGTCAAGGAGGCGCTCTCGGGAGCGGCCTATGTCGTTTCGTCGGGCGGCGCGGCCCGCAAGGCCGGCATGACGCGCGAAGACCTGCTCAAGGGCAATGCCGAGATCGCCGCACAGTTCGGCAAGGACATCAAGGCTTACTGCCCCGACGTGAAACACGTCGTTGTGGTCTTCAACCCGGCCGACATCACGGGGCTGGTGACGCTCATCTATGCGGGTATCCGCCCGTCGCAGCTTTCGACCCTCGCGGCGCTAGACTCCACGCGCCTGCGGAGCGAACTGGCCAAATATTTCAGGATTTCGCCCGACGAGATCCGCAACTGCCGCACCTACGGCGGCCACGGCGAGCAGATGGCGGTCTTCGCTTCGACGACGCTCGTTGCCGGACGCCCCCTGTCGGAGCTGATCGGCCGCGAGATGCCCGAAGGCGACTGGCACGACCTGCAACAGCGGGTGATCCAGGGCGGCAAACATATCATCGACCTGTGCGGACGTTCGTCGTTCCAGAGCCCGGCCTACCTGTCGATCTGCATGATTGCCGCGGCAATGGGCGGCAGGCCGTTCGGCTATCCGGCCGGCGTGTTCGTACACAACGACCGGTTCAAGCATATCCTGATGGCGATGGAGACCGAAATCACGAAGGACGGTATCAGCTACAAAAACGTGCAGGGTACGGCCGAGGAGAACAAGGCTCTTGCCGACAGCTACGGGCACCTCTGCAAACTGCGCGACGAGGTGATCTCGATGGGGATCATCCCGCCCGTCGAAGAGTGGCGCGGCCTGAACCCGCACCTGAAATAGGCGGCGGATGCATCTTGTTACGGCAGGGGCCGGTTCATTTGAACCGGCCCCTGTTTCCGATTTTCTCCGACCGCTGTTTCAGGGTTTGGCCTGGAATACGGCTTTCAGTTCGCCGTCGCTCAGCAGCAGCAGCATCGGCCCGTCCATATCGTAGTGCGTGGTGGCTTCGAGCGCCTTGGTGAAGGCGTCCTCCTGTTCCATGCCCGGGCAGGCCATCATCGTCGAGGCGATCGGCCCGATCCTGAGCGCGCCCTTGTCGGTGGTTTCGTATTTGCCCATCAGGCGGTTGCAGGCCCCGACCCCCGCAAAGCGGTTCTCTTCGGCGAGGAACATCACATAGAACTTGCCCTCTTCGGGTTTGACGGCCCTGCCGTCCAACTGTATGAGTTGCCATTCGGTGCCGACGAGCGGCCGGCGAGTTTTCTTCTGGTAGGAGCGGCATTTGCAGCAACCCGCGGCGAGTGCCGCTACGGCTGCGATAACCGCGATTTTCAGCAAAATCTTCATAGCATATTCTTAAATGTGTTGTGCAAATATACGGAATATATCTTATCTTTGTGTGGAATTTGAAAAACACCCCGCTATGAAGAAGATTATCGCATCGCCCCACGCCCCCAAGGCCGTGGGCCCTTATTCGCAGGCCGTGGAGGCCGGCGGCACGCTCTATGTTTCGGGACAGCTTCCCATCGACGGAGCGACCCAAAAGATGGCCGAAGGCATCGAGGCCCAGACGCGGCAGTCGCTCACCAACCTGCGCCATATCCTCGAAGAGGCCGGCTATACGCTCGGCGACGTGGCCAAGACGACCGTCCTGTTGCAGGACATCGGCGACTTTGCCGCGATGAATGCCGTTTACGCCGGGTTCTTCACCTCGGGAATGCCCGCGCGCGTATGCTACCAGGTCGCCGCACTCCCGATGGGGGCGCTGGTCGAGATCGACGCCGTCGCGGCGAAATAGCCGTTGCCGGACATCCCGTCCGCAGCAAATGTGCGCCCCATAAATGTGGGGCGCATGTTTTGCCTTTTTGTAAATAATTTGTGGATAAGTTTGGTGCCGTGCATTGGGTTATTCCATAGAAAAGAATGAATTTTGTAGAACCGGGTTTCGCCCGGATCGACGCTAAAAATCTGAAATAAAAGCAATAACAGTTATGTCTAAAGCCGTAAAACCCGAAGCGCCGCAAAAAGTCGATTACAACGATGCGGTTGCCGAGTCGAAAAAGTATTTCGACGGGGACGACCTTGCCGCGACGGTATGGGTCAGCAAATATGCCCTGAAAGACTCTTTCGGCAATATCTATGAAACGTCACCCCGACAGATGCACGAGCGTATCGCAGCCGAGATCGAGCGCATCGAGCGCAAGTATCCCAATCCGATGTCGCGCGAGGAGGTCTTCGGCCTGCTGGATCATTTCCGGTATGTGATCCCCCAGGGTGGCCCGATGACGGGTATCGGCAACAATTTCCAGGTGGCCTCGCTCTCGAACTGTTTCGTGATCGGGCACAAGCATCCGGCCGACTCCTACGGCGGCATCTTCCGCATGGACGAGGAGCAGGTGCAACTGATGAAGCGCCGCGGGGGCGTGGGGCATGACCTCTCGCACATCCGTCCCACGGGCAGCCCGGTGCTCAACTCGGCGCTCACGTCGACGGGTATCGTGCCTTTCATGGAGCGCTATTCCAACTCGACGCGCGAGGTGGCGCAGGACGGCCGCCGCGGTGCGCTGATGCTCTCGCTGTCGATCAAGCACCCCGATGCCGAGCGTTTCATCGACGCCAAGGTCGACACGGGCAAGGTCACGGGCGCCAACGTTTCGATCAAGATCGACGACGAGTTCATGCGTGCCGCCATCGCCGGCAAGAAATACCACCAGCAATTCCCGATCAATTCGGACAACCCCCGATACGAGCAGGATATCGACGCCCGGAAGCTCTGGGACAAGATCATCCACAATGCCTGGAAGTCGGCCGAGCCGGGCGTGCTGTTCTGGGATACGATCATCCGCGAAAGCGTGCCCGACTGCTATGCTGACGAGGGCTTCGTGACGGTTTCGACCAACCCTTGTGGTGAAATCCCGCTCTGCCCCTACGATTCGTGCCGCCTGCTGGCGCTCAATCTGCTGAGCTATGTGGACAACCCGTTCAAGAAGGATGCGAAGTTCAATTTCGACAAGTTCCGGTCGCATGTGGCCATGGCCATGCGCATGATGGACGACATCATCGACCTCGAACTGGAAAAAGTCGAGCAGATCATCGAGAAGATCGCCGCCGACCCCGAGGACGAGGACGTGCGCCGCGTGGAGCTGGAGCTGTGGAAGAAGATCCTCGGCATGGCGCAGAAGGGCCGCCGTACGGGCCTCGGCATCACGGCCGAAGGCGACATGCTCGCCGCACTGGGACTGGTATACGGTTCCGAGGAGGCGATCGCATTCGCCGTCGAGGTGCAGAAGACGCTGGCCGTCGAGGCTTACCGGGCTTCGGTGAAGATGGCCGCCGAGCGCGGTGCCTTCCCGGTCTACGACGCAGCCAAGGAGAAGGACAATCCGATGATCGCCCGCATCCGCGAGGCCGATCCGGAACTCTACGCCGAGATGGAGAAGGTCGGCCGCCGCAACATCGCCATGCTGACCATCGCCCCCACGGGTACCACGTCGCTCATGTCGCAGACCACGTCGGGCATCGAGCCGGTGTTCCGCACGGTCTACAAACGCCGCCGCAAGATCAACCCCTCCGACAAGGACACGCATGTGGACTATGAGGATGAAACGGGCGAAAAGTTCCAGGAATACAACGTCTACCACCACAACTTCGTGAAGTGGCTCGAGGCGAACGGATACGACACGTCGAAGCTCGCAACGATCTCCGACGAAGAGCTCGGGGAGTGGGTGGCCGCTTCGCCCTACCACGGGGCTACGGCCAACGACATCGACTGGGTGGCCAAGGTCAAGATGCAGGGTGCGATCCAGAAATGGGTCGACCACTCGATCTCGGTGACCGTCAACCTGCCGAACAATGTTTCGGAGGGGCTCGTAGCGCAGGTTTACCGCACGGCCTGGGAATGCGGCTGCAAGGGCGTCACGGTTTACCGCGACGGCTGCCGCGACGGTGTGCTGCTCGAAAAGGGCTCCAAAAAGAAGCCGAAGTGCGAGGAGCATCCCGGACAGGTGCCCAAGCGCCCCAAGTCGATCCCGGCCGACATCGTGCGTTTCAAGAACGGCACCGAGGACTGGATCGCCTTCGTGGGCCTGCAGGACGGCCGCCCCTACGAGGTTTTCACCGGTAAGATCGAGGAGGATGCCATGTATATCCCCCGCAAGATCGACAAGGGCTATATTATAAAGGTACGCGAGGAGGACGGCACCAAGCGTTACGACTTCCAGTATACTGACCGCTACGGCTATACGAATACCATCGGCGGTATCTCGCGTCTGTTCGACGAGGAGTTCTGGAACTACGCCAAACTGATCTCGGGTGTCCTGCGCCACGGTATGCCGATCGAAAAGACTGTCTCGCTGATCGAATCGCTCCACCTGAACAGCGAGTCGATCAATACGTGGAAGACGGGCGTCTGCCGCGCCTTGAAGCAGTATATCGTCGACGGCACCAAGTCGAAAGGCAAGTGCCCGAGCTGCGGACAGGAGAATATGGCCTACCAGAACGGCTGCCTTACGTGCATGTCGTGCGGTTATTCGAAGTGCGGTTGATTCCGTAAGGATTTAATCCTGAGCTTAAAAGGCTGGAAACATACGTTTCCAGCCTTTTTTGTGCGGGTTCGGCGCTGTTTTTGTGCTATGACCTGTCAATTAATGGTTTCGGGAAAAGAGAAACTTTATTATTGGGATTAAATATTATTGACCATGAAAAAACTTATTCTATTGTTGGCAGCCGTGGCACTGGCTACGTCTGTGTGGGCGCAGGACACGCCCAAAAAACCGAGCTTCGCCGGTTTCGTGTCGAACGGTTTCTGGGATAACTGGGAAATTACGCTGGGAGGCGGTGCCGGTACGGCCCTTTCCAACGGTACCAACCAGGGGAGTTTCGGCGACCGTATTAACTTCGAGGCCAACTTCGGCCTTACCAAATGGTTCCATCCGGTGACCGGTATGCGCCTTCAGTTGCAGGGCGGCCAGTTCGCCAATTTCGACGATGTGCTGGGCAAGGCGAAATGGCCCTATTTGTTCGTGCATGCCGATTTCATGCTCAACTTCTCCAACTGGGCAGGAGGTTACCGTGAAGACCGTGCCTACTATGCCGTGCCGTTCGCCGGTTTCGGATATATGGCTTCGAACTTCACCGACAAGAGCCATGAGAACAACGGTTCGGGTACGCACCAGTCGTTCGCGTTCACTTTGGGCTGGCTCAACAAGTTCCGCATTTCGCCGTCGTTCGATTTCAATATCGAACTCAAAGGGCTGATAGCGCCTTCGCGGGTCAGCCCCGTTGCGATGGATGGCTCCTACCTGTTCGGCTTCAGCGCTACGGCAGGTTTCACCTACCGCTTTAACAAGCGCGGCTGGCAGCGCGGTGTTGCGGGCTATACCGTTGCGGACATCCAGGCTTTCCAGGACGCCGTAGCCGCCAGCATGGCCGCTGCCGCCGCCATGGAGGTCGAGAATGCCCAGCTGGCACAGCAGCTTGCCGCCTCGCAGGCCGAGCTCGCCGCCACGGCCGATGCCGCAGCTGCGGCAGCTACTGCCGCCGCGGCCGCTACCGTCGTTGCCGCCGAGGAGCAGGTTGCAGCCGATACTTCGATCATCCTCTTCGATTACAGCATGTCGTGGCTGACCCCGCAGGAGAAGACCCGCCTCGAGCTGGTGGCCGAGAAGATCAAGAACGGCCCGCAGGACATGGTTTACCAGATCGTGGGCCATGCCGACCAGCAGACGGGAACCAAGGCCGGAAACAAGCGCGTCGCCGAGCACCGTGCCAAGCGGGTATTCGACTTCCTCGTATCGAAGGGCGTCAACCCCAAGCAGCTGAATTACGAGGGCAAGGGCAACTCGCCCGATCCGTTCAAGAAGGTTCAGGCCGCCAATCGTGCCGCGATCATCCAGTAATCGGGAGCGAGGCTGCGGGCTTCCCCCGAAGTAGAAAAGAAAAAGGTGCAGGATTGTCCTGCACCTTTTTCTTGTGCTGATTCCGGGGTGGCGGCTGTGTGTTTTACCTGATAATTACGGCATTGACCAGCCGCACGCCCGAGCGGCGGTTGATCTCCTCCTTGAGCGCCTCGCGCTGGTAGAAAAGCTCCGAGCGGAGCACGCTCGACTGGATGCGGGCATAGAGGATGTGGTTTTCGATTTTCAGCTCGGTCGTAATCTCCGCGGCGCGGTCGCCCACGATCTCGCGCCAGGTGTCGGGCAGTTTCCCTTCGGCGACTTTCGCCGCAACATAGGGGCGTTTGAAAAACTCCTCCAGCAGGTCGCCCATCAGCATGGTCTTCGTCCGTCTCATGGCCGTCCTCCTTCCGATGCTGCATCCCCGGGGCGTGCCCCGTTGCCGTCGGGTTCTGCTGCCGGTTCTTCGGCAGGCTCCGGTGCCGGGACTGGTTCCGAAGGCCGCCGCGCGGGTTCTCCCGCCGGCGATTCCCCGGCTTGCCCTTCTGTCCGATCCGCGGCCGCAGTCCCGGTCTGTCCCGGTGTTTTTTCCTCCATCGGTTCCGCAGCCCCGTCCGTTACCGCATTCCCGGGCCGGCTTCCGGCCGATCCTTTGTCCGGGTCTGCCGCGGCAGCCGTTGCCGTTGCATTCCCCTGCGTCACCGCCCCGTTCCCGACCGTGAAAAGCGCATATTCGCCGCCCGCCTTGTCGAGGATCGTACGCAGCCGTGTGGGGTTGCAGTCGGTGATCAAGATCTGCCCGAACGAATCTTCGGACACGAGGCGGATCAACTGCTCCACGCGCCCGGCGTCGAGCTTGTCGAAGAGGTCGTCCAGCAGCAGGATCGGTTTTTCGCCCTTTTCCCGGGCGACGATGGTGTATTGCGCCAGTTTGAGGGCTATCAGGAACGATTTCTGCTGTCCCTGCGACCCGTATTTGCGCAGGGGGTAGCCGCCGATTTTCAGCACCAGGTCGTCGCGGTGGATGCCTGCCGTGGTGAATTCGTTGGCGAGGTCTTTCTGCCGTGCCGCGAGGAGCAGTTCGTCGAACGGCCGGTCGTTCAGCTCCGACTTGTAGTGCAGTTCGACCTGCTCGCGGTCGCCCGAGAGGGTGCGGTAATAGTCCGCGACGACGGGTTGCAGCCGTTGCGTGAACTCCCGCCGCAGGGCGTGTATCCGGTTGCCCTGCTCGACGAGTTGCAGGTCGTAAATGCGGAGCATCGTTTCGTCGGGCATGTTCTTGAGCAGGCGGTTGCGTTCGGCCAGCACGCCGTTGTAACGCATTACGGCGGCCAGGTAGGTGCGGTCGAGCTGCGAGATGAAGCCGTTGAGGTAGCGGCGGCGTTCGTCCGCGGCGTCGCTGATGAGCGCACTGTCGGCCGGCGACACGATCACGGCCGGAATCAGCCCCACGTGATCCGACAGCCGTTCGTATTCCTTCCCGTTGCGTTTGAGCACCTTGCCGCCCTTGCGCGAGAACGAGCACACGACGCTCTCCGTCTTGCCCGCATCGGTGAGGTACTGTCCTTCGGCGAGGAAGAAATCCGCGCCGTGGCGGACGCTCTGCCCGTCGGTCATCGCCAGCGACGACTTGCACATCGAAAGGTAATAAACCGCGTCGATGATGTTGGTCTTGCCCGCCCCGTTGTCACCCACCAGACAGTTGATGCCGGGGCACAGGGCGAGTTCCTCCTGTGCGATATTCTTGAAGTTGAGCAGCGATATTTTCTTCAGATACATGGTTCAAAGATAGTGCAAGCCGAGCGCAATGCCAAATTTATTTGGGCATTGCGCCCGTCGTATGTATCCCGAGTTGCAAAAAATCGGGATGCGGCATTGTACATTGTGAATAGTTTTGTATCTTTGCTGCCTAACGTACGGAATTATAAACTAAACAAGATAGATTTTTATGGCAAAACAGCATGTCGCCGAGCAGGAAACCCTTGGCGAAGCAATGAACAAAACTGAGTTTTTCTTCGAGAAGAACGGCCGTATGTTGTCGTATGTTTTCCTCGGATTGCTGGTGCTCGCAGCCCTCGTTTTCGGCTACCGCGCACTGATCGTGTCGCCGCGTGCCGAGAAGGCCGCCGAAATGATCGCCGAGGCGCAGTACCGTTTCGAGGATCAGAATGCGGACTATGCGCTGGCACTCGAAGGCGATGCCAACGGCGCCGGATTCCTCGAGGTGATCGAGAAGTACGGCTCGACCCCTTCGGGCAACCTTGCCAAACACTACGCCGGCATCTGTTACCTGAAGGCCGGCGACCTGGAGAATGCTGCCAAATTCCTGGCCAGGTATTCGCCCGTAAAGGGTATCCCGGGCGCATTGATCAACGCCCAGAACTACGGGTTGCAGGGTGACATTGCCGTCGAGCAGAAGGACTATGCCAAGGCTGTGAAATTCTACGACAAAGCCGTAGCGGCTGCCGACAACAACCTCACCGCTCCGATGTACCTCCGCAAAGCCGGCCTGGCCGAGCAGGCCCAGGGCAACGGCGCGAAAGCGGCCGCATACTACGAGCAGATACTGACTTCGTACCCGGCGTCGATGGACGCACGCGACGCGGAGAAACTTCTCGGCAGCATAAAATAACCGGAGACTATGGCGACCAAGAAGCATAACCTTTCCCAATTCGATTCACCCCTGCCTTCGGCCGCCGAGATGCGGTTCGGCATCGTCGTGGCCGAGTGGAACCGCGAGGTCACCGAAGCCCTTCTCGAAGGCGCCGTGCGCACGTTGCGTGCCGCCGGATGCCCCGACCTGAACATCCAGATCAAATATGTCCCCGGGACGTTCGAACTGGCGCTCGGCGCACAGTTTTTCGCCGAATATACCGATGTCGACGCGGTGATCGCGCTCGGGTGTGTCATTCAGGGCGATACGCGCCATTTCGATTTCATTTGCCAGGGCGTGACGCAGGGTATCACCCAGCTGCAGATCCAGTGGAACATGCCGATCGCATTCGGTGTGCTGACCGTCAACGACATGCAGCAGGCGCTCGACCGCTGCGGCGGCCGCCACGGCAACAAGGGCGATGAAGCGGCTGCGACAGCCATCAACATGGTCAAGTTGCAGATCGACATGGAAGCCGCTTCCCCCGACCACGAACCCGACCGGCGGAACATCAACTGACGACTTTGGTACAGATATTAAAGGGAGCCTTTCATAGGCTCCCTTTTTTGCGGCGTTTCCGGCGGTGCGTAGCGGTTATCAGTTGCGTCCGTGTGTCATGACCTATGATCCGTGTCCTGTGCTCTGGGAACCGTGCTCCGTGAACCGGGTGCTGTGCGTTGGTATTCCGTTTTTTCGGTGTGTCATGAATTGTGTACTGTGCGCTGATGCTCCGGTGCTCCGTGAATTGTGTACTGTGTGCCGGTATGCCTTGCGCAGTGAACCGGGTGTCCAGCGCCGTGCGCTGTGCGTCTTGAACTCGTGTGCCCGCGTGTTGTGTGTCCGTGTCGGCGCCCGTGCGTCCCTCTCCGCCGCCTGATATGCTCCGGGGCGCCATTCACGGCTTGGACGGAAAGGCATGTGCCTCGGGCCCGGCGGGCCCGGCCTTCGGAGGCCTGTACCACCGCCATCGCCGTTGCCACCCGGGGCGGAATAAAAGAAGAGGGAGGCCTGAAGGCCTCCCTCTTCGGTATGGGGATCGAACGGTGTTATTCGACAACCTGAATGACCGGACTGTCGTTGTACCCGTTATCGGCGGAACTTGCCCAGCGGATCGTACCGCCGTTGGGTTCCGTGCCGCCCGTGGTGTTGGCTTCGCAATAGAACCGGATCTTGACGCTGCCGTCGCTGATACCGCGTGCGAAGGTCATTGTCTCGTCGATCTGCATGTTGGCCGTCGGTACCAGATGCGTGTAGGTAATCTGTTCCCCGTTGACGGTTGCGGTCTGTGTGTCGGTCGCCGGTTTCCAGCTCGTACCGTCCATGTATTGCAGGCTCCAGTACTTCTGTCCGGTGCCGGAGATGCGCGTGAGACCCGTGAAACGAACCTTCGTGCCCGACTTGAAGTTCTTGACCGGAACTTCGAACAACCAGTAGTCGCCCTTCCATGCTCCCGTGACGTAAGGCTGTCCTGTGTCGCCGATCATGCGCGTGCTGTTGGGGTGCAGGCTGCCGTCGGGGTTGAAGGTGTGGAAGTAGGAGATATAGCCTACGCCCGACGAGGCCATGAGCTTGTTGTTCTGCTCGAACTGCTCTTTCATGGCCGTGTAGTCCGTGCCCGAGGCGCCGTTGAAGAACCACTTTACCGGGGCGTCCAGACCTTCCAGCGGCCCGCCTTCCGCCAGGCTTTCCTGTGTCACGAACATCTCCTTGACGGCTTTGGTGCCGAGCACCTCGTCCGAGATGATCGAGAACGAAGCGGAGCGTTCGTCGAGCGAGAGGTTGCTGGTCACTTTCACCGTCATGACATACTCCTTGTCCGCTTCGCCGGCCGAGGGCGTGACCTCGATCCATGCGTTCTCGGCAACCGAAATCGTCCAGTCCCAGTTGGATTTCACCTTGAAGGTGAATGCATTGGGCTGGTAGGCCGGGAACGGGGGCAGTGCCAGGTCGTCGCCGATGTCCTCGCTCGTAATCTCGATCTGCGGTGTGATGTCCTGCAGGATGTTCAGGTCGGCCCTGATGTCCTTGTACTGGCCGCTGCCCTTGAAGGCGATGCTGAAATCACGGCTCAGGGAGGCCGGCTGCTCGGGATACTCCTCGATGTCGAGCGTGAAAGTCCCGTTGCCCGTCTCGGTGAAGGTTGCCCATTCGGCTTTTTCGGGTTCGTAGAACGGCGTCACGTTCGACGCGACCCTGATGTCGTAATGGGCGGCATAACGTCCCGCTACGATCTCGTTCGTCTCGATGTTGTTGACGACGAACCGGATGTAAGGTTCGTTGGCGCTCTGGTTGACGACGAGGGTCGTTTCGGTCTGCCTGCCGTCCGCATAGCGGAATACGACCGTCGCCGAACGCGGGGTGTTGGCGTCGTTATCGTCCAGGCAGAAGCGTACCTTGCCGTCGCCCTGGCCTGTCTTGGGGTAGAATTTGATCCAGTCTCCGTCCGTGGAGTTGCATTCGACACTCCAGTTGCAGTTCGAACGGATGTCGTAACGGATCAGTTCGAGCGTGGCGTCGCCGATGATGGCCTCGGCGTCGAAACCCAGGTCGGAGGAGGCGGTCACCAGCTTGCTCGATACGACGGTATTCTCCAGCCGGAAGTAGGGGCTGCCGCCCTCCGTGTCGTCGTCGCTGCACGAGACGAAGGCCGCCGGGATCAGGAGCAGCGCCGACATGGCCAGGCCCCTTATGTTGCGGAATATGTTTTTCGCGTTCATAGTGCGTTCGTTTTTAGATTATAAGTTCTCTTCGGCGATGACATTCTTGCGGAACGAGTGTTCCCACGGCTGCCCGGCATCCTTGGCGACGGCCTGGCCGCTCCACCAGATCGGGAAGACCATGGTGTTGTCGTTGATGGTACCGCCCTGTGCCTCGAATGCGGCCGTATAGTTCGCACGGTTGTTGGCGATCGCGATCGACGGATAGGGATAGCGGGCGATGAACTTGCCGCCCGTGGCGTTCAGCTCGATCGTTCCCATGCCGGTCTTGCACTCGGGATACCCCGTGCGGCGCATTTCGTGGTACATCTGGAAGCCGATGACCCAGAACAGCGAGAGCCATTTCTGCTCGGCGAGGCGCTGCTGGGTATTATTCCATTTTACGTGGTCGCTCGCCAGCAGTGCGGCGATGTTCTTCTGCGTGATGGCTACGGTTTTCAGTTCGATCTTGTTCGACGCGTTGAGTTCGGGGTAGGAGGCGTAAATGCCGTATTCGCCCCATTTCTGGCACGACGCGGTGATCGCCGCTTCGTAATACTCCTTGGCGGAGCCCGATATCCAGCCGTTCATCGCTGCTTCGGCCTTGATGAAGAGCAGCTCGTCGTAGTCGAGCATGTGGTTGGGGCGCGTGTCGCCCACCAGCGTTTCGTAATGCAGGTAGGGTTCGCGTTCGCTGATGGAGGTGATGCCGTTGTAGTTGATCGTACAGCCCGAGACGGCGCCGATCATTTCGCGGATCACGTCGGGCTCGGTCGCACTGGGATACTGGATGTAGCGGGGCTTGATCCAGATGCGCAGGCGCGGGTCGACGAAGCCGTCCGAAGCGTCGTAGAGCAGGTCGAGCAGCTGTGCGGCGATGTGGTGGTCGCTCGACAGGCTCTTGTCGTCGGGGAACGAACTGGAGTTGAAATAGGTCTTGTAATACTCCGCGCTGCCGGAGAACTTCACGGTGGCGTTGTCGTCGTTCGACTCGAAGACGGGGTATTTGCCCGGGTTGGAGATGATCTGGTTGATCTGCTCGCCGACCGTGGGGGTGAAGGCGTTGTTACGGCCGCTCACGCGCATCAGCAGACGCAGGCGCAGCGTGTTGGTGAATTTCTGCCACTTGGCGATGTCGCCGCCGTAGATGCCGTCCTTGGTGGGGTCGTCCAGCCCCAGGCTGGCGTTGTAGAGCGAGTTGGCCAGCTCGAGTTCCTCCAGCATGGCCGTATAGACCTCCTGCTGCGAGTCGATATGCGGGGTGTTGATGCCCTCGCCGCCCTTGAGCGCCTCGCGGTAGGCGATCGAACCGAACATGTCGGTGAGGATCGACATGTTATAGACCTTCAGCGTCAGGCCGATGGCCTGGAAGTTGGGCTGGTTCTGCGCCACGGCCAGGTCGTACATGTGCTTGGCATTGCCGGCCCATTTGTACCCGAGGTTCCAGATGGCCTTGAAATTGCCGTCGGCAAGGTTGTAGCAGTGTTCGCGGCGCGGTGTCGACTTGGCCACGGTGACCTGCGAAATCTCGTTGGCGATGCTCAGCATGTAGGACGAATAGCTGTTCGTGGAGCTGTAAATCAGCGGTTCGAGCAGCGCGATGGGGGCTACCGACCCTTCCGATTGTTTGTTCGGATTGGTGTTGTAATCCTCGAAATCGTTCGTACATGCGCCCGATGCGGCGAGCAGCGCGAGTATCAGGATATATTTTGCGTATTTCATGGCGTTCGCAGTTTTAGAACTGAAGTTTGATGTTGATACCGTAGGTACGCGTCATCGGGAAGGTGACGGTTTCGATACCGGGGTAAATGTTCGTACCGTTGACCAGACCTGCCGCCTCGGGGTCGAACTGCGGCCAGTCGGTGATGCAGAAGAGGTTGGTGGCGAAGAACCCGATCGACGCGCCCTGCAGGAAACGGGTCTTGGCCATCAGGTGCTTCGGCAGCTGGTAGTCGATGCGCAGCTCCTTGAACTTGAGGAAGTCGGTGCTGAACGTGTTTTCACGGCCGTTGTCGCGCACCCATTTGTAGGACTGGTAGTAGGTGTAGATGTTCTCCGTGACGGCGGTGTTCTTCTGGTAGGAAACCGTGCCGTCGCCGTTGTCCACGGCGTTGACGCCCTGCAGAACCAGGCCGTCGTCACGTCCGGCGAGCGAGTTCTTCAGTTTGCCCTGGTACGAGAGTGCGAAGTTGGTCACCGAGTAGGCCACGCCGCCGACCTGCGCCGTGAACTGCGCGCTCAGCGAGAGGTTCTTGTAGCGGAACGTCGTGCCGAAGCCTGCCTTCCAGTCGGGGATTACGCTGCCCAGGTGCTCGAACTTCTTGGAGTCGGTCTCCTTGGTCAGCAGCGGGTAGCCGGTCTTGGCGTTGATGATCTGCATGCCCGAGCAGTCGACCTGGTTGCCGTTTTCGTCCGTGTAGGTCGAACCCTCCGGCGCGTACTCGTAGTGGCTGGCCGAATAGAGCTGGTGCATGGACTTACCCACGTACGAGTAGACGAATATACGGCTGCCGATGGTCGTCGAGGTCGAGGTCTGCAACGGCGTTGCGGGATCCCATCCGTTCTGCAGCTCGTTGAGTTTGTTCTTGTTGAGCGACCAGTTGCCGTTGATCTCCCAGTTGATGTCCTTCGTGCGGACGGGAACCATGCGGAACGTGACCTCGACACCCTTGTTGGTAATCAGGCCGGCGTTCATCTTGCGGGACGTACTGCCGGTTTCGGCGCTCGTTTCGGCGCTGATGATCTGGTTGCGGGTGCTGGTCTTGTAGAGCGCCACGTCGACATTGAGCCGGTTGCCCAGGAACTTGGTTTCCAGGCCGACTTCCCAGCTGCTGGTCTTTTCCGGGAGGATGTACGGGTAGTTGCTGGCCGTAGGCAGCGTGACGCCGCCCGGATAGTCCGTGGTCGAGTAGTCGTCGTAGAGCGAGAAGACCGAAGTGTCGTTACCCACCTGTGCCCACGAACCGCGCAGCTTGATCATGTTGACATGAGGGGAGTTGATCTTGAACGCCTTGTCGAGCAGGATACTGGCCGATACCGACGGGTAGAAATAGCTCCAGTTGGAGGGAGCCAGCGTCGACGACCAGTCGTTGCGGGCCGTGACGTCGAGGAAGTAGGTGTCGTCCCACGACAGGTTGACAAAGCCGTAAAGGCTGTTGGTCTGCCGGTTGCTGCGGTAGGGCGACGTGTCGAGGGCTACCGCGGCGTTGGCGAACGAATACATGCCGGGGCCTTCGCTGCTCAGCTGCGAGGCGGTGATGGTGGTCGAGTAGTATTTGTTGCGCAGGACGCTGCCGCCGAATGCCGCCGTGACGCCGAAGCGATCCCACAGCTTGTTGTACTTGAGCAGGAAGTCCGAGTTGTAGTCGTAGCGGCGGATGGTCTTCTCGCGGTACATGCCGTAGCGGTTGTCGAGCGACATGAAGGGTTTCTGCTGCGAGCGCCATTCGATATTGGCGTCGAAGCCGCCGCGCAGCGTGAAGGTCAGCTCGGGCAGGATCGTGAAGTCGATGCTCACGTTGCCGAAGAAACGGTCACGATCCAGTTTGTTCAGCTCCTCGTACAGCGTGCGGTAGGGGTTGTGGCCCTCGAGGCTGTTGTAGATAAGCCCCGAAGTGGTGTTGTATTTGTCCTCGCCGCTGCCTGCCAGGTAGTTGGCATAGGTATAACGGCCCTGCATGTACTCGTCGCGGTAAGCCGAGATGGGGTTGGTGTTGTAGCCCCAGATCAGGCCGTACATGGGCGAACCCTGGCTGTAACCCGACATGGGCATGTTGTCGCTGTTCTTGCGGATGTAGTTGACCTTTGCCGCCAGTTTGATGGCCTTGCTGATCTTCTGGTTCAGGGCCAGTGCGAAGGTCTGCTGTTCGTAGCCCGAGTTGGGCGTGATCCAGTCGTTGCGCAGGTCGGTGAATGAGAAGCGCGTGCTCGTACCCTTGCCCGTCGAACCGTCGATGGTCACCGAGTTGCTCCACGTAACGCCCGTTTCGAAGAGGCCGGTGAACCAGTCGTCGGCGTATACCCACGGCAGGGGGGTGAACTCCCCGGTTTCCCAGTTCTTCGACATGTAGAGGTAGCGCAGCTTGCTGGAGTCGAAATGCTCGCCGTACGTGTAGCGCGAGATCTGCTGGCGGACGGGCTGCCCGTCGTAGGTCATCGTGCCGGGAAGGCCCCATGCCGATGCGACGCGGTTGGTGAGCGACGTGGTGACGGCCGAGGGGCCGTATTCCTCCTGAAATTCGGGCCAGAAGCCTGCGGTCTCGAAGGTCACCGAACCGTTGTATGTAACGCCGATACCACGCTGTTCGCGGCCCGACTTGGTGGTGATGAGCACCACGCCGTTCTGGCCCATCGAACCGTAAAGCGCGGCTGCGGCGGGGCCCTTGAGGACGGAGACGTTCTCGATGTCGTCGGGGTTGAGGTCGGAGATCGGGTTACCGAAGTCCACCGGGGCGTTGCTGTTGGCATAGTTGGCGCCCGAACCGGAGGCTACCGTGCCGTTGCTCATCGGGATACCGTCGATGACGAACAGCGCTTCGTTGGCGCCGTAGTTGAGCGACGTGTCGCCGCGCAGCGTCACACGTACCGTACCGCCGGGGCCGGTGCCCGCCGAGGACATCGACATACCGGCGACCTTGCCGTTGAGCCCCGTCACCCAGTTGCTCGATATGGATTTGGTGAGTTCGTCGCCCGAGACTTTCGAAACGGCATAGCCGACCGATTTCTCCGAGCGGGTCAGGCCGAGTGCCGTGACGACCACTTCGTCGATCTTCTGCGCCGATTCTTTCAGCGTGACGTTGATCGTGGTGCGGCTTCCGACCGTGACCTCCTGCGGGTCATAACCCAGCGACTGGAAGACCAGCACGTCGTTGTCGCTGCCGACATGGATAGTATAGGTTCCGTCTGCGTTCGAAATCGTACCCGTCGCACTCCCCTTCAGGATGACGGTGGCCCCGACGAGCGGGCTTTTGCCGTCCGTATCGAACACGATGCCCGTGATGTTGCGGGTTTGGGCCCAGGCGGCCGAAGCGACCAGCAACATTACCGCGGTTGCCAAAGCATTCCGTATGTATGTTTTAAGCTTCATATTGTTGATTTTTTTTGATTCGGGTTTCTGTCGAACGGCTGCGGTCGTCCTGCGGGCGGCCGCAGCCGTTTTCCTGTCAGCGTTGTACTTCCGTGACAGAGATGGCATCACAGATGCCCTCTTTGGTTTTCATGCGGGTTGTGCCGCCGTTTGCGGGGACGATGTTTTTGGCCTTGTTGCCGGCCATGGCATCGCACACCCTCAGTCGCAGGTAGATGTTGCCGTCGGCGACAGCGGTCGGGATGGTGATGTCGTCATCGACGATCACATCGCCGTTGGCCGGCGTGTCGGGCATCATGTGCGTGTAAACGATCGTGCGCAGCGCGGTATCTTTGGCCGATTTGTCCTCGATGCTCGTGGTGTTGACGGACGTCCAGCTGGCTTGTCCGTCGGCCGAGTATTCGAGGATGTAGAATTTTGGATCCGATGCCGAGGAGGAGATCAGCGCCCGGAGGTTGAGGGTCGTATTGGCCTTGAAATTTTTGACCGGCAGCGTGAAGAGCCAGTAATCGTCCAGTGCGAATCCGTACATCAGGATTCTGCCGATTTCGTTGTCGTATCCCAGCGAATAGGACATGTCGGGATTCGATGGATTGTCCACGGCACGTACGGCGTCAATCCGGGCTTTCCCGTCATCGCTTTTATACCAGCGTTCTGTACGGCTTACCAGGTTGTTTTCCTCAGCGGTTGCGGGGAATGACCACTCGAAATGAAGGGCTGAAGCCGAAGGTGCTTGCGACAGGAGAATCGTCTCCGTATTCGTTCCCGACTGGATGGTGAACGAACCGTCGCGTGCGCCGCCGGTATTGGGCGTCGGCGTTACGGTTACCGTGACGTCGGTATTGGCTGCGCCGGAGAGCGGCGTTACCGAATACCAGGTCTCTGCCGCCGGAACCTCAATTGTCCAGTCGGTATCTGCACGGACGGTAAAAGTCGTTTCTGCGGTCGCATCAGCGGCGAATTCAGGGATTTGGTTTTCCGTGAGTCCCGTGATGACGATTCCGGTAACAGACGTTCCTTCCGCAGCCTGCGTGACGGCAACCTTCTCGATCTCTGCGCCTTCCGACTTGATGATGATATGGCCCGTGCGGCTTTCGCCTCCGGAGTTCCTGCCTACTTCCACCTTGGTGGTGACGTAGGGCAGTCCCGTGGCCTTGACGGTCGCCACGCCGTTCGAGAGCGATGCGCCGTTGTTCGCGCCCGTTACCGTCGACGGGTCTGCGTCGCCGCAGCGTACGGTGGTGATCGTCAGCCAGTCGCAGTCGGTCTCTGCCGTCCAGGCCTTGTTGACGCGCACCGAGCAGGTCAGCGTGCCGCCTTCGGCGACCACCATGCTGTTGGCATCGAAGAGACTCGGATCGGAAGTGTTGACGATCTCCTTGTCTAACGGGGTGACGAGTGCCTCCGGTGCCGGGGCTTCGGGGTTCTCGTCCTTGGCGCGCGTCACGGTGATGTTGTCCAGGTAGAGGCGGCATTTCACTTCGCGCTCGCTGCCGAAGGTGATGCGGGTTTCGTTCGTAGCGCCGTAGACGATCAGCGAGTAGCGCGTCCACTCCCAGACGTTCTTCACCTCGACCAGCGCGGTGGTTTCCACCAGGTCGCCGATCGTGCCGGGCCCTTTGATCGTGACGTCCATGTGGTCGTCGCCGTTGTCCACCGTGCCGCCTGCCGACGAATAGGCGGCTGCGTCGAACTGCACGAGCAGCGTCGCGGCCTTGCCGGCGTCGATGCCCGTGAGCGCGGGGATCGTGATGGCGCCCATGTTGGCGGTCTTACCCAGCTTGACATGGCCTTCGTAACGGGCATATACCGAGGGCGTGTAGGTGTAACCCTTGGCCGCTACGGCCTCTTTCATCCCGTCGGTCGAGAGGGCGAACTCGTTGCCGTTCGTGCCGTCGATCGACACGCTCGGCCAGCCGTACTTGGTGTAGGGGCTCACCCAGTTGTCGGGAATCCACTGGAAGTCGTCGCTGAAGAAGACGTATCCCTCGGCATGCGTGTCCTTGGGCATGTAGGGCGCCTGAACCAGCTCGATGATCTCCTCGGCGGTGTTCTCCCCAAATTCGGCGTCGCCGGCCGTGATCGTTATCTTCGACTCGCGGCGTTCGTCGGTGGTGTTGGCCTTGGGCGTGATGGTGACTTCGGCCGCAGAGCCGGCCTTGCCGCTCTTGGGGGCGACCGTCAGCCAGGTCTCGTTCTCCACCGTGAGCGTCCAGTCGTAGGATGCCTCGACGGTGAAGACCACCGGATCCGTATCTTCGGCTTCGAATGCCAGCAGGCGTTCGTCGAGCCCCGTGAGCACGATGCCGGCCGCCAGGTAGGCGTCCTGCGAAAGCGGGATGCTCTTCTGCGTCAGGCAGGGATGGAGGTTGTTGCCGCTGTTGGCGCGGATGGTGAATTCGCCGTCGCGCGCCTCGCCCTGGTTCAGGGTCGGGGTGACGGTGACCTGGATATTCTGGCCCGCCTCGCCCTTGTTCGGGGTGACGACGAACCAGCCTGCGGTCTTGGTGATCTCCCAGGGCGCGTCGACGTTCATGGTGAATGTATGCGGGGTCAGTGCCGAATAGAGGAACTTCAGTCCTGCATCGGGCAGGTTTTCGGTGGAGAGTGCCGGGGGAATGGGGTTCCCCGAATCCCCTTCGGTGTCGTCGTCGCTGCACGCCGCGGCTCCCAGGAGCGTGACGCATAATAACGACCACAACCATTTGTTCATTATACGCTTCATTGTCTTAAGGTTTTTTGAGGGTTATTTGGTCACGTCGGTCGTGAGCGCCTTGGGCCGGGTCATCGACTCCGTGCTGACGTTGCCGAAGCGGTCGGTAACCGATATCTCCAGCGTGGAAGACGCCGAGGAGGCCGTAACCTCGAACATATGCATGCAGGAGGTCGAGGGGAAGGTGAGCGTGCCGTTGTTGGCCGCGCCGCGCGGGATGTCGTACGAAATGCTGTGCAGCGGGTCTTTCTTGCTCCAGACCTGTTTCACGTCGAGCGGGGTTCCGTTCTCCGTCACGGTGACCGTCCAGCCCGGCTCGTAGGCCCAGACGTTGATGTAGACGGCATTTTCGCCCACCGTCGAATAATCCTTGTCGCGGTTTCGGAGGTCGTTGCCTGCGGCGAAGGCCTTGAGTGCCGTGGCGTCGGTGGCCCAGTACTCCTTGACCTCGTTCATGTCGTAGGTGATGAATTGCTTTTCGATGGGAAGCCCCGTGGCTTTGTACTGCCATTTGAGGTCGGTTCCGTCGACCGTGAAGATCTTGTAACCCGCGGGCGAACCGTCGGTGCAGACGTTGTTGTTGCCGTACTGCTGCGTCCACCACCAGGTGCCGCAGACCGCCGCGATGTTCTGCTCGTAGACGTTCGCATAGGTCGGGGACTGGATATTGCGGTTCACGTGCGTGTGCCCCGTAAGGAAAGTCACGTTGCTGAAGCCGGCGAAGCAGCTCAGGATTTTGTCGATGTCGGCCTGGGTCTGGAGCGCTACGCTCACGCCGCCGCTTCCGCTGTACGAGTAGAGCGGGCAGTGGCATCCCACGACGATCGGGGTCGATTTGTCGACATGGGTGAGTTCCTCCTTGAGCCATGCCAGCTGCCGGTCGTCGAAGCGGCGGTTGTAGTTGCGCGAACCGACCGTACCCTGCGAGCCGCCCGTGTTGAGGTACTCGGTGTTGTCGAGCATGATGTAGTGTATCCGGCCGATGTTCATGGCGTAGTAAACCGGGCCCATGTGTTGGCGGTAGGGGCCTTCGGCGCCGAAATCCGAGGCGACGTAGGGGTCGTTGTCGTGGTTGCCCATCACCGACCACATCTGGAAGTTGAAGTCCTCGACGCTCTGCTTGCATTCGGGCAGCGCCCACTTGGTGTCGTACCAGTAGAGATCCCACGAGAAGTCGCCCAGATTGAGGCAGTATACCTTTCCGGGTGCGGCGGAGTTGTAGGCCGATGTCAGCTCCTTGACGAAGCCGTCGGCGAACTGAACGTAATCTTTCGGGGTGTTGCGGTTGGCCAGGTGCATGTCCGTGGCCACGAGCATGGTGTGGGAGTCGTTGTCGGCCCTGAGCAGCTGGAAGTCGAGTTGTTCGACGGTGTTTGCGTCGAGCGTGCAGGGCTGCCAGAACTGGGGCATCGCCTTGACGGTGGGGACGTCATAGCCCGCAGGCAGGATGACGAAGGCGAGTTCGTTGCGTTTTTCGGAATTGAGCCAATAGAAACCGTTGGCGTCGGTCTTGGTGATCAGGTCGCCGTCCGAGACAAGGACGTCGGCGATGCCTTGTCCTGCCAGGTGGACGATACCCTTGATCGTCGCGCCCTCCTTGTCCGGTACGGTGACGCCGCCCAGGGAGAGGTTGAGCTTGGCGGAGCCCAGTGCCTGCTCTTCTGCGCCGCGCTGCAGGGTGAATTCGCAGTCGCCGTCGGCGGCGTTCTGGGGAATGGTGAAGGTCAGCGAAGAATCGTCAGCACCCTTGACCGGCGCTTCGAACTTCCCCCCCCCTTGCTCCAATAGGAGTTTGTCCGTAGCCATGAACCCGCGGCCGCGGATCACGGCGTCGCCGCCCCAGTTGCCCGAGATGGTCTTGCCCAGGTCGACGTCGATGGCCAGTTGTACGGTCATCTTGCTCGATCCGAGCACCTGGTAGTCCTGTGCCCGGTTGAGCACGACCTTATAGACGGTCTGGTCTGCCGCGCCGTCGGGTATGACAAACGTCAGCAGTTTTTCCGATGCTACCGTGGTCGCTGCCGGGAGATCCTCGCCGGCGCGTAACGCGATGGCGTCGCCTTGGGCGAAGCCGTAGCCGGAAACGGAAACCTCCATCCCGCGGTAGACGGTCATCGAGGTCGGAATAACTACATCGGTGACCAGCCGGCCATCGTTGTAGATCTCCTTGTCGCTGTCGTCACAACCGGCCAGTCCGACCGGCAGGGCGACGAGCAGCAACCCGGCGATTAAAGTAATCAGTTTTTTCATAGGCTATTGATGATTTTGGTGTTGGTGTCCTGTACGTCAGTCTGCGTGCCCGAGTGCGATGCGCTCCGAGTAGCGGCGGCCGAAGCGGTCGGTGGCGACCACCTCCACCTCGCGGGCCGATGCCGAGGGGCGTGCCGTGAAATAGAAGTTCGTCGGGCGTGGGCGCTGGACTTTGGAGATTTTCCTTCCGGCGGCCTTCAGCGAGTCGATGTGCGCGGTATAATCCGGGTCGTCGAGCGTCGTACGCTGCATGGCGCCGCGGTAACGGCCGTCCTCATACCATACGACCGTCCAGTACGAATCCCAGTTCCATACCTTTGCCACGACGCTGGCCGGGTGCTTGGCCACCTGGCCGGGGTGCCATACGCGGATCTGCCGTGCCGGGGACTCGCCGAGGCTCCGGTATTCCCACGAGAATTCCCCGCCGCATTCGCGGAACAGCTGGAAGCCCTTGGGCGTACCGTCCCAGTTGATCGGATCCCACCAGAGGTTGCCGCAGACCTGCGCTACGTTGTGTTCCATGACCCCCTCGCGGATGTCGTAATTCGAGTTTAGGTGCGTATGCCCGGTGATGAAGTGCAGTTCGTGCCCCGCAAGGGCGTCCATCAGCCCTTCGGCCGACTCCATGACGCGGTTCCCGAGCCACGATTTCATGGCCGGGGCATGCATCGCGATGCAGACGCGCGACCCTGCGGGCAGGCGTTCGGCATAGGCGGCTGCCCAGCGCAGTTGCATCGTGTCGATCCGCTCCTCGTATTTCTTCGCGCCGTGGTAAACGATGTCGTCGAGCACGATATAGTGCGTGCGCCCCATGTCGAATGCATAATAGGTGGGGCCGAAATGACTGCGGTAATTCTCCGTCGCCTCGCGGTCGGTATATTTGTTCAGGTCATGGTCGTGGTTGCCGATCACGCCGTATACGGGTACCCCGAGCTTGGCGAACTCCGCTTTCACGCCTGCGAAGAGTTCCGGGGAGTCCCATACGATGTCCCCGAGCACGATCGCGGCCTGGTTCGCGCCCCGCGTTCTCCCGTTATCGGTTGCCGCCTGCAATGCGGGCATGACCTCGCTCCGCAACCGCCGGAAATGCTCTTCGGTCTTGGGCTGCGGATCGGCGATCGCCAGCAGTTCGTAGCATTCGCCCGAGCCGGGCCACGGTTGCAATTCGAAGTCGTAGCGTTTGGCCGCCGGGTCGTATGTGCGGTAGAATTGCGGGATGCCCCCATCGAGCGGAGCCAGGTAGCCGGACGGGGTCACCAGACTGATGAACAGCGCCTGGTCGTCGGCATCGAGCGTGAATATGCCCTGCTCATCGCTTTGCGTGAACGTATAACTGTCGGTTACGGCCACGCCGCTCATCGGCTTTCCGCCGCATTTGACCGATCCCCGTATCGGGCGGGCTGCGGCTGCGGCGCCGAGGCTGCAGGCCAGCAGGAAAAGTAACAGGTTTTTCATGGCCGGGTCTTTTCGAATGGTTTCTTTATATTATAAGTGGGAGCCTGTGTCGCTCCGGCTGCAAAAATATTTTAATAATTGGCTTCGTGCGTCGTTGTCACCGGAATGTAATCCTTTTTTCATACCCTGGCAATCGGCTGCCGCTGCGAAAGCTTGTCTCTGAGACGGATGCAGGCCGCGGGTGCTGCCCGCGGTTTGCCTTTTACGGTCGTGATTGGATCTCGTGCCGCTTTTTACCTTTTTTGGGTTTTTCGGTTGTATTTGTGTTTTTTATTGTGATGTGTAATATTTTTAATTTCATTATGAAACAAAAATAAATCTTTAATTTTATTTTCCAAAATAAAACACAAAAAAACTGGGCGAAATGTCTGCTTTTTTGAGAAAGAGTGGTTTTGAATCGAAATGTGCGCCCTCCATTCCGTCCTGGCCGCGGAAATAAAAATCCCCGGACTTTCCGAAGTCCGGGGTCGGGGAAACGCGTGTCGGCCGTGTCAGAATACGCCGAGGTTGTCGAGGAAGATCAGCAGCAGCACGGCCGGGCAGACGTAGCGGAGCAGGAAGCTGAACAGGCCGTAGATGCGGAATTTCAGCTCTCCGTCGTTGGTGATCTGTGCCTTGAGGATGTGGTGGTCGAGCTTCCAGCCCACGAAGATGCAGGTGAAAAGCCCGCCTGCCAGCAGCAGGATGTTGGCCGTCAGGAAGTCGAGCGAATCGAAAAGTGAGAGCCCGGCGATCTTCCAACTGCCCAACGCACCCAGCGACAGCGATGCCAGCGACGCCAGGGCGGCCGTGGCGGCGGTCGTCAGCCATGCCGCAGCCTTGCGGCTCAGGTGCCACTCCTCGTGCAGGTAGACCGTGACCACCTCGTGCAGCGAGATGGTCGAGGTGAGCGCCGCGACGACCAGCAGCAGGAAGAAGATAGACGACCACACCATGCTCAGCGGCATGCCGTTGAAGATACTCGGCAGGGTGATGAATACGAGCGACGGCCCCGACGAAGGCTCGATGCCTACGCTGAATACCGCCGGGAAGATCACCACGCCGGCCAGTATGGCCACCAGTGTGTCGAGGATGGTGACGTTGAGCGCCGTGTGGCGCAGGTTCGTGTCCGGTTTGAAATACGAGGCGTAGGTCACCATCGTGCCGATGCCGATCGAAAGCGAGAAGAATGCCTGCCCCAGTGCAACGAGCACGGTCGTGGGCGTCACCTTCGAGAAGTCGGGGGCGAAGAGGAACTTCAGCCCGGCTTCCCCGCCCGGCATCAACAGCGAATGTACCGACAGTACGATCAGAATCAGGAACAGCAGCGGCATGAGGATTTTAGCCGAGCGTTCGATGCCTTTCTGCACGCCCATGGCGATCACGAAATGGGTTGCGAGGACGAACAGGCAGGTGTAGACGACCGGCCTCCAGGGATTGCTGATAAAGTTCTCGAAGAGACTCTTGTACTGCTCGGCGGTCGAGAAACGGGCGATGCTGCCCGTCACCGAGTGTACCATGTATTCGGCCGTCCATCCCGATACTACGAAGTAGAACCCCAGGATCAGGAATGCGGCCAGCACGCCGTTGTAACCCAGAAAACTCCACCGTGGGTTCAGTGCCCGGTAGGCACCCACGGCATTGCGGTGCGAAGCACGCCCCACGGTGAACTCCGCGATCATGAGCGGCAGCCCCAGCAGCAGGACGCAAAGGATGTAGATTATCAGAAATGCCCCGCCGCCGTTGTCCCCGGCTACATAGGGGAAGCGCCAGATGTTACCCAGCCCCACGGAACTTCCCGCGGCGACCAGCACAGCGCTCAATTTGCCACCCAAGGTGGCGCGACTCTCCTTGTGATGCATAACCTAACCTGTTTATTATCGCGAACGGGTGTGCGCATGCATGCGCACACCCGCCCTATTTCTCCAGCACGACGCTCACCTTCTCGAGCTTTCCGCCCAGCGGCGGCGCCAGTTTCGAGACGGTGCATTTTACGTGCCGCACCTGCGGGAAGGTGGCGTAAATCGCCTCGATGATGTTCGTCGCCACCCGCTCGATGGTGTGCTGCGTGATTCGCATCTGCATCTCGACGACTTCGTAGGCCGTCAGGTAGTTGACCGTCTTGCGCACGTCGTCGTCCGTGGCCGCATGGCCCAGTTCGGCCGTCAGTTCCAGGTCGACCGTGAAGCGGTTGCCTACCTTGCGTTCCAGCTCGTAGCAGCCGTGCAGCGCGTGGAATTCCATGCGCGTCAGGACGATGCGGTATTCCATGCTACTCGGCGATTACGAGGTAGTAGTTCTTCTTACCCCTCTGTACGAGCAGGTATTTGCCGGCGATCAGGTCGGCCTCGCCCACCGTACGTGCCGGGTCGGCGACCTTCTCCTTGTTGAGCGACACGCCGCCGCCCTGCACCATCTTGCGGCATTCGCCCTTCGAGGGAAACACCTGCGTTTTTTCGGCGCACAGATCGACGAACGGCAGGCCCAGCTCGGCACGGGCGATGCGGAACTGCGGCACGCCCTCGAACACCTGCAACAGGGTCTCTTCGTCTATTTTGCGCAGCGCCTCCGACGTCGAGCCGCCGAAGAGGATCGCCGAGGCTTCGACCGCCTTTTCGTACTCCTCCCTGGAGTGGATCATCGTGGTGATCTCCTGTGCCAGCCGCTTTTGCAGTACGCGCAGGTGGGGCGCCGCCTCGTGTTCGGCGGTCAGCGCCTCGACGGTTTCACGGTCTAACAGCGTGAAGATGCGGATGTAACGCTTGGCGTCCTCGTCGCTGACGTTGAGCCAGAACTGGTAGAACTTGTAGGGCGAGGTATAGCGCGCATCGAGCCATACGTTGCCGCTCTCGGTCTTGCCGAATTTCGTACCGTCGGCCTTGGTGATGAGCGGGCAGGTGATGGCGAATGCTTCGGCCTCGTTGCCCAGTTTGCGGCGGATCAGCTCCGTTCCGGTGGTGATGTTGCCCCACTGGTCGGCGCCGCCCAGCTGCACCTTGCAGTTCATCGTCTGGTAGAGGTGCAGGAAGTCGAAGCCCTGTACCAGCTGGTAGGTGAACTCGGTGAACGACATGCCGTCGCCCTCGCCGCTGAACCGTTTCTTGACCGAGTCTTTGGCCATCATGTAGTTGACGGTGATGCACTTGCCGATGTCGCGGATGAATTCCAGGAACGAGATGTCCTTCATCCAGTCGTAGTTGTTCACCAGCACGGCCGCATTCGGGGCGTCCGACTCGAAGTCGAGCAGTTTGGCCAGCTGGCGCTTGATCGCCTCCTGGTTGTGGCGCAGCGTGGGCTCGTCGAGCAGGTTGCGCTCCTGCGACTTGCCCGAAGGGTCGCCGATCATGCCCGTCGCACCGCCGATGAGTGCCAGCGGACGGTGCCCGCACATCTGGAAATGCTTGAGGATCATTACGCCCACCAGGTGGCCGATATGCAGCGAGTCGGCCGTGGGGTCGATGCCCAGGTAGGCCGTCGTCATCTCTTTTTCGAGTTGTTCCTTCGCGCCGGGCATGATCGTGTGGATCATCCCGCGCCATTCGAGTTCTTCGATGAAATTCTTTGTTGCCATTTTTATTGTTCGTTCTTTTTATTCTACTTCCAAGTCCAGTGCTTTGCGGAGTTCCGCGACGAGCGGGTTCTTCTCCGTGATGTAGCGGACGCGGTCTTCGAGCTTGATCGGGCGTGCCGCCCGGATCTCTTCATTGACCGTGACCTCCAGTTCGATCATACCCTCGATGCCCGCCAGTTCGGCGATGCGCATCAGCATCCCGGTCTTGCTGCGCAGGATCTCCTCGCGCAGCTCCGTCGTCGGTACGCTCACCGAGATCGTGTTGTCGCGGAACGTCATCAGCTCGAAAGCCGGCACGAAGCGCGGGCGTTTCTCCTTGATGAGGTTCAGTATCCTGCCTCGGGCGTGCTCCAGTTTTTCGGCACAGTCCGGGTCGATGCGCACGGTTTCGGGTTCGTCGGGCGTTTCGCCGTCCGACAGCTCCTCGTCGGGGTCGCCGCCTGCCGAGGCGAGCAGCTCCGAGAGCGACGCGCCCGAAATCAGCGGCCGCCGCATCATCCCCGGTGCAGGCTGTACCGGGAGTGTTCCCTGTGCAGCCGGGCCGGCGGAGGTACCCGCTGCCGGCCTTCCGGCCGGGGACGCGGCAGGCATTGCTGCAGACGTCGCTGCGGAAGGGGGTGCCGTTGCGGCTCCTGCTGCTTGCGCTGCCGGTTGTGCCGTTGCGCTTGCCGGGGCTGCGGGGTTGCCGGAGGCGCTTGTCGCCGGGGCGTTCGTTGCCGGATTGCCGGTCGCGGTAATCCCTGCCGATTGTGCCGTTGCGGCTGCCGGCTGCCCGGCCGCTGCCGGAGCCGCCGCAGATGCGGGGCCCGCCGTGCGGGGGGTGAGGGTAGGAAGGGGATATTCCCCGGAAGATGTTAGAGAGTCATTTTTTTTTTGGCCGAGCCCTGCGATCTTCATCAGGCCCAGCTCGACGAGCAACCGTTGGTTGGACGATTGCCGGATCTTCCCGTCGAGCTCCGTCAGGCAGGAGATGGCCCCGAACAGGAACTCGACACTGCAGGCGCCCGCCTGCGTCCGGTATCGTTCGAGCAGCGTCCCGGTCATTTCGATCAGCCGCAGCGTTTCGGGGCGCTTGGCCATCAGCAGGTCGCGCATGTGGCGGTTCAGCCCCGCCATGAAGGTCTGCCCCGAGAAACCCCGCGACAGCACGCTGTCGAAGGTCACCAGCGTATCGACATAGTTGCCCGCGAGCAGCATCTCCGTGACGCTGAAGTAGGTGTCGTAGTCCAGGACGTTGAGCGTCTGGGCGACGTTGCGGTAATCGAGCGCCTTGCCGCAGAACGACACGGCCTTGTCGAACATCGACAGGGCGTCGCGCATACCCCCGTCGGCTTTCTGGGCAATGAGGTTGAGCGACTCTTCGTCGGCTGCGATGCCCTCCTGCGAGGCGATGTATTTGAGGTATTCGACGCCGTCCTCGACGCGGATGCGGTTGAAATCGTAGATTTGGCACCGCGAGAGGATGGTCGGGATGATCTTGTGTTTTTCGGTCGTCGCGAGAATGAAGATCGCATGTGCGGGCGGCTCTTCGAGCGTCTTGAGGAAGGCGTTGAACGCCGCCGCCGAGAGCATGTGCACCTCGTCGATGATGAATACCGAGTAGCGCCCTACCTGCGGGATGATGCGCACCTGTTCGATCAGCGTGCGGATATCTTCCACCGAGTTGTTCGACGCGGCGTCCAGCTCGTGGATGTTCAGCGAGCGCCCTTCGTTGAACGAACGGCACGATTCGCATTCGTTGCAGGCCTCCGATCCGTTGGGGTTCAGGCAGTTGATGGCCTTTGCGAAGATGCGGGCACAAGTGGTCTTTCCCACGCCGCGGGGGCCGCAGAACAGATAGGCATGTGCCAACTGCCCGCGCTCGATCGCATTTTTGAGCGTGGAGGTGATATGTTTTTGTCCGACGACCGAGGCGAAGGTCGCGGGGCGGTATTTCCGTGCGCTGACGATAAAATCACTCATAGTAGCGCAAAGATACGAATTAAGAATTAAATTAAAAATGAAACCCGCCTACAAAATGACAGCCCTCTCCCCATACCCGGGCAAAGGGCTGTGCCTGGCGGGCCGGGCAGCCTGTTGCACCCGCCCCTCCGGGCTGCCTGCCGTTTTTATTTGGCGGCGGCCTTCCGCAGTCCGAGGAGCCCGAGCAGTCCCGGGTGCGACGGTTGCGTCCGCTTGGCGGGCGGCAGGGAGATTTGCGATCCCATCAATTCCTGAAACTCCTGGCTGAATCCCGTATCCATACCTGCAGATGAGGTGAATGTCAGTTCCCCGAATACGGGGTTTCCGGCGACTTCGTAAAGGTCGACCCGTACTTGGGGGAATCCTGATGAGAGCCGTTTGGCCGCATCGAGCATCCGGTCGAGGGATGCCGGACGCGGGATATCACACTGATGTGGGTCGTAATATTTTCCGGTGACGTAATGACCTATGTTTTTCCATGTCCTGGCATCGTACAATCCTGTTTTGACGTCGGATGGCGATTTACGGTTGTAGCAGACCATGCAACAATAGGGGTTGCCATCGAAACAGTAGAATTTATAGTCGATGAGCGAATTGCCGAATGCTGGTTCTGAGGGAAGGAGGCGTTCGGCGATAATGCGGGGTTTAATACCAAAATAGTGGTGTTCGGCCGTCATGCGGCCGAATTTCTTTCGCAGGGTGTGGTTGAGTGTACGGCGGATCGACCGGATATCGGCTTTTTGCCTGTCGTTCACGATGATAACTTGTCCGTAGCCGTTGTTGGTTTTCAGCACGAACGTGTCGGGGAGATTCCCCCTCCCGCTGAAGTCTATCTCCTCTGCGGATTCCCATACACCGTATAATTCGTTGAGCATCCATCCCAGCCCGCATTGCTCGACATACTCGCGGACGCGGTACTTGTCGGCCAGTTGCGACCAGCGGGTGGTGTCGGCATGGAGCATCATCCAGAGGACTTTTTCGTTGAAGGTTCGGGGGTTTTCGAGGTCGGGGTCGGTGCCGAATCGTTGCCGGTAGCGTATCCTGACCAGTTTTTCCGGGTTACGGTACGCATAGTAGCGCATCTGCAACCGCTGCCATTTGCGCAGCAGGAACGGGGGTTTACGGTATGTCATGAACGTGAAGAGTGAGAGTTAGGTGTGGCGAAGATAATACATTTCGGGCGATGTTCTGCTGTTTTATGCCGTATTGTGTGATTCTTCCGCAATAAGGCTGCCGTTTTGGCGCCTCGTGTCAGTCCCGTGTGTGACAAAGGATGACACATTGGCCGGAAAGCCGGGTTGGCAGGCGTTTTGCGGGTGTAGTATACGAAAGTTTGAAAAACAAATTATCAGAGATATGAACATCAATACGTTAACTGTAAAAGCGCAGGAGGCTCTGCAAAGTGCATTGTCTCTTGCCCGGGAGCGCGGACAGCAGGCTGTCGAGCCGCTCCATATTCTGAGCGTGCTTGTCCGCGAGGACGATTCGCTCGCCACGTTCCTCCTGGGGCGTGTCGGGGTGAATGTCCGCGGCCTGCGCGACGAGGCCGGCCGGGCCGTCGCGTCCCTGCCGAGGGTCGAAGGCGGCGGCGACCAGTTCTTTTCGCAGGACTCCTCGAAGGTGATCCAGCGCGCCGTGGACTTTACCCGGAACTTCGGCGACAAATACGCGTCGGTCGAACACCTGCTGCTGGGGCTCGTCGCCGAGCGCGGACAGGCCGCCGACATCCTCAAGCGCAGCGGCGCCACCGAGAAGGAGCTCCTTGAGGCGATCCGCACCTTCCGCAAAGGGGCTACGGTCGATTCTCAGACCTCCGAGCAGCAGTTCGATGCGCTGGGCAAGTATGCCATCAACCTCAACGAACAGGCCCGTTCGGGCAAACTCGATCCGGTGATCGGCCGTGACGAGGAGATCCGCCGCGTGTTGCAAATCCTCTCGCGGCGTACCAAGAACAACCCGATCCTCGTGGGAGAGGCGGGTGTCGGCAAGACCGCCATCGCCGAGGGTATCGCACACCGGATCGTCGACGGCGACGTGCCCGAGAACCTCAAATCGAAGGTGATCTACTCGCTCGACATGGGTGCCCTGATCGCGGGTGCCAAGTATCAGGGCGAATTCGAGGAACGCCTGAAAGCCGTTGTGCAGGAAGTTGTGGCCAGCGACGGCGACATCCTGCTGTTCATCGACGAAATCCACACCCTCGTGGGCGCCGGCAAGTCGTCGGGTGCGATGGACGCCGCCAACATCCTCAAGCCCGCCCTTGCGCGGGGTGAGCTGCGGACGATCGGCGCCACGACGCTCGACGAGTTCCAGAAGTATTTCGAGCAGGACAAGGCCCTCGAACGCCGTTTCCAGAAGGTCATGGTCGACGAACCGAGCCCCGAGGATGCCATTTCGATCCTCCGCGGCCTGAAGGATCGTTACGAAAACCACCATCAGGTGCGGATCAGGGACGAGGCGATCGTGGCTGCCGTCGAGTTGTCGACGCGTTACATCACCTCGCGGTTCCTGCCCGACAAGGCCATCGACCTGGTGGACGAGGCGGCCTCGCGGCTGCGGCTGGAAATGAACTCCGTGCCCGAGGAGATCGACACCCTCGACCGGCGTGTGCGCCAGCTGGAGATCGAACGCGAAGCGATCCGCCGCGAGAAGGACAAGGAGCGCGTCGAGCACCTCACCAAGGAGATCGAGGAGCTCAAGGCCCGTGACGCCGAGATGCGTGCCAAGTGGCAGGGGCAGCGCGATCTCCTGAAAAAGATCCAGTCGAACAAAGACAAGATAGAAGCCCTGAAGATCGAGGCGCAGCAGGCCGAGCGCCAGGGCGATTACGGCAAGGTGGCCGAAATCCGCTACGGCAAGATCCAGGAGGCGGAAAAGGAGATCGCCGCGTTCCAGGAGGAATACAAACTGGCGTCGGCCAACGGCTCGATGATCAAGGAGGAGGTCGATGCGCAGGACGTCGCCGAGGTGGTGTCGCGCTGGACGGGCATCCCCGTGACGCGCATGCTGGCTTCCGAGCGCGAAAAACTGCTGCACATGGAGGACGAGCTGCACAAGCGCGTCATCGGGCAGGAGCAGGCCATCGCCGCCATCTCCGACGCCGTGCGCCGCTCGCGTGCCGGACTGAACGACCCCCGCAAACCGATCGGCTCGTTCATCTTCCTCGGCACCACCGGCGTCGGCAAGACCGAGCTGGCCAAGGCATTGGCCGAGTTCCTCTTCAACGACGACTCGATGATGACGCGTATCGACATGAGCGAATACCAGGAGCGTCACAGCGTGTCGCGTCTGGTCGGGGCGCCTCCGGGATATGTCGGTTACGACGAGGGCGGCCAGCTCACCGAGGCCGTGCGCCGCAAGCCCTATTCGGTCGTGCTGCTCGACGAGATCGAGAAGGCCCATCCCGACGTTTTCAACATCCTGTTGCAGGTGCTCGACGACGGCCGTCTGACCGATAACAAGGGCCGTACGGTGGATTTCCGCAATACGATCATCATCATGACCTCGAATATGGGTTCGCAGGTCATCCAGGAGAATTTCGCGGAGGCGTTCAACGGTGAGAAACTTGCCCCCGAAGTGGTCGAGAAGACCCGCCGGGATGTGATCGACCTGCTCAAGCAGCAGCTCAAGCCCGAGTTCCTCAACCGTATCGACGAAATCGTGATGTTCGAGCCGCTGACGCGCCGGGATATCGGGCGCATCGTGGACATTCAGCTCGGTGTGGTGCGCAGGATGCTTGCCGAAAACGGCATCCGCCTCGAATACACCGACAAGGCACGCGAATGGATCGCCGCCGCGGGTTACGACCCGCTCTATGGTGCGCGTCCCGTGAAGCGTACCATCCAGCGCTATGTGGTCAACGACCTCTCGAAGCGTATCCTTGCGGGCGACGTCAACCGTGAGCAGCCGATCCGCATCGACGCCGACGACAAGGGGCTGACCTTCGCGAACTGATCTGCAACGACTCGGCCCCGTGAGGGGTGGGGAGAGGTAAACCGGCACCCGGCTTTACGCATGGACGTAAAGCCGGGTGTTTTTTTAGCGGGTTTCCCACCCGGGAGTGCATGCGACCCGGGTTCCGTCGTCGTAGGTGTGTTCTTCCCGCGAATTTTCCCGGGATTGGATACATATGTAGACCATCTCCTTCTGCGAGGTGTTGCACAGGGTCCTTGCCCCTGCCGGCTGTCGTTCCGTCTATTTCACGAACTTGCTGAAAAATTTCCAGAGCTCCTCGCCCGTGTCGATGTCCTGTTCGCCCCACGAATGTTTCCCGCCGACGATCTCGTAGAGCCAGACTTCGCTGCCGCCCGTGCCGCCCGTGAAGCGGTGGGCGATGACCTTGCGGCCGTTCTCCGGCGTACGCCCGGGAATCGTGTCCGTCTGCATGCCGGTGCATTTGTTCTTGGCTGCCCAGTAATGTACGGCCATCGGTACGGCGACGTAGGCGCCCCAGCCGCCTTTATTGTCGAGATCACCCTCCCACGCCGACGTGCGGTCGGCCGTGCCGTGTATTTCGAACAGGGGCACGGGGTGCGTGGAATCGTCGGCCTTGTAAAGCCATTCGAGCATCAGCCCCGATACGGGTGCCACGGCCGCGAACAGGCGGGGGCGCTGCGCCGCAAGCTGGTAGCACATCTCCCCGCCGTTCGACATGCCCGTGCAAAAGACGTTGCGGCGGCTCAGCCCGTGCTTTTTCTGTAAATGCCGTACCAGTTGCGTGATAAACTCCACGTCGTCGACGGCCATGTCGGCCTGGAACGGGTAGCCTGCGTTCCAGCACGTCTTGCCCCGGCCGTCCTTCGCGCCCTGCGGGTAGCAGACGGCAAAGCCGTGGCGGTCGGCCGCGGCATTCATCCCGAAGCGGCCCGGGTCGTTGTTCGCGCCGTAACCGTGCAGGACGACCACTAGCGGGGCGCCTTGGGGCAGCCCCTGGGGCAGGTGGAGTTTGTACGAGCGTTCGGTACCGCCTGAACGCATCGTGTAGGAAGGGGTGTCCGGATTTGCGGATTGGGGCCGGGCGACGGATGACGCCAGCAGGAGGAGTGCCGTAAAAAGACCCTTTACGACGGAGGGGTTCGAAAGGTATTTCATGCTGTCGGAATTTTCGGGGCTCAGAGTCCTTTCCGGGCGATGCGCCATGCCAGGCTGTTGTAAAGCCCGATCAGCGGCCCCCGCCAGCTGCGGGGCAGGGCGTTGAGGATGCGTACCTTGCGCAGCGTGCGGCGGTAGGTCTTCGTGTAGCCGAAGAACCGGATCGCCCTCGCCGCATCCTTCGTGCCCCCTTTTGCGCTGATGATGAGCGCTTTTCCCAGGGCTGCGCGGGCCACGAACTCGTTGTATCCGTCTGCCGCCGCCGGGTCGTAAAGCTCCTCGAACGAGTAGCGCGTCCGCTCGGGCGTGTAGATGGCCGACGAACGGTTCGAGGCCACCTTCGAATAGTTTGCCAGCGGCTTGGGCGAAAAGCAGACCTTGTAGCGCCGGGCGATCTTGATCCACATGTAGAGATCCTCGCCGATCTTCATTCCCTCGGGGAATCCGCCCACTGATTCGAATACCGCGCGCGGGACGGCGCTGGCCGACGGGATCGAGATATAACGGTGCGCCGAGTCGCGGAAGAAGTCGGCGACCACGCCGCGCTCCGTGGGGGTGGGGGCGGGGAACCGTCCGTCATGGCTGACGATGTTGAAGGCTGTCGAATAAATCCCGCAGCCCGGGAATTCGGCCGCCATCGAAGCGATCTCCTCCAGGAATCCCGGTTCCCACGTGTCGTCGGCGTCGAGCAGGGCGATCAGGTCGCCTGCCGACTCGGCGATGGCGCGGTTGCGTGCCGCGCAGACCCCGGCGTTCGCTTGCGTGACGAGCTTCACGAGCGGCGATGCGATGGCACGCACGGCGTCTGCACTCCCGTCCGTCGATCCGTCGTCCACGACGACGATCTCCGTGGGCTGCAAAGTCTGTGCGAGTACCGAGCGTAGGGTGTCGCCGATTTCGCGCTCCTTGTTGTAGAGGGGTATGATGACCGAGATGGTTGCCGATGCCATTTGTTGCGGTTTGGTTTCTTGCGAAGATACCGATCTTTTGCTACATTTGCAAATAAAACCCTGTTCATGACCGCATCCGAGAAGCTCATCGCATTTATCCGCAATACGTTCGACACGGCGCTTTACTTCGCCGTGATGGCCGTCAAGGAGAATTTCCGCAACTATATCCGCCGTGCGGGCCCGACGGGCGACCCGTCGCGCGGGATGGTCATTCTCGGCAACGGTCCTTCGCTGGCCGAAGACCTGCCGCGATTGATCGCGCGCCGCGAATACGAGGCCAGGGATTTCATGGCGGTCAACTTTTTTGCCGAGGACGACCGCTTCGAGGTGGTCAGGCCGGGTTATTACGTCCTTTCCGACCCGATGTTCTTCCGCGACAGCGAGTGCCGCGACCGCGTGGCCGCGCTCTACCGCACGCTCGATAGCAAGGTCACGTGGCCGATGACGCTCTACGTACAGTTCTATAATCCCGAAAAGTTCGACTACCGCGCCGCACTTCCCAACCCCCGTATCCGCATCGTTCGCTTCCATACGCAGGTCTACCGCGGTTTTGGCAGCGTCGGCTTCTGGCTTTTCCGTCACGGCCTCGGCAGCGCCAATTTCGGCACGGTCGTGCAGGTGGGCGAATACGTCGCCCTGTTATTGGGTTACCGGCAGATCGAGCTCTACGGGGTGGATCATACGTTGCTCGACGGGCTATGCGTCGACGACGCGAACCGCCTGTGCCGTGCTGACCGCCACTATTACGATGCCGGGCCCCGGGCGCCGCAGCCTATCTACATGAAGGTGCCGCATGTGCCCTATACGATGTCGGTATACCTGGCCGAGGTCGCCGAACTCTTCCGCGGGCACGAGGTGCTGCGCGACTATGCCGCGTCGCTCGGTGCGCGGATCGTCAACCGCACCCGCGGCTCGATGATCGACGCCTACGAACGCGGGGCGGAGTAACGCCGCCTTTTTGAAATAAAGGAAGCGACCTGGAAAAGGTCGCTTTTTTATGCTCATCTCGGATTCCCGTTCCCTACCCCAGCCGCCGGCTTGCCGCGATGATCTCGGCCATCGTGAAATCCTCGGGGTTGTCGATGTCCAGCCCTTCGATGCGGTCTACGACAGCCATGTAGGGTTTTTCCCCGATGCGGCGTCCGCGGCCGCACCAGAGCGTGCGCGGGAAAATGAAAAATGCGCTGGTTTCGATATAGACCGGCTCTATGGTCTGCGTGCGGGGGATGTCGTCCAGCGCATAGTTGAGCGGCCGGCCTTCGAACCAGGCGAAGGTCTGGATCTTCTCGGCGCTGAACGCCGAATCGTACTCCCCCGACCGCACGTGCCGCAGGGCGTCCGCCACGGTCTCCGCGCGGATGAACGGCGAGGTGGCGTGCGCCAGCACGTAGAGGTCGGCCTCGACGTCGGCCGTGAAACTGTCGTAGATCTCCCGCCCGAGCGTCGTGTCGCGGTCGAGGCCGGGGCTGCGGCGCAGGAAACGCACGCTTCGGGGCAGGTATTCGCAGATGCGTTCGTCGCTGCAATAGGCGTACACCTCGTCGATCTCCCCGATGCCGGCGAGCGTCCGCAGGATATGGCACATCAGCGGTTCGCCGCCCAGCAGGCGGAGGTTTTTGCCCGCTACCCGCTGGCTGTTGAGGCGTAAGGGGACGAATGCTACTGTTTTCATCGCTATCTCTCTTTTTTGTCGGTCTGTGTCAATGCCCCCCCCCTCTTGTCGGTCGCTGCTGCCGGAGTCCCGCGAAGGACACCGGCCCGCGGACTGTGGCCGGGAGCTTTGCAGGTAAATTATTGCACCAGCAGGTTGCAACCCCTGATGTCGCTGTGGTCGATGCGCCCTTCTACCTCGAACGCCCCGTCGGCAGCCACGCGCCCCACGTCCTGGGTCTGGATGAAGGCGCACGACCACCATGAAGCCAGGTCGGCGATGTCCAGCCCGCCGCGGGAGCCTGCCGGCAGGCGGTCGAACGGATCGTTCACGTCGCGTGCCGCGACCCGCATCCAGGCCGGGCAGCGGAAGATGTTCCCGCCCTGCGAGTAGGCCTGCGACGTGAGTTCCGCCATGCCGTATTCGGAGTGTATCCTGTCTACTCCGAATGCGTCGCACAGGATTTTGTGGAATTCCGCTTTGGGGATCTCCTCGCGGTATCCCTTCATGCCGCCCGTCTCCATGACGATTGTGTCGTCCAGCTTCGGGGCGTAACGCTCCGCCAAATCCCAGAGCGCATAGCTCACGCCCAGCAGGATCTTGGGCTTGGGGTCGCGGCGCATCGCCTCCAGCAGGGCTTCGTGGTCGTCGAGGTAAAAGCCGCCCGAGCCGCAGTCGGACAAAAGCCGGTCGGCCATGTAGACCAGCGACGAGCCTTTGCGCCGCAGGTAGTTGGGCAGCAGTGCGTAGAGGCTCCACCGTGCCGGTTCGCCGTAGAACGTCCGGAACGAAGCGCGGAACGCTTGTTCGTAGAGCGACAGCGAGCGCATCGGGTGGCGCGACGGGGTCATGCCGGTGGTGGACGACGAAGTGAAGACCGCTTCGGGCTCCGGGCCGCCGCAATACACTTCGTGGGTCTTGAAAAGCCCGATCGGCAAGTAGGGGATCGCATCCGCCGTCCGCACCTCCCCGGGCTGTACGCCGATCAGGGACAGATACTCGCGGTAGGGCGCGCATTCCGCAGCCTGGCGCCGGAATACCTCCAGCGCCGCCGCTTCGAATGCCGCCTCGTCCGCGATGCGGAATATGTCGTCGGGTGTGCTCATCGAGTGTAAAGATAGGAAATAAAAATGAAAGTGAGAGCAAACCGGTGTGATAAGACTGTCGAATAGCGATTTAGACGAAGATTGGACAAACGGGCGCAGCCAAGTAAAACCATCAAAAAGCCAACTCAAACCGGAATTACGTTACTATCCTGTTACTTTTTTGAGCTGGCGGAAAAGTTTCAGATGGTTTTCAAAGAGCTGATTTACACGCTTTCAAAGGCTGTTTCATCTATAAATGTAACCGAATTTTCGGAAGGCGGAAGAGACAGCACGAAAAAAGACGATCTCAAAGGCTTTAAGGAATCCGCTGAAGTCTATGGCAAGGGCATCGTGCATTTCCCTAAGGACTGTAAGTTGTATTGTGGTCGTGGTCTGGCCCGTAACCAGAGCGGAGACAAAAAAGGTGCATGTGAAAATTGGAGGGAAAGCAAAGAAATAATACGGATATGTATTATGATTCTAATGACTCTTGTCCGCTGTTCTTTGTTTCGTTAAAAGTAGACAATATTTTGTATATCATTCTACGATTAAAAAGGACAAACACTCCGTAAACAATTATCATGGCAAGCCAAATGAGTGCCATTTTAAGAGCAGGCACACCGCTGAAAAGGAGAATTATTTGCGTAATAAACCCGAAAAGCGTATACCCCGTGGCTAATGCCGCCAAAGCTCTGCTTGCCATCGCCCCCACCTTGATCCGCAGTATTCGAAACAAGAGATACAAGAGGAACGAGAATAAAGGTACGCCAAACGCAGCCAATGCAACTACAACTCCCTGGGCATTCTCGTTATTTTGCAGATAATTTAGAATATCAGAAACGAATTCCGTCATATTTTTTCTCCTCTTCAGATATGTGCAACAACGGTTTGTCAGTATAACCCATTGGACGGGCAAACAACAAGGCGGGCATTTCGTGAATACCGATATTATACATATTCACGCTTTCATTGTAGAGTTCGCGGCGGTCGGAAAGCATATCTTCCAAATCCGACACCCGAAGTTGGAGGGTGCGGAAACTCTCCACAGCTTTCAGCTCGGGATAGTTTTCCGAAACGGCGAAAAAGGAATTTAGCAGTTTGCCGACTTCATTAGCCAGTTGTACTTTTTCATCGGTAGAGCGAGAGGAAAGAAAAGCGGTTCGTAGCTCTGTAAGCTGATTTAACAGCGATTCTTCGTATCCCTGTGTCTTTTTTACCACAGCAATAAGGTTGGGTATTTCATCTACACGCTGCTTTAATATTACATCGATATTGGCAAAATTTTTATCTACATTGTACTTCAGCATAACCAACCGGTTGTAAATGGCAACGCCTCCGGAGACAATGCCGACAATGATAACTCCCAAAATAACGAAGGCAATAATAATTCCCATATTCACTGATGCTTAAAGATGATTGTTTTTTCTTGATTGGAAGGGAGTATATATCCATACTGACCGGATGAAATACCCTTGTTGCCGAAAGGCAGGTTTATTTGCAACTCTCCGTCACTGTATTCGATGTGACAAAGCAGTATCAGTGAAGCGATAATACCCAAAACGGAGGTATAACAGATCAGACTATTGATAAGCGGCTTTGCCCTGTTGTATTTGTTGAGTGTTTGTGAAGGCATGAGCGTATATACCTTCTTCGTTTCTTCGTACCGGAAAACCGTTTTGCCTCCTCGTGTATCTGCCATTCCTATAAGCAGTACTTTATCGCCGGGCAACAACAACCGCTGCGTGTATCGCTTTCCTTCTTTTTGATACCGCTTGTTTATGGGCAGACACAAAAGATTCAGCTTTTCGGGTGTAACGTCCAATATGCCCGTTTCGTCCTGTATGGAGAATGCGTTGCATTTATTCTCGCTGTGAACGGTGGTATACGAAGTTCGTCCTTCGCTGTCGTGGTCTATATCTTCTATTTCGTATTCGTATGCAATACACTCCGTGTCACCGATAGGAGCAATGAGTTTTCCTCCGGGAACAACTATTCCTTCCACTTCGGCAAGCCCCATAGCCACAGAACGTATAGGAGAGGTGGGCAATATTGCCTGTAAACGCATAAAATGACGGTCACCCCCGGGATTTTTCAGCGCGAAAAGAGGAAGGATAATAAATACCACCAAAAATATTAGCGGCAACGAGACTTCCATAATAAACATAATAACGAGCATTCCAATAATCCCCGATATATAAGTTCCCGTTACTTTGCCCGCAGTGAAGACGGAAACTTTTTTTCCGGTTTTCCGGTATTCAGCTTTGACTTTTCTTAATCTCCTCACCAAAGGCATTATGATAAGGCCGACAATAGCCAACACAAAAGTAAGTACAAAAAGAAGCACCAACGCACACAAGCCAAAGCCCGGTTTAATAACCCCTAAGAAGCATACAAGAGTTGGTTCCAGAACAAAGAGAAGCCATTTAGGTTTATAGTCCCAACCGTATATTCCGCCTAAAATAACATGATGAAAAAGTGCCACAAAAGCCGAAAATGGTATCAGGACAAAAACCACTCCAACACTTATATCGCCCCAATCTGTCAAAAAGTTGATAAGTTCCTTCATTTACGAAACATTTCTTGTATTCAGTTTTTCACGCTTTTGTGGATGCAAAAGACACGCAAAAGTCGGACGGGTTCAAGACCGGATTGCGTCCGATTCCGTGCGGGATAAAGGCCGGGATGTTTAAAACGCCCCGAACCCGATCTGGCCGTCGTCGCTGAGATTTGTCTTTTTCAGCTGGGCTTCGACTTTTTTCAGGATCTCGTCGTATTTCTGCTCCGAAAGCCAGGGCTTCATCGTTTGGTTCAATTTCTCCATTTTTTCGACGTGCGGATCCAGTATCTCATGTTTTTGCGCATAGGTTTCGGCTTTCATGAGTTCTCTCAGCAGGAGTGCAGGCTGCAGGGCGCGCTGCAAATCGTCCTTCATCTCTTTGGGCAGGCTCCGGGCTTTGTCTTTGGGCAGGCTTGCGTACATGAGGAGCCCCAGGCTGACCTCCCTCGCAAATTTTTTATACACCTTCTGAAATCGGTCACTCCGCGCGTTGATGGTAAACGCCATGTCGTCCAACTGTTTTTCGATCTGTGCCATCTTCTGTTCGACTGCGGAGTAGCTGCTGAACATTTTTTCTTTTTCGGCTTCCACCGATCTCTCCACCTCGGCAAACGATTCCTGCAATGCACGGAATTCTTCCGGCATTTCGGCTCCTGCGCCGTTCTCTTCATAATCGGCGATGGTCTCCTTCAGTGAATCGATCCGCTCCTGCGGCACTTGTCCGCAGGCCATCAAAGTCAGCAGACATCCGGATAATAACCATTTCTTCATCATTTTTTTCAGTTTAATCATTTATCGGATAAAGATCGGGAATAGTTTTCGATATTCGGTTATCCAAAACGCTCATAAAGTTATCTTGCGGGATATGTTCCAGGAGATAGAGGAGCTGGGCGCCGGAGCAGAACGACATGATCCGGGCTGCCCATTCCTGTAAATGCGAAAACAACAACCTGCGGCCCGGATATCTCCGTTCCGCCGTCGTTGTTTTCACGGGTATTACGTGGCCTGCGGCCGCTTGTCATTTGTTACTTTTTCACTTTCGGCGCGAGCATCATGTTCATCTTCTTGCCGTCGAGCCGGGGCATCGCCTCCACTTTGGCGAACTCTTCGAGATCGGTGGCAAAGCGCAGCAGCAGGATTTCGCCCTGCTCCTTGAAGACGATCGAACGGCCGCGGAAGAAGACGTAAGCCTTGACTTTGGCCCCCTCCTTGAGGAAGTTCTGCGCGTGCTTGAGTTTGAAATTGTAGTCGTGGTCGTCGGTCTGGGGCCCGAAGCGGATCTCCTTCACGACCACTTTCGTCTGATTGGCCTTCAGTTCCTTGGCTTTCTTCTTTTGCTGGTAAAGGAATTTCTGGTAATCGTCGATGCGGCATACGGGGGGCTCGGCCTTCGGAGAGATCTCGATCAGGTCGAGTTCCAGTTCGTCGGCGAGTTTGAGCGCATCGCGGATCGGCAGAACCTGCGGCTGGCCGACGTTGTCGCCGACCACACGCACTTCCGGAGCCGTGATCTCGTTGTTGATCCGGTGGGGGTTCTCCTTGACGGGCGGACGGCGCCCGAAGCGGTTGTTGGCATTGGCTGCCGGTTTCGGTCTGTTATTCCCGGGGGTAAACGGCCTCGGCGGGAATGGTTTCGGTGCTGCGATAGTTGTACGTATTAGTTAAGTTAATAATGTGTTCTTTTATTTCTTTTCCAGTTTGTTGGCGTCGATCTCCTCTTTGACCAGCCCGGTGATCAGGTCGCGGAACGCTTCCATCGTCATCTGGCCCTTGTCGCCCTCGCCTTGTGCACGGACGGATACGAGGCCCTCGGCCTCTTCCTTCTCGCCGACGATCAGCAGGTAGGGGATGCGTTTCAGCTCGTTGTCGCGGATCTTGCGGCCGATCTTCTCGTTGCGGTCGTCGACTTCGGTGCGGACGTCGTTGCGGTTCAGGTATTCGGCCACTTTCTGCGCATAATCGTTGAACTTCTCCGAGATCGGGAGTACCACGACCTGCTGGGGCGAGAGCCACAGCGGGAATTTGCCGCCCGTGTGCTCGAGCAGTACGGCCACGAAACGCTCCATCGAGCCGAACGGCGCGCGGTGGATCATGATCGGGCGGTGCAGTTTGTCGTCGGCGCCCTTGTACGTCAGGTCGAAACGCTCCGGCAGGTTGTAGTCCACCTGGATGGTGCCCAGCTGCCATTTGCGGCCGATGGCGTCCTTGACCATGAAGTCCAGCTTCGGGCCGTAGAATGCGGCTTCGCCCAGCTCCACGACGGTCGTGAGCCCTTTCTCCCTGGCTGCCTGCATGATGGCGCTTTCAGCCTTCTCCCAGTTCTCGTCCGAACCGATGTACTTCTCCTTGTTATTGGGGTCGCGGAGCGAAATCTGTGCCGTATAGTTGTCGAACTTCAGCGTCTTGAAGATGTAAAGCACGATGTCGATCACGCGCTCGAACTCTTCGAGCAGCTGGTCGGGACGTACGAACAGGTGCGCGTCGTCCTGCGTGAACCCGCGCACGCGCGTCAGCCCGTGCAGCTCGCCCGACTGCTCGTAGCGGTAGACGGTCCCGAACTCCGCCAGGCGGACGGGCAGCTCCTTGTACGAGCGGGGCTTCGAACGGTAGATCTCGCAGTGGTGCGGGCAGTTCATCGGCTTGAGCAGGTATTCCTCGCCTTCGATCGGGGTGTGGATCGGCTGGAACGAGTCCTTGCCGTACTTGGCGTAGTGGCCCGAGGTCACGTACAATTCCTTGTTGCCGATATGGGGAGTAATCACCTGCTGGTAGCCGTACTCCTTCTGCACGCCCCGCAGGAACTGCTCCAGACGGTCGCGCAGTGCGGCGCCCTTGGGCAGCCACAGGGGCAGGCCCTGTCCCACGCGCTGCGAGAAACAGAACAGTTCGAGGTCTTTGCCCAGCTTGCGGTGGTCGCGCTTCTTGGCCTCCTCCATCATCACGAGGTATTCGTCGAGCATCGACTTCTTGGGGAACGAGATGCCGTAGATGCGGGTCAGCATCTTGTTCTTCTCGTTGCCGCGCCAGTATGCCCCGGCTACCGAAGTCAGTTTCAGGGCCTTGATGTAGCCCGTGTTGGGGATGTGCGGCCCCCGGCAGAGGTCGGTGAACGCACCGTTGGTATAGAATGAGATGGTGCCGTCCTGCAAGTCCGTAATCAGTTCTACCTTGTACTGGTCGCCCTTCTCGGTGAAGGTCTTGAGTGCTTCGGCCTTGGGGACTTCGCGGCGGATGAGCTGTTCCTTGTTGCGGGAAAGCTCCTGCATCTTCTGCTCGATTTTGGGCAGGTCGGCCTCGGTGATCGGCGTCGGCGAATCGACGTCGTAGTAGAAGCCGTTTTCGATGGCCGGGCCGATACCGAACTTGATGCCCGGATAGAGCGCCTCGAGGGCTTCGGCCAGCAGGTGGGACGAGGTGTGCCAGAAGGCGTGCTTGCCCTCTTCGTCCTCCCATTTGTAGAATTTGACCGAGGCGTCCTCCTCGATCGGGCGCATCATGTCCACGGTTGCGCCGTTTACCGAGGCCGCCAGAGAGTCAGCAGCTAAACGAGGGCTGATGCTCTCTGCGATTTGGAAGGCAGTCGTCCCTTTGGCGAACTCCCTCACCGAACCGTCGGGAAAAGTGATTTTGATCATAAAAAAATTATAAAGTTAAGTTTTCGGGGCCTTCGGCGCTTCCACAATTACGAGACGGAATACGCTTCCGGGTTGCCCGGTGTTTATCGTTTTTTCTCTTCCGGCTGCCGCGCCGTGCGTGCTGCCGTGCCTTTGCCCGTCGTGTTTCCGGCCTGTGTTTCTCCGGCCTGTGTTTCTCCGACCGCCGGCCCTGCAATCCCCGCGTCTTTGGCCGCCGTGTTCCCGGTCTGTGTCTCTCCGGTTCGTGTTTCTTCGGCCGCCTGTTTCCCGGCTCCCGCATCTTTGGCCGCAGCGTTTACTGCCTCCTGCCCGCGGCGCCCTTCCCGGAGCATCGCCGTCCCGGCGCCGATACCCAGCAGTACGGTCAGTTCCCCGGATGCCAGCTTCCAGAACTCCGTGCCGCCGAAAAAGTAATCGCAGAGCCATGCTCCTCCGAGCAATACCCATATGGCCACGAACCCGGCCCCGACGCGGATCTTTTTCTGCGGCGTCATAACTAATCCTCCCGTTCGGTCTGCGGCAGGTCTTTGACCGAGATGTCGCGTCCGCCTTTCTCGCGCTCGGCGCGCTGCAACGGGTTGCGGCTCCATTCCGTCCAGGCGCGGCGGTGCTCCACGATGTCGATGGCGGCGTAGATCGCCGACCTCATCGACTGCGCATCGGCCTTGTCCTGCCCCGCGATGTCGTAGGCCGTGCCGTGGTCGGGCGACGTGCGTACCTTGGCGAGCCCCGCCGTGAAGTTCACGCCATCGGGCGAGAGCGTCTTGAAGGGCGCCAGCCCCTGGTCGTGGTACATGGCCAGGATGCCGTCGTACTTGGCGTATCCGCCCCCGGCGAACAGCCCGTCGGCCGCAAAGGGGCCGAATGCCAGCACGCCTTGTCTGAATGCCTCGACGATGGCCGGGCGGATGATCTCCTGTTCCTCGTGTCCGAGCAGCCCGCCGTCCCCGGCGTGGGGGTTGAGCGCCATCACGGCGATGCGCGGCTCGACGATGCCGAAATCCTCGATGAGCGAGCGGCGCAGCGTGTGCAGGTCGTGCACGATCTTCTCCCTGGAAATGCTGCGGCTGATCTCCGACACGGGGATATGCTTGGTGACCAGCCCCACGCGCAGCACGTCGCTGCACAGGATCATCATCGGCTCCCCGCCCAGTTCTGCCCCGAAGAATTCGGTGTGGCCCGTGTAGCTGAAATCGTCGCCCTGCACGTTCTCCTTGTTGAAGGGCGCCGTGACGATGGCGTCGAGCGTCCCCTCTTTCAAATCCTGCGTCGCCGTGCGCAGCGCTTCGACCGCAGCGCGTCCGGCCTGGGGCGAAGCCTTGCCCGGCTCCGGCTGCCCGGCCTCCCCGCATACGACCAGGTTGGCCTTGCCGCGGCGGGCGTCGCGTGCCGCGGGCACGGTGTTGAACGCCACCGGTTCGGTGTCGCCCAGCGTATTTCGGTAATAGGCCGCCGCCGCGGGCGAACCGTAGACGACGGGCGTGAAGAGCTCCGTCATGCGCGGGTCGGAAAGGGCCTTGAGGATCACCTCCCAGCCGATGCCGTTCGGATCTCCCTGCGTGATGCCTATTTTGAGTTTGCATTCGGACATAGATACATATATTTCAACTTACAAAGATACATATTATTCAGAATTGGCAATGCGCCGGATCGAATTTAAATGAAATTTTGCATTCCTGCGGCCCGGAATGTTTTGCGGATGGGCTTATTTTTCCTACCTTTGTCTTATGCAGCCTGTTAGGGTTGCTGACATATTCGGATAAAGGCGCATCGGCTTTTTTCTTACCATCGGAAATTGGACACTTTCGTGTAGCGTAAGGAACGAAGGTTGATGCTCTCGCTGTTTTTCGGCGTGGGCATTGGCCGCATTCTACGTTACAGGTCGTCCAATACCTCGATGGTGGATTCGGTATCTTTGCCCGCGCTTTTTTCCGGAGCAACAGCTCTGAAAGATGGAACCTTGCGCAAAAAAAATTACGCGGAAAAACAACCCGGCCCTGGTCGCCGCGGTTTTCCGGCTGATGTTCGAGACCCTTTGGATTCCGCTCTACGACCGCCGCAAATGCAATGCCCTGGTCGTGGATTTCGAACTCTGCGCCCGCTCCGCGGTGATACGGCTGGCTGCTACCGACCTTGCGGCCGCCTCGGGGGGCGAGCTGGACGAAATGCGCTATGCCGTGGAGTGCCTCCTGCGGAGCATCGAACGGCTCGATGCGGCGCGCCTCCTGTCGCCCGAGCGGTGTGCCGAAGCCCTGGAAGCCGTGCGCCGCATGGTTGCCGGGCTGCGTGAACGGTGTGCCGGCCCGGTGTGAGTGCGGCGACCTCCTGCCCGTTGCTTCCGGTGTCATGCTCCGGTAAGCGGGTGTAATCGACTTTATTCGGCGGATAACAGCTGAAATACGATGATGAAACCGGGCTGGCACGCCTTCCCGCCGCCTGTTTGCGGCTTCTCCCTGCCTATTTTTTACCCCTTCGGGCCTGTCCCGGGCCCCCGGTGCCTGCCTGCCGCCGGAATTCGGCGCAGACGATCCCCGTCGCCATCGCCACATTGAGCGATTCCGAACCCCGCCGGTCGGCCGGGTAAGGCGGGATGAACAATTTGCGGGTGACGGTCGCGGCCGCGGCGTCCGAAAGGCCGCGCCCCTCGTTGCCCATGACGACGATCCCCGCCTCCGGGAGCGATGCCCCGTAGATGTTCTCCCCCTCCAGGAAAGTCCCGCACACCGGCAGCCCGGCGTCCGCGGCTCGGCGCAGGAACCCTCCCAGGTCGGTGTAGTGCACCCTCACGCGGAGTATGGCGCCCATCGTGGCCTGCACGACCTTGGGGTTGAAACAGTCGGCCGAGGCCTCCGAGCAGACGATGTCCGTGATGCCGAACCAGTCGGCCAGCCGGACGATCGTGCCCAGATTGCCCGGGTTCTGCACGTCGTCGAGCGCCAGCGTCAGCCGTCCCGCGAGAGCCCGCATATCCAGTCCGTAATGCGGTATTTCGACCAGCGCCAGCGAGTTGGAGGCTGTTTTCAGCAGCGACAGCCGCTCCATCTCCTTCGTGCCGACGACCTCGACTTCCGGCCCTGAAAACAGCCCTTCCAGGGCGAATATCTTGCGTACCCCGAGGTGCGACGTACGCAGCTCGCCGATGAGTTTCTCCCCTTCGGCGACGAACAGTCCGTGCTCCGTGCGCCCGCGTTTGTCGGCCAGCGCGCGGACGAGTTGTATGTCGGCTTTTGTCATCGTTGTTTTTCTAAGGTGAACGTCACCCCTTCGGTGGCGGGGTAGGTTTCGGGGAAGATCGCACGGGCCTCTTCGACCAGCATGTTTTCATCCTTGTAGCGCGACGAGTAATGCCCGATCACCAGCCGTTTCGCCCCGGCTTTCAGGGCAGCCTTGGCCGCGTCGGTCGTCGTCGAGTGCCCGCGCTCCCGCGCCGCCTTCTGCTCCGCTGCGGCGTAGGTCGCCTCGTGGTACATCAGGTCGGCGCCTGCTGCCAGTGCTGCGGCCTTGGCCGAAAAGTTGGTGTCCGACAAGTAAGCGTACGACCGAGGGGCGTAGGGACGGTAGGTCAGTTCCCCGTTGGGGATCACCTCCCCCGTGGAGAGCGTGACGTCCTCGCCCCGCTTTGCGGCGGTGATCTGTGCGACCGAAAGCCCGTATTTCGTAATCTTGAACTTGTCGACGTTCAGCGCCGGCTCCTTTTCGCGGAAAAGGAACCCCGCCGTCGGCACGCGGTGGCGCAGCGGTATGCTCCACACCTCCAGCGTACGGTTTTCCATCAGCAGCGCATGCTTGGTCGTGTCGACCTCCGTCCATACGACCGGGTAGGGCAGTTCGCTGTCGAAATATTTGAGGTGGCAGGCCAGAATCTCGCCCATCGGTGCCGGGGCGAATACCCGCAGCGGGGTCTTGCGGCCGTAGAGCGCCAGCGTCGAGATCAGCGGGAACAGCCCGAATACATGGTCGCCGTGCAGGTGCGAGATGAACACGGCACGTAGCCTGAGCGGGTTGATGCCGTAACGGATCAACTGTTGCTGTACCCCTTCGCCCGCATCGACCAGGTAGTACTGCTCGTGCACGTTGACCACCTGCGCCGACGGATGCCGGCTCAGGGTGGGCTTCGCGGAGGAAGACCCCAGTATGGTGACGCTGAAACTCATGCGTTTTTAGTTGGCCCGGCTTAACAGGAAACGCTCGCAGTCGATGGCCGCGATGCAGCCCGAAGCGGCCGCCGTGACGGCCTGCCGGTAGTGCGGGTCGCGGACGTCGCCCGCGGCGAAGACGCCTTCGATGTTGGTTATCGACGTGCCCGGTTCGACCTTGATGTAGCCTTCGGCGTCGAGCTGCAACTGGTCGCGGAACAACTCCGTGTTGGGATGGTGTCCGATGGCCAGGAAGAAGCCCGAGATGTCGATCTTCACCTCCTTGCCGTCGTTGCAGCGCAGCAGTGCGCCCGTCACGCCCGACTCGTCGCCCAGTACCTCGGCGGTGTTGTGGTTGAATATCACCTCGATGTTGGGGGTGCTGAACACGCGCTGCTGCATCGCCTTCGAGGCGCGCAGGTGGGGTTTGCGCACGATCATGTAGACCTTGCGGCAGATCGAGGCGAGGTAGGTGGCCTCCTCGCAGGCGGTGTCGCCGCCGCCGACCACGGCCACGTCCTTTTTACGGTAGAAGAAGCCGTCGCAGGTGGCGCAGGCACTCACGCCCATGCCGCGGAATTTCGTCTCCGAGGGGAGCCCCAGGTATCTGGCCGAGGCGCCCGTGGCAATGATCAGGCTTTCGGCCCTGATCTCCTTCTCGCCGTCGATCACCACGTGGAACGGCCGCGACGCGAGGTCTACGCGGGTGGCTGTGCCCGTGCGGATCTCGGTGCCGAAGCGCTCGGCCTGACGCCGCATGTCGGCCATCATCTGCTGGCCGCTGACCCCGTCGGGGTAGCCCGGGAAATTCTCCACGTCGGTCGTCGTCGTGAGCTGCCCGCCCGGTTCGATGCCCTCGTAGAGCACGGGCTGGAGGTTTGCACGCGACGTATAGATGGCGGCCGTGTATCCTGCGGGGCCGCTGCCGATAATCAGGCATTTGATCGTTTCTTCCATGACTTGTAATTTTTTGTATTTGTTATCGTGATTATATGCTCCGAAGTCCCGCCGGTCGCCTTTTCCGGTTGTGCCGGGCAGCGCCCCTCCGGGCCGGGTTTGCCAATGCAGCCGGAAGGCACCGATAACGGCGAAATATCTGATATTGCCGTTGTCACCTGCAAATTTCAGGCCCGCAGGGCTCCGGGACTTCCGTCCGGAACTCCGTGAGGCGGCGTCCCAGGTAGTCGAACAGCGCCCAGTGCCCGTTGTTGCGCACATGCACCACGCTGGCGGCGGGGTCGTAGTCGACGATTTCGTATTCGGGAGGTATGACGTAACAGCCCCGGCGGTCGATCAGCCCCATCCCCGTCTGCGTCTGTACCTCGGCGCGGCCTTCGCGGAAATCGCCCGCCCAGACGAACTGCGCCGGGATCACCGGGTTGTTGTCCGTATCCACGAACCCGAATCCGTTGTCGTCCTCCACGCACACCAGCCCTTCGAATACGTGGCTCGTCCACCGGTGTCCGGTCAGACTGCGCAGCGGGTTGTAGGGCGCCGTGACGTCGTTGGCCGTCTGGCGGGGTGCGGGTGCCTCGGCGATCCTGTGCCGGAGTGCGGCGAATGCCTCCCTGTCACCCGTGCCGGGCTCCGCCATGCCGATGCGGGCATCGTAATAGCGTATCGGGACGAACCGTCCCCGGTGCCAGCGGAGGTTCGTTTCCTTGAGGTTGTTGTGTGTGAATTCCAGCTCCCCGAGCGCCGCCTGCAATGTGTCGAGCGCCGCGAGCAGCGTCGCCTTATCCTCGGCGAGCAGCGCTTCGGCGAACTCCCGCCCGGCAGGCAGGTGTTGCAATACCAGGTCTGTGTGCCGTTCCGTGCCCGTCGCGTCGTGCCAGCGCATCTCGCCCGGCAGTATGCGGCATTCGGCCAGGTAGCCGGTGTTGAGTTTGCGCAGTGCCGAGACCGTGCGTTCGATCCGGGGCATGGCCGACGGGTTGAGGGGCATGGCGACGAGCCACCGCTCGCCATGCCATTCGACTTCCGCCTCGGCGAAGCGCGTCGTGCGCACCAGGCGCGGCATGCCGTTGGGTTCCGTAACGGGGCGGGCGTCGGCAAGCATCGCCAGCGACAGGTCGGGCGTCAGCAGTGCCCGGGAGAAATGTTGCAGGGTCACTATCATCTCTATTCGGTTTTGACGCTGATGGAACCTATGTTGAGCATGGCGACCAGCTGGGCCGCCGAGGCGTTGTAGCTCATGCCGCGGAAGGGCGGGATCGCACCCGGGCCCTTGGCTTCGCGGATGGCCTCGTTGAAGACCGCGGGCATTTCGCTCGAACAGTCGTAGAGCAGCGAGGCATACCGGTTCGTATACCGGGCTTCGTGCGCCTCGGGGAAGAATACCGGCCGTTCGGTATCCCCGGCAGCGATATGGATGTTGATCAGCAGGACGTTGCCGTCGACGGTGCCCAGCGCCTTGATCTGGTCGCAGACCGCACGTAGCTCCTCGTTGTCGCAGTCCGTGGCCTCGCCGTCGGTGATATTGAAGACCACGGGAGGGAAACTTTCGGCGTTGGCCGTGCGGGAAGTCCAGCTGGCGGCTATGTCCCTCACGCGGCGCAGTGCCTCGCACATCGGCGTCTGCCCGGCCGACAGGGGCTTGATCCACGCCGGTGCGGGAATCTCCCGTAGGGCGATGCTGCCGTCGGGAAGCCGGTGTTCGATCACCTCCGTGTGCACCGGCATCTCCTGTGCCGCCAGGGCGCTGACAGGCACCAGATCCTCGCCTCCGGGCAGCAGCGAGCGTACCTCGTCGTCGCCCGAATAGCCGACCACGGCGATGTCGTAATAGTCGCGTACGCCGTCGCTGCGGCGTGCCCGTTCGACGAGCTCGAACAGCAGGTCGTTGGTGATGGTTGCAACCGCTTCGGCCTTGGTCATGCAGCGTCCCCGGAAGAGGATGCTTTCGGCCATCGACCCCGAGCCGTCTATGGCCAGGATGAATGCCGTGCGGTGGTTGCGTGTGATGCTCTGTGTATACATGTTGCGTCTATTTAAGTCCCCGGACGGAGTAGTAGTCGTCGCGTACTTCCCCTTCGTCGTCGCTGTCGAGGCCGTAGCTGACCGCCATGTCGAGCGAGCAGTCGCGGTCGCGGTCGGCGTCGGTCGTACGGCGCATCGTCGCGCGGGCGTTGCGTCCCGCCGCGATGGCCTCTTCTATCTCCGCCACGGTCGGGATGTGTCCCAGCAGCGATGCGTAGACCCCTTCGGCCCAGCTGTGGGCGTAGTCGTCGTAGTGGACGGAAAAGACCCTGAACCGGTTGTCCACCTCTTCGGGCGAGGCCAGTTCGCCGTGGTCTATGGCGTCGAGGATGGCCTCGACTTCGCGTTTGGTGATATACTGCCCGGCGATGTCGAGCCAGCGGCCGCTGCCGTCGTAGCGTTCCGCCGATTCTCCCCGGTCGAGCATCGCGCCCAGCGCCGCCACGATGAAACGGTTGTAGAGTCCGATGCCCCGTTTGAGGGCCGCCGCGCGGATGATCGCCTTCTGGTGGACGTACGTCGGGGCGTCGGGGTCTTCCTCTGCGATCGCGTGGAGCGTATCCACGGCCCTGAGCATTCCCGAGGTGATATAAGGGTTGTATTCTTCGAAGTTGATGACGTCGCGCCGTATGGTGCGGCGGTCGCGTGCAGGCCATTTCTCGATGTCGCGCACGGCGCCGTAGCTGGTGAGGTTCGCCCCGGGCATGAGCACCGAACGCCCCTCCTTTTCGACCAGGTAGGAGTAGGGGAAGGCCGACGTGTCGTGGTGGAACGAGTGGTGCCCCATGATCATCGTGAAAGCCCCTTCCAGCGCTGGGGACATGATGTAGGCGCCGCTGGCGAACTTGCAGCCCCTGAGGTGCACCGCCTGGTGCACGGCGCCGCTCTTGAACAGGTGGTTGCTCTGGTTCGAGCCGCTGCCCGCGTTGAAAAACGAGAACATGCCCGCGATGAGCAGCGACGACTTGTGGTGCGAGACGGTGTAGGGCCCCGCGAAGATCGAGGCGGCCTCGCCGTTCTCGCAGTGCGAGTTGGCGAAGAACAGCGATTCGGCCGCCGTGAAGGCCTTGTCCAGCCGGCAGCTTTCGCCCACGAAACAGCGTTCGACGATCGAGCCGTTGTCGATCCGGGCGTTTTCCGCGGCGATGAAGTCGTAGGCCTTGACGTCCACGCCGATGTGCGCGCCGTCGCAGACCGTGCCGTTTTCCAGTATCGAACAGCCGTCTACGGTGACGTTGTCGCCGATGCGGACTTCGCGGATGAACCTGGCGCCGACGATGCGGCTGCCTTTGCCGACGCTCCCCGTCTGCGAGGCGCGGGCTTCGGCATAGTCGTCGACCATCTTTTCCAGGGCCGCCATGGTCTGCGGGCGGTGACGGTAGACGGCCATCAGGTAGGCTGCCTGTGCCGAAAGGCGGTCGTAGATCTTCACCGTGCGCCCGCCGCATTCGTTCATCGTCGCCACGCCCACGCCGTTCCCGAACGTGCTCCTGCGGCGGCATTCGAGTGCCGTGACCCCTTCGACGAGCGCCCCTTCGCCGATGTGGTAGTTGCACACCCGTGAGCGGATGATGCGCGCTCCGGAGCCGACCACGACCTTGCCTTCCAGGTGGCTTTGCAGCAACTGGAAGGGGGTGAAATCGTCGGCGACCGAGACCTGCGACCACGCTTCGGCCGAGGAGCCGAGCGACTCGACCGCGGCGATTTCCGCCGGTGTCATATTTCTGAATTGGGGCATCACAATCGTATTTAGCAGATGCAAATATAACGAATTGCGGCTAAATTTCAAACTCGCGCCCTGCGCGGTCGATTTCCAGCCGCCTGCCGTCACGGATGACCTCCGCACGGCCGTTGCGGAAGGGTTTTACGGCTTCGTACCCCGCACATCGTATCCGGGTGCGCCCTTCGATGTCGATGTAGTGCCAAGCCTGGCCCACCCTGACGGCGGCAAGCCCTTCGGTAAAGTCGAATCCGCAGTCGTAGAGCGGCGGTATGACGATCCGCTCCGGTGTCCTGTAACCCCACAGGCCGTTCCCGACGAACAGCTCCGGCGAAACTGCGCCGCCGTCGTTCCGTACGTCTCCGTCTTTGCCCGCAAACAACTCTCCGCCGCTTGTGTCCCCGTCTGTGTGCTTGTCCGCGCCGCACCCTGTATTTCCGGCTGGATGCCTCTCTGCGCCGCCGTCCGTGTCCCCGCCCGTATTCCCGGTTGTCTCTTCGCCTTCTCTCCCGCCGCACGGGGGCCCGCCAGTGCGTGCGGCCCATGCCAGCAACTCCGGCAGCCCGAACAAACGGGGCGTGGGTGCATACAGCAACCGTGCGATGCGGTACTGCACGGCCAGCCCTTCGCGTTCGAAAAGCGCGATGGCCTCGCGGAGCGCCTCGTCGGTGCGGATCTGCTGCGGGGAGAAGAGCAGCCCGTCGGCATCGGGGTAGCGTACGTACAAGGTGGGGTCGAGCGCCAGCGCATGAAGGGCCGTCGAGATCAGCGCCGTGGGGTAGTCGTCGAGCGAGGCATTGAAGTCGCGGATCGTCCGTGCCGGGTGTTGGAAGGCCGCGGTACCCAGTTCGGGGCTCGCCTCCCCGGCGAATGCGGGCAGGTACATGGCATCGAGGTCGATCAGGTGCAGCCTCCCCGAGGGATCCACGACGATATTTTCGGGCTTGAGGTCTCCGTGCGCCCAGTCGTCCGACGTAAGCCTTGCGGCCAGGCGGTCGAACGCCGCGGCCAGTTGCCGCAGCCGTGCTGTGTCTTCTGCCGCGGCCGCTTCTGCGACTGCTTCGTGGAGCGTCGCGCCTTCGATCCAGTCGCCCAGTACGACGTCGACCCAAACCCCGCTCCGGGGCGAGTCGTAGAGGTACAGCTCCTGCGGCAGCAGCCGTTCGCCGTAAATCTCCGCCAGGTGGCGCGGCGGATGCATGTAGCACCGCAGCGAGCGGATATGCCCTTCGTGGCGGACACGGAAGACGATGGCGCTGTTGCCTACGGTGTAGCACATGCGGCCCCGGCTGTCACGGCATACCTCCATGCCGCCCAGGGTTTTCGTCAATCCGTGGGTGTCGGCCAGTGTCGTGAGGTATTGTCGCAGCGTGAACACGGTTTATTGGTTGTCTTGTTGCCGGGGTTGGAACCGAAGATTCCGGTTTGCAGGGTGGGGCGGCGAAAGCGGAGCCGCCTCCCGGCCTGGGCGAAGGTTCCCTGCTGCCTGCGGCGCCTGTGGAATCCGCGTCTTTCACCTCCAGTCCCGGCAGGTCGTGAAAAGTACCGCTGTCGGCCACCGTGGCAAGTTGGGCCAGGGCCACATAATACAGTAATACGGTATCCGGGTTTAAAAAAGCGGGGCTTTCCAGTCCCGCTTCGTGTTCGTCAGTGGCAGTCGCAGTGGCCGTCCCCATGGTCGCACCCGCCGCCGCAGTCATCCCCGCAGTCGCCGCATGAACAGCCGCCCTGCAAGTCTTCGGGCGTTACGTCGCGCACTGATACGACCTCGACGTCGAAATTGAGCGTCTTGCCCGCCATCGGGTGGTTGAAGTCCATCTTCACGGTTTCGTCGCCGACCTCCTTGACGATACCCATCATGCGGTTGCCCTGGTTGTCGCTCATCGGCACCTGCGAACCCACGAAGAGGATGTCTTCGGCCAGTTTGCCGTCGACCATGAATATATTTTTCGGCAGGTCTACCACGGCATCGGCGATCAGCTCGCCGTAGCCGTCCTTGGGCTCGAGGGTGAACGAGACGGCCTCGCCGATCTCCTTGCCCAGGATTGCCTCCTCGAATTTGGGAAGCAGCATGCCTGTCCCGAAGATGAATTCGAGCGGCTGTCCCGGGCGCGACTGGTCTGCGATTTGTCCGTCGACAGTGAGCTTGTAGTCCACGCCGACCATTTTGTTCTGTTCTACTTTCATTGTAATCTGATTAGGATTTATTGCATGTAATTGATTGGCAAAGATAGAAATTAAGTTCCGGATTTGCAATTACTGCGGAATTTATCTGGTTTTATGGAAGCTTATCTCCCTATTATGCTAAAATCGTGCAAAAAAAAAATTATTTTCCGCTTCTGTTGCTTTCGGCCCGTTTCGTCGGGTCTGTCCGGGTGAAATGCCGGGGCCGGATACGTGCCGCGATGCTTACGGTGCCGGCAGGGCTGTTTTTCGCGGGGTGCCTCGGCGGAAGCCTGCGCGTCCCCGTCTTCCGTATCGCCGGTTTTACGGATGCGGGCTGTCGGAAAAATCCCCGGAATACGCAGCGGATTCCGGGGATCATTATTGTATGGCTTGCGGTGCCGGCGTGCGTGCCCGCGTTTTTGGTACGTAGTTGCCGGTTCGGGAGAGCCTATTCGCAGTTGCGGCAGCAGAGGTTGCGGTCGCCGTAGCCGTTGTCGATCTTGGTCACGTAGGGGAAGAACTTCGCTTCGCGCACCCATGCGAGCGGGAATGCCGCCTCGGCGCGGGTGTAGGGATGCGTCCATTCGCCGGCGATCTCGGCGGCGGTGTGCGGCGCGTTGGCGACCACGTTGTCGGCCTGTCCCGCGGCGGCTTCGCATTCGCGCTTGATGCTCACTAGCGCTTCGATGAAGCGATCCATCTCGGCCTTCGGTTCCGATTCGGTCGGTTCGACCATCAGCGTCTCGTGCACGGGGAACGAGAGCGTCGGGGCATGGAACCCGTAGTCCATCAGGCGGTGGGCGATGTCGCCGCAGTCGACGCCGTAGTCCTTCTTGAAAGAGGTCAGGTCGAGGATCATCTCGTGTCCCACGCGGCCGGTCTCGCCCGAATAATAGGTGCGGTATTCCGGCGCCAGCGCCGAGGACATGTAGTTGGCGTTGACGATCGCCATTTCGGTGGCGCGGCGCAGCCCGTTTTCACCCAGCATCTTGATATAACCATAGGTTATGGGCAGCAGCATGGCGGAGCCCCAGGGGGCCGACGCCACGGCCGTGATGCCCTCGTCGCCGCCCGTCGGCATAACCGGATGCGAGGGGAGGAATGCCCTGAGGTGCTCGGCTACGCAGATCGGGCCCACGCCCGGGCCGCCGCCCCCGTGGGGCATGGCGAAGGTCTTGTGCAGGTTGAGGTGGCAGACGTCGGCGCCGATGTAGCCGGGGTTGGTCAGCCCCACCTGTGCGTTCATGTTGGCGCCGTCCATGTAGACTTGCCCGCCTGCGTCGTGCACGGCGTCCACGATCTCGCGGATGCGGCTCTCGAACACGCCGTGCGTCGAGGGGTAGGTGACCATCAGCCCGCACAGCTCCGAACTGTATTCCCCGGCCTTGGCCTTGAGGTCTTCGACATCGATGTTGCCCTTGTCGTCACAGGCTACCGTGACGATCTTCATGCCGGCCATGGCGGCCGACGCGGGGTTGGTGCCGTGGGCCGAGGCCGGGATCAGCACCACGTTGCGGTAGCCCTGTCCGCGGCTCTGGTGGTAGGCGCGGATCACCATCAGCCCGGCGTATTCGCCCGCGGCGCCCGAATTGGGTTGCAGGGAGCAGGCCGCGAAGCCCGTGATCGTCGCCAGGTCGTTTTCCAACTCCGTGATTAACTGCATGTAACCTTCGGCCTGGTCGGCCGGGGCGAAGGGGTGCATCATCTGGAAGCCCGCCAGCGAGAGCGGCTGCATGAGCGCCGCGGCGTTGAGCTTCATGGTGCACGAACCTAAAGAGATCATCGAATTGGCGAGCGAGATGTCCCTCAGTTCGAGCTTCTTGATGTAGCGCATCAGGTCGCTTTCCGAGCGGTAGGTGTTGAAGACCGCCTCCGAGAGGTAGGCCGTGCGGCGGCGCAGGGCGGCCGGCACGCGGCTTTCGGTGACGGGCTTTACGGCCTTGGCTTTCCTGCCTTTGGCGGCGGCGAAGATGCGTATTACCTCGGCGACCTCTTCGGGGGTGGTCACCTCGTCGAACGACATGCGCACGGAGCCTTCGGTGGGGTAGTAGAAGTTGATGCCGCTTTCGAGTGCCAGCGACTGCACGACGGCGGCTTCGGCCGAGACTTCGAGCGTGTCGAAGAAGTCTGCGGCGGCGAGTTTGTAATCCATCGCCTGGAGTGCGTCGGCGACCGTTGCGGCGGCCAGGTGGGCCGTGTCGGCGGCGCGTTTCAGCCCCTCGGGGCCGTTGTAGACGCAGTAGAAGCCTGCCATCGAGGCCATCAGCGCCGAGGCGGTACAGATGTTCGACGTGGCGCGTTCGCGCTTGATATGCTGTTCGCGCATCTGGAGCGCCATGCGCAGCGCCTTGTTGCCGAGGCGGTCGACCGAGACGCCGATGATGCGGCCGGGCATGTTGCGCTTGTAGGCCTCGCGCGTGGCCATGTAGCCTGCGCCGGGGCCGCCGAAGCCCATCGGGGTGCCCAGGCGTTGCGTCGAGCCGACGGCGATGTCGGCACCCCACTCGCCGGGGGATTTGAGCAGCGCCAGCGAAAGCAGGTCGGCGGCGGCCGTGACCAGCACGCCCTTGGCATGTGCCGCGGCCGTGAAGTCCGTATAGTCGCGTACGGCGCCGTTGGCGGCCGGGTACTGGACGATGGCGCCGAACTCCTTGCCCGTGAAGCTGTATTCGTCGTATTCGTCGACGATCAGTTCGATGCCGAACGGTTCGCTGCGCGTGAGCAGCACGTCGAGCGTCTGCGGGAAAATGTTGCGGTCGACGAAGAGCTGGTTGCGACCCTCCCTGACCGCTTCGCGCGGGCGCAGCGCGAACATCATCAGCATGGCCTCGGCGGCGGCCGTGCCCTCGTCCAGGAGCGAGCAGTTGCCGATCTCCATGCCCGTGAGCGAGATCACGGCGGTCTGGAAGTTCAGCAGCGCCTCGAGACGGCCCTGCGAGATCTCGGCCTGGTAGGGCGTGTAGGAGGTGTACCAGGCGGGGTTCTCGAAGACGTTGCGCACGATGGCGGCCGGGACGGCGCAGGGGTAGTAGCCCATGCCGATGAACGATCTGAGGCAGCGGTTGCGGTCGGCCAGCGAACGGATGTGGGCGGCGAATTCGTATTCGCTCATCCCTTCGGCCGGCAGCGCGAGCGGCTTCTTGAGCCGGATGGACTGGGGGATGACCTGCGAGATCAGTTCGTCGACCGACTTTGCGCCGATCACTTCGAGCATGGCTTTGAGGTCTTTTTCGTTGCTGACGCCGATGTGGCGTTCGGAAAACTTGTCGAACATATTTGTCATCAATTGGTTATTGTGGTCGGATGCGCCGGGCGGCGCGTAATCTCCATGCAAAAATACTATTTTTACGAAGACCGCAAGCGTCTGCCGGGTTTATATTTTCCCCGTGGCGCAGGGATACGCCTCCGTCGGTCGTAGCCGGCCGCGCTGGCACCCGCAGGCCGCGAAACGGGGAGTTGCGGCGGACACCCGTGGGGCGGCAGGCGAGGGCGTCTGTCCGGCGGGGCTTGCCGGAGTCAGTACTTGAAACTGCTGCCGCCGATGAACTCCCGGATGATAGACGTGGGCGGGATCTCGTCGGGCGGGATGGGGGTGAAGTTTTTCAGGAACTTCAGCATGCGCCGCGCCTCGTCGTACTCGGGTACCGTGTCGGGAACCTCGCGGAGGATCTTTTCGGCATAGGGGCGCAACACCGAGATTTCGTAGAAGAGCGACGAGTTGAGCATGACGTCGGCGTTTTCCTGGTAGGGGAAGATGTGCTTCTCCTCGCCGCGGCGGACGGAGCCCCAGCGCGAAAGCGTCGCCACGGCATCGGCGCCGCGTTGCGTATAGTCGCGCGTGAGGCGGCGCAGCAGGCGGTTGTCGGTCGTGGCGATGCGCGAGAGGTTGTCCATCGCCACCGACGTGAAGCACGAGATGTAGATGCGGAATTTCTGCGCTTCGGGGACGCTCGGGGTGAGGCGCGGGTTGAGCCCGTGGATGCCTTCGACGATCAGGATCGAGCGTTCGTCGAGCGTCAGCGGGTTCTTGTGCCACGTGCGGCGCCCCGTGATGAAGTCGTAGCGCGGGATGTCGACGCTTTCGCCGCGCATCAGGCGGCAGAGGTGGTCGTTGAACAGGCCGAGGTCGATGGCTTCGAGTGCCTCGTAGTCGTAATTGCCGTCGGCGTCGCGCGGGGTCTTTTCGCGGTCGACGAAGTAGTCGTCGAGCGAGATCAATACCGGGTGCAGCCCCAGCACGCCGAGCTGGATGCCCAGCCGTTTGGCCGAGGTGGTCTTGCCGCTCGACGAGGGGCCCGAGATGAGCACCATGCGCACGCCGCGCGAGATGTTGGCGTCGTAGATCGTGTCGGCGACCCACGCGAACTTGCGTTCGTGGAATGCCTCGGCCAGTTTGATCATCCCGCCCGCGTCGCCCGCGAGCACCTTGGAGTTGACGGCGCCCACGGTGGGCACGCCCATGATCCGCACCCAGGACTGGTATTCCTGGAAGATGCCGAACATCTTTTCCTGCTCGACGTTCGTGTTGAGCCGGTCGGGCGCCGTGCGCAGCGGCAGGGCGAGGTAGAACCCGTTGTAGTAGGGTTCGATGCCGAACCGGTCGATGAAGCCCGTTGAGGGCGCCAGCGCGCCGTAGAAATAACCGTCGGTGTCGCCGAGCGTATAGAGGTCGCTGTAAAGCCGCGGGCGGGTGTCCAGCAGGGCGATCTTGTCGGTGAGCCCCTGGGCCGCATAGCGGGCGCGGACTTCGCTCGTGAGGATCTTCATGCGGCTGATCGGCAGGTCTTGCGCCACCAGGTAGCGCATGCGCCCTTCGAGTGCCGCGGCCTGTTCGTGTGAGAACTCGTCGATGCCTTCGACCTCGCAGTAAAAGCCGTTCTGTCCCATCGAATGGCGGATGTGGAGCGTCTTGCCCGGAAAGAGGTCGCGTACGGCCTTTTGCAGGATGAACCACGACGTCCGCTGGTAGACGCGGATGCCGGAGAAGGAGGTGATGTCCACGAAGCGGACGCTCACCGGGGTATATATTTTGTAATACAACTCCTTGATGCGGTTGTTGACCAGGGCGGCCAGGAACGGGTAGGGGCCCGGTGCGACCCGCTTTGCGACCTCGGAAAGCGGGGTGCCCATCGGCACCTCGACCTTGCCGCCGAGGTTTTCGCATATGATTTCGATGATATTCGTCATAGATTTTCAGGATTGAAACCATGTAAAGATATGAATAATTTATAACTTTGACAAACTAAAACCTGTGTTATGAAAGGAATGCTGAGGATGGGGCTGGTCGCCGTTGCGGCGCTCGCCGCGGCCTGCGCCCCCCGCGAAAGGACGCTCGTATTGCTGTCGACGAACGACATGCACGCAAAGATACAGAACTTCCCGCGGCTGGCGTCGGCCGTCGAGGCGTGCCGCGATACGGCCCGGCTGGTGGTGCTGGTCGATGCCGGCGACCGCTGGACGGGGAATGCCTATGTGGACATGGCGCCGACGCCCGGTATGCCGATGATCGCCCTGATGAACGAACTGGGGTATGACGTGGCGACGCTGGGCAACCATGAATTCGACCACGGGCAGGCGTTCCTGGGGCGGATGATCGACAGCATGGACTTCGAGGTGGTCTGCGCCAATGTGGTGAGCGACACCTGCACCTTCCCGCAGTTGCCGCCCTACACGATCGTCGACCGGGACGGGATCCGGATCGGGTTTGTCGGCGTGGTGACCAACTACGAGGGCCCGGGGCATCCGGCGGGCAATGAATCGAGTTTCGCGGGGCTGGAGTTTCCCGATCCGCAGGCGATGGCCCTGAAATATGCCGCGGAGCTGCGGCCCGAGTGCGACGTGCTGGTACTCGTGTCGCACATGGGCGACGACCGCGATGCGGAACTGCTCGCCAAGGGGCAGTCGCAGTACGACGTGGTGATCGGCGGGCATACGCACGAAGAGGTCGATACGCTCATCGGCGGCACGCTGCTGACGCAGACGGGCAAAGACCTGCGGAACATCGGCGTGACGACCGTACGGATGAAGGGGCATAAGGTGGCAGGGGTCGATTACCGGATCGTCCCGCTGGCCGATTACGAACCCGATATCCTCTACCAGAAGCAGGTCGAGGCTTACTATGCCGACCCGGGGCTGAACAAACCCGTCGGGCGCTTCGGCAATGCCGCCGACAAGTGGGGACTTGCCAACTGGATGGCTGCGGCGGTAGCCGACGAGGCCGATGCCGACGTCGGTTTCTACCACATCGGCGGCGTGCGTCTCGATTCGATCCCCGCGGGCGGGGTGAGCGCGGCGAAGGTATACGGGCTGGAGCCGTTCGGGACGCTGGTGGCCCGGATGGAGATGACGCCCGCCCAGATGCGTCGCATGATCGTGTCGAAGTACAACGACCCGGTGAACGCCAAGGAGGCGCACCGTATCGACCTGATTTCGACCACGCCCTATGTGATCGTCACCGATGCGGCGGACAACGCCCTCGACGTGCAGTTCCCGAAGCTGCGCGAGGGGCGGAAGTACAAGGTTGCCGTGAGCGACTACATTTACCGGAATTACAAGGATATGGAATATACCGGCGGGGAAATCACCGTCGAGAAGGTGGCCGACATCCTGCTCGAAGAGCTCAGGGACGACAGCCCGCTGAAGATCGACAACACCCCGCGGCAGCGGGTGGTGCGCAAATAGGCGCCGCGGAAGCCTCCGGGCGTCGTCCGCGGAACGCAAATAACCGCCTGATTTTTTGCAGATTCGCAAAAAACCGTTACCTTTGTAGCCCTCACGTATGCGCGTAAGGCGCGCTGTGGGGGCTACGGGTTTAATTATTAATCATTTAACGAGCGATTGTATCGCAAAAAGAATTTCCATCATGGAAGAAACGAAAAATGTAGTCACGAACGAGAATTTCGACTGGAACGCGTATGAGAACGACCTGGGGGTCTATGACCATCCCAAGGAGGAGATCGCAGAGGCTTACGACAAGACGCTTTCGAACGTCAACGTCGGCGAGGTCGTGGAAGGTACCGTTACGGGCATTACCAAGCGCGAGGTTCTCGTGAACATCGGCTACAAGAGCGAGGGTGTCATTCCCGTTTCCGAGTTCCGCTACAACCCCGACCTGAAGGTCGGCGATAAGATCGAGGTCTATGTCGAGTCGGCCGAGGACAAGGGCGGACAGCTGGTTCTTTCGCACAAGAAGGCACGTCAGCTCAAATCGTGGGATCGTGTGAACGAGGCCCTCGAAAAGGACGAAATCATCAAGGGTTACATCAAGTGCCGCACCAAGGGCGGTATGATCGTCGACGTATTCGGCATCGAGGCGTTCCTGCCCGGTTCGCAGATCGACGTGAAGCCCATCCGCGACTACGACGTATACGTGGACAAGACCATGGAGTTCAAGGTGGTGAAAATCAACCAGGAGTTCCGCAACGTGGTCGTTTCGCACAAGGCGCTCATCGAGGCCGAACTCGAAGCGCAGAAGCAGGTTATCATGTCGAAACTCGAGAAGGGCCAGATCCTCGAGGGTACCGTCAAGAACATCACCTCGTACGGCGTATTCGTCGACCTGGGCGGTGTGGACGGCCTGATCCATATCACCGACCTCTCGTGGGGCCGCGTGAACCACCCCGAAGAGATCGTGGCGCTCGACCAGAAGATCCAGGTCGTCATCCTCGATTTCGACGACGCCAAGAAGCGTATCGCACTGGGCCTGAAGCAGCTCACCCCGCATCCGTGGGAGGCGCTCGACCAGAACCTCAAGGTCGGCGACAAGGTCAAGGGCCGCGTGGTCGTGATGGCCGACTACGGTGCATTCGTGGAGATCGCCCCCGGTGTTGAGGGACTGATCCACGTGTCGGAGATGTCGTGGAGCCAGCACCTGCGTTCGGCGCAGGAGTTCATGAAGGTCGGCGACGAAGTCGAGGCCGTCATCCTGACGCTCGACCGCGAGGAGCGCAAGATGTCGCTGGGCATCAAGCAGCTTACGCCCGATCCCTGGGAAAATATCGAAACCAAGTATCCCGTCGGCACGAAGTGCACGGCCAAGGTGCGCAACTTTACCAACTTCGGTATCTTCGTCGAGATCGAGGAGGGTATCGACGGCCTGATCCACATTTCCGACCTGAGCTGGACGAAGAAGGTAAAGCACCCCGGCGAATTCACGTCGGTGGGCGCTGATATCGACGTCGTGGTGCTCGAGATCGACAAGGAGAACCGCCGTCTGTCGCTGGGCCACAAGCAGCTCGAGGAGAACCCCTGGAACGAGTTCGAGAACCAGTTCTCGGTAGACAGCATCCACGAGGGTACGATCACCGAGATGACCGACAAGGGCGCAGTTGTCGCACTGGGCGAGAACGTGGAGGGCTTCTGCCCCGCACGCCAGCTCACCAAAGAGGACGGCACGACGCCGAAGGTGGGCGACAAGCTCGACTTCAAGGTGCTCGAGTTCTCGAAGGCTACCAAGCGTATCACCCTTTCGCACCTGCGTACGTACGAGGAGGCCAAGCGTGCCGAAGTGGCAGCCGAGAAGGCTGAGAAGCGTGCCGCCGCCGATGCTACGAAGTCGACCGTGAAGAAGATCAACGCTTCGGTCGAGAAGACGACGCTGGGCGACATCGCAGGTCTGGCCGCGCTGAAGAGCGCCATGGAGGCTGCCGAGGCGAAGAACGCCAAGAAGGCTGCCAAGGAAGAGAAGGCCGAGGAGTAATCCCCGTACGGAGGGACGGTGCAGCCGTCCGCCGATATATCGAAAGAACCGCAGGCGTTACGCCTGCGGTTCTTTTTTTGTGGGCGCGTTTGTGGGCGCGGGGGAAGGAGGGGCAGTTGGTCGCGGTTGGGAAAAGGATTGCGGGGCGGGGGGCGGGTAGACTTGGGCGAAGGATAGGCCGGGAGCGGTGAAGGACTGCGGCGGGTTGAGGCGGAGGACAGGGCTTTTCGCCCCACTCCGGGAAAGTTTGCCGCCGATTTCTTGGACGCGTGGCGATAACTCCGTATATTTCGGGCCGAATCGTAAAATATAATCAGGAACTAAATATAATCATGAACGGATACCGCGCCTTATGAAAAAGCTGATATTATCCCTGTTTTCGCTGTTTTCGGTGTTTGCGGGTGTCCCGCACTGCCTGGGGAATCCTGCCTCCGAGGAGGTTCGGGCGTCGCAGCCCAACCGGGAGAGGCGGCACGGGGCTTACTCGAAGGATAACTGGACGGTGTATTACGAGGGCAGGAAGGTGAAGGGCGCTTCGGCATCGTCGTTCACGGATCTCGGCGGCGGGTACGGTAAGGACGACTGGACGGTGTTCTACCGCGGCCGGAAGGTGGACGGGGCGTCGGCCTCGTCGTTCGAGAGCCTCGGGAACGGGATGGGGAAAGACAACTGGCATACCTACCACTACGGGGAGCGGTATGACGGGAGCGCGTTGTCGGGCGAAAGGCTGGGCGGCGGTTACTCGAAGGACAGCTGGACGGTGTATTACCGCGGCCGGAAGGTGGACGGGGCGTCGGCGATGACCTTCGAGAGCCTCGGGAACGGATACGGAAAGGATGCCTGGAAGGTATTTTACAGGGGCGGAGCGGTGAAGGGCGCCTCGGCACAGACGTTCGAAGAACTCGGGGAAGGATACGGGAAAGACGCATGGAAAGTCTATTACCGGGGGAAAGAGCTGCCGGGAGCGTCGCCCGGTTCGTTCGAGGTGCCGCGCGACGGGTGGTGAGAAATGGCCGCCACCGCTATAACGGCAGTGCCCTTCCGAACGGAAAGGCACTGTTTTTGTTTCCCGCAGGGTAAACTCCGAGACGGAATGAGCAGATTCAAGCCCCACATCGCCCTGCTGATATGCAATATCGTATGGGCCATGGACTACCCGTTTTACAACATCGTATTGCCGCACTATGTCCACCCGATGGCCATGGTGGCGGGGTCGCTGGTCGTCACGGCGCTTTTTTCGCTCGTGCCGCTGCTGTGGCAGAAGGCCGAACGGGTCGCGCGCGCCGACATCCGCAAGCTGATCGGCGCCGCGCTGCTGATCGGCGTGCTGCGCAAGGTATTCATCATGTACGGACTTTCGATGACTTCGCCCATCGACGGATCGATCATCGACACCATCGTCCCGCTGCTGGTGCTGCTGCTCTCCGTATTGCTGGGCATGGATCGCTTCACGGAGCTCAAGGTCGCGGGGCTGCTGCTCGGCATGGCGGGCGCCGTGGCGGTGGTGCTGACGGGCGCCTCGTCGTCGCACCAGCATTCGCATGTCTGGGGCAACGTGATGATCATGCTGTGCGCCTGCGCCACGGCGCTGTACATGGTCTGGTTCAAAGCCCTGGTTGCCAGGTACCGCATCACCACCGTGCTGCGCTGGGTATATTGCGTGGCGGCCGTCGTTGCGCTGCCCTTCGGGCTAAAGGAGATCATCCACACCGACTATGCCGCCATAGCCGGCCATGCGCTTTTCCCGACGCTCTTCGTGCTGACGGTGCCGACCTACCTGCCGAACCTGATGCTGAATTATGCGCTCAAGAGTGTGCCGGCCACGGTGTCGAGCATCTATACCTACCTGCAGCCTGTGCTGGCGATCGCCATTTCGGTCGGGATGGGGCTGGACAAGCTGCATGCCGATACGGTGGTTTTCGCGCTGGTGATCTTCGTCGGCGTGGGGCTCGTGCTGCGTTCCTACTCCGTGCCGCCCCGCCATCCCGATCCGCCGGCCGCGCCGCCGCACTGACCCGGGGCGGGGAATCCGGCGGGATCGAACAGTCCGGAATGCGGGTTGGCAGGACATGCGGCGTGCCCGTCTCCGAATTCGGGGGAAACGAATATCGGGACGGAGTATTGCCTGAATGCAAAAAGGAGAGCCTTTGGCTCTCCTTTTTTATGGTGCGGTGAGTTGCAGGGCGGAAAGCCTTGCAGCCTCCTGCGGATTATTCTGCGGCGGTAACCGAGAATTTGATGACGGCCTTGACCTCCTTGTGGAGTTTGGCGGTCGCTTCGTACTCGCCGACGGTCTTGATGCCCTCTACGGCGATCAGCTTGCGGTCGAGTTCGATGCCTTTGGCAGCCAGTGCCTCGGCCAGGTCGGTGGCGGTAACCGTACCGAAGAGCTTGCCCTCCTCGGCCTTCACGGCCAGCGTGAGCGGCAGGTTGGCGATGGTCTCGGCGAGTGCCTGTGCGTCGGCAAGGATCTTGGCATCCTTGTGGGCGCGCTGGCGGAGGTTCTCGGCGAGCACCTTCTTGGCGGATGCGGTGGCAGCCTTTGCGTAACCCTGGGGAATCAGGTAGTTGTTCGCATAACCGGGCTTTACGGTCACGATGTCGTTGGCGTAGCCCAGGTTTTCCATATCTTTGATCAGAATAACTTCCATTGTCTCTTCCTCCTTTAATTATTTCATGCAATCGGTTACGAAGGGCAGGATGGCCAGGTGGCGCGCACGCTTCACGGCCTGGGCCACCTTCTTCTGGAACTTCTGCGAAGTACCCGTCAGGCGGCGGGGAAGGATCTTACCCTGCTCGTTAAGGAATTTCTTGAGGAACTCCCCGTCCTTGTAATCCACGTATTTGATGCCGAGCTTCTTGAAGCGGCAGTATTTCTTTTTCTTGACGTCGACCGATACCGGGTTGAGGTAACGGATTTCAGACTGTGCCTTGTTCTCCTGTGCCATGGTTTACTCCTCCTGTTTGTTAGAAAGTTTTGCACGACGCTTCTCCGAGTATTCCACGGCGAACTTGTCCTGCTTGAAAGTAAGGAAACGGATGATGCGCTCGTCGCGGCGGTACTGCGTTTCGAGCGTGCCTATGAGCGAGCCTTCGCCCGTGAACTCGACCAGGAAGTAAAAACCGGTGGTCTTCTTCTGAATAGGGTAGGCGAGCTTGCGAAGGCCCCACGACTCCTTGTTCACAATCTGACCGCCGTTCTCGGTGATGACACCCTGGAATTTGTCAGCGACCTCCTGCACCTGTGCATCGGACAGAACCGGCGTGACAATGAAAACGGTTTCGTAATTGTTCATAATACGTTTTAAAATTAGTTAATTGTCCCTCAATGGGGTTGCAAATATACGGATTATTTGTAAAATAGCAAAGCCGCGCACCTTTTTTTCGGTTTTATCGCCGTATCTTTGAGCCGATTCCGCCGCCGGGGTCAGTCCCGGGTGTACGGACAGCGGCCGCAAAGACGGGGAAAGTGCCGGGGCGTGTTTGCCTCCGGAGCCGGAAACGGGCGGTGCCGGCCCTCGCCCTGCTGCGGGAAAGGGGATGGAAATGGAGCCCGGAACAGGATTTGCCCCGGGTTTCGGCGGTCGGCCGGCGGCGGCCTATTGCAACTGGTCGATCACGTCGGTGATGCGCGAGAAGACCTCCTCCATCGAACCCGTGCCGTTGACCGAGGCGTATTTGCCCCGGGCGGCGTAGTAGTCCGAGACGACGGCGGTCTGCTGGCGGTAGACGTCGAGGCGGCCGCGGATCACCTCCTCGGAGGCGTCGTCGGCGCGTCCCGAATCCTTGCCGCGGAGCAGGATGCGCTGGACGAGCTCCTCTTCGGGGACGTGGATGTCGACCATGATGTCGACCTTGAGCCCGTGCCGGGCAAGGAGCTTGTCGAACTCCTCGGCCTGTACCGTGGTGCGGGGGAAGCCGTCGAAGATGCAGCCCTTGACGTGCTTGTGCTCTGAGACATAGTTGGCGACCATGCCGATGACGATTTCGTCGGGGGCCAGTTTACCTGCCTTGATGTAGGATTCCATGCTGCGTCCGAGTTCCGTGCCGCGGCGGATCTCGTCGCGGATAACCTCGCCCGTCGAGACATGCTCGATGCCGTAGTGTGCTTTGAGCCGTTGTGCCTGCGTGCCTTTGCCGCAGCCCGGCGCACCGAATAAGACGATGTTTATCATATGTAGAAGCCGAATTTGGGATTTACCGGACAAAAATACGCTAAATTTTTGGGAAAGAGTAAAGAATCCGTAATTTTGTAAAAAAATTTATAATATGGAAAAGAAACGACGCACCGAAATCGCCGAGCTGGGTGAATTCGGCCTGATAGACCTGTTGACCAGAGGGTTCGACTCGGCGGACGCTTCGACGCTCCGCGCCGCGGGCGACGATGCGGCGATCGTCATGCCGCCGTCGGGCGAGGCGGTGCTCTGTTCGACGGACGCACTGCTGGAGGGCATAGACTTCGACCTGACCTATTTCCCCCTCCGGCACCTGGGATACAAGGCCGTGACGGTGGCCGCAAGCGATATCCTGGCGATGAACGCACTGCCCTCGCAACTGATGGTGTCGCTCGGTGTGTCGTCCAAGCTGTCGGTGGAGGCGTTGCAGGAGCTGTACGAGGGAATTGCCTTCGCATGCAGGGAGCAGGGGATCGACCTCGTGGGGGGCGATACGAAGGCTTCGATGACCGGACTGGTGCTGGGCCTCACGGCGCTGGGACATGCCCCGAAGGAGAAGGTCGTGTCGCGCGGCGGCGCACAGCAGAACGACCTGATCTGTATTTCGGGCAACCTCGGTGCGGCGTACATGGGGCTGCGGCTGCTGGAGCGTGAGAAGCGGGTGCTTGCCGACGTGAAAGACCCCGAACCGAAGTTCGCAGGGTACGAATACCTGCTGGAGAAGTATCTCAAGCCGCGTCTGCGAAAGGACATCGTGGAGGCATTGGCCGAGGAGGGCATCGTACCGACGTCGATGATCGATCTTTCGGACGGGCTTTCCAGCGACCTGATGCAGATTTGCAAGGCGTCGAAATGCGGGGCCCGCATATACCTCGACCGGATTCCTATCGCAAGGCAGACCTATGCCTTGGCCGAAGAGATGAATGCCGACCCGGTCGTGGCGGCGCTCAACGGCGGTGAAGACCACGAATTGCTGTTCACGGTGCCGCTGGCGTTGCAGGAGCAGGTGATGCGCATGGGGTGCGTCGATGTCATCGGCCATATAACGCCCGAGTCGACGGGGGTATACCTGGTGACGCCCGACGGCGCGGATATCCGCCTCAAGGCCCAAGGCTTTCCAGAAAAGGAGTGATTCCGGGGACGGATCCGGGTTTTCCGGGAAGGAGTGAGGCTGCCGGAGGATCAGGGGGATCCCCGGGAAGGGTAGTGCCGCGCGGGGATGCCCCGGCGGAGAAAAACGGAAGCCGTCCGCAGCGATGCGGGCGGCTTTGTCGTACAGGCGGTATGCCGGAGCGTATGTATGCGCTATGTCCGGGGCGGGACGGTGGCTGATACCGTTGTTTTGCGCAGGGGAATAAAAAAGCTGCCACAGGGGCAGCTTCTGGCTTTGCATCCGGCCGGGGTTTAGAGTGCGTTCACGTGCAGCTGGAGGGCGCTCTTCAGGTTTGCGGCCTTGTTCTTGTGCACGATATTGTGCTTGGCGAGCTTGTCCAGCATGGTGGTTACCTTGGGAAGCAGGGCTTCGGCGGCACTCTTCTCCGAGGTGTTGCGCAGTGCTTTTACGGCATTACGTGCTGTCTTGTGGTACAGACGGTTGTGGGCACGTTTGGCCGTGGTCTGGCGAATGCGTTTTTTCGATGACTTATGGTTTGCCATAATTCTGTGTTTTTTATTTTTTACTTTTTCAGTTGCTAAATCGGTTCCAGCCGTAGCTGTGTGCGGATAGGCCTGAAGCCCGCTCCTTGAAAAGTATTCACCCGTAGAGGCCTGCCGTTTTTGCTGTCCCGGTTGCCGGTCGGGAGCCCCCCCCCGGTTTCGTGCCGCTCCGCAGCCCTCCTCGTTCGTAGCCCATAGGAGAGTCGAACTCCTCTTTCAAGAATGAAAATCTTGCGTCCTAACCGATAGACGAATGGGCCAATACCACTATCGCATACCCCCGAAAGGGTGACTTTAGCGGTGCAAAGGTAAATAAAAAAGTGAGTTTAACAAAAAATTGGCGGAAAAATATTGGATATTCTACTTTTTTGCGAGCCGGATGGTCAGCGTCGCAGGGTCGAACGAGATGCCTGCGCCGGCGAAAAGCCGTTCGATATGGCCGCTCGCCGCCATGTCGGCCGCCGACATGCAGTGCAGTGTGGGGGTGTCGATGAGCGCTGTGGCGTCGCAGAGCCCGAGCGCCACGTCGAGGTCGTGCGTCGAGAAGAAGATGCATTTGCCCTCTTCGTGTGCCAGGCGGCGCAGCAGCGACGCCAGTTCGTAGCGGTTCGGAAGGTCGAGGAAGGCCGTGGGCTCGTCGAGCAGGATCACGGGGGTGTCCTGCGCCAGAGCGCGTGCGATCAGGATGCGCTGGCATTCGCCGTCGGACATGCGATCCATGGTCTTGCGGGCGAACGACGACATGCCCACCAGCGAGAGCGAGCGTGACACGATGTCGCGGTCGGCCTGCTGCATGCGCCCGATCCAGTTGGTGTAGGGCGCGCGGCCCAGGGCGACGACATCCTCGCAGGCTAAGTTGGCGATGCGTATCTTGTCGGTGGTGACGAAGCTGACGGTGGAGGCGCGTTGCAGCGCGGTGAGTGCGGCGAGGGGCTTGCCGCAGAGCCGGATCTCGCCGGTGGCCGTGCCCAGCCCGGCGATCGCCCGCAGCAGGGTGCTTTTGCCCGTCCCGTTGCGGCCTATGAGCGCCGTGATCGACCCTTGCGGGAGCACGGCGTCGGCGTCGCGTAACAGGACGCGGCGGCCGTAGGCGAGGGTGAGGCCGTGCAGCGAGATGCCCGGTGTCCCGGGTGCGGGGCCTGTGTGCAGTCGGGGGGTATGGAGGGTGTCGGCTGCCATCTTAGAAGAGGTTACGGTTGCGGACGACGACGATGATGACCACCGGGATGCCCATCAGGGCCGTGACGGTGTTGATCGGCAGCGCCAGGGTTTTCGAAATGAGGTCGCAGACCAGCAGCAGGGCAGCGCCCGCGAGCATTGATCCCGGCATGAGGATGCGGTGGTCGGCGCTGGCGAAGAGCATGCGTGCCAGGTGCGGGACGGCCAGTCCGATGAAGCCCACGGGGCCGCAGAAGGCGGTGACGGTACCGGCCAGCAGTACGGTGGAGAGGAACAGCAGCGTACGGGTGCGTTGCACGTTGAGCCCCATCGTGCGGGCATAGTTTTCGCCCAGCAGCAGCAGGTTGAGCGGCTTGATGGCGGCGACGCTGAGCACGAGCCCCGCGGCGACGACGGGGAGCATCAGGGCGAGGTTGCCGCCCGTGACGTCGCCCAGCGACCCCATCGTCCAGATGACGAACGATTTGAGCGCCGCCTCGCTCGACAGGTATTGGAGTATCTCGACTATGGAACTGATGCCCGAGCCGAACATCATGCCCAGGATGAGGATGACCATGATGTCCTTGATGCGGCGGCTGACCGCCATCACAACCAGCAGCACGAGTGCCGCGCCGAGCCATGCCGCGCCGGCGATGCCCAGCGACTGTACGAACGAGTGCGCCGAGACGCCCAGCAGCGGGGCTCCGAGCAGGAACAGCGCTACACCCAGCCCGGCGCCCGAGCTGATGCCCAGCACATAGGGCCCGGCCAGCGGGTTGCGGAAAAGGGTCTGCATTTGCAGGCCGCTGGCGGCGAGCGCCGCGCCGGCCAGGAGTGCCGTGACGGCTTTGAGCAGCCGTATCCGCAGGATGATGTCCCGGATGGCGGGGTCGCAGTCGCCGCCCGTGAGCGCCGCCCAGATGTCGGCGGGTGCCACGGAGACCGAGCCGACCAGGAGGTCGGCTGTGAAGAGCACCACGGTCAGCAGCGCAAGCGCCGTGAAGAGGAATGTGGTTCTGCCGGCTGCCATTTAGCGGTACTGGAATTTGAAGGAGGTTTCGTAACGTACGTCGACGGGGACGCCGTTGGCCGTGCCGGACGTCCACCTGGGGGATTTCTTCAGGGTGTCGATGGCGAAGACTTCATAGCCCTGCCGCACCATGGCGATGCCGTCGTTGAAAGGATAGGCCTTGGTATACCGGCAGGGAATGGCTTCGGTGCCGTTGCGGTCTGCGAAGCCGTAGAGCGAACCCCGTTTGATGACAGCGTGGCCGTCCGAGAAGTAGCGGAACCACGGTTCCGCGCCCGAGGCCGCCGTTTGCAGCCAGAGCAGGGCCGAGAGGAGTATTGCGAGCCGCTTCATTATTCGAGCCGTTTATAATAGTAGAGTTCCGCGGTGTCGGCGGCTTGGGGATTGAATACGGCGCACAGGTCGTGCAGCACCAGGTCGGGGCGTATGACGCCCGACTCCCAGAAATCGGAGCCTCCGGCAGGGGTCTGGCGGCGGTTGTTGTTGAAGACCTGCCGGTTGCGAACGGCGGGGACGTCCGCGAACTTGGGGTTCTGGGCCGTGAGTTCGGCCAGGGTATTGCACGGGCCGACGTTGATCCACGTGTCTGCGGCCGAAGCCAGCAGGTAGGCCTCCTCGAGGTCGACGGCGACCGAGGTGTCCGAGTCGTTTTTCGTGTAGACGTATTCGCCGCCGGCGTCTTCGATCAGGCGCACCATGAAACTCCGCGACGAGGGCATGAACCAGGTGTCGCGGTAGGGCGTGTTGAGCATCACTTTCGGGCGGGGGCTCCGGGCTGCCCCGGCGATTCGGGTCTTGAGCGCGTTGTAGCGTGCGGCGATTCCGCGGAAAGTCTCGGCACCCTTGTCGCGGACGTTGCACAGTTCGGCGGCCACCATCAGCCATTCGGCCTTGCCCAGAGGCGACTCTTCCATATAGTCCCCGACATATATATAAGGAATGCCCAGTTCGCGGAGCTTGCCCGTGACGACGGTGTTTTCGCCCGTCACGCCGTAGAGCAGGACGAGGTCGGGCCGCATGGAGGCCAGCAGTTCGAAGTTGAGGTTGGTGTCGTATCCCACGTCGCGCACTTCGCCGCAGTAGCGGTGTTCGTTGACGTAGGTGTTGCTGATGTAGTCGATGCCCGAAACACCGGAGATGCGCCGCACTTCGCCCAGGGCGTCGAACATGGCCACGTGGCTCGAAGACATGCAGACGACGTGCCGCACGGGGGCTTTCACGACCTGGGCGTCGAGGCCCGCCGGGGCTTTGGCCCCCTCGCGCAGGATGAGCAGGTGCTGCTCGACGTTGCCGGCCCCCTGCCAGGGGTTGCGGACGGTGACCAGGGTCGCGGCATCCTTGTCCCGGCCGCGGATGTCGAATCCCGAAGCATATTCGGGTGTGTAGACCTCGATTGTGAAATCTGCGGCAGAGCGCGTTGCGGAGCTTCCGCAGCCGCTGGCCAGGAACCCGAAGAATACCGCTATGAGAAGTGCGAATCGTTTCATTGAGGACAAAATTAGAAAAAAATCTTGCAGAAATGTGACGATTTGTGAAAAATACACTATATTTGCACTCCGAAACGCTACGGGGTGTAGCTCAGCCCGGTTAGAGTACGCGTCTGGGGGGCGCGTGGTCGCAAGTTCGAATCTTGTCACCCCGACTGATGGAAAATCCTTGATATTCAATCGAATATCAAGGATTTTTCTTTTCTGGTATATAGTCTGAAAAGCGGCGGTGGTACACAAGTGGTACATAAATGGCCGCTATCCGAAAATTTCAATCTAAGTAGTTAAGTATTTGGTTGTTTGGTAGTTGCTGTATTTGGGCCTATACAGTCGCTCCAAACAGGCGGATAATGAATTTTATTGGGTTCATGGCTATATGAGCTGTAATCGTGTCGCAGTATCTTCTATCGGAATTTAACAAAGCGACCTGCCAATATGTTTTTGGCAGGTCTTGCAAATTTACTCTGCCGATGTCCCGATCAGCAACAGAATCAAATAGTCGGTTTCCGCCAGTTTTGCATCCGTGCCGCAGCCCCAGACGATTTTTACTTGCGGGGCAAATTCGTGGATGACGGTTAAGAGGCTGCATAGGTCATCGAAACTTATTTCCGAAACGGGATGATAGTTTACTTTTACAATCACGTCGAGGTTAGCTCCGGTGTGTAGGGCTTCCAGTTCGGTGCGGAGTTGTTCCGCCAAGACGGGCATTGCACCCTCGACCGTAATTAGGGCGCAAGATGCCGCGCTATTCAAAATGCGGTCGAAATCGTTCCGGACGATTTGCACCATGTCGTCTTCCGATGGGCTGAATTGGGTGTCGAGGTAAAGCCTGATTTCTTCTTTGTTTTTCATGTGATTTTGTTTTTGGGGGTAATACATTCCGGCTGTGAATACGCAGGTCAATTCAGCCGCTATGTACTGGAGACCATCATTGCGGCTTGCTTATTTAAGCCCTATACACTGGCTTGAAACAGGCGGTTAATGAATTTTATCGAGAGCACGACTACATGAGCCGTAATCGCACCGCAGTATCTTCTGTCGGGATTTAACAAAGCGACCTGCCGGGTGGCGGCAGGTCGGGACAACTAAGAACGGTCGGGATAAAAACTCGGAAAGGATTTGGATAACAACTTATAACTATGTGCTTTATCCGCGACCGGAATTATATACGAGCCAATATCATACTTTTCTCCATTTACTCGTGCGACTTGTTTTGCCGTTTGAATTTCGAGTCGGCTCTCCACGAGACATTATCTGTTCGATTCTTAATTCATCGGCATACTTAAATAAGTATGATCCGATTCGTTTTGTGACTTCATGAGTTATCGCTTCGGTGTCTTGCTTATAAGCGTATAACATCCGTAATCGGTCATATTGGTCATTGAAATGTGTTTCGATAATTTCGTCGATAACGTGCGAATCGAATTCCGTACCCTCGACGGCTTGTCTCAAAGCCGCCAAATCCCGCATGTCGATTTCCTCCAAAATCGCTCGTGCGCTTAGCCTGCTGTTAGAGGTTACCATAATATTTCCATCGTTTCATTAAAATGATGCGATTGCTCGAACAGAATGGGTTGCTTCCCAACTGCTCTCTATGGGTTGTCCGGTAGCACTGTATCCCTTGAAACATTTAATGTACCGAGGGTATGAACCATTATTGTTCACCTCTTCGGAAGACCAGTAAGTGCCACCGGCTGACGATGCGTATTTTAATGGCATTCCATTGTTGCCAATCGAAGAGCCATTGACCTCAAAACGATAGTAAAATAGGGTTGTTAAATCGTCTATTGTTGGTAATTCCCAAGCGGTATTTGACTGCTTTTTTGTATTGATCCAATCGGAAACAGGATAAGAAGCCTTGTTATTACTACTATTCCACTTATACCATGGCAGCAAGGCTTCGTCTAATGAGAGAATTTTTCCATGTTTCCTGTCTGCATCAAGATAATAAATGATTCCTTCAAGACCGGCTTCATTGTAATAATTCATTAAGACGTATGTCCCATCATTTTCCTTGTAGCAGGGTTTTGTTATGCTTAAATCCAAGGCACATGTAGGAATAAGTGCATGTTGTGTTTGGCTCTGAAACCAAATCTCTCTTAAATTAGGACACTCTTGGCATCTTAGAGTGTTGATATATTGGTTGTTGGATAAATCCAACACATCTATCTGATTGCTTTTTATTTCTAATGTTCGTAATTCCGGGTTATTAGTCGTTTTTAGCGCAGTTAGTTGATTGTAATTGCACTTTAAATATTGCAAAAGGCTGTTTGTTTCGAGATTTAATTCTGTCATGTGATTGGCTTCGCAGTTTAATTCGACTAATTGTCGATGCTTTGTTACATCTAATGTGGTTAAATTATTGTTGTTGCAATATAATTTTTGGATATTGGGAGATTGGGAAATGTCAAGCGATTCCAATTGATTGCCTGAAACATTTAACCTTGAATATCGAGAACTTGTAATTTTAAGTTTAGTCGAATTGTTCAATGCATAGCTCAGATATGGGTAGTCCGTTGTTTTAGTTGGATCATAGATTGCAGCATAGTTGTGAAATGTAATGGATGCAACATCCCCTAAATTGATCTCTTCGAATGGGTTATTGTGCCAAATTAAGTCTCCGAGATTATAACAGTTGGAAATATCAAGAATCCGGATATTATTGTTATCACACGTTAATTGGGTTAAACTTGTGCAACTTGTCGCGATTAACGATGATAGTTGGTTCTGTGAACAATCAAGGTCTCGTAACGTCGAAGCATTGCCTAATGTCAGTAATGTAAGCATATTGTTCTGGCAATATAATAAACTTAGCTTCAAACACATGCTTATGTCCAAAGATGATAGTTTATTGTCTTGACAGAATAGACGATCTAAGTTATGGCAATTACTTAGATCGAGAGTTTCAAGGTTGTTGTTTCCGCAACTCAAAGTAAGCAAATAGGGGCACATGCTTATGTCCAAAGAAGAGAGTTTGTTGCCGTCACATTGCAAAGTGGTTAAGTTAGAACAATCTTGAACATTAAGTGATGTGAGATTGTTGTTGCCACAAGACAGGCCGATTAGTTCCGAACATCCGGTCAGGTCGAGGGCGGTAAAATTATTGGTATGACAATTCAAATTGGTAAGGTTGACCCAATTGGAGCAGTCAAGTTTGCCAGTTAGTTTATTGTCACCACAACTAAGCCAAGTCATTTTTTCAGCGTTGGGAGGTAATATGAGTTTTGAAATTTTATTGTAACCACATGTCAGTTCGGTTAGTTGTGTGTTTTTACTCAAATCCAACTCTGTCAAAGAGTTGTTGTCACATGCTAGACCTTCTAAGTTTGTAAAATGCTCAATTCCTTCCAGCGACGCGATGCCCAGACTTGATACGATTAAAGATTTCAGCTTCTCGATTTCGAATCGGGATATTTCATTGTCGCTATTTTGGTCATAATTTGCAACCAAATAAGCTTTGAAATTTGGATCGGGTATGTCTAAGACCGGTATGGCGGATTGAGTAATAGTGATAGTCTGTGAAATATTCTGTTGGGTATTGGCTATCATGATTTTGCCGATGCGTTCGGCGCCTGTCGTATTTTCAGAGATATTAAATCGAAGTTGATTTTCTTGTAGTGCACGAGTTTCTATTTGAGTTATCCACGTATCGGTTTCATTAATTTTAATTTCAAAATCAATATTATGTTGCAGTGTAACATCGACTGTTCCTCCTTCTTGGGGAACTTGATAATCCGTCTTACCAATTATAAGCGCATCTTTTTGTAATTGAGTAATTTCAACGATTTCGTCGATATTATTCTCCTTATTATAGAAGTGAATTTCGGTAGATCGGTTATCGCAAGTGGTATTGGAGGCTATCGTATAATAATGCGTATGGGTCGATATGGCCCGTGTCGGGGATTCCGTAATCCAATCGACCGAAGGCATAGCGACTTCGTAATCGACATTGCTGTTCAATTCGACTTTAATTGTCTGTCCGTCACTTGGAACGATATACTCTTTTTGAGTAAGAACAAGTGCCGGAGAAGCTCCGAATTGGTAAATTTTTATGGTTTCTTTTCCGATTTCGCTTGTGATCGTAATCGTACCTTCCCTTGTTGCGGTCTCTTCATTGGGAGATATTGAAAACAAAAGGCGCGATGTTGTCATTGCACGCGATCCGACATAAGACACCCAAGATTTGTCCGCTTGTGCGATTTCATAGTCGAACGAGATGTTTGCATTAACCTCGACTGCGATTTGTTCTCCTTGTGCGGAGACTTCAAATTTGGATTTTGTAACGGTCAGTGCATCTTTGCCTTTTTGAGTAAGAACGAATTTTGCGGACTCCGTTGCACAAGTAAACGTGTAGGTCGCATTCCGATCGTCCGATAAGTTGTTTTCGTCGATGTTGAATGTAACGACATCGTTGTTTTGTCCTGTGGTTTTAGAGGGGCGACACCATGATACGGTTTCTCCGGATAAGGCCCATGTTCCGTTGCAAGTCACGATGACGCTTTGCGTATTTGAATTGCTTGAAACAGTCGCCGATCCCGGATTCAATGAAATATTGGAATTTGGCGCGGCTTCTTGTGTTACATGAAGGGTCGCCTTTTCATTGCCAAGCGTGAATGTAAACGACGTATTTCTTGGTTGTAATTCCATGTTTTTCTCAACGGAAAAAGTTACGTTGGCTCCGTTCCCGCCTGACGTGATAGAGGGGGTGCACCAACTGTCGCCTCCGGATAGCGACCATTGACCGTTACTTGCGACAATCACATTTTGAGAATCGTCATTCGCCGGAAATTTTAGATTTTGGGGAGCAATTGATAAAACGTAGTTTCCTCCTTCCTCCTTGTCTGTTTCGCTTTTACTGCAACAAGAGAGAGACAATACAATGAACAGCAATCCGATGATCCGTTTCATGATTTTAAGACTTTAATTGTTTTTCTGCGCTTTCTCTCTACGTCGGGCCTCTCGTTTGGCCTGACGTTCGGCCTTGCGGCGTTCCTTTTTCGTCAAAGCGGGCGTTTCGGAATCAGTTTCCGTGACGATGCTATTATCTGGCTCGGTCGGTGTAGTCGAAATACCCGGCTTTTCCGTCTCAATATCATCATCGAAAATTATCTCCGTTATGGATTCGGCCGAGGCTTCTTTCTGCGGCTTGGATGCGGTGGTTGGAGTCGGTGTGGAAACACTCGGATGCGAACTTTTCGGGACATAGGGCGGTGATTGTACCTTTACTTCATCCAAACGTTGCGGTTGTTCCGTCCGGCTCTCGACGGCTTTCGGTTTTTTGTCTTCCTTGCATGATTTGAATCCGCCGCACAGTCCGATGACAAGAGCAATAATTATCGTCGCTACGATACTGCCGCAACCGAACTTAGATTCTTCCTCGACCTCCTCTATTATGAATTTTCTGCCCATATTGTTGAAGTGTTAAAGTTTAATCCATGTGTGATTTTTTGTTGGATTCCGATTGACGCTTTCTCTCGACTGAATATCGCTTTTCTGGAGTAAATCGGTTCGGGCGGAAAGATACCATCGGGCAATCCAAGTATGGATGGCTCGATAAGAGCTGCTTCTTCGCAGCGCAGTTGCATATTCATTGGGGAATAACAGCCTGAATGCTGTAATAAAATCGTTGGAATCGAACTCGCGGCCGAGCTTTCCGAGGATTTCGTGGATGTGATTATCCAAGAATGCCTGTAAGGTGTCCTTGTAATAGGTCATAGCAACAAGTTTTATGTTGCCATTCGACTCCTGTATGGCTGGGTTAGTAGTAATTAGTAGTAAAAAGAAAGTGTGGAGTCAGTTTCGTTCATCTCAAAGAAGGTTGTGGCGAACCCATAGCAAAATAAACGACGCGATACCCCACACTTGATAGATATGGGGTAACGGGCACACAGAATGCGCCCTGCCATGATCTAAACAAGAATGAGTGCTGTTCGTTGCCCTTTGCTATTGAAAATTGCCACATTTTCTTTGAAAGGCGTGCGAAAAACACTTCCAGTATGTCCGCCGCAGTCCTTGCGGACGTCGACAGTGACAAAGTTAGAAATTATTTTCACTCGAACAACACTCGAAGTGGGGTATCGCCGTATAAATTTCGGCGGAATCGGCTTCGGGATTCTCTACGTTCCGAGGCCATCATAAAAAAAGCCGGAGTCTGTTGTTAAGGCTCCGGCTTCACTCGCGGCACGATGGGGTTATTTGAAAGTTATATTATACCTTTGACAATGATAAAAGAAAGTGGCTATATCCACATCATCGTGATTTTTGATACACCAGTCAAACATTTCATCGCATTCAGTAGGATCGTAATCGGGATGCCATTTACTTACCAAGTGGAAAAGTCGTAACCCTTCTTCGGGCCCAAATTCACTGGCGAGAGCTTGTCCGATGGATTTCCAGACGGCACGTCCAACAGTGATATCAATCTGTTTTTTCTGAATTATTATTATCAGTGAATATGCCCGTTGTTTTGTGGCTACATCCATTACGGCTTTTCGAGCCTTCTTCACCCTGCGCGGCGCACTGTATTTGTTCGGCTTGTAATACAAGTACGGAGGAGCATCAGGGGTGAAATAGGGTTGAGGGTCATAGCTGGCCACACGCAGCCTTACGACATCGCTGCCACTTTCATCGACGATTAGTGGCGTCCGTTCTTGTATTTCGTCCACGAGAGCATAAAAGTGAGCTTTATGGCGTTCTGGATAAGCTATTCGAAAGATGCAGCATAAACCATCGCCTCCGACAGATAGCCCAGCATAGCATAAACTGCTGATTCTGTCTTCCAACATATTTTTGACCAAGTTCCATCGCCCTTTTACACGAGGGTTCTGTTTCCCATCAATGTCAATGCAGATATAGCCACTATGAAGATGTTGAAGCCTCTTTTTGGCGCGTGTGTCGAATACACCGGCAACGGTTACGCACGGTATCTCGAATTTCTTAATTTTGGCGCGTGTTTCCGGATCTTTAGTGCCTCGATATTCGTCTACTATATTTTGGTAGGAGGTCGTTAATAAAAATGTCCATAAATCGACCGTTGCGACAGGTATTGTGCTAACTACGTTTGCAAAGAGCGAAACTTGGGGCCCAACAATGCCTTCAGGAATCCTAACAACGGTGTTTGTCCTTGAGAATATGAGTTTATAGTTTTGGTTCATTGCGTTTGAAATTATCATTTTATCCGAAGAGCGTCGGTATGATTTTGTTATTCAGTGTATTGCATATTGACTTGTTGCCTGTTTCTTGTATATTCCCAGTCCGGTTATTGCTCTGAGAAATAAGACGGGATGTTTTAAGTCCCGTCATTATCCGCTTTCTCGTCATCATCTTTCCCGCCCAATTACTCTCGACTTTTCTGTCATATTTTTGCGAGTTCACGTCCACCTGCTTCCGTCAACTGACGAAAGATTGCATAATACGTGCTGGTGTCTTTGTGGGCGGTTCCTCCCGATAGAATGCATAATCCATCAATACTCTGAATGCTCTTAAATGGAGCCGCTCCGGCATTAATTTAATAGATTCGTAGAATGAGATGAAACACACAAAAGATTCTCGGGGTTTCTGTCTCCGGTGCTTCTTGGTTACCTCCCTTTGTTGTTCAATAAATTCATTCATTTCATCTTCTGAAATGTCGGACAGCATCTTCAATGGATCAAATTCGTTATTCATAAATTTTTTAATTAGTGATTTTTTTGAATTGTTCTTTGCAATATTGCCCGACGGTGGGGATTGAATTCTCTTTCATCCAGTCTTCGATCTCATGTCGGATGAACACCAAGCGCCGTCCCCCGTGGGCGGGTCTATGAAATGGGATGAGTCGTTGATGCGTGAACTTGTAGATCGTGGCCTTGGAATAGCCTGTAAGTTTAATCACATCATCGATGCCCATAATTTCTGGTGGAGGTGATTCCGGCTTATTGGGATAAGAGTTGGGGCGGTTGCCGAAGCCGAGGCTCACGCAGAGTTCGATAAATTGCTTTACCGTGAGTCCCGCGATGGGGAAATCATCGGGGAAATTGGATATGTTGTTGTGTGCGTCCATAGCTGTTTGATATGTTTGCACACTCTCTATACGAAAAACAGGGCTTAATAAAAATAATTAAGCCCAAAAATCCCGATTTTCGGGCTTTTTTGAGGGGTTTGGAAAAAATACTTTATTAACTTATCCTTTTTTTGAGTGCTATTTTAGACTTGTGCTAAAAAAGGCTTAAATGCACGTAGAATTTTTACATCATCGTCATATTTATCTTTCCGTTGTGACACGGCTTTTATTTTGTGCGCTGCGCTCCAAATGGTATTATAGGAATTGATCTTTAACTCCTGCATGATCCAGCGATAGGACGTAGGATGTCGAGCATATAATGTTGCATATATAATATAAACCCATATTCTCAGATCGAGGTGGGCTTTTGCGAGAAAAGTTTCCCTTAAAATTGAAGTAGTCTTTTTACAATCTCTGCATATAACATAGCGATAATTAGAACGATACTGCTGTATGTGGCTGAATCCGCCGCAATGACCGCAGTAAGTCGTTTTTGCCTGAAATATGAGAGTGAAAACCTTTTCCTCCGTTGGAAATAATTTCAATATTTCAGCATATGGTTTGGGATAGTAGGCCATACAGGAGAAAATGGATTACAAGGCAAGATATTTTTGTAGTTTGCTTATGCTATCCTTGTGCTTCTGTGGATTCTTTTCTTTCAGCTTTCTAATGTTGAGTAGCTTCCATTGAACCGACGGATAATGCAGGAAATCCCGGTATTCCGATGCGTCCCAATCCGGCGTCCCGTCTTCGAATCCGAGTAAAAACGCCTTGTCTGTCGGTGTTAGATGGTCGTTGATATACTCGACCAGTCGGCGACGGGTCACTTCGTACTGTTCATAGGTGAACGGCGTCGAGGACATGCCCTCGAATTGGTTGGTCAGGGCGTCGCACTGGTCGTTGAAATTGGGATTGAGCGACTCCAAGATCGGGCGGTCGCTTCCCAGCAGGCAGAAAATGAACCCGCGCTTGATCGCGTCGAAGTCTTTGATATAATAGAGCATCAGGTTTACATCGAACAGGTCGCGCGGGTGCTAGCGGTCGAGTGCAGCCGTGATCTTGCCGCCGTGGAGTTGCGACAGTGGCACGATGCGGGCTTTACAGAATACACCGAAATCTTCTTGGGCGAGGTCGCATAAGGGCAATTCGACGGGCGGTGCGATGATGCCTCGCTTCACGTCGTTTACCTCCACTTTGACGAAATGCCCGTTATGAGTGCAAATCAGTTTGTCGGGAACTTCGCGTACTGCAATGCCCGGTATCGCGGCCTCGATTTTTGCCTTTACCGCTTTCAGCCGTTCTTTGATATGGGTGAGGCTTGCTTCCCGAGGCTCGACGGGAATATAGGTCAGGTCGATGTCTACTGAATATCGCGGCAGATTTTGCACGAACAGATTGATTGCCGTGCCGCCGTGAACGGCAAAACATTCTTCCGCCGAAATAATCGGGATAATGCGGAGCAACAGCCGCACGCGCTCTTTGTACTCTTGATTAATCATTTTTCAGTTCTGCCGGAATCGTGATTTGGTACTTCTTATCATAAACACCTCCTTTGGCGATTACCCGCTTGCCGCTGCCGAGGTCTATCCGGTCGAGGTCGAGGGACTCGAACCACGCATGACGGGCCTTTTCGGCCATAAAGAGGAACAGCCGTTTCACTTTGACGGAACGGCACCCCTCCAACAGTCGTTGTACATTCTTCGGCGGGAGTATCGACAGCATTTCCATCACATAATAGAGGTCGGTAATGTCATAATATTGCGGTGCGAGGTGCAGACACTCCATAAACGCCCGTTCCGGGGTAGAGATCGGCAACTCGAAAACCCCTTGTCGGGTGGTGGTGATTCCTGTGACGGAATTGAATATTTCGGTGGTAAACAGCCGGAGCGTCACACCCCAGTCATATTTTCTGAACCAAAGCGGTAAATACTCCTTTTGCGGAGCAGACAGCGAAATGGTCGGCCTGCCCATCGGGAGGTAGTACGAATATCCGTGTATCTCCAATGCTGACATGGCTCCGATTGTCAGATGTTTGTCAACCTGTGTATTGAGGCTGTATATGGCTCCGTATAATGTCGGCGTATCGCCCGTGCGGATCATTACACCGTGCCTATGGGAGTCAGCCAAGCGGATTTTATGTAACGGTGCTGTAAGTCGTTGGAGATGTTTTGAGTTTCATGCAAGACGACAAATAGACTGCTCCGGATGGGAGAGCCTGCAATAGTTGGTTTATTTTTGTTTGTGGTGTTGTACTCATAGTACAACTATACAAAAAATATTAAACCATTGTCGGCTTATTACAAAACTTTTGCCGCCTCGTTGATTACCTTGTTGTCGAAGCTGTCGAGGTAGGTGTTGGTCGTCTCAAGGTCGGCATGACCGAGCATCTGCGAAATGATTTCGCGCGGGATTTTATTGTATTGCAAGGTCATTGCCATTGTATGACGGCTTACATAGCTGGTCAAATGATAATCGATGCCGAGTTCTTCGGCCAACGATTTCAAATATTTCTGATATTTGGCGTAACGGCTTCGGATGTGGTTGTATAGCTTCTCGCCCGTATAGCCGGAACAAGTGATGATCGGTAACAAATAATTTTCGACGGTTGGCGAGGCAGATTTCAGCTGTTCGATCAATCCCTGAATCTCCGGCGTAATGTGGATTCGGATGGCAGTTGCGTTCTTTTGGTGCTTGATTTTGTTGCGTTTGTAAACGATATAATTCCCGTCAGCCAGCCGTTGAATATGATCGGTCGTAAGGTAGGCCATATCGACGAACGACATTCCGTAGCAGTAGTAAGAAAAAAGAAAGAGTTGCCGGGCGTATTCGTTTTGGGGATTCTGTGCGGGCGTATCTTTGAGTTTTTGCAAGTCTTGAGGCGGGAGGTAGCGTTTCTCGGTCGCTTCTTCCAACTTGGCAATCTCGAAGCCGCCTTTGACGAAAGGATAGGTCGCTTCCGAACCGACACCTTCTCGTTTCGCTTGATTCAATATAGCCCGCAATGCCTTGAAATAATATTTGCGGGTATTGCCCTTGCAACCCCGCTTTTGCAGGAACGTATCGAAATTGCGCACGTAACGCAGGTCGATGTCGGAAAACAGCCGTTGACTCAGTTTGCCGTCGTAATATTTGAGCAGTCGAAGCGTTTCGAAATAGCATTTGGCGTTGCCCGTATGTCCGGTATCCCTTAATGTTTGGATGTGATTTTCGAGGTATGCGCAGAATTTTCCCTGCTTGGAGGGGTTCAAAAATGTTTCCTCAAATTGGTTCAGTGTCCAGTCGATGCCGTCTATCTCGAATTTCTCGATAATCTCGCGGGCGCGGGCTTTGACTTTGTCCAAAAAAGCATTGTCCTGAATTCGTTTCTTATTGGCCTCCCGCTGCTTTTCGCCTTTCAGATTCCGTTCGATGGTAAGTCGTTCGGCCGAATTGTCCCAATAGGCCGGATCGACGTATAATTTCAGACTGATGCGCTTGCGACTGCTGTTTTTAGTGACGCATAATTGGAGAATGTGATACCCCATTGAATTGGGTTTGTATTTCCGTAAAACGATGCGAACAGAGTAGGCCATTTTCCGATGTAAAATAGATGGTGGTACAAAAGTGGTACAAGAAAAATCGCAATAGATGACAATAAGGCAAAATCGCAATTCTCTGTACGTGATGTAAATATACTAAAATAAAGTTAATTACTTTTATCGGAAAAAATAAATTTCTCCTCTGGGGGGCGCGTGGTCGCAAGTTCGAATCTTGTCACCCCGACTTTTCGAAAAGCCTTGATAATCTGATGATTGTCGAGGCTTTCTTGTTTTTGTATCTGTTCGTACGGGTAGGGCTGTGCGGGCGGGGGAATACGATTCTGCGGGGAAAATACGTTCTTATATACAAGGGCGGAAGATGCGGGCGGTGCGGGAACCCCGGCTGACCGCAGACGGGAAATGTCAATTTTTTTACTATCTTTGTGACGGATTCCGTATGGCGGCCGTCGTTTTTTTGCTGTGAGGCCGCCGATTCTTGCCGGCTCGCCTGTGGGCGGCAGTTTTTGATATTTGCCCGGAGGAATGCCCTTTTCCCGGGAATATCGTCCGAATGCGGAGGAATTTGCAGGGGAGCCTGCGGTTCCGGGTGTATCTGTGATTTTATTGCGCCGTGCCCTTTTTATCGTACGCTGACGACCGTACCGGGGACATTGCCGCCCGCATCCGAAAATTATAACGAAAAAATAAACGATAGTGCTTATGAAACAAAGGAAAATGCTTTCATTCACGCTTTACCAGCTCGGGCTGTTTTTCCGCCAGGAGCTGCCGGGACTTGTTGCCCAGGCCGATGCGAGCCGCGATGCCGGGGAGTTCCGGGCCCGGCTCGAAGAGTTCGTCGCCCGGCATGCGGCGGCGCAGGGCGAGGCGGCGGAACAGATCCGCCTGCTGATCGGCTACGACGGGCGGGAGGTGAGCGAACTTTCGACCGGTGAGCAGATGCCCGTGCGGACGCTGGAATTGCTGTGGCAGTTCCTCACGGGGCGGCTGGAGAACCCGGAGATGCGTTGCGACCTGTTCATCGACCTGTTTTTCCAGTTCAAGCGCCTTGAGGGGCTGGAGTTGCAGCCGCTCACGCCGCAGCGCGTCCGTATCCGCAGCGATCGCTGGCCAACGGGGCTCGATCCCGAGGTGGCGGAGGTGCGCGCCCAGAACAGGGAGCGTATGCTCCACCTCTTGGTGCAGAAGATCGAGAACCGCAAGTCGACCCCTTCGCGGTTCCGTTTCGAGGAGGGGATGACCTACGAGGATAAATACCGTCAGGTAGGCGTCTGGTGGGGCGATTTCCGGTTCCACCTGGCGATGGCCGTGAAGAGCCCTTCGGAGTTGAACCGGTTTCTGGGCAACTCGCTCTCGGCGGAGACCATGTACCTGCTGTCGAAGGCCCGCAAAAAGGGGATGCCGTTCTTCGCCACGCCCTATTACCTCTCGCTGCTGGACATCACCGGCAAAGCGTACGACGACGAGGCGATCCGCAGCTATATCCTCTATTCGCCGCAGCTGGTCGAGACCTACGGGAATATCCGCGCCTGGGAGAAGGAGGACGTTGTCGAGGCCGGAAAACCCAATGCGGCCGGGTGGCTGCTGCCCGACGGGCACAATATCCACCGCCGTTATCCCGAAGTGGCGATCCTGATCCCCGATACGATGGGGCGTGCCTGCGGCGGGTTGTGCGCCTCGTGCCAGCGGATGTACGACTTTCAGAGCGAACGGCTCAATTTCGAGTTCGAGAGCCTGCGCCCCAAGGAGAGCTGGGATCACAAACTGCGCCGCCTGATGGCTTATTTCGAGGAGGACACGCAGCTGCGCGACATCCTCATCACGGGCGGCGACGCCCTGATGAGCCAGAACAAGACGCTGCGCAATATCCTCGAGGCGGTCTACCGCATGGCCTGCCGCAAGCGCAAGGCCAACCAGGCGCGTCCCGACGGTGAAAAATATGCCGAGTTGCAGCGCGTGCGGCTGGGGTCGCGCCTGCCGGCTTACCTGCCGATGCGCATCGACGACCAGCTGGTGGAGGTGCTGAAGGAGTTCCGGGAGAAGGCCTCGGCCGTCGGCGTGAAGCAGTTCGTCATCCAGACGCATTTCCAGTCGCCGCTGGAGGTGACGCCCGAGGCGCGGGAGGCTATCCGGAAGATACTTTCCGCCGGGTGGCTCATCACCAACCAGCTGGTATATACCGTCGCGGCATCGCGCCGCGGGCATACCACCCGGCTGAGGCAGGTGCTCAACTCGCTGGGCGTGGTCTGTTACTATACCTTCTCGGTGAAGGGCTTCGGCGAAAACTACACCGTCTTCACGCCCAACAGCCGCTCGATGCAGGAGCAGCAGGAAGAGAAGCTCTTCGGGCGGATGACCGCTGAGCAGACCGCGGAACTGGATGCGGCGCTGACCGGCGAGGGCGACACGGCCGGGCGCATCCGCCGCTTCATGAAGAAACACCGGCTGCCGTTCCTGGCCACCGACCGCAGTGTGCTGAACCTGCCGGCCATCGGCAAGAGCATGACCTTCCGGCTGGTGGGCATCACGGCCGAGGGGAAGCGTATCCTGCGTTTCGACCACGACCGTACGCGCCGCCACAGCCCGATCATCGACCGTATGGGCGAGATCTACATCGTGGAGAACAAGTCGGTGGCGGCCTATCTGCGCCAGTTGGAGAAGATGGGCGAGGACGCGGAGGATTACGCCAGCATCTGGGGTTACACGCACGGTCAGACCGAGCCGCGTTTCGGGCTGTACGTCTACCCCGACTTCCCGTTCGGGGTGACCGACCGGGTGAGCAATCTGGAGCTGGAGTAGTTGCCGGTGGAAAAAGCAGGGGCCCGGCCGGATGCGCTCCGCCGGGCCCCGATATATTTGGATATATCAGAAATTCTTATTATCTTTGTGTAAAGTATAATAGGGCCGGTCGAAGAAGGATCACTGACAAGGATCGGGCCGGAAGAACAGCACCCGAATTATGAAACCGTCCGAACGATTGCAGTCGCTCGATGCCCTGAGGGGGTTCGACATGCTCTTTATCATGGGGTTCGCCTCGCTCGTCGTCGCCGTGTGCGGCCTGTGGCCCAACGCTGTGACCGACAGCATTGCCAGCCAGATGGGGCATGCCAGCTGGGACGGCTTCACCCACCACGATACGATCTTTCCGCTGTTCCTCTTCATTGCCGGGGTGAGCTTCCCCTTTTCGCTTTCCAAGCAGCGTTCGCTGGGGTTGTCGACCGGGACGATCTATGCAAAAATCGTCCGCCGCGCGCTGACGCTGGTGTTGTTGGGGGTGATTTACAACGGGTTGTTCAGGCTTGATTTCGAAAACCTGCGTATTGCCAGCGTACTGGGGCGCATCGGCCTTGCATGGGGCATAGCCGCGGTGCTGTACCTCAATTTCGGGGTGAAGGCGCGCATTGCGATCGCCGCAGCCATACTGGTCGGTTACGGCCTGTTGTCGGCGCTGGTGGCGGCACCCGACGTCGCGGGCGCAGGGCCATTGACCCGGGAGGGGTGCCTGGCAGGGTATGTCGACCGGCTGCTGTTGCCGGGTAAGCTGTACGGCAAGACATTCGACCCCGAGGGGCTGCTCAGTACGGTGCCCGCCGTGGTGACGGCCATGCTGGGCATGTTTACGGGGGAATTCGTGCGGCGGCAGGACTTGTCGGGCGGCCGCAAGGCGTCGTGGATGATTGCGGCGGCCGTGGCGCTGCTGGTCGCAGGGCTGGCTTTCAACGGGGTGGTGCCTGTGAATAAATCGCTGTGGTCGAGTACGTTCGTATGTGTCGTGGCTGCCTATTCGCTGGCGATGTTCGCCCTGTTCTACTACCTGATCGACGTCAGGGGATGGCGCCGCTGGACGCTCTTCTTCCGCGTCGTGGGACTCAATTCGATCACGATCTATCTGGCCCAGCGTATCGTGGGCTTCGGGCGTATATCCGATTTCTTCCTCGGGGGCGTGGCGTCGAAATGCCCGGAGGCGCTTGCCGCCGTGGTCAATAGTGCCGGCTATGTGGCCGTCTGCTGGCTGTTTCTCTATTTCCTTTACAGAAAGAACGTCTTTCTGAAGGTGTAGCCTGCGGATTCCGTCAGGTGCTGCGCGCAGGCGCGGCTGGCGCGGAGTTTGCTTCACGCCCAACCGATTGTATAATAAAAAATCATTGCTATGAATAAGACGATTCACCGCGCACAGACGCGCGGACACGCCAACCATGGTTGGCTCGATACCTACCATACGTTCAGTTTTGCCGGATATTACGACCCCCGGCGAATCCATTTCGGCGCCCTGCGGGTGCTCAACGACGATACGGTCGCCCCGGGCGAAGGATTCGGGACGCATCCCCACGATAACATGGAGATCGTGTCGATTGCGCTCGAAGGTGCGCTCCGCCACGGCGACAGCATGGGGAACATGCAGGAGCTGCGTCCGGGGGAGATTCAGGTCATGTCGGCCGGGACGGGCATTACGCACAGCGAGATGAACGCCAGCGACACGGAGCCCGTGAAATTCCTGCAGATATGGGTGCTGACCGATGCGGAGAACCATACGCCGCGTTACAACCAGATCCGGCTGGCGCCGGCAAAGCGCAACGAATTGAGGACGATCGTGGCTCCCGAAGGCCGCGGTGGCGAAAACACGGGCTGGCTCCATCAGGATGCCTGGTTCTCGACGCTCGACCTGGACAAGGGGCATGACGTTGAATACCGGATGCATACGCCCGGGAACGGGGCCTATGTCTTCGTGATCGAAGGGCTGGCCGAGGTGGACGGCGAAGTGCTCGGCCGCCGCGACGGCATGGGGGTCTGGGATACCGACGGCTTCGGGATCAGGGCTTCGGCCGACGCCCAGGTGCTGGTCATCGAGGTGCCGATGCGTTAACGGGCGGATATATAGGTGAAAGCCTGCTGGAAACCAGCAGGCTTTTTTTATTGCTGCCGTGCCGCACCGGCCGGGCGGAAACGGAAAATCCCCTTCCGCCCGGCCGAAGACAGTGTATTTTTGCTATCTTTGTTTGCCGGTTCCGGCAAAATATCGTTGAATTCGTAAATGAGATACGCTATGAAAAATTATTTCGTCGCACTCGCCTTCACGGCGGTGTTACTGCCCGTGGTCTGTGCCTGCGGCACGCCCGAACCCGCTCGCAGCGGGGACGGGGATCCCCTGCCCGGGAACCCCGGGGCAAAGAGCTACAAGAACCCGGTTTTCCGGGAATTCCTCGTGGCCGACCCCACGGTAATACGCGCCGAGGACGGGAATTTTTACCTCTATGCGACCGAGAGCGGAAAGAACAACATCCCCATCCTGCGCTCGTCCGACCTGGTGAACTGGACGAAGGTCGGCGAGGTCTTTACGGCGGAGAACCATCCGCAGATAACCGACAAGGCCGGGGCCAACCTCTGGGCGCCGGACATCAACAAGATCGGCGACAGGTATGTGCTGTATTATTCCCAGCCGGGGGAGAACAACAAGCACGCCATCGGCGTGGCGTCGGGCCCCTCGCCTGTCGGGCCCTTTACCGACCACGGGAAACTGATCGGCAGCGACGAGATCGGGGTCGATATTTCGATCGACCAGTTCTACATCGAGGAGGACGGACACAAGTACATGTTCTGGGGAAGTTTCCGGGGCATCTGGGCGATTGAACTTGCGGACGACGGGTTATCGCTCAAACCCGGGGCCGGGAAGCGTAAGATCGCCGGCGACCAGTACGAGGGCACCTACATCCACAAGCGGGACGGATACTATTACCTGATCGTCTCGACGGGCGATTTCATGAAGGATTACCATGTGGTCGTCGGCCGCAGCCGGTCGCTGATGGGGCCTTATGTCGATCGTGCGGGACGCGACATGCTCGGCGTGCACCACGAACTGGTCGTGGGCAACGGCAACGGGTTTGTCGCCCCGGGGCACAATGCGGAATTCGTTACCGATGATAAGGGGCAGGACTGGATGCTGTACCATACCCGGCTCGAGGTGGGCGGGCCGCGTTACCTGATTCTCGACCGGATAGAATGGAATGACGGGTGGCCCGAGGTGCGCGGGCACGTACCCGCCCGGAGTGCCGAAGCTCCCGTTTTCGAGTAGCCCGGCTGGCAGGCCGTGCGATGTCCGTGCGTGCGGCGTCCATGCCTGCGACCTGTCTGCGATGTCCGTGTCTGCGACCTGCCTGCGGCATTGCGGTTGATGCGGGCGGGGCGGGCGTATTGCCGGCAGGAAGAGAGAATCCCGGCGGGATCCCACATGGGTTCCTGCCGGGATTTTTACGGATCGGACAGCCCCCCCCCGGATCAGAACTCCGAGGTGAAGTGGAAACGGATATCCTTGAAGTTCTCCTGTGCGAGCGCGAGCCCGTAGCTCGTGTCGGCGAGGAAGACGTCGCGGCCGTGCTTGTCGACGGCCATGTTGGTGTGCTTGCGGCGCTTGAAATCGGCCAGCTGCTCGGCGTTGTCGCTCTCGATCCAGCAGGCTTTGTAGATCGAGATCGGCTCCCAGCGGCAGGCGGCGTTGTATTCGTGTTCGAGTCGGTACTGGATGACTTCGAACTGGAGCGCCCCGACCGTGCCGATGATCTTGCGGCCGTTGAGCGAGGATACGAACAGCTGCGCCACGCCTTCGTCCATCAGTTGGTCGACGCCCTTGGCGAGCTGCTTGAATTTCAGCGGGTCAGCGTTCTCGATGTAGCGGAACTGCTCGGGGGCGAACGACGGGATGCCCGTGAATTTGAGCTTCTCGCCCTCGGTGAAGGTGTCGCCGATCTTGAAGTTGCCCGTATCGTGCAGGCCGACGATGTCGCCCGGGTAGGCGAAGTCGATGACCGATTTCTTTTCGGCCATGAAGGCCGTCGGCGAGGAGAACTTGAGCTGCTTGCCGCTGCGTACGTGCAGGTAGTTATGGTTGCGCTCGAACGTCCCGGAGCAGATTTTCAGGAAGGCGATGCGGTCGCGGTGGTTGGGATCCATGTTGGCGTGGATCTTGAACACGAAGCCCGTCATCTTCGGCTCGGCGGGCTCCACGGTGCGGGTCGCGGTGGGCGCCGGGCGCGGCGAGGGGGCGATGCGGACGAAGCATTCGAGCAGTTCGCGCACGCCGAAGTTGTTGACCGCCGAGCCGAAGAACACGGGGGCCAGCTCGCCGCGCAGGTAGGCCTCGCGGTCGAACTCGTCGTAGACACCTTCGACCAGCTCGACGTCCGAGCGCAGCTGTTCGGCGAATTTCGCGCCGATGTAGCTGTCCAGCTCTGGCGACGCGAGGTCGGAAATCTCGGCGGTCTGGGCGTCGGCGGTGAGTTTTTCGTCCGACGTGAAAAGCGAGAGGTTCTTTTCGTAGAGGTTGTAGACCCCGCGGAACGTGGGGCCGTTCGAAATGGGGAAGGCCAGCGGCCGCACGCGGATGCGCAGTTCCTTTTCCACCTCGTCCAGCAGGTCGAAAGGCTCCTTGGAGGGGCGGTCGAGTTTGTTGATGAAGACGATCACCGGCGTCGAACGCATACGGCACACCTCCATCAGTTTGCGGGTCTGCGACTCGACGCCCTTGGCGCCGTCGATGACGATGATGACCGAATCGACGGCCGTCAGCGTGCGGTAGGTGTCTTCGGCGAAGTCCTCGTGGCCCGGGGTGTCGAGGATATTGATCTTGGTGCCCTTGTATTCGAAGCCCATCACGGCCGTGGCGACCGAGATGCCGCGCTGGCGCTCGATCTCCATGAAGTCCGACGTGGCGCCTTTCTTGATCTTGTTGCTTTTGACCGCCCCGGCGACGTGGATGGCACCGCCGAAGAGCAGCAGCTTTTCGGTGAGGGTGGTTTTACCCGCGTCGGGGTGGGCGATGACCGCGAAGGTGCGGCGGCGTGTGATTTCTTCCTGTAATGTCATGTATTTGTTCGAATGTTTCTGCCGAGATCCGACGCAGCCGGTGCCGGCGACTGCTGTTGCCACGGCTTCGGGCCGTGTTTGCAAGCCTGGCCCGCCCCAAATCCCTCCCGGGGGAGAGGCTTGTCGCATGCGGCCGGAATATCCCGGTAATTTTAAACCTTATATTATTCTTTCGGGTAGTCGGCGTTGTAGTGGCAGCCGACCGACTCCTTGATCTCGCGGCCCTGTTTGATTACCAGGTAGGCCACGGCGATCATGTTGCGCAGCTCGCACAATTCGCGGTTGGGCTTGGTCTTGTTATAGAGCTCCTCGGTCTCCTGCCAGAGTATCTCGAGGCGGCGCATGGCGCGTTTGAGCGAGAGGTTCGAGCGGACGATGCCCACGTAGTTGGACAGGATGGTCTGCATCTCGCGCTTGGACTGGATGATCATCAGCATCTCCTCGGTGTGCTGCGTGCCTTCGAAGTCCCAGTCGGGGATGCCCTCCTGGATGTCGACCTTGGGGAGCAGCGACGCAGCGTGGCGTGCGGCCTGGTCGGCATAGACCACCGCTTCGATCAGCGAGTTGGAAGCGAGGCGGTTGGCTCCGTGCAGCCCCGTGCAGGAGGTTTCGCCCAGCGCGTAGAGGTGCCTGATCGAGGTCTCGCCGTTGGTGTCGACTTTCACCCCGCCGCAGCAGTAGTGCGCCGCGGGCGTCACGGGAATCCAGTCGCGGGTGATGTCGATGCCGATCGAAAGGCATTTTTCGTAGATGTTGGGGAAGTGACTGCGGATGGCTCCGGGGTCTTTGTGCGTGACGTCGAGGTAGACGAAGTCCGAGCCCCGCTTGGTCATTTCGCGGTAGATGGCGCGGGCCACCACGTCGCGCGGCGCCAGCGATTTCATCGGGTGGTATTTGTCCATGAACTCCTCGCCGGAAGGCAGGCGCAGGATGGCTCCGAAACCGCGCATGGCTTCCGTAATGAGGAAGTTGGGTTTCTCGCCGGGGTTGTAGAGCGTCGTGGGGTGGAACTGGATGAACTCCATGTTCTCGGTGATGGCCTTGGCGCGGTGGCACATGGCGATGCCGTCGCCCGTGGCGACGACCGGGTTGGAGGTCGTGGAGTAGATATTGCCGCAGCCGCCCGTGGCGACGACGGTGAACTTGGCGAGCATGGTCTCGATCTCGTTGGTGGCGAGGTTGAGCACATAGGCGCCGAAGCAGGCCAGCCCGCGCGTATGGCGCGTGACGAATTCGCCCAGGTGGTGCTGCGTCAGGAGGTCGATGGCGAAATGGTGTTCCAGCACCGTGATGCCGGGGTGCCGGCGAACCGACTCGACCAGCGCCCGTTCGATCTCGGCGCCCGTGAGGTCTTCGTGGTGGAGGATGCGGGGTTCGGTATGCCCGCCCTCGCGGTTCAGTTCGAATCGGCCGTCGGGGGTTTTGTCGAAGCGTGTGCCCCATTCGATCAGGTTGCGGATCAGCTCCGGAGCACGTTTCACGACCAGCTCGACGGCTGCCTCGTCGCATTTGCCGGCTCCGCAGACCAGGGTGTCGCGGATATGTTTTTCGAAGGTGTCGGGAGCATAGGTCACCGAGCAGATGCCGCCTTGTGCGTAGTTGGTATTGCACTCGTTCATTTCGCCCTTCGTGACGATCGTGACATGCCCGTGGGCCGCGGCCTTGAGCGCGAACGAAAGCCCCGCTGCGCCGGAACCGATAACCAGAAAGTCGGTTTTCATAGTTTTGTGAGCAATTATGCGACGCAAAGTTATAAAAAATGCCCGGTAATCGGGTCTTCCGCCGGGAAAAACCTGTGCAAAAACAGGGCGATCTCTCCGGGATGCCCGTTTCTGTCGGCTATATTTCCCTCCGCAGCGGGCCATATCCGGATTTTTTCCTACTTTTGTCACGATACAACCCTGATTATTCTATGAAAAAATTGCTACTGGCCTTTGCCGCAGGCGTGTGTCTGTCCGCCTGCGCCACCCACGATCCAAAAATCTCGATCGTACCTTATCCCAACCACCTCGAACCCGGGCACGGGACGTTCGCCGTCAAGGGCGAAGGCGTCGTGTGCGACAGCCGTGCCGACGAGCGGACGCAGCGCGCCGTGGCGGAATTCGCCGCGCAGCTGGCGAAAACCTCCGGCGGGGAGAACCCCGTGACCGTCGCCGACGAGCTTCCCGCCTCGGGCATCCGCTTCGTCCTCGACCAAACGCTGCCGGAAGAGGGGTACCGGCTCGATGTCACCCCGAAGGGCGTCGAAGTCCGTGCGTCGCGTTTCCCCGGCTTTTTCTACGCCGTGCAGAGCCTGCGGCAGATGCTGCCCGCGGCGGTTTACGGGACGGAGCCTGCGCCCGGCGAGGAGTGGGTGCTGCCGTGCGTGAGCATCGAGGATGCCCCGCGTTTCGCTTACCGGGGCATGCACCTCGACGTGGCGCGCCATTTCTTTTCGGTCGAAGAGGTGAAACGCTACCTCGACGTGATGGCGATCCACAAGCTCAACCGCTTCCACTGGCACCTGACCGACGACCAGGGGTGGCGCATCGAGATCAAAAAGTACCCCGAGCTGACGACCGTGGGCAGCATCCGCAAGAAAACCATGATCCGCAAGGAGTGGGACAACTACGACAATACGCCCTACGGCGGTTATTATACGCAGGACGAGATCCGCGACATCGTGGCGTATGCGGCCGACCGCGCCATTACGGTGATCCCCGAGATAGACCTGCCGGGCCATATGCTTTCGGCGCTGACCGCCTACCCCGAGTTAGGCTGTACGGGCGGCCCGTATGAGGTGTGGGGCCGTTGGGGCGTGGCCGACGACGTGCTGTGCCCCGGGCAGGGGAAGACCTTCGAATTTCTGGAGGACGTGTTGGACGAGGTGGTCGGCCTGTTCCCGTCGGAGCTGATCCATATCGGCGGCGACGAGTGCCCGAAGGTGCGCTGGGAGAAATGCCCCCGCTGCCAGGCGCGTATCCGCCAGTTGGGGCTCAGGGACAAGGACGGCTATACGGCCGAACACTACCTGCAGGGGTACGTGACCGACCGCATCGGGAAATACCTGGCCGAACGCGGCCGGCGCATCATCGGCTGGGACGAGATACTCGAAGGACAGGCGCCGTCGGACGCCATCGTCATGTCGTGGCGCGGCAGCGCGGGCGGCATCAAGGCCGCGAAGCTCGGCCACGACGTGATCATGACCCCCAATTCGCATTTCTATTTCGACTACTACCAGTCGCCCGACGCCGATGCCGAACCCTTCGGGATCGGGGGCTGCGTGACCATCGACAAAGTCTATTCGTTCGACCCGATGGCCGATCTGACACCCGGGCAGCAGGCGCATATCCTCGGCGTGCAGGCAAACCTCTGGACGGAGTACATCGCTTCTGACGACCACCTGGAATACATGCTTCTGCCGCGTCTGGCGGCGCTGAGCGAGGTGCAGTGGTGCCAGCCCGGGGTGAAGGACTGGGTGCGCTTCCGCGACGGGTTCCGCATGGACAGGATCTATTCGCAGATGGGGTACGTATTCGCCAAGCATATCTTCGGCATCAAGGGATCGTATGCCGTAGACCCGCAGAAGGGCGCCGTGGTGATGACCCTCACCACGCAGGGCGACGTCCCGATCCACTATACGCTCGACGGCTCGGAACCCACGGCCGCCAGCCCGCGTTACACGGGGCCGGTCGAGATCGGCAAGAGCGCCCGCTTCAGGGCGACGGCATTGCGCGAGGGCGGCGAGAACGCTTCCTATTCGCGGGAGTTCGCATTCAGCAAGTCGACAGGGCGCCCTGCGGTGCTCAATACCAAGCCCAACGACAGCTATACCTTCGAAGGGGCTTCGCTGCTGGTCGACGGTTACCACAGCCGCCCGGTCTTTACGAGCGGTGCCTGGCTGGGGTATCTGGACGAGCCACTCGACGTGACCATCGACATGGGCGGGGAGCAGTCCTATCGGTCGGTGGAGCTGGAGACGCTCGCCGAGAAGGGCGACTGGATATTCCCGCCCTCGTCGGTTACGGTGTGGGTTTCGGATAACGGGACGGATTTTACCGAGGTGGCCTCGGTCTCGGTGCCCGAAGCGAAGGCCGGGGATGCCGACGGCATCGGGCGTTACCGGATGCAGTTTCCCGAAACGTCGGCCCGTTACCTGAAGGTGGTCGCGCAGAATGCCGCTGCGATCCCGGCCTGGCACCCGGGCGCCGGCAGCAAGGGATTCCTGTTCGTGGACGAGGTCGTGGTGGAATAATCGCGGCGGGTGCCCGCCGCAGTGTCCGGGACATTCGGGGCGTACCTGTGCGGCCTTCGGGGCGTTGCCCGGGTGGCCGGCAGGACAGATAGCCCGGGCGTTCGGATAAGTTTCGGCAGGGGCCGTGCGGTATTTTCGTACGGCCCCTGTCGTTTTGCAAGGGCGGTTTTTCGGGCGCAGGTGTCCGTCCGATTTAAAAAAAACGTACATTTGTGCCCATGATTGAACGACATATCGACATAAACCGATTCGACTACGACCTGCCCGACGGGCGGATCGCCAAATTCCCGCTTCCGGAGCGGAGCTCTTCGAAGCTGCTCGTGTACCGGGGCGGGGAGATCTCGGAGGCGCATTTCGCCGACATGGGCGACGTGCTGCCCGCCGGCCAGTTGCTGGTATTCAACAACACGAAGGTGATCCGGGCGCGGATTATCATGCACAAGCCTTCGGGGGCGCGGATCGAGGTTTTCTGCCTCGAGCCCCACGACCCGGCCGACTATGAGCGGGCGTTCGCCGTCACGGGAACCTGCCAATGGTCGTGCATCGTGGGTAACCTCAAGAAATGGAAGGAGGGCTATGTGGAGATCAATTTCGAACACGAAGGCCGTCCGGAGCATCTGCGGGCATGGATTGCAGAGAACCGCGGCCGCGAACACACCGTGCGTTTCGAATGGTCGGCGGCGATGACCTTCGGACAACTGCTCGAACACCTCGGCCGGATTCCGATCCCGCCCTACCTGAACCGTGAGAGCGAGCAGATCGACTATACGCGCTACCAGACCGTCTATTCCAAGTTCGAGGGATCGGTGGCGGCGCCTACGGCGGGGCTGCACTTTACCCCGGAGCTGATCGAGGGGATGAAGGCGCGCGGCTTCGGATTCGAGGAGGTGACGCTGCACGTCGGGGCGGGGACGTTCCTGCCCGTGAAGGACGAGGACGCCGCGAAGCATCCGATGCACACCGAGCATTTCGAGGTGCGGCGTGCGACCGTCGTGGCGCTGCTCGCCAAGCTGGGCGCGGTCACGGCTGTGGGGACGACCTCGGTGCGGACGCTCGAGTCGCTCCCGGCGCTGGCGTGGCGTATCCACACGGGGGTTCCGATCGACGGCCCGGGCCCCGTGGGGCAGTGGGAGTTGTACGACATTCCGGCGGATTACACGGGGCGCGATGCGCTGGAGGAGCTGCTCGCTTATATGGATGCGAAGGGGCTCGACCGGATCAAGGCTGCGACGCAGATCATGATCGCGCCGCTGGGGTACGAGTTCCGCATCGTGCGCAACATCATCACCAATTTCCACCAGCCGAAGTCGACGCTGCTACTGCTGGTCTCGGCATTCGCGGGCGAAGACTGGCGGCGCATTTACGACTATGCGCTCTCGCATGATTTCCGCTTCCTGAGCTACGGCGACTCGTCGGTGCTGATGCGCTGACGGGCGCAGGGCAGCGGGCGGACGGATATACGAAAACAGCAAATCGGAGAATCATATGGCAATAGAACGGGTCAGGGCTTATCTGGAACAATACGGCGCTGCGGGCAGGGTGCTGGAATTCGGCGTGTCGAGCGCCACGGTCGAGCTGGCGGCGAAGGCATTGGGGTGCGAACCCGGCCGGATCGCCAAATCCCTGTCGTTCGGCGTCGGGGAGGGGTATATCGTGATCGTGACGGCCGGCGACTGTAAGATCGACAACGCGAAATACAAGGCGAAATTCCATGCCAAGGCCCGGATGCTGACCCCGCCGGAGGTGGAGGAGCATATCGGCCATGCCGTGGGCGGAGTCTGCCCGTTCGGGGTGAACGACGGGGTGGCGGTCTATCTGGACGAATCCCTCCGGAGGTTCGGAACCGTCTTTCCGGCATGCGGGAGCAGCAACAGCGCCATCGAACTCACCATCGAGGAGCTGGAACGCTATTCCCGGTGTGCGGAGTGGGTGGATGTCTGCAAAAGGATCGGACAATAGCGCCTCAAACGTCCCTGCCGCCTTCCGTTTGCGGCGGAGCGGCGATGTAGCGATGTAGCGATGTGGCGGTGCGGCGCCCGCGGCATAGCTGCGGTGCCTGCGGGGGTGTCTATCCGACTATTGTGGCGAACAGTTCCGGGTGCCCGTCTACATAGCGGGCGAGCGTTTCGGTCACCTCCTCTTCCATCTCGCCGAACTCCTCCTCCAGCTCGTCGAACGCTTCGTACTGTTCGTACATGGCCATGAACTCCTCGTCGGTGCGTTCCCTTTCGAGGTCTTCGCGGTGGGCGTCGTAGATCTTTTTTGCGGCGTATACCAGTTTCGAGAACCGTTCTGCGCCCCACAGGCGCATTACCCTGGCGAACGGGTTGCCGAAGATGTAGGCCCCGTAACCGTTCTGGATAAGCTGGCAGAACCCGCCTTCGGTCACTTCGTCGCGGAAGATCCGGTAGGCAAGCAGCGAATGCTGTTCGCCGTTGAGCCGGGAGATTGTCTCGGCCGTGGGGTCGCCGCCGAGAGCCTCGCGGTATTTGTCGGTAAAGGCCCGGAGGAACGCGTCCATCCCTTCGGCGGCTGCCGCCTGCAGGGCCGTGTCTGTAATTTCGATCAAAGTCGTCGTCGTTTTTAGTCCGTAGTATTTTCGGGGCGTCCCCGGAGGGCGTGTTATGCTTCCGGTTCGGGGGTGTAGCTGCGCAGGGCGAGTTTCTTGACCCAGACCACGAAGCCGCCCGTGAGGATGAGGTTCAGCACCAGCGTGAGCACCGAGATGATGAGCGCCGGGCCGCCGAGGCTGTATCCGAGGGCGATGAAGATTACGCCTGCGCCCACTTCGCCGCGGGTGAACATGCCGATCGAGAGCGCCAGGCGCTCGCTGACCTTACGGTCGCGGTAGAAGAAGAGCGGCACCAGCTTGCCCAGGTTCGAAAGCACGGATACCGCCACGACATGCAGGAGGAGGGTGCCCCACGGCATCATGGGTTGCGATCCCGTGACCGAGGCGGCGGCCGCGGTATCGGCCGAGGCTCCCGTGACGAGCGGCATGCTCAGTCCTACGAGCAGCATGAAGAGGAACGATATGCCGGTGGAGACGCGTTGCTCCGTCGGTGTGTCGATGTGCTTGTGTTTCATGAGCATACCCACGACGAAAGCCGGGAGCAGCACTTCGATATGGATGCTGTTTTCGGGGCCGTAGAGCTTCGCCGTGGCGATGTAGACCGCCTGCGTCAGGGCGCAGACCACGACGGCCAGCCCGAGGATGGTTTTCCAGTCCTGCCGAACGTTCCACCGCGCCTGCCAGCGCCAGCCGACGGCCAGCAGCACGACGACGATGGCGATGATGGCGAACATCTGCCATTTGAGGCCGATCATCAGGATTTGCAGGGGGATCATCAGCAGGATGGTGTCCAGGTCGTCGAAAATCGCCAGCACCTGTATCTTTTTGTATATCCAGCTTTTTTTGAGGCTCAGCGCCGCGAGCATCGTGAAGAGGATGCCGGCCGAGGTCGGGGCTGCGAAACGGCTCAGCAGCAGGTTTTCCTTCCAGGCTTCGCCGCTGCCCCACAGCGGGGGCGGCAGCAGGACGAAAATATAGTAGAGTACGATGAGTATCCAGGGCAGCGCCGCGGTGGCCATGGCGATGAAGTAGTCGGCCGTGTAGGAGCGCCAGCGGGATTTGTCGATCTCGAATTCGCGCCCCACGTTGATCATGATGAACCCCAGGCAGACGTAAAGCAGGGTGTCGGAGCAGGCTTTGAAGCTTGCGTATCCGGCACCGAGCGCCCCCGGGAGGAGTTGGGAGATGACGAGTCCCAGCATCAGGAACAAGGAGAAGGAGAGGACTTTTCGCATTAATTGATAGTTGTTTAGGGGTATATGGGGTGCATTCGGGGGCAAAGATAATAATTTATGGGATTCCCCCGAAACCCGAGGCACCGTTCGTGAAAAAAATAACAATTAGGAAACCTCAATTCACAATTATTTTGTACCTTTGCGGTGCAAAAAAGGAAGTCATTATTTCAAACCATAAATTCAAACGTTTACAACTATGCAGATTGTAGAGATTCACGCAAGGGAAATCCTCGACTCGCGAGGCAATCCGACCATCGAGGTCGAAGTTCGCACCGTTTCGGGTGCATTCGGACGCGCAGCCGTTCCGAGCGGCGCATCGACGGGCGAGCACGAAGCGCTCGAGCTCCGCGACGGCGACAAGGGCCGTTACCTGGGCAAGGGCGTACTGAACGCCGTCAAGAATGTCAACGAGGTGATCGCCCCGGCCATCATCGGCATGAACGTTGCCGACCAGGTGGGTATCGACAAGGCCATGATCGCGCTCGACGGTACGCCTACCAAGTCGAAGCTCGGCGCAAACGCCATCCTCGGCGTGTCGCTGGCCGTTGCACGTGCCGCTGCCGACTATTTCGGCATGCCGCTCTACCGCTATATCGGCGGCGCGAACGCCAAGACGCTGCCCGTCCCGATGATGAACATCATCAACGGCGGTTCGCACTCGGACGCCCCGATCGCATTCCAGGAGTTCATGATCCGTCCCGTGGGTGCCCCCACGTTCAAGGAGGCTATCCGCATGGGCGCCGAGGTATTCCACAACCTGAAGAAGGTGCTCCACAAGCGCAACCTTTCGACGGCGGTCGGTGACGAGGGCGGTTTCGCTCCCGCGCTGAACGGTACGGAGGACGCTATCGAGTCGATCCTCGAGGCAATCAAGATGGCCGGTTACAAGCCTGGCCGCAAATGCGAAGGCGGTGACGTGTCGATCGGCATGGACTGCGCTTCGTCGGAGTTCTACGCCGACGGCGTGTACGACTACACCAAGTTCGAAGGCGAGAAGGGTGCCAAGCGCAGCTCGAAGGAGCAGGTAGAGTACCTCAAGTCGCTCGTAGCGAAATACCCCATCGACTCGATCGAGGACGGTATGTCGGAGAACGACTGGGAAGGCTGGCAGCTGCTGACTGCCGAGATCGGCGACAAATGCCAGCTCGTGGGCGACGACCTGTTCGTGACCAACGTAGATTTCCTGAAGAAGGGTATCGAGACCGGCTGCGCCAACTCGATCCTGATCAAGGTAAACCAGATCGGTACGCTGACCGAGACGCTCGACGCCATCGAGATGGCCCACCGTGCAGGTTACACGTCGGTTACGTCGCACCGTTCTGGCGAGACCGAGGATTCGACGATCGCAGACATCGCCGTGGCAACCAACTCGGGTCAGATCAAGACCGGTTCGGCATCGCGTTCGGATCGTATGGCCAAGTACAACCAGCTGCTGCGTATCGAAGAGGAGCTCGGTGACGAGGCGATCTACGGTTACACGAAGGTCTACCGCAAGTAATTTGCGACGGGCGGCCGCTCGTGCCGCATGATTTTCCCCGGGTGGCATCGCCGCCCGGGGATTTTTTTGTCCCGGCAGGGCAGCCCTGGGGGGGCGGGGACGGGGGATTCCGCCGTCGTTTTGCAGGGCCGGAAACGGGCGAAGCCTGTGTCGCAAGGTGCGGCACAGGCTTCGCGTCCCTTCGGGCGGTATCCCGGTGCGGGCGGTTATTCGTCGGACTGTTCGACGAAGAACTCCTGCCCGCCGTTTTCATCGTCCTTGACGACGATGCTGCCGTCGGCATTGATGAAATAGAAGTAGAGTTCTTCGATCACGGCGTCGGACGGAAGGCCGAAGAAATCCTTCGGGTAGAGGGATTTCTCGAAACGGGAGCTGATTAGTTCCATGCGGTTGCGCGGGACTGCGGCCGAGACCTCGGCTTTCTGCCCGCCGTCATGGATTGCCGTGCCGCAGAGATATACCTCCCCGGCGTCTTTCAGTGCCGTGCCTCCGTGCGAGAAGGTGATGCCGAAGACGTCGCCGTAGCGGAATACCGAGGGCGTGGCGGTAAACACCTGGTTGTAGGTTTCGATGGGCTTGAATGCCTCGGCGAAACGCTGTTCGTCGCGTTTGAGGCCGAACGTGTCGTAGCAATACGAGTAACCCAGTTCGCAGGTCAGGGGAACGGCGCCGGTCTTCATTCTGATCCTGACGTCGGCATGCACGTCGGCGGTCTCGACTTCCTGTCCGTCCACTTCGATCTTGTCGTCGAATATGAATGTGGTCGACGAACGCCATACGACCCACTCCATTGCCGTCTGGGGGTCGTTGCCGCCGCGGCCGATGACGCTCATGAAGGAGTCCGCCCACGAAAGACCGTTCTTGGGGTCTTTCTCCTCTGCGGGCATCAGGGTGAGTTGTTCGTTCACGACTTCGGGCTGGTTCTGGATCGCGTTGTAGTCCTTGGTGGTCAAATAGAGCGTGGCATTGTCGCGGAGGTTCCATGCCTTGGGGGCCAATACGGCGAATACGACCTTTCCCGAGCCGTCTTCGCCCGGCGAGACCCGGAGCTGGGCCGTCACTTCGATTTCTGAGTCGGTCAGGGCCCGGCCCGGCTGGATGATGCCGTCGAATTCGAGGCAGGCGACTACGAGCAGCGGCAGCGCGGCGATGCACGCCGCGGAGAGTATTTTATGTCTGTTGAGTTTTTTCATGGTCGGATGGTATTAGAGTCTCTTGAATTTGTATTTGTATGTCAGGAGTTTGCTGTCCAGTTGGAACTGGGTCGTAAAACCGTCCGCGTCGAAGGTGGCGATGATCGTGTCCGAACCTTTGACCCGCAGCACGTTGGGGATGACGTTGCTGTCCAGCACACACTGGATGGGGCCTTCGGACAGCGCTTCGGGGAACGGTACGAAAGGGATGTCGCCGTTGTCGAACGTGACGGTGGTTGCGAGCGGCGACACGTTGAGCGTCATGCGCAGCGAAGGGAAATAGTCCAGTTTGCCGTAGATGTCGGTGCCGTTCGGATTCTCGGGCGCGCACAGCAGCACCTTGTCGAGCCGGTAGGCGACGGTATAGGTGTCGGGGTCGTCTCCTTCGGGCGGCGTGTTGTCGTCCGGTTTTTCGACCGGGATGTAGGGGAGGGGTGCCTCTTCGTCGCATCCGGAGAATGCGCACACGAAGAGCGCGGCGGTAAGGATAATTGCGTATTTTTTCATAAAATGATGGGTTTATTAGGTGTTCGGTTGAATCGGATGTTTCGGGTCGGCGGGCTGATCCGGTGTGCAACGGGGAAATTCCGGTGTCTGTTCATTGCGTCATAGGCAGAAGCGGTTTTTAGGGTTCGTTTATGGGTCGGTGGCGGTTTTCGTATTGTCGGCTGGTTTTCGTCCGTGCGTGGCTTTTTCGGTCATTGCTCTGTTTATCAATGCGTGTGCCGTTTTGCCGATTCGCATGCGGAAGTATCGGCATGAAAAAAGGGGCGGTTCCGCTGAACACAGTGACGCAACTTCACTCAATAGAAGAATTCAACGCGGAAACCGCCCCCCCCCCCGGAGCAGGCCGGAGAATCCGCCCGCCCCGTAGATGCCGCGCAAACATGTTCTGAAATTCCTGATTGAAAAGTGCAAGGCTTATACGTTGGAATTGGCAAAGGTGTTTCCATTAGACACCGAAGAAGAAAAACACCTTTTCGAATTGCTCGAACGCTCCTATATCGAAGCCCGCTATAACGACAAATTTGTTGTTCCAAAGGAGGTTGTAGACGCGCTTGTCCCCAAAGTGGATTTATTGTTTAATATTGTAGAGGATGTTTGCCGGAAACAATTCGACTATTACAAACAGCAGAGCAAGAAATAACGCCCGGAAGTCGGCGGCAAATCGAGTTATTAGAAAAATTCGAATAACTGCCGACACCAGAATCAGCCCCCACAACCCGAACTTATGAATGATATAACCCTTATCCAAAATAAAATCTACGAAATCCGCGGCCAGCGCGTGATGCTCGACTTCGACCTGGTGGCACTGTATCAGGTTACGACGAGTGCCATGAATCAGGCCGTAAAACGTAATGCAGAGCGGTTCCCGGAAGAATTTATGTTTCGTATTTCCGCAAGCGAATGGGAACATATCTCATCACAATTTGTTACGACATCCCGGACAAAGCGTCCGAAATCATCTTTGCCGCTTGCTTTTACCGAATAAGGTGTCGCCATGTTGTCCGCAGTATTGCGCAGTAAACCAGCTATACAAGTCTGTATTTCAATTATGAAAGCCTTTGTCGCCATGCGCAACTACATCGCTACGACGACGACCGTCACGGCAGAACTGGCTGAAATTCGTGCGAAACTGGCCCTGCTGGAGCGTACCGACGAGGACAACGCCGAAGCGATAAACGACCTTTCGGAAGATATGCGCAGGGAATTGGACAATATCTATCAGGCAATCGCCGCCCTGTCTGTCAAAACCCCGCAGGCCCGCAAGCAGCCCCGGCTGATCGGATATAAAACGCCGGAAAAATAGTTGTCGCATGAAACGGTTGCTGAACCGTACCCCATGCAGGTCTTTCCCTGCGGCACCGAACTGCTGTAGCCAAAGTGCGGAGTAGATTTTTGATAGGCAACCGGGCATCGGAGCCATTAACTGCTCCGATGCCCGGTTCCTTATTTACCGCCGTTCAGTTTGCCGCGGCGAACACTTGGCCGATCTTCTGCATTTCCCGTCCGATAAGCTGTTCGGAGCGTTTTATCAATGGCCTGAAAACGAAATAATTCCGCATGTCGTTGATATACAGGATTGTTTGCGCTGATTTGCGGCTATCTGCCAACAAAAAAGGTCTTCTTTCGAAGACCTTTTCGGGTGGAAGATGGGGCTCGAACCCACGACCTTCGGAACCACAATCCGACGCTCTAACCGACTGAGCTACATCCACCGTGTGACCGTCGAACGGTCGTATCGGGATGCAAATGTAATACACTTTTTTTGTCCGTGCAAAAAAAACGGTGAAAAATCTTCGGGAAAATGCCCCGGGTGACAAAATGGCAGGCCGGACTGTACCTTTGTCACCTGGCGTCTGCCAAAAAACGGTTGGCACATCTATTGATGGGACTATGGGTGCTAACGCGCAACAAACTATTCAATAATAAACTAAAAACTGAAAAGCTATGAATGTAAAACCATTATCGGATCGTGTACTCGTCCTCCCGAATCCCGCGGAGGAGAAAACGGCCGGCGGACTGATCATCCCCGACACGGCGAAGGAGAAACCGCTGGCAGGTAAAGTAGTCGCTGTGGGCCCCGGTACTTCGGAGGTCAAAATGGAAGTCAAGGTCGGCGACCAGGTACTTTACGGCAAGTATGCCGGGCAGGAGATCCAGGTCGACGGCGTGGATTACCTGATCATGAAGCAGAACGATATTTTGGCGATTATCTGACGATAACCGGTCGTCATGACCTCGAAATTTTTACATTCCCTCTGAAAATCCCTTTGAAATGGGGGACTCCGGGGATAAGCTTATGAACGAATATAAAATATAAAGTTATGGCAAAAGATATCAAATATAATGTTGAGGCGCGCGAACTGCTCAAGGAGGGTGTCGATGCGCTGTCGAACGCAGTGAAGGTGACGCTGGGCCCCAAAGGCCGTAATGTGATCATCGACAAGAAATTCGGTGCGCCGCAGATCACCAAGGACGGTGTGACGGTGGCCAAGGAGGTGGAGCTCGAAGACGCTTTCGCCAACATGGGCGCCCAGATGGTACGCGAGGTCGCTTCGAAGACCAACGACGATGCCGGCGACGGTACGACGACCGCCACGGTGCTCGCACAGTCGATCATCGGCGTAGGCCTGAAGAACGTGACGGCCGGTGCCAATCCGATGGATCTCAAACGCGGCATCGACAAGGCCGTGGCCAAAGTGGTCGAGTCCCTGCGCAAGCAGAGCCAGGAGGTGGGCTCGGATTTCGACAAGATCGAGCAGGTGGCCACTATTTCGGCCAACAACGACGAGACGATCGGTAAGCTGATCGCCGAGGCGATGGCCAAGGTCAACAACGAAGGCGTGATCACCGTCGAGGAGGCCAAGGGTACCGAGACCCATGTGGAGGTCGTAGAGGGTATGCAGTTCGACCGCGGTTATATCTCGGCTTACTTCATGACCGATCCCGAGAAGATGGAGGCACAGCTCGAGAAGCCTTACATCCTGATTACCGACAAGAAGATTTCGACGATGAAGGAGCTGATGGGCGTGCTCGAGCCGGTGGCGCAGAGCGGCCGTTCGCTGCTGATCATCGCCGAGGACGTGGACGGCGAGGCGCTGTCGGCGCTCGTGGTCAACAAGCTGCGCGGTACGCTGAAGATCGCCGCCTGCAAGGCTCCGGGCTTCGGTGACCGCCGCAAGGAGATGCTCGAGGATATCGCCATCCTGACGGGTGCTACGGTGATCTCGACCGACAAGGGTATGAAGATGGAGGATACCGACCTTACGATGCTCGGTACGGCCGACAAGGTGACGCTCAACAAGGAGAACACTACGATCGTCGACGGTGCCGGCAAGAAGGAGGAGATCGCAGCCCGCGTGGCTCAGATCCGCTCCTCGATCGACAAGGCTACGTCGGATTACGACAAGGAGAAGCGCCAGGAGCGTCTGGCCAAACTGGCCGGCGGTGTGGCCGTACTCTATGTGGGTGCCGCTACCGAAGTCGAGATGAAGGAGAAGAAAGACCGCGTGGACGACGCACTGGCTGCGACCCGTGCCGCTGTCGAAGAGGGTATCGTCCCGGGCGGCGGTGTGGCTTACATCCGCGCTACGGCGGCCCTCGAAGGGATGAAGGGTGCCAACGAAGACCAGACGACCGGTATCCAGATCGTGAAACGTGCGATCGAGGAGCCGCTGCGCCAGATCGTCGAGAACGCCGGCGGCGAAGGTTCGGTCGTTGTCAACAAGGTGAAGGAGGGCAAGGATGCCTTCGGTTACAACGCCCGCGACGACAAGTATGAAGACTTGTTGAAGGCCGGTATCATCGACCCGACGAAGGTGTCGCGCGTTGCGCTGGAGAATGCCGCTTCGATCGCTTCGATGTTCCTGACCACCGAATGCGTGCTGGCGGAGAAGAAATCCGATGCTCCCGCCATGCCTGCTATGCCCGCAGGCGGTATGGGCGGCATGATGTAATCATCGGTTCGCAATATGGAAAACCGGAGCCTCCGCTGAGGCTCCGGTTTTTGTTTTGCCGCGAAGCGGTCGAAGCGGCATTCTCCGGCGCCGCGGGCGGTTGGCCGGGAGGGGTTCCGTCCGGGGCGGCGGGTACTTCGTTGGCCGCAGGGCTATTCCTGTCCGCACATTTGCGGTTCGGCATCTATCATATGCCGGCCGAGCCGATCTGTGCCCCGGCGAATTGCCCGGGCTTGTAGTGTCGGCTGCGTCTTTGTCGCTCATGCGCCCGGGAGCCATGAGCCGGGTGTGTGGCAGTCCGAAATGCCGTCGATGCGATAGGCCATTGCCATGACCGGCAGGCCGAATGCGAAAATTACAGCCTCAGGTCCTGCCGGTGCGGCAGGCGGCCCTTGAAAATGAAATTGGGCTGTATTGAGTGCGTTTTTGGCTGATTTGTTTGGTATTTGAGGCGGGAATATCTAACTTTGTCCGAGCAAAATAATCGGTTCCCAGGAGTGGGGAAGAGGTGCAACGGGAGATGCGGAACCATTTTATTAATCTAACACACCCACAATGAAGAAAATTACCATCTTAATGCTGGCCTTCCTGGCCGTCTCCTGCATCGAGAAGAACGATGTCCGTCCCGGCAGCCCCTTGGATGTGGACATCGACCATTACCAGACGGCCCGCACGTACGATGTCCCCGTGAAAGAAGGTTGCATCACCGTAGTGAAGGCATACGGGGTGACGCTGGCCGAGGCCGAAAGCCCCATGACGATCTGGGTGCCGCGGATGACCCTGACCCGTTCGGACGAGGGGCTGACGACGACGTTCGTCCCGCGCGATGAGTACCCCAATTTCGCAGGCAACAAATCGCAGTTGTTCCAGGTAGTATGTTTCGAGGACTCCAGGCGCGGGGATTACGATTACAACGACCTGGTCATCCATGTGTTGTACCAGACCCGGCAGAATATCTTCGGGTTCGGCGTACAGCCCGTGGCGTTGGGGTCGACGAAATCCATCAAACTGGGATGTGTCGTTTACAAGGGCGGCAAGCGTGTCTTCAAGGGGTTGATCACCCCCGACGGTGCCGATTGCAGGTCGCAGTATTTCAAGTCGATGGAAGGGACGCTCAACACCTACGACAAGGCCAATATCAAGGTCGGGGAGTACCTGGGGTCGACGATCCGCAACTGGGACGTGTCGAAGATCGAAGGGGACGGTGTGATGCGCGTTGAGTGGTATATCGAGGTGGATAACGGCGTGGAACTCTATGCCTTGTCGACTGCCTACCTGAACGATTCGTTCGACAAGGACAAATTGCCCTACGGACTGGTGATCACCACCACGGGGACGGAATATGTCGACGAGAAAGGCGGCTACCTCTGCGGGTTTGACTGGTTCAACTATCCGCGCGAATCGGTGCATATCAAGGAGGTATATCCCGAGATGTGGAACTGGCTGACTACGGACAACAGCTATAATTTTGCCGATATTTACGATGGCAGGAATGTCCCTGCGAATGCTTGCCCTGCCGCTGACCTGGGGCTGTTCGAAGCCCGGACGATCGACGTCACCAACAGGAAATACCGGGCTGACTGAGCCCGTGCCGATAGCGGCCGAGGCGGGCTGCGGTGCCGTCGCCGATTGAAAAAAGCAACCCTGCGGGGTTGCTTTTTTTTATGTGCGGGCTTGTTGTCATGCGCTGCGTGCCCCGGGGATGCCGGATTGCCTGATGCACGGTGTTGAATGCCCGATACTGGCGGCGTGTGTTGCGCCATTGCCGGCCCTGTTCCCGGCTCCCGGTTCCGATCCTTCCCTTGCAGGACGGGGCTCCACTTTTTGTCAGGGCATCCACTCCAGAATCCCCGTCACGGGGTGGGCGGCGCGCCAGGCTTCGAATTCCGCATAGGTACCCACGCCATCGCGCAGTACGGCCTGGTAGTATTCGATACCCATGATCTTCTCCGCCTCCGGGGTTTCGTATTTGAGCCGGAGGATCGTTTCGCGCGTCCGGTCGGTCAGCACGGCGGCGATGCGGTCGGCTACCCGTTCGAAATAGCCGTCGTAGGCCGAACCTTTCGGCATGTGGATCATGTCGATCTGCCATAACTGGTCGTCGGCATCGGCATACCAGGCATGCCATTCGAGGCATTGGTCGGGGGCGTCGAGCAGGTTGTTGAAGGTGATGCTGCGGATGCGGTTGTTTTCGGCCAGGCGTGCCATGGCGGCGAAGCTGTCCGCAAGGCGCAGCGGTGAGGAGTAAATGTGGAAGTCGATGTCGCGGTGCGTCATCAGCAGTCCCGTGCGGAGCGACCCGACCAGGTTGGGTTCGGCGCCGACGGAGCGCCATGCGGCTTCGAGCCCGGAGTCGCGGATAACCTCGCGGGCGCGCTGCTGGTTGGCGGCCGCAATCTTCGTCAATTCATTCATTGTGCGGTAAATGTCGGGGTCAATATACGGAGTTCATAAAGTGCGCCGGACAAAAGGTTCGTTCCGGCCGGCGGGTAGTTGCGTGTGCGGTTATTTGCCCAGCAGAATGCGTGCCTGGGCTATGGCGGCATCGGTGATGCGGCTGCCGGAGAGCATCTTGGCGATCTCGGTGATGCGCTCCTCGTCCGTCAGGCGCGTGATGCCGGTGCGCCCGTCGCGTTTGTAGACCACGAAATGGGCTGCGCCTTTCGACGCCACCTGCGGCAGGTGGGTGATGTCCACGACCTGCAACGTCGCGGAGAGTGATTCGATGATCTCGCCCATGGCGTCGGCGATGCGCCCGGAGACGCCCGTGTCGATCTCGTCGAAGATGACCGTCGGCAACTGCATCCGCCGGGCAAGCAGGGCCTTGAGCACCAGCATGACACGCGAGAGCTCACCGCCCGAAGCGATACGCTCGACACTCTGGGGCGTCGCGTTGCGGTTGGCCGAGAAGAGGAATGCCACGCCGTCGCCTCCCGTGCGCCCGAGGTCGGGGAGCGGGGTGAGCGCTACTCGGAATACGGTTTCGGGCATGCCCAGCTGCACGAGCGTCGCCAGTATCTGTTTTTCGAAGGCCGGGGCGGCTTTTGCGCGTGCCTTGTGCAGCCTGTCGGCCAGCGAGCCGGCCTTCTGTGCGGCTGCGTCCAGTTCTTTTTCAGCCGCTGCGATCTCTTCGTCGCCGTGTACGATGGCGGCGAGCTGTGCGGCATAGCGGTCGCGGGCTGCGATCAGCTCCGCTTCGGAGGCGACGCGGTGCTTTTGTTGCAGGGCGTAGAGGGCGTCGAGGCGTGCGGCGAGTTTGGCCAGCCGTTCGGGGTCGGCGTCGAGGCGTTCGCTGTCGGCGGCTACGGCGTTGTCGATGTCCTTCAGCTCCTCGAGTACGGAGTGCAGGCGTGCGGCGTATTCCCCGGCCGCGGGGAAATGTTCGCGGATGCGTGTCAGGTCGTTCTCGGAATTTTTCAGGAGCGTGAGCACCCCGGTTTCGTCGGCATCGAGGGCGTTGCGGAGCGTAGTGAGCACCTCGCCGATGCGGTCGGCGTTCTCCAGTACGGCCAGTTCTTCCTCGATGGCGGCCTGTTCCCCTTCGCGCAGGTTGGCAGCCGTGAGTTCTTCGCTCTGGAAGCGGAGCCACTCCTCGTCGCGGCGTCCGTCGGCGGCGGCTTCGCGCAGGGCGGCGAGCCGGCGCCGCAGTTCCGTAAGCCGCGTGTACTGCGCGGCATATTGTGCGAGCAGTTCCCCGTTCCCGGCCACGGTGTCGAGCGCCGAGGTGCGGAACTCTTCCGAGGAGAGGATCAGGTTCTGATGTTGCGAGTGGATGTCGATCAGGCGGGTGCCGAATTCGCGCAGCTGGGCCAGTTGCACCGGGAGGTCGTTGATGAAGGCGCGGCTCTTGCCGGTCGGGGTTATCATGCGCGTTACGGTAGTCTCCGGCGCATAGTCGAGGTCGTTCCCGGCGAAGAAAGCCTCCATGTCGCGCCCCGAGAGGTCGAAGGTGCCTTCGACCACGCAGTTGCGTGCGGCGTCCTTCATGGCCGAGCCGTCGTTCTTGGCGCCCAGCAGCAGGCCGAGGGCACCGAGCAGGATGGATTTGCCGGCTCCCGTTTCACCCGTGATGATGTTCAGGTGGGGATCCAGCTCCATTTCGAGCTTGTCGATAAGCACGTAGTTCTCAACCGACAGACGGCGTAACATGGCGGTCTTTATTTTAACAGTGATTCGATTTTGTCGACGATACGTCCGGCTACTTCGCTCTTCGGCATCAGGGGCAGCGGCTCGCGGCCGTTGCGGTCGATGAAGGTCACCTTGTTGGTGTCGCCGCGAAATCCCGCGCCGGCGTCGCGCAGCGAGTTGAGGACGATGAAATCGAAGTTCTTTCGCGCGAGCTTTGCCTCGGCGTTGGCCTGTTCGTCGTGTGTTTCGAGGGCAAAGCCGACCAGCAGGCGGCCGCCTTTGGCGGCTCCCAGCTCTGCGGCGATGTCGCGCGTACGGCGCAGGGTGATGTGCATTTCGCCCTCGCCCTTCTTGAGCTTGGTCTGCGAAACCGCGTCGGGCGTATAGTCCGCCACGGCGGCGCACATGACAGCGCCGTCGGCGCCGTCGAAAGCCCCGGTCGCGGCGTCGTACATCTCGGCGGCAGAGAGCACGTCCACGCGCTCCACGCCCGGAGGTGTCGGCAGCGACGTGCGCCCCGTGACGAGGGTCACCTGCGCACCGCGCGCGGCCAGCGCTCCGGCGATGGCGTAGCCCATTTTGCCCGACGAGTGGTTCGAGATGAACCGCACGGGGTCGATGGCTTCGATCGTGGCGCCTGCCGTTACGACGAAGCGTTTACCGGACAGGTGCTTTTTTTTTTCGGGGTTTTCCGCGGCGAGGAGGGTGCCGACATAAGCGGCGATTTCCGCAGGTTCGGCCATGCGTCCCTTGCCCGTGAGCCCGCTGGCGAGCTCCCCTTCGGCGGGTTCGGCGATCCGCACGCCGTGTCCGGCCAGCCGGCGCAGGTTCTCCTGGGTCGTGGGGTGGGCGTACATGTCCAGATCCATGGCGGGGGCGACGACCACCGGGCAGCGGGCCGAGAGGTAGGTCGTCAGCAGCAGGTTGTCGGCGATGCCGCATGCCATTTTGGCCAGCGTATTGGCCGTGGCGGGGGCGATCAGGTAGCAGTCTGCCCACTCGCCGAGCGAGACATGGGAATTCCAGGCCCCGTTCTCGGGGTCGAAGAACTCCACGAGGATCGGGTTCCTGGAGAGCGTGGCCATCGTCAGCGGGGTGATGAACTGCTTGGCCAGCGGGGTCATCACGACACGCACCTCGGCGCCCGCCGTCCTCAATAAACGACAGAGCACAGCCGCCTTGTAGGCCGCTATGCTTCCCGTGATGCCCAGCAGTATGTGCCGTCCGGCCAATCCTTCGGCCGGACAGGCAGTGCCTGCGCCGGGGCCCTGTATGCCACCTCCCTGCAAATTCATGGCGGTATCGTTAGGACTCCTTGGCCTCTTTGTTCTCTTTGTAGAAGAGTTCGCCGTCGAGGAACTCCTCGGTGGCGATGATCGCAGGCTTGGGCAGGCGTTCGTAGTAGCGCGAGATTTCGATCTGCTCGCGGTTCTCGAAGGTCTCCTCCATGGTGTCCGTCGGCGAAGAGAAGTCGGCGAGCTTGCGGCTGAGCTCGGTCTTCAGTTCGGTCGAGATCTGGTTGGCACGGCGGGCGATGATGTTCACCGTTTCGTAGATGTTGCCCGTTTCCTTGTCCAGATCCACCAGCTTGCGCGTGATGGTGTTGTTGGGGATGTTCTTCTTGATTTCCATTGTTATATGTTGTTGTCTTTGTCTTCGTCCTTCTTGTTGCGGTCGAGGTAGTCCCGTGCGTGCTTGGCCATGCGGTCGACCTCCTTGGTGTATTTCGATTCGGGGAACTCCTCCTTGAACGAGAGGTAGGAGTCGAGCATCGAGAGATAGCGGTCGGTCTGCTTGTTGGCGATCGAGTTGTTGGCGAAGCGGTAGCTGGCGTCCACGATCATGTACATGATCTCCTCGCGGTGGTTGCTGTCCGGGAATTGTTTGAGCGCATTCTTCAGCGATACGATGGCCGATTTGTAACGGCCTATCTTATAGTAGGTGTAGGCGTTCAGGTAGGACTTGTCGTGCAGCCGCTGCGTCAGTTCGCCGTTGATCTGCTTGAAATTCTCGACGCGGTCGCTGTGGGGGTAGCGCGACATGAACTCGTTGATGGCGATCAGTGCCTGCCCGGTCATCGTCTGGTCGCGCGAGGGGCCGGGCGAGAGGTAGTAGAAGCAGAGTGCGTACATGCCTTCGGCGTCTTCGATGAAGGCGCTGCGGCCGAACTTGCGGCGGAAATCGTCGAACAGGGCCGAGGCGGTGTCATAGTCGCGGTTCTTGAACTTGCAGCGGGCGTTGAAGAACGAGACGCTGTCTTCGCGCGGCGTGCCGATGTAGTAGTGCTGGACGCCCTCGAAGAGCGTCGAGGCACGCGACCACTTCTCTTTCTGGTAGTACTCCAGCGCCTTGCTGTAAATCAGTTCGGGTTGTCCGCTTTTGAGCAGGGAGTTGATGCCTGCGCATCCGCTAAATGCGGTGACCAGAATCACCCCGCACACGGCGTATAAAAAAGTCTGCTTCATTGATAAATCTTTTACGGCGCTTTATCGCGCAAAGTTACGCATAAATTAACGATTTCCAAAAAAAATTATTGTGCGTAACAATAAGGTGCCGCGCCGTATTTCCCGCTCCCGCCCGGGCGGGCGGCCCGCGGGTCTCCCGGGATGCCGCACTGCGGCATCCGAATCCGTGGCCGAAGGCGCTTCCGGCGCCGATGGCGGGCGGAGGGGAGCCTCTCCCCGGCGGCGCGGACAGGCAGGCGGGAAGAGGGGAAAATTACGGAAATCAGGGGAACGGTGCGCCGGGCCCGGTGCGGAAATGCCGATCCGCGGCTTGCGCTACATCAGGGGCGAGACCAGCCGCAGCGCGTCACCCAATGTGCGCCGCCACGCCGCGGGCCGCCATGTTTCCCGCGCGATCCGGCGGCACGAGGCCAGGTCGTCGTCGTAGGTGGCCGAGAGCGCCCGCACGACGCTCCGGTCGCGGATGAAAGCCGTGACTTCGAGGTTGTCCAGCAGGCTGCGGTAATCCATGTTCGCCGTGCCGACCGAGGCGGTATCCTCGTCGACGATCAGCAGCTTGGCGTGCAGGAAGCCGTTGTCGTAGCGGTAGAGTTCGACCCCGGCGTCGAGCAGGTCGCCGATGTAGGAGTCGGAAATCAGGTCGGTGAACGGCGAGTCGCTGCACGAGGGGATCATCACCTGTACCCGCACCCCGCCGCGCGCTGCCAGCCGGAGCGCGTCGAGCAACATGGCAGGGGGCAGGAAATAGGGCGAGGAGATGCGTACGGTGCGGTGCGCCCGGACGATGGCCGAGGCAAAGGCGTCGGCGATGGTCAGCCGCGAGGGCCCCTCCTCGGCCCAGGCCAGCTGGATCGGCAGCCGCCGCCGGATGCCGTGCGGGGCGATGTAGCGGCGGCTGTCGAGGTATTCACCGCGTACGCGCGCCCAGTCGGCGATGAAGAGCCGTTGCAGGTCGGCCACGGCGTCGCCCTCCACGCGCAGGTGTTCGTCGCGCCATTTGCCCATGTAATCCCCGTCGAGGTAGTATTTGGCGATGTTTATGCCGCCCAGGTAGGCGACCTTGCCGTCGGTGACCACTATCTTGCGGTGGTTGCGGTGCGTGACGCGCGTGGTGAACCACGGGAAGCGAACCGGTTCGAAAGCCGCAGTCTCGACCCCCGCGTCGTGCATGCGGCGCAGTGTCTTGCGGCTCAGGCGCCACGAGCCGACGGCATCGTAGATCACCCGCACCTCGAGCCCCGCGCGGGCTTTGCGGATCAGTATTTCGGCGATGGTGCGCCCGATGCGGTCGTCTCGGATGATGTAGTACTCCATGTGGATCGAGCGCGTGGCCCGTTGCAGCGAGGCGATCAGTGCCGTGAAGGCGTTGTTGCCGTTGTGGAGCAGCCCGACGCGGTTGTACCGGGTCGGGCGTGTGCCGCATCCGTGGGCGATGATCTGTTCGAGGCGGTCGCCGCGGCAGGCGGGGCAATCCGCCGTGGGGCCGTTGCGGCGGTAGCCGGCCAGTATGTAGAGCAGCGTGCCGGCGACGGGCAGCAGCAGGATCAGCGCCAGCCAGGTCGCTGCCGAGGCGGGGACGCGTTGCTGGCGCGTGACGACGGGGACGGCCATGAGCGCCCAGGCTAAGTGGAGCAGGAGTACGATATACATATCCCGCGCGAGACGCATACTCCGTGCCATGCGCCGCGAAAAAAGATTTGGAAATTAGAAAATAACTTTTTATCTTTGCTGTATACAATGGAAACAGGGTTCTGGCCTTCACCGGTCAGGATTCTTATTTTTTTACGTTGTTTGTTTTACAGGGTTCCCCCGCCGCAAAGGGGAATACAGGAGGATTTTGGATGTGGGACGGGCATCTGCGGATGCCTAATGTGAGTTCGACGGGCCCCATGTTCGGAATCTTTCGCAGCGTTATGAAATTCAAGTGCGTCGGACTCGTTTAATATTATGGCAAAAGAGATTATTTATCTGACAGCGGAGGGTTACAAAAAACTCAAGGATGAGCTCGACCACATGCGTTCCGTCGAGCGTCCGGCGATATCGGCGGCTATTGCCGAAGCGCGCGACAAGGGTGATCTTTCGGAGAACGCGGAGTACGACGCCGCCCGTGAGGCGCAGGGTCTGCTGGAGATGCGTATCGCCAAGCTGGAGGATTCGCTCGCTAATGCCCGCGTGATCGACGAGTCGAAGATCGACAAGAGCAAGGTGCAGATACTGAGCAAAGTGTCGCTGCTGAACCACAACACCAAGAAAGAGGTGGCCTACACGATCGTCGCCGAGCACGAGGCCAACTTGCGCGAAGGCAAGCTGGCGATCGGTACGCCCATCGCCAAGGCATTGCTGGGGCACAAGAAAGGCGACCGCGTCGACGTGGAGGTGCCTGCCGGGACGATCCATTTCGAGATCCTCGACATCAGCATCTGAGGCGCCCGATCCGCAGGGTGGCGGCGCCGCATCGTCCGCCTCCCGGCATCCGGGTACGTGGACACGACATATATCCCCATTTTAGGGTATTTTTGCAGGGCCGTTTTGAACGGCCCTTTTTTATTGCTATCTTTGGCTCGGAAAGATGATACGCTACGCACCCAAAAGACTCTATGCGGCTTTGCTGCTGTTGGTTCTGCTCGCGGCCTACGCGGGGCAGAAGGTGCATATCTACAACGAAGACCATGCGCATTTCTCCGCGCACTGCGGCGATCTGGTGCCCGACAACGGTGCCCATACGATCATCGTCGACAGGTGTATCATCGACGATTTCTATTTCTTCCCCTACCTCGACATCGCGCCGACCGTGCACTCGTTCTATGCAGAGATGCTGGCCGTGCTGCTGCCCGAGGCAACCCGCTGCAAACTCTATGAGCAGGCGTCGGGCATTTCGCTGCGTGCGCCCCCTGTCGCGTAACCGGCGATCCCCTCCATTTTCCTGATTCATATTCCGGGTGCATGCAGCCCGGCCCATACTATTTATTATCTGACAAGCAATGAAAAAATATATTTTGCTGGCACTCGTCATGTGCCGGTGTGTACTGGTACTTGGTGTCGAGGCGCCGAAGAAAAGTACCGATGCCAATATCTTCGGCCATGTGGTCGACCGCGACACGCATGAACATATTCCCTATGCGACCATCGCCGTGACGGGCACGGCATTCGGCACCACGACCGACGCTTCGGGGCATTATTTCCTGAAAAACCTGCCCGAGGGCGCGCTGACGCTCGAAGTCCGCGCGTTGGGTTATGCCTCGCAGACGCAGCAGGTGACGCTTCGACGTGGACAGACGGCCGAACTGAATTTCGAGGTGGTGCAGAGCGGCATCTCGATGGACGAGGTGGTCGTGTCGGCCAGCCGTTCCGCCCGGCTGCGCCGGGAGGCGCCTGCGCTGGTGAGCGTGCTGGACGCCGGGTTGTTCGAAAAGACCAATGCCTCGTGCCTGGCACAGGGGCTGTCGTTCCAGCCCGGCGTGCGTGTCGAGGACGACTGCCAGAACTGCGGCTTCACGCAGGTGCGCATCAACGGCCTCGACGGCCATTATTCGCAGATCCTGGTCGATTCGCACCCGGTATTCTCGGCCCTGACGGGCGTATACGGCCTGGAACAGATCCCGGCCAACATGATCGAGCGGGTCGAGGTGCTGCGCGGCGGCGGCTCGGCGCTGTTCGGGTCGTCGGCCATCGGCGGCACGATCAACGTCATTACGAAGGAGCCTTCGCGCAACTCGGCGCAGATGTCGCATACGCTCACTTCGATCGGCGGCAGCAATTCCTATGACAACAATACGATGCTCAATGCTTCGCTCGTCACCGAGAGCGGCCGGGCGGGGCTTTGCGTCTTCGGCCAGAGCCGCCACCGTTCGGGCTACGACCACGACGGCGACGGCTTCACCGAAGTGCCCGTCATCAACAGCCAGTCGGTGGGCATGCGTTCGTTCTTCCGTACGGGCGCCTATTCGCGCATCACGGCGCAGTACCACCATATCAACGAATTCCGCCGCGGGGGCGACATGCTCGACCGGCCGCCCCACGAGGCGCTGATCGCCGAGCAGATCGACCATTCGATCGACGGGGGCAGCCTTTCGTTCGACATCTCGTCGCCCGACCGCCGCAACCGCTTCAATGCCTATGCCTCGTTTCAGAATACGGCGCGCAAGAGCTACTACGGCAGCAAACAGGATCCCGATGCCTACGGGACGACGCACGACCTGACCGTAGCGGCGGGGATGCAGTATATCCACGAGTTCAGGAAGCTGCTGTTCATGCCCTCGGAACTGACCTTCGGTACGGAGTACAGTTACGACGACCTGGGCGACCGTTCGATCGGCTATGATATCCACACCGACCAGACGGTGCATATCGTGGGTGCCTATCTGCAGAACGAGTGGAAGACCAGGAAGTGGTCGCTGCTTGTCGGCGGCCGCCTCGACAAGCACAACCTCGTAGACCATGTGATTTTTAGCCCGCGCGTCAACGTGCGTTTCAACCCGTCGGAAGCGGTGAACCTGCGCGTGAGCTACGCCGGGGGCTACCGGGCCCCGCAGGCGTTCGATGAGGACATGCACATCGCCATCGTGGGCGGTAAGCGGGTGCGCATCCGGCTGGCGGATGACCTGAGGGAGGAGCGCTCGCACAGCGTGAGCCTCTCGGCCGACCTTTACCATACGTTCGGGAAGGTGCAGACCAACCTGCTGGTCGAGGGTTTCTATACGATCCTCGACGACGTGTTCGCCCTGCGCGACATGGATGATGCGGCCGACGGCGGCAAGGTCAAGGAACGCTACAACGGTTCGGGGGCCACGGTGCGCGGCTTCAATGTCGAGGGGCGCGCGGCCTTTACCCGCTGGTTCGAGTTGCAGGCGGGCGTGACGCTTCAGCAGAGCCGTTACAAGGAGCCCGAATTCTGGAGCGAGGACGCAGAGGTGCCGCCCGTGCGCCGGATGTTCCGCACGCCCGATACCTACGGCTATTTCACCGCGTCGTTCAAACCGGTGCGGAATTTCACGGCCGACCTGTCGGGAACCTGCACCGGGTCGATGCTGGTGCAGCACATGGCCGGGTCGGGCGTCGCGCAGGACGTGGCCGTCTCGACCCCGTCATTCTTCGACATGAATATTCGCCTGTCGTACGACGTGCGTATCTACAAGGAGATAACCATGCAGCTCTATGGCGGTGTGCAGAACCTGTTCAACGCCTACCAGAAGGACTTCGACAAGGGTGTAGACCGCGACTCGGGCTACATTTACGGCCCGTCGCTGCCCCGCAGCTGGTTCGTCGGCGCGAAGTTCAGTTTCTGATTCCCTCCTTTTGGGACTGCTGAATACGACAAACGTCCGAAGTCTGACTTCGGACGTTTGTGTTGTCGGGCGGTTCGAATTATTGTAAATTATCTACGAATCTTCCGAGGTTGGTGATGACACCAGCCTTTATTTCGAGCGGTTTGGTCGCTTTTCGTTCGTAGTAATCCTCTCCGAAATCGTAAACTTTCATGGTGAAATCGTTGTAGGTGCCGGGAGCGACGGGGATATAATACACGAATTCTGCGCCGATATTCTGCCCTTGCGGTTCGATGGTGATCGGAGAGGTGGTATGATCTCTTATTAATTCTCCGGTTCCGGTCGCAGGGTCGTAATGATATTCTCCGGTGAAGTCCTTTCTTTGGGCCATACCTGTGGCTTGGAAGGTAATCTGGTATTGTGCACTGCGTCTTGTCTGGATCGTCAACTTCATGACGCCGAATATATTTTTAAATGTCATGGCGTTCAGATCGGTGCCGTGGGCGACGGCAGGGTTACGAACTGCGAACTCATAGGAGTTGGGCGAAGGGTAGTTGAGCGATGGTTTGAATACGGCAGATGCCTCTCCGGGGTTGGAGAATATGAATTTCCCGTTTTCGTATTTTACCGTGTTGAGTACTTCGGGGCCATTGGCGCAATAGCATGAAACTGCGAGATAATCGGGTGTTTCCGCTTCGTCGGTGAAAGTGCATTCGCCGGTGAACGTAGTGCTATTGCCTTGGGACAGGGCGGCAAGTTCGCCTGCTTTTGCGTAGGACCCGTCATTTTTGAGGTACCACAGTTGGATCAGGTCACCTTTCTTCCAGACGACGCTCAGACCGTCCTTATCCAGTGCCGTGCGGATTTTGTCTTGCGACGCGATTGTTTCGGACGTTGCGTTGAGGGTAATGGTACGGGTTTCGGGAGCGGGTTTTGCGATTTCATTCTTTTCGGCGCAGGAGACTGCCAGCACGGCGCAGGCACAGGCCAGAATTGTTTTCATACTTCTCATGCTCATCATCATTTGTGGGTTTACCATTCATAATCTTCTTCGGAGAATGAGTCGTGTCCGTTTTCGGGTGTGGAGACCGATACCGCAAAGCCTTGTTCGGTGCGGATTTCCAGCAGTTCTATTGCCGGAGTTTCATACGTTGCTTTTTCCATATGGGATGAATTGATTTGAAAGTGAAAATTGATTCCGCGTAAAAATGAAACGAGAACCGTATCCGCATACTGCGGATACGGTTCTCGTTGAAAGGATATGTCGATTGTCTCAACTACATGGCAAAATTCCCCCCCCCGAACGTATTACGAATAGGGGCGGCGTTCATTTTTGCGCTATGTAGGCTCGTATTCTTCATAATTGCGCCGGCAAAGGTCGGCAATAATTCATAGTATGCAAAATTCTTTAATATGTCAAATCAGCCCGTTTGGTGAGCAAATGCGGTTCGAAATTGGCGGGTGCTGAGGTGTTTAGGCAATGAAAAACCCGCCCCAGATTGTTTGGGACGGGTTTGAAATCTGTTGTGTATTCGCAGTTTAAATCGCCTTGATCTCGTGGAGCACGTTGTTGGTCTTGCGGACGGCGTCGGCCGAAGCTGCGAATTTCTCGGCCTCTTCTTTCGAAAGGTCGATTTTCACGATCTTCTCGATGCCTTTGCGGCCGATGATCGCGGGTACGCCGATGCAGATGTCCGACTGTCCGTACTCACCTTCGAGGTAGCACGAGCAGGGGATCATTTTCTTCTGGTCGTTGAGGATCGCCTCGACCATCATGGCCGAAGCGGCTCCCGGTGCATACCAGGCCGACGTGCCGATGAGTTTGGTCAGCGTTGCGCCACCCACCATCGTGTTGGCTACGGCCTCATCGAGTTTTTTCTTCGATGCGAACTGCGAAACGGGTACGCCGTTGACGGTGGCCTTCGAGACGAGCGGAATCATCGTCGTGTCGCCGTGGCCGCCGATGACCATGCCGTCGACGTTATTGATGTTGGCGCCCGTAGCCTTGGCCAGGTAGCACTTGAAACGCGACGAGTCGAGTGCGCCGCCCATGCCGATGATGCGGTTCTTCGGAAGTCCCGAAGCCTTGAGCGCCAGATAGGTCAGCGTATCCATCGGGTTGGCTACCACGATGATAATGGCGCGGGGCGAATATTTCACTACGTTCTCGATCACGCCCTTCATGATGTTGGCGTTGGTGCCTATCAGCTCCTCGCGCGTCATGCCCGGCTTGCGGGGAATACCCGAGGTGATGACTACCACGTCCGAATTGGCGGTCTGCTTATAGTCGTTGGTGACGCCCACGAGCTTGGTGTCGAAATCCATCAGCGTCGAGCACTGGTACATGTCCAGCATCTTGCCTTCCGAAAGACCTTCCTTGATGTCGATCAGGACGACTTCGCTCGCAACTTCGCGGCAAGCCATCACATTTGCGCAGGTTGCGCCTACGGCACCTGCACCTACTACTGTAACTTTAGACATAGCTTTTTATTTTTTGTGTTTAGCCTATCAGCTTTTCGTAATCCGCGGCGCTCAGCAGTGCGTCGTACTCGGCCGGGTCGGACATCCTGACCTTGACGAGCCAGCCTTCGCCGTATGCGTCCTTGTTGACGATGGCGGGGTCGGCGTCCACGGCGTCGTTGAATTCGAGGATCTCGCCGCCGATGGGCAGGAATGCGTCGCTCACGGTTTTTACGGCTTCGATCGAGCCGAATACTTCGCCCGCGGCGAGGGTTTCGCCTACGGTCGGCACGTCTACGAAGACGATGTCGCCCAATTGGCTCTGTGCGAAGTCGGTGATGCCGATTACGGCCGTGTCGCCCTCGACGCGGCACCACTCGTGGTCGTTCGAGTATTTCAGATTTGCTGGTACGTTCATGGTGTGGTTATCGTTTAAAATTCAAATGCGGTTTTTTCATTGCAAATATAACTGTTATTTCCGTAACAGCAAGGATTTATGTTATATTTTTAACTCAATAACCGTAAGGGTATCCGAAGTTTTTGGGATGTCGTAAATATTTGTTAATTTTAAAACAACTTACGTCACGACGGAAACCCTGAAACCACAGCCTGTGAAAAAACGATCCTATTTGATTGCCGCAGGATGTACTGTTGTCCTGTATGCCCTTTCGGCCTGTTCCGATCATGCGGCGAATGATACCGCGCAGGCCGGAAATCCGGAAACTATGTCCGTGGCCGAGGCACGCCGTTATTTCGAGCGTGTTGCGGCACCGACCAGAGCCGGGGGTGAAGAGGGGACGCTGACGCTCGGGACTTATATGCCCGACTGGTCGCTGGCGACGGTCTCGGCCGGGGAAGTGCTTTCCAGTACCGATGTGCCTGTCCGGGGCGAGTTCCGCTATTTTCGTTATCGGATCGACGAGTACGGCGAACCGCGTTTTACCCCGATCTACCATAAACTGGTCGTCGTAAAGGATTCCCGCAGCGGTGTCATGAGCAGCTATCTGCGTTTTTATGTTCCCGATCCGGACTATGCCGCGGGGCGCACGGCCGACGACTACGACAGGCTGCTCAACAGCGGCTCCAAGGGGGATTTCACCGGGCTGGCGGTTTACACCTCGCTCGACGGATTTCCGGTTCATGCGGTTCGTTATGCCGGAGGAGCATGCCAGGCTGAAGCGTTCCTTTACGATAAGTCGCGGACACAGGCGGAAAATACCGCCCGCCTGGGCGAAATGCTGGATGGCCTGAGTGTCGTGTGCAGCCGGGAAACAGCGGTGACACGTGCGGAGGCGGAGGCGGAGAAAAGCGAGCCGGTTGACGGCGGCGGTATAGAGGCGATTGTGGTTTCTGCCAAGCACCCTGTAAACCATATCAAATATGAGCGTCCGGATACGGATCCCGTCAAGCCTACCGAAGAGGATCGGGGCCCTTCGGGCAGCGGTGGCGGCGGTGGCGGTGCCTCCTCTAATCCGGGAAGTCCGGCCAACACCCGTTATCGGGAAAACGAAAATATAATGCTTGCTTCCGACAGCAGGGAAAAACTGGAACCGTTGCTGGATTCGTTGCGCCAGGATTGCATGGCCGGGAAGATTATCGGTTCAATCCGGGGGAATGTAACGATCCGCACCGGTTTTTTCGGAAGTTCGGTGATGATTCCGACTGCCTATACTTTCGAAGGCGGTGCCGTATGGGACGATTTCGAGATCAGGATGGGGTCTCGGCTCGACGATATCACTTTGCTCGAAGAGCTTTTCCATACGCACCAATGTTCGGGCAAAACCCCCGAAGAGTACAGAGGCATGCGGCTCAATAACGAGATCGAGGCCAAACTGTGCTGGTATATGTATCGGTTGAAAATCGGGAATATGAACGGAGTCAGTAAATATATCAGTGAAGGCGAGGGGCGACGGATATTTGGAACTTTGAGTAAATATATTATGTCCGGAAATATAAAAAGTGATAATTTTCGGGAAGAATATCGGAATGCCGCGTCTTTGCTAAGGAGTATGAGCCGTTCATACGCGGATGTTACGCTATATCCTTTTTCCGAGGATGCTGTGAACGTCGATGTTTTAATGAAAATGATGGAGGATTGTCCGGAATATAAAATTGAATAACATATGAAAAGAGTGTTTAGCATCATTATTATTTTGGGGCTTGGATCAACTGTTTCCGCTCAGGATTACTATACGGGCCGGGATCGTATTACTGCAGACGGGATTACATTTTTGGCTTCTGTCTACCAGGGCGTAATTCTATCTTTGGCCAATATAACCAATACCCGGGAAAATGCACCGGAAGTTTATAAGGATGGCAGCCCTATCGAACCGGAATTCGAAGAATACGCCGTTGCGAATACGATCCCCGGATGTGTGGAAAAGGCTTTTACAGAGACTTTTACACGGGAGGACTATGAACTGTTGCGAACAGATGCAGAAGCCGTTCTTACAATAGGTTATGTCATTTCACCAGCGGGTGTTACGGAAGAAGTTTCGTTTACAATAGATTATGTTCCTTGTATGTTGGCTATTCCGCCATCCAAATTCGCATTGCTGGAAAAGAATCTCAAGCGATATGTGAAATGGGACGTTAATCTTTTCGGCCGGAAATTGCAGTTTATGCATGGGATGAGTTTTGTCAACTTTTCGAAGATACGCCTTCAATATCCGTCATCGGAACCTGAAATTCCGGACTTGACGGTGCCGACAGGGCCCCGCAATCCCGGGGATGAAGAGTTGAAACCTGCTCCGTGGAATTGACGTTGCCTGTTCGAGCGTACGGCCCTCCGGGAGTTTTGCGATCGATTCTAATGATTATGGCAATTCAGCTTTTCCCGGCGATCACGAATTCGATCTCCCGGAAGAGGTATGCGTGCCGCGTGCCGTCGGCGTGGCGCAGGATCAGCTCGCCCGAGGGGCGTACGCCTTCGAGGACGGCCTCGACGAGCGTGCCGTCGGGGCGGCGGTAAGGGTGGGTTTTGCCTAGCCGGTACATGCGTTTCCGGTACTCTTCCTGCAAGGCTGCCTTTTCGCCCCGTACGAGCTGGTCGTAGCGGCCCATGCAGCAGGCATAAAAGGATTCGAGCACCTCGCGGCGGTCGAACGTGCGGCCGCTGGCGACCGCCATCGACACGGGGTTGGGCAGTGCGGGGTTGAACGCACGCTGGTTGACGTTGATGCCGATGCCCGCGATCGTCCGCGCGAGGGTCGGGCCCGAATAGCTGTGCTCGATGAGGATGCCGACCAGTTTTTTGTCGCCGACATAGATGTCGTTCGTCCATTTGATGCGGGCGTCGATGCCGAAGGCGGCGAAGGTGTCCGTAAGCGCCAGCGTGACGGCTTCGGAGAGCAGGAACTGTTCGCCGACGGGCAGGAACACGGGTTCGAGCACCAGCGTGAAGGTGAGGTTCTCGCCTTCGGGGCTCGTCCACGAATGCCCCCGCTGCCCGCGCCCGGCGGTCTGCCGTTCGGCCCAGACGATGTCGCCGTGACGGTATTCCGGCCGCTTGGCATCGTCGTTGGTCGAGGTGGTTTCTGCGATGCGGTAAATCATGTTATTGCTTGAAAAGTTCTCCGAGGGTTTCTGCGAGCACCTTGCCCCGCAGTTCGCGGGCGACGACTTCGCCCGTCGAACAGTCGATCAGGTAGTTGGTCGGGAATTTGGTGACGGAGTAGAGGTCGCAGACACGCCTGTCGGCGTCCGTCAGGTTAATCCACGCCATCCCGTCTTCGGCGATGGCTTTTTTCCATGCCCCGGCGTCTTTGTCCGTCGACAGCCCGACGACTTCGAATCCCTTGTCGTGATAGGCCTCGTAGGCAGTCCTGATATGCGGCATCTCGCTGCGGCAGGGCACACAGTCGGCGAACCAGAAGTCGAGCAGGAGGTAGCGGCTGCGTTTCATGACCTGGCTTAACGTGACCGGGTTGCCGCCGGCGTCGTTCGCCGTGAAATCCACGTATCGGGCGAGTTCCCGCGACCGGAGCACGCGCTCGATATGTTCGAGGGGGCGTTTCATCAGCCGGCAGGTGCGCAGGTGAGGCGGGAAGAGGCTGACGATCGAATCGACCCGGGCCCGCGAAATGTCCTTGTCGTAATGGATAACGCCGTCGACCATCGCCACTCCGAAGATATTGTCGGTGTTGGCAGCGAGGTTGCGCGCCGAGGAGCCGATCAGGCTGTCGAGCAGTGCGGCGCGGTAGGCCTGGTCGTGGTCTTCGAAATTGTAGGCATGCAGCGCCCGGTTCACGAATCGCAGGTGCGCCCCGAAAGCGTCGTTGGCCGGGGTGCCGGAGGGATAGTACTCGATTTTGTCGTGGTTGCTGGACTCCTCGGCATTCAGGCGTCCCTCGATGCGGATATTGCCCGGCTCGATATAGAGCACCGCGGCGGTTTGTCCGTTTTTACGCACGAGGGCGGCTGCCGTCGGTTCGTCGTAGCGCCCCTTGTAACGGAACGAGCCGTCGGGAGCGGGAAGCACGGCGAGCGTGTCTTTCGTGACGGATTCGACCAGTGCGACCGAGTCGTTCAGCCCCTCGATATGTCCCGTAAGGGTATAGCGGAAGCCTGTCGGGCGGCATCCGGACAGCAGTGCCGAGGCAGTCAGTAGGAACAGTGTCTTTTTCATGGGAGGGCGGTTCGCAGACCGGGGGTTATACCGATACGCCGAAGTCGCGCAGGGCGTCGTTGAGCGAGGTTTTCTTGTCGGTGGACTCCTTGCGCTGGCCGATGATCAGCGCGCAGGTGATGCTGTATTCGCCCGCGGGGAACTGTTTGCGGTAGCTGCCCGGGACGACCACCGAACGCGGCGGCACGTAACCCTTGTAGGTGACGGGCTCCGGCCCCGTGACGTCGATGATGTGCGTCGAGCCGGTGATGACGGTGTTCGAGCCGAGCACCGCCTCGCGGCAGACATGCGCCCCCTCGACCACGATCGAACGCGAGCCGATGAAGCAGTTGTCCTCGATGATGACCGGGGCGGCCTGCACGGGTTCCAGTACGCCGCCGATGCCCACGCCGCCCGATAGGTGGACGTGCCTGCCGATCTGGGCGCAGGAGCCTACCGTGGCCCACGTGTCGACCATCGTGCCCGTGTCGACATAGGCGCCGATGTTGACGTACGACGGCATGAGGATCGCACCCGGGGCGATGTAGGCGCCGTAGCGCGCCACGGCGTGCGGTACGACGCGCACGCCCAGCTCCTCGTAGCCGTGCTTGACCTCCATCTTGTCGTACCACTCCAGTTCCCCGGCCTGCATCTTGCGCATGGGCTGGATCGGGAAATAGAGGATGACGGCCTTTTTGACCCACTCGTTGACTTTCCATTCGCTTTTGGCCGGGTCGACGGGCTCCGCCGTGCGCAGCTGTCCTTTGTCCACCAGTTCCACCACCTGCCGCACGGCCTGCCGTACGGGTTCTTCGCTGAGCAGTTCCCGGTTTTCCCAGGCCTGTTCGATTATCTTTTTGAGTTCGCTGTACATGATTTTCGGTTGTTTTTGCAAGCCAAAGTTACGCAAAAACTTCGGTTTCCCGGCTTGTAGGGTGAAAAATAACCCTTTTGCAGGCCGGTAAGGGGAAAAATGTGTGTGGTTTCTTATTTTTTCCTAACTTTGCCACGATATTCACCCAAACTCCGGAATGCTATGATGAAATTGATACGCAAGGCCGTGGCCCTCGCGGGGGCGGCGGCGATGATGGCAAGTTGCAACCACATGAAGCAGATAAAACACATGCCCTACCCCGAGACGCAGCGCACCGACGTGGCGGACGACTATTTCGGGACGAAGGTCGCCGATCCCTACCGTTGGCTGGAAGACGACAATTCGGAGGCGACGGCGGCATGGGTCAAGGCCCAGAATGCCGTGACGCAGGATTACCTGTCGCAGATTCCGTTCCGCGACGCGATCCGCGGGCGGCTGACCCAGTTGTGGAATTACCCCAAGGAGGGCATCCCGGCCAAACACGGCGATGCGTGGTATTATTTCTACAACGACGGGCTGCGGAACCAGTCGGTGCTCTACCGTACGACGGCTCCCGGTGCGGAGGGCGAGGTGTTCCTCGATCCCAATACGCTCTCGGACGACGGGACGGTGGCGCTTTCGTCGGTGGCTTTTTCCAAGGACGGGAAATACTGCGCCTGCGCGGTGGCCGAATCCGGCTCGGACTGGGTGGAGATTCGTGTGATGAACACCGCCGACCGCAAGTTCACGACCGATAAGATCAACTGGGTCAAGTTCTCCGGCGCCGAGTGGGCGCCCGATTCCAAAGGTTTCTATTACAGCGCTTACGACGCTCCTGAAAAAGGAGTGTTCTCGTCGCAGAACCAGTTCCAGAAAGTCTATTACCACCGCCTCGGTACGCCGCAGTCGGCTGACAAGCTGATTTATAAGGATGCCGAACATCCGCTGCGTTACTTCTCGGCATGGCCCTCGAAGGACGGCAAATGGCTCTTCATCTCCGCTTCGGAGGGTACCTCGGGAACCGAGATACTTTATAAGAAAGTTTCCGAGCCGAAATTCCGCACGCTGCTGCCGGGCTTCGAGGCCGATTACGCGCTCGTCGAGTGCCGTGACGACCAGCTCTATTACATAACGAACAAGGACGCGTCGAACTATGCGCTGATGAAGGTCGACCTGAACGCGCCGTCGAGCGTAACGGCAGTCATTCCGGAAAATGAAAAGAGCCTGCTCGAGAATGTGACCGCCGCCGGGGGATACTTCTTCGCCTCTTATTTGCAGGATGCACAGAGCAAGGTCGTCCAGTACGGCTTCGACGGTCGGCCGGTGCGCGATGTCGCACTGCCGGGCATCTGCACCGCCTCGGGCTTCGACGGCGACGACGAGGCTGCCGAAATCTATTATTCGGTGTCGGGCTACACGGCTCCCGCCACGATTTACAAGTACGATGTCGTATCGGGCGAATCGACGCTGTTCAAGGCCCCGGAAGTGAATTTCGATCCCGCGCTGTTCACCACCGAGCAGGTGTTCTACACCTCGAAGGACGGTACGAAGGTGCCGATGTTCATCACCCATCGCAAGGATCTGAAGCTCGACGGCAAAAATCCGTGCTACCTCTATGCCTACGGCGGGTTCCAGATCAACCGCACGCCCGGCTTCCGTCCCTCGGCCATCATGTTCGTCGAGCAGGGCGGCGTCTTCTGCGAAGCGAACCTGCGCGGCGGCTCGGAGTACGGCGAGGCATGGCACAAGGCCGGGATGCTGGAGAACAAACAGAACGTCTTCGATGATTTCATCGCGGCGGCCGAGTATCTGATCGCCAGCAAGTATACCTCGAAGGACAAACTCGCCATCGCGGGCGGTTCGAACGGCGGACTGCTGGTCGGCGCCTGCGAGGTGCAGCGCCCCGACCTCTATGCCGTCTGCCTGCCGGCTGTCGGTGTGATGGACATGCTGCGTTACCACAAATTCACGATCGGCTGGGGCTGGGCCGTGGAGTACGGATCGAGCGAAAACGAGGAACAGTTCGACTACATCTATAAGTATTCGCCCCTGCACAATATCCGCGAGGGCGTGCAGTACCCTGCGACGCTCGTGACGACCGCCGACCATGACGACCGCGTCGTCCCGGCGCACTCGTTCAAGTTCACCGCCCAGATGCAGCATTGCCAGGCGGGCGACGCCCCGATCCTGATCCGCATCGAGTCGAAGGCCGGGCACGGCGCAGGCAAACCCACTTCGAAGCGTATCGACGAGGAGGCGGACACCTATGCGTTCCTGTTCCAGAACATCGGGGTGCCTTATAAACCCGTTGCGAAGTAGTTTTCGGTATATTGCCGGCTGCCTTCACTGGCCATGGAAGGCACCGGCCGATTTTTAGTCAGGTTAGTAAAATAAGGTATAATGAAAGTCTATAAATTCGGAGGTGCGTCGGTGAGGAATGCCGACGGGGTGCGCAACCTGCGCAAGATTATCGACGATGAGCAAAACCTCTTCATCATCGTTTCGGCCATGGGCAAGACGACCAATGCGCTCGAAAAGGTGTTCGAGGGGGTGCAGAAGGGCGACAAGGATCTTTCGCTGGAGAATGTCGCGGCACTGCGCGAGTACCATGCCGGGATCATCAACGACCTGTGGCACGGCCCGAAGAAGCTGGAGAAGGTCGATGCCCTGTTCGACGAACTGGAGCGCGTGGCTGTCGGTACGGTCTACAAGCCCGGGGATGCCGAACTGTGGTACGATACGATCGTGGCGTTCGGCGAGCTGGTGTCGACGACTATCATTTCGGAATACCTCAATTATGCCGGGGTGGCGAACCGCTGGATCGACATGCGTCGCTGCTTCCTCACGGAACAGCGCCACAAGGATGCGGGGGTCGACCTCGAGGCTTCGGAGCCGCTGCTGAAAAACGCACTGGCCGAGTGCGTCGAGAACATCTTCATCGGGCAGGGCTTTATCGGCGGGGCACCTGACGGGACGACCACGACGCTCGGCCGCGAAGGCTCGGACTACTCGGCGGCCGTGGTGGCGAACATCCTCGACGCCGAGTCGATGTCGGTGTGGAAAGATGTGGACGGCGTGCTGAACGCCGACCCCAAGATTTTCCCCGACGCCGAGCAGATTGCCGAGCTGAACTACCTCGATACCATCGAACTGGCATACAGCGGCGCGCAGATCATCCATCCCAAGACGATCAAGCCGCTGCAGAACAAGAATATCCCGCTCTACGTGCGTCCCTTCGGCGACAAACGCAAGCCGGGCACCGTGATCCGCGGCATGTCGGCGCCGGTCGTCGTGCCGATCCTGATCCTCAAGAAAGACCAGGTGCTGCTCACGATCCGCTCCCGCGATTTTTCGTTCGTGCTGGAGGAGAAGTTCGCCACGATCTTCTCGCTGCTGGAGCGTTTCCGCATCAAGACCAACCTGATCCACAACTCGGCCGTGAACCTGAGCCTGTGCGTCGATAACTCGTGGCATATCGACGAGGCGATCGAGGCGTTGCGCGAGGCGGGCTTCGACGTGATGAAGGCCGAGAACATGGAGTTGCTGACCGTGCGCGGCTATACCGACGAACTGTGGCGCAAATACGCCCGCGGCCCGCAGGTGTTCGTGCGGCAGGCGACGCAGTCCACCGTGCGCGTGGTGCGCAAGCGCAGTTAGCGGCGGGATCGGACGGGGATCGGCGGATGCGCCGTGCCTGTATAAAACCGGAAGCGGCCCCGCGGGGCCGCTTCCGGTTCGCTATTTTATTTCGGAGCCTTGCCGCATGTTGCGCAGCACCGTCCAGGTCGAATCGTCGCGGATCGCGCCGCTGCGTTTCATGTTCCAGATCGTGCGGGCGATGTATTTTTCGATGTCGCGCTGGAGGCGTTTGTAGAGCGGGCATTTGGTGTAGTTCTCGTTGTCGAGCAGTACGTCGCGGATCGAACGCAGCGAGTTGGTGTAGTTCGCCATCTCGTTCTTGAGCGCCACGCCCTGCTTCTTCGAAGCCGTGATCTTGGCGATCGACATCGCCCGCAGCTTCTCGCACACGGAGTTCAGCAGGATCATCACCACGTTGTCCATCAGCGTGTGCCCGTGCATGAACAGGTAGGCGTTCTCGGGTGTCAGGCCGCGCCCCCTGAGCTGCTCCTCGAACTCCTTCATCGGTTCGATCATCTTCGGGTTGCGCTTGCGGAGCATCTCCTCGCGTTTGGCCACGTTGCGCCGGAGCCATTCGAGCGTTTTTTCGCCGTTGTCCGCCAGGTCGAGGTAGCCGATGCGCACCGCCGACTTGAAGTCGATGAGCGGAAAGACGTTCTCCGAGGAGAGCTGCGCCGAGTAGGCGTACCAGAGGAACAGCGGGTAGATCGTGCAGGAATATTCATGCATGAAACGCACGAAATCGAAGATCCGGGTATCGTTCTTGGTGGCCTTGACGCAGACGTTGTGCAGCGAGGGGGCGTAGCAGAGGAAATTCTCGGTGGCGTAGGCGTAGGTGTGGAACATGTAGCGGGCGTTGTTGACCTCGCGCGACTGCTCCGTACGGTCGGCGAACAGGAAGTCGAAATCCGAGTCGACGCACAGGATCAGTTCGTCCGACGAGCGGGGGATCATGCCCATCAGCACCTTCTTACCCTTGGGCAGGTCGGCGCGGTTGGGAACCGAGATTTCGAAACGCATGTAGGGGTTCTGGAAGTGGTCGAAGATGCCGCGCCAGAAAGCCACGTCCTCGTAGCCTTCGACATAAACCCTCACGAGCCGCTGGTCGGGGTTGGCCGGCAGCGGTTTGGGCAGCTCTTCGAGCGTGGCCGGGCGCGTGAACGGGTTTAATTTGCGCAGTTTTTCGCGGAACTTTTTCGCCATACGCTAACAAAGGTAATATTTTATTATTTTTGCACAAAATAAGACGTCCTAAAAGGACGTTCGATTCCTACTATTCGAACAATATGGCAGACAACGATTGGAAAGCGAGGCTCGGGATGGTCTACTCGACCAACCCCGATTTTCAATATGACACCGGCACGGCCCAAGGGCCCGTGACATTGCCCCCGGCGCAGCAGGATCTGCGCGTGTGGCTCGACCGCAAGCAACGCGGGGGCAAGGTCGTGACGCTCGTCAGGGGATTTGTCGGGTGCGACGCCGACCTGCAGGAGCTGGCACGTCTGCTGAAAACCCGGTGCGGCGTGGGCGGCACGGCCAAGGACGGGGAGATCATCATCCAGGGCGACCACCGCGACCGCGTTGTGGAGATCCTCGCCAAGGGCGGCTACCGTTGTAAAAAAGCCGGCTCCTGAGATGCGCAGGCTGCTGTATACCGCACTGTTCTTGTGCGCCCTGGGCGTCGCGCCGAAAGCCCGGGCGCAGTATTACACGTGGGGTTCCGACCCCACGGGGCTGAAGTGGAGCACGATCCGCACGCCCGACGTGCGGATGATCTATCCCGATACCGTGTCGGGTGTGGCACGCCGCACGCTGTTTTACATCCGCACCGTGCAGCCCGACATCTCGTACGGGTTCCGCCACGGCCCCATGCGCATCCCCTTCGTCATGCACCCCGAGAATTTTCAGTCGAACGGGCTGGTGATGTACCTGCCCAAGCGTGTGGAGTTCCTCACTTCGCCGGCCATCGACGGCTATTCCATGCCGTGGTACAAACAGCTCGTGGCGCACGAATACCGCCATGCGGTGCAGTATAACAACCTGAATCGCGGCGTGATACGCGCCCTGAGCTATATCCTCGGGCAGCAGGGCTCGACTATCGGCCTGTTGTGCATGCCGATATGGGCGATGGAGGGCGATGCCGTGATGTCGGAAACCGCCATGTCGTCGTTCGGCCGCGGGTTGCAGCCTTCGTTCTCGATGGGCTACCGTGCCATGGGACGCGTGGGGCGCGATTACAAGGGGCGCCGCGACCGCCGCAACATCGACAAGTGGTTCTGCGGATCCTACCGCGACTATATCCCCGACCATTACGAACTGGGATACCAGATATGTTCTTATGCCTATGCGCGTTACGACGAGAACGTGTGGGACAGGGTGGCGTGGTTCGGTTCGCGCAACCCCTATATGCTGGCCACGACCCGTATCGCGCTTGAAAAATATTACGGCACGAATGTCCGTAAACTTTTTCGCGAGACCTTCGACGCGTTGGAATGTCATTGGGATTCGCTGCCCCGAACCGGGGACAGCGCCGCGCCGCTCGTGGCGATGCCCGAAGGAAACTACACGACCTACCAGTGGCCGCTGCCGCTCAGCGACACGACGCTGCTGGTGCTCAAGACCGATTACGACCGTCCGTCGCGTTTCGTACGGCTCGACACCCGTACCGGTGCCGAGGAGCCGGTGTGTTATACGGGGCTGGTCTCGACCCGCCCTGCGATGTACGGCGGGCGCGTATGGTGGACGGAGTACCGCCGTTCGAAGCTTTTCGAGCAGCGGGTCAACTCGCAGCTTTGCTACATGGATCTGGAGCGGGGGGTGGCACGTACCTTCGCCGGGCGGCGCAATGCGCTCTATCCGACGCCGGCACCCGGGGAACTGGCCTGGGTCGAGTATAATCCCGACGGGACTTATACGGTCGTAGTGCAGCGCGACGGGCAGCCCGAGCGGCGTTTCGGCACGCCCCGCCATACCGAGATACACGGGCTGGCGTGGGACGACGTGACGCTGGCCTACTATGTCATCGTGACCGACGACGCGGGCATGTGGCTCGGACGCATCGACGACGAAGGAGTGTCCCCCGTCACCCAAGGGGCTTATATCACGCTGAGCAACCTCAGGGCGGGCGGCGGGAAGCTCTATTACGGCTCGATCTCATCGGGCAGGGACGAAGCCCACTGCTACGACCTTATGGCCCGCCGCGAATACCGCATCACCACGTCGGCCTTCGGTTCGTTTTCCCCGGCGCCGTGGCACGACGCCGCGGACGGCGAAGGGGTGTTGCTGACCACGTATGACCGCAGGGGGTACCGCGTCGCCGCACAGCGGGTCGCGGACAGTACGCTGATCCCGGTCGCCCCCTCGAAGCTGCCGCTCAACGTCGTGAACCCCGAACGCAAGCGCTGGGACGTCGTGAACCTCGACACGGTGCGGTTCACCGGGGCCGATTCGCTGCGCCAGTGCGGCACGTTCCGCGCCAGGCGCTACCGCAAGGTGCCCAACCTGGTGAACGTACACAGCTGGATGCCCGTGGCGTTCAATCCCTTCGATGCCGTGGACGAGCATAATATCAACCTCAATCTGGGCGTTACGCTCCTGTCGCAGAACCTGCTGTCGAATACCGAGGCCTATGCCTCCTACGGCTGGAACCGCAACGAGGGTTCGCTCTTCAACCTCGGGGTCCGTTACTTCGGGCTGGGCGTGCACCTCGACTTGGATGCGTCGTACGGCGGCAACCAGCTCTTCTATTCGCTGGTGTCGTACGATCCGAAGACGGGCGACCCCATTTACCAGAAGCGTCCCAGTCCCGACAAATACTACTCCATAGGGCTCTCTGCGACGCTGCCGCTCTATTTCCAGCGGGGGTATCACACCCGCCAGCTGTCGGTGTCTGCCGGCTGGAACTATTCGAACGGCATGGTCGCCAACCTCGACAAGATCGAATGGGACGGCGGGCAGATCACCAATATCCAGCGCATCGGTTTCCGCAAGGGACTGCACAAACTCTCGTTCGGGCTCGGTTATTCCGACCAGGTGCGCATGGCGCACCGCGACTTTGCACCCCGGTGGGGCTATACGCTCAGCACGCTGTATACGTTCAACCCCGCGAACGTGCATTTCAGCGACCTGATCTCGTTCTTCGGTCAGGCCTACCTGCCCGGCCTGGCCGCCCACAACTCGCTGAAAGTGGCGGCCACCTACCAGACTTCGGTCGGCGGCTACAAGTTCCCGGCGGGCTATGCGCCCCTGAGCTATAAGTCGACGCGGCTCATCCCGCGCGGCTTCTCGTCGGCCGACATCGTGTCGAACAATTATACGGCCGTGTCGCTCGATTACCAGCTGCCGGTGTGGTATCCCGAGGGCGGCATCGGGTCGGTGCTCTATTTCAAGCGTATCCGGTTCAACGCAGGCGGCGATTACGCGCAGTTCCGCCGCCCTGCGGGCAAAGGCATGGATTGGCGGCGGATATGGTCGGTCGGCGGCGACATCGTGTTCGATATCAATGCTTTCCGCCAGCCTGCGTCGGCGACGTCGACCTTCAAGCTGTCGGTCTACCATCCCAGCACCGGGGGCGTCTGGTGGGCCGCGGCCGTGGGGCTGCCGTTCTGATTGTAATAAATTTTGTATCTTTAGCGCAAATTTCAGGCCTATGGCACAAAGGAAAAAGGCGGGCATCAGCCCGAAAACGATAAAATGGATATGGGGGGTGATCTTCGCACCCTTTGCGTTGCTGGCGGTCATGTTGCTGCTGACGGCCCTGGGGCTGTTCGGGCGCATGCCTTCGTTCGAGGAGCTGGAGAACCCGCGCAGCAACCTGGCCACCGAAATCTACTCCGAGGACGGCAAGGTGATCGGTTCCTTCTTCGTGCAGAACCGTTCTTATGTGCAGTACGAAGACCTTTTCCCGGCCGATTCGGCATTCCACATCCGGCTCGACGGGCATGACGTGCCGCCGATCGTCGCGGCGCTGATCGCAACCGAAGATGCCCGTTTCCGCACCCATTCGGGGATCGACATCCCTTCGCTGGCACGTGTGGCGGTGAAAACCGTACTGTTGCAGAATACGTCGCAGGGCGGCGGTTCGACCATCACGCAGCAGTTGGCCAAGAACCTTTTTCCGCGCGACACGGTGCGCAACCGGGGGCGTATCGTCCGTTCGTCGAAACTCGTCGTGTCGAAACTCAAGGAGTGGATCACGGCGCTGAAGCTCGAATACAACTATACGAAGGAGGAGATCGCCGCCATGTACCTCAATACGGTCGAATACGGTTCGAACGCCTATGGCATCAAGTCGGCGGCGCAGACCTTCTTCAACAAGGAGCCGCACGAACTGAACGTGCAGGAGGCGGCCGTGCTGGTGGGGGTGGTGAACGCCCCGACGCGCTATTCGCCCGTGCGCAACCCCGAGAACGCCCTCGCGCGGCGGAACCTGGTGCTTTCGCGCATGGAGGATGCCGGGGCGCTGACACGCAAGGTGCGCGACTCGATCAGCGCCCTGCCGATCGTGCTCAACTACAAGCCCGTGTCGCATAACGAGGGCACGGCGACCTATTTCCGCGAGATGCTGCGCCTTGTGATGAACGCCGAGCGCCCCAAGCGCAACCAGTTCTACACCGAATGGGATTACGACCAGGCCGTGAAGGAGTACGAGGAGAACCCGCTCTACGGCTGGTGCCGCAAAAACCGCAAGGCCGACGGTACGCCCTACAACATCTACCGCGACGGGCTGAAGATCTATACGACGGTCAACTCGACGATGCAGAAATATGCCGAACAAGCCGTGCAGAAGCAGATGCAGAGCGTGATCCAGCCCCGTATGGACGCGCAATACCGCAATACGAAGACCCTCTTCATCGACGCGACGCGCGAGGAGAGGGAGCGGATCATGCGGCATGCCATCCGTTATTCGGATCGCTACCGCGAGATGGAGGATGCCGGGGCGAGCGCGAAGCAGATCATGGCGGCGTTCGACAAGCCCTGTTCGATGAAGGTCTTCACGTACCGGGGCGAGCGCGACACGCTGATGACCCCGCGCGATTCGATCCTGCACCACAAACGGATCATGCGCGCGTCGTTCGTGGCGCTCGATCCCCGCACGGGGTATGTCAAGGCGTATGTCGGCGGGCCCAACTTCCGCTATTTCAAGTACGACATGGCCAAGCAGGGCAAGCGGCAGATCGGATCGACCATCAAACCCTTCGTCTATACGTTCGCCATCGACCACCTGGGGCTGACGCCCTGCACGATGGTGCCGAACCTGCCCGTGACGATCGAGACGGCCAACGGTACGGCCTGGTCGCCCAAGGAAGCGGGCAAGGTCGAGTACGACGGCGTGATGCACCCGCTGCGCTGGGGGCTCGCCCGCAGCCGCAACAACTACTCGGCGTGGATCATGAAGCAGGCCAAGCAGCCCGCCGCCGTGGCCGACTTTATCCATAACATGGGCATACGCAGCTTTATCGACCCCGTGCCGGCTCTCTGCCTCGGTTCCTCGGAGTCGAACGTCTTCGAGCTGGTGAGCGCCTTCTCGACCTTCGCCAACGAGGGCGTGCATACCGATCCCATCTTCGTGACGCGCATCGAGGACAGGCAGGGCAACGTCATCGCCAACTTCATCCCCCAGTCGCAGGATGCCGTGAGCGAGCGCACGGCCTATACGATGCTGACGATGTTGCAGGACGTGGTCAACTCGGGTACGGCCGGGCGGCTGAAATGGCAGTTCGGGCTCAACGACATGGAGATCGGCGGCAAGACGGGCACTTCGAACAAGAACCGCGACGCATGGTTCATGTGCGTAGCGCCCAAACTGGTGGCCGGCGCGTGGGTCGGTGGCGAAGACCAGGCAGTGCATTTCGTGGCGGGCGGCGAGGGCAGCGTGATGGCGCTGCCGATCGTGGGCGACTTCATGAAACGGGTCTATGACGACGGGCGCCTCGGCGTGAGCCGCGCCGACCAGTTCATCCGTCCGGCGATGATGCCGCGCTACGACTGCGACGAGGAGGTCGACCCCGACGAACGCCCTACGGAGCCCGGGATCGCCGAGGACGACAATTTCTTCGATTGACAGGGTTGCCGATGGATATGGCGAAGGGGCGGATCTCAGATCCGCCCCTTCGCGTTTTTTCCTGCGGGGAGCCTGCCGGGAGACATCTTTACGGGATGTCCCGCCGTGCAGCCTGCCCCGGGTTACTCTTCGGCCCGGAAGGGAACCTTCACGTCGTGGGGCATGGTAACGGCAGTTGCGGCCTGCTGTTCTTCGATGCCCATTGCGTTGGCTACCGAACGTCCCGACGGCCCGTAGTCCGTGGATTTGCGTACCATCGTGTAAGGCCCGACGAAGAAATCCTGGTAGGTGTAGGGATCCATGGCCTGCAAGTAGTAGTTCGACCCGTTCTTGACGTTCCAGAAGTCGGCGGACACGATCGTGAACGTACCGCCGCCGGAGAGCGAACCCTCACGGCCCGTGATGTTGCCCTTGCCTTCCCCGTCCGGTTTCGCGTAGAGCAGGTACGCACTCGTGTTGAGCAGCCCGTAGGCGTTTGTCTGGTGGTTGAGGATACGCGGGAGCAGCGTCAGTGCCCCGCCGTCGCCGAGCGTGCCGACCTCGCGTTTGAACAACTGGAAGCCTTTGGTCGAACTGACGTAATTCGCATCGACTTCGTAGTCGTCCTTGATGACCGTATAACCCCATCCCCGTACGAGATAGGTGCCGTCGATCGTCCTCGGACGGATTTCGATGTCGAAGCTGTACGCGGTCTTCGATTTCTCGGACGAGGTCGATGTGACAGTCCATGTACCCAGCCATGCCTTGTACCCGTCGGCTATCGTATCCGGCAGTGTGCCCGTCGTCACGCTCTGGCGGAATATCTTGGTCGTTGAGGCCATGGTCGTTGCGTCGATACCGAAACCGACGAGGATATATTCCGCTTGGTCGTACAGGTAGTTGAACGTGAGTGTTTTCTCACCCGAGTAGAGGTCGCCGGCCGCAAGCAGGTCGCAGATCGCGTTCCGCAGTTGCTTGTCGGTATAACCTGCGATCTCTGAAGGCAGGAACGCCGCCACGTAGTAAGTGTCGGAATTGGATGGGGTTACAGTCACTTTGACCGTATTGAAGGTCGTTTCGACCGCCCCGTATGTGAGGATATTGTCCGAGGTAACGGGTTTGGGGCCCGAAATGATGAACGAATCGTCCTCGTTGGCAAAATAGTACTCCTCCTTCAGATCGAGCTTCTGGGCTGTGACCCCGTTGATCGTCAGCGGTTCGTACAGCTCGATGCCGGTCTTGGTGTAGATGAACGGCGCGGCGTAGCTTTCGATGCCTTTGTCGGTTTCCTGCCTGATCGTGAGGTTCCGGTAGAGGAACTTGCCCTCCGAGGTGGTGATACACTCCAGCGAGTCGCCCTTGACGACGCAGACATAAGAGGGGAACTCCATGTCCGAGGCAGCGTTCTTGTATGCCTGCATTTCGGATGCCCAGTCGCTGGTTTCCAGCGGCGTGAGGGTGTAGAGGCTTCCCGATTTGACACCTCGCAGCATCACCTTTTCGGGTGTTGCGCTCAGGACAGTCCACAGGTAGTCGCCTTCCAGCCCCTTGTAGTTCGACCCGTACCCGTCCGGATTGCGCGGGTGGGCGAAATAGTTGATCAGCTCGTTTTTCGTGTCGATCGCCAGCGTGGGACCCGCTTCCTGCCCTACGGAATAGAGGCTGGTGGCGGTCGTCGACGCGCTTTCGATCTCCGAGCTGACGGTTACCGTGCCGTCGTCGAATTTGAAGAAAAGGTTGAACCCCCCGAAGGTCTGTGTGGGGTTGGGGTAGTATTTCACGGCCCAGCCGTTCTCCGCGCCTTCGAGCACGGAGATGGCGTTCTTGACGGCCTCTTCGATCCGGGCGCTGGCGCTTTTGTCAAAATAATCCTCCTCCTCTTTCAGGCACGAACTCAGCACCAGGGGGAACAGCCCCAGAAGTATTATCGCTAATTTTTTCATGGCTCAGTTTTTTTTAGTTAGTCGTCGAGGGATTCCAGATCCATGTCGGGGACTTCGTCCGCACGGCGCAGTACCGACTCGCGCAGTTCGTCGATGTTGATGTTCCAGCTGTTTTGCAGGTAGTTGCGGACGATCTCGAATTTCTGGTTGATGATGGCCGCACCGTCGGCGCCGGCCGTCGTGAGCAGTTTGTCCCAGGCTTCCTGCGGGCGGGTGACGTAGATCGAGATCAGTTCGACGAAGTCTTCCGTATCTTCGGAGCCTGCATAGCGGCTGATCAGCCCGACCTGGAGTGCCGAGGCGTCCGTTTTGTAGGTATCCCAGCAGGAATCGCCCACATAGAGCGTTCCGGTGATCTCCTTGAAGTCGGTGGTATAGGGCTTGGTCTGGTTGAGGATGTGCCCGAACTCGTGGTGGATCGTCTTGAAGTAGTTCGTGCTGGCGTCGATCGAGGCTATTTGCAGGGCATCCACATTGAAGAGCGTGATCTTCTTGCCTCCTTCCGCCGTGCCGAGGATGATCGAGCCGTTGCTCTTGTAGGCCGGCGAACCGGTGAGGAAGATGATCTTCGGGAAGTAAGCACGGATGAAGTCCCGGCTGCCCGTCACTTCGTCATAGGGCTCAAGGCAGAGTGCGATGACCAGCTTGGCCAGCGCGATCGACTGGTTGTAATCGGCGGGCGTCAGGTAGTAACCCATGCTCGACTCGATGTCCGTGTAGCGGTATTGGAATTCGATGTTGTAGGGCGCGAGGTAATGCCTGTCGAGCCAACGGTCGAAATCGTTTTGCACGACTTGCGGCGGCTGGATCACGCTCGTGGAACTCAGGTCGTCTTCCGAGCAGGCTGCGAGTACCGCGGGGAAGAGAAGCAATACGAGGAAATATATGAGGTTCTTTTTCATAATCGAAAATCTTTTTTATCGTTTTTACCGGGGGTTGGCCGTCAGTCCGGCGGCGATGACGTCGGGCGGCAGTTGCAGGCAGCGGCGCGGGTCGCGGTTGCCGCCTTCGTCGGTCATCGTGTCGGTCACCTTGACCAGAGTATCCTCGTCCTGGTCGATCAGGCGGCGGTAAAGGGTGATTCCGTAGCGGCGGGTGTCGAACCAGCGCATGCCCAGGTGCATGAATTCGATGCGACGCATGAAGAGAATCGCATGGATCATGTTCTCCTGCGTGCCGGGGTCGATAACGAAGCCCGGGTTGAGTTTTTTCTTGGCCGTACGATACATGTTCTTCAGGTCGTCCTCGGGTTTTTCGGGATCCTTGGGCGTCATGTCGTAGCCCAGGGCATCTGCCCATTTGTTGATCGACTCTTCGGTCAGTCCTTTGTAGTAAGAGGCGGTGAGCTGGTTCTGCGCCCACATGTTCATGTCGGCCAGGGCGGCCGGATAGTCCTTTTTCATGATATAGGCCTCGGCACGGTTGAGCAGCGCTTCGTCGCCGCTGGCCACCACGAACAGCGAGTGGGTGAAGCCGATGGCCTGCACGGGGTCGGAGTATTCGAAGAGGTACGGCACCCGCGGAAGCAGGTAGCGCCCTGACCCGTATACCCATGTGCGGAGCTTCCAGCCGTACTTGCTGCCCAGGGGGCTCATCGTGGTCGCGGATGTCTCGATCGTCTCGTAGGCGGCGATCGACTTGCCGTGCGTGTAACGGTTCTGGCTCCCGTAGTTGCAGAAAATCGCGCCGGCATTGGAAAGTCCCGTCGAGATAAGGTAGTTGGCTTTCAGCGACGTGGAGTTGTACGCTTTCGAAATGTCGTTCAGCGGGTTGCGCGGGAATGCGGCCAGGTAATCGAGGTCGCGGAGCTGCGATTTGGGATCTGACCCGAGCGCCATGCTTGCGTATTTGATGGCGTTGTCCCAGTCCTCGTGGAACAGGAAGACGCGCGATGCGAAGCAGCAGGCGGCCTTGTAGTTGAAATGGTACTTGGGAGCCGAGTAGATCGCGTCGTCGATGAGCGGGATGCCGGTTTCAATGTCCTCGATCATCTTTTCGTAGACCCCGGCTACCGTTCCCCGGCTGTATTTCGGGTTCAGCTCGGTTTCGGCGTGTTCCATATAGGGTACTCCGAGGTCGTCCGGGTGGTTGGTGTTGTAATGCATGCAGAACATGTTGACCAGTACCCAGTGGGCGTATGCGCGGCAGATGAGCGCCTCGCCTTTGGCGGCCTGGAGCTTGGCTGTCTTGGCACCGCCCAGTTCCTCGATGGCCGCGAGCGCCTGGTTGGCCGCGGCGATCGCCGTATAGGCATCGCCCCATACCGCGTTGGGGTTTTCATTGGTTTCGACCGAACTTACTTCCTGCCAGTTGTAGAGCTCTTCCTGAAGTTGGTTGTAACTCTTTATCGAACCATAGTCGTCGACGTTGTCCGACGAGAACTCGGCGCACATGTTATAAGTATTGTCCGGGTAGGCCGACACCAGCATCTTGACGACCTTTTCTTCGGTATCCAGTTCGGCGCGGCTGTCGGGCATCTTGTCCAGGAAATCGTCGCATGACGCGAAGGCAATGGCAGCCAGCGCGAGGCCGAACGTATAGAATATGCTTTTTTTCATCTTGTTGTTCTCTTTGAAGTGTTAGGGACTATAAGCCGATGCGGATGGTCAGCGTGAACTGGCGGGGAACCGGTGCCGCGACACCTCCGGTGTTGAAGAACTCCGGATCCTGGCCGTTGAGTTTCTTGTCCGCGTAGATCAGGAAGAGGTTGGTCGCCTGAAATTTTACGGAGAGGCTCTGGAACTTCAGCTTCGAGATCAGCTTTTTCGGGAAATCGTAGGTCAGCGATATCTCCTTCATGCGGATGAAGTCGCCTTTGGCGATGCGAGCCGTCGAATAGTTGTAGGCGCTGTAAGCGCGCGACAGGTTGTTGTTGTCGTGGTACATGCGCTGGGAAAGGATCGTCGGGATGTTTGTTTTCTTTTCGTCGCCCGTTACCATCCAGCGGTTCTTGAATTCGCGCGGCATAGCCGTGAGATCCGAATAGTAAGACTTGAATACGGGGTTGAGGCGCACCACGTTGCCGAACGAGTAGGTGATGAAGACGTTCAGTTTAATTCCTTTCCATTGAAATATATTGCCGAACGATCCCATGTCGGTCGGGTCGACCGAACCCGAGTACTGGAGAAAAGAGAGGTTTTCACGCTCCTGGAAGTTGATGCCGGTCGTCGAGATGTCGCCGTTCTGGTCGAGGAATGTCGGGAGACCGATCTCGTTCAGCCCCATGAAGGGGATCGAGAAAAGCGACCGTACGGGGTAGCCTTCCAGCGTGAACCCGCTGCCCGCCACCAGATCCATCACGCGCACTGAGGTCTCGAGTTTGCTCACCTCGTTGTGGATGTGCGAATAGATGAAATCGGTCGTCCAGCTGAAATTCTTGGTTTTGATGTTCTTGGTCGAAAGGCTGATTTCGATGCCGTTCGATTTCATCTCGGCGACGTTGCCCTTCTTCTTGATGATACCGCCGATGCCCTGCGTTGTCACGTCGCCGATCAGGTCGAAGTTGTTACGTTTGTACCAGTCGACTACCAGGTTGATGCGGTTGTTGGCAAAGCCCATGTCGGCCCCGATGTTGAGCTCGTGTTTCTTCTCGTAGGTGAGCGACGAGTTCTCGAGGTCTTCGATCTTCAATCCCGATTCGCCGTCGCCGGCCGACGGCCTCCAGGGGGTGTAGGCGTTGATCACCACGCGCGAGTTGGTCACCGTCGACGGGCCGCGGTCGGCAGTGAGCGAATAGGACGCCTTCAGCGACAGGTGCGACAGCGCGGGCTGTGCCTTCTGGAACCAGGACTCTTCGTGCAGGTTCCATGCGCCCGAAATATTCCAGGTGGGCAGCCAGCGCGACTTGCGCGACTTGCCGAGCTTGTTGGTGCCTTCGTAGCGGAACGTGCCGTTTACGGTATAGCGCCCTTTGTAGGAATAGGTGCCGTTGAAGTAGTAGGCGTTGTTGCGGTAGTAGGTGTCGCCCAGCGTGTAGTATTTAGACCCTTCTTCCTGTCCCTTCTTGAAGATCCGGTAGTCGTAGAACGGCGTCATGCCCATGTCGTATTGCAGGCCCCAGCCGCGGAACCAGGTGTTGTGGCGGTCGGCCGAGTTGACCTCCATACCCGCGAACAGGTTGATGATGTGGGCGTTCTTGATCGTCGTGTTGTAAGTCGCCGTAAGACGGAAGTCGTACGAGTACATCTTGCGGTCGTCACGTTCGTAGATGCCGCCCACCGGCAATACGACCTCTTTTACGGCATAGGGGTTGTCGGGATCCTTATAGAGGAACGGGTTGTTGTTGCGCACGGTCGTCGGGGAGTCGGTGCGGTAGGCCGTCGCCTGGTTCGATTCGTCGGTAATGTGGTGTTCCTGCACCGTCGCGTTGTATTTCACGGCGGCCAGCGCAGCCAGCTCGAGTCCCTTGACGGGCTCCCACTTCAGTTCGGCCTGGAATTTCGTGTCCACCACGTCCAGATCCATGTAGTTGGCATCCAGTTCGTGGAGGATGTTGAAGGGGGCGTAGTTGCGCGTGTAATAGGCGTCTTTGTCCAGCGTACGCGAGGTGTTCATGGCGTACGAATAGGGGTTGATGTCGAAGTCGCGCTTCACGGTGCCCGTTACGGCGTCCGTAGTGCTGGAAAGCGTTCCCGGCGCTTTCTGTTTACGGTAGGACGCATTCGAGATCAGGTTGAGGGTGAGGTTGTCCAGAATGTTATAGGTCGCGTTGAGGTTGGCCGTGTAGCGCGAAACCTTGCTGGTCTTCGTCCATCCCGGGTCGTACAGGGCGCTCAGCGAAGCGTAGTAGGACGATTTCTCGGTTCCGGAAGTGAGGCTCACCGAGTGGCTGTGCATGATATTGTTGTTGAACAGCGCCTGGAACCAGTCCGTATTGCGGTATTCGGCCGAACGCAGATAGCCTGTGATCGCTTCGGGCGTATTCTCCATCAGGGAGGCGGAGATCAGGTTGTACATCCTGCCGTAAACGCCGCTCTCGGAACGGTTGGCCGTTTCGGCGAGGTTCAGCCAGCCCTTTTTGCGCATCTCTTCGTAAACGGCCATCTGATCCTGCGAATTCATGATGTTGAATTCGTTGTACGAGGGGATCATGCGGTAGGTGAACTCACCGGTGTAGTTGATGCGGCTGACGCCTGCACGGCCTTTCTTGGTGGTGATGACGATGACGCCCGCCATGGCGCGTGCGCCGTAGATCGAGGTGGCAGAACCGTCTTTGAGGATGTTGAAACTTTCGATATCCTCGGCATTCAGGCCTGCGATGGCCGAAGAGATCAGTGTCGTGGCGTCGCCCGACGAGAGCGCATCGGCGTCGATGTCCACCACGTCTTCCATAATGATGCCGTCGACGACCCACAGCGGTTTCGAGCTTCCGAAGATCGACGTGGCACCGCGGACGCGGATCTTGGGTGCGGTACCGAATGTACCGGAAACATTCTGGACGGAGACGCCGGCCGAACGGCCTTCGAGGCCGCGGCTGATGTCGGCCATGCCGGAAAGTTTCACGTCATCGGCGACGAGCTGGTCAGATGCCCCGGTGAAGAGGCGCTTGTCCGTCTTGGTCATACCCGTGACCACGACTGCTTCCACGGCCTGGGCATCGGGTTCGAGCTTTATACGGACATTGGGGGTGATGGCTATTGTCCGGGTCTTATAACCCACATAGGAAACCTGTAATTCCCCCCCCCTCCGGCGGGAAGGTCTTTGAGTACAAACTCACCATTGACATCGGTCGAAGTGCCGAGTGTCGGGCTGTCTTTCACGATCACGGTCGCCCCGATTACCGGGGTGTCGTTCTCGTCGACAACGCTACCCCTGACCGTTCTGGTCTGGGCCGACGCTGCCGCCATGAAGAAGACTGCCATCAGCGATAGGAGAATCTTTCGTCTCATAGGCAATAATTATTAATTAAAGGATTAAGTATGGGGGCCTTTGCAGGCCGGGTTTGAAAACGAGCAAACATTCCCTGTACGGAGACGGGAGCGAGTTCCGTGTACGGTTCGCGGGGATTGTAGCGTGCCGGAAAGGTTGCTGGCGGCGGTTTGCCGTGGCAAACGGATTTTCCGGGAGCCGCAAATTACGGGATCGCCCGTGTGGGCAGGTTTCCGTAAGCAGACATTCGTAGAGTTGATGGAGGGTGCCGAATCCGGGGCAATGAACCGTCCGGGTGTTTGCGAAGCAGGATGGTCGGCAGTTCGACTGTGGCCGTTGAATACCGGAGGATTCGGCGTGGCGGAGAGTGTTCCCCTTTTATTGCCTTTATATTAAAGGTCCCTTATATACAAGGTTGTTTCCGGCGAAAATACGGAAGGCGGCCTGTGCCGCCGGACAAATCTGGCACTTAATCACTTTCCGCGAATCTCCCGTGCGGAGCGGCAACGAGTAGAAATTTTTCATGGCTTCCAGATTTTTGATGGGTGTTCTGTCCTGCCGGTAAATTTTTAGTATATCCGGTTATACAAAATTATGTTTTTGTATCCTTTGTGGAGTATGAATTCATCTGAAAATAGTATGATTATATATCGGAAATGCGGTTGTTATGCCCTGATTTATTGCCGATTTGCTTTCTTTTCCCTATTTTTACATGGAAACGGAGTATGTTTTTATCTAACCGTCTTATGCACCTGAGGTATCTGTTGCTGGTCGCCGTGTGCGTCGCGGTACCGGCGTTGTCCCAGAATATTTGCCGTATCTCGCACCGCGAGGGGTTTTCGAATTGTTCCATCCTCTCGCTTGCGCAGGATGCGGACGGATATGTCTGGGCCGGGAGTTGTGACGGACTGAACCTTTGGGACGGGCATTATGCCCGGAACTTCCGGCTTTCCGGTAACCTGGTGCAGGAGATCGTCGCTACGGACGACGGCTACCTGTGGGTGCGCACCAACTATGGGGTCGACCGGGTCGATGCACGGGCCCGAACCGCCGAACTGCATGCCGACTTCCCGCGTGTTTACCAATATACGGCACGGAGCCGTGACGAGGCGTTCTTCCTGTATAAAGGGCGTTTGTACGGGTATGTCGCCTCCGAGTCGCGTTTCGAACCGCTCTGCGGAGTCGATGCCGACGATGTATTGCGCATTTGCCTCGACCCGGACGGGGTGCTCTGGTTCGTGCGGCGCGACGGCATGGACTGCGCTCCGGTAGTTTATGACGCCGAGGGGCGTGCGGTGCTGGGGGCGTGGAAACACATTCCGGTGCGCAACGGTATTTCGTTCGTCCGCTATGACGGTGACCGCACGGTCTATTTCGTCGACGGTGCGGGCCGCCTCTGCCGTTTCGATACCGAGCGGCAGTTGACGTCGGCCATCTGCGGGCTCGCGCAGGAACTGGAACGGCGCGGGGAGCTTGCGGCCGTTATCCGCGACGGGGACGACTATGTATTGGCGTTCGAAATGGGCGGGGTGTTGCGCCTCCATGCTTCCGGGTCGGAATCCGGGGGCTATACGCTGCGGGAGATAGATGTCGCTTGCGGCGTTTTCTCGCTGCTCAAGGATTGGAACCAGGATATCGTATGGATCGGGACGGACGGCAGCGGCCTGCTCCGCCAGTCGGCCGGGGATATCGCGGTACGCTCCATAACCTATGACATGCTGCCTTACAAGCTTACCAAACCGATCAAGGCGCTGTTCGTCGACGAGCGCGGCAACCTGTGGGTCGGGACGAAGAACGACGGGATCCTGTGCATCCGCGATTTCCATGCACAGCGGGCGTTCGGACGGGAAAATACCCGGAATTTTATAGCCGAGAATACCGCCCTGCGTAAGAATTCAGTCTATGCCTTTGCCGCGAGCCGGCGCGGTGTGCTGTGGATCGGGGGCGACGGCGGGGTGTGCTATTATTCCTATGGCGACGGACGCATCCATGCCCTGGCGGGCTGTGAGCAGTTGGCGAATGTACACGGCTTGCACGAAGATGCTGCCGGGGTGCTGTGGGCGGCAACGATCGGTAGCGGAGTATACCGCATCGAGCTTGCAGGCCACGCAGGCGCCCCCGTTGCCCGGCTGGCCGAGTCCGTGGATCTGGGGAGCCGGGAGCGGAGCCGGAATTTCTTTTTCTCGTTCTGCGAGGAGTCCGATTCGACGTTGTGGTTCTGCAACCACGGCATCGGGGCGGTGCGATACCATAAATACGCACGCCGGGGCGAGGTGATCCCGCTGGACGGACGCCGTGGGTTGGCCGCGAACGACGTGACGGTCGCCGTGCGCTGTTCCGACGGGACGCTCTGGTTCGGAACGGGGTGCGGCATGGGGTGTTACCGCCCCGGGGAAGGGGCGGTTGCCGTCGAGTTCGCCCACGACCAGTTGCAGGCCGGGGTGATTCACGGACTGCTGGCCGATTCGCTCGACAATGTCTGGGCCGCCACGAATGCCGGGATTGTCCGCTATAATCCGGCTGCGCACCGTTCGGTGGCCTATGGCGCTTCGTACGGGCTGGAGGTCGTGGAGTTCAGCGACGGTGCTTATTTTTACGACCGCCGTGCCGGGAAGCTGCTGTTCGGCGGCATCAACGGTTTGGTCGTGGTCTCGGGCGGCGAGTCGCTGCACCGGGGGTATATGCCCCCGGTGCGGTTTCGGGATGTGACCATCGACGGCACGGATCACAGCATTTCGAAGCTGATGCGCAAGGGCAAACTGGTGCTTACCCACCGGCAAGGGGCTTTCGGTCTTTCGATCGTGGCGCTGGACTATATCAACGGCGGCAACTATTCGTACCTGTATAACCTCGAGGGGTTCGACAGCCAGTGGAATGACAACCGCCATAACAACCGGCTGCTTTTCGCCAACCTTCCGCCCGGCAATTATTCGCTCAACGTCCGCTACCGGAACAATATGACCGGGGAGCTGAGTCCCGTAGGCCGGCTGGCGATCCGGGTGTTGCCGCCGCCCTATGCTTCCGCTTGGGCATGGGTGGTGTATGGTACGGCCGCGTGTGTGTTTGTTGCGTTCACGGGGCGCTATCTGGAGCGCCGCCGCCGTGAACGCATGCACAGGCGGCAGGCGCTTTACGACCAGCACTCCAAAGAGCTGCTCTACGAGTCGCGTATCCGTTCGTTTGCCAGCCTGACCAACGAACTTTCGGTGCCGCTGACGCTTATCAACGGTTCCTGCCAGCAGATCCTGGAGTGCGGGGCCTCCGACGGCTTCGTGCTCCGGCAGGTGGGATTCATTCATCGCAATGCCCTGAAATTGAAAGATCTGACCTGTTTGCTTAATGAGCTCAGGGCGGCCGGGGCGGCGGATCGTCCCGACGACGTCGAGCTGCTCGATGTCACCCGGATGTGCAACGGACTGGTGCAGACTTTTGCCGAGTATGCCGAAACACACAAGGTAGGCTACCGTACCGAGGTGGGGGAAGGTATGCTCTTCCCCTCGGCGCGCGGTACGTTGAGCATGGTGCTGAATATCGTGCTGTCCAATGCCTTCCGGCGCTCGGAGACGGGCGGGGAGGTTTTCTTCGGTGTATCCGTTGTACAGGATAGGCTGCGGGTTGTGGTTTCCAATCGTGGGGAGGGCGTAGATCTGGGGCAGATCGAGTTCCTCTCCGACCGTTACCGGCTGCTGGACTATCTGGAAAGCCGCGGTAAGGGCGGCCTTTCGCAGAAAGGGGATATGGAGCTGGCGATCTGCCACAACCTGGCAGCGAAGCTGGGCGGGGAGTTCCGGATCGCATCGGAAGGCGACGTTACGACTGTCACGTTGTCGTTTCCCGAACTGGAGATCGCCCGGGTAACGCAGCCAGTCCTGCAGGTGGACATGGCTTCCGACCGGCAGTTCGGGATGCCCGGCGCCCCGGCTGTTTCCGCCGTAACCTCCCGCGATGCGTTGCCGACGATGCTCGTGGTGTGCGAAGACCCCGACATGGCTTCGTTCCTCGCGCAACTCTTCGCCGGCGCCTATGACCTTAAGGTCATGGGAGAGCTCGGGCAGGCTGCGGAGCAACTGGGGACGTTGCGGCCGCAGGTCGTCATTTGCAGTGCGGTGACGCTCGATCCGGCCATGACCGGTGTGATCCGGCATATCCGCAGGAGCAGGCACATGGCACAGGTGCCGGTCATCCTGCTGACGTCGGCCTCGCGTTCCGGGATGAAGATCGAGGGACTGGAGTCGGAGGTGGACATCTGCCTGGCCTTCCCCTTCGACATCGCGCACCTGAGAAACGTCGTGGGGCAGTTGCTGCGCCGTTATGAATCGCTGAAGGATTACGGCCGTTCGGCATACAGCGCGTTCGACCTGGCGCAGGGGCACCTGCTCCACAAGGAAGACAAGGTTTTCCTGGACAGGATGCTCGAGATCATCCACGGCAATATCCTCGATACGTCGCTTTCCACGCAGTTCATCGCAGACCGGATGGGGATGAGCCTGCCCAACTTCTATCGCAGGCTGGGGGGCGTGACCGATCGAACCCCGGCCTGCATCATCCGGGAATACCGGCTCGGTCTGGCCGAACAGCTGCTGGTGACCACCCGGCTGTCGATTGACGAGATCATTTACAAATCGGGTTTCTCGAATCGTAGTACTTTCTTCCGGGGGTTCGTGCTCCGTTTCGGATGTACGCCGAAGGTGTACCGCGAACAGAAAGTCAGTGAGGCGATGGAAACGGATGCAGGGCCGGGCACAGAGGCGGGAGTGGAAGCCGAGACAACCTGAGGTGGCTGTTCATCGCGCCGGCCGCGCGTTTCGCGGCGGGGCGGGGCCGCGCTTTTTTGTTATTAGGCCCGAAATCGCTATATTTGCCTCCGGAGTTTCCGTGTACGGTTCGTCCGAGCGGGAACGATGGTCATTTTTTAACGATATCAACATGAAAATTGCGATTGTGGGCGCCAGCGGGGCTGTGGGCCAGGAATTTTTGAAAATTTTGGAGGAACGCGACCTGGGGATCGACTCCCTGTTGCTGTTCGGTTCGGAACGCAGTGCGGGACGGACGTACAAATTCCGCGGAGAAGATATTACCGTCAAGCTGTTGCAGCACAACGACGATTTCAAGGGGGTGGATTTCGCCCTGACGTCGGCCGGTGCCGGGACATCGCGCGAGTTTGCAGAGACGATCACCCGGCATGGAGCCATTATGATCGACAATTCGAGCGCCTTCCGCATGGATGCCGATGTGCCCCTGGTGGTGCCCGAGGTCAATCCCGGCGATGCGAAGGACGCTCCGCGCCGCATTATCGCCAACCCCAACTGCACGACGATCCAGATGGTCGTGGCGCTGAAGGCGATCGAGGATCTCTCGCACATCCGCCGCGTACACGTTTCGACCTACCAGTCGGCCAGCGGGGCAGGCGCCGCGGCGATGGACGAACTGGTCGCGCAGTATGCCGAGCTGGGCGCCGGCAGGCAGCCTACGGTCAGCAAGTTCGCATTCCAGCTGGCCTACAACGTAATTCCCCATATCGACGTGTTCACCGATAACGACTACACGAAGGAGGAGATGAAGATGTTTCACGAGACGCGCAAGATCATGCATTCGGACATCGCCGTGTCGGCGACGTGCGTGCGCGTGCCGGTGATGCGTGCCCACTCGGAGAGCATATGGCTCGAGACGGAACGTCCCGTGTCAGTTGCCGAAGCCCGCGAGGCTTTCTCCAGGGCACAGGGCGTGGTGCTGATGGACGACCCGGCGGGCAAAGTTTACCCGATGCCGCTGTTTATCGCCGGCAAGGAGCCGGTATACGTGGGGCGTATCCGCAAAGACCTGACTTGCGAGAATGGCCTGACGTTCTGGTGCGTCAGCGATCAGATCAAAAAAGGGGCGGCGCTCAATGCCGTGCAGATATTGGAGACACTGGTCTGATGGCCGGAAATTTAAAAAACAGGAAAAGGGGAGACTGCGGGTCTCCCTTTTTTTCATACCTTTGTTCCCGGCGTAAAGTTCGTGCCCTATGGAATCCAAGTTTTCAGCCCGTATCGCTGAGTTGCCTGGCCCGGTGTGGGTGTTCGGGGCTTATGTCGTTTCCCGGCTGGGGGAGTGGGCGTTCGGGCTGCTCATGCAGTTCGTTTCGGGCTCGTGGCGGCTGGGCGGCGGCACGGCTTTGATGTTCCTGATCCCTGCGGCCGGCGTGGCGCTGCCCGTCTGCGTGCTGTGGGGCTTGGTCGGCCGGAGCCCCTACGGGTTGTCGCTGGCGCGCTGGTATGCCGGGCTGCGTGTGGTGTTGCATTTCGCTGCGCTGCTCATGCTGCTCTTTTCCGGATACGATCCGCATCTGTACGGAGGTACCGAAATGTTTATCCGGGGCATTGCCCGGAATGTCGTATATGGTGCCTTGTGGTTCCTCTTCCTGCTCTATCTGGAGCGCTCCCGTGCGCTGGATGCCGCGATGTCCGGGGAGCGCTGCGACCTGCCTCTGTGGTGCGTTGCCCTGATGGTCGTGGTGTTGGCGCTGGCGATGTAGGGCGTGCTGCCGGAGCCCTTGGCACGGGCGTGTGCGTTTTATTCTGCCGGCGATCGGAGAAGGCTCGTTTCCGGGTCTTCGTATGGCACATTTTGGGCCTGAAGTTAGCGAATTAGAATTTTTTATTGTAATTTAGGGTCGCGACAGTCCCGAAAAAGAGGTGCCGAAGTTGTATTTTTCGAATATATTCACTATATTTGTAATACATACTGACTAACACGGAAAGTGTAAGTTTATTCTCGAGTGGTAAATCTTGCAAATTAATACTGAGAAGAGAATAAGCCGGCATTTCTCCGCGTCTTATCCGTTTACGGATATAGGCGTGGGACTGTTGCTTATTTTATTCTCGAGGTTTTGCAAGAACCTTCCCACTCTGAAATATAGCTACAGCACCACGCTTTCCTTTTTTTTAATTTTACATTTATTGCTTAGTTCCCAGGTGCGGGGGACTGTAGGAGCTATGTCCCATCATAAAGCATGCGATTCCTAACCCTTTTAATCTCAGCTATATTTATGAAAAACTGTTTCAAAACCGTTTTGGCCGCTGTGGCCGTGCTTGTTTGGCTGGGCGCCTCTGCCCAGGACGATCCTTCGAAGGAGACTGTCATCATCAATCCTTTTACGCGCACCTCCGCTGTCAGCCAGGCAGCCTGTGACAACATCCGGGCGGCCGTCCTGTCGGGTTTTGCCGACCGTGGCCGTTTCCACATCGTCGACGCACTGACCGACGATACGCTGTCGAAACTCTATGCCGACCGCAACGTCGAGGACGTGGTGAACGATGCCAACTGGAAGAGCGAAAGCGAAGCCGCCTACAAGGCGTTGGGCGCCAAGAAGGTCGTCATCGGACAGGCCAACAACGTTTCGTTCTCGCAGTTCAAGTCGGATATCGACGGCAAGATGTACAACAAGGCCGAGGTGACCTATTCGCTGAAGGTATATAACATTGCCGACGGCGCCATGATCGGTTCGGAAGACCTTTCGGTTTCGGGTATCGACGCCGATTCGAAGGACGGTGCATTCAACGACGCGATGAAAGACCTCCGCAAGGGCATGGTCGGGTTCGTGGACAAGCATTTCAAGTTCGAGACCTATATCCTCGAGCTGGGCGAGGCCGACAAGAAAGGCCGCGTCAAGGAGCTCTATATCTCGGGCGGTACGGAGATGGGCGTTGCCAAAAAGACCCGTTTCAAGGTATTCCTGGAGCGTAAGATCGGCCCGAAGGTAACCAAGTCGGAGATCGGCACCATCGTGGCCGTCGAGGTGATGGAAGGCGTTACCAAATGCCAGGTCGCTTCGGGCGAGGATGCCATCAAGGAGAAATTCAACAACGGCGACAAGCTGGTCGTCATCCTCGACAAGCAGGGGACGGCGGCGGGCGGTTTCTTCAAAGGGCTCGTCGGTGCATAAATTTACCGCATATAATTCTTCTGGAAACGATCTCCGGGGTGTCGCCGACGGTACCCCGGGGATTTTATCCGTTCAAACTTAAAATAATTATCAGATGTTTAGGAAGTCCGTATTGTCAGTCATCGTCGTGCTCCTGTCGGCGCTTTTCCCCGCCTCGGCACAGAATTATACGACCGATGCCATCCTGAAACGCACGACCGGAAAGATCGCTACGCTGGAATGTTCGGGGATCGCCCGTACGAAGAAGGAGGCGATCGAGATGGCTAAGAAATCGGTGATCTACACTTATTTATATAACGGTATAGACGGCCTGAACGACAACAAACCCCTGTTGGGCAGCAAACCCTCGGCCGGGGCGGCCCAGTATGTCGGACAGTTGCTCGGGACGACCCGTTATGCCAACTACATCCGCAGCTGCACCATCGCCGATAAGACCAACAAGACCGCAGCCAAGGACATCCAGGTCTTTGCGACGATCGACCTCTACACCGAATCGCTCGAGCGCGACCTGGTCAACAACGGTATCATCGGGCGCAATGCCGCCGATATAGCGCTCTCCGAAACCCAGGAGATGATCGCCATGCCGACGGTGATGGTCGTGCCCTTCCGCAAGAGCGGCCAGTCCTACGAAGAGGCCATCCGCGACAATTCGGACATGCGCATGGCTATCTCGAAGGTCAACGAAGGTTTCATCAAACAGGGCGTGGAGACCAAAGACCTGCTCACGTCGCTCAATAACGCCAACACCTACCAGGTGCGCATGGGCGACGGCATGTCGCTCGACGATGCGATCCTCATCAACTCGGGTGCCGACGTCTCGGTGAGCGTCGATATCAACCAGGATGTGAACGACGGCGGGGTGCGCGTGTCGCTGACCCTGCAGGCGATCGAGATCGCCACGGGCAATACGCTGGCCACCAAATCCGAAATTTCGGGGCGCAAACGCACGACGGCCGACGTGCTGTGCGGCGTGATGGCGCAGGCGATGGTCGGCGACTTCATGAAGCAGATATCCACACGCATGGCGACCAAGATTTCGACCGGGCAGAGCGTGGCCGTGCGCTTTACGATCGACCCCGGATCGGCCATCAACATGGATACCGAGATCAACAACATCATGCCGTTGTCGGACATCCTCGTTTCGTGGGTGAAGCGCCATGCCAAGAACGGCAAGTACCATACGCAGGGCCGCACGAGCACGCTGCTGGCCTTCAGCGATATTTTTGTGGACAACTCCATGGAGGACGGTATGCAGTCGGACGTCAATGATTTCGCGCTGGCGCTCTACCAGTACCTCAAGGGGCTGAACCTCTCCGTGTCGCGTACGATCACGGGTAATTCCATCGACGTAATCATCTACTAAACAACAGACCATGAATCTGCTTCGTAAACTATCGTTCTCGCTGGTGTTCGTGCTGGCCGCGCTGTCGCTCCGGGCCCAGGCCGTAATCGACCTCTCGGCCTATATCGACGACGAGACGGCCGCGCAGCTCGGTGACAACAACGCCGCGGCCCTCAAAAACAAGATCAGCAAGATCATCACCCGCAACGGCATGGCCGATGCCGCGGGGCTTTTCGTCGTCACGCCGACGCTTACGATCACCGACGACGGGGCGGTCGATACGGGGATGACCACGCTGCACGTGCTGCGTGCCGACCTGACCCTGTCGGTCAAAAACCTTTTCGAAGATACTGTTTTCGGAAGCCAGACCATATCGCTCCAGGCCAACGGCAAAAGCATCGAAGCCTGTATGCGGTCGCTGATCAACAAGGTGAACGTCAACGACGCGCGTTTCGCCAAGCTGATAGGTGACGTGCAGCAGGGCATCGCCGACTATTATACGCGCCAGATGCCGAAGATACTCGCCAAGGTCAACTCACTCGTCGCCCGTGAGGAGTACGAGGATGCGATGGCGGCGCTGGCCGTGATTCCCGAGAGTGTCGACGAATACGAGGCGGTCGAGGATCTCAAGGTGCAGGTCTACGACAAACTGCTCGCCGGCGAGGTGACCCGTGCCGTTGCCCAGGCCGATATTCTGGTGCGCCAGGGCGATATCGACGGGGCGCTGGAGTTGTGCCGTGCGTGCAACCCCGTGAGCCCGAACTACGGTGAGGTGATCCGGTTCCTCAACCGCCTCGATGCGCAGGCTGCGGCGGCCGAAGCCGCGGCGATGGAGCAGGAGTTGCGGAAAATGGATGCCGAGGCAATGCGCGCGCGGACGCAGCAGGAGGCTGCCGTCGAGGCGCAGAGCCTCAAGGCCGAGCGTGCCGAGTCCTCTGCCAAGAAGGGCAAGTCGCTGGGCGAATGGCTCTTCGGACTCTGACCGAACGATTGTCTGATTAATCTGGAAGTACGATGAAAACCTGTCCTGTTTGCGGAAATAGAATGGAGGATTCGCAGCACCTATGCCCGGATTGCGGCGCCGACTACGTCGAGGCCGTCGTCAACGATATTGCCTCCGGTGCGGGGGCGGATTCCCGGCTGATGCTCGCGAGCCTCGAAGAGGGGCTTGCCGGGCTGGATGCCGTGCCGCTGCCCGCCCTGGGCGATACGGCCCGTAAGATGCTCCCTGCGCTGTGCGCTGCGGCGCTGGTATTTTGCCTGCTCGCCGGGGTCGCTACGGGCGCCAATATCTTCTACCTGCTGGCCGCCGTCGCGCTGGTGCCGCTGGCCGTGTCGCTGCTTGCCCGTATGCAGGGGAAACTGCGGTTGAGTGCCGGCGAAGTGGTCGTAAGGGCCGCCGCGCGGGTCTTTGCCGAGGATGCCGCTTCCGTGCGGGAGCGGTTTGCCGGAGATGCCGAGGTGCTGGCCCGGCTCGATGCCATGCAGCTGCGGCTGGATGACGCCCTTGCACGGCAGGCGTCGGCGCATGCGCAAAACCGCCGCAAGGTGACGGTCATTGCAGCCGTCGTGCTGATTTGCTGCTCTGCGGGTGCAGGGGCGTTGGCCGTGCGAAACCATGCGGCCCGCAAGGCCCAGGCCGCCTATGCGGCGCAGCCCGAGTGGGTCAGGTTGCGCGACAGCTACGCCGACGCGGCCGGGGACGACGAATATGCGGGCAAAGACCTGCGGATCGCCGTCGTGCGTGCCATGCTCGCCGACGGGCAGGGCGCTGCGGCCGAGGATTTTTTCTTCGCCCATTGCCAGGGCAAGGTCGGGGATGCCGATTGCGCCATGTTGATCGCCGGCCATTACAAAGCGAAGAAGGATGCCGTTGCGCTCGACGCCTTTGTCGGCAAGGTGTCGCTGCGCTACGATTCCGATACGCAAAAGGTTAAATCCCTAACGAAGTGACCCGATGAAGCGTTTATTACCTATTTCGCTGCTTTTGGCGGCACTCTGCATCTCGACGGCGGCTTTTGCCCAGAAGGACAAGGTCGTCGAGGCGAGCAGCAAACGGAAGCCGGCATGGATCGGCAGTTCCGACCGGTCGCATTTTGCGGTGACGGAAGTGGGGGAGACCCTTGCCGCCGCCTCGGGGAAATGCATGGCCTCGATCCGGCAGTATATCGTCAATGCCGTGGCCGTGAATGTCTCGTCCGCCGAGAAGATGGCGACGCGCCAGATCACGCGCGACCAGCTGGTCACGGCGATGAGCGACTATTCGTCGGCGCTGATGACCGAGGCCGGACAGCTGCCCTACCTGAACGACATCACCCTCTCGAACGCCGAGGCGGTCTACTGGGAGCGGATATACAGCAAGAAGACCAAGACCTACCGCTATGAATATTCGGTGCTGTACCCCTTCCCGGAGCAGACACGGCGGCAGCTGATCGAGGCTTTCGTGGCCATCGACGACGCCAAGCAGGCCGAGTATGAACGGCTGCGGCGCGAACTGGGCACGATTACGGACATAGACCGTATCCGGCTGGCGGTAAACGAGCTGGACGGGTTGTACGACTATTTCTTCGACGCCACCCGCAAGGGCGATGTCGAGACCCTGCGGCGCAATTACCGGGCACTGTACAATGCCGTGTCGATCGAGGTGGAGTCCGAGGCGCCGGGCGAGTGCGTCTATTCCCTGCGGCTCGACGGCCGTCCGGCCACGACCGCCGTGCAGCCGCGCCTGAAAAGCGAATCGGTGCTGGAGATGGCCGTCAAGCCCTATGGCGACGGCCGCTACCTGCTCTCCTATGACCCGCAGTACGCTTCGCCGACCGATATCAACAAGATCGAAGTGCTCTACCTGTTCGGCGGTGCGCGCGTGTCGCAGACGATCTTTTTCAATCCGGCCGGGGACGCCGTTTCAGTCCGGCCCAAGGGCACGCTCAGGATCGAACAGTCCGGCGGAGTGATCCGCGGGACGATGCAGCTGCGCGTAAGCGGGACGGCGGCCGAGGTGCGGCGGATCGTGCTGTTCAACCCGGCCGACGGGGCCCGGATCGTGGCTGAAAGGATCGAACCCTCGCAGCTCGCCGCGGGTGATTGCAGCGTAACGTTCGAGGCGCAAGGCTCGATAAGCCCCGCAACCGACGGGGTGGACGTACTCAGGGGAAGCATCGGATTCGGGAATCCCGCCGACGGGAAGGCCTCCGAAGCCGATTTTACATTGCACTATAAACTTACAACCAAATAATCCGAAAGATGAAAAGAACCCTTATTGGAGCTATCGCTCTCCTGCTCGCTGCCGGCGCCGTGTCGTGCAGTTCGTCGAAAAAGGCCTCCGGGCCCGCTGCCCCTGCGGGCATGGTCGAAGAGGCTATTCCGCTCAGCGGCGCACAGTACCGCAGCAATGCCGAATATTACCGTGCCGTGCAGAACGGCGTGAGCACCGAGCGCAGCACGGCGCAAAAGATCGCCATGCAGAATTGCCGCCAGGATCTTGCCGCGGCCATCCAGGCCGATGTGAAGCTCGTCATCGAGAACTATGTGAAGAACCAGGATACGGGCGTTTCCGCCGAGCACAAGTCGCAGTATCAGGAACTGGCTTACACGGCCGTCGGCCAGCAGTTGCGCGACGTGCAGGTCGTCGAGGAGAAGATGTTTCGCCAGGACAACGGCTCGTTCCGTTACTATGTCTGCATGCAGCTTCCCAAGGCTGCCTTGGAGGCAGCCATCGAGGATGCGATTGCCAAGGATGCCAAACTCAACCTGGAATTCGACCGCGCCCAGTTCAAAAAGATCTTCGAGGAGCAGATGGCTGTTTTCTCGCAGCAGTAGCCCTGTTGGCCGGCACCATGTCCAATCGAGAGACGGCGCTCCCCTCGGACGAGGGAAGCCGCCGTCTTTTACCCGTAACAGTTCCGCCTATGAAACGCTATCTGACCCTGTTGCTGTCGCTGCTTTTCGTGCTTCCCCTGCCGGCGCAGTCCCGCCGGGAGGCGTTGCTGGAATACCAGGCGCGCCGCAGGCAGGCCTATACCGAATTCCGGGACAACTACCGCAAGGCGTGCGCCGACTTCATGCGCAAGCGCTGGGAGGCTTTCCGCGCCGAGGCTCCGGTACCCGTGCCCGAACGCCGGGAACCCGACATCCCCGTTATGAAACACCCGGATGCGCCCTCTGTGCCGACGCAGGACAGGATGCCTTACGACAAGGTGGTCGACCTGCCCGAGCCGGCTCCGGAGATGCCCGATGCGCCCGGGATTGCGGAAACTCCTGTGCTTCCCGGCAAACCCGCCGCGGGAAAGGGGGCCGGGGATAACGGTGTGCAGCAGGGGCGGAAACCCGCCGCGGGGACGGACGACGCGGCTCCGGCGGTGGACGTTTCGCATCCCTTCAAGTTCACGTTCTACGGCACGGGCTGTTCCGTATCGCTGGCTGCGAAACACCGCTTCAACCTCGCCTCGGTGCAGGAGAACAGCGTGGCCAATGCCTGGGAAGGTGTTTCGCGAGGTGCATACGATGCCGTGGCGGCGGAGTGCGTGGCGCTGAAAAAGGCGCTGGGGCTCAACGACTGGGGCTATTACGACCTTGTGCGGACACTCGCCGACGGATTCTGCGGCCCCAAAACGAACGAATCGGTCGTCCTGCAATCGTTCCTGATGGCCGAGGCGGGCTATAAAGTGCGCATGGCGCGCGGCGGCGGGCGGCTGTTCCTGTTGCTGGCCACCGACGGGCAGGTCTATGCCCGTCCCTATTTCAATATCGACGGCCAGGTATTTTATATCCTGGACGATGTCCCGCGGGCCGCGTCGTACAATATCTGCAATTTCACGATCCCCGGGGAGCGGCCTTTGTCGCTGGCGATGCCCGCGCCGCCCCTCTTCGCGCAGAAACCCGCGGCGCCCGTCGTTCGCAATTTCGACGGCGTGGTTTCGACGACGGTGACGGTAAACCGCAACCTGATGGATTTCTATACGAATTATCCGCCCTGTCACTGGAGCGTCTATGCGGCCACGGCGTTTACCGCTCCGGTGCGCGGGCAACTCTATCCCCCGCTGCGCGCCGCAGTGGCCGGGAAGGGCGAGCGCGAGGCGGCGGAACTGCTGCTGCACTACCTGCACAGGGCTTTCCCCTACAAGACCGACGAAGCGCAGTTCGGCATCGAGCGGACACTCTTCGCCGAGGAGATGTACTACTATCCGTACAGCGACTGCGAAGACCGTTCGATCCTCTTTGCGCGGCTGGTCAAGGATCTGCTGGGGCTGGATGTCGTGCTGCTCTATTATCCGGCGCATATCGCCACGGCGGTATGCTTCAAAGGCGAGGTGAAGGGCGACTACATGCAGCTCGGCAACAAACGCTATGTAATCTGCGATGCGACCTATATCGGTGCCGGCGTGGGCGAGGCGATGCCTGACCTGAAACGTACGCCGGCCCAAGTTGTCCGGATTGATTAACCCTTTAAAACCGATTCGCGATGTTTTGTCCCAATTGTGGAAAGAAATGCGGTGATAACGACCTTTTCTGCGGGGGCTGCGGCACCAGGCTCCCCGCCCGCCCGGTGACGGCATCCCCGGCGGCAGATGCGGCACCCGTTGCCCCGGCTGTCCGGGCTGCGGGCGATACCCCGGCGGCTTCGGCCTCGCATGGCGCCGCAAACCCCTCGGGATGCGGGGCGGCATCCGCCGCAAGCGCCCGGGCAGCCGCCCGGGCCGGAAGCTGCGCGGCCGCGGGCTCGAAGGAGCCGGCGGGGCCTATGGCCGAGGGCGTCATCTTCACCAACCTGCAGGCTCTGGCCCGCAAATTCGGAACCGATGCCGCGGCGGTGCGCAAGTTGCTCGCCGCTTATGCCGAAGCATCGGCGGCACACGGCATCCGTTACCGCATCGTCGATGCCGGCGACTATGTTTTTCTCAACCCCGAGGCCGGGCGCAACCGCGCCGTGGCGCTTTCACCGGCCGATTCGTGGGTCGAACACGGTTACCTGCTGGCGGACTATTACCGTTTCGGGCGCAGCACGGCCGACGATGAAACCAACTACCTGTTCATCGTCGGAGGCGCCGATGTCATTCCCATGCCCGTCCTGCCGCAGTATATCTCCGATCCCGATTACAGCGATACGGACATCGACTCCGATATCCCTTATGCCTACCTGCTGGGCGAGCGGACTTACCCCATGCTGGGGACGGCCGAAATTTTCCAGTACGAACAATATTTCCATACGGGACGCCTGCCGCTGGCGCATGACGCGTCGCTGGACGACCTGGCCGGATACCTGCGCCGCGCGGCCAAAGCCCCCGGTTCGATGGCCGTGGGCAGGGCTTACGGGCAGACCGATCTCACGTGGCTTTCGGCCTCGGCTTCGGTCAGCGAGCCTTTCCGCCGAAACCGACTCTTCCGGGGCGACATGCGGCTCGATGAGCGTATCTATACGCAGAACCTTTTTGTCAGCCCCTGCGTCGAGCGTTCGATCGTCGACAAGGTTTTCGACCGGGGTGCGGACTTCTACTATTTCAACCTGCACGGCAGCGATGCCCCGACCGCATGCAGCTTCTATGCTTCCTACCAGCAGCAATGTTACGAGGCAGTCACGCCCCGGCAGCTGGCGTCCGCCGAGAAACCGAACGTGGTGGTGACCGAAGCGTGCTATGGCGGAAAATTCCAGGATTACGGCCGCGGCGAGACGATGCTGCTCGCGGCGATGGGCGACATGACGCTGCTCTATCTGGGGTCGTCGCGCATCGCGTGGGGTGCTTCGAAGAGTAGTTCGGCGGCCGACCTGGACAATGCCGACCGCCTGACGAACGTCTATATGGCCAAATTGCTCGAGGGGTATACGGCCGGCGAGGCATTCTACATGGCACGGCAGAGTTTCTTCGATTATAACGACGGTTACTTTACGCCCCACCAGGCACTTACGATCGTCGAGTTCAACCTTTTCGGCGATCCGTTCCTGCATGTGGGCGTGCGCCGGGAGGGGGCGAAGGCGCATCCCCGGGCGGTGAAGGCACTGGCGAAAGGCGCAGTCAACGCGGTCGTCGAACGCAAGTGCGTCTATGAAGCCGCTCCGGCCTCGTTGCTCGACCGGGTGCGCAGCGCCGTCGACCGCAACCTGTCGCTGATCCGCGCCGCTGTCGACCGGCAATTGTACGAACAGCTGGGGGTCGAACCGCGCAGCCTGTCGACCGTCACCCGCATGAAATACGGCAACGGAGACGAGTTTTATGCCTTCAATTACCTGCAGACGGACGGTACCATAAAGAGCTGCCATACGGCGACCGCCGACCTGAACGGAAACGTGAAATCAATCATATCAACCAAATAGAACGACTACTATGAAATGCCAGAATTGTAATTCCGAACTCCTGGAGGATGCGAAGTTCTGCACGACGTGCGGCACGCCTGTCGCCGTTGTGTCCGCAGGCCCCGTGTGCCCGAAATGCAATGCCCCGCTGCTGGAGGATGCAAAATTCTGCACGACGTGCGGCGCCGCGGTCGAATCCGCCGCTGCAGAGGCGCCCCAGGCGCCGGACGGGCAGGCTGCCGGAGGCGGCGAGCTCGCCACGGTGAAACAGAAGATTTTCTGGAATATCCAGAAAGGCGAAGTCGCCTGCCGGGTCAATGAATCGGAGTTTATCCGCTACGATTCGGCGCAGGGGCTGATCGTAAACGACGGCACGACGGCCTATATCAAGGCCAACGGCAAGGTGCTGGCCGAAATCCACGGGGGCATCTACGATTTCGTAGACCCCGACGAGCTCAAGCGCGTACTCGAAAGCCGTACGGGCGGGGCTGCGGGGCTGATGGCCGGCAGCGGCCGTTTCCTGATAAACGCCCTGCTGGGACGCCGCGTGAAGGACAAGTTCGACGACAAGGACGCTCCCGAACGGCAGCGCTCGCTCGATGCCGTGATCGAGAGCATGAAACGGCACGAGGCTTTCTCGCTGCTGCTCAAGCTCGACAAGAGTTTCTCGCTGGTATTCGGTTCGGGAACGGCCGAGGATATGGCCGAGTTCAGGCCGATGTCCGTGCGCACGAAACTGCTGGACTTGCAGGTCGGTCTGCGCGTGATTTTCCGTATCGCAGATTTCAATCGTTTCGCCGAATATTTCCTGACGGACGAGCCCGTCGCCACGACCCGCAGGATTGCGGAGAAGTTGCAGCCCGTAATGCAGAATGCCGTGCAGGCCGTGATGCAGGATCGCCAGGTCGAAGGCACGTCGATCCCGGCGGAGGTCGCCGAGGCGATCACGGCCAGGATTGCCGCTTCCGGCGACCAGTTCTACGGCCTTGCGCTGGAGCGCGTGGCCGAAGTGGTGGCTTCGAACGAAGACCTGGAACGCCTGCGCAGCCTGAGCCGCGAACTTTACCTTTCGGAGCAGGAACTCGACTACCTGCGCCGCACCAACGATTTCCGCAACCGCCTGGCTGCGGAGACCAATTCGCAGGCTATTGCCGATGCACGCAGTGACATGCAGCTCTATGAGGGGTTGCAGCAGGTCAATAAAGACCGCCTGCTGGCCGACGACGAGCTGGATAAGTTCTACACCGTGCTTTCGCGCGAGAAACGGATCCGCGATGCCCGCAGCGAGGACGAGGTGGAGGCTGCACTGGCCGACATCGAAAAGACCGGGCTGCTGCGCGAAGAGGACGTCGACAACCTGCGCATCGACGTCGCCGAACGCCGTTACCGCCGGGGCGAGGCGATCAAGCTCATGCAGTTGCGCGACCGGATCGAGTTCGAGAAAGTCCGCACGGCGGGCGAAGGGCAGGTCGCCGTGGAGCAGATGCGCCAGGGGCTGGAGTTGCAGGAGCTGACGCTCGCGCATCGCAAGCGCGAGGACGAGTATTCCGACGAACGCCGCGCCCGGGAGCGCGAGTTGCAGCGGGCAGACCGCCAGTCGGAGATAGAACTGGACAATGCCGAGATGGATGCCCAGATCGAACGCCTGCGCAAGGTCAAGGAGCTCAACCGCGAGGACAAGAAGATGGATTTGGATCACGAGCGCGAGATGGAGCGCCTGAAGCAGGAAGCCCTCGACAAGAAGGCGCGGATGACGGCCGAGCAGCTGATGGCCGTGGCTGCGGGCGAGAACCTCGATTCGCAGGCCGCGGTGAAGTTCGCCGAGTCGTTCTCGGCGGGAAAGAACGCCGAACAGGTGCAGCAGGCCGCCGATGCCCGTATCGCCGATTCGCAGCGCCACGAAGACCGTATGCTGGAGATGATGCGCGAGATGAAGGATATGGCCACGACCATGACCGGGCACATCGTCCAGAACAAGGATGCCGAACGCGACCGTTACCGCGAACGGATGGAACGCCAGGAAGACCGGGTGGACAAGACGCAGGACAGTGCCCTCGAATATGCGACGCGCAACAACCAGCAGGCGGCCGCGAAGCCCCAGGCGCAGGCTCCCCAGTCCGTCGGGCGGGTATGTCCCGACTGCGGTACGGTAGCCGTGCAGGGCGTGCGTTTCTGCGCCAACTGCGGGCGGGATCTCAAATGAGCACGGCCATGGAGAGATACCAGGGAGTAATACTGATCCGGTTGCAGAATGCCGGGTCGAAATCCGAAGGGCATTATGCCTTTCTGGTGCGCGACGACGACATGAGCGTCGTGAAGCTCTGCCGCGAAGGCGCGGTGCCGGCCGACGACCCCTATTTCGTGCCGTTCGACCGGCAGGAGGTCGTCGTCACGGGAACCATGAGCCACGGGTGGCTGGTCGCCTCGGCGGTCGAGCAGGCCGTTGCCGGGGATGAGGCTGATAGTGAAACCGAAGAAAACAACGAACAAGCATGAAAACATGTCCCAAGTGCGGTTACGATAAACTCGCCGATACTGCCCGCTTCTGCCACAAGTGCGGTTGCGACTGCGCTGCGGTGCAGGTGAAACGCACGCCGGCGGCCGAGGAGCCGGAAGCCGCGCCGCTCGTCGGCGATAAGAACCTGATCAATGAAAGTACGATCATCGGCAAGCAGGAGAAATACGAGGCGTCGAATATCACGATCCACAACAACATCACCGAGGATCATTCGCACACGACGATCGTGTGTGCGGTTTCCGGCAAGCGTATCTACTTAGATCACAGTGTCGTGTGCCCGAAGTGCGGCAAGCAGGTGGCGTTGGAATATTATGTCGAGGCGTCGAAGCGCTGCGAGAACTGCGAGCAGCAGGTGCGCGAGGAGTACCGTGCGTTCGTCGTGCGGACGACGGGGGCCGGGCCGCTCGATGCGGCGTGCAAGCAGCAGTTGGATGCCGAAGCGCAGCGGTTGCAGATAGACGCCGCGACGCAGGCTTCGATCCTCAGGGCGCGGCAGCAAAAGCCCGCCGGGAAATCTGCCGAGCTCACCTCCGTGCAGCGTGCCGAACTGGAAGCGGCCGTGTCGCGCCTGATCACGGCGACGGAGCCCGAACCGGCGCAGAAAAGCCTCGAAGCCCTCACCGTGCTGCACGAGAATTCGTCGAACTACGAGGCCGGCTACTGGTATTTCCTCGCGCGGGCGGTCGTCTGCCCGGAGGAGTCGGTGAAGGCCTATGAAGAGGAGCTGACCGACGATTACTGGCAGCGGTACTGGGGATTCCTGGGCTACTGCAACACCGGGTCGCCCAAGGGCGGGGCTGCGGTCGACCGCCTGAGGTCAGTGTTCGGCCAGCGCGAGGACGACATCCGGCTGGCCGAGGCGATCTATTACCTTGCCCGGGGATTCGATGCGTTCGAGACCTCGATGCTGGGACGTGCCGGAGAGCTTGCCTCGTCGGTGCGGCGGGAGTATCTTTCCAAGCCGTTGGTGCCCGTCTACGATACCTTGCAGCGGCTTGTCCGCGAAAATATCCGGCTGGAGGAGAAATACACCCCGATGGAGACTTTTGTCTTCGTGGATGTTTTCCGTGCCGGGAAGTATATCGAATACCTTTGTGCCGAGCAGGCGCGCAAGGAGCAGGAAGCCCGTGAGGCCGAGGCGAGGCGCGAACAGGAGGCACGCGAGGCCGAGGCGAAGCTGGAGCGCGAACGCCAGGCCGCCGAGCAGGCCCTCCGCCGGAAGCAGGCCGAGCTGTCGGCCGACCGCTCCAAACGCATGGAGCAGGAGATGGCGCGCCTGGGCGGTGCGAAACCCGCGGCGACGCAACAGGCGGATTCGAAAGCCTTTGCGGGCTACGAGACGGTCGTGCCGGGGACGAAGAAGCGGAACTGGGGAAAGACGATCCTGATCGTGGTGGTATGCCTGATCGCACTGATCGGGCTGCTGTTCCTGATTCCGGCTCCCGAATCGCTGCAATAGAGGCTGGGCTGCGGCTGTGGGCCCGTCGGGGGTTTCTGTTCCCGGGCGATGGACTCGGGTTGCGGACTTCGGGGGCGGGCCGTTGCGGCCGACGAAAATAAACCGGGCAGGGTTTTTCCTTGCCCGGTTCGTTATATTCTATTCCGCGGATGCTGTCCGGTGGAGCGGCGGACGCATCTTTGGGTTCAGATTTTGTCCAGTTCCACGGTGAAATGCCGCAGGATCGGGGCTTCGAAGGTGATGCGGTAGCCGGTGGTGATCTCTGCGCGGCGCTCGTAGATGTTGCGGCAGGCCGCGGCGATCACGCGGATGTGGTTGTCCGAGTAGACCCGCCGCGGGATCGCCAGGCGCAGCAGTTCCAGCCGCGGGTAGCGGTTCTCGTGCGTATCGGGGTCGCGGTCGGCGAGGATCGAGCCGATCTCTACGCCTCGGATACCCGCCTCCAAATAGAGCTCCACGGCGAGCGTCTGGGCGATAAACTGTTCCTTCGGCAGGTTGGGGAGCACTTTTTTCGCATCGACGAAGATGGCGTGTCCGCCGGCCGGCCGCTGGTAGGGTACGCCGTATTCGTCGAGCAGGTCGCCCAGCAGTTTCACCTGGCGGATGCGGGCGTCGAGTTGTTCGTATTCGGTATTTTCGTCCAGTCCCACGGCCAGCGCATCCATGTCGCGGCCCGACATGCCGCCGTAGGTCACGTAGCCTTCGAACATGATGCTGAAGGTCATGGCCTGCCTGTAGAGCTCTTCGCTGCGCATGGCCACGAACCCGCCCATGTTCACCACACCGTCCTTCTTGGCCGAGATGGTCATGATGTCGGCATAGGTGTAGATTTCGCGGACGATCTCCTTGATGGTCTTGTCGGCATAGCCCTCCTCGCGGGTCTTGATGAAATAGGCATTCTCGGCGAAGCGGGCCGAGTCGAGCAGCAGGGGTACGCCATAGCGGCGGCAGACTTCGGCCGTTTCGCGGATGTTGCGCATCGACACGGGCTGGCCGCCGGCCGTGTTGTTGGTGATGGTCAGCACGACGCACGGGACTTTCTCGCGCGGGTTCTCGCGCAGGAGCTTTTCGAGCTTGGCGATGTCCATCTCACCCTTGAACGGCAACTCTTTCTGGGTGTCGGCCGCATCGTCGATCGTGCAGTCCACGGCGTGGCAGCGGCGGAATTCGATGTGCCCTTTGGTGGTGTCGAAATGGGAGTTGCCCGGGACGATGTCGCCCGCCTTGAGCAGTGCCGAAAAGATCACGTTCTCCGCAGCACGCCCCTGGTGCGTGGGCAGGAAATAGGGCATCCCGAAGATGCTTTCGATCGTCTCCTTGAGCCGGAAATAGGACGAGGCCCCGGCATAGCTTTCGTCGCCGGTCATCATGGCCGCCCACTGGCGGTCGCTCATCGAGCCTGTGCCCGAGTCGGTCAGCAGGTCGATCGTGACCTGGTCGCTGCGCAGCTTGAAAAGGTTGTAGCGGGCTTCGCGGATCCATGCTTCGCGCTCCGCACGGGTGGAGGTGCGGATGGCCTCGGTCATCTTGATCTTGTAAGGTTCTGCATACGGAAGTGTCATAGAAAAGAGCGTTTTAGGTTATAAATTGTTGTTCTTTCCCTCAAAATTATAAAAATATTTTGAGATATTTGATATCGGTATTATATTTGTGTTGGCCGGTGTGGATTTTCTTAAACTTTTTTACCGCATGGAAAAGTATCGTTGCACCGTCTGTGAATACATTTACGACCCGGAGTCGGGTGACCCGGAGAACGGCATCGACCCCGGTACGGCTTTCGAAGACCTGCCCGACGATTGGGTATGCCCGGTCTGTAACGAGGGCAAATGGGCATTCGAACCGCTCGAAGCAAACTAAAACGGGATGGCTATGATTAAGTTCAACCTCATTGTTTCACTTTTAATTTTACCTATTATGGCAACAGACATTGCAGCACAGGCACGGTTTACCCCCAAGGAGCTGCCTTATGCTTACGACGCTCTCGCACCGCAGGTCTCCGAAGAGACGCTGCGCTTCCACCACGACAAACATTACGTGGGGTATGTGAATAAACTCAACGAGCTGATTCTCGATACGCCTTACGCCCAGCAGCCGCTGGAGGACATCGTCGTTTCGGCCGACGGCGCGATTTTCAACAACGCTGCGCAGATGTGGAACCACGAGTTCTTCTTCGACCAGCTTTCGCCCGATGGCGAGGCGCGTCCGACAGGGGCGTTGCTGAAGGCTATCGACGCGGATTTCGGTTCGTTCGAGCAGTTCAAGGCCCAGATGGAGAAGGCTGCCGTCGGCCTTTTCGGTTCGGGATGGGCCTGGCTCGCCGAGGACAAATCGGGCAAGCTGGCCATCGTCACGGAGCAGAACGCCGGCAACCCGATGTGCCACGGCATGAAGCCGCTGATGTGCTTCGACGTATGGGAGCATGCCTACTACATCGACTACCGCAACCGTCGCGCCGACGCCGTCGCCGCCCTCTGGGATCGCATCGACTGGAAGGTCGTTGCAGACCGTTACGAAAAGAAATAAGGGTTTGTTTCTGTTGGAAATGCCGCCTCCGGTTTTCGGGGCGGCATTTTCTTTTGTGCTGCAGGCAAACCTTCCGGGCACGGCCTTTCGCAGTTGCCGGGGCGGAATATACCGGGCGGGGCTCGTTGCCATCCGCCGGGCTTGTTTCCGGAGTATTACCTGAATCCGGCTATGGGTGTTTTTGGTGGCAAAAGTTCCAATCAAATCTAACTATCTGACAGACAGCATAAGGAAAAAGTCGAGGTAATGATTTGTCAACTTTAAAGGCAGTGTCCTTTGTATTCCATTTTGACTTGTCAAAGACTCTATGGCAAAGATATGAAATAGCCGATAAAAAAGCAAATGAAAAGAATTGTCTCATTTGCTTTTCTCTAATTGGGCATTCCAGCTATCGCTGGCTATAGGCAATCAGATTGTTGCGCAGGAAATCCAGAAAACGGGTCAGGCGCAGCTTACGGTTGACGACGGCATGGCGACACTGTTCCGGATTGTTGATACGGACGTTGAAAGTTCCGGAAAGCACATCGACAAGTGTCGCCAGATCGATCCGTGTGCCGTCGATGCGGCGTATGGCTCCGGAGAGTTGCAGAGCCGTAGCAAGTTCCATGATATCCGTAGGCGTGAATTGCTCGGAGAGGAACAGCGGCGATTTGGGGACTTCGGCCGACACCGGATCGGCGATGGACGGATAGCGAAGCCGGGTGAAAATCAGGCGGATCTCAAAATTCGTCAGTTGGATGGCGGATTTCAGCAGCGAGGCTTGCAGCGAGTGCTTATCGCAGATGCAATTCTTCAGTCGGCATAGCCGGGCGTCGGCGCGAATCAGTCGATGCAGAATTTCGAGCGGCGATTTCCGCAAATCCTGCGACAAGGCCTGCAATGCGTCGATGTAATCTTCATGGGCAGCATCGAACGCCTTGCGTTCCGAATCTGTCAGCCGTCGGTCGGGCGAGGTCGTGAGCAGCCTGATAAGCAGGCTTTCTTCGAGTTCAGATGTAGTTTGTGCCATAATAATATTTGGATTTCGGAGGTAAAGATGGGTGTTTTTCCGATGCCGATTTACATACGTAGACAGCTACGTAGTCATAAAAAATCGCCGAAAATAGTTTACTCATTCTCATCGTCGTTCAGGGTATGGAATATTACTTCTGTAAACTTCGTGCGATCTTTTTTGCGTTCGAGAACACGGCGTTTGATGTCGCCCGGATTTCCGAGTTTGACATTCAGAAATTGTTCGAAAAGCTGAATAACCAGATAAAACGGAGCTTCGCGACCGTCGGACAAGATAATAGGTCTTGGACTCATCAGATCGAAACTGCAAAGAATCTCCGACAGGTCGACAGCATGGTATTTTTTAGACCAATGGAGCGGCGACTGAGGTGCAGGCTCAGAGATAAAACACTGCGGATGTTCAAGGCGATAATACAACAAATCCGTTTCCGTCCGGATGAACTCGATAGCTTGATTTATAAACCGGGACAGATAATGCGGCGGCGGAGTGTCCCGTTCGGAAACCCGGCGAAGAAGGGAGCGGAATTGAACCTGCGTATAGTTCAAAGTCCTCAATGCCGATAGAGCATCCGTATCGTCGCAGATGGTCATGGCCTGTTGTGCGAAATCGTGAAAGTAGTTCCGTAATCTGTTTTCTGAAACAGCCTTCCGAGTCAGCGACTTTAACAAAGCCCGATATAAGGATGTGCATAACAATCTATCCATCTATATTTGCATTTTTGACGGCTGGATGGCTCGACCATTGCATAAGGAATTATCTACGGCAAACAAAATGACCTGTTTCCATCTTATTTGTGTGATTGAGTGATGTTTATTGGAAAAAACATACCGGAATTTCTTCGGAATCTATTTTTTATTTATATCTTTGTACTGCTATCCGTCGAAAGACGGGCAGCATTTGCTGCAGAGTAAACGTGGAAATTTACAGTAAGCGGCAGATTCATAGTCCCGCGCCCGCAATGGGCGAGGTATTTTTTCAGAAGCAACGACCTTAACGGGCGTGGGCTTTGTGTTATTGCTTACGGGTTTTCCACGACCTACTCTGCGTAATGCATCGCCCCGCCCGTTATTTTTTCGGATAGCAATCAGGCAACGGGGGTAACTTTCAGGTCAAATTCGGACAAAGAGTTACATTTATTTCGCTGAAGGTTACCCTCTATTTTATTTAAGTTGTTCTTTGAGGTCATATAGGAGGTATAATTTACTTCTTATATTGTTGGGTTAACGTGTTTTTGTATATTCTGAAAATTTGTTAACTTTGCAATACTTCCGAAAGGAAGTAACATAAATCTGCCCTGCTAAGAAACGCGAAACTGGTAATTTTGGGAAAAAGCAGGTAGGCAGGAGCGGAGCTTCGTGCTGTGGAAGGCACAAGTTCTGCTTGTCTGCTTTAGGTATACCAGTACCTGCGTTTCACAAGTTTAGAATGAGTGTCTTTCACTATTTTTATGTATATAAGCTGATTTACGTAAAAAAATATGCGAGATGCTAAATATTTGAGTAATTTTGCACGCGAAAAGAGTTAAATCGGCAGAATAGAAGCAGTTATATTAAGTCCGTCGCAGGCACTTGCTACATATACAGGTTACTTTCCTGCCGATTTCAATAACCCGCATACATCTTGTGTATGCGGGTTATTTGTCTGACGCACTTATACCGATCGTCAGGCAGGAAGCAAATAAACGGAGAAAACGGTTCATTTTAATTGGGTTTTAATTAGTATAAAACTACGTTTAATTAGCATTCATATAGACACAATAAACCCGCACACCGAGTAACAGAATGGTGTGCGGGTTGCAAATGCCGTCGCAATTAATGCACTTGCTACATATATAGGTTAAGCACCATCCTGATTGTTATTGAACATCATCATAGGTAATCAAGGTTCCGGCACCAGCAGTCCAGTCCTTCGTGTAGGCAGAGCCGCTACGGGTAACCGTACCGTTGAATGCACCTTCACCGATCTTCTGAAGAGCGGGCAGCGGATCGCGTTCGGTATGAACGCGCATATCATAGCCTGCAATAGCGCCCATACCATCATTCTTAGACTGAGCCGAACGGGTCTTGATTTGATTCAGGGTAATTGCATTATAAGTCTGATTCATATTAGGCATTTGAGCCGACCATTTGGCATTGGTCCACGGCGAAGAGGGAGAGGTGTACAAATAAGGCCCGAATCCCACCGTCCATGCAAAGTCCATATCGCCGACCGCGGCCGAGGAGAGATTGGTGGCATCGTTGTAGTGGTACGCCGTAATCAGTTTATGATCATTCGGGAAATGGGCGTCGAGCGAGTCCCGTAAATGTGCGATCAGGCCGTTGAACGAACCGGGGACCGAAGTGGGGAAATTGGGGTTTTCACCGTATTTCGACCATTCATCATCGAAATCGATACCGTCGAGACCGTACTCTTCGACTGCCCATGTAAGAATTTTAGCGAATTTCGCTTGGTTGGCTGCCGTAAGGTTCGCAACGCCGACGCCCTGATGGTCTCCCAGAATGGTAAGCAGTACCTTGCCGCCGTCCTGGCGAATCGGTTGTACATACTTGTAATGGCCGGTCGTTGTGGAGGTTGCAGGGCTGGGAATCAGCAGTTGGGTTACGTTGTCGTTCAACCACAGAGCAGGTTCGGAGCCGTTCGCACGGATATTGGCTGCGAAAATCGTCGTGATGTCGATAAACGGTTCGCCGTTCATACGATAGAGCATCGTATTCAGCGGGTTGGTGTCGTTGACCTCGATATACATCATAACCTTCGGGGTCTTGTCACCGTAAGCACGGGTTTCAGCAACCGTAGCTGCTGCATCCACTTCAGGCTCCATAGCGTCTTGTGCGCAAGACGAAATCAAAGCAGTCGCTGCAAAGAGCGAACATAAAAGAATAAGGTTTCGTTTCATAGTAGTGAATTGTTAGGTAATTGATAAGTGTTTTTTGGGTGTGCTTATCCTGTATATGTTTTAGTTACCAGTCTTTTGCAAAAGTATTATATCCTCTGCCGCTGTCGCTACCATGACCGTGGTAGATCCCAGGGAAACGCATCATCACACCGTAGCTATAAGCCGCATCAAAATTTTCATCATAAGCAAGGTATGCGATAAAATTCTGAATCATCGAGATACATCCGAGTTCTGCGAAATTCACCTGCGGCAATACCAGATCGTCGAAAACAATGATATTGCTGGTTCGCTCAATATTCCACATAATAGCATTCATCGACCATTTATCCATATCAAAATCCACGAACAAGTCGCTTTTCTCGCTATAAAACGGCACGTTTACATTACCATATTTTGCCTCGGATAACCCGGCAAACGGTTTACGGGAATACACTTGTTCGTAGGAGGTAAATTGATTATACGGATTAACGAATCTGATCGGATCTTTTTCAGAAACATAACCGTGCCAGGCATAGTCGATCAGTTCGCCGACGGCAATGCCACCTGTAAGACTCGTGTCGTAAAACGATTCGGTAGGCTCTTCGTAGTCGACCACGGTCAGCATCTTGTCGGGCATCGCTTCGTGCAGGGCCTTGATCAGCTTGGGATAAGAAGTGGTATTTACCGCAGGCATTCCCTCTTTCCCATAGCCGGAACCGCGATCCCAGAGATTTACGCCGTCGAGCTCATAAGTCGTAATGAAAACTTTGACCTGAGTTACGAAATCGGCAATCTGGGCGTCGCTCATATTGCAGAAACCTATGCCTTTACCACCGCCTTCGATACAGACACATACTTTGCGCCCCTTGTCCTGCATCTGCCGAATGTACTTAGATGCATGTTCAACCGTATAGCGTAAATCCGATGTGGGAGCGAAAAGTGCGCGCTGTGAAGCTACATTATAATCAATCTGGGCGATTCGCAGATTGACGATGTTGCCCAATGAGGCCCTGTAAACTGATTCGAAGGTATTCATGTCCTGTTTTTCCCAGGCTACGTAGTCGGCATAATGCGCCTGCACCTCGCTGGTGTTGAGATAAAACACGGTTGTCCACTCGGTATCCAGTTCTATATTATGAAGGTTATTGCCCTCCTGATAGATGTTCTCATCGAATTCCCGAACAGTTACCCCGTAATAAAGCACATGCTGCTCGTTTTCGGAGATATTGACAACGACTGGCATCAGATAGATGCCCGGCGTCAATCCGTCGGATTCGATTGTCAAATCGAGTTTTTCCGAAACTCGTGTTCCTGCCGGAATCGTGATTTTACCGCCGTTAGCTAATTTGATATTGGCAACAGGCAACGGTTGCAGATTGGCCTTGTTGTCGGCATTGTAATCTGCTACCAGTGACGGGTTGGGTGTCGCTGTCAGCGTTAATGCTTGCGATGCCGCTTGATTGAGCCGGTAATAGATCTTATCGGAAACAGCATCTTCATTGCCTTCGGTAAGATGAATGGGCACTCGGTCTCGCAGCGATTTCGAACTGCGCAGCGTACCGGCAACCGTCTCCAGTGTTTCCTTATCGGGTTTTTGCCCTGTAGCGTAGGTGATTTCATCCGTACTACAGGACGTAACGAAAGCCGTTATCGCTACACATAACAGTCCGCCCCGGAGTAATTGGCTTATTATATTTTTCATTTTCATAATCGACATTTTAGATTACTCTTTATTGATTTGGGGAACTTCAATGCCGTTGGGCCAGTCAAGGTCTTTTTCAGCTACAGCGTCGTTGCCATTGCCGGTCCAGTCCTTGATGACGTTACCTTCGCCCTCGTCAAATTTCCAGTAGCCGATCAGGCCGGGAGTTTTGGGATCGACATCGTACATATTGTCCCAAATTTCCTGTTCGCTGCGGGCTACCGACCAGACACGCACTTCGGTAATATCGCCGTTGAGCTGGCGCGAGTCGTCATAAGACTTGCCGAGGAAGAACTGGCGGAAATTACCCCAGTCCTTGTAGTCCTTATACGTTTCCGAGTCTTGCAGGTAGAGATCGTAGAAGGCGCGCCCCGCAAGGTTGAACGGTGTCGAGGCCGAATTTCCGAGATCGGTGCCTCGGCTCTGGAGCTTGCCGTTGACGTAGATGCAGACCTCGCGCGTAGCATAGCTGTAAGTGGCGGCAATGTGGTACCACTCCCCGGGATTGAGCAGTTTCGTCTCGTCCTTCTTGGGGAATTTCCCGAAGCCCGGGGTCTGAGCTGCATCGCCCGAACCGTCGAACTGGATCTGCTGGCGCGGGAACGAAGCGTCGCCGATGCGCAGCAGCAGGTAGTTTTCGACACCCATGATCGTCGAAATCTCGGAATGCTTCGAAAAGTCGTCCACACGGATAATCGCCTCGTAGGTTACGGCGGTCAGGTTGTTGAACAGCATACTGCCCTCCGAAGCCTTGTCGAGCGTCGGGAAATTGATCCAGTTGTCGCGCAGCGAGGCCGCCGAGGTGATGGCCGAGGAGCGTTTCACCAGATAGTAGGCCGTCGCGGAGCTGTGCAGCTTCGCAACACCCCCGCCGACATCGGCAATCGTCACGGGCAGCAGGTAGGTCTGGTCGATGGGCAGTTCCTCGACCTCGCCCGAGCCGTCGAGATTTTTCAGTTTCAAGGTCACGGCATCCGAGATGGTCTTGCCGGCCGGAATCGTGAGTTCGGTCACCGATAGTTCATAATATTTCGCATCGAGCATCGTCCACGACGTATTGTGCCGGGCATTGTAGGTTTCGACCAGCGACGGATCGACTTCGACGCCGACGCTGACCGCCTGCGAGGCGGGATAGCTCAGCACGACGGAAAAGGTCTTCGGCAGATCGGGCAGCGTCTTCTTGAACGTCGTGACCTGTGTGTCGCTGTTCTCCGAAACATTGAGGTAGACCACATTGTCGAAAGGCGATTTATTATCGTATTCGTCGTTTTTACAGCCCGTGAAAGCTACAGCCAGCAGGGCCGCCGCTAAAAGATATGGATTGTTCCTTTTCATAGCTTTCGGTTATTTGGATGGGTTCAAGGTCTGTATTGCTTGCCGGGTAAGCGGATAGATAAACTCGGCACCGAAATAGTCTGCATTGACACTATAGATACAAAGACCGGCCAATGGCTGCGGTCCGATTTCGGGAATGCGTATTGTCAATGCAGAAATCGCATCCGCAGCACCCTTATCCTCATCCGTAAATTCGTATTCAGTCATGGCCCCGAGTAACAGTTTATTGCACGGAACGGCGCCGGCACTCAGAGCGCGAAGGACTTGTAACTTTAAGTCAGTAGCGTTGTCCGTCTCTTTTGTATCGAGTACGAAATAGTCGACCTTGCTCCGGTCTGCCGGGGTGAGGAACTGGGGATCGCCCTCGAAAAGCAGCAACAGCTCCTTGCCGGGACCGGCCACGGCGGCAAATTTCTCTATGAAAAGCGATGCTACGGCTTTCTGCGCTGCCTGGTCGGTATATGATCCGAAAACGGGAATCCCCGAAAAAGAGAGTCCGTCGAGCCCCAGTTCGCGGGTGCGGGTGACGACCTTATCCAAATAGGCGCCCAGAGCGGTCAGGTCCGCAAATTCGGCGCTGCGCGAAGCGTAATCGACAAAATAGACGGCCCGCGTCCCCTTTTCCTTGAGTACGGCGAGGTCCTCCCTGTCGAACTCTGAAAAGTTGTCGGCATTGGTCAGCGACACCACGTCCAGCGAGTCGGGAAGGCTGCGCAGGCAGTCCTTTTCGCTCGTGGCGACGGGTGCGCCGTTGGCGAAACTGGCGAAAACGAGCGTATGTTCGCTTTGTTTGTACTCCCGAAGTGCGGCTGTGTATTGCGCCCATAGTTCGGGATCCTGCTCGTCGGGACGCTGCGTTGTCTGGGTTACGCTTTCCGTCTCCGTCCAGTCGTTGCACGAAGCGAAGAAAAGTCCCATGAGAAGCACCGTTCCCCAGAGTGATATTCTATTTATTCTTTTCATAACGGCTTATTCTAAAGGTTTCACATCCCACCATACGCGCGTCCCGGCATTGTCCCGACCGTTGAGCATCGAAATAGCCTCCTGCAGATGGACGGGATTTTCGGTATACTCCTCCGAAGGATACGGGATACGGCGGGCTCCGTATTTTATATTCACCGTACCGGCACTCTTGTTTTCGACTGCAGGCAACAGCTTGGGATAGCCCGTGCGGCGATACTCCGACCACGCCTCGATACCCAGCGGGAAAATAGCGATCCACTTCTGGGTGATGATGCGTTCCAGGTTACGCTCCTTGACGGCATCCGTATCGCCCGCTTCCCACGGAATCGTAATCGTGCTGGCCGGGCTCTGTGTACTGTAATTATCCATCGGATCGATATATCTCAGAGGCGTACTGAGCGCATCGGCCAGATAGGTGTCGACACCGGTCGCTCCCCGCTCCTCGAACGACAGTTTGACGGCCTTTTCGTAGAGATCTTTGGCATCGCCCTGCATCGCCCAGCCGCGCAAGGCGCCTTCGGCGCGCAGGAACGTCACCTCCGCGGCATTCATCCATAGATAGGGCGTCTTGCTGTCCACGATCTGATTGGAATAGGTCGAAACCATCGCCGACTTGTTCGTCGGGTCGGTGCCGATGCGCATGCCGTAATAATCGGTTTTCTTGTTCCAGGTACCCTGGGTGAACATCACGGCGCGGCGCGGGTCCTTATAGCCGTTCATATAGCTGATGATGTCGGCGCCGACGCGGTGGTCGCCCCAGTCGTTGTAGATCAGCGCCACACGGTTTTCGGGAGCGTGCATATAGGCATTGTCCGCGTTGTCGAGAATCACGCCGTCCGCAACGGCCTCCTCGGCCTTCTTTTGGGCGATATCAGATTTCACATACGACAGGCGCATAGCCATTCTCAGTTTGAGCGAGTTGGCATATTTGATCCACTTTTTGATGTCGCCGTAATAAACATTATCCGACTTGCGGAACGCCTCTGCCGACATCTGCTCGTTGGCATGCAGGGCCGCAATTACGGCGTCCAGCTCCTCGAACATCTTCATATAAACGGTTTCCTGCGAATCGTAAGCGACCGTGAGCGACTCGGACGAATCCTCGATCACCTTCGAATAGGGAATCGGTCCGTAAGTGTCCGTCATGCGGTGCATGATCGCTATGCGGAATAACCGGGCGAGGGCTATGGCCGCTTCGTCCTCGGTGTTGTTCACAACGCCGCGAAAATAGGGATAGACTTCCTGCATGACGATTACGAAGGGCCATTTCAGCCAGTCGGCAGAGGGGTTGAAGGTCGAGAATTTCTCTTTCCACCCATCCGGTGTCTCCGCCATATAGCCGGCATAGGGGTTGCCGGTCAGCGATTCGTTGAACTGGTATCTGTGTTCCTGCACGGGAACGACCCAATTCTGCAATCCCCGAAGGTTCGTACTGATCTTGTAGTTCTCGCGCCCGAGTTCTTCGTCGGTCGCCTCCGACGGATTGCGGTTGATGGCGTCGAAATCGCTCATACATCCCCAGGCGCAGAACAGCACGGCCGAAAGCAGCAGGAATTGTGCTGTTTTTACTATCTGTTTCATACTGTTCATCGTTTAGAAAGTGAGTTTTACACTGAACCCGAAGTTGCGGAGCGAGGGCATCATGAAATAGTCGATTCCCTGGTAATTATTACCGGTCGTAGCAATCGCCTCGGGATCGAACGGCGCTTTGTTGTAGATCATCCACAGATTACGGCCGACAAAAGCAATGTTGATTTTGCAGACATCGCGGAACCATTTGCCCGGAAGCGTATAGCCCAGTGAAAGTTCCTGTAGGCGCACATTGGTCGCAGAATAGGTGTAGTACTGAGGGAGTCCGCTTTGCGAACTGATTGCAGCATACCACCGCTGGGGATCAATCATCTCCCGTCCGTTGATCAAGATACCTCCGGCATCACGCGCCGCAGCCGAAACCTCCGATACGCCGAACAGATCCATATTGGCCTGGGTTGCCGAATAGCAGATACCTCCGATGCGAGCCGTGAAGAGGAGCCCCAGATGCACACCCTTCCAATCGAAATCGTTGCGCCATGCCAAATTATAATCGGGGAAAACAGAGCCGAGATAGATATCCTCGCCAACGTCTGTCGTTATCAGGTTACCGTTGCGATCCACCTGCACGTACCCGTTCTCATCGTACTTGAGATTGGATGTCGTATACAGGTCGCCCAGTGTGCCGCCCTTCTTGATAATGTACTTTGCCTTACCGAGACCCTTGATCTCCAGACGGTCTTTCAGCGGTTCGCCGGTCAGCGGATCAGTCAGGCCGTCCATCAGTTCAGTGACTTCGTTCTTATTCCAAGAGAAGGTGAAGTTCGTATCCCAGGAAAAGCTGTTCCACCTATGGCCGTAACCCAGGCTCGCCTCGACACCCGTGTTGCGGACGTTCCCCGTCTGGACGTACATGCTCGAATAGCCCGACGAGGCGGATACCGTAGGCTGGAACGTCTGATTATTCGTATCGGCCCGATACCACGAGGCGGCCAGTCGCAAGTCGTTCCACAGCCGGGCGTCGATACCGACCTCCCAGGTTTTGGTACGCTCCGGGTAAAGCTGTTCGATCGGACGGAATGTCGTAGGCAGCCATTGCTGGTTCGTCTCGTCGTAAGGATAGGTTGGAGTGGTCAGGAATCGCGGGAAAGGAATACCTACCGATGAGAACGATGCACGCAACTTGAGGTAGGTAAATGCTTCGGGCATGTCGAAAGTCGCTGTCGGCAGCCAGGAGAGGCCCACCGAGGGATAGAAGAACGAACGCTGCGGTGATCCGGCCAGTTGTGAGGCCCAGTCGTTGCGACCCGTCACGGTCAGATAGAGCATCGATTTATAGCCCATCTCGACCGAGGCGAATATCGATTGTGTCTGCTCCTGCCAGCCGTATTTCTGGGCGCGGGATTTCTCCTTGTCCAAATCGAAAACGGTAAACATATTCGGGATACCGACCTCCCGAATCGGACCGCGATAGCTCAGCTCTTTACTCTTCGTGTCGTTGACGGACGCACCGACATTGGCAACCAATGAAAATTTGTTGTCAGCGAAGGTCTTGTTGATATTGACCATTACATCGGCATAGATCTGCTCATCGGTATTGCGAATTTCCGTATAATGCCCCTGTGTGCTACCTTCCGTGATCGTGGTATTCGATGAAGCGTAGAGTTTCTGCGTGAAGATCGAATTGGTATTGTCGATCTTGGCTCGTCCCGAAACATTCAGCCACGGCAGGATGTCGAAAGCAATCGACACGTTGGCCATATAGCGCTTCTTGTCCGTATTGCGGGGATTGCGATACGCGATCCAATACGGGTTCTGCATGCGCAGGTCGCCGCCCTCGCCCTGCGGCCAGTATTGCACGGCGATCTTGCGGGCCGGATCCCAGCGCTCGAAAATCTTCGCGGCTTCGAAGCTGTCGCCGCGCGGAAACAGATAGGCCGAAACCAGCGGGTTCGAATAGACGCCCTGGTTGGTCATGTTCTGGTCTTTCTGCACGACGTAGTTCGCACCGACGTCCACGCGCAGGCGGTCTTTCAGAAAATGCGACGTGTTGCGGAACGTGAAATTGTAGCGATCGTAGAGGTTGTTGGGCACGATACCCTCGGAATTGACCGATGCCGCGGAAAAGAACATCTGGTTTTTCTCGGTGCCCCCGGAAAGCGTTACGGAGTTGGTCGTGACATAGCCCGTTTCGAAAAAATCATCCGGCGTATATCCGGTACGCGCTGCATCGGTCAGCTTCTCGCCCCAGCTGTAGACCGGCGAACCGGAAGGTTTCCCGTAGCTGCCCGTGCCGTAGCGGTTCTGGAATTCCGGCATCACGAAGGGTTTGAGAAAATCCGTGTGATTCGAATACGAGGCACTGAATGTTCCGGCCTGACCCTTCTTCGTCGTAATCATAATGGCTCCGTTCGCGGCACTCGAACCATAGAGGGCCGCTGCGGAAGCTCCGGTCAGGACCGACATCGATTCGATATCCTCGGGGTTCAGGTCGGCAATAGCTTCCGTAGCGCCGCGAGAACCGAATTCCGTATCGCCGCCGTTGCTCACGTTATACATCGGAATACCGTCGATCACATAAAGGGCGTTGGACGACTGCGTGATCGACTTGTTACCGCGCATGACAACCTTGGAGGCGCCGCCGACACCCGACGACGAGGTGTTGATCGTGATACCGGCGACCTTACCGGACAGGGCGTTGATGAAATTGGCATCCTTCACATCGGTAATGGCGCTCGATTTCACCTGCTGCACATTGTAGCTCAAGGCTTTTTCCTGACGCTTAATACCAAGAGCAGTAACAACCACCTGCTCGATTTCGGCAGCGGATTCTTTAAGCGTAATGTTAAATACAGTACGGCTGCCAACAGCCACCACCACAGGCTCGTAGCCCAAAAAATTAATTTCCAGTTGGGCTGTTGCGGTGGGGGGTACCTGAAGCGAGAAGGAACCGTCTGCGCCAGTGCTGGTTCCCACAGCCGTACCTTTGACGATGACGGAAGCTCCGACAACAGGCTGTTTGTTCTGATCCAGCACAGTACCTGATACCGTTACCGGTTTTTGGATCGGCTTTTTTTTCAGAACGATGTTCGAGCCGCTGATTTGATAGCTTACATCGGAGCCTTTTACCATTTGGATTAAGGCTTCCTGCAAGGGCTGGTTTACAACATTGACACTGACTGAGCGGGTGACATCTACGTCATCGTCAATGGCAAAAAGATAGCGTGTCTGCTTCTCTATTTCGGTCATAACCAGCTTCATCCGCACGTCCTTCAACTGAATGGTTACGCGAATATTTTGTGCGTATACACTTGTAAAAGGGGTGCATAGACAAGAAAGAACCAAAAGAGTAGGCAGCCAGATTTGCTGAATAATCTTTTTATTCATACATTTGTAAATTAAGGTTCAAGGTTAGAGATCGGTTAGTATTTCTGATTGGACCGTGCCTATGAGTGCTTCCTTCACTCATAGGTTTTTTATATCAGAAACAAAAAGTAAAGATGTCTTGGTTTCTATCTCATAGGCAAATTTTTCTATTATTAGATAAACATTTACAAAGGATTACATTTATTCTATTCGAATAATATTTTCAATTTCGTCGTAGGTATATGTAAAGTCCGAGGCCATTTGAAGCAGTTGCATAGCGTGGTTTATTCCATCTGAAACTCGAATCTTGCAACTCTGATATTTGATGACAGGCAACTCTGGTCGCTTGATAACAATTTTCACGTCATAGTATTTTTCCAACTTTTCCACGATCTGATCAAAAGGCATTTTGTTGAGCGTGATGATGCCTTCCGGCCAACGATATTCATCCTGATCTTCGATCGGAGCGATCTGCAAGTGCCCATTTTTGAGGTTAACAACTGAATTTTCGTCCATTAATACCGATTCGTCGCTTAAATGGCTTAATACCATAACTTTACCTCTAAACAATGCTGTGGAAAATAGGTTTTTTGCCTCGTCAGCAATAACATTGAAATGGGTTCCCAATACTTTCACATCGCAAGCAAAAGTTTCCACAACAAACGGATGGCCTGTGTCTGGCGCGACATCGAACATTGCTTCGCCATATAGTTGTATTCGCCGTTCTTTTCCTACAAATATCGAAGGATATACGATTCGACTGCCGGAATTGAGATCAATGACGGAACCATCATTCAGTGTAACTCGAATTTGTTTTCCTGAAGGGGCTTCAATCGTAGTTATTTGATTTGTCCATTCACTGACTCGATGAGTGAAAAGCATGTAATTTATAGCAAAGCCGATTGCCAACACCGCAGCTATCTTGCTTGTAAATCGAATAATCTTTGACAAAGTTAATAGCCGAATTGGGCTGACCTTACCCTGAGCAGGTGATTCGAAAGTTGTGTACATTACTCCCAATACATATATATCATGAGCTTTCTTCATCTCTTTTTGATGTTCGTCAGGATTATCGTCCATCCATGCCTTAAGTAGAGTGGTTTCTTCTTCGGTAAGTTGACCGGCGAAGAACCGAAATAACATGGCATCTGTAATTTGAGTCTGTGTCATTTTTTATTTGCTTCTATATATAAAAGCCACAACTCGGCCACTTTCCCCCTAAATTGTATTCATTTTTTGCAAATAAATATTTTTAATATATTATGGAAAATATTTATAATTGCAATGTATTGTATATTAGGGCATTAAATGAATGCTGTTTAATATGCGATTATCTCGAATAATTTTAATATCTTTGTGTATCTGATATGACAATGGACACTACGGCGTTATCACATCAAATGTTCGATCAGTTATTTCGGCAAAATAAGCGACAATTATTCATTGTTGCTTTCAGTTATGTTCGGGATGAAGATATCGCGCAGGATATTGTAAACGACAGTTTTATGTCCATATGGGAGCGTCGGGAGAGTATAGAGCCCACCAATCTGAAAGCCTATCTTTTCCGTGTTGTTAGAAATAATTGCCTTCATTATCGCCGGGACCAACAAATTGGGAGAGCGGTCTGTGAAAAGATCCGTCAAAAAGAAGCCGGTTTGATGGAGTATTACACGCGGACGATTGAAAGCTGCGATCCCAATGAATTGTTTACAACTGAAATTCTTACAATTTACAAAGAGCAAGTAGAGCAAATGCCGGATATAACCAAGCAGGTGTTTACTCTTAAAACAGAAGGTAGAAGTTATAAAGAGATTGCTGATATTCTGCACATCAGCATAAAAAAGGTCGATAAAGAGTTGCAAAAGGCCACAGCTAAGTTACGTGAGTCTCTTAAAGACTACTTGTCGGTTTTAGTTGTATTTTTTACTCTTCTCGAAAAATAAGTTTCTTAATCTATCAAACATTAAGCACTTTATTTTTAGTCTTAGATATTTCGCACCATTAATGAGCTTATTGGGGCTCAATCTTTTTTTCAAAATATTTATTTACGGAAAATGAATATAATTTAGGGGGAAAGTGGTTGAGTTGTGGCTTATTATAATAGACAAGCTAACAATAAAAATAATAACTAATGATACTTTATCCTCCTTTGCGTTGGGTTCCTACGCTTTATTTTGCAATGGGCTTGCCGTTCGTGGTTCTGAACATGGTTTCTGCCGTTCTGTTCAAGGATCTCGGCATCTCGGACGCACAGATCGCGTTCTGGACGTCTTTGATCATGTGGCCGTGGACGATCAAATTCCTGTGGAGCCCCTTCCTGGAAATTTTCCGTACCAAAAAATTCTTCGTCGTCACGACGCAGCTCCTAAGCGGCATATTGTTCGGCCTTGCTGCTCTGTCGCTTCACCTACCGTCGTTCTTCGCCGTTACGATCGCCGTCTTTGCCGTCGTTGCGTTCAGCGGCGCCACGCACGACATCGCGGCCGACGGCGTCTACATGTCGGAACTCACGACGCAGGATCAGGCGAAGTATATCGGCTGGCAGGGTGCGTTCTACAACCTTGCGAAACTGGTCGCCACGGGCGGCCTGGTGTGGTTCGCAGGTTTTCTCTACGAAGGCTTCAGCGCCGTGGGTGCAGCAACATTCGACGCCTACGTACGTTCGTGGACGGTCGTTTTGCTGCTCCTGTGCGTCACGCTCGTCGCTTTGGGCCTTTACCATCTCCGCGCGCTTCCTTCAGGCGGCTCGGCTTCAGAAGGCCGCTCGCTGCGGGATGGCCTTTCGGGCCTGAAAGAGGTTATCGCGGCGTTCTTCACCAAACGGCATATCTGGTACTATATCGCCTTCATCATCCTGTACCGGTTGGGCGAGGGCTTCGTGATGAAGATCGTTCCTCTGTTTCTCAAGGCGGATACCGCATCCGGGGGCTTGGGGCTTTCGAACCAGCAGATCGGCCTTTACTACGGGACTTTCGGCGCGGGGGCGTTTCTCATAGGCTCGCTTTTGGCGGGCTACTACATCGCCCGACGAGGTCTGCGGCGCACTCTTTTCACGCTGTGCTGTATCTTCAACCTGCCGTTCGGGGTCTACGCCTTGCTTGCATGGTTCCAGCCTTCGAGCCTGTGGCTCGTGGGCGGTGGCATCGTCGTGGAGTACTTCGGCTACGGATTCGGATTCGTGGGCCTCACGCTGTTTATGATGCAGCAGGTCGCTCCGGGGCGTCACCAGATGGCGCACTACGCTTTCGCTTCGGGTATCATGAACCTCTCGGTGATGCTCACGGGCATGGCTTCAGGCTTTTTGAGCGATCTGATGAGCTACCGGATCTTCTTCCTCGCGGTGATGCTCGCCACCATTCCGGCTTTTGTGATCACCCGGCTGGTTCCCTTTACCTATGACGACAAACCAAACGACAAATAATTTATATGGATACACTGAAAATTGCGGGCTCGAATCAGCCCGATATGCCGTGGGAGGACCGTCCCGCCGGCTCCAAAGAGGTGATGTGGCGTTACACGCAGAACCCGATCATCGGGCGTCATGCGCTTTCGACGTCGAATTCGATCTTCAACTCGGCGGTCGTTCCCTTCAAAAAAGGAAAATATAACTATGCGGGCGTTTTCCGGTGCGACGACACGAACCGCCGGATGCGCATCCACGTGGGCTTTTCGGTCGACGGCCTTCGGTGGGAGATCGAGGAGTCCGACTTCCGGCTGGAGGGTGCGGACGCCGAGATCGGCCAGTGGGTCTACGGCTACGATCCTCGCGTTGCGAAGATCGGCGACAAATACTACGTTACGTGGTGCAACGGCTACCACGGGCCGACGATCGGCATTGCGTGGACGGATGACTTCGAGACGTTCCACCAGCTTGAAAACGCATTTCTTCCCTATAACCGCAACGGGGTTCTGTTCCCGCGCAAGATCGGGGGCCGGTTCGCGATGCTGTCGCGTCCGAGCGACACGGGTCACACGCCCTTCGGGGACATCTTCTATTCGGAGAGCCCCGACATGGAGTTCTGGGGCCGCCACCGTCATGTGATGTCTCCCTCGGCGTTCGAGGTTTCGGCGTGGCAGTGCATGAAGATCGGCGCGGGCCCCGTTCCCATCGAGACCTCGGAGGGCTGGCTGCTGTTCTACCACGGGGTGCTTCGCTCGTGCAACGGTTATGTCTACGCCTTCGGTTCGGCGCTGCTGGATTTGGAGGAGCCTTGGAAGGTCACGGCCCGCAGCGGTCCCTACCTGATCTCCCCTCGCGAAACGTACGAATGCATGGGCGACGTTCCGAACGTTACGTTCCCGTGCGCTGCGCTGCACGACCCCGCGACGGGACGCGTGGCCGTCTACTACGGATGCGCCGACACGGTTACGGGCCTTGCGTTCGGCTATATCCCCGAAATCATCGACTTCACGAAGCAAAACTCGATCCTCTGATGCGACTGCGACGAACGCTGCTTACCCTGGCGCTCGCCGCAGCCGTTTTCGGCGCTGCGGCTTCTGCGCAGCCCCCTGCCGACCGGGTCGACCCGTTCATCGGGACTACGAACTTCGGGACCGCGAACCCCGGGGCCGTCACGCCGCACGGGATGATGTCGGTGGTTCCGTTCAACGTCATGGGGTCGGAGGAGAACGTCTACGACAAGGACGCCCGCTGGTGGTCCACGCCCTACGAATACCACAACAAATTCTTCACGGGCTTCACGCACGGCGCCTTGAGCGGCGTGGGGTGCCCCGAGCTGGGCGCGCTGCTGACGATGGCCACGACGGGCCCTCTGACGGTGGATTACCGGGAGTACGGCACGTCGTACAGGGACGAAAAGGCCTCCCCGGGCTATTACTCGGTCTTTCTGGACAAGTACGGCGTCCTTGCCGAAGCCACGGCCACGGCGCGTACCTCGGTGGAACGCTACACGTTCCCCGGAGGAGAAGGGCATATCCTGTTGAATCTGGGCGAGGGGCTTACCAACGAGTCGGGCGCAATGGTGCGCCGGGTGAGCGCCACGGAGATCGAGGGCACGAAGTTGCTGGGGACGTTCTGCTACAATGCGCAGAAGGTTTTCCCGGTGTACTTCGTGCTGCGCGTTTCGAAGACTCCGAGTGCCGGCGGCTATTGGAAGAAGCAACGGAAGATGACGGGCGTGGAGGCGGAGTGGACGCCGGACAACGGGAGATATAAACTCTATACGGAGTACGGGCGCGAGCTTTCGGGCGACGACGTGGGCTACTGGTTCTCCTTCGACGGCCTTGCGGCGGGCGAGCAGGTGGAGGTGCGCATGGGCATTTCGTATGTCTCTACGGAGAACGCGCGCAAAAACCTCGATGCCGAGCAGGCCGCGGACGCGCCGTTCGACGCCATCCGGGAACAGGCCCGCAAGGGCTGGAACGAGGCTCTGGGCAGAATCCGGGTCGAGGGCGGGACCGAGCAGCAGCAGAGGGTGTTCTACACGGCGTTGTACCATGCGCTGCTGCACCCGAATCTCGTGAGCGACGTGAACGGCGAATACCCGCTGATGGAGCGTTCGGGCGAGACGGGCGTGACGGATGGCGAACGCTATACGGTCTTCTCGCTGTGGGACACCTGCCGCAACCTGCACCAGCTGCTGACGCTGGTCTACCCGGATCGTCAGCGGGAGATGCTGCGCTCGATGACGGGGATGTACGAGGAGTGGGGTTGGCTTCCGAAATGGGAGCTTTACGGCCGCGAGACCTTCACGATGGAGGGGGACCCTGCGATCCCGGTGATCGTCGACAGCTGGATGAAGGGCCTTCGGGATTTCGATGTCGCCAAGGCCTACGAGGCGATGCGCAAGTCGGCCACGACGCCCGGTGCGCAGAACCGCATGCGGCCCGACCTCGACCCCTATATCGAGAAAGGCTATATCCCGCTGGGGTTCTACGCCAAGGACCTTGCGGGCGACACCTCCGTCTCGCACGCGCTGGAGTACTACATGGCCGACGCTGCGCTGTCGCTGCTGGCCGACTCGCTCGGACAGGGGGACGACGCGCGTCTGTTCCGCGCCCGCTCGTTGGGCTACAAACGCTATTACAGCCCGGAAAGCGGGACTTTGCGTCCGCTCCATCCCGACGGAACTTTTTTAAGCCCCTTCGACCCGAAGGCGGGCGAGAACTTCACGGCGGCTCCGGGCTTCCACGAGGGGAGTGCGTGGAACTATACGTTCTACGTTCCGCACGACGTGGAGGGGCTTGCGAAGCTGATGGGCGGGCGACGCAAATTCATCGACAAACTGCAAATGGTCTTCGACGAGGGACTTTACGACCCTGCGAACGAACCCGACATCGCCTATGCCTACCTTTTCAGCCGCTTCCGGGGCGAGGAGTGGCGCACGCAGCGGGAAACCCGGCGGCTGTTGGAGCGATACTTTACCACCGCCCCCGACGGCATCCCGGGCAACGACGACACGGGGACGATGTCGGCGTGGGCTGTCTTCACGATGCTGGGCCTCTATCCCGACTGCCCGGGCGAGCCGTACTACACGCTGACGTCCCCGACGTTCGACCGGGCCGAAATCGACACGGAGCGGGGAACGCTGGTGATCGAAAAACACGGCGAGGGCTATATCGACCGGATGACGCTGGGCGATAAACCGCTGAAAAATTATCGTATCTTGCACGATGACTTGCTCAAGGGCGGCAAACTTACTTTCGAACTTCAAACTGGAAAATAGATGAAACTTACCGGATTATTATTCGCCGCGGCCCTGCTGGGCAGCTGCACGCAGCCTGCCGCGGAGGAGAATTACACGCGCCATGTCGATCCGAAGATCGGCACGGGGGGCCACGGGCACGTCTTCGTGGGAGCCAACGTCCCCTTCGGCCTGGTGCAGGTGGGTCCGACGAGCATTCCGCAGACGTGGGACTGGTGCTCGGGCTACCATGCGAGCGATTCGACGGTGATCGGCTTCTCGCACACGCATTTGAGCGGCACGGGCATCGGCGATTTGTTCGACGTGACGGTCATGCCCGTCATGGGCGATGTGACCTACGCCCGGGGTGAGGAGGCGGACCCTGCGTCGGGACTGTGGTCCTATGCCGACCGGACCCAAGAAATTGCCCGGCCGGGCTACTATTCGGTCCCTCTGACGCGCTACGGCATTCGGGCCGAGCTGACGGCCACGGCGCGCGTGGGTCTGCACCGCTACACCTTCCCGGCGTCTGAAAAGGCCGCCGTGGTCTTCGACCTGGAAAACGGCGGCTGCTGGGACAAGGCCACGGAGACGCATCTCGCAAAGGAGGGCGACCGGACGGTGACGGGCTGGCGTCACTCGACGGGCTGGGCCAAAGACCAGCGGGTCTACTTCGCCGCGGAGTTCTCGAAACCCTTCGAAAAATTCGAAACCATCGGCGATAACTACGCCCGGGCTTCGTTCCGTACAACCGACGGGGAACAAGTGTCGCTGAAAGTCGCTTTATCGCCCGTAAGTATCGAAGGCGCGAAGGCAAACCTTGCGGCGGAACTCCCCGGATGGGATTTCGACGCTACGGCGGCCGCTGCCGACAAGGCGTGGAACGATGAATTGTCGAAGGTGAAGATCGAGACCGCGGACGAGACGGCCCGCAGGATTTTCTATACGGCCCTTTACCATACGATGATCGCTCCGTCGCTCTTCTGCGATGTGAACGGCGATTACCGCGGAGCCGACGGCAAGGTGCATGAGAATCTGGGGCGCGATACCTATACGACCTTTTCGCTGTGGGACACTTACCGGGCCGCGATGCCGCTGATGACCGTCCTGCACCCGGAGCGGATGCCCGACATCATCCAGACGATGCTGCACATCGCCGACGAGCAGGGACGGCTCCCGGTATGGCACCTGTGGGGCAACGAGACGGACTGCATGGTGGGCAACCCGGGCATCGTAGCGGTGGCGGACGCCATCGTGAAGGGCATCGGGGGCTTCGACCGCGAAAAGGCCTTCGAGGCGATCCGTAAGACGGCCATGAATCCCGACCGGGGCAACGGCCTGCGCATGGAGTACGGCTACATCCCGTGCGAGATGTTCAACGAGGCCGTGGCCTATGACATGGAGTACGCTTTGGCCGACGGCGCGGCGGCGCGTGCCGCCGAGACGCTGGGCAAGGCGGAGGATGCGAAGTATTTCGAGGAGCGCAGCCATAGCTACCGCAACTATTTCGACCCGCAGACGGGATTTATGCGGGGCCGGGATTCGCGGAAGGGCTGGAGGACGCCCTTCAATGCGTTCGCCTCGACGCACCGCGCCGACGACTACTGCGAGGGCAACGCCTGGCAGTACACCTGGCTGGCTCCGCACGATGTCAAGGGCCTCGAAGGGCTGTTCGGCTCGCGTGCGAAGATGATTGAAAAACTCGATTCGCTCTTTACGGTAAGTTCGGTCATCGAAGGCGGCGAGACCTCGCCCGACATCTCGGGGCTGATCGGCCAGTACGCCCACGGCAACGAACCGAGCCACCATATTTTGTACCTCTATACGATGCTGGGGCAGCCGTGGAAAACGGCCGACAAGGTTCGCGAGGTGCTCACGACGCTCTACCACGCCGCTCCGGACGGCCTTTCGGGCAACGAGGACGTGGGTCAGATGTCGGCCTGGTACGTCCTCTCGTCGCTGGGGATGTACGAAGCCGAGCCTGCGGGCGGACGCTACTGGTTCGGATCGCCGCTCTTCGACCGGGCCGAAGTGAAGGTCCCGGGCGGTGTGTTCACGATCACGGCCGAAAACAACTCCGCTGCGAACAAATATATCCAGCGTGTTTGGCTCAATGGTCAACCCTACACGAAGCCTTGGATCGGTCATGCCGACGTGATGAAGGGCGGGGAGCTGCGCTTCGAGATGGGGGCCGAAGAGAAGGTGTGGTACTGCCCCGACGAACCGGAGGCGTACGCCGATCAGCGTCCCGCGGAGGAGCAGCGGCTTTTTAAGTCGGAAGCGGTAGAGGAGGAGATCGCCCGCGTGTGCGGTCTTCTGACCAACGAACGCCTGCGGTGGATGTTCGCCAACTGCTTCCCCAACACGCTCGACACCACCGTACACTACGGCGAGGACGAGGCGGGCAATCCCGATACCTACGTCTACACGGGCGACATTCCGGCCATGTGGCTGCGCGACTCGGGGGCGCAGGTGTGGCCCTACGTGCAGTTGTGTAAGGAGGACCCGGCGTTGCAGAAGATGATCGCGGGGGTGATCCGGCGGCAATTCAAACTCATCAATATCGATCCTTACGCTAATGCCTTCAACGTCGGCCCTACGGGTGACGGCGAGGATGTCGGCTATCCGGGCAACGATCAAAGTCCCTGGGTTTTCGAGCGCAAATGGGAGATCGATTCCCATTGTTATCCTCTGCGCCTTGCGCACCACTACTGGAAGACCACGGGTGACACGTCGGTCTTCGGCGCCGAATGGGTCGAGGCGATGCATAACATCGTGAAAACGTTGAAAGAGCAGCAGATGAAGGAGGGTCCGGGCGATTACACCTTCCTGCGCACGACGGACCGTCAGCTGGACACCCGCTGCCATGTGGGGCGCGGCAACCCCGTGAAACCCGTGGGGCTGATCGTCTCGGCGTTCCGTCCTTCGGACGACGCCACGACCTTCGGGTTCCTCGTGCCGTCGAACTTCATGGCCGTCACGTCGCTGCGCAAGGCCGCCGAGATCCTGACGGCGGTGAACGGCGAGCGGGAGCTTGCCGCCGAGTGCACGGCGCTGGCCGACGAGGTGGCTGGGGCATTGCAGCAATACGCTGTCGTGGAGCATCCGGAGTTCGGAAAAATCTACGCCTTCGAGGTCGACGGTTTCGGCAGCGCGCAGCTTATGGACGACGCCAATGTGCCGTCGCTCTTGGCCATGCCCTATCTGGGCGACGTGGAGCGCACGGACCCGATTTACGAAAACACGCGCCGGTTCGTGTGGAGCACGGAAAATCCCTATTTCTGGCGCGGAGCTGCCGGCGAGGGCATCGGCGGCCCCCATATCGGGGTGGAGATGATCTGGCCCATGAGCATCATGATGCGGGCCTTCACGGCGACCGACGACGAAGAGATCCGCGACTGCATCTGTCAGCTGATCACCACCGATGCCGGGACGGGATTCATGCATGAATCCTTCTCGCGCCACGATGCTGCGAATTTCACCCGCCCGTGGTTCGCCTGGCAGAACACGCTCTTCGGGGAACTCATATTAAAACTCGTAAACGAAAACAAGGTCGACTTACTTAATTCCATTGACTGACCGGAAAAAACCAAATAACAATGATAAAACCTGTTTCTTTGCTGTTACTTGCCGCCGTTCTGTGCGGCAGCTGCGGAAGCCGCACGGGGCGCACCGCGGCAACCTCCTGCGACGAACCTTCGGCGCGGCCTTCGGAATACGTCTCGACGCTCGTAGGCACGCACTCCGACTTCACGCTCTCGACGGGCAACACCTACCCGGCCGTCGCCCTGCCGTGGGGCATGAACTTCTGGACGCCCCAGACGGGCGAAATGGGCAGCGGATGGGCCTATACCTACGGCGCCCACACCATCCGGGGCCTGAAGCAGACCCACCAGCCTTCGCCGTGGATCAACGACTACGGGCAGTTCTCCATTATGCCCGTGCGCGGACGCGACAAGGTCGATGAGGAGAGTCGCCAGAGTTGGTTCTCGCACCAGACGGAGGAGGCACGACCCTACTACTATTCGGTATACCTGGCCGACCACGACATCAAGGCCGAGATCGCCCCGACCGAGCGGGCTGCGATCATGCGCTTCACGTTCCCCGAATCGGACGAGTCGGGCGTGGTGATCGACGCCTTCGACCGCGGGTCGTACATCAAGGTCATGCACGACCGGAAGACTGTCGTGGGATACACCACGCGCAACAGCGGAGGTGTGCCCGACAACTTCAAGAACTGGTTTATCGTGCGCTTCGACCGGAAGATCCGGGATTTCCAGATCTATGACGGCACGAAGCCCGTCGAAGGCGAACAGTTAGTCGGCGAACACGCCCTCGTGCGGGTAGGTTTCGAAACCCGGCGCGGCGAGCAGGTAACGGTACGCGCAGCCTCATCGTTCATATCGCAGATGCAGGCCGTGCAGAACCTCGAAGAGCTGGGAAAGGACGATTTCGAAACCGTGAAGGCCAAGGCGCAAGCACACTGGGACGAGGTGCTCGGACGTATTGAAGTCGAGGGAGGCACGACGGACCAGTACCGCACGTTCTATTCGTGCCTCTACCGTTCGACCTTGTTCCCGCGCAAGTTCTACGAGATCGACAAGAACGGCAATATCCTGCATTACAGCCCCTACAACGGTGAGGTACTGCCGGGATACATGTATACCGACACGGGATTCTGGGACACCTTCCGCAGTCTGTTCCCACTGCTCAATCTGGTCTATCCGTCGGTCAATGCCGAAATTCAGGCCGGGCTGGCAAACGCTTACCGCGAGAGCGGATTTCTGCCCGAATGGGCTTCGCCCGGACACCGTGGGTGCATGGTCGGAAACAACTCGGCGTCGGTCGTTTCGGATGCCATCCTGAAAGGTGTCACCCCCGAGGAAGACATTGCGACGCTCTACGAGGCGATGCTCGCAGGACGCCGGAAGGTACACCCCACGGTGAGCTCCACGGGGCGCCTCGGACACGAATACTACAACACACTGGGATACATCCCCTACGATGTGGGTATCAACGAGAATGTCGCACGAACGCTCGAATACGCCTACGACGACTGGTGCATCGCGCAGGTGGCGAAAAAACTGGGAAAAACGAACGACGCTGCGATGCTGGAAAAGGCTTCGCAGAACTATAAAAACCTCTTCGATCCCGAAACGCGCCTGATGCGGGGCCGCAATGCCGACGGGACGTTCCAGACGCCCTTCAGCCCCTACAAGTGGGGCGACGCCTTCACCGAGGGAAACGCGTGGCACTACACATGGTCGGTGTTCCACGATGTCGAGGGACTGATCGACCTGATGGGAGGACACAAAGGATTCACGCGGATGCTCGACTCGGTCTTCGTCGTGCCGCCCGTCTACGACGACAGCTACTACGGGTTCCGCATCCACGAAATTACCGAAATGCAGGTGGCCGACATGGGCAACTACGCCCACGGAAACCAGCCCGCGCAGCACATGATCTACCTCTACGACTACGCCGGGCAACCCCGTAAGGCGCAGTGGTGGGTTCGTGAGGTCATGGATCGCCTCTACTCGGCCAAGCCCGACGGTTACTGCGGCGACGAGGACAACGGACAAACCTCGGCGTGGTACGTATTTTCGGCCTTAGGGTTCTATCCCGTGTGTCCCGGCGCGGACGAATACGCAGTCGGATCGCCGCTGTTCCGCAAGGCCGTCATTCACCTCGAAAACGGCAATACGATCGAGATCGACGCTCCGGAGAACAGCTCCGAGAACCGTTATGTCGGTAAAATGGCTATCGACGGAAAAGTATCGGAAAGGCCGTTCCTTAGCTATTCCACACTTCTGGAAGGTGCGAAGGTGCGCTTCGAGATGGAATCCGAAAAATAGCCTTCCCATGAAGATTCCGAATCCACATGCTGCCTTCATGGCCTTCGCCTGTGCATTGTTTGCAGCATGCTCTCCGCAGCAGCCCTTCATAACCTCACCCGACGGACGCATCGCCGTATCTGTCGAAGCCGATGCAGGGGCGGGCGTGACCTATGCCGTCACGGTCGACGACAAGCCCCTGATACTGCCCTCGGCGATGGGGCTCGCGGCATGCGGAACCTCGCTGCAGGGAGCGACGATAACAGGCGTATGGCACTCCTCCCACGACAAGCTGTGGACAGCCCCCTGGGGCGAGAACAAGCGGCACCGCAACCGTTACAACGAAATGTCCGTCGCAGTGCGGAAGCCGGATAAAAGCATGGCCTTCACGCTCCGCTTCCGCGCATTCGACGACGGAATAGCATTTCGCTACGAACTGGCGCAGCCCGATTCGCTGGCCGTGACGGACGAACTGACGGAGTTCCGGTTCGCAGATGAGGGTCATACGATGTCGTGGTCCATACCCGGCAATTTCGAGACCTATGAACTTCAGTACCGCGAGCAGCCCGTCGCACGGATTACGGATGCAAACACGCCCTTCACGTTCCGCACTGGGGACGGAATATTCGGAGCCGTGCACGAGGCGGCCCTGTACGACTGGCCCGAGATGGTATTGAGGCGCGACAGTGCGGGGGTGCTGAAAGCCGACCTCGCGCCCCTGCCCGACGGCGTGAAGGCGTACATTCCGGGACGCTTCACGACGCCCTGGCGCACGATACAGATAGCAGACAGGGCCGTAGGCCTGATTAACTCGTCGCTGGTGCTCAACCTGAACGAACCTTCGAAGATCGAGGATACCTCATGGATCGTGCCGCAGAAGGATGTCGGGGTATGGTGGGGAATGCACCTCGGAACGCAGGTATGGACGATGGGGCCGCGACACGGAGCAACGACACGGAATGCCATCCGGCACATCGACTTTGCTGCGGAAAACGGCATACAAGGAGTGTTGTTCGAGGGCTGGAACAAAGGATGGGAGAACTGGGGCGGAAACCAGCAGTTCGACTACCTCGAACCCTATGCGGATTTCGATCTGGAGCGAATAGCCGCCTATGCCCGTGAAAAGGGCGTGCAACTGTGGATGCACAATGAAACGGGAGGAAATATTCCTGAGTACGAAGCCGTCCTGGAAGCAGCGATGAGGAGGTATGCCGAACTGGGGGTTCACACGCTCAAAACGGGATATGCAGGGGGATTCAAAGGCGGTTACCTCCATCATTCGCAGTATGGAGTGCAGCACTATCAGCGGGTCGTGGAAACGGCGGCGAAATACCGGATCATGCTCGACGTACACAAGCCGATAAAGGAGACGGGGATACGACGCACGTGGCCCAACATGATGACACGCGAAGGGGCGCGGGGCATGGAATGGAACGCATGGTCGGAAGGGAATTCGGCAGAGTATCTCACGACGCTGCCCTTCGTGAGGATGCTGAGCGGACCGATGGACTACACTCCGGGAATCTTCGACATCGACTATTCCACAGCGAAGGCCGACAAGGGACGGATCGAGTGGAACGGGCCCAACGCGGAATGCTGCATAAAGACCACGCTGGCACGGCAGATAGCAAACTGGGTGATCATATACTCGCCCCTGCAGATGGCCGCAGACCTGATCGAGAACTACGAAGGGCATCCCGCATTCCGGTTCTTCCGCGACTTCGACGCAGACTGCGACTGGTCGAAGGCATTGCAGGGAGAGATCGGCGACTATATCGTCGTTGCAAGACGGGCCAAAGACAGATACTTTCTCGGGGCAGGAACGGACGAGAAGGCAAGGACGCTCGTGCAGAAGCTCGACTTCCTCGAACCCAGAGTGACGTATACCGCGACCATATATGCCGATGCTCCGGATGCGGGGCGCAATCCGGAGGCATACCTGATCGGGAAGCGGGCGGTGACGGCACGAGATACCATACGCATCGAGATGGCTGAACGGGGCGGGCAGGCAATAACTTTTATTCCGGCAGAGAAATAGAAGATGCCGGTGGCACGGGGAGGCCACGACGGAAAGCCGACAGGGAACAATGAGAAACGGGATCTGATCCATATCAGACCCCGTTTTTCGTATCAGGAACGATGTCGTCTTTTTTTACGCCTTTGTTGCATCTGCCGTTGCTGTTCCTCGTAAGCCCGCGTGTCAGCCAAATCCAATACCGTATCGACAATGCAAGAAATAGGATTGGCGGCATGGTTTTGCACTTCATGTTTCTGTTCCACGTGTCGTTCTGCGACCTGTTGCGCCTGTTTCGGAGCCGGATACAAGTCGTTGAAAACATTCGCCGAGAACTCTTTTCCCAATACCGATCCGTTAGCAACGATGCCCGTGTTATGGTCGATAAAAGTTACACCATAAATTCTGCCTATGGGATTCATACGGAATACCGCATCTATACCGTCCGCCTTCAACAATTGCCGGAACTCGTCCCGTGTGTTGTGCGGGCTCATGGCGTCTTTGACAGTTTGTCGCAGGCTGTCGAGTGAGCCTTTCTCTTTTAGTCTGTCTTTTGATGTTGCATAGTACTTCTGAAGAGCTTTATAACCGACATCTTTTCCGATACGGCTCGACTTGAACGGCGTGCCGATACCGTATCCGTCGTCGGTCAAAGCGCCGTAGACAATACCTGCATAGTTCCTTCCGTCGATGGTACCCGTACGTTCCTCGACCGAGATGTTGAACAATTCCAGCAGCGTGCGGAACTCTCCGTAGGACGAGCATCTGTAATTTCGCAGGCACGCCCGCACGACAGACGACACCTGCCGCTTGACATTTCCATCGGGATAATTCACCTTCCGCAACCCCTCCTTGTCCGTCAGTTCCTGCCCCTTGACGCTCGGATGCAGGCCGTATTTGCGCTCCAAGTCACGCAGAATCTCCATCGAGCGCCGGGCCTCGAAATCGTGCGGAAGTTTGCGGCCCTGCTCATCGATCCGCAGCGACACGATATGGATATGCTCTCTGGAAATGTCCTTGTGCTTGAAAACGATATAGGGCTGTTCGCCGTAGCCCATACGCTCCATGTACTCGCAGGCGATGTCCCGGAGCTGTTCGTCGGTCAGCCTGTCTTCCGGCGAAGGGTTCAGCGAGGCATGGAAAACCGTATTAGTAGTTCTCCGGTTGGCTTCGAGGTATGGCCGGAAACTATCCATACAAGCGTCAATATCAAGGCGTCCGCGTTTATCGTATGGTTCGAGCATTTTCTGCCAGAACAGCACTTCGGCTTCATCCTTATCCACTTTCTCCTTGTTATAATACAACGCTCCACCGGGCGAGGAGCCCGATCTTATATTCGCAACCACTCCTTAGCTTGTTTTGCGAGGTTCAGAATCTCGATACTGAGGGCTTTCAGCTCGCGGGTTCGCTGCTCCAGCATAGCGATCTGATGCGGGATCGCAACGTTGGAAAAGTGCGCGTTGATGGCCTTTACAATCTGGTTATAGTTATTCCCGAGCTTTTGAAATTGGAAATAAAAGTCATTCAGACGGGCAATAAACTGCACTTTCGAAGGGTCACGTTTAACGACAACGAACTCCTCGGCGAAGATGCGTTTTACGATAAACCGGCTGCGGTTATGCTCCAATCCTGCCTTACAAAGCATCTGCTTAAAGCGGATATTCTCTTCCGTGGTGAGTTTGAAATTATACCTGTGGACCCTGGGGTCTGTTGTTGTCGGGCGTCCGATCCTCTTTTTCGTGGTTGTCATCAGTCTGGTAGTTTAAGTGGCGTGACTCGGGAACGCCACCCAGCCTCGCAGAGCGAGCACCTTTCGTATGCCGAAAAACTTTTCGGCATACAAAGGTACAGCTCGCTACCATCTGACGATGGTAAAACTCCGCGGCGGAAAAATTTTCGAAAAAACTTTGCCAAACCTCCGCTACGGCTTTCGAGGGCGGGTCTTTCCCGGGTGCAATATTACAACCGTCCGGGCGCAAAAAAAAACCATCGGTGCGGACTGGAGCGGTCGTGAGCGGACAGCGGAACCGAGGCATTTCACCCGGTTGTATCTTGCAGCATGAAAGGTCGGTTTTCTTATTCCGTTCATTATTCCGATATAAACCGCATTAAACAGAAAACGGTATTTTGAATGGTTTAAAACATAAAACCGCACACACATGCTTTACGACTGCAAAACGAACATTCAATCTTAAAAACGTTGTATCATGGATTCATTAAAAGAACAAACCAGACCCGCCACCAAGTCTTCGAAGCCTCCCCGTATCGAAGTCGACGAAGAGATGGTGCGCCGTATGATTGTCGGACTGGCCTCTTTGGATTCGAAAGTCGTTATCCCGCTATAAACCACACGAAATAAAACACGGTATTTTGAATGGTTTAACCCAATAAACCAGACATACATGCTCTATGCCCGTATGGCTGACAATCAATCTTAAAAACGTTGTACCATGGATTCATTAAAAGAAACTGACAAATCCGCAACAGAACCTCCGAAACGTTCCCGTATCGAAGTCGACGAAGAATTGATGCGTCAGATGATCGCCGGACAAGCTTCTTTGGATTCGAAAGTCGTCCGCCGGATTTCCGAATCGGAAGAGGAAAATACGGACGATCCCGAGGAAAAGACATCGGCAACTGCATCCGTAGCATCGGTAGCGGTTGCTGAAAAAACAGATGTCGACACCCAAACGAGTGGCGTAAAGGAACCGGCCGGATTCCGTCGTAAAAAGCTCGCGCTGCCGGATTTCGAACGCACCTTCTTCGCGCCGGTGGATTGCCGCAACCGTTCGGCGATCTATGTCAGTACCCACACCAAGCACAAAGTATCGGAAATACTCCACCTGTTAGGGAATGAGAGTACAAGGCTTACGGCCTTGGTCGACAATATGCTGCGATTTGTCATGGACATTTACCGCGACGAGCTGAATTATCTCCACGAGAAGAAGAACAATAGACGACCGTTTTGAACAGACAATGCGAATTGGAACGGCAGAAAGAGTTATTCCGGCAGATGGACAGACAGTCAATTATGGATGCAGGCGATTTTTCAGATAAAGGGATAAAGCGATGCTTAGAGAAATATTTCTATATTTCTGCCAATCCGAGTATTTCAATCTGCCATCCAAAAGGCGGCGTGGGAAATCAACCTTCACGGTACTGCTCGCCAGTTACCTGCATTACACTTTGAGGCATGACGTGCTTGTCGTAGACTGCGACTATCAGAGTTCAGATATGCGTGCTGTGGAGCAAATACCCGTTAGGTGCCGTCCGGGGCGCAGAAAGCCTCCTTTTCCGACGGTAGCGTTCAGCAAAATGCCGGGGATGGAAATACGCAAGGCTCGCCCCTCGGGCGATTCGCATGGCCTTGCGTATTTCCATCTCCAGCGATAAATTCCCTGCCGGCGGAAAGAGATTACAAGGATACATCAGACTTTTTTGCTTTTAAGGGTGAGACGATATATGTTGTTCTCACATGGCTCCGTATCGTTTTTCCCAACTATCTGCTATTTCTATACAGCCATGAATTTATCCGCCAATTTTTCTTTGAGCATCTCCACCTCCCGGTCGACCATTGGCTGGGTCACCTTCGCATAGGTCTGCGTCGTGGTGATGCGTTTATGCCCCAGCATCTTCGAGAGCGTTTCCAGCGACACGCCGTTCATCAGGCAGATCGTCGTGGCATAGGTATGACGTCCGACATGGAAGGTCAGTTTCTTTTCGATGCCGCATAAGACTGCGATCCGTTTCAGGGAGCGGTCCACCGTATTCAGATGCGGTATGAACGAAAAGACGCGCTCCGCACCATCGTCCCGGCAGCGTTCCAGAATGGACAGGGCCGCAGGCAGCAGTTTGACGACATACTGCGTGTCCGTCTTGCAACGGTTGCCTGTGACCCACCAGTCGCCGTGCGCATCCTGTTCGAACTGTTTCCAAACAAGGGATTTCATATCCGCGTAGCAGATACCCGTAAAACAGGAGAAGAGGAACAGGTCGCGGATGATGCGCTGTTTCTTCGTGCGGAGCGCAGCGTGCTGGAGCGTGAGGATCTCTGCCTCGTTCAGGAAGGCACGTTCCGGCGTGGGTTCGTTGTATCGGTACGAGGCGAACGGGTTGCGGGGCATGATCCCGTCGTTGAAAGAGACCTTGACCACATTGATCAGGCAGTCCAGATAACGGCAGATGCTCGTGAGTTTAAGTGCCCGTTCCGTCTTCAGGTAGACATGGAACTGTTCGATGAACGACTGTTCCAGTTCGGCAAGGGCGATGTCGCTCACACGGTATTTCGCCGTAAGGAACGCTTGCAGGTGTTTCATCGTCGCAAGATAGCGGTACCATGTGTTTTTCGAACGGTCGACGCCGATACGCCCGTGCAGGTCGTCCGTGAAGCTGCGGAAAGTGGACAGCAGGGTGCGGTAACGCTTCCCGAACCCCAGCCAGGCGTTCTTGACCTTCTCGGCCGTCACATAGCTTTCCCGGTCGCGGATGTCTCGATAATGACGGTCGATTTGAGAGCGAATATCGTCCAGATACCGGTTGATACGGTCCGCTTCGAGGCTTCGGCCCTTGGCACGGCCCCCGCGGACTTCCCACAAACGCTCCGGAACCGAGAGCTTCGCACTGAACTGCGAAATAGTACCGTTGACTGTGATGCGGCCCATGAGGGGAACCACCGACTGTGTTTTTTCCTTGTTCCTTTTCAGGTAGAACAGAACCTTGAACGTGCTGCGCATAAACTCTGCTTTTTGAGGGGTACAAAACTAATTTCAGCAGAGTCTCCGATCAAGATGAACAAAAATGCAATAGACGGAAAATCACCGTTTTATGAAATGAGAGGCATTCCCGAACAAGGTAACGTTTTGGAAACCTAACCCTCGTTCGACGATGCCGCCGGCTGGCCATTCGAAAGCTTCTACAGGGCGAACCGAAACGAAAAACAGCCTGATTGTCAATACCACTACGCTTATTTGCCCGTTTTGAGGATTTGTTGTACTTTTGTACTCAAAATTCATCATTATGTACGTTTTTTCGTCCATGGATTCCGTTTTCTGCGCGAAAGAGTGTATCTTCGCAGCACGAAAATAGTAAGGTCGAAATGCTGGAGAGGATTCAATATGCTTTGTTCATCTTGCTTTTTGTCTTGGCAGGAAGCCTGGATGGCGCTCAGGTTCAGTCCGGTAGGGTAGTTTCGCAGCCCGACTGGATTTGCCAGTCCACTCTCCGGACGCCGGTTCCGGCACACAATTGTTTCACGGCGGCAGTCTTCACCTGCGACGCTCCGATCGAAAATCCCGTCCAACCGTCCGCCCAGAAGGCGATCGTCCGTCTGCGCCATGATGCCCGGGCCATGGCGTCGGCCCGCGGGCTGTCCTGCCGTCCGGCTTATTCGGACTGCTTCGACCTGCATCCCAAGCCGGTCGATTATTATGTCTTTTCGCTGGGGCGTATCCTGATTTAGCCGCTGTTCCCGTTCCCGTTTTGCCGCATGTTCCCGGATGAGGATTTTTTCTCCCGGAGATGCGTTCGTGTTTTCGTGTTCCGAGTAAATTCGTAAAAACGATAGGTTATGTATTTTACGCTATTGGTGGTCGTCATCCTGACGGCTATTGCGCTGGTCGCAGTCGCGCTGGGTATCGCCCGCGCCATATCGCCGCGCTCGTACAACCCGCAGAAAGGCGAGGCGTACGAGTGCGGTATCCCGACGCGCGGACGGTCGTGGATGCAGTTCAAGGTGGGGTACTACCTGTTCGCGATCCTGTTCCTGATGTTCGACGTGGAGACCGTCTTTCTCTTTTCGTGGGCGGTGGTCGTCCAGGATCTGGGGATTTACGGGCTGGTGAGCATCCTCTTCTTTTTGGTCGTACTGGTTTTGGGCCTTGCATACGCATGGCGGAAAGGAGCTTTGGAATGGAAATAAGGAAGCCGGAGATAAAGGCAATGAAATACGAGGATTTCAATGACAACGAATACCTCGAAAAGATGGCGGCCGAGCTGCGCCGCGAGGGTACGAACGTGATCGTAGGGTGCCTCGACGAATTGATCGAGTGGGGGCGCAGCAACAGCCTCTGGCCGCTGACTTTCGCCACGAGCTGCTGCGGGATCGAGTTCATGGCCGTGGGGGCGGCCCGCTACGACTTTGCCCGGTTCGGGTTCGAAGTGGCCCGCGCCTCCCCGCGCCAGGCCGATTTCATCATGGTGGCCGGGACGATCACCCACAAGATGGCCCCTGTCCTGAAGCGCCTCTACGACCAGATGGCCGACCCGAAGTATGTGATCGCCGTGGGGGGATGCGCCATCAGCGGCGGCCCGTTCAAGAAGTCGTACCATGTGCTGAACGGCGTGGACAAGATACTGCCGGTCGATGTCTATATCCCCGGGTGCCCGCCGCGCCCCGAGGCGATGCTCTACGGGCTGATGCAGTTGCAGCGCAAAGTGAAATTACAGCGGTTTTTCGGTGGGGTGAACAAGCAGATCGGCAAGCAGGAGTACGAAGAGCTGCTTCGCCGGGATCTGACGGCCGAAAAGAACGATTTGAACGTGGAAGGAGGAGAAAAACAATGAATATCAACGAAAAAATAACGGCCTGGGAACCCGGCGCCGTGTGGTCGGAGGCCGGGGACGGGATGTTCACCGTCCCGGTGGAGAAATTCCACGCCCTGGCTGCACGCCTGAGGGCCGAGGGATTCGATTTCCTGCGCAGCCTGACGGGCATGGACTGGGGCGAAGAGGGGTTCGGGGCGGTCTACCACCTCGAAGCCACCGCGACGGGCGAGAACGTCGTGTTGCGGACGCTGACCCCCAGCCGCGAGAAGTGCGGGCTTCCTTCGGTCTGCGACCTGTGGAAGGCTGCGGAACTCAACGAGCGCGAAGTCTTCGACTATTTCGGCATCGGTTTCCTGAACCATCCCGACATGCGGCGCCTGTTCCTGCGCGACGACTGGGTGGGGTACCCCCTGCGTAAGGATTACGACCCGGGGCTCAACCCGTTGCGCATGACCAACGAAGTGTCGAAGGACAGCGCCCCGAGCTTTGAACTGACGGCGGACGGCAGCTTCATCCGCCACCGCAACGTCTTGTTCGAGGAGGACGAATATGTCATCAACATCGGCCCGCAGCACCCCGCCACGCACGGCGTGCTGCGTTTCCGCGTGTCGCTCGAAGGCGAGATCATCCGCAAGCTCGACGTGCATTGCGGTTACATCCACCGCGGCATCGAGAAGATGTGCGAAAGCCTGACCTACCCCCAGACGCTGGCGCTTACCGACCGCCTCGACTACCTCGGGGCGTCGCAGAACCGCCATGCGCTCTGCAGGTGTATCGAGAAGGGGTTGGGGGTGGAGGTGTCCGAGCGCGTGCAGTACATCCGCACGATCATGGACGAGTTGCAGCGTATCGACTCGCACCTGCTGTTCTTTGCCTGCCTCTGCATGGATATGGGGGCCCTGACGGCCTTTTTCTATGGGTTCCGCGACCGTGAGAAGGTGCTCGACATTCTGGAGCAGACCACCGGCGGGCGCCTGATCCAGACTTATAATACGATCGGCGGCGTGCAGGCAGACATCCATCCCGATTTCGTACGGCGCGTGAAGGAGTTTATCGCCTACATGCGCCCGACGCTGCGCGAGTACCAGGAGGTGTTCACGGGGAACGTCATCGCCCGGGAACGCCTGAAAGGCACCGGCGTGCTGACCCGCGAAGACGCCGTCTCGTTCGGTGCCACGGGCGGTACGGGGCGGGCTTCGGGCTGGGCGTGCGACGTGCGCAAGCGCCACCCCTACGCCATGTACGGCAAGGTGGATTTCGAGGAGGTACTCTACGACGAGGGCGACTGTTTCGCCCGTTACATGGTGCGTATGCGTGAGATCGAACAGAGCATGAATATCATCGAACAGTTGATAGACAACATTCCGGAAGGCGAATACCAGTTGAAGATGAAGCCCGTGATCCGCATACCCGAAGGCAGTTACTACGCCGCCGTCGAGGGCAGCCGCGGGGAGTTCGGGGTGTTCATCGAGAGCCGCGGGGAGAAGTCGCCCTACCGCATGAAGTTCCGCTCGACGGGGCTCCCGCTCGTGTCGTGCCTAGAAACCATTGCGCGGGGGACGAAGATCGCCGACCTGATCGCCATCGGCGGTACGCTGGACTACGTCGTGCCCGATATAGACAGGTAGCCGGATGTCGCTTCCGGGTTTATAAGCCCCTCCCCTTGAGGCGGGAGCGGGATAAAAAAGGAAAAACTTACAGATATGTTTGATTTTAGTATAGTAACGAGCTGGGTTCACGGGCTGCTCACGTCGCTGATGCCCGTGGGGCTGGCGGTCTTCCTGGAGTGCGTGATCGTCGGTGTCTGCCTGCTGCTGATGTACGCGGTGATCGCCATCCTGATGATCTTCATGGAGCGTAAGGTCTGCGCGGCGTTCCAGTGCCGCCTGGGGCCCGTGCGCGTGGGGCCGTGGGGAACGTTGCAGGTGATCTGCGACGTGTTCAAGATGCTCACCAAGGAGATCATCACCATCCGCCGCTCGGACAGGTTCCTCTACAACCTCGCGCCCTACATCGTCATCCTGGCGTCGGTGCTGGCTTTCGCCTGCCTGCCTGTGAACAAGGGGCTCGAGGTGCTGGACTTCAACGTGGGCGTCTTCTTCCTGATGGCGGCCTCGTCGATCGGCGTGGTCGGCATCCTGCTGGCGGGGTGGAGCTCCAACAATAAGTATTCGCTCATCGGCGCCATGCGAAGCGGTGCGCAGATGATCTCGTACGAGCTGTCGATCGGGCTGTCGATCCTGACGATCGTCGTGCTGACCGATACGATGCAGTTCTCGGAGATCGTCGCCCGCCAGGCCGACGGCTGGTTCATCTTCAAGGGGCATGTCCCGGCGCTGGTCGCCTTCGTGATCTACCTGATCGCGGGCAACGCCGAGGTCAACCGCGGGCCGTTCGACCTCCCGGAGGCCGAGTCGGAGCTGACGGCAGGGTACCACACCGAGTATTCGGGCATGCACTTCGGCCTGTTCTACGTCGCCGAGTTCGTCAACCTGTTCGTCGTCTCGGGCGTTGCGGCCACCATCTTCCTCGGGGGATGGATGCCGCTGCACATCCCCGGCTGGGAGGGCTTCAATGCCGCCATGGACTACATCCCCGGCTTCGTCTGGTTCTTCGGCAAGGCGTTCTTCGTGGTGTGGCTGCTGATGTGGATCAAGTGGACTTTCCCGCGCCTGCGTATCGACCAGATACTGACGCTGGAATGGAAATACCTGGTGCCGATCGGGCTGGCAAACCTGCTGCTGATGGTCATCGTCGTCGTATTTAAACTGCATTTTTAGTCATGAGTAGCTATATCAAAGGACTTTTCCACGGGTTGGGAACCTTGCTGACGGGTATGAAGGTGACCGGGCGGGAGTTCTTCACCAAGAAGGTCACCGAGCAATACCCCGAGAACCGGGCCACGCTCAAGATGTTCGACCGTTTCTGCGGCGAGCTGACCATGCCCCACGATGCCGGGGGGAAGAACAAGTGCATCGCCTGCGGCCTCTGCCAGTCGGCATGTCCCAACGAAACCATCCGTATCACCACCGAGATGGTCACTGATCCCGAGACGGGCAAGTCGAAACGCCGCCTGGTGCTTTACCAGTACGACCTGGGGTCGTGCATGTTCTGCCATCTGTGCGTCAACGCCTGCCCGACGGGGGCCATCCGTTTCTCGACCGATTTCGAACACGCGGTATACACGCGCTCCAAGCTGGTCAAAACCCTGAACAAACAATAAGCCATGGAGATAACACTCGAATTAATCGTCTTTACGGTGTTGGCGGTCTTTACGGCCGTGAGTGCCGTGCTGGCCGTGACGACCAAGCGTATCCTGCGCGCGGCGACCTACCTGTTGTTCGTGCTGTTCGGTACGGCGGGCATCTATTTCCAGCTGAACTATTCGTTCCTGGGCGCCGTGCAGCTGCTGATCTATGCCGGCGGCATCACGGTGCTGTACGTATTCTCGATCCTGCTGACCTCGAGCCAGGGCGACAAGTCGGAGGACATAAAGGGCTACAAGCTGTTCGTGGGGCTGGCGGCGACGCTGCTGAGCCTCGGGGTATGCCTCTACGTGACGCTCCGGCACGATTTCATGCCGTCGCATTTCGTCCACGGCGAACTGGACGTGCAGACGATCGGCCACGCGCTGATGAGCAGCGGAAAATACGGCTACGTGCTGCCGTTCGAGGTCATCAGCATCCTGTTGCTGGCCTGCATCGTCGGCGGAATCCTCATCGCACGCAAACGCTAAAAAGAGTACGACTATGATACACATGGAATATTACCTCGTCCTCTCCACGATCATGATGTTCGTGGGAATCTACGGGTTCGTGACGCGCCGCAACCTGCTGGCGATGCTGATCTCCGTCGAGCTGATCCTCAATTCGGTCGACATCAATTTCGTCGTATTCAACCGCTTCCTGTTCCCCGAACAGCTGGAGGGATTCTTCTTCACGCTCTTCGCCATCGGCATCAGCGCCGCCGAAACGGCCGTCGCAATCGCCATCATCATCAACATCTACCGGAACCTGCGCAACATCGGGGTGAAGAGCCTGCGGGAGATGAAGTGGTAACGATTCTGAAAAAACGATTGTTATGGAATATACGATCCTTATCCTGCTGCTGCCGCTGCTGAGCTTCCTCTTCCTGGGGCTGGCCGGCATGAAGCTCAAGCCCGTCGTCGCGGGCGCCATAGGCACGGCGGTGCTGGCCGTAGTGGCGTTGCTGAGCTATTGTACGGCGTTCGAGTATTTTTCCGCAGGGCGCGACGCCGCGGGGATGTTCCCCACGCTCGTGCCGTGGAACACGGTATGGCTGCCGATCAGCCGGACGCTGCATATCGACCTGGGCATCCTGCTCGACCCGATTTCGGTGATGATGCTCGTGGTGATTTCGACCGTCTCGCTGATGGTGCACGTCTACTCGCTGGGCTACATGAAGGGCGAGCGGGGGTTTCAGCGTTACTATGCCTTCCTGTCGTTGTTCACGATGAGCATGATGGGGCTGGTGGTGGCTACCAACATCTTCCAGATGTACCTCTTCTGGGAATTGGTGGGCGTAAGCTCCTACCTGCTCATCGGTTTCTATTACACGAAAAAGGAGGCCGTCGCGGCCTCGAAGAAGGCGTTTATCGTGACGCGCTTCGCCGACCTGGGGTTCCTCGTCGGCATCCTCTTCTACGGGTACTATGCCGGGACGTTCTCCTTCACGCCCGACGTGCAGCTGCTGGCTGCCGCCGGTGCGATGATCCCGCTGGCGCTGGGGCTGATGTTCATCGGCGGCGCGGGCAAGAGCGCCATGTTCCCGCTGCATATCTGGCTGCCCGACGCCATGGAGGGCCCGACGCCCGTGTCGGCGCTGATCCATGCCGCGACGATGGTCGTGGCGGGCGTTTACCTCGTGGCGCGCATGTTCCCGCTCTTTGTTGGCTATGCGCCCGAGGTGCTGCACTGGACGGCCTATATCGGGGCCTTTACGGCGCTTTATGCCGCCGTCGTGGCCTGCGTGCAGAGCGACATCAAGCGTGTGCTGGCGTTCAGTACCATTTCGCAGATCGGCTTCATGATCGTGGCGCTGGGCGTCTGCACCTCGGCCGATCCCCATACGGGCGGGCTGGGGTACATGGCCTCGATGTTCCACCTCTTCACGCACGCCATGTTCAAGGCGCTGCTGTTCCTCGGCGCCGGGTGCATCATCCATGCCGTGCACTCCAACGAAATGTCGGCCATGGGCGGCCTGCGCCGGTACATGCCCGTGACGCATGCGACGTTCCTCGTGGCCTGCCTGGCCATCGCGGGCATCTGGCCCCTGAGCGGTTTCTTCTCGAAGGACGAGATCCTGACGGCGTGCTTCGCCTTCAGCCCCGTGATGGGGTGGGTGATGACCGGGATCGCCGGCCTGACGGCGTTCTACATGTTCCGCCTCTATTACAACATCTTCTGGGGACGCGAAAACCGTGAACTTCATGCGGCGCACAGGCCGCACGAGGCGCCGCTGACGATGACCCTGCCGTTGGTGTTCCTGGCCGCAGTGACCTGCGTGGCGGGGTTCATTCCTTTCGGGAAGCTGGTCAGCAGCGACGGGATGCCCTACACGATCCATATCGACCGCAGTGTGGCGGGCGTGAGCCTCTGCGTGGCTGCCGCGGCCATCGCGTTGGCGACGTGGATGTACCTGCGCGAGCGCCAGACGGTGGCCGATGCCCTGGCAACGCGCTTCAGGGGACTGCATAAGGCGGCCTACCACCGTTTCTACATCGACGAGGTTTACCAGTTCGTTACCCACCGGGTGATCTTCGCCTGCATCTCGGCCCCGGTCGCATGGTTCGACCGCCATGTGGTGGACGGCCTGATGAACATGCTGGCGCGGGCGACCAACGGCGCGGCATACGTGATCCGCGACATGCAGAGCGGCAGCGTGCAGCGTTACTGCATCTGGTTCCTCGGCGGTGCGCTGGGACTTACGATCTTCTTGCTTTTAATCTGCTAAACTGTAGCTGTTATGAATATGTTATCACTGTTTCCCGCCATCCCGGTGCTGATGATGCTGGGGCTCTGGCTCTCGAAGTCCGCGCGGCAGGTGCGTGCCGTGATGGTGGCGGGTTCCTCGCTGCTGCTGGCGCTGGCGGTGGTGCTGGTGTTCCGCTACCTCGGCCTGCGCGAGGCGGGCGAGCAGGCCGCCATGCTCTTTACCGAAAGCCATGTGTGGTATGCGCCGCTCAATATCCACTATGCCGTGGGGGTAGACGGCATTTCGGTTGCCATGCTGCTGCTGTCGGCCATCATCGTGTTTACGGGGACGTTCGCCTCGTGGCGGATGAAGGAGCAGGTCAAGGAGTATTTCCTCTGGTTCTGCCTGCTGAGCGTGGGCGTCTTCGGGTTCTTCGTTTCGGTCGACCTCTTCACGATGTTCATGTTCTACGAGGTGGCGCTGATTCCGATGTATCTCTTGATCGGCGTGTGGGGCAGCGGCCGCAAGGAGTATGCCGCCATGAAACTGACACTGATGCTCATGGGCGGTTCGGCGCTGCTGCTGATCGGCATTCTGGGCATCTACTTCGGTGCCGGAGCCACGACGATGAATATCCTGGAGATCGCGCAGCTGCATAACATTCCCCTGGCGCAGCAATATATCTGGTTCCCGCTGGTCTTCGTCGGATTCGGCGTGCTGGGCGCGCTGTTCCCCTTCCATACGTGGAGCCCCGATGGCCATGCTTCGGCCCCGACGGCCGTGTCGATGCTCCATGCCGGCGTGCTGATGAAGCTGGGCGGCTACGGCTGTTTCCGCGTGGCGATGTACCTCATGCCCGAAGCGGCGCACGAGCTGAGCTGGATATTCATCGTTCTGACGACGATCTCGGTCGTGTACGGCGCTTTTGCGGCGTGCGTGCAGACCGACCTCAAATACATCAACGCCTACTCGTCAGTGTCGCACTGCGGACTGGTGCTGTTCGCCATCCTGATGATGAACACCACGGCGGGTACGGGCGCTGTCCTGCAGATGCTGAGCCACGGCCTGATGACGGCGCTCTTCTTCGCGCTGATCGGCATGATCTACGGCCGCACGCATACGCGCGACGTGCGCGAACTGAGCGGGCTGATGAAGGTGATGCCCTTCCTGGCGGTGGGCTACGTCATCGCGGGCCTGGCGAACCTGGGCCTGCCCGGCCTGAGCGGGTTCGTCGCCGAGATGACGATCTTCAACGGCGCGTTCATGGACAACGACACGTTCCACCGTGTGGTGACGATCATCGCCTGCACGTCGATCGTCATCACGGCGGTCTACATCCTGCGGGTGGTCGGGAAGATACTCTACGGCACCTGTACCAACGAAGCGCATCTCAGGCTCTCCGACGCCACGTGGGACGAACGCCTGTCGGTCGTCTGCCTCGTCGTCGCCATCGCCGGCATGGGGCTCGCGCCGCTGTGGGTGAGCGACATGATCCGGGGCAGCGTTTCGGAGATCATTACACACTTAATGAATTAAGCGACTATGGATTACAGCAATATATTCTCGTACATGCAGGCCGAAGTGACGCTCATCGCGGTGATCGTCCTGCTGTTCCTCTATGACCTGATCGCCGGGGAGCGCGGAAGGCGCTGGTTTTCGGCGGTGGCCTGCGGGCTGCTCGCGGTGCAGGTGCTGGCCAATGTCGTTCCGGGGACGGCGGGCGAGGTATTCGGCGGCATGTTCTGCTATGTGCCGATGCACACCGTCGTCAAGAGCGTGCTGGCCATCGGGGCGCTCATCGTCTGCCTGCAGGCCGGTACGTGGCTGCGGCGCGACGACACGGCCCACAAACAGGGCGAATTCTACATCCTGCTGCTTTCGACGCTGCTGGGCATGTATTTCATGGTCGGGGCGGGCAATTTCCTGCTCTTCTTCCTGGGCATGGAACTGGCTTCGGTGCCGATGGCCTGCCTGGTGGCGTTCGACAAGTACAAGCACCATTCGGCCGAAGCGGGTGCGAAATACATCCTCTGCGCCTTGTTCGCGAGCGGTCTGATGCTCTACGGCATCTCGTTCTTCTACGGGACTACGGGGACGCTCTACTTCGGCGATATGGCGGCGCGCATTACGGGGTCGCCGTTGCAGGTCATGGCGATGGTCTTCTTCTTCGCCGGGCTGGGGTTCAAGATTTCGCTCGTGCCGTTCCATCTCTGGACGGCCGATACCTACCAGGGGGCGCCGACGGCCGTGACTTCCTACCTCTCGGTCGTGTCGAAGGCCTCGGCGGCGTTCGTGCTGATGACCGTGCTGATGAAGGTCTTCGGCCCGATGGTCGGGCAGTGGCAGACATTGCTCTATGCCGTGACGGTGCTTTCGATCACGGTTGCCAACCTCTTCGCCATCCGGCAGACCGACCTGAAGCGTTTCATGGCCTTCTCGTCCATCTCGCAGGCCGGCTATATCATGCTGGCCGTGATCGGCGGCAGCGCCATCGGAATGACTTCGCTCGTGTTCTACGTGCTGGTATACATGGCGGCCAACCTTGCCGTCTTCGGCATCATTTCGACCATCGAACAGCATAGCGGCGGCAAGGTCGGGCTGGCCGATTACAACGGGCTTTACCGTACCAACCCCAAATTGGCCTTGATGATGACCCTGGCGCTCTTCTCGCTGGCAGGCATCCCGCCTTTTGCCGGGTTCTTCTCGAAGTTCTTCGTCTTCGCTGCAGCATTCAAGGGTGGTTTCCACCTGCTGGTGTTCATCGCGCTTGTCAATACGGTGGTTTCGCTCTATTACTACCTGTTGGTCGTGAAGGCGATGTACATTACGCCCAACGAAGAGCCGATCGCACCGCTGCGCAGCGACCGCTATACGCGCATCAGCCTTGCGCTCTGCATGGCAGGGGTCTTGCTGCTGGGTGTCTTCAGCGTGGTTTACGACAGTATCAACGTATTCTCGTTCGGGCTTTAGCCGGACGGGAATGGGTAAGGAGGGGGCACTTGCTTTAGCAAGTGCCCCCTCCTTTATTCGTGCGGTCTTCCGCGGTGCTTTTGGGAATGTGCATTCCGAAGTCGGGAAGTTTGCCGCCCGTCTTCCCGTTTGCAGGGCGGCGGTTTTTCAGCCCTCGGTTTCCCGTTCGAGGCCGAGCAGGTAGGCCTTGGCCTCCAGTCCGCCCGCATAGCCGACCAAAGCGCCGCCGCTGCCAACCACGCGGTGGCAGGGAATGACGATGGCGATTCAGGGTATGGCGGTTTAAAGGTGTTCGAGCGTGTATTCGATCATCTTCTGCCGGACATTGGCCGTGTCGTCGGGCTGCATCGAATGGTTCTGGTCGGGATAGACCATCATGTCGTACTGCTTGCCGCAGCGGTTCAGGGCACGTGCCATCTCCACGCTGTTCTGGAAGTGGACATTGTCGTCGGCCGTGCCGTGGATGATGAGCAGGCGGGTCTTGGTGTCGTCGAGCATCCGGGCGAAGTTGATCGGGGAGTTGTCGTCGTAGCCCGCAGCGTTGTACTGCGGCAGGTTGTTGTAGATTTCGGTGTAGATCGAGTCGTAGTAGCGCCACGATGTGACGGGGGCCACGGCAATCGCCATGCGGAATAGCCCGTGGCCTTTCATCGCGCAGCCCAGTGCCATGAACCCGCCGTACGACCAGCCGTAGATGCCGATGCGTGCAGGGTCGACGTAGGGCTGTGAAGCCATGTAGCGGGCAAACGAGAGCTGGTCTTCGACCTCCTGCGCCCCGAGGCGCCCGTAGGTCGATTTCTTGAACTTCTCGCCCCGGAACCCGGTGCCCCGGCCGTCGGCGCAGACCACGATGTAGCCTTTGTCCGTGAGCGCATCCTCCCAGTCGAGCGACCAGCGGTCGCTTACCGACTGCGAGCCGGGCCCCGAATACTGGGTCAGCAGCACGGGGTAACGCTGCGATGCATCGAAGCCGCGGGGCTTGACGATGTAGGCGTTGAGCGTGTCGCCGCGCTCGGTCGTGAAGGTGAAGAACTCCCGGACGGGGCGCTGTACGGCCGCCAGCTCTTCGCGAAGTTTGCGGCTGTCGGCCAGCGTGCGGATGGGGTTGCCTTCGTTGTCGCAGACTTCGACCCGGTTGGGGGTCGTGGCGTTGGAGAAGGTCGAGATGTAGTATTTCATCCCGGCACTCGGGGCGATGGCGTAGTAGCCCTCGCCGGTCGTCAGACGGCGCTTGTCCTTGCCGTCGAGCCGTACGCTGTACAGGTTGCGGCGCAGCGGAGAGGTTTCGGTCGAGAGGTACCAGACCCGTTTGCCGTCGGTGCCGACCACGTCGGTCACCTCCCAGTCGCCTTTGGTTACCTGGGCGAGCAAACCCTTGCGGATGCTGTAAAGGTAGAGGTGCATGTAGCCCGTGTGTCCCTCCTGCCGTACGAGGAAGCGGTCGCCGTCGATGAAGGTGACGGTCTTGTCATCCACGCGCTCGACGTATTGCTGCGAGCGTTCGTCGTAGATCGTGCGCTGGGCGCCGTTGGGTTCGCAGAGGATCACCTCGAAGGTGTTCTGCCTGCGGTTGAGGCGGAAAAAGTAAAGCCGTCCGTCTGGTGTCCAGCCGATGCGGGGAATGTACTGGTCGGTCTCGCCGCCCGTGTCGATGCGCTCCCGTGTCCCGGTTGCAAGGTCGCAGACCCACACTTCGACCGTCGAATTTCGCTCGCCGGCCTTGGGGTATTTGAAGGAGTAGGCCTGGTTGTAGAGCTTGCCGTCGAAGCGCATCATTTCCATCAGGGGCACTTCCGATTCGTCGAAACGCAGGTAGGCGATGCGGCGGCTGTCGGGCGAGAAGGCATAGGCTCTGGTGAAGCCGAACTCCTCCTCGTAGACCCAGTCCGTGGTGCCGTTGATGACCGAGTTCCACGCCCCGTCGTCAGTGATGCGGCGCGTGCGCTTGCCCGCGGTATCGTAGACATAGAGGTCGTTGCGGTCGGAATAGGCGATCAGCTTGCCGTCGGGCGAGAACGAGGCGTCGCGCGGGGCTTCGGCCTCGCGGAGTACGGGCATCAGGCTGTTGCCCGAGGCCAGGAAATAATCGGTCGTGTAGGAATGGCGGTAGATCGGCCTGGCGCCCGAGGCGATGAGTATCTGCCGTTCGTCGGGCGAGAAGGCGTAGTCCGTGACGACGAGGTTGGCCGTCGGCTTGGGGAGCATCTGCTCGCCCTGCCCCGCCGTGGCGTAGCCGTAACGGACGATGTTGTTGCCTTCGAGGATGGTATAGTGTTCGCCGTCGGCCATCGAGCGGATGCCACGGACGGTTTCGTTCATCGAGCGCAGGCGTGCGATCTCGGCATATTCGCCCCGCGCCTGTACCGTACCTGTGCCGACCGCTGCGGCTGCGAGGAGTGTGAAAAGTTGTGCCTTCACGTGGGAATCGGGTTTAAATGTCCTCTACTTCGAAATCGTAGCCGAGGCGTTTGCCCGTGACGAATTTCGAGTTGTCCATCTTGGTGTTGAACTGGTCGACCGTCACGCGTTTGTTGTCCTCGTAGGGCGGCATCAGCAGGTCGAAGTTCAGGGCGAACCAGATCGCCGGTTCGAGGATGCCGATCAGGGCTTCGCGGTCGATCTCGGCCTTGCCGAAGTTCATCGCCCGCATCGAGGTCTGCTGTTTGCCCTCGACGAAATAGCGGCGCTCGCGGTTGATGAAGATACGCCCGATGAGGTAACCTTCGTCAGCGTTGCGGTTGAACTTGAACGAGTCGGAGAGGAAATTGTAGATGTTGATCAGGCCGCAGTAGGAATTTTCGCGGTCGGACTGTACGTAGGGGTTCTGCCAGATCAGGTGGTTGGCGTCGAATTCGAAGACGTCGGTGTGCATCTGGAAAATGAGAATGTCGTTGGCCACCTGCAGCTGCGCCTCGAATTTTCCGCGGTCGCGGTATTCGAGCCTGACGCGGCGGTCGAGCTTGCCGTCGAGTTCGTCGTCCATCTCCGATGCCATTTCGAACAGCGTTTCCTTCAGTTCGTTGAAGGCTGCGAAGGTGTTGTCGAAGACCCGTTGCTTGAGGGTCGACTTGCGGATGATCGTATCCAGGATCTTGCTCCTGAGCGGTGTCGTTTCCATGCTATGCTGTTTTTATTTTATGCGTATCTGTTGCCCCTTTTCGAGCGTGCTGCCGGGCTTGAGGCGGTTGAGTTTTTCGATCGAACGGGTGCGGATGGCGTAGGACTGGCCTACGGCATAGGCCGTTTCGCCCTGGCGGCAGATGTGGGTGTGGGCATTGCCCTCCCAGCGCTTCTTCTTGCGCTCGATGTAGACCACCTCGCCGGTCAGCGGCTGTGCCTTCTTGTCTTTCAGGTCGTTGAATTTACGCAGGTTGCGAGCCGAAATGCGGAACTTCTGCCCGATATTCTCGAACGTGTCGCCCTCCTTGGCCAGCACGTAGTGTACGCCGTTGGTCTGGTAGACGTTGTAGCCGTTGTGGGCGTTGATCGTCACCCGGTAGTTGTCCGGGTCGATGGCCGGCGAAGCTCCTGCGGCCGGTTCGACGCTGCTCTGGTCGGCGAACCACCCTTCGGGGTCGGTTACCTTGCGTCCCATGCGCGAGGCGTAGAGCCGCTCGCCGTCGGGCCGGTCGAGCAGGTAAAGCTGGTTCTCCTCGATGATGCGCGTGAGCCGCTGCGCGTAGTCGGGTGCCGTGGCGTAGCCGGCGGCTTTGAGCCCCCGCGCCCAGCTCTTGTAATCGTCGGACGAGTAGGCGAACAGCGAGTCGTAGCGCGGCTGCGAATCGAGAAATTCGGCATGATCCCTGTACGACGCCTCGACCGAGGGGTAGCTGCGGAAGCACTCCCCCTTGGCGTCGTCGTCGTAATAGACCTTGTCGCCCGTCCAGTTGCGCTTGCACTTGATGCCGAAATGGTTGTTCGATTGCAGCGACAGCCAGCTGTTGCCGCAGTCGGACTCTAGGATGCCCTGCGCCATGGTGATGCTGGCGGGGATGCCGTACCGCTCCATGTGGGCCACGGCGATGGATTTGTAGCGGTCGATATATTCCTCGCGGGTCTGCCGCACCTGTGCCGGGAGGCTTTGTACGACTATCAAAAGGATTCCTGCGAGCGATATTGCTTTTTTGGAAAAATTCATTATCTTTGTTTAATCTTTACGGACAAAGGTATGATTTTCCCACGAGAATTACAATATAAAATGCACTGCTGAGCTATGTTTACCGAAACCGCAAACAAGATCTTCAACCGCGCCATCGGGGATTACCATCGGTGGGACGATGTGGATCATCCGATCGAAAATCCCTATGAGCCGGGTTCGCTCGAACACCTGTTATACCATAAAAACTGGATCGACACCGTGCAGTGGCACCTGGAGGATATCATCCGCGACCCGCAGATCGACCCCGTGGCCGCACTGGCCATCAAGCGCCGTATCGACAAGTCGAACCAGGATCGTACCGATATGGTGGAATATATCGATTCGTACTTGCTCGACAAATACAAGGACGTGGAACCCCGGCCCGATGCCAGGCTCAATACCGAGACCCCGGCGTGGGCGATCGACCGTCTGTCGATCCTGGCGCTGAAGATTTACCACATGGCATGCGAAGCCGAGCGTACGGACGTCGGTGACGCCCACCGTGCGGCGTGCCGGAAGAAGCTCGACGTGTTGCTGGCGCAGCAGGTCGACCTTTCGGGGGCGATCGAAGAGCTGATCGGGGACATCGAGGCCGGCCGCAAGTATATGAAGACCTATAAGCAGATGAAGATGTATAACGACCCGGCGTTGAACCCGGTGCTTTATGGGCAGAAAAAATAAGAGACTTCCGCGTCATCTGGTCGTTTTCCGGACTTCGGCGATGGGGGATGTGGCGATGCTGGCGCATGCGCTGCGGGCTTTGAAGGAGGCCTATCCCGACCTGAGGGTGACGGTAGCGACAAGACCCGTGTTTCGAGCCTTTTTTACAGGGCTCGATCTCGGTTTTATGGATGTAGATATCAAGGGTGTGCACCACTCCCTGCGGGGAATGTGGCGCCTGGCCGCCGATGCGCGGCGCCTGGGGGTGGATGCCGTGGCCGACGTGCACGGCGTGCTGCGCTCGGTGATGTTCCGCACCGCCCTGTGGCTGCGCGGAGTCCCCGTGGCGGCCATCGAGAAGGGGCGCGAGGAGAAAAAGGAGTTTATCCGCAAAGGTGGCCGTGACGTGAAGCCCGCCAAGCATACCGTCGTCCGCTATTGCGACGTGTTCCGGAAACTGGGGTTCGTGTTCGACGACCCCGTGCCGGCCCTGCGGCGCTGCCGTCCCAACCCGATGGGGGAGAAGACGGGTACCTGGATCGGCTTCTCGCCGTTTTCGGCGCAGCAGGGGAAAACCTATCCCACGGCGCTCGGGCGGGAGGCGGTGCGTCTGTTGGCCGAACGCTACGACCGGGTGTTCATACACAGCGGAGGCGGAGCCGAAGCGGAGTTCGCGCGGGAAATGGAGCGTGCGTACCCCAATGTGACGGCGCTGTTCGGACGGGTCGGGATAGACGGCGAATTAGACCTGATTGCCAACCTGGACTGCGTGGTGGCGATGGATTCGCTCGTCATGCACATGGCCTCGCTTGTGGCGACGCCCGTAGTGTCGGTATGGGGTGCTACCCATCCCGGGCTGGGGTTCTTCGGCTATGGTTGCGACCCGCGCGGCATCCTGCAGGCCGATATGGAATGCCGTCCCTGTTCGGTCTTCGGGAACAAGCCGTGCCGTTACGGGGATTACCGCTGCCTGTATGCCGTGACGCCCGCCATGATTGCGGAGCGGGTGGCCGAAATGGTCGGTGAATAGGTTCGCCGTGGATATGCAAACAGCCCTCCGGATCAGGGGGGCTGTTTTTTTTGTGATGTTTGCGGGGGGGGCTGTGCCGGGCACCTTTTCAGAACTGCCCCTTTATTTCCGCGGACGGGCGACGATGCCGTTTGGTACGGCGCGTTCGCCGGCATGGTCGAAGCGGCGGTTGTCGCTGGGGTGGCTGACCACCCCTTCCTGTGCCGTCCAGAGTGCCGAAGAGCCGCCGCCGTCGAGGTTGAGGGCGTCCGTGAGCCCCAGCAGGCGGGCGATGTAAGCCGTTTCGGCGATCGTAGCGCCGGCAGCCTGGCCTTTGGCGCGGCCGTCGATCACGGCCATCACCACCTCGCCGTTCGGGCGCTTGCCGATCAGCGAACGCGGGTGGCGGTGGGTATAGAAGCTGTCGCCGGAGTCGTATTCGATGATCTTGCCTCCGCTGACCAGCAGGGGCCCGGCTGCGAGCGCCGCGCGGTAGCGGCGGGCTATGCGGGGGTATTGGGTGGTGTCGCAGGCGAAAATGGCGACGTCGTGCCCCTGTTTGTCCCGGATGGCGATGATGCCGTTGGTGCGCATGAGTTCGCCGGGCGTCGTGCGGCCCAATACCCGGCAGTCGACCATCACGAAGGTGATGGGCGTAAAGGTTTTCATGTTGAAATAGCTGCCGTTGATGGCTGCTGTGGCGTCGGCGGCTTCGCCCATGCGGCCCGTGGTTTCACCCTTGCCGTCGAGCTGTACGATCTGCGTGGCGAAGTGCCGTGCGGGGTAGCTGACGACCGAGATGCTCTGCCGCGAACCGAACATCTCGACCTGGGCGTAGCGGCACGCGGCACCCCGGCCGAGGTCGGTGGTATGCCAGTCGGCGGTGACGAAGGCGATGGAGTCGCCGGGCGTTTGTGCCGCGGCCGGGAGGGTGAACAGGAGCAGCAGGGCTGCGAAGAGTATTCTGGCCATAGTTGCAGTGTGGTTGACGGATTCAAATTTAACGAATAAAACCTATTTGGACAAGCCGTTTCCCGGAACTGTTTGCGGGGCCGCCCTCCGGTAAATGAAACGCGCCCTCCGGGATTGCGGAAGGCGCGTGTGACCGCAGGGGGCTGCGGCTATTCGTTGGCTTTGGTGTAGACGGCGCCGTTGCTCTCGATCGTCAGCGTATAGATGCCGTCGGCATCCTTGGCGATGGTGGCCGTTTCGGTGAAGTCGATGGTCTGACCGTTGCCGATACTTTGGCCTTTGAGCAGGATTTTGCCGGCTTCGCCCTGCAATTCCCACGACGTGTAGCGCAGCGTGGCCATGTTGATCGACTGCGCCTCTCCTTCGACCATGATCCGGATGCCCATGACGCCATCGGGGTCGATCGGGTCGGGCATCGTCCAATTGCCGACAGCCTCGGCATAGGTGGGGTCGGTGGCCACTTTCGAGGCGGCCGCGCCCTCTTCGAGTTTGCCGCTGTAATTGACCGTGACGGGCGCTCCCAGCAGCAGGCCGTTGGCCTCGCTTTTGTCGGCATCCATGGTCGAGAAGGTGAATGTCCCCTCGGCATTTTCGACGGTTACGGTGTTCATCGACGCATCGGTGATGGTGCCGGTGAAGCTCTTGGGGGTGTTGTCGCTGCAGGCTGCCAGGCCGCACAAGGCGATGGCCGCGACCATGATTTTCATGCGTTTCATCGTTCGTATGGTGTTTTAAAGGTTTAACGCTTTCGGATATATTCGTCGATGGCCTTTGCCGCCGTGCGGCCGGCACCCATCGCCAGGATTACCGTGGCGGCTCCCGTCACGGCGTCGCCGCCCGCGAAAACCCCTTCGCGTGACGTGGCGCCGCGTTCGTCGGCGGTGATGCAGCCGCGCCGGTTGGTTTCGAGCCCTGCGGTTGTGGCGGCCAGCAGCGGATTGGGCGAGGTGCCCAGTGCCATGACGACTACGTCGCAGGCGATCCCGAACTCCGAGCCGGCCTTCACGACGGGCGAGCGGCGGCCGCTATCGTCGGGTTCGCCCAGCTCCATCTCCACGCACCGGATGCCGGTCACCCAGCCGCGCTCGTCGCCGAGCACCTCGGTGGGGTTGGTGAGCATCCTGAAGCAGATGCCCTCTTCCTTGGCGTGGTGTACCTCTTCGGCGCGTGCCGGGAGCTCCTTCTCGCTGCGGCGGTAAACGATCGTCGCCTCGGCACCCAGCCGCTTGGCCGTGCGTACGGCGTCCATCGCCACGTTGCCGCCGCCGACCACCACTACCCGTTTGCCGACGTAGATCGGGGTGTCGTAGGCCTGGTCGTAGGCGTGCATCAGGTTGGCGCGCGTGAGGAATTCATTGGCCGAGACCACGCCGTTGAGGTTCTCGCCCGGGATACCCATGAAGCGGGGCAGCCCGGCACCCGAGCCGATGAACACGGCGGCGTAGCCCTCTTCGTCCAGCAGCGAGTCGATGGTCACGGTGCGGCCGACGATGACGTCGGTCTCGATCTCTACGCCCAGTTTTTCGACCTCGGCGATTTCGCGTGCCACGATGCGCTCCTTCGGAAGCCGGAACTCGGGGATGCCGTAGACCAGTACGCCGCCCGCCTTGTGCAGCGCCTCGAAGATTTTCACTCCGTAGCCCAGTTTCGCAAGGTCGCTTGCGCAGGCCAACCCGGCCGGGCCGCTGCCGATGACGGCGACCTTGTGCCCGTTGCGGGGTGCGGCCTGTGCCGCGGCGGCGCCGTGTTCGAGCTTCCAGTCGCCGATGAAGCGTTCGAGTTTGCCGATGGCGACCGGTTCGCCTTTGATGCCCAGGATGCAGGAGCCTTCGCACTGGCTCTCCTGCGGGCAGACGCGGCCGCAGATCGAGGGCAGCGAACTGTCGCCGGCGATGATGTCGGCGGCCTGCTGCAACTCCCCGGTATGCAAGGCTCCGATGAAGTCGGGGATGCGGATGCTGACGGGGCAGGCTGCCACGCAGCGGGGATTCCTGCAGTGCAGGCAGCGCGACGCTTCCAGCCTTGCCTCGTCAAGGTCGTAACCATAGCAGACCTCCTCGAAGTTGGTCGCGCGGATTTGCGGGTCTTGTTCGCGCACGGGGACGCGCGGTATCTTGTTTGCCATTGTCGTGTATGCTTTGGGGACTCCCGGGGTGTGCGTCCCGGGCGGTGTCTATTTATCCAGTCCTATTTTACATTGGTGCCCGGCGGCGCGTTCGGCCTCGATGGCCGCGGCGCGCTGTTCCTGCGTGCGGTACATGCCCTGCCGGCGCATGGCTTCGTCGAAATCGACCTCGTGGCCGTCGAATTCGGGGCCTTCGACGCAGGTGAAACGCGTCCTGCCGCCGACCGTCACGCGGCAGGCACCGCACATGCCCGTGCCGTCGACCATCAGCGCGTTGAGCGACACGGTGGTTTTGAGCCCGTATTTTTTCGTGGTGAGCGCCACGAACTTCATCATGACCATGGGCCCGATGGCGACACATTCGTCGTAATGCCGGCCCTGTTTTTCGACCAGCTCCTCGACGACTTGCGTGACGAGCCCCTTGAACCCTTCCGAACCGTCGTCGGTGGCGATGTAGAGGTTTTCGGCCACGGCACGCATGGCGTCGGTGTAGATGAGCATGTCGCGGGTCTTGGCACCGATGATGACATCGGCCGCGACGCCGTGCTCGCGGAGCCATTTGACCTGGGGGTAGACCGGGGCGGTGCCCACGCCGCCCGCCACGAAGAGGTAGCGCCGCTTGCGGAGCTCGTCGGGCTGCATCTTCACGAATTCCGAGGGGTGTCCCAGCGGGCCTGCGAAATCGGCGAAGGCATCGCCCGCATCCAGCGAGCATATTTTGCGAGTCGAGGCGCCGATGGCCTGCGTCACGATGGTGACGCTGCCCTGCGCGGGGTCGAAGTCCGAGATCGTGAGCGGGATGCGTTCGCCGTGCTCGTCGACGCGGACGATGACGAACTGCCCGGGTTGCGCCGAATGTGCGACGCGCGGTGCGAGGACTTGCATCAGCCAGATGCCCTCGGCGAGGAGTCTTTTTTCAAGTATCGGGTACATTACTATATTTTTTCCGGCCGCTGCCCTCGGGCGGAAGCCGCATATTGTCGTTATTCTTCGATGATGGCCGTCACCCTCAGCCTCCGCATCGGGCGCAGCGGGTCGTTGGTGACGATCATCACGAAATCGGTCAGCACGCCGAAATCCTGTTCGCCCGGGTCGACGGACACCCTCGCCGTGAAGGAACTGCCCGCTGGGATGCGTTGTCCGGGGACGAGCGTCGTGGCGATCCTGCCGTTGGTTTCGACGGCGCGCACGACCAGTTCGGCACTGCCCGTATTCGAGAGCGTAAAGGTACGTTCCTGCCTGGGGGCACCATGCTTTACCGGGCCAAATTTAATAATATTTTCGATTATCTGCGCTTTCGGGGCGTTTTGTCCTCCGGTACCCGCCTCCGCCCGGTCGATGCCGATGCCGTGGGTGACGATCGCCGTGCCGTTGGTGCGGCCGTCGACGCGTACCTCGAGGGCGTCGCGCAGCGTGCCGTAGCGGGGATCGGTCTCGGGGATGAGGTAGGCAACGTTGATCGATCCCTGTTCGCCCGGTGCGATCTCGCGCGGGGCGGTCACCGTCAGCAGCCCGCTCGATTCCAGCGGGCGCAGTTCGAGCCGGATGGTTTTGCCCGAGGTGTTTGCATAGCCGATGGCGGACTGTACCTGTTGCCCGGGGCGGATGTAGGAGAAGGCGTTGAGGGTCGTGGAGAGCCGCAGCCCTCCGCCCGCATCGACCGGGTAGAGCTCCTCGGTGGATTTCATGCGCGGCGTGACATTGCCCCGGATGGTGAGCGTGGCGACCTTTTTCCGCTCGGAGGAGTAGACGCCCAGTTCCTTGGTGAAGGCGCCGGGGCGGTTGGCCGGGTCGAATGTCACCTTGACGGTGGTTTTCTCGCCGGGGCGGATCGGACGCTTGGTGAATTGGGGTACCGTGCAGCCGCAGGTGGTGACCACGTCGAGGATCACTACGGGCGTATTGCCGCGGTTCTCGCCCGTGAAGGTATGGCTCACACGGCCGTCGGTTTCGCGGATCGTGCCGAAATCCCAGGTGTCGGGGGTAAAGACCAGTTGTGCCTGCGCCGCCGTTGCGAAAGCGCAAAGAGCCAAGAGTGTGAGGAGGATATGTCGTCGTGCCGTCATGGTGCTGATTGGTGTCTATGATGCAAAGGTACATTTTTTGAGAAAAAATCGTGCAATAATTTTGCGGGAATGAAATTTTGCTATATATTTGCACTCCGAAACGGTTGAAAAACCGATTTCCGAATGCCTGAATAGCTCAGTTGGTTAGAGCACATGACTGTTAATCATGGGGTCCTAGGTTCAAGTCCTTGTTCAGGCGCAGATGCGCGAGGGTTGCGTAAGGTTCTTTCAGAAACGCCTGCAGGGTAGGTGATAAAAAGAATGAAAAATTTCGATGAAAAATTTGGAATTCATGTATTTTGAATTACCTTTGCAGTCCCAAGCCATTCACTACGGGAGCTTAGCTCAGCTGGTTCAGAGCGTCTGCCTTACAAGCAGAGGGTCGGGGGTTCGAATCCCTCAGCTCCCACAACTGAAAATCAGCCACTTACAGTAATGCAAGTGGTTTTTTTTGTTCCGGGAGCATAGCTCAGTTGGTTTAGAGCGCCTGCTCGACAAGCAGGAGGTCTGCGGTTCAAATCCGCATGTTCCCACCAATGAAAATCAGACAGTTGCAGAAATGCAGCTGTCTTTTTTTTGTGCTATTCTCGTGTATTTCAGCGTTTTTCAGCTGTCTGGTTAAACCGGAAGTCAAACCGGGAAACCACTTGGCGGCAACTGTTCGTATTTTGTGCTGCCAGCCAAAAATGCTGCAAGCGAAGCTTATCCGTCGATGACTTGGTGGTCAATGCGTTGGTTGTGGATGGCGAAGCCGTCTTGGAAAATGGAAATACGAAACAGAAAAGATGGCAAAGGCGTTGTACCGAGCGGGATCCGGTGTCTTATGTCATTCGAGACGCCTAAAACGACCCGATCTATCTCCTTCCCGAACTTTTATTCCGGCATAGTTGCAAATCTCATTTTTTTGATTTAAATTTATATGTGGAATAATACATAGTACTTAATAAATCCGGGTTCGTTTGCCGTCGATTCGTTGTCGTGCGATTGCAGCGGCCCGGAATGTTTTTATGGTGAGTGGATGGTTCCTGATTTATAATAGTATTGTGTAATATCCCCGATTGCGTCACGATCTCACTGTAATAGCCTATGAAATTCATATCGGTACGAAGTACATTGATATTTATCGTTTGTGCAGGTATCACGATCTCTTCCTCGGCGCAATCCGGGGCAGACCGGCCTTTGCCGCAGGATTCGGTTCGGGAGAAGGTTGCGAGCCGGACTTAGATCCAGCTCCGCCTGACGCTCGACAAGGCGATCTATTCGGCGCAGAACCATTCGATCGCCGCGATGGTCGCCAAATATACGTTTCTCTCCTCGTACTGGTCGTTCCGCTCCTACCAGGCGAGCCGGCTTCCGTCGCTCAACCTGAGCGGCGAGGTGCTGAGCTTCGACCGTTCGCTGCGCCTGTTGCAGGATTACGACACCGGAGAGATGCGTTATCTGGAGAACTACAACCTGCAAAATCGATGTGGCCTGCCGCATTACCTATTCCGAAGATCCCCTCACCGGGGTGCGACGTCCCGGACGATGGTGGAAGGCGGTCGAATGAACCGACGGGCGGATCATTCCTTGATTGTCAACTCTTCGGCGCGGAGTTTTGGGACGTAATGCGTGCCGTTTTCGCGGTAATAGGTGTGGCTGTCGCTGGGGCCTATGGGCACCAATTCGATCTTTTCGATGCCTTTGCCGACGGCGAGGATCAGCAGCGGTTCGTAGGCCAGGTGGAATTCCTGTTTGATCCGCTCCTTGTCGAATGCGCCGATGCAGATGCCGTTCAGGCCGATCTCCGCTGCCTGGAGCAGCATGCTCTGGGCCGAGATGCCCAAATCCATGTCGACGTAGCGGTTCTCTTCGACTGTCGAGCAGATGATGATAAAGGCATTCGGCTCGGTACCCGGAAAGGGCAGGCGGAGTGCGGGCAGGGCTCCGCCAAGGCGGATGTGCGGCAGGACTTTGTGGGCTTCGTCCGCCAGCACGGGGCGGAACCGGAGCACTTGCTGGTTGCGCGCCGAGGGGATCCTGGTATTCACCTCGATCATGCGCCGGAGCTGATCCTCGCGTACGACGAACCCGGTGTCGTAACCGCGGTGGCTGCGGTTTTTCAGCAGTAACCGTCCCAATGTCGCCAGCGGCCTGCGGTTGCTCTGCCCCGATGCCTTGCGGGCCATGTACTCTTCCATTTTTCTGCCTAAATAATCGTCTGCCATTTTTGTCCCTCCGTTTGTGACGTGAGGCAAAGATACGAAAAATAGCCTGGAAACGGTTGCTGTGCCGGCAATCTTTTTCCGGGAATTCGGCCGCTTCCCCTCCTTCATGTGTGCGGTTCCCTGTTCTCTTTGCGTGCTTCGCCTTCCTCCTTTTTCATACGGTCCCTCCGTTTCTTATCCGGTGCCCCCCCCCTCCCTCCCTGTGTAAATAAAAAGCGGGCAGCCCTGTGGCTGCCCGCTCGATAGATGAGGCCGGGAGGGTCAATAACCCTCGGCTTCGGTGAAATCGTTGCTCTCGTTGAAGCGCGTCTGCGTGTAGGCATGGTTGAAACTGTCGGTCGCACGAACCACGATGCCGGTCGCTTCGGGATTTTTCAGCTTGCACTGGTATTGGTGGTAGCAGGGGCTGGTGCCGCTTTCCACCGGATGTTTCTCGACCCCGATGTGGTAGCCGCGGATCCAGCGGTCGCCGTAGCTCTGCGACATCTCCGTCATAACGCTCCACGTCTTGCCGCCGTCTTCGGACAGTTCGACTTTCCAGGTCGTGCCGTCCATTCCGGAAGTGAAGACGTTGGCTACGACCACGTCCGCCCCGACATCGTATTTGTAGGTCGCATAGGGGCCTGCGAACTCGGCGTTGCCGCGATAGAGCCGTATCTGGTAGTCGTCGGCGCGCTGCGAGGCCTTGAAATAGGTGTCGATGATTTTCGTGCCGTCGATCTCGTAGACCATGAACCCGTTGGGCGTGCCGTCGCCGCCGCATGTCGAACGCCAGAAATAACCGCACGTGCCGCCGTGGATGCGTTCGAAGAGTTTGTGCGAGCGCATGTGGTAAGGCTGGAAATAGTGCGTATGGGCGCACATCAGGATGGGGTTCTTATACCTGGAGATCATGTCGAGCACCTTTTTGCGGTTGAGGTAGCCCGTGTTGTCGCGCAGCGGGATGTGGTAGTAGAGGATTACCATTTTATCCGTCGGGACGAAGCTGAGGTCTTTCTCCAGCCATGCCACCTGCTCGTCGGTGAAGCCGCCCGTGTATTCCGTGCCGGTGAAGATGATGTTGTCCATCGCTATGAAATGCACGTCGCCGCGGTTGAACGAGTACCAGCGCGGCCCGAGCACGTCGCGGTAGGTGTCGCCCGTATAGTCCACCGAACTCTTGTCGTGGTTGCCGATCGTGGTGAAGAACGGGACGCCCGTCTCGCCGAAGGCGCGTTTCATCGAGGTGAAGGTCTGGGCGTCGCCTTTACCCAAGATGTCGCCAAGGGCGATGCCGACCTGCGGGATCGAGTATTTCGCGCTGATCTTTTTCACATCGGGTACGGCTTCCGTGCGGAACCGCTGGATATGGTCGCTGTTGTCGGGCTGCGGGTCTCCCAGCCCGAAGAGCAGGAACCGTTTGTCGCTTTGGGTGAGTTTGGTGAGCGTGAAGTCCGCCCGGTAGGGTTTCGAACTGCTTCCGGTGACGGAGTTGGCCGCCTGGTAGGCACCCTGGTAGGAGCCGAAGTTCGCCTGTGCCGGGATTTCGTAGCCCGAAGGTACCGAAATGAATACGTGCTTGGCGTTGGGGTCGCGCACGATCTGGTAGACGCCTTTCTTGTCGCTCGCCACGACGCTGTACCCGTCGCTCACGACGACCCCTTCGAGGGGGTTGCCCTCCTTGTCGCTTACCAGTCCGTAGAGGGTGATGCCCTTGTCGGGCGTGATCTCCGTCGTGCCGTTTCCGTTGCCGTCGTCGGGCTTGGGGAGCTCGGTGAGCATTTTGTCGTCTCCCTCGCACGCCATCATCGTTGCGGCTATCAGGGCCGTGAGCGCGAGGCTGAGCGTCCTGCGGAGCCGTGTGAAGATTGAATCGTTTTTCATAGTCTGTTTTACTGTCAGCCCGACCGCCGGTTCGGGCGGTCGGGCCGGTGATTGTCAATTACCAGTTGGGGTTTTGCGGAATGTTGGCCCGCTGCAACTCTTCGGTCGGGATCGGGAAGAGGTAGTGCTTCTCGAGGAATACGCGGTCCTCCTTCCAGAAGCGTTCCATGCGGTAGGTTTTGCCGCCCACCGATATCTTGCCGTTGGGGTCTTCCACGGGGCGCATGCCGCAGATGCGGTGCTGCGTCTTGGGGTAGGCGCCGTATTTGTCGAAATACAACTGTGCCTTCTGGTCGTTCGTCCCCTGGATCGAACTCCACTGGGCATCCTTGGCCAGTTCTTCGGGGCTGGTCGGTTCGAGGTAGAACCGCGTCGAGAAGAAGCGGCTCTTTTCGTGGTAGAGCTCTACGCGGCGTTCGCGCAGGATGTAGTCGAGCAGTAACTCCTTGTTGGTCTGCGCGGCCGGCGGGATGGGGGCCATGAACGAACGGGCACGCAGCTCGTTCATCAGGTTGTAGACCTCGGGGGTGGCGCCCTTCGAGCGGGTGACCGCTTCGGCATAGACCAGGTAGATCGTCGCCAGGCGGATCAGCGGCGCGTCGAAGTTCCAGTTGCCCGACATGCCCTTGGTGTAATAGCCGTCGAAATATTTGCGGGTGAAGTAGCCCGTCGACGTGGAGTTGGCGGCGTTGATGGCGTCGGCTCCGGTGGCCGTGTTGATCCACTTGCCCTTGAACATGGATCCGTGGTAGATGATGTCGCGGTAGAAACGCGGGTCGCGGTTGACATAGGGGTTGCCGTCGTCATAGGCCTTGGCCATGTCCTGCTCGGAGATCAGGCTGCCGTAGAGCGCCTTGTGATTCTGCTTGAGCGCATAGATCGGATAGCCGTAGCCGTCGGGGCCGATCACCTCGTATTCGTCCACCTGATCCTGTACGGGTACCTCGCGTGCCTGTCCCTGCGCCGAAGGCGGGTACATGTCGTTGTGGTAACCCACGGTCTTGCAGTGGAGGTGGAAGAAGATCCATTCGGCCTTCTTGGCGTCGTTCATCGTGCGGTGGAACAGCTCCCAAAGACGGCTGTAAACCGCGCCGTTGCTCTGATCCGTGCCGCCCGAGTCGGTCGTCTGGCTTTTGGGCGAACCCTGGTAGAGCGAGTAGCGTTTCTGCCCCTCGGCCTCGAAATCCATCACGGCCTTGGCGGCTGCGGCTGCGGCGTCCCAACGCGCGGGGTCGTACGACTGGTAGACCGACGCATAGTTGCGGGTGTCGCCTTTGAGCGTCGACCCGTTGTAGAGCGGCGTGGCTGCGATCCAGAGCGCCATGGCCTTCAGCGCAAGGCAGGCGCCTTTCTCCACGCGGCCGAACTGATCCATCAGGTTCTGCGCCGGGACGCGGGCATAGGCCTCGTCGCAGTCGCGGCAGATCTTCTCGACGATCGTATGGATGTTCTCGCGTTCGAACGGCGGCAGTGCGTTGGGGTTTACCGTATAGTCGACGTAGGGGCATTCGCCGTAGCTTTTCAGCACGCAGTAGTGCAGGTAGGCGCGGATGAAGAGCACCTCGCCGATACGCTGCGAAAGCGTGCCGGGGCGTGCCTCGGAATCCGGGGTGTTGTACTTCTCGATACCTTCGAGGATGACGTTGGCGCAGCGGATGTCTTCGTAGAGTTTGGGCCAGAAGGTGTGGCAGGCGCCGGAGTTGGTCGTGGCGTTGCACGAGGTGTAGAGCTGGGAACCCGGTTCCCAGTCGCCGTCGTTGAACTTGTTGGACCACCCGTTCTCGGCCGAAGAGCCTTCGCATTCGTCCGTGAGCGCCGAGTCGCTGAAGAAACGGATGTGTACGAGCGGCTGGTCGGCGGCGCGGGCGTAGAAGTAGAGCCGGTTGATCAGGCTTTCTGTCTCGTTGAAACGCGAGAATATGTCCTGATCCGTTTTGTCGCCCTGCGGGGTCTTGTCGAGGAAATCCTCGCAGGAAGCCATCAGCGTGACTGCAAAGCAGCTACAGAGCAGATATAAGATTTTTTTCATTGTCATTGGTTTTTGTTGGATTAGAAGGTCATGTTAAGGCCGATGTTGATGACACGCTGTACGGGGAACCAGCTGCCGTCGCCGTTCTTGATCTCGGGATCCATGTCGACGTCGCCCAGGTTGTCGAACGTGAGCAGGTTCTGTCCCTGCACGTAGATGCGGACGTTCTGGATGCCGGCTTTCGAAGTCCAGGCTTTGGGCAGCGTGTAACCGATCTCGACGTTCTTCAGGCGGATGTACGAAGCGTCGTAGAGGAAGAGGCTCGAATACTGCTGTTTATTGTTGTTGTGGATGCCGTAGTGCAGGGCGGGGTATTTCGCCGTAGCTGCCGTTTCGGGCGTCCAGCGGTCGAGGTGCATCCGGCGCACCTTGCCGATACGCGACTGGTCGTAGAGCGGGAAATCCCATACGGCCGGGCCGCTCAGCTGTACGGAGCAGAGCGCCGAGCCCTGCCACAGCATGCTGAAGTCGAAGCCCTTGTAGGAGAGTCCCAGCGGAATGCCGAACTGGATCTCGGGCGTACGGGGGTTGCCGATGGCTGCGCGGTCGTAGTTGTTGACCACACCGTCGCCGTTGAGGTCTTTGTAGACCACGTCGCCCGGCTGTACGGGCCCCCAGATGGCGAATCCGCTGCCGCCGTTCATCGCGTTCAGGCGGTCGGCCTCGCCCTGGTCGGCCACGAAGTGGTCGAAGATGTAGCAGAAATTCTCATCGAGGCGTTTGCCGGTCTGGTAACGCCACGGGCAGTCACGGCCGTTGTTGTCGATGTAGGAGATTTCGTTGCAGTATTTTATCTTGTTGCGTGCGAACGTGAAGTTCGGGCGGATGTAGTAGCGGAAATGCTGCCCGATATGACCGTTCCAGCCGATTTCGAATTCGACGCCGTGGTTGTCGACGATACCCGAGTTGACGATCGGGGCGACCTGCCCGACGATGTAGGGGAACCCGACCTTGTCATCTGCCGAGAGCGAGGTGAGGATGTCGTAGCGGTGCTCCTTGAAGACATCGAGCGTGAAGGTCAGCCGCTGGTTGAAGAACTGGGCGTCGATACCGAAGTTGAACTTGCGGGCCTTCTCCCACGTCAGGTTCGGGTTGGCGAACACGCCCTCGACCAGGTAGCTGGTATAGCCGGCCTCGGTCTCGCCGAAATAGGTGGTCATGCCGTCCGACGACTTATAGTACTGCAGGTAGGAGAAACGGTTGCCCGAGAGCTGGTCGTTACCCACCAGACCGTACGATGCGCGCAGCTTGAGGTGGTCGAGCCACTTTACGCCCCTCATGAATCGCTCCTGCGTGATGACCCAGCCGACAGCACCTGCCGGGAATACGCCGTAGCGCTTTCCGCGGGCGAAGTTCTCCGAGCCGTTGTAGCCGATGTTGAACTCGAAGAGGTACTTGTTCCGGTAGTCGTAGGTTGCGCGGCCCGAAAATCCCATGTAGCGGAAGGGAACCTGGTTGCTGATGACCTTGTTCTGCAGGTAGAAGAGCAGCATGCCCGACACGTTGTGGTCGCCGAATTTGCGGGCGTAGTCCAGGCGCGCCTGGAAGCGCGACGTCCCTTCGGGCGAGCCGTGGCTGATGCTGTTGCTCTGCGCATCGTCCGTGGTACGCTGGTTGGCGGTTACATAGGTGCCGTTCTTGATCCAGTAGTCGGCGTTGTTCTTCCACTCGTCGATGCTGTATTCGGTGGGGAGCATCCAGGTCGAATAGCCCGGGTAGGTCAGGTTGCCCGTGCTGTGGGTCGGCACGCTGTTGTTGATGGTGTGCTGGTTGAACGTGTCGTACGAGAACTGGGCGGCGACGCTCAGGCCCTTGGTGATGAAGTCCAGGTCGTGGCTCAGCTTGAACGATCCCTGCAGGTAGCGGCGCGTACGTTTGCTGAAGCCGGTGCGGTTGAGCTGCCCGAGCATGTTGTAGCGGTAGTCGTTGTCGGCATAGAGCAGGTAGCCGCCGTTCTCCTCGAAATCGGCCTGGTTGACGTCGTTGTGGTTGTTGGGCAGGATGATCGGCAGGTAGGGGGGCTGCGTGTTGGCCAGCGAGATGATGTTGGCCGCCGTGGCGCCCGGGTAGTTGTATTCCGTGACGCGGGCGCCCAGGTCGACCGAGATCTTCAGCCGCTTGGTGGCATCGACATCGACGTTGGCGCGGAAGTTATAGCGCAGGAACTTGTTGACGTTGTCGGAGTTCGAATGCTTGTAGTTGCCGCCCTGGTTGTAGTAGCTGCCGAGGATGAAATAACGGGCGCGGTCGGTGCCGCCTCGTACCGAAAGGCTGTAATCCTGGAGGATCGACGGTTTGAATGCGTAGTCGAAGTAATCCCAGTTGTAGCCCAGGCCGTCGGAGTTGTCGCCCTTGGCGCGGCGGAAGTTGCTGATCGTCTCCTGGGAGAAGAGCGATGCCGAGCCGGGATCCAGCGAGGGGTTGTCGTTGAGCATCGCCTCGTTGTAGAGGGTCGCATAGCCTGCCGAACCCAGGTAGTCGGGGTAGCGGATCGGTTCGCTGACACCGACCGACGCCTTGAAATCGACGGTCGGCTTTTCACCCTTTCGGCCGCGCTTGGTCGTGACGATGATCACGCCGTTGGCGCCGCGGATACCGTAGGGTGCCGTTGCCGAAGCATCCTTGAGGATCGTGAACGTCTCGATCTCGTCCGGGGAGAGGTAGCTCATGTCGCGCTCGATGCCGTCGACGATCATGATGACGTCCGACTTGCCGTAGGTCGATTTACCGCGAATGTTGAGCTGCGCGGCGTCGTTACCCGGTTCGCCGCCGTTGAACTGGTTGACCAGCAGGCCCGGCATGCGCCCGGCCAGCGCATTGTTGATGTTGGCAGTGGGGGACTGCTTGAGGTCTTTGGTGGTGATCGTCGAGATCGAACCGGTGATGGTCTCCTTCTTCTGTACGTTGTAACCTACCACCACGACCTCTTCGAGCGCCTTGCTGTCCTCGACCATCGTGATGTCGATCCTCGTGCGGTTGTTTACGCCTATCTCCTGCGGGGCATAGCCGATGTAGGAGACCATCAGCGTCGCTTCGGCGTAGGGAACCGTGATCGTATAGCTGCCGTCGGAGTTCGATACGCTGCCCGAGGAGGTGCCTTTGACGACGATGGTCACGCCGATCAGCGGGCTTCCCGCGTCATCCTTGATGATACCCGAGACCTTCAGCTGCGAGGAACGCGCCTGGGTGTCCGGGGCGGCTGCCGTCCTGTCCGGAGAGGCCGTGGCGGCCCCTCCCAGACAAAACAGACACAATATCAGTGTTATAATATGATATTTATTCATAACCGTATTGTATTCTTATTGGGTTTTACTCTCTTGTCGTGATTTTGATTGTCGTTTCCGCGGAGTTGGTTTTGGATGCCTCGTCGCATACGGTCTTCGTATCTTCGACACCCTTTTCCCAGGTTTTCTGGAAGACATAGACCGCTCCGATGCTGGTCGCCTGGTAGAGCGTCGCATCGATCGTGCACTTGCAGGTGCAGTTGGTGATTGTGGTGACCTTGTCATTTTCTATGGCGACGATACCTGCCACGATCGGGCGCCACTTGTCGGTTTTGTGGTTGGCCACTACCGTAATGTTGCCGTAGTTCTCGCAACCGTCGAACACGGCATTGTTGTCACCGGCTACGGCGATACCCGCGATGTCGCGCTCGACGGCCGCCGTGAGGTTACCGCGGTTGATGCAGTTCTTCAGCGTGAAGGCTCCGGCGACCTTGCCGGCGATGCCGCCCATGTAGAAGAGGTCGTAGTCGGCCATCGTGGGGCTGGTCATGTTACCCGTGTTTACACAGTTTTCGATCAGGGCCGGCGACGCCACCTTTTCGGCAATGCCGATCAGACCGCCGACCGATGCCGTCGACGCCGCGATGTCGGCCTCGTTGCGGCAGTTGGTCATCCTGAGCGTATAACCCAGGCCTGCGTCCGATCCGACGCAGCCTACGATACCGCCCGTGCGGCGATATTTCGTGCCGTTGGAGTTGTTGAACATGATCTTGCCCTTGTTGACGCAATTGTCGAATACGCCGTAGCCGGTGGCCAGGATACCGCCCAGCGAGTGGAACTGGTGCCCGGGATCGGCGAAGGTGACGGTGAAGGTGCCTTCGTTGGTGCAGTTGCTGAACGTCCAGTTCGATTTCTCGGCATGGCCGAACAATCCTCCGTATTGGCCGGTGTCGACGGCGCCCGGGAAGTCGAAGCTGAAATTGCCTTTGTTCGTGCAGTTCACGAGCGATCCTTCCGTTTTGTCCGCGGTGCCTGCGACGATGCCGCCGATGAACTCCGTCCGGGCTGTCCCCGTGACGATGAATTCGCCGGTATTGTGGCAATCGGTGTAGACCGAACCGACGTTCGCCAGGCCGACCAGTCCGCCGAGATAACCTGCCGTGGCAACGGTTTTCGCCCCGGAGAAGGACAGTGTGGCCTTGTTGGTGACTTTCGTCAGTGCCGCACCGTCGTTATAGACGGCCAGCGTGCCGGCGACTACGGGGGTGGCTTGCGATACGGACATGCTGCCCGCCAGCGAGAGGTTCTTTATCTCGGCCGCTGCGTCGAGCGTGTGAAACAGGCCGAGTTCCTTCGAATCCTGATCCGCCAGCTTGACGGTGATCGTATTGTTCAGACCGTCGAAAGTCCCTTTGAACGGATTGGCGGCCGAGCCTACGAAGCTGGTTTGGGTAAGGGCGCTCAGATCGATGTCGCTGACAAGGACGATCCTGCCGCCGTTGGTGTAGGCGTCGAGCGGCGCCCCTTCGGTCACCGCGTTGCCGAAGGCTACGAACTCTTCGGGGGTTGAGATGCCCTTCCAGCTCAGGCGGACGCTGAACGATGCCGTGAGCTCTTCCGCCGAAACGGCTGCGAACTCTATCGTGCCCGCACCGGTGCAGTCCGCACCGTCGGCCGGAGCCGTGACTTTGAGCACCGAATTTTTGATGTCGAGTGCGATGTCCCAGCCTTTGAGCGCCGTGATGTCGCACGTGGCTACGTTGGTGACGGTACAGGGGATGTCGCGCTGCTCGCCGAAGGCGAATTTGTAATCGGCCTCGGCAAAGGAGATGATCGGCAACTTGGTCGAGAGTTCGACGGGGATCGACGCACCCTCGCCGGCCGTTCCGCGGACGCTCAGCGGCGTAACCTTGACGCTGCCTTCCATGGCCGGGTCGGCCTCCTCCTGCGTGGGCGCGGTGACGGTCAGCAGACCCGCATCGACATCGGCCGTGTAAGTCCATCCCTTGGGGACGCTTACGTCGAGCGACGCGGTGTTCTCGCTGGTGAATTCGAATTCCATGCTCTTCCCGTAGGAGAAGACATGGGTCTTCGAGGTCGTCTCTTCGTCGAATGTGAGCGTGATGTCGTTTTCCAGAGCGGCTACGGCGAGCGTATAGGTCTCCGTGCGGCCTGCCTGCGACTGTATTTCGATGACCACGTCGCCGCTGGCCTTGGCTCCCAGGTCGGAGGCTGGGGGGGCGGTGACCGAACAGCTCCGCGAGCTGGGGATCACGGTGCATTTCCAGCCTGTGGGCGGGGTGGCCACCGTGTAGGTGACGAATGCACTCTTTAAGGTATAGGTGGCCGTCGTGCCGAACCGCATGCTCTGGAGGCCCTCGATCAGGTTGCCCTCCGTGTCATAGAGTTCGAATACGATCGCACCGTCTTCTGCCTCTACATCCTCGATGCCGCAGGAGCTGCACAGCAATAGCGGTGCGGCAAAAAGCATGTAAATAAGAAAATGAAGAGATTTTCTCATAAATGAAAGTTTTAGGGTTGAATATTTGGATGAATGAATGGTTCGTAAAAGTCCGGTCGTAGTTTTTACTTTGTCATAGGCATCTTTGTATTTTAAAGGTTGGGAAAAAGATATTGAATGAGAAATAAATGAAAATCAAATAGAACTATAATGGATTTCTTATTGTGTTCTTTTGTGTTTATTTCAGAAGAAATTCCGCTTTGTTGTTTGTAAAAGTATGCTTTTGGAAAATGTGTGTCAACAGCATCAAAATGAAATATGAATGCGTATTTCCGACAATGAGCTGGTGGAAAGCATGTTATTTCCGATACCCGGGTGTTATTATATGAATCCCGTATGAATCGCCGGCGCGCGATTTCCGGCTGTCAGACGATCTCCATGATCCGGCGCTCGAATTCGGCGGGCGGGCATTTGGCGGCGTTCCGCAGCCGGTTGCGGTAGGTGTAGACCGTATTTATGGAGATATGCAGAAACTGGGCGATTTCGCTGTTGCCCGTGATGCCCAGCCGGATCACGGCCAGCAGCCGGAATTCAGTGTTGAGGCCGGGCGTTTTCATTTGCTCCCCGTCCCGCAGCAGTGCGTTGGCTTTTTCCACGAAATCGGGATAAAGCGATAGGAATACCCGGTCGAATTCGTGGAAGAACGATTTGTATTCCTGCTCGATGGGCGTAGGCGAGCGCAGCTCACGCAAAAGGCGCTCCTGCCCGAACGAGAGCGCAGTCTTGTAGAGGTGTGTGCGGTGACGTTCTAATTTGTTGATGTAGAACGTGCTGCGTTGCATGTAGTAACGCAGGTATTTGTCTTTGATGGTATTGGCCTGGGAGAGTGCCCGGGTGGCTGTTTCGTGGCGGAGGCTGCTGGCGGCGAGCTGTTCGCTGAGTTCGTGCAGCCGGGCGCAGGTTTGCGCGTGTTGCGTACGCAACTGTTTGATCAGGTGTTTTTGCCTGAAGGCGAGCGAGACGGCCGCCAGTAGAAGAAGTGCGCCCGTTGCGATGGCCGGCAGTGCGGCCTTGCTTTTTCGCGGGCTTCGGATGTGGGTGCCCCCTGCCGTTGCCGGCTCGGGGGCAGCGTTGCTTTTGCCGGCTTGGTCGCCGTTCGGGGCGTAGCGGATTGTTTGCTCCGGCAGGATGTTGCCGGTTCCCGAAATTAAAAGAGGGAAATCCCCCCCCCACGCATTGTGCGGGCGGTAACGTCGTTTTTCGGGACGCAGCAGCAGATCAGAAGGCCGGTAAGCAGAGCGAAATGACGGTTCATGTCTGGTCGAGGGTTAGGTTGTGGTACTACAAATATACATTATAAAATCGAGACTGTACGGGTTGTGCCCGGGCGGCGGCGTTTTTGGTGCTGTCTCAGTATGCCGCCGTCAGCCTTGTTGCTGCGGTAAAGCCGGCCCGGGCCATCGGGGCGCAATTGCAGTCGCCGCTTAGGGCATCCCCGGATGCCTGGTGTGCGGTTGCGTCAGTCACCCGGCCGGAGGCTGTCGCAGGACAAGTACGGCCGGTGGTGCCGACGACGATACCCTGACCGGCCGCGGATGTGCCGTACCCGTTTTGCAGGGCGAACGGCAGGGCGGGCGGTATGGACGGTCTCCTGCTGGGGAGGTAGGCCGAAAGAGTCCGGAATTTCTTTTCCATCGTTTTTAGGCTTTAAGATATGACAAATATATAAGTTTAATTTTAATACAAGTGTTAAAAAGAGATTAAAAGGAAATTTATTTTTGATTATTTGTTGTGTTTATGTTGTTATTTATCTTGCCTTTTATTACTTTTGTCCGCAACGTAGTCGAAGTCCGGTCAACTTCCATCCTCTTTCCATCATTCAATATTAAAGCAAGCAAATATGAAAATCATGCGATTTATCGGAATCGTCTTCGCGCTGTTTTCGGCGGGAAGCCCGTCGGATACGTCGGCGCAGGATTCCGGGAAAAAATACAAGGTCTATATGGTCTCCAATTCCCATCTCGACACGCAGTGGCGGTGGGACGTGAAAGCCACGATCGACGATTACCTATATAATACGGCTGTGCAGAATCTGGCGCTGCTCGAAAAATATCCGCATTACGTGTTCAATTTCGAAGGTGCCGTCAAGTACGAATGGATCAAGGAGTACTATCCGCACCTCTTCGAGCGCATCCGGAAATTCGTAGCCGACGGGCGATGGAACATTTCGGGGGCTTCGTTCGAGGCCAACGACCCGAACATGCCGTCGTCGGAGTCGTTTATCCGCAACATCCTGCTTGCACAGGAGTTTTATAAAAAGGAGTTCGGCATCAAGTCGAAGGATATGTTCCTGCCCGACTGCTTCGGATTCAGCCAGGTCATGCCGACGCTGGGACACCACTGCGGCCTGATCGGTTTCTCGACGCAGAAATTGTCGTGGCGCACCGAGCCGCTTGTCGGCGACTCCAAAACCCCGTTTCCGATCGGGCTCTGGGAAGGGGTCGACGGCGCCCGCATCATGGTGGCGCTCGAGCCGGGACGCTATTCGTGGAACGAGTTTCCCGAAGGGGATCTGAGCGCCAACGAGGAATTGGCCGAAAGCGCCCGGAAGTCGCCTTTCGGCATCGCTTACCGGTACTATGGCAACAAACTGGCGAACGGAGCCGGAGACCACGGCGGCTCGGCCCTGCCCCGCAGCATCCAGCTGCTCGAGGAGGGGATTACGAACGGCAAGGGGCCCGTGCAGCTTGTCAGCGCCACGTCCTCGCAGCTCTACGAGGATTATATGCCCTACGGGAACCATCCGGAACTCCCGGTGTTCGTCGGGGAGATGCCTCTCGACGTCCACGCTCCGGGCTGTTATACCTCCCAGGCCGAGATGAAGCGTTACAACCGCCGTAACGAACAGTTGGCCGATGCCGCCGAGCGTTCGGCCGTGATCGCCGACTGGATGGGAGCCGTACCTTATCCGAAAGAGGCGCTTAACGATGCCTGGAAGCGTTTCCTCTGGCACCAGTTCCACGACGACCTTACGGGAACCAGCATTTGGGAGGCTTATACCTATTCCTGGAACGACGAATTCCTGGCGCAGGGGCAATTCTGCGATGTGATCCTCGCCTCGGCCGGGGCTGCGGCATCCGTAATGGACACCCGCGCGAAGGGAAGTCCGGTACTGGTTTATAACCCCGCCGCTTATTCGCGCAGGAGCCTTGTCGAGGCGACGGTCGACCTGCCTGCGGAGGCCGAAGGGGTGGCCGTTTATGCGCCGGACGGGAAGACCGTTCCTGCGCAGATCGTTGCCCGCGACGGTGCCAGGGCGACCGTGCTGTTTGCCGCCGCGATGGAACCCGTAAGCTATGCGGTATACGACGTGAGGGCCGGCAAGGCCGGCAAGGGCAAGGTGCTCAGGGCTTCGGGCAATACGCTCGAGAACCGGGTCTATAAGGTGACGCTCGATGCCAACGGCGACATCGCCTCGGTCATCGACAAACGCAACGGCCGCGATTTGGTCGAAAAAGGCAGGGCCTTCCGCCTTGCGGTGCTGACCCCCAATGTGTCGAACCGCTATCCGGCATGGGAGATCCACAAGGCGACGCTCGACCAGACACCCGAACCCGTGGATACGGATGTCCGGATCAGCGTGGCGGAGTGCGGCGCCGCACGGGCCTCCCTGAAAGTAGAACGGCGGTACGGCGATTCCCGGCTGGTGCAGTATATCCGCCTGACCGACGGCGGGGACGACGAGCGTATCGATATCGTGGCCGACATTGACTGGAAGACGCCCGACGCCCTGCTCAAGGCCGAATTCCCGATGTCCGTTTCCGCCGAGGAGGCTGTCTACGACATCGGCATCGGCAACCAGCGCCGTCCCACCAACCACCAGCGGGCGCACGAAACATTCGCCCACCATTGGGCAGACCTCTCGGACGGAGACTATGGCATCGCCGTTCTGAACGATTCGAAATACGGCTGGGACAAACCCGCCGACAATACCCTGCGCCTGAGTCTGCTGCATACGCCTTCGACCGAGAAACGCTATGCCGACCAACGGGATCTGGATTTCGGACGCCATACGATGACTTACTCGCTCGTCGGGCACGATGGCGACCATAACCGCGCCGGGGTGGTGGAGAAAGGCGAGCTGCTCAATCAGCCGCTCCTCAGCTTCACGACGCCGAAGCATCCCGGGAAGCTGGGACGCAGGTTCTCTTTTGTCGCGGCTTCGACCCCGCAGATCGCCGTCAAGGCGCTTAAGAAGGCCGAGGACGGCAGCGGTTATATCGTCCGTGTATTCGAGACGACGGGCAGGGAGGTGCGCGGCGCCGAGCTGGCTTTCCCCGTGCGGATCGTTTCGGCCGAGGAGGTGAACGGAATCGAGGAACCGGTCGGGGAGGCACGATTCGAAGGCAACCGGCTGATCGTCGATGCCGGGCGTTTCGCACCCAAGACCTATAAGGTTACGCTGGCGGAGGCTCCCGTGGCCGCCCCCGCGATCGAGAATGCCTTTGTGGATTTTCCTGTAAACCAGAACTCCATTTCGAGCGACGCGTTCAAGTCCGTCGCCAAGGTGGATAAGGAGTGCAACTCCTATGCTGCCGAGCTCATGCCCGAAGTGATCGTCCATGGCGGCATCGAATACCGCCGTGGCGAACCCGACGTGAAAAACGTGCTGAACTGCAGGGAGGCCGTCACGGTCGATTTGCCGCAGGGCGATTATAACAAGGTCTACATCCTCGCATCGTCATCCAGGGGCGACCGCAAGGCCGTATTCGACGTCGACGGCCGCAAGTACGAGGCTGTCGTGCCCTATTACTCGGGCTTCCGCGCCCAGTGGGCCTGGGCCGACAAGACCAAGTCGTTCGTCAAGGATGGAACGATCGCCCATATCGGGAACCACCGGCACAAGATGAACGGCCGGAACGATGCCTATACCTTCACGTACCTTTATAGGCTCGGGTTCGATATCGCCTCCGGAGCCGGAAAGCTGACATTGCCCGAGGATGCCGACATCAATATTTTCGCCATCACGGTCTCCGGGAACCGGATCGACGGTACGCGGTGGGCTTGCGAGCCGCGTGCCCTGCCCGTGATTGAATAACGGAAAGACAGTCTATATGCGATAAGCCCGCTCCGGAACATCCGGAACGGGCTTATTCTCTATCCCTTTTTCAGTAGTCACGCGATCCGTAGCCGGGGATGCGCTATATGGAAACGGCCCTCTGAAATGCGGGCCGGGCGTCATTGCGGACGCGGGGGGGGCATTTACCGCCCGAAAAATTTTGCGATCCGGGTGGTCGCGGCAGCACCCAGGCGGAACCGTCCCCGGATATTTTCGCTTTGGGGCTGCCGGGCGGGGTTGTGCAGCCATTCGTGGAAGTCGACGTATATGCCTTTATTGATCATGAATTCGAAAGCTGCGTTCTTCAGCCTTTTTTCTTCGTTGTAACCGGACTGGATGTTGGCGATCAGGTCTTCGAACGCGGCAAAATTGTACGGGTTGGAAACTGGGATTTCGGCTGTGTAATGTTGCTTTTTCATAACTTTTATCTTTTTTATAATTGAAGTTTTGTTTCATCAATTCTAAACGACCCAAAGTATTCGGAATCGGCTCCCTGACAGCGTGTGTATGCACTGCAATTTTGCCGGCTTGTCCGGCGGGAAAATGGTCGGTATATGTTGCGTCGAAAATAATCGGTACAGCCTATTTTCGAATCCGGCTGTATTGCCGACAGGGGTGTTCACTGCCGCGATCGTGTCGGCAAAGGTAGGGACAATATGTTGAAATCCAAGCTTTTTGTGATGTTTTTTTGATGCAAAAAATCGAAAAAAACTTGCATCGGATTTTATTATTATATTAATATAATAATACCCTTGCCGGAAGGGGTAAGAATCCGGAGCGATTTTTCATGTCTTTTCGCTTGTTCCGTTATCGGATTAATAATGTTCTGAATTGCATCCTGGTGGAAATGGCTTTATTATTGGAGCGGAAGCCCGGTGCGGAGAATTCGGGACATACGAAATTTTTTCGCCCGATCGGCGGGAAGCCGCCTTAATTTTATACATTTGCAAAATCATGTCTCCTGCATTGCGGATAAAACTTTTTTTCGCCCTTGCGGCGTTGTGCCTCGCCTCTGCGGTAAGGGCGCAGGACGGCGCCTATGCCGTCAGCGGCCGGGTGATCGACCGCCTGACGCGGCAGCCGGTCGCCTATGCCGCCGTAGTGCCCGTCGGGCAGGAACAACGCGGCGCATCGACCGATTCGCTGGGACGCTTCCGCCTCGAGCGGGTGCGGGCGGGTATTTTCCGCCTCTCGGCCTCGTCCGTGGGGTACAAGACCGTCGTCACGCCCGAATACCTCGTTTCGGCCGCCACGCCGTTCATCGAAATCGAAATGGAGGAGGATGCCACGCAGCTCGAAGCCGTGACGGTCGTGCCTTCGCCGTTCCGCGCCACGGCCGAAAGCCCCGTCGGGCTGCAGGTCATCGGGGTGCGGGAGATCGAAAAGAGCCCCGGCGCCAACCGCGACGTGTCGCGTATCGTACGTTCGTACCCCGGCGTGTCGTTCTCGCCCGTGGGCTATCGCAACGACCTGATCGTGCGCGGCGGCGGCCCGTCGGAAAACAAGTTCTATCTGGACGGCATCGAAATCCCCAATATCAACCATTTCGCCACGCAGGGCGCCACGGGCGGCCCCGTGAGCATCCTCAATGCCGACCTGATCCGCGAGATCAATTTCTACACCGGGGCTTTCCCGGCCGACCGTTCCGGGGCGCTGAGTTCGGTGCTGGACATCCAACTGCGGGACGGGAACCCCGAAAAACAGACTTTCAAGGCGACACTCGGGGCTTCGGAGGTGTCGCTGAGCGGGAGCGGCCATATCGGCGAGAAAACATCCTACCTCTTCTCGCTGCGCCAGTCTTACCTGCAACTGCTGTTCAAGATGATCGGCCTGCCTTTCCTGCCGAACTACATCGACGGGCAGCTGAAGGTCAAGACGCGCCTTTCGGAGCACGACGAGCTGACGGTATTGGGGCTGGCGGGCTTCGACAACATGAAACTCAACCTCGACGAGGAGGGCGAAGACGCCGAGTACCTGCTGAGTTACCTGCCCCGCATCCGCCAGGAGACCTTCACCGTCGGGGCCGCATGGCGCCACTATGCGGGCCGCCATGTGCAGACCGTGTCGCTCGGGCACACCTACCTGAATAACCGCAACCTCAAATACCGCGGTAACGACGACTCGTCGGAGGACAACCTGACGCTGCGGCTGCGCTCCGTGGAGCAGAAGACCACGCTCCGCGCCGAAAACCGCAGCTATCTGGGGCGCTGGACGGTGCGCGAAGGCGCCGAGCTGAGCTATTCGGGCTATACGAACCGTACCGAGCAACGGCTTTTCACCGATGAGGCGGCGCTCTCGGACTATCGTACCCGGCTGGGGATCGTGGGCTGGGGCCTGTTCGCCGGCGCGGATTATGCCTCGGCGGACAAGCGCTTCACGGCATCGGTCGGCGTGCGTGCCGACGGGGCCGACTATTCCGCGCGCATGGCGAGGTTCTGGCGTCAGCTTTCGCCCCGGGCGTCGGTCTCATACCAGCTCGGCAAAGGGTGGTTGCTGAGCGGAAGCGCCGGGCTTTATTACCAGTTGCCGCCCTATACGGCCCTGGGATTCAAACAGGACGGGGTGCTGGTGAACGAGGCGTTGGACTACCTGCGTGTGGGAATGTTCAGCGTCGGAGGCGGATGGCGCCTGCGCGACCGCCTGGTCGTCTCGGTCGAGGGGTTCTACAAGAAATACGGGAATATCCCGCTTTCCGTCTCGGACGGCATCCCGCTCTCGTGCAAAGGCGACGACTATGGCGTGGTCGGCAACGAAGCGCTGCGCCCGACGGCCGTCGGGCGGTCGTACGGCATCGAGGCGATGGCGCGCTGGCAGATACCCGGGAGGGTCAACCTCGTCGGTTCGGTGACCCTGTTCCGCAGTGAGTACCGTGCCGATGCCGCCTCGGAGTATATCGTATCGGCCTGGGACAGCCGTTTCGTGGCGAACCTCAGCGGTACGTACGACCTGCCGCGCAATTGGAGCGTCGGGGCGCGCCTGAGCGCCGTGGGCGGGACGCCCTATACGCCCTACGATGTCGAAAAATCGTCGTTGGTCGAAGCCTGGGACGCCCAGGGGCGCCCGTACTATGACTATGGGCGTTACAACGACGGGCGGCTCGACGCCTTTGCGCAGGTAGACCTGCGTATCGACAAAACCTTCTATTTCCGCCGCTGTATGCTCGGCCTTTACATCGACCTGCAGAACGTGACGGGCAGCAAACTCCGCCGTCCCGACGTACTGATGTCGACGGGCGTGGTGGAGAACCCCCAGGCCCCGGCGGCGGAACAGCGTTACCGCATGAAGTATATTGGGCAGCAGAGCGGGTCGCTTATCCCTACGCTGGGGATCACCGTTGAGTTTTAGAGGGTACGGGGGCGTGTCTTTGGGCGATATTCCGGAGCCGGGGCGATAACCGGGGCAGGGAAGCCGACATGCCGCAGCGGCAGGCAGGGAGGTGTCGGGAGAAAAATACGGAACCGCAGGGGTAGGCATCTCCGGCCCCTGCGGTTCCGTGCGATCCGGGGCGTGCCGGTGGCTATTTCCCGGTGCCCGGGGTATTCGTGCCGCCCCTGCGATCCATTGCGAAGCTGATGATGAACGGCATGGAGAGGAAGACGAGCGTGCCGACGGCTACCAGCCACGTGTAGGTGGCCGGGCTGCCTACGGGCAGCTGCGACGGCGGGAAGAAGGTGACGATGAACGAGAAGAGCACGGCGAGGAACCCGATGCCCCCGACGGCCCACATGCCGGCGTTCCCGCCCGGGACGCGGTAGCTGCGGGTGAGGCCGGGCTGCGTGTAGCGCAGGCGGATGCCCGCAGCGTACATCATCATATACATCACCAGGTAGAGCCCTACGGTCAGTGCGCTCAGCAGGAAGAACGCCACGCTCACGTCGTCCATGACGATGTAGAGCGACGAGAGCAGCGTGACGATGCAGCCCTGTATGACGAGGATGTTGACCTGCACGCCGTTTTTGTTGGTCTTTTGCAGGAAACAGGGCAGTACACCCTCCTGGGCCGTCCACAGCAGGCCGCGGCTCGGGCCCGAAATCCACGACATGACGCCTGCCAGTGCGCCGAATGCCACGAGCAGCCCCATGACGTTCGAGAGCCAGCCGATGTGGTAGTGGTCGAAGACGATCTGGAACGTGGTGAACAGCCCCGACTGGAGGTTGATCTGGTCGTAGGGGGTGATGATCGCCACGGCCAGCGCACCCAGCGTGAAGAGCCCGAACGAGATCAGCGCCGCCAGGAACATGGCGCGCGGGAACTGGGTCTGCGGCTTGTCGAGCTCCGGGGCATGCACGGCGTGTACTTCGACGCCGGCGAAGAGCAACAGTATCCCGGCCAGGAATGCGATGTCGCTCATGCCCGTGATGTGCGGAAAGAGGCGCGGATGCACGTGGTGCGCCGCGTCGATATTGACGACCTGGCTGACGGTGTCGGGGATGTGTTCCAGTGCGACGGAATTGCCTCCGGCCATCCAGATGACGGCCATGATGATTACGACGATGCCGGGAAGCACCGTGCCGATCAGAAATCCTTTGCTCGTAATGCCCGATATGGCCGAGGTGCCGCGCAGCGTGACCAGCGTGGCGCACCAGTACATGGCGATCGAGAAAAGCCCCACGAAAAGCCCGTTCTGCGCCAGGCCGGGCATTCCGATCATGTAGGCGATGGATGCCGCTGCGAATCCCAGTACGGTGGGGTACCATACGACGTTCTGGATCCATTGCAGGAAGATGGCCGTGAACCCCAGGTGTTTGTTGAACGCCTCCTTGACCCAGGTGTAGACCCCGCCGCCCTTCGAGGCGAAGGCGCTTCCCAGTTCGGCACCTACCAGCGCCGCCGGGATCAGGAACAGGAACGTGGCGAAAAAGATGTAGAAGAACATCGTCAGCTCCTCCTGCGCCATCATCGGGAGTCCGCGCAGGCTGATAACCGCCGCCGCGGTCATCAGGGCGAGCTGTGTCGTGGTGATATTTTTACGTTTTGCCATGATGTGGAATTGTGTTTTACAACTGGCCGTCAATCAGTTTCTGTGCCGCAACGCGGCCGGGCTGATGTTTTTTCGGGCGTGTGCATGGTTTATGCGGGCGTTTCCGCGCCCCGCGGGCTCCTCTGCGCCTGCGTGTTGACCGCCTGCGGACGGGGCGCAAAAAAACAGCAGGGAATCTCACGATTGCCTGCTGCCTTCCGGAGGATTGCCCTCCTGAAACTACTAACCCAAACTTAAATAAATGAAGAAACCTCACTGCGGTTGCTGTTCCGCAGTTACCCGGTATGTTGCAAATCCCGTGCCGCGGCGCCGTGTCGGAAAGGCGTTTGTGTGTGCGGCGGGGGTGCGGCCTATGATACATGCCGGCGGGAAAGGGCATAAACAACCGCAGGATGTCCCCACGGACATCCTGCGTGTGCTGTTTCCGGTAATCCCGGGTTGTGGCAAGGGGATTATTTCTACTTGCGTTTGTCCCTCATCTCCACGGCGCCTTCGTAAGTGCCGCTGACCTTGCGGCCTTTGTCGGTCGTAAAGTCGAGTACGAAGCGGTAGTTGGTGCCGACCTTCGTGACTGTCACCGTGCCGGACGTGATGAATCCGTAAACCGATTCGTTGGAGGCGTTGCGTTCCTCGCAATAGGTTCCCATGGCTAGCATGGAGTCCATGAACTCTATCTGCTCGCCCGGTGCGTAGGTGCCCGGCGTGCCTGTGTCGGACACCGTGTAGGTTCCTTCCTGGAGTACCATTTCTTCGGAAAGTGCGGTCGTCAGGTAGAGCGATACCATATGCCCGGCCCCTATGAGGTAGTCGTAATCGTCGTTGACCGTCGGCTGGACATCGTAGAGGTTTACGACGCAGTCGTTTGCCGTGCCGGCATCGTTGTTATAGTATTTAGCCAGTGCGCGGATGAAAGTTGCGTTCGTGACGTCGTTTTCGAGGTCGGGCAGGGGCTCGATTTTGACGGCTGTCTTGTCCTCGATCGTAATCGGGCCGGTGTAGCTGGCCGTGAACTCTTTGTCGTCGGTCGTGGTCAGCGTGGCCTTGACCGTAAAGGTCGAGCCGGACTTTGTCACAGCGATCGTTCCGGCCTTGAATTCCACTTTCGTGATATTCCCCTTGCCGTCGTTGACCATGCAGTAGGTCTTGGCCGGGTGGAATGTCGAAATGGATTTGTCGGTGGCATATTTGTAGGTGCGATCCGGCAGGACGATGTTATTCATATTCGTGGGGGCAAATTGATAGAGGTTCAGGCTCATGGTACGCCCGGCTCCGATGGTCGCATACACTCCGTCGGCACCTACGGCCTCGCCGTCGGCCAATATGACGAGGTATTCACCGTATCGGCCACCTTCGGGAATACCATAATAGCCGCCGGCTACCTGGCGGTCGAAGACGGCCGGGCCGCTCAAATCCTTGTCGGTGGCCATTTCGATCGACTTGACTTCGGAATAGACCTCTTTGTTGGATGCTGCGACGGCGATGACATAGGTGGTGCCGTCTTTCAGGTTGTCTACGGTGATCTCCCCGGCCTGTGCGATGGCTGTACCGTCGGTGAGGATTTTTTCGGCCGTCGGGACGGGCGTGCCGTCCGCTTTTTCGAGGCATACGTAGGCGGCCTTCTCCGTGTCGGCGAGGCCTACCGTAAAGGTGAGTGTCGTCGGGGCTGTGGCTCCCGCTGTCAGCGTCACCACGGGCGTCGGCGTTCCGGTTGCCATCACGATGCTGTTGACTTCCGAGTAGATCCCGGTGTTGGTGACGGCAGCCGCAATGACATACGTGGTGGAGGGTTTCAGGTTTTCGACAAGGATGTCGCCCGTCTGTGCGATGGCTTTGCCGTCACGCAGTATCTCCTCGGCCGTGGGAAGGGTCAGCCCCTCGGTCTTTTCGAGGCAGACATAGGCTGCGGTTTCTGGGTCGGTCAGGGCGGCGTTGAACGTAAGAGTCGTTGTGGTGGACTGGCCCGGTGTCAGGACGACCGCGGGATGTACGCCGGGTGCCGAGGTGGTGTGCTCGATCGAGCTGACCTTGCCGTTGATGTTGCCTTTCAGGGCGACGGCGGAGAGGCGGTAGGCCGTGTTGGGTTCGAGGCCGGCGATCTCGACGACGCCCGATGCGCTTACGGACTGGCCTTCGGCGATGATCGTCGCTGCCGCAGGCACGGCTTCGGACGCCTTGGTGCAGATGTAGCTGCATTTGTCCGCATCCTTGAGTGTGAGCGTGAATTTCAGCGCGTTGAATGCGGCGTCGCCGATGGCGATCGTAACGGTCGGGTCAGGATTTCCCCCCCCCTCGTTTTTGTCGTCGCATGAGCTTAGCAGACCGGAGCACAGCACCAACAGTGCCGTTCCCCATGACAGGAAAGATTTGATCATAGTGGTTAAACTTTGGAAATTAGTGGGTTAATACTGTTGTTCGGGCGCAGGGCCGGTCGTCTTTGGATATTCAATCGGGTTTACGGGGCGGCCGTGCAATATGTGACGGGATAAAAATAACCTTTCTGCCAATAAAATCCAAATTTTTTTTATCCGTCTTGCCTGAAAGTGCGATAAATCGGGGGTGAGGGTGCCGGAGTGAACGGGTGGAGGACAATATATAACAAGACAGCAGGGAATCTCACGATTGCCTGCTGCCCTTGGAGGATTGCCCTCCTAAAACTACTAACCCAAACTTAAATAAATGAAGAAACCTCACTGCGGTTGCTGTCCGCAGTTGACTATCCTCTCGCAAAACGTATGCCAAAGACAAAGGCCCGGAACATGATTCCGGGCCTTGCGCCGTTGCGGGGTATTACTGCGCCCCTGCGGGATATTTTCCGTAAGGGTTACCGGAAGATGCCCGTGTAGGTCGAGGGCGAGAGGGCGCGCAGCTCCTCTTTCACGGCCTCGGCCACGTCGAGCGTCTCGATGAACGCGGCGATCGACTCGTGCGTGATATGAGCGTTGGTGCGGGTCAGGGCCTTGAGCGCCTCGTAGGGCTTGGGATAACCTTCGCGGCGCAGGATGGTCTGGATGCCTTCGGCTACGACGGCCCAGTTGTTCGCCAGGTCGCGCTCGAGGGCTTCGCGGTTGAGGATTACCTTGTTCAGGCCCTTCATCAGCGAGCGGAGCGCGATGGCCGCATGGGCAATGGGGACGCCGATGTTACGCAGCACGGTCGAATCTGTCAGGTCGCGTTGCAGGCGCGAAACGGGGAGTTTCGACGCGAGGTGTCCGAAGACGGCGTTGGCGATGCCGAAATTCCCCTCGGCATTCTCGAAGTCGATGGGGTTGACTTTGTGGGGCATGGCGCTCGAACCGACTTCGCCCGCCTTGATCTGTTGTTTGAAATATTCCATCGAGATGTACGTCCACATGTCGCGGCAGAGGTCTATCAGGATGGTATCGATGCGCTTCATGTTGTCGAAGATCGCCGCGAGGTTATCGTAATGCTCGATCTGCGTGGTATATTGCGAGCGGCAGAGCCCCAGCGTTTCGCCCACGAATTTGTTGGCGAAGGCTACCCAGTCGTACTGCGGGTAGGCTGCCCGGTGGGCGTTGAAGTTGCCTGTCGCGCCGCCGAATTTGGCCGGCACGGCGATGTCGTGCAGCATGGCGAGCTGTTTCTCCACGCGTTCGACAAAGACCATGAACTCCTTGCCCAGCGTCGTGGGGGAGGCCGGCTGGCCGTGGGTGCGGGCCAGCATCGGCACGTCGCGCCATTCGTCGGCGAAGGCGGCCAGTTTGTCGCGCACCTCTTCGACGGCCGGGTAGTAAACCCCTGTCATGGCGTCCTTGAGCGAGAGCGGGATGGCCGTGTTGTTGATGTCCTGCGAGGTGAGGCCGAAATGTACGAATTCCTTGTAAGCTCCCAGCCCGAGGCTGTCCATTTTTTCCTTGATGATGTACTCTATGGCTTTGACGTCGTGGTTGGTGACCGATTCGATCTCCTTCACGCGCCCGGCGTCGGCCGGTGCGAAATCGAGGTACAGGGCGCGCAGGGCTGCGAATTTCGTGCGGTCGATGTCCGCCAGCTGGGGCAGCGGCAATTCGCACAGCGCGATGAAATACTCCACTTCGACGCGGATGCGGTAGCGGATGAGCGCCTGTTCCGAAAAATAATCGGCTAATTTCTCCGTTGTATTACGGTAGCGGCCATCGACGGGAGAGATGGCGGTAAGGCTGTTGAGCGGATTGGAGTTCATGGATTTATGTATGGTTTTATTTAATACGCCACTGGCATCGGGACTTCGCCTGCGCCCGGCAGGCCCTGCCCGAAGGCTTTGCCCCGCCCGCCGGCAAAGTTCCGGCACCAAATTTACGACATTTAATTGAAATACGCATAATTTTCCCTACCTTTGTAGGGTTGTAAACCGAAAATGCAATGAATTTTCTGACAGCGATCATAGATGGCCTGGTGAGGTTCGTGCAGCGCAATCCGCTGACGACCCTGGTCATCCTCATCCTGGCTATCGGCGCCCCGGCGCTGCTCAGGGGGATCGCACTTTTTTTTCTCTATTTCATTATGGGAGTCATCGTATTGGTAGTAGCGGCGATCCTGCTGTTCCGCTGGCGCGTCTATAAAATGCGCCGCCGGATGGAAGAACAGTTCGGCGAAGGAAACTTCGGCGCTCAGGGCTTCGGCTCGCCCTTTGCAGGGGAGCCCCGCAAGGGTCGCGAAGGCGAAGTGAAGGTATATAAAACCTCGGAAACGCCCGAGAAACGGGTCTCGCGCGATGTAGGCGACTATGTCGAATTCGAAGAGACCAAGGAGCCCGGAGAGGAGTAGCGCCATGTGGAAGATATTTGAGTTGATCGGCCGTTATTTCATGCTGATGGGAAAGGTCTTTTCCCGTCCGGAGAAGGCTGCCATCTACCGCCGGCGCATCATTTACGAAATGGAGTCCCTGGGAATCGACTCGATCGGCCTGACGGCCATTATTTCGGTCTTCATCGGTGCGGTCATCACCTTGCAGATGTGCATCAACCTCGATTCGCCGTTCATCCCCCGTTCGCTGGTCGGTTACGCCACGCGCGAGACGATGATCCTCGAATTCTCGTCGACGGTCGTGGCGCTGATTCTGGCCGGCAAGGTCGGTTCGAGCATCGCTTCGGAGATCGGCACGATGCGCATTACCGAACAGATCGACGCGCTGGAGATCATGGGCGTCAATTCGGCTTCGTACCTCATCCTGCCGAAGATCGTCGCCGCGGTGGTCTTCTTCCCGTTCCTGACGATCCTCAGCATCGCCATCGGAATCATCGGCGGCTGGGCCATCGCCTACCTGACCGGCATCATGATCCCGGCCGACTATGTCGACGGACTGCTGATGGACTTCAAGCCCTATTCGATCGTCTATTCGCTTATCAAGACCGCCGTGTTCGCCTATATCATCACCTCGATCTCGGCGTTCTACGGGTATTATGCCAAGGGCAATTCGCTCGAAGTGGGCGCGGCCTCGACGCGCGCCGTGGTGGCCAGTTCCGTGGTAATCATGATCTTTAACCTGATCCTTACGCAAGTCCTGCTGATATGATACGTGCCGAGCACATCACCAAATCGTTCGACGGGCGCGTGGTGCTCGACGACATCTCGATCGAGTTCCTGACCGGGAAGACCAACCTCATCATCGGGCGCAGCGGTTCGGGCAAGACCGTGCTGCTGAAAACGCTGGTAGGGCTGCATGAACCCGATTCGGGCGACGTGTGGTACGACGATACGAATTTCACGCGTCTCGATTTCCGCGAGCGGCGCGCCATCCGCAAGGACATCGGCATGATTTTCCAAGGCGGGGCGCTGCTCGACTCTTCGACCGTCGAGGAGAACGTCAAGCTGCCGCTCGACCTCTTCACCTCGCAGAGCGAGAAAGAGAAGATGGAACGTGTGGATTTCTGCCTGCAGCGCGTGCGGCTGGAAGACGCCAACCACCTCTATCCCGCCGAGTTGTCGGGCGGAATGATCAAACGCGTGGCCATTGCCCGCGCCATCGTGCTCAACCCGCGTTACCTGTTCTGCGACGAGCCCAACTCGGGCCTCGACCCGCAGACCTCGATCGTCATCGACAACCTGATCCACGAAATCACGCGCGAGTACAACATCACGACGATCATCAATACGCACGATATGAACTCGGTCATGGAGATCGGCGAGAAAATTGTATACATTCACGAAGGTCGCAAGTGGTGGGAGGGTACCAAGGACGATATCCTGCATGCCGACAACCCGGAACTCAACGATTTCGTATTCGCCTCGGCGATGGCCAAAAAGGCCAAGCTGGCTGCAAAGTAGGCAGCCGGGTTCCTAAAAAAATTTAATTTTTTATTTGCGTAATATACATAAAGTATGTACTTTTGCGCAGTGAAAAAATAGTGCATTTTTTTATTAACAAATAAATCATAAAACTATGTCAAAGATCAAAGTTGGTATCAACGGTTTCGGTCGTATCGGCCGTCTGGTATTCCGCGCTGCATGCAACAATGCAGATATTGAGGTTGTAGGTATCAATGACCTCGTTCCGGTAGACTACATGGCTTACATGCTCAAGTACGACTCGGTACACGGCCGTTTCAACGGTACGATCGACTATAACGTGGAGAAGGGCCAGCTCATCGTGAACGGCAACGTGATCCGCGTAACCGCCGAGAAGGATCCCGCAAACCTGAAGTGGAACGAAGTCGGCGCCGAGTATATCGTAGAGTCGACCGGTCTGTTCCTGACCAAGGAGAAGGCCGAGGCCCACATCGCAGCCGGTGCCAAGTACGTCGTTATGTCGGCCCCCTCGAAGGACGACACCCCGATGTTCGTATGCGGCGTGAACACCGACAGCTACGCCGGCCAGAAGATCGTTTCGAATGCATCGTGCACCACGAACTGCCTCGCTCCGTTGGCTAAGGTCATCAACGACAACTTCGGCATCGTCGAGGGTCTCATGACCACCGTACACGCTACCACCGCAACGCAGAAGACCGTAGACGGCCCCTCGATGAAGGACTGGCGCGGCGGCCGTGCTGCCGGCGGCAACATCATCCCCTCGTCGACCGGTGCTGCAAAGGCCGTAGGCAAGGTGATCCCCGCCCTGAACGGCAAACTGACCGGTATGGCATTCCGCGTTCCGACGCTCGACGTTTCGGTCGTAGACCTGACCTGCCGTCTGGAGAAGGGTGCTTCGTACGACGAGATCAAGGCTGCCATGAAGAAGGCTTCGGAGAACGAGTTCAAGGGTATCATCGAGTACACCGAGGACGACGTGGTTTCGACCGACTTCACGGGTGACGCCAACACCTCGATCTTCGACGCCAAGGCCGGTATCGCACTCAACCCGAACTTCGTGAAGCTCGTGGCTTGGTATGACAACGAGTGGGGCTACTCGAACAAGGTCGTGATGCTGATTCAGAAGATGGCCGCTTACAACAACAAATAATCGTAAGCCGTCGCTATAATGGAAGAAGGAACCCGTGTGGGTTCCTTCTTTTTTTGTGGCTGCGGGGGGGCTGAGGTTGCCCTGCCAGGCAACGTATTCCGGGACGGCGGGTGTTGTCCCGGGATGCCCGCTACCGGGCTTCGGAATCCACGCGCATCTCGATCGAGGCGCCCGACCACTGGTTGATGAGGCGTTTCTCCGCGCGGAGCCGCCGTCCGCCGTATGCGATGCGGATTTCGACTTCGAAGGGTGTCGTGTCGCCGATGTCGTTGCCGGCCGGCAGCGTATGGGGTACGATATAGATGTAGAGCAGAAGGTGGTCGCACGGCCCGGTTTCGAGACTTGCGCGGCCGCCGCCGGGATTCCCGGCGGGCTTTTCCCGCAGGTTCGAGCCGACGTCGGCGACATGTGCCTCGGTCGATGCGAAGCCGGTGCGGTTGCCCGCCGTGTCGAAGCAGCCGCACATCAGCGCGACGTTGTAGCGCCACCAGCCTTCGTAGCGGCTCGAAATCTCGATTGTGAATCCCTCTTTTGTTGCCATACGGTGCAAATATAACGATTTTTGCCGAAGATGGAATCCGCGGCCGGAATTTCCGGAGCCTGTGCCGTGCCTCTTCTGCGGGTGGGCGACCGGATATCCGGGAGTGCGGGGATGCTAAAACTCTGCATTTTCTTTGCAAATGTCTTATATTTTCGTAACTTTGTGCCCTAAATGCGCTCCTATGGAGGAAACAAAAAGATATACGATTGCTTACAGGGGGCTCAGGAGCGGCCTGCACGACTTCCATTTCAAGGTCGACGGCGGGTTGTTCAGGGCTTTCGGCAGTACGGAAATCAAGGACGGGGACTGCGATGTCTCGGTCGCCCTGGAGCGCGGCGAGTCGATGCTTACGCTCGATGTTAACGTGGACGGGAGTGTCGTCGTGGAGTGCGACCGCTGCCTGGAAGACTGCAATGTGCCAATCCATTACGAGGGGCAGTTGCTGGTGAAATTCTCGGACGAGGTGCATGAGTACGACGGCGAAGTCATATGGCTGCTGCCGATGGAGGACGAAGTCGACCTGACGCAGTACATCTACGAAAGTATCGTGCTGGCGCTGCCTTACCAGCGGGTGCATCCCGACGGGGAGTGCAATCCCGACATGCTGGAACGTTTCCGCATCGTTTCCGACGAGGAGTTCGGCCGTCTCGAAGACAGGATCGAGGCCGAGGGCCGCAACGAGGGCGAATGGGCCAAGCTGGCCGCGCTCAAGGAACAGATGGAGGCCGACGGGACGCAAACAGAACAAAAGGAATAAGCTATTTCCGGCCGGGAGGCGCTTTTGTCCCGGGGCCGGGAAATATTTAGGACAGGAAATACGTTAAACTTATAATTTATATTGTAAAATGGCACATCCTAAACACAAAGTCTCGTCGACGCGACGCGATAAGAGAAGAACTCATTACAAGGCTGTCGTTCCGACGGTGGTCATCTGCTCGAACTGCGGCGCAGCTACGTTGTATCACCGCGTATGCCCCGAATGCGGGTTCTATCGCGGAAAGCTGGCGATCGAGAAAAAGGCTGCCGAATAAATCGGCAGGGTTAAAGAGTGCATCCGCGAGGCTGCCCTCTTTTTAATTTATGCAAGCACCTGTCTTTGTGTGTGCGGCCGTCCGGCCTGTGACCGGATGCCGGCAGGGAGGGGCGGGACGTGAAGTTTAACCAAATCGCACGATTATGTTAAAGATTGGTGTAGATGCCATGGGTGGTGATTATGCGCCCGAGGCTGCGGTCAAAGGGGCTGTCATGGCACTCGATGCGATCGGGCCTGACAGCCGTATCGTATTGTTCGGCGACGAGGCGAGGGTCAGGGCCGTGCTCGCGGGCGAAGGCTGTCCTGCCGACCGGTTCGATATCGTTGCTACCACCGAGGTGATCGAAATGGGCGACCATCCCGCCAAGGCGTTCCAGGCCAAGGCCGATTCCAGCATCACGGTGGGCTTCGGTTACCTGGCCAAAGGGGCCATAGACGGTTTTGCCAGTGCCGGCAGCACGGGCGCCATGATGGTCGGGTCGATGTACGCCGTGAAACCGATCGAGGGGGTTATCCGTCCCACGATCTCATCCATCATTCCTACGGTGACGGGGCATCCCGCGCTGTTGCTGGACGTGGGACTGAACGTAGACTGCAAACCCGAGGTGCTGGCGCAGTACGGGCTGATAGGCTCGATTTATGCCGAAGCCGTGCTCGGGATCCGAAAACCCCGTGTAGCCGTGCTCAACATCGGCGAGGAGGAGACCAAGGGCAATACGCAGTCCAAGGCCACGTACGAGTTGCTGAAGGCCGACGACCGCATCGATTTCGTGGGTAACGTCGAGGCGTCGTACCTCTTCACGGGCAAGGTCGCAGACGTGGTCGTCTGCGACGGTTTCGTGGGCAATACGGTACTGAAGATGGCCGAGGGCCTCTACCACATCAACAAGAAACTCGGCGGCGGAAACGCTTTCTGGGACGCGATGAATTACGAGAACGTGGGCGGTACGCCCGTGCTCGGCGTCAATGCGCCTGTGGTCATCGGCCATGGTATCTCATCGCCCAAGGCGATCAGGAGCATGATCCTTTCGGCCGAGCGGTGCATTACGGCGGATCTGACCGCCAAGTTGCAGCGCGCTTTCAAAAATTAATAATCATTAGGTAAAGAAAAGTTAATGGGCAAGATAACAGCAGCAATTACCGGTGTGGGTCTATATCTCCCCGATTATATCCTCACCAACGAAGAATTAAGCACCATGGTCGACACGTCCGACGAGTGGATCATGTCGCATATCGGCGTCAAGACGCGCCATATCCTCAAGGGCGAAGGCGTCGGCACTTCCTATATGGGTGCCCGCGCGGTCATCAACCTGCTGGACAAGGCGGGCGTAGACCCGATGGAGGTGGATCTGGTGATCTGCGCCACGGTGACCCCCGATATGTTCTTCCCTTCGACGGGTAATCTGATCGCCGACCAGGCGGGTTGCAAAAACGCTTTCGCGTACGATGTTTCGGCGGCTTGCAGCGGTTTTCTCTTCGCACTGACGACAGGTGCCAAGTTCATCGAGTCGGGATCGTGCAAGAAGGTGGTCGTGGTCGGTGCCGACAAGATGTCGACCATCGTCGACTATACCGACCGTTCGACCTGTCCGATCTTCGGTGACGGCGCCGCAGCCGTGCTGCTGGAACCCAATACGGAGGGTTACGGTGTGCTGGACGAAATCCTGCGTTCGGACGGCTCGGGCGAGTTGCAGCTTTACATGAAGGCCGGCGGATCGCGCTATCCGGCTTCGATCGAGACCGTGCAGAATAACTGGCACACGATCATGTGGGACGGACACGCCGTATTCAAGGCCGCCGTTTCGAAGATGGCCGACGTGTCGGTGGAGATCATGGAGCGCAACAACCTTACCTCGGACGACATCCGTTATCTGGTTCCCCATCAGGCCAACCTGCGCATCATCGACGCTACGGCCCGCCGCATGGGGCTCGACCATGACAAGTGCATGATCAATATCGACCGCAACGGCAATACCACGGCGGCGACGATCCCCTCGTGCCTCTACGACTACGAGAAGGAGCTGAAGCCGGGCGACAACCTGATCCTGTCGGCATTCGGCGGCGGGTATACGTGGGGTGCCATCTATGTGAAGTGGGCATATGACGGTTCGAAAGCCTGCCAGGTCGATCCTGCCGAGAAATAATCCGGTGCGGGCGAGAGCCCGGCCGAAAGCACGGATAGGGCGGAAACTTGTACGGTTTCCGCCCTTTTCCGTGCCTGGGCTGTCCGTGCCGGAGCGGCGGGTACAAGATTTTTTCGTAATTCTGGAAGATTTTTATAACCACTTTATTAGCAAGCAGTTCTGAGGATAAGGTAAAAATGAGGTAATGATTTGGCAACCCTGTCTATTTCTACGTTCTGCTGTGAGTTGCTGTCAATGTCTCTCGTCTTGGTACAAAAGTAGCAATAAAAATCGGATACACATCAAAATGTCCCATGATTTTTATCACAGGACGTTTTTTATCTTCGCTGAATAATCCGGTTTAACCGTTACTTCTATTTTCGGCAAGTTGCGGGCTATGATTGCTGAAATTTATACTTTAATCCATACTCTTCCAACTTGCTATACAGCGTTGTACGTCCGATTCCGAGCAATTCGGCGGCAACCTTGCGGTTTCCGTTTGCCTGCTTCAACGCGCGTAAGATGCGTTCCTTGTCCTCCGCATCGTTTCGCAAGGCGAAGCTGACAGGTGAGGTCGGTTTCGTTACGGCAAGTTCCAGATGCTCTTTCATGACAACTCCCGTCTGTGCCTGCAACACCGCGCCCATTATCTTCTGCCGAAGCTCACGGACATTACCCGGCCACGGATGGGTCAGCAATGTCTTACGGGCTTCCGCATCGAGCCCAGTCACGCTACATTCCAATTCATTGTTGGCAATCTCACGGAAGAACTCCGCCAACGGCATGATGTCCTCCTGACAGTCACGCAAGGGCGGAACAGTTATCTCGAAGTCGTGCAAACGGTACAGCAAATCCTGTCGGAAACGTTTTTCAATGACCGCTTTCTCCAGATCCTCGTTGGTGGCGGCGATGATGCGGACATTGAAGCTCTTGTCCG